>Ga0206118_100022_pt1 | contig 430648 bp, 342 predicted proteins | sample 3A20Ametagenome_FD_177999 | JGI IMG/M metagenome (GOLD analysis project Ga0206118, IMG submission 177999) | Enriched microbial communities from leaf-cutter ant dump, University of Wisconsin, Madison, United States - 3A20A | ecosystem: Environmental > Terrestrial > Nest > Insects nest > Nest... | reverse complement strand
CCGAGACGAGCTACGTTCAATACGTCTCCAAGCTGCTGGGCAAACCTCTGGCCTTCGCGATTCTGTTCGTCCTCTTGCTCTATCAGATTCATATGGTCGCCGCCATCGTGATGGATATCGCCATGTTCCTGAAGAGCTCGATGATGCGGGCGACCTACTATACGGTCTTCATCGTGTTCACTTTCCTCGCCTCGGCCTGTACGATCCGGATCGGGTTAGGCAAGTTCGTCGGCATGTTCGGACTCCTGATGCTCAGCGTCATGATTTTTATCGTATTTATTACGATGCTGTCGTCCGCCCGCTACGATTGGCATTTCCTGCTGCCGGTCGCCGAAGACGGCATCAAGCCTCTGCTGCACGGCACGTACTTCGTATTCGGATTTCCGTTCGGGGAAGTCGTGCTGTTTACGATGATCCTCCCTTTCGTTCCCCTTCGTCCGTCCGACCGGATCGGACGCAAGCTGGCTCTGGCCGTCCTGCTTAATATGGCCTCCTTGATTATGGTGACGCTGGCGACCATACTGACTTTCGGGCCGCTCGCGGGGGAACGCAAGTATTCCATGTTCGAAGTGTCCCGCACGATCGAAATGACGGAATTGTTCCAGCGAATCGAAGCGCTGATGGGATACTCCATGATCGTCGCTTCGTTCATGAAGGCTTCGATCGTCCTGTTCATCTCGAACGCTACGCTGAACGGACTGCTCGGGCTGCCCGTGGACAACCGGCAGCTCATCTTCCCGCTTACGCTGCTCTGTGCGGTCATCTCCATCACGGTCGGCATGCGCGGGGAAGCCAACTGGAATTTCATCGTCTCCGGCATTCATCCGCTGTGGGGAATTCTCGGCTCCGTGCTTCCTTTCCTTGCCGTCTATCTCGTTTCTCTCTTCCGCCGCGGAAGGAAGATCCGGGCCGGATCCCCCTGATTCCCGTATGGCTTGGCCCAGGATCTACTCGGTCCTAAGACACAGTTCTAAAGACACCCTATTGGTTCTATCAGCTCATACACAATCTCGGCTTTATCCGCGTCGATCGCTCCCGCCGGGATTGCGCACCTCAAGACCTACGCAAAAACGCAACTTAAGACCGCAACCGCCCTTCGCCACATTAGTCTCCTCGGCGGTTTCCAACCCGATCCCGATTATGGTTAGCTTATTAGGGTGCCTGACAGGCAAATCAGAAACGGGAGGATTTTCATGCGTCGTTTTACGTTTTTCGCCATCCTTATCGCGCTTATAAGCACGGGAAGTTCGGCCTATGCGCAAGGAACAAGCAAAACCCCTTTTACCGACATACGGGGACATTGGGCCGAGCAAACGATCGTGGACATGGTGTCCAAGGGCATACTGGACGGCTATCCGGACGGAACGTTTCGGCCTGACGCGCCCGTGAAAGTCGATCAATTCATCAAGATGCTCGTATTGTCCTATACCGACCTGCACCAGAACGGAGAGCGAAGCTGGAACTCCTCGTTCCTGCAAAGCCTGAGCGCGGAGAACCAGACGATTCTGAAGCAGGATTACCGCTATTTCGACTTCAAACCGGCGACTACCGGGTATTGGGCCAAGCCTTACATCGACGTCGCCAGCGATCTGCACTTCCTGAACAGAAGCCGCTACAGCGACTTTCAGAACGATATGACGCGCGAGAACGTCGCGGAAGTGATCTACTATACGCTTCAGGAGACGGAATTTCTGGAGGATTCGCAGTTCAGCAGACAGCTCGCGCAGGCGTACGGGGACTTGATGAGCGCCTCGGAGCGGGAGCAGAAGTTCATCGCTGAGGCGTTGGTCAAAGGCATCATGCAAGGGTACCCGAACGGCTATTTCGGCGTCGGGGACAAAGTTACGCGGGCGCAGTCCCTCGTTCTGCTGAATCGCTTGACGGAGAAGACCAACCGCATCTCCGTTACTTCCGGGGAGAAGAACGACCTCCAGCTCGCCGTTCCGACCGTCGGCGGAGGCACGCGGATCGTCGTATTCCCCGACCGGAGAATGCGCGACGCTTACGAGGTTCTCAAGCAGGCGGGGGCGCTGCGGGGCTCCAACCACGATCTGCTGGATACGAAGCTTAGACTGTTCAAGGATCAGAAGGAGAAGGACGCCGTCCTGTCCTCGGCGAATTCGGGCAAGACGCTCGAAGAGACGGCGCTGTGGCTCGATCCCCAGTACAACACCTACGGCATAACGATCCGGCTGCGGGAAGGAACTCTGGCGCGCAACCAGGAGGCGGTCGAGTCGTTCTCCAACTATTTGTTCGGCTACAACTCGGCGACGTTCCGGGAGCGATTTAACGACATTTGCGTCAAAGTCGAATCCGGCGCCAAGGTCGCTTCCCAGCAGCTCGAGATCGGGGACGATAAAGTGGACGTACTGGTCGATCTGACCGGCAAGACGGTCATCTTCTCCATCACGAAGAAGAACATGTAATGAAGGAAAGCCAAGCCGTCCCGGTCAGGGACGGCTTGGCTTTCTTCGATTTCGGGCATAGCGTCTCGCATTCCGCCGCGGTCGGCGAAAGGCATGCCCCCTCCTCCGCCGCCGCTTAGGGAACAAGCGCCTCTAATCCCCTTCAGTCAGACCTGCGCCGAGGCTCCCCCGTGCACGCTTGCAAGCAACCGGCCGATCTCGGCCTGCAAATCCTCCGGCTCGCTCGCGTAGTTGTACATGCCGAGGAACGTCCCGGTCGCGCCTCGGTCCGAGCCGACCAGACTGTAGGCGGCCGTCATTTCTTCGGAGACCGGCACGTTCTTCGTGAACTGGCAGCCGAGCCAGAAGCGGGACATCAGCTTCTCCTCCATGGCCGACTGATAAGCCTCTCCCATCGACGCCCAGTTGCCCTGCCACTCGTCCGAAGGCCGCCGCGACAAAATGTCCGCCAGCAGCCGCGCGCCGAACAGCGCGTCGTGCATCCCCTGGCCGACGCAAGGGTCCTTGAAGGTAAGCGCGTCTCCAAGCAGCGCCCAGCCTTCTCCCATGCCGACGTACCAATCGTTGTCATAGCCGTGCAAGCCGCGGATCGGCTCGACGAATCGGGCGTCGCGGAAGCGCTCGGCAAGCGTCGTATGCCCGAAGCCCTCGTCGATCAGCTCGCGGAAGCCCGCTTCCGGATTCGCCTTGAAGCGCTCCAAGCGGGCAATGTCGTTAAGCGGGAACATCCCTCCGACGACGAACTGGCCATCGCTCGTCGGGAAAATGATCGCCAGCTTATCCCGATTTTTGTGGAACTCCACATGCGTCTCTCCTTCTTGCCGGAAGTCCGACAAGTAGGCCACGTAAGAAGCGAAATCCGTCGGAAGGGAAATTTTGCGCTCGCTTCCGACCCATTCCCTGACTCTGGACAACCTTCCGTCCGCCCCAACGACAAGCTTGGCCTCGAATCTTTCCGTCTCTCCCTGACCGTCCCTGCGCCTGCCTTCCACGCCCGTGACGACCCCGTCAACCCGAATCAGCGACGTTACCTTGAAGCCTTCAACGGCCGTTACTCCCGGTTGTTGCTTGGCATGCTCGAACAAAATCCGGTCCAAATACTTCCGCCGCACGCATAGGCAGCCCTGAATCCCGTTCGTCTCGGGGAACAGTCCGTCGATGACCGCTCCGTCGAATTGAATCCGTCCTCTGCGGTAGAGCGCAGTGTCCGTCGCCAGCACGGCGTCCAGCACTCCCATCTCCTGCAATATTCCAAGCGAGTTGCTGAACATATTATGCGTGGACAACGTGTCGCTCGGAAAGGTCGCCCGATCCAACAGCAGCACCTTGCAGCCTGCCTTGGCCAAATAATACGCGAGAGAAGCCCCCGCCACGCGGGCGCCCACCACGATCGCATCGAAACTCATCGTCATCTCCCCTGTCCTTCCGCCCTATCGGGCGAAAATGATCTCCCCTCATCGTATCCCCGGTCTCTGTCATATGACCAGTTACCGCGGTCACTAAGTCGGTCATGGGCGGCAGGGCGGCCTTAGGGCGCAAAAAAAAGAGAGACCCTCGACGAAAATCGTCGAGAATCTCTCTTGCGCGCGGCGCATTAAGCCTTACAGCTTAACTACGTTTTCCGCTTGCGGTCCGCGGTTGCCTTGAACCACGTTGAATTGAACGCGTTGGCCTTCATCCAAAGTCTTGAAGCCTTCGCCCGTGATCGCGCTGAAGTGCACGAATACGTCGTTTCCGCCTTCAACTTCGATGAATCCGAAGCCTTTGTCAGCGTTGAACCATTTAACTGTACCCTCTTGCATGTATTTCACCTCCAAATTACAATTGCCTCATGAACTTTTTTATTCATACGAATAAAAAATCCACAAAACGGCAGGGTTAACTTCAAAATGATAACCCTTTCCATTTTGTGAATTCAGGTCACGATTTCGATAGTCCTTACTATAACAGGTTCCCATGCAAAAAGCAACTTATTCTTCTGTCAAAGCTTAGTATGTCCAACCTTCATGCGTTCATTCATCCGATAAGCAAAGATTCCGCCCCGTCGATGTACACTTTCGTTCCCGTGATCAACGAAGAGCGCGGGGAAGCCAGAAACAGCACCAGCTCGGCCACCTGCTCCGGCGTGCCCGGGCGATGCGCCAGCGGATTCGAGCCTTCCGGATACTCCACCGGGATTTGCGCCGCCTCGGCTTCGGGCGTCTTGTTCGTATTCTCCCCGATATTCGTGCGGATAGCTCCCGGACAGATCGCGTTCACGCGAATGCGATGCTCCGCCAGCTCCAGCGCGGCCATCTGCATCAGCGCGACCTGTCCCGCCTTGCTCGTGCTGTAGGCGCTCGCCCCGATATTGGAGAAGATCCGGTTGCCGTTGACCGAGCTGGTGATAATCACGCTGCCTCCTTGCCGTTTCAGATGCGGAATGGCATGCTTCAGCGTCAGGAACGTTCCCTTCAGATTGATATCCATCGTCCGGTCCCAATCCTCTTCGGTCAAATGCTCGATCGGCGTCCACGTTCCGTTAATGCCCGCATTCGCGAAAACAATGTCCAACCGCCCCCAGCGCGAGGCCGCTCGTTCAATTGCGGAGCGAACGGAATCTGCCGACGCGACGTCCGCTTCCAAATCCAACGCCTCTCCTCCAGCCCGTTCGATTTCTTCGCGCACTCGTTTCGCCCGCTCCGAATCCCGGTCGACGACGCCGACTTTGGCCCCGTGGGCCGCCATTTTTAACGCCGCCCCCTTGCCGATGCCCGAGCCCCCGCCGGTTACGATTGCGACCTTCCCCTCGAGCTCCGCCATTTTCACACCTCCTTTGCTCGTATTGTTGCCAGCCCCAACCTGAATTACCCCGCTTTTCCCAAGCAAAAACGCCTTCGGCGTCCTCCGGACGATGAATGCGTTTTGTCGGAGACGATTCAGATAAGGATAGCGGATTTTATACTTTCTGAATCGTCAACGAAAAACAGAGGTTCGCATCCGCTGGCCCATTCCCGCCAAACGTTTGTTTGAGCTATACTGGCAATAGAAACGGAGTTGAAAATCATGACCGTAACAGAGAGCAAAGTCGTTCGCTCGGTTTGTCCTTTCGATTGTCCCGACACGTGCAGCTTGCACGTTACCCTGGAGAACAACGCCATTGTATCCATAGACGGTAATCCCGACCACCCGGTCACGCAGGGCGCGATCTGCAACAAAGTCCGGCACCTGCGCGAGCGCGTGTACCACCCCGACCGCGTGCTGCACCCGCTGCGCAGAACCGGCCCCAAGGGAACGCTGGAATTCGAACGCATCACCTGGGACGAAGCCTACGACGAGATCGTCTCCAGACTGAAGAGCGCCATTGCCGCCAAAGGAGCGGAATCGATTCTGCCCTACAGCTTCTACGGCAATATGGGCATTCTGAACGCCGAAGGCATGGACCGGCGCTTCTTTCACCGGCTCGGCGCCAGCCAACTGGAGAGGACGATCTGCAACGCGGCCGGATCGGCGGGCTACGGCTATACGATGGGCGCTTCCGCGGGCACCGATCCCGAGACGACGATCCATACGAAGTATGCCCTGATCTGGGGCTGCAATCTCGTATCGACGAACATGCACCAAGTGATGTACCTGACCGAAGCCCGCAAGCGCGGAGCGAAAATCGTCCACATCGACGTGCACCGCAACCGCACCTCGGCCTGGGCCGACGAGTTCGTGGGCATTCTCCCGGGGACCGATACGGCGCTGGCGCTCGGCATGATGCATGTGCTGATCCAAGAAAAGCTGACGGATGAGCGATTTATCGCGGAGTACACGAAAGGGTTCGAGGAACTTGCGGCGCAAGCGGAAAAGTATCCACCGGAGCGGGTGGCGGAAATTACCGGCGTCCCGGCGGATACGATCGTCAGGCTCGCCCGCGAATACGCGGGGACGACGCCGTCGTTCATCCGCATCGGCAACGGCTTGCAGCATCACGACAACGGCGGCATGGCAATCCGCACGATTGCGTGCCTGCCCGCCCTGGTCGGCCAATGGGGCATTCCCGGCGGCGGAGCGATCAAGGGCAACAGCCATTATTCCTCGGTGAACGCCGTTAAGCTGGAGCGGCCGGACCTGCTGCCCGACCGCAACGTCCGTTCCATCAATATGAACCGGCTCGGCGAAGCGCTGCTCGCGTCGGAGCCGTCCGTCGACGTGCTGTTCGTCTACAACAGCAATCCCGCGGTCGTCGCGCCCGATCAGAACCGGGTTCGCCAAGGGCTGATGCGGGACGATCTGTTTACCGTGGCGCACGATCTGTTCCTGACCGATACGTGCAAGTACGCCGATATCGTGCTGCCCGCGACGAGCCATTTTGAAAATCTCGACCTGTTCTCTTCCTATTGGCATCTGTACTTGCAGCTTCATGAGCCGATTCTGGAGCCGATGGGCGAATGCAAGTCCAACTTCACGCTGTTCAAGGAGCTTGGACTGCGCATGGGATTCGAACCCGAAGTATTCGACGTGACCGAGGAGCAGATGATTCGCGAGGCTTTGGATTACAGGAGCCCGTTCCTGGACGGTCTGACCTACGAGGAGCTGCAGCGGGAAGGTTCGGTGAGAATGAAGCTGGATCGGCCGTCGCTCGTTCCGCAGCGGATTCCGACCCCTTCAGGGAAAATCGAGTTCTACTCCGAGCGGATGCTGCGCGCGGGATTGCCGCCCGTACCGGAATATTCGCCGCTGCGGGAACCGGAAGAATATCCGCTGCTGCTCGTCACCGGGCCGAACCACAGCTTTATCAATTCCACGTTCGGCAATCAGGAGCGGCTGAAGAAGCTGGAGAAGGGGCCCGTCGTCGACATGAACGCCGAAGACGCCGCCGCCCGAGGCATCGCGCACGGAGATTCGGTGCGAATGCGGAACGGGCGCGGCGAAGTTCGTCTGACAGCGAAAGTAGCGGACAACGTGCTGCCGGGCGTGCTCGTCACCCAAGGCTTGTGGTGGGAGCACGGCAACGACGGCGTTCAGGCCGTCAACGCCTTGACCTCGCAGCGGCTGGCCGACATGGGCGGTGGGGCGACGTTCTTCTCCACGCGGGTCGAAGTCGAGAAGCTATAGCTTCACGACGACTCGGCCCCTGGACTTGCCGACGAGCATGGCGGCCAGCGCGGCCAGAACGTCTTCGAGCGGGATTTCCGACGACAGCTCGTGCAGCTTGGCTGGCCGGTATTCGGACGCCAGCAGCTCCCACGTCTTCCGTCTGGCCGACATCGGGACGAACACCGAGTCGATGCCGATCAGCCGGATGCCGCGCAGAATAAACGGGAACACCGTCGCCGGCAGGTCGGTTCCTCCCGTCAGCCCGCTGGCGGCGACGGTTCCGCCATATTTCACGCCGGCCAGTACCGCGGAGAGCGGCTTGCCGCCGACGCAATCGACGACGCCGGCCCAGCGCTGCTTGTCCAGCGGGCGGGAAGAGGCCGGCAAGAGCTCGCTGCGGTCGATGACGATGGCGGCTCCGAGTCCGAGCAGCTCTTCTTTCGCCTCCGGCTTGCCCGTGCTGGCCGTCACCTCGTAGCCGAGCTTCGCCAGAATCGCCGTCGCGACGCTGCCTACGCCTCCGGTCGCCCCGGTCACCAGCACCGGTCCGCCTTCCGGAACGACTCCGTTGTCCCGCAAAGCCTGAACCGACAGCGCCGCCGTAAAGCCCGCCGTCCCGTAGATCATCGCTTCCTTAAGCGTCAAGCCGTCCGGAAGCGGGACCGCCCAGTCGGCCGGGATGCGCGCGTATTCGCCATATCCGCCGAAATGGGTGACGCCGAGCCCGTAGCCCGTCGCCACGACGGCGTCCCCTTCCCGGAAGCGGCCGTCCTCGCTGGAGACGACGGTGCCTGCCAGATCGATGCCGGGGACGAACGGATAAGTTTTTACGACGTTGCCGTCCGGAGCGGCGGCCAGCGCGTCCTTGTAGTTCAGACTGGAATAGCTTATCTTGACGAGCAGCTCCCCTTGCGGAAGCTGCTCCTTCTTCAGCAGTCCGACCTCGCATCTGTGACTCCCGTCTTGCGTACGATCCACAATCAGCGCTTTGAAATCCTCCATGCGGTTCCCCTCCCAAGATTAGCGTTCCCTGCCGGTTGTGCGTCCTTCCTTCGATGAGCCGATTGGCTTCTTCTGGCGTTCGGTGTTCGGTGTTCCAGCCGTTCAGACCGGATCGGGTTTCGCCACCAGAACCGCATGCTGCGTCACCGTATGAAGATCCCGCCAAATCCGGTTGATCGGATGATCCTCCATCAGCACGGCCATGCCGAGCAGTGGGAAAATCGTATGCGCATGCGCTAATGTGCTTCTGGACAGTGCCTGGCAAACCTGCCCGACCTCGGCTTGATCCGCCTCCGACATTTCCCCGGCAGCGACGAAAGCGTCCCATGTCCGCTCCACCGTTTCGTAGAGATGGACTGCGTCCGCCTCCAGCTTCGCTTCTTGCTCGGAGATGGCGCGCTCCGTTCCTTCTGCCCGTCCCGGTTTGGCCGTATCCCACTCGGCGCGTTTGGAAGCGACGAACGAACGGGCCTCCGCGAGAAAATGGCGGCAAATGCCCAGACATACGGCGGCGAACGATGTCTGCGCGAATGGGAGAAACGGATAGCGGAAAATGGGATCGTCATAGTTGGGCGGGCTCATAATACTGAATGTGCGCTGCGCGGGCACGAACGCGTCGTCCACCGCCATCGAATGACTGTCCGTGCCTTTCAGGCCGAACGAATTCCAATCGCGAATGACGCGAACCTGCTCGGGGAGAAACGCGAACGAACGAATTTCGGGCTCCTCTCCGTCGCCTCTGTCAATGCGGCAGTTCGCCGTGTACAGGCTGGCGAACGTCGAGCCGCTGCAATATTTCCACTGACCGCTGACCCGGTAGCCTCCCTCGACCGGAACGGCGACTCCGTTCGGATGTCCGCTGCCGGCTACGACCGCGTCCGCCGGGCCGAACAGTTCCCGCGCCTGCTCGGGCGGCAGCGCCGCCGAGAAAAATCCGCCGCCCGACCCGATCGTCACGAGCCAGCCGAAGCTTCCGTCGATCTCGGATGCCTGCGCGAAGACGCGAAGCGCTTCGGGCAGCGGCAGCATCAGGCCATTCAGCTCCTCCGGCACGAACTGCTTAAACAGCTTGGCCTCATAGATACCCGCCAGCACGTCCGCCGGCAGCGTCGTTCCTTCGGACAAGCTCGCATACCGTTTCGCCGCGAGGGCAAGCGCTTCGGGGATTCTCCCTGTTGGCGTTTTCGTTCCTATTACTGTTTCTGCGTCTGCCAGTGTACCTGCCCCCATACCTGCTGCTGAATCTGTGCCTGTTCCCGTTGTCGGTCTCGTCACGTAGTTTCCTCTTTTCTCCTTCTCGCCCTCAATTGGACAAAAGTTTATTATGTGGACAAATGTTTAGATAGGGTGTATGATGAACTTGCTTCAGTTTCAATATGAACGAAGGAGGATCGGACAATGGACCGCGAGCGGCAAATTATGGACCTGATCCGCCACAATCCTTTTATATCGCAGAACGACATCGCCGCCAGCATCGGCATTTCCAGATCCGCTGTCGCGGGCTACATCGCCGCGCTGACCAAGCGGGGCGTCATCCGCGGCCGTGCGTACATCACCGCGGAGGAGAACACCGTGCTGTGCATCGGCGGGGCCAACCTGGACAGCAAGGCCACCGCCAAGCAGCGCATCCGGGCGGGCTCCTCCAACCCGGCCAGCGTAGCGACAGCCTGCGGAGGCGTTGCACGCAACATCGCCGAGAACCTGGCCCGCCTGAGCTGCACCGTCTCCCTGCTCACCGTCGTCGGAGACGATCAGGCAGGACAATGGGTGCTGAAGGAAACCGCCGCAGCCGGCGTGAACACTTCGCTTGCCCAGGTGCTGCCCGGCGAGAAGACAGGCACGTATACCGCGCTGCTCGATCCGGACGGAGAGATGTTCGTCGCTTATGCCGACATGGACATTTACGACCGCTTCTCCCCGCAAATTGTGCAGGAGCGCTGGCCGCACATCGCCGCATCGAAGCTCGTCGTCGCCGACGCGAATTTGCCGGCCGAGACGCTGGCTGAGCTGGTCGGCCGTTGCCGCGACGGCTCGCTTCCGCTGCTGATCGACCCGGTCTCCTCCGGCAAGGCGAAGAAGCTGCCCGCCGACCTGACCGGGGTAACCGCGATCTTCCCCAATCTGGAGGAAGCGGTCGAGCTGGCCGGGGCCGTCCCCTCCGACGAGCCGGACTACGCGGAGCTGGCGCGGGCCATTCACGAACGCGGAGTTGCCCACGTCTTCATCACCTCCGGAGAGCAAGGCGTCTTCCACTCGTCGGCGGACGGGGATCGGGCGCTTATTCCCCCGATTCCGACGGACGTCGTCGAAGTGACGGGAGCCGGGGACGCCTTCGTCGCCGGAGTCGCTTACGGCATTTTGCACGACCGCTCTTATCGCGAGGCTTGTCGGCTCGGACTGGCCGCCTCCCATCTGACCTTGCAGACTGCCGAGTCCGTCTCGGCGCAGCTTAGCGAGCAGACGCTCGAACACACTCTAGAGGAGAGATTCTAAATGAACAACACAATCAGCCAGTACCTGACCTATACGGACGAAGTTCGCGAAGCGCTCTCCGCCGGCAAGCCGATCGTCGCTCTCGAGACGACGATCATCTCCCATGGCATGCCTTATCCGCAAAATATCGAAATGGCCCGTACCGTCGAGCGGATCATTCGCGAGCAGGGAGCCGTTCCCGCGACGATCGGCATCATGGAAGGCCGCGTTAAGATCGGCCTGAACGAGCTGGAACTGGAAGCCTTCGCGACCTCCAATCCGGTCGAGAAAGTCAGCCGCCGCGACTTCCCTTACCTGCTGTCCTCCGGCAAAATCGGCGCGACGACGGTATCGGCCACGATGATCGGCGCGGCGCTGGCCGGCATCGAGGTGTTCGCGACCGGCGGCATCGGCGGCGTGCACCGCGAAGGCGAGACGACGATGGACGTCTCGGCCGACTTGACCGAGCTGGCGCAGACGAATGTCGCCGTCGTATGCGCAGGGGCCAAGTCGATTCTCGACATCGGCCGCACGCTTGAATATTTGGAGACGCACGGCGTGCCGGTCATCGGCTACAAGACCGACGAATTCCCGTCCTTCTATGCCCGGGAGAGCGGCTACGGCGTCGACTTCCGCCTCGACGAGCCGGCGCAGGTCGCCGACGTGCTGAAGAAGAAATGGCAGCTCGGCCTGCAGGGCGGCGCCATCGTCGCCAACCCGGTGCCCGCCGAATCCGCTCTTCCGCAGGCCGAGATCGAAGGCGTCATTCAGCAGGCGCTGAGCGAAGCCAAGGAACAGAACATTACCGGCAAGAAAGTCACTCCGTTCCTGCTCGCCCGCATCAAGGAGCTGACCGAAGGCCGCAGCCTGGAGACGAACATCGCGCTCGTCTACCATAATGCCAAAGTCGCGGCCCAGATCGCCGTTGCTTTGAAAGCCTAAGCGTTACAAACGCCCGAGACGGGCTGCCTCTTCTCATCCTGACGCGAGCACTGCATTCCCGCCGACCGAAGACAGCTGGCTCGCTCACCGCGAAATTCGCAAGACCGGGGCAAAGCTAAATGTTGTCAGGCTAACCTAAACTCGCGAGAATGCAGGAGCAATAGCTGGCAGTCGAATGACATGGAATCGCATAGGACGATGGGATAACGTTATCGGTTTCGGACGTTGGCGGTTGAAGGAAGGTTAGCGTTATGGCGTAACGTTATTTCATTTGTCCAAAGCGATATCGGGGGGCAAATGGGAAAATAACGTTATGCCGTCGCTCTATTGTCCGCTAGCCTGGCCCGCGTCGGCCATTTAGAGTTACGCCGTAACGTTACGCCATTACCGCCATTACCGCCATTGCCATATCACCGTCGTCACCGTCTCACATCGTCACCAAGCGGCCGCCAGGCAGCCCCTATCGAACGGGGTTGACCTGGACGGCCGCTTGTTTGCCGCTGAGCTGGATGCCGGTCGCTTTGCGCCCGACCTCCGCGAGCTCCTTCAGCAATTGCTCCAGCAGTTCCTTCGCCCGCTGCCCTTCCTTGCCTTGAATTTTCACGACGAACTGCACCGCGTCGCCCGAAGCAAGCAGCTTCTCCGCCTGGCGCCGCTTCGTCTCGTAGTCGTGATCCTCGATATGGGGCGTCAGGCGAATCTCCTTCACCTTCATAGGCTGCGCGGCTTTGCGTTCCTGCTGCTTCTCCTTGGCGGCCGCCTGCTTGGCCGTTCCCCGCGGCGTCAGCTTGCACGGAGGCGGGCTGCTCAGCAGCGAGGTGCACACCAGATCCGCCTTCAGCTCGCGCGCCAGAGCCAGAGCTTCGTCTCTGGAGACAATGCCCAGTTCCTCTCCGTCCACTCCCGTCAGCCTCACCTCGGAAGCTTTTATTTTCTCATTCATGATCAGCATGGCTTTCATCCTCTTTTCTCATCGCACGTCGGTAATGCCGACGTACGGCCACTGGGTTCCCAGCGCGAACGACAGTCCGAACAAGGCGGACGTCACGGCTCCGAAGACGATGTCCCGGTAGCTGAACCCGATAATATAATAATAGGTTCTTCGCGCCTGCCCGGCAAACCGCTTCGCCTCCATCGCGACCGCGATCCGGTGCGCCCGTCGAATGCTTTGCGCCAGCAGCGGGATCGCATAGCGGTGCCACGTCTGATAGAACGTCTTCAGCCTGCCCTGCTTCTTCATTCCCCGTATCTTCAGCGCGTGGCGCAGCGTCTGGAACTCCTCGGCGAGAATCGGGATCATGCGCATCGCGGCGAGAAAGCTGTACGCGTACTTCGGCGGCAGCTTCGCCTTCTGCATCAGCGCGTAGAACAGGTCGACCGGCCGCGTCGTCAACCCGAACAGCAGGCCGACCGCCGCCATGCTCAGCGCCCTGAAGCCGAGATGCAGCCCGCGGTAATAGCTTTCTTCGGTAATGTTCACGATGCCCCACGAAAACCACGGAGTCTCCCCTTTACCGAAAAACATCATGCCCGTCGTCGAGGAGACGAATACGAGCAGGAAAGGAGAAGCGTACAGCAGCAGCCTGCGCCACGGGTGGCCCGACCAGAGCAGCAGAAGCACGGAGCCGGCCGCCACGTTCGCCATGACGCTGAAGTCGTGAATGAGGATGACCGCGAAGAACCAGAGAGAAAACAGCGCCAGCTTCACGACGGGATTAACGCGATGCAGCCACGTCCGTCGATGCGGAAAGGTCAATTCCATCCGCCAGCCTCCCTTCCCGGATACGCCAGATCCCCGTGCAATAGCGTTCCACGATTCGGGGATCGTGCGTCACCATCAGGATCGCCATGCCTTCCGAACGCAGGCGCTCCAACAGTTCCAACATGGCGAATGTGTTGCGCGCGTCCAACCCGAACGTCGGCTCGTCGAGCAGCAGCAGCCGCTGGCCGCGGACGATCGCGGAAGCGACGCTGAGCCGTCTCTTCTGCCCCATCGACAGCTGGTAGGGATGGCGGCTTGCGCATTCGGCCAACTGCAATTCCACCATCAGACGTTCGCTTCTCTCTCGCCGCTCCTCCGCATCTGCTCCGTCGACGAGCAGCGAATACTCGATCTCGTCCCGAACCGTATGCGTCACGAATTGAAATTCCGGGTTCTGGAACACAAACGCCGCATGCTCCGCCAGTTGCTCTGTTTTGCGAAGCTCCCTTCCGGCCACCCTGCATAGCCCTTCCGTCTTGATCAGGCGCATCATCGCGAGCAGGAGAGAGCTTTTGCCCGCTCCGTTGTCGCCCATGACGGCGATCCAGTCTGCCGGCATGATCTCCGCGCTCTCCACTTCGATGACCGGCTTCGTTCCTCTTAGTCCGCGATAGTTTTGGAGCTCGGCGATCGGTCGATCCGAAGGCTCCGGATTAGCTTTCCCCGGCCGCTTGCCCAGCTTCCGATCCCGCTCCTCCCAAATGCCCGGATACCAGATTCCGTAGCGGTTCAGCTCGACTCGATAATGCGTGAATATATCGGCAGCCGCGCCGTCCGCCACGATCTCTCCGCTAGATCCGAGAACGACGACCCGGTCGAACAGATCGGCCACGCCTTCGATTTTGTGCTCGACGGCGATCAGCGTCATGCCGCTCGCGACCGAACGGATCGTCCGCCACACCTGCTCCGTGCCCTCTTCGTCGAGCAGCGCCGTCGGTTCGTCCAGGAACAGCACCTCCGGCTCCGTCGCCAGCGCGGCGGCAATCGCCAGCCGCTGCTTCATCCCCTGCGAGAGCGTCTGAATCGGCACGTGGGGATCGGGCAGGTCGAGCCCCACCTGCCGCAGATGCCGGGAGATGCGAGCGGGCATCTCCTCTCGCGGCACCAGCAGGTTTTCCAGCACGAAGGCGAGCTCCTCGTCTACGTAGGGCATGCAGAACTGCGTGTCCGGGTCCTGAAACACGTATCCCCACCGCTCAGGCAAGATCGTCTCGTCCGCGATCATCGGCACCTCGATCGAACCGGGGATCAGCCCGCTCAGCACCTGGAGCAGCGTCGACTTGCCGCAGCCGCTCGGCCCGAGCAGCAGCGTATGCTCCCCTTGGCGAAAAGAAAGAGAAACGCCTTGAAACAACAAGGCGTCCTCTCCCGCGAACTTCAGCTTCAGATTGGATACTGCCGCCGCGACGGCATCGGGCAGCTCCCCCGGCGTCGGCGAAGCCGTTGCTGGAGCCGTCGGCGCGGATGCCTCGGGCATAGTCGCCGCTGAAGACGCTGCCGACGCAGAGCTGCCTGCCGCTGTCGCGTTCCCCGTCATGCCCGGTGAAGCGCGTCGAAGTCCTGCTTCGAAGCGGGACGCAGCACTTTCGTGACGCCCGTCAGCTCCAACGCCTTGGCCAGGGAATAGGCGAAGATGCCTGCGATGACGATGCTGCCGATCAGGCGCAGTCCGATGAACAGCGTATAGTTCCACGCCGTGAGCTGCTCAATGTAGCCGTAGCCGAAATCGAGCACCAGCGACCCGGCAGCCGCGCCGATCGCCGCCAGCGATGCGACCCATACCGAGAAGTTGCGGTACAGGAAGATCGCGAACACGATCTCGGCTCCAAGCCCCTGCAGCAGCCCGTACCACAGCGTCGCAATCCCCCATTCGCTGCCGAGCAGCGCGCTTACGCTTGCCGCCGCGACCTCGGCCAGCACCGCCACGCCCGGCTTGCGAATAATGAGGAACGCGAACGTTCCCGCCAGAAACCACATGCCATAAGACAACTGCTCCGCATGCAGTCCGAGCGGCTTAAAGACGTCGTACATCGGGCCCCATATTTTGTAGATGATGCCGAATACGACCGCGATCACGATCGTGACCAGAATATCGGTCAATCTCAATCCCCGGGACTTCGTCCCTTGTCCAGCTTGCGCCATAACCTCAACACTTCCTCTCCGGTATTGTATTGCCTCTTGAACGCTTAGACGGGCAAGCGAGCAACGAAGTCTTCCGGGCTACCCCTGTACTCCGCACGCTCCGAAGCGGGTTGACCGCAAACGAAAAAGCCCGCCCCTTACGAGCAGGGCAGGCTAGCGCACGGCATCCGAAGATACGCGACCAAAGTTGTCTCTACGCTGGCATTACCCAGATCAGATCGACGGTCAGCGGCATACGGCCGCAATCTCAGCCTGACTTTATCAAGCACCCGTTTCTTTGCGATTCAATTATCTATAACTTATCTTATGCGCATGCTTTTGGCAATACGATATTGTCTGCAATCCCTATTCATACCGCCCGTTACACTCTTTGACCGCATTCAGCTTCCTCCGCATGCGGGTCATCACCTCATCGTGATCGATGAGCCCTTCTCCCTCCGCAAGCTCATCACGGCGAGATCCCAGCTTGCCGATAGAGCTCTCGGCTCTTGAACCCGGCTCCCAGAATCGCTTTCATCTCTTCCCGCCGATTCACCCGCGTCTCCTCTTGCTTGGCGCTGTAGACGTAACGCGCCCAGTCCTTGCGATAACCCGGAGTGAGCGATCGGTAGAAAGCCAGAAGCTCGGGAGCATCGGCCAAATCCTGCTCCACGCTCGGGATCAGATCGACGTAATCGTCCACCCGCTGGCTCGGCTGAGCCGCTCGCACCGTCGCCTTCCCTTTGCCCGCATCCATCTTAAACCCGACCACGGTAAACACGTCGTCCAGTCCGACCATCCTCGCGAATTTGACGGCGCTTCCCGCGATATAGCCTTCCTCGTCGGCGCCGAGGCCAGGGAACAGATCGTCGCGGTGAATGGACGTTGCATACTTTTTATTGCCCAGCTTCGGATAAGCGACGAACAGATACCCGCTTGGACGCAGCGCCTGCTCGGCGATAACGCGGCCGACAAGACTCTTTAACGCCTCCATATCCAGCACGAAGGCGAATACAAGATCATACCCGCCGTCCTTGAGCGACGTATCGTACCCCGCCAATTCCGCGAAATAATCCGCATCTTCCGGCTGGTTCAAAATCGCGGCTCTCTCGTATTTGCGCAATCCCAGCTTGTCCACAATCGGTTTCGACATGGCTTCATCCTCCAGGCGATGATCGGTCATACGATCATTATAACGGATCATAGCCGCCAATTACTGAAACAACTCGTCCAGTTCCTGCTCGGAGAGCCACTCGTCGCTAATGTACGTGTCCGGCAAGTGCTTGATCTTGTCCAGCTCGGCTTCCAGATTATCGTTGGTGACGAACCTTCTCACTTCGTAATGGAACGCGCCTCCGGACGGAGGTTCGCGCCAGACTTTGCCTTGCTCCAGCCGGACGCCGATACCCAGCGCGGTGACGCCGATTCCCGGCGGGTTGTTCTGTCCGAAGCTTTCGAAGCCTTCCGCATCCTTTAACTGCTTCCACTTGCGCAGAAACACGGCCCAGGTCTCCCCGGTTACGACCGGCAGCTTCTTGCCTGCCACTTGATAGGCGTTAAGCACGCCCAGCGGCATGGAATCCTGCGTCAGCACGCCGTCTATCTCCGCGTAAGAAGCCAGCATATCCGCCATGACCCGGCGCGCGATCAAATAATCCCAGCTTCCGTTCTCTTCCGCCAGCACCTCGATATCGGGGAACCCGGCAAGCACTTCCTTCATCCCTTCCAGCCGGTCGACATTCGCCGGATTCGTCGCCACTCCGCCGATGATGACGATTCGGCCGGTTCCGCCCAATTGTTCGGTCAGCCATTGCGCCTGCCGTGCCCCCCAAGCCTTCTGGTCGATGACGACGTTCAGCGCGTACGGGCTCGTCACCGACTGGTCGAACGTAATGACGCGAATTCCTTGGCGATGGGCTTCCTCAATGACCGGATTTAAGGCGCTTTCCGAATTCGGATCGATCAGCAGCAGGTCGACCTTCTTGTCGATCATATTGCGGATTTGGGCAATCTGATTGTTGACGTCCTGACCCGCGTTCTGCACGTACAGCTCGGAAATCCAGCCTTTGCGCTTGTATTCTTCCGCCTTCTTCTCGATGTTCTCGATCATCTGCGTTCTCCAGCTGCTGCCGATGAAGCCGTTGCTGACGCCTACGACCAGCGGCCTGGCCGTTTCTCCCGCTCCGTTCCAGGTCCGCAGCCCGACGGCCGCCAATCCCCCCAGCACCGCCAGCGCGAACAGCATCGACAGCCATTGTCTGCGATTGCCGCGTATTCTCATCGGTCCCTCTCCCGTTCTAGGGTGTGTATGCATACTCCGAAGATAGCAGATGTTGCCGAATTTTCGTTCCATGCAAGGAACTTTTGTGAAGGCGTACCGGGGGTACGTCAAGCAAAAGTGACGCAGCAGGGGGCGAAAAGGCGGTGATAGATGCCCCTGAGCGGGTTTGCTTACACGCCCTAGCTCCTCGAATCGGTTTCTCCCCGCAGACTCGGACTCGTTCCATAGTACTTCTTATACACTTTGCTGAAATACTTCGGATCTTCGTACCCGACGATCTCGGCGATTTCCTGCAGCCGCAGCGACGTATCGCGCAGCAGCTCCTTGGCTCTCTCCATCCGTTGGGCGGTCAAGTACCCGTTGAAGCTCCGGCCGACATGCTCCTTGAAAATCCGGCTGAAGTAGATCGGGTGAATATGATACGTCTCGGAGATGAACTGAAGGCCGATGTCTTGGTGAAAATGGGTATCGATATACTTGCGAACGATGTCCACGATGTCCTTGCCCGTTCGGTCGGCCGCATGGGCGGTCCTATCGAAATAGCGTTCAATCAGCCTCGCGAACCAGCGCTCCGCTTCGTCCAGACTCTGCCAGCTCGTGAGCAGCCGAGGCACATCGTCCGTCAGCGCCCGCTCGCCCTCCTGCCCCGGCCAGTTGTCTTCGGCATGCTTCTTGACCAGCATGTACGCGCGGATGATCATCTCCTGAACGTCGAGATGATTGAGACGATGGCGCTCCGCCTCCATTCGTTCGAACATCGCACGAACGCAGGACAGAGCTTGCGACTTCTTGCGTTCGTCCAGACACAGCAGCAGCTCGCGATCGATCTGCGGCAGTCGTGCCGGCTGCGGCGGCCGGGTCAGCGAACCGTAATCGATCACCGAGCCGGCCCCCCGCAATATGCGTTCCCTGACGGCGAACGAAGCGTCCGTGTAAGAACGCCCGATCTGCCCGAGCCCCTGACAAGCGGTGCCAATGCCTATCGTCGCCTGCATCCGCAAATACTGTTTTACCGCCTGGATATACGCATAGAACAGCGAATACAGCCTCGTCTTCAGATGCGCTTCCGACCCTCCGCTCAGAAACACATACTCGCCTGGAACTTGCGGATGGCGGAACAACAGCGTCTCCGTCTTCTCCTCCGCAGCGACCTCGCGGTAAATATTCCGCAAGCCGAAATAGAGAAGCTCCTCCGGCAGCCCCGGTCTCCCTTCGGCCAAAGGGGCCAAGGACATGACCGAAACGACGGCATGGTCCGAGCCTCGCCATCCGATGTGCTCGCGGAAAAGCTCAAGATCTCCCGACCCAGGAGGATGAGCCCCGAGGAGTCTGCCCAGCCATTCGTCTCTCCATTGCTGCCTTTGCTGGTCGGTCAGGTGGGCCGCGTCTCTCATCCGGCTGTCGAGCGAACGCTGGTCCAGCAGCTCTTGCTTCATTTTACGCAGGGATTCGTTCAGATCGGCTTCCTTGATCGGCTTGAGCAAATATTCGCTCACCTTGTACTTCATCGCGGTTCGGGCGTATTCAAACTTGTCATGCCCGCTGATGACGATGAACTTCGCCTGCTTGCCCTGCCCGACCACGTCGCGAATCAACTCGAAGCCGTCCATCCGGGGCAAGCAAATATCCGTAATAATGAGATCCACCTTGCGGCTCTCCAGAATATCCAGCGCCGATTCCGCGTCTTCCGCCTCGTCCGCCAAATCCAGCTCCAACGCTTCCCAGTCGATTTTCGCCAGGATTCCTTTGCGGGTAATCTCCTCGTCCTCGACGATCATCACCTTCATTTTGTCCGTCACAGTTCCGCTCGCCTCCGTTCCTGCGCCGTTAAGTCAGCATCGGGATTTTCATGACGACCCGAGTCCCTCGGCCGGGCTCGCTGTCGATTTCCAAACCGTACTCCTCGCCGAACGTATGACGAATCCGCCTGTGGACGTTGGCAATGCCGATGTTGCCGTCCCGCGGCTCCACGGACAGCGAGTGTCGATCCGCCTCGCGAAGGCGGGCCTGAACTTCCTTCAGCCGCTCCCGGGACATCCCGGCTCCGTCGTCGGCGACTTCGATCTTCAGCGTCTCCTCGCTCGACAAGTACACCTTGATCGTCAGATGGCCGGGCGTCCGCGACTTGCAGATGCCATGAACGATGGCGTTCTCGACGATCGGCTGCAGCAGCAGCTTCGTAATCAGAGCTTTTTCCGTTTCCGGATCGACCTCGATCGTTTCCGAGATTTTGTCCTTGTAACGGATTTTCTGAATATACAGGTATCGCTCCACTTGATTGATTTCTTCCCGAATCGTCGATACGTCGTTCCCGCTGATGCTGTATCGGAAAATATCGCTGAGCCGCTGCGCGAGCTCGCTGATTTCCTTCTCCTTCTTAATGGAAGCCATACTGTCGATGATCGATAACGTGTTGTAGAGAAAATGCGGATTGATCTGCGACTGCAGCGCCTTCACCTCCGCCTCCTTCTTGACCAGCTCCGACTCGTACACGCGCTTGATCAATTCGTTCATCCGCCTGACCATATGATTGAAATGCCCGCCGAGCATACCGATCTCGTTGCCCGTTCTCAGCGACACGTTCACGCTCAGATCCCCGCTCTCCACCCTTCTCATGGCCCGGACCAGAACCTCCGCCGGTCGGGATATCGTAGAGGAAATATAGAACGAGATGAAGACGGAGATCAGCAGCAGCAGGAGGCCGAGCCTGACCGACAGGGTCCTGATCTGGCCGATGTCCTCGGTCAAGTAGTCGTACGGAACGACGCTAACCATGTACCAATCGGCAAGCTCCGATACGCTGTAAGAGACCAGCACCTTCCTATCGTCGAGATAGGAGGGGAACGTCCGGCTCTCGTCCACCGACGACCGAACGATCCGGGAGATGAACGGGTAATCGGACACCCGGTTCAGCTCGCTCTTGTCGAGATGCGATACCAGCCGGCGGTCGGAGTCGACGACGAATACGAACCCGGTCGGTCCCAGATCGATGTAGGAGTACGTGTCGGCAAGCGCGAATTCCTTGATGCCCATGACGAGCACGCCGATGTCTTCCCCGCTGTGCAGCGACTTGATTTTGCGCATCAGAATCGAGATGTTCGGATACAGCACCTGAGAGCTCGCGTAATTGACGGCTCCCTTCCAAGCGTACGCCCCCGATTGGCTCATCAGTTCCGAATACGCCGAATCGTTCCCGAGCTCCCGGGGGCTGACCAAGTATTCCCCGGACGACATGACCCGGTCCGAGCCGCTCAGAACGATTTCCGCTCCGACCACATCGCTTCGCGAGCCGATAATTCGGTCCAGCTCCCGCTCCACATCTTTCATTTCCCGAGTCGCCAGCTCCGATTCCGTCTGCTTCCGCACGCGTTCCAGCCGCTCCTGGAAGCCGGCGTCGGCTACGATCTGCAAGCTTAAATCCTGGACGCTCTCCAGCTTGCCGTCCAGCTTGCCTACCGTTTGGTAGATGATTTGCCGCGAATAGACGGCGATTTTATTTTCGATCGTTTTGGTGGCTTGCGAATAGAGGACGACCGAGATGACGGAGATCGGCAGGACGGACAAAATCACGTACGAAATAAACAGCTTCCACTTGATCAATTGCAAATACGCTGCCGCCGAGCGGAAGAAACGTTGGATAGAATTCGGCTTCATGGATTCCCCCGGCCCCACTTTTCAATCGGATCGATTCGTCTATGAACTTCCTTATAATGCGCTTTCATCTTATTGCAATTATTATAGCACGCTCCCCCACAGCTCTCGTTCCAAAGTTGAAAAAATCCACCAAACGGGTTAAGAAAGGGAGAATTCCGAGGCGATGGCGTTCCTTATAATGGGGTCATGTTACCGAGTCATCCTACAAAACGAAAAGGAAGGGTTCTCATGAAAAAAACGTTAGCTTTCCTTATGGCCGTGACGCTCGTCGCCGTATTGGCGGCCTGTTCATCCGGGAAGTCGAATTCCGGAGGTTCCGACAAACCGCTCATCGGCATCAGCGTCCCCCTGGCTCCGACCGGATGGGTTGCCGCCGTCCAGTATTACGCGAACAAATCGGCTCAAGAGCTCGGCCTGAACTACAAGGTGGTCGCTTCGGCCGATCCCAACGAGCAGTCCAGCCAGATCGACGATCTGATCAACCTGAAGCCGCAAGCGATCGTATTGTTCCCGCATAACGACCAGGTCGCGGTTGCGGCCCAGAGAATCAAGGATGCGGGAATCAAGCTGATCACCTTCGACAGAAGCATCAACCCGACCTCGCCGGACCATTACCTCGCAGGCGACAACTACGGAATGGGAGTCGCGGGGGCGAACTACATCGCCGAGAAGCTCGGCAAGAAAGGCGACGTCATTATCGCCGGCATCGCCGCCTACGGGGAAGCGGTCAACGGATCGCGTATCAAGGGCTTCAAAGACACGATCGCTCAAATCGCGCCGGACATTAACATCATCGGAGAGTACGACAGCCCGAACGGCTCGCCGGAATCCGGATTAAAAACGATGACCGATGCGCTCCAGGCCAACAAAAAGATCGACGGCGTCTTCTCGATCGACGACGAGCTCTCGGTCGGTCTCTATCAAGCTATCAAAGAGCAGAACAGAACGGACATTAAAGTGATGACCGGAGGCGGAGGCGCCCAGTCGTACTTCAAGCTGATGTCCATCGTGCCGGACGACCTGTGGCTGGCCAGCGCTCTGTACTCGCCGAACATGATCGTCGACTGCGTCAAAATCGCGGACGCCGTTCTCAAAGGAGAATCTCCCGCAGCCGAGACGATCGTGCCTTCCCGGATCGTGGACAGAGACAACGTAAAGGATTACCTGGACGAAAGCTCTCCTTACTAAAATATCGCGCCGGAGTTCGGGAACGATCCGGATTCCGGCTTATCTTCCTCCAGGAGGTGCAAGGATGTCCGACTATACGCTGCGAATGATCGATATCAACAAAACCTTCGATACCGTTCCCGTGCTGAAGAATGTGAGCTTGAACGTGCGCCGGGGGGAGATTCACGCTTTGCTGGGCGAGAACGGCGCGGGGAAGTCCACCCTCATGAACATTCTCGGCGGCGTATTTCCTGCCAGCGGCGGCCAAGTGGAAGTAGGCGGCAAGGCAGTCCCGCTCCATTCTCCCGGCGAATCCCAACGCCTGGGCATTGCTTTTATTCACCAGGAATTAAACGTCGTTAACGATCTGTACGTCTACGAAAATCTGTTTCTCGGATACGAATTGACCAACGGATACGGTCGTATCCAGGCCAAGGAAATGATCCGCAAGTGCCGGGAAATCTTCGATTATATGGGCATTCACCTGGATCCGAAAGCGATGGTCGGCGAGTTGGACGCTTCCTATAAACAGATTATCGAGATCGCCAAAGCGCTGCTTCGGAATGCCAACCTCATCATTATGGACGAACCGACCACATCGCTGACCAGCGCGGAGATCGGGCACGTCTTCGCCATCATGCGCACCTTGAAGGAAAAGGGAGCCTCCATTATCTTCATCTCGCACAAGCTGGGAGAGGTGGTCGAGATTTGCGACCGGTATACGGTGCTTAGAAACGGCGAAAAGATCGTGGAAGACGACATTCGCAAGCCCGAAGGCTCGGCCACTCCGGAGATGCTCGCCAGGCATATGGTCGGCCGCGATGTGCTGAGCGTGGAAGTGTATGAGCCGCATCGGATCGGCGACGTCTTGCTGGAAGTCGACAACCTGTCCGTACGCGGCAGCTTGAGAAATATTTCGTTTCAATTGCACAGAGGAGAAATTCTGGGGTTTACCGGGCTGCTGGGAGACGGGCGCACGGAGCTGGCGAGAGCGCTCTTCGGAGATCTTGGCATCGATTCCGGCACGATCAAAGTAAAGGGAAACAAGATCGTCAACAAAAGTCCCGAGCAAGCCAAGACGAGAAAGTTCGGCTACGTGCCGGACAATCGCAAGGAAAACGGCATTGTCCAAGATCTTACCGTTACGGAAAACATCACGCTCTCCACTCTGGGAAGCTTCAGGAAGCTTATAGGACTTGATAAGAAAAAGGAGCTGGCCGTCGCGGCCAAATACGTCGACGCCTTGACAATCAAGGCGCCCGCTCTCCACTCTCCGATCACCAGCCTTTCAGGAGGAAACCAGCAGAAAGCGGTGCTGGCTAAGTGGCTCCATACCCAGCCTGAAATTATGATTTTCGCCAACCCTACCCAAGGGGTGGATGTCGGGGCGAAAAATGAAATATACGCCCAGATCATGGAACTGGCCAAGAACGGCGTCGGCGTGATCGTCATGTCGGGAGAAGCGCACGAGGTGCAAAATATATGCGACAGAGTATGCGTCATGTATCATGGCGAGATCAAGGGCGAGTTGACGCGAAGCGAATGCTCCGAGGAGTCCCTGATGATTCTGTCGACCGGCGGTTCGTTAAATTCAGCTAAAGGTGGATGCGCTTAATGGAAGTCAATCCTAAAGTCGGCGAGAGCAATACGGCGAACGTATGGCGGAAGCTTCAAGCACGGGATCTATGGGGGCAATACAGCATCATATGGGTCATGCTCGGAATTGTCGCCGTCGCCTCTTTATTTCTGGGAGATACGTTTCTGGACGCTCAGAACTTCGTCAACATCCTTCGCAACAATGCCATTCTGGGCATATTGGCGCTGGGAATGGCCTTCGTAATCATTTCCGGAAATATCGATCTCAGCATCGGTTCCGCTCTGGTGGCGGTCGGCGCCATCGCCATCGCCGTCACCAATTTCTTCGGAGTCCAGCTCGGTCCGGAGCTGGGCTGGCTGGCCATCTCGCTCGGCATATTGACTGCCTTGATTTGCAGCGCGTTCTTCGGCGCTTTGTGCGGATGGATCACGACGAAAGGAAGAGTGCCTTCCTTCATCGTCACGCTGGGCTTCATGAGCATCTATCGGTCCGTAAGCATGTATTATATGAAGGGAGGCGGATTTTTCTGCGACATCCCGGCCTTCCAGAAAATCTCGAATTCCGAGCTGTTCGGCGTCATTCCTCTCCCTATCGTTTATTTTGCGGCGGTTGCCGCGGTATGTTACTATATTGCGAAACACACCCGTTTCGGACGCCACGTCTATGCCGTAGGCAGCAACGAGAAAGCCGCTCGCCTTAGCGGCATCAATACCGACAGGGTTAAAATTCTTGTCTTCATGCTGATGGGCATCATGGTCGCGATCGCCGTCATTATCGAAACTTCCAGACTGAACAGCATCAACGCTACTTCTTCGGGGCAAGGTTACGAGTTGAATGCCATCGCGGCGGTTGTCATAGGCGGGGTGGCGATGACCGGGGGGAGAGGTTCGATCGTCGGAGCCGTTCTTGGCGTGCTGCTGCTGGGCATCATCAGCAATATTCTGAATATCGCCGGAGTCGACGTATTCCTCGTGAACGCGATCAAGGGAACTCTGGTCATTCTTGCCGTACTGCTTCAGAAGAAACAAGCTGCGAGATAGAGGGGAGCAAGTCGCATGAAGTTCGGAGCCAGCTCTTATATTTGGGTTTCGCCATTCGGCAACGACACGCTTAATCAGTTCCAGAAAGCCAGAGACATCGGCTTCGACCTCTACGAATTGGCGGTGGAACAGCCCGGTCTCGTCGACATCCGCGCCGTCGAACAAGCGGCGTCGCGGGCGGGTATTCAATGTACCATCTGCGGCGCTTTCGGACCGGACAGGGATATCAGCTCCGAACAGGAGGAGGTCCGGGAGAACGGGATGGGCTACATCCGGACGCTGATCGATATGGCGGAAGCGGTCGGTTCCCCTTACGTATCCGGGCCGATGTATTCGGCGGTGGGCAAAGCCAGACTGGCAACACCCGCAGAGAAGCGGCGTCAAACCGATTGGGCGGTCCGCAACATGCAGACTCTCTCGGAGTACGCCGCCCGCAAAGGAATACGTCTGGCCCTCGAACCGCTTAACCGATTCGAGACGGACTTCTTGAATACGACGGAACAAGCCTTGCTCTTCCTCGCCCAGGTCGGCGCCGACAATGTCGGTCTGCTGCTGGATACGTTCCATATGAACATCGAGGAGAAGGATATCCCCGCCGCTATCCGAAGTGCCGGAGACAAGCTCTTCTCCTTCCATGCCTGCGCCAACGACCGGGGCACTCCCGGAGAAGACCATCTCGATTGGGCCGGCATCTCCCTGGCACTCAAGGACATCGGTTACGACGGCGCGGTCGTCATCGAATCGTTCACGACCGACATTACGGAGATCGCGCGCGCCGTCTCCCTCTGGCGCCCGCTCGCGGAATCCCAGGACGCTCTGGCGGTGAACGGGCTGGCTTTTCTGAAAGGCGTATTCGGCGGAGCAAGCCGGAATTGACAGAAAATCGGCGCTCCTCCCGCCACGACAAACTGCGAAGCGCCGAAGCGCTTCGCAGTTTGTCGTACCGTCAATGAATCAGACTTTCTCGAATCGAAGCAGAACGATGCCATGAGCCGGAACGTTCAGTCCGTTCGCGACCGATACGCCTTCGCGCAGGATGGGAGAGACCCGCTCCGGAGCTTCCGGCGTATTGGAAGCGTGAATATCGTCATGATGCAACGACCAGACGGTCGCTAAGCCTCTATGTTCTTCCGGAACGCCGAGCGCAAGTTCGAAGCTGTCTTCCAGATGCCGGTTCACGATCGCCACGCGCAGACTTCCGTCTTCCCCGATCGCTCCGACGGCATCGATATAGGGCGAGGACACCGGCTGATGCTTGCGAGCCAGCTCTTCGCCGTATTCCGGATTGCTTACTAGCGGAACCGGTGTCAGAAGCGACGGCGATTGAACCTCGACCCTTACGCTCTCCCCTGTCATCCACTCCCCGTACTGCTTGAACAGATGGTATAACGGCGTTTTGATGACGGCATCCTCCGTCACGTTCATTACGCCGTTCCCGTTGACGAGGAACACGTAGTTCGCCATGCCCACATGCGGGCTTAGCCGAATCATCGCATGAAACACTCCCGCGGCGAAGATCGCGTCCTGAAGATTGCGGGGGCTGTTGCGATTGAGCGCATAGCCTTTGCCGGACGGATCGATTTCATAGTGGCGAATGTTCCATTCATCCAGGGAAAGGCGAATCGGGTGCTCGGGCTTCTTGGTCATTCTGCTGAGCGTCGTTTCCAGCGTGCCGATCATCTTGCGCAGCTGGTTCTCGAAGTAGACTGGCGTGAACGCGATCGGATAGTATTCGTCCGAGCTTTCCCGGTCGATGGAGCAGCCGTAAATGTGAATCGTCAAATAACTGAGATACTTGCCCGCGGCCTCGATGACTTTGCGGTCCCACTCCTCGTCGTTTCCTTCATAGGAGCCGACGCCAAGCAGCTGCAGCTGAGAGTCGTACTTCTTGGCGAACTGCGCCCAGTTGGCCAGCTTGGCCGCATATTCGTCCGCGCCGAGCTGGCCGGCCTCCCAACTTCCCCACGTTTCGTTACCGATGCCCCACAGACGGACGCCGTAAGGCTCATCGCGCCCATTATCTTTACGCCACCGGGCGTCCGCCGATTCCGTACCGTTGCAGTAATCGATCCAGCGCAAGGCGTCGACCAATGTTCCCGTTCCCAGATTGACGTTGACGTAAGGGTCCGCGCCGACCTGCTCGCACCAGCTCAGAAACTCGTCCGTTCCGAACCGATTCGACTCCTGCCCTCCCCAGTGCCAGTTCGGACGAATCGGCCGCTGCTCGCCGGGGCCTACTCCGTCCTTCCAGTCATACAAGTCGACGTAACAGCCTCCCGGCCAGCGAATAACCGGAACGCCCAGTTCCCGGGCGGCCTCGATGACATCCTTCCGTAAGCCTTGGCCATCCGACCGAGACGAGTCGCCGTCCCACACTCCCGGATACATGCAATTGCCAAGATGTTCGAAATATTGTCCGTAAATATAAGGGCTGATCTCTCCTATCCGTTCCTCTTTACTTATCGTAACGCTGGCTTTCATCCGATCACCCTCCTCTAGCTCCCGCTTTTTCGGGCGAACGGATTATGATGGCTCGCCGTATTGCCTGATCCTTCGGTCTTCTCCAGGCGCAAAGCGGCATCCCGCCGCTCCTCCACGCCTTCCGCGTCCAGCAAGTATTGGCCCTGCTCGACCAGCAGCCTGCGGACTTCGGCCACCGGCACTTCCCGCGTCTGCAACCCCTGCCGCACGGCCAGCGCCGCCGCCGTTCCAGCTCCCTGCCCGATGCCCATCGCCGTCGCCATGACGCGCACCGAACCGAATGCATTGTGCGTCGCCGAGATGCAGCGTCCAGCCACGAGCAGGTTACCTACTCCCTGCGGAAGCAAGCTTCGGTACGGAATTTCATAGACAGCCTTGCCGGACCCGGTAAATACCTGTTGCTCGCCTTCAGGCGGGTGAATGTCGATTGCAAACGTGCCGCAGGCGATGCCGTCTTCGAACGCCCGGCTGTTCAGCACGTCCTCCTCAGTCATCGTGTAATCTCCAACGATATGCCGCGTTTCCCGAATACCGACCTGCACGCCCGTATCCAGTACGTAAGCGTCCTCGAAGCCTCCGATATTCCGCTTCATGAACTCGGTCACCGCCCAAGCCTGATGACGCGTTTCGATCTCGGCCTTCGTCAGGTCCATTACGTTCGTTCCGTCTATGCCTTGAAGGCGGGTGCAGTTCACCGCGAATTGCCCTTCGCGGGGAAGCTCGTACATGAGAATCCGCGGCGCGGCATCCTTCGGGTACTCTCCCCGCTCGACCGCCGCTTGGATGATTTCCTTCATGCCGAGAAAGGCGAGCGCGCTCTGCGCATCGATCTCTTCATCGGTCGGTGAATCTTTGAGCAAATGGCGGTTCGCCTTCATCCAGTCCTTCAACCGCCCTACGTCGACACCGGCCACCCTGTAAAACAGCGTCACCGGCTGCATCGCGCCGTCCGATTCCCTCCCTTTGACGAACGGGGCGCCGATTCTCGCGGCGACGTCCGCGTCGGCCGAGCAGTCGATCACCGTCTTCGCCAGGATCGCCTGCCGTCCGGATTTGCTTTCGACAATCACACCGACGATCCGGCCGTCTTCCGCGTACGCATCTGCGAATGTCGTATGCAGCATCAGCTCGACGCCCGCCTCCTGCAGCAATTCGAACAGCACAAGCTTCATGCCCTCCGGATCGAACGGGGACATCGACGCGTTGTCGAACGTCAAGTCCGTGACATGGCCCGGGGACGCCGTCTTCCTTACCAGCCGGTCGACCAGTTCGCCGGCCACTCCCCGAATGACCTGATTGCCGTTCACGTCATGGAACGTAAACATCGGATTGACCATCGCCACCGTCAGATTGCCGCCGACGAAACCGTAACGCTCCAGCAGCAGCACCTTCGCTCCATTGCGCGCGGCCGCGACGGCCGCTCCGATACCCGCCGGTCCTCCCCCGACGACGAGCACGTCGGGCTCCGCAGCGACGGGAATACGCCGCGCCGATTCTTCAATATAGTTCACTTCTATCCGCTCCTTCCGGGAAACGCCATTTCTATTTTTTCGTGCTGTACCAATCGTTGATTGCCTTGATCACGTCGCTGCCTCCGGACGAATCCCATTTCGTCAGAAACTTGTCGAAGTTCTCGACTTTCTCGCCGCTGAGCAGCACCTGCAGGAAGAAGTCATTCTCCATCTGAGTCAGGCTCGGCGAGTTTTTGCCGACCGCTTCGATCGGCGGCATGAACGCAATCGGATTGACCTTCGCGTATTTATCGAAATCCTTGTTAATGGCGTTAAAGGCTTCGAACAGCGTTGGCGTCCGACGGAGGCGAGCCAGCCACATTTCCGCATACTCGACTTCGCGAATTCCGTTCAGGAAGAAGTACGCAGTGCCCCGTTGTTCCGTAAAGATTGGCATGATTGGGCTGTAAACCCCGTTCTCCTCGTTAAAAGTAACGCCCTTCTCGCCCAACGTCAGGAACGTGAAATTCTCCTTCTCCATCTTCAAATCCATAAACTTGATCGCGTCTTCGGCCTTTTTCGAGGACTTCGGAATCGCGTGCACCCAGATCAGCTTGTCCGCCATTTCCACTCCGGAAGATCCGTCAGGTCCTTGCAAAGGAGAGATGTAGCCCATTTTGCCTTGTGGCACGTTCGTTTTGAATGCATCGTTCATATTCGAAGCCAAGTTCCAATCGCCCGAGATCATCGCCGCCTGGCCGCTGATGAACTTCTCTTGCGCCTGTGCCGATTTATTGACCGGCCAATCTTTGTCGACCAGACCTTCGTCGAACAGCTTCTTCATGAACGCGAAGTAATCTTTCATCGCCGGGTGCTTGATTCTCGGCGCCAGCTGTCCGTCCACTTCGGACCAGGCGGTATAGAGGCCGTACGCGCTCCAGACCATAGGAACGTTCATTCCGTTCCCGGTCAGCGGAATCATATCCGGCTTCTTCGCTTTGATCGTCTTCAGCGTCTCGTAAAATTCGTCCAGCGTTTCAGGCGTTTTTAGCCCGAGCTCGTCCAGCACATCCTGCCGCACGATCATCGTCTGCTCGATGTTGGCCCGTTCGTTTTTTTGCGGGATGCCGTACAGCTCGCCGTTATATCTGCCGAGCTCCCAGGAGGATTCCGAAATTCCTTCCTTCAAGTTCGCGCCGTGCTGGTCCACCAGATCTCCGATCGGCTGAAGCGCGCCTTGGGCAACCAGCGTATAGAACTGCGGCGGGCTTAACGTGAGAATATCGTAATTGGCTCCGGACGCGACCTCGATATTCAGCTTTTCCTCCGGGTTGTCCTTCGGCAGAAGCGTATAATTGACCTTATATCCCGTTGTCGTTTCGATATCTTTGGCTACGGGATCGTTGTTCGGATCGAATCCGACGTTAAACGCAAGTACCTTCAGTTCCGGCTTGACGCCTCCGGTTTCCGCCGAAGCCGGGGTCGATGCCGACGGGCTCGTTCCGCCCTGGCTCGCTTCCGGTTCTTTGCCTCCCGAACATCCCGCAAGCACGGCGATTGCCGCGATACCGGCTATGCCGGCTTTTATCCACTTGCTGCGCTTGAACAACATCGATGAATGGCCTCCCTTTGTTGTGACCCTATTGTTTTATTTTAAGGCTTTTGCCTCAAAACCTAGCCTTTAACCGATCCGAGCGTCATCCCCGTCACGAAGTAGCGCTGCAGAAACGGATACACGAGCAAAATCGGCACGATCGAGGAGATGACGGTCGCTGCGCGGAATCCTTCGGGCGCCATGCTCAGCCTGACCGAATCGGGCTGCTCCTGCAGCAGTTCCTCCGTATTCGCGATCGTTTCGAACAGGAACAGTTGAAGCGGCTTCAGGTCGATCGAGCTGATATAGATCAGCGGATGAAAGTAATTGTTCCAATAGCCGACCGCGTAGAAAATGCCCAGAGTCGCGACGACCGGCAGCGAAATCGGCAGCACGATCGAGCGCAAAATGCGAAGATTCGTCGCCCCGTCGATTTTGGCGGATTCCTCGACACTTTCCGGAATGCCTTCGAAAAACGTTTTGCAGACGAACAGGTTAAACGGCACGACGAGCAGCGGCACGATCATCGCCCAGACCGTATCCAGCAATCCCAGCCCCTTCATCAGGATGTATCCCGGGATGATGCCGCCGTAGAACAGCATGCTGAACACGTACAGCAGCAGAATCGGTTTACGTCCCTTGAATTCGGGTTTGGAGAGCGGATATGCGGCCAATATCGTAATGGTCAGACTGAGCGCCGTGCCGATGACCGTCACGAACAAGGTCACCTGCAGCGCTTCGAAAAACCGGGTATGCGCGAACACGAAGCGAAACGCTTCAAGATGCATGCCAATCGGATAAAACGTCACCTTGTTGCCCATGACGGACGCCTGATTGCTGAGCGACTTCGCGAGCACGTGCAGGAAGGGCAGCAGGCAGATCAAACCGATAACGACGATCAGCGCGTTGTTGACGACGTCGAACCATCGGTCCGACCGGTTGCGAATGTTGTTCATGGATGGACCTCCTTCCTCTGTCCCCGGCTTACCAGATGCTTTTCCCCAAATACCGTTTGCTCAGTTGATTGCTGGAATACACTAGAATGAACGCGACGACCGATTCGAATAACCCGAGTGCCGTCGACAGGCTGAAATCCATTTTGCCGAGGCCGATCCGGTAGACGAACGTCTGGATAATGTCCGCGACGTCGTACACCGCGGGATTGTACATGACGAGCACCTGCTCGAATCCGGCATTCAGAATTTGTCCCAGCCTGAGCACCAGGACGAGCATAATGACCGGAACGATGCCGGGAATCGTAATATGCCAGATTCGTTTGAATCGGCCCGCCCCGTCCACGACCGCCGCTTCGTGCTGCTGCGGATCGATCGCCGTCATCGCGGCCAGAAACAGAATGGTGTTCCAGCCGGTCTCCTTCCAGCCTTCCGTGAACACGAGCAGCGAACGGAACCAGGACGAATCCGAGAAGAAGCTGATACTCTGGCCGCCCAACGCTTCGATCAGCTTGTTGATCATGCCGTAAGAGCCGAACAAGGAATAGAACAGGCCGAAAATGATGACCCACGACAGGAAATGCGGCAAGTACACGATCGTCTGCACCCAGCGCTTCATCCACCGAATTCTCAGCTCGTTCAGCGAGATCGCTACGAGAATCGGGACCGGGAACAGGAACACCAGCTTGTACAGGCTGATAATCAGCGTATTGCCGATCACCTTCAGGAACGCTTCGTCTTCGAAAATACGGTTAAAATGTTTCATGCCGACCCACGGGCTTTGGACGATCGAGTCGATGATGTTGTCGCCCGCGAATAAATTAAAATCCTTAAAAGCCAGAGACAAACCCAATAGCGGAGTGAATTTGTAAACGATCAGAAACGCCAATCCCGGAATGCACATGAGATAAAGATCGTAATTTGCGCGAAAATAGCGCCAAAATTGATTGTCGTTCCGCTTGCCGCGCCGCACCGCCTGCTTGGGCGGCATCCGTTCGATTACGGCTTCGGACTCGTTCATGGTTGTATCATCCTCCCGCTCCGATCGGACGAAAAAGGGTTTACACCTTTTTCGGATTCGCCTTACAATGGGGTTGCGTAGTTTCCCCTTGAACAAATTGTAACCGTTGCCCCGATTCGGATTATAGGGGAGCGGATTACGATTTTACGGCGTTACTGTATAGTTTTCGACATCGATTCAGGGGGGACGTTGGATGTACAAGCTCTATATCGTGGATGACGAAAGCTCCGTGCGCGCCGGTCTGAGGGATTGCGTCGACTGGTCCTCATTCGGGCTCGAAGTAGCCGGGGAAGCGGAAGACGGGGAACTGGCTTTGCGAGAGATTCGGGAAGACCGGGACATCCGCATCGTCTTGACGGACGTCAGGATGCCGCATATGGACGGAATCGAAATGGCCGAACGGCTCGCCGAGCAAGGCCACCCTGCCAAGCTCGTATTCATAAGCGGATACGGGGATTTGGACTATTTAAAAAAGGCGATCCGGCTGGAAGCCGTCGATTATTTATTGAAGCCGGTACGCCTGGGCGAGCTGACTGAGCTGCTGCGCCGTCTCGTCGACAAGCTGAACGCGGAAGAAGAAGCGCGGAAGCGGCTGAGCGGGCTGCAGATCAAGCTGAACCAGAGCATTCCGCTCCTGAGGGAACGGCATTTGGCCGCCCTTGTCCTGGACGGAGCCAGGGACCTGGAAGGGTTGAGGAACAAATTTGATTTTCTCGGCATTCGCCTTCCCGTCTCTCCGATTCGGCTGGGCGTGTTCGCCGTCCGGATCGACGATTACGGCAAGGTGTTCGGGGCGTTGCCGGAGCAAGAACGGCAATTGCAAGCGTTCGCCCTGCTAAACGTGATCGAGGAGATATTGAACGAGCGCTATTCGGGACACGCCTTCGAAGTACGGACGGGGGAGTACGCCGGAATCGTCCAGTTCGCCTCCGACGACGATGAGGACGGTTTTTTCGCATTGATTCAGTTGGTCAAGGAACAGATCAATCGACTGTTAAAGCTTGAGGTGACGATCGGGGTAGGACCGGCAGCGGAGCGTTGGGAGGAGCTGCCGAAAGCTTACGGCCAGGCCGCTCATGCGTCGGAACATAAATGGTATGTCGGCAAAAACCAGATTATTTCGATGGACGGACTGATCGGCCCTTCCGCTGTCCCGACTTCCGGGGAAAGCGAGAGACCCGAACCGAAGGAGATTGCCGCCTTGTTGAAGGGGCCGGATCGGGAAGCCGTTCGGTTGGCTGTGGAGAGAGCATTGGAAGGCGGCGAAGGAACGGACGCCATCTTGCGCACCCGAATTGCCGGAGCTCAGCTTCTGGCCGCATGCGTCGAGATTCGGCAGGAGATGAACTTGCCCGCCGAACGTCTGGAGGAGAGCGAGCTGCGGTTATGGCGAGCGATCGCTTCGGCGGAGACGATCGTCGAGCTTCGCGAGGAAGCCGTTCGCCATTTGAGCCTGACTCATGCGGAAATCTCGGACAAGCGCGAGAAGAAGACGCACAACGTCGTCGCCCAAATTCGCCGTTACATCGAAGAGCATTACGCGGAAGACCTGACGAACGCCCGAATCGCCGCTTCGGTATATTTGACGACGACTTACGTCTGCCTGCTATTCAAGCAAGAGACGGGAATGACGCTGAACGAATACGTCATCGAGATGCGAATCGCCGCGGCCAAGGCGCTTCTGACCGATCCTGCCAATAAGCTCTACGACGTCTGTTACGCGGTCGGCTATAAGGATCCGGGCTATTTCGGCAAGCTGTTCAAGAAACAAACCGGGTATACGCCCGGGGAATTCCGGGAGCGGGGCTTATGAACGGCTGGAGATGGCTGAAGGGGTATCTGAGGGCGTATTCCGGGGCAAGCATCACAAAAAAAGCGATCGCAATCTACGTCGCCGCCGTCCTGATCCCCGGTTGCCTCCTGTTTTTTCTCTATTATCGGCAGACGTCCGGCATCATCGAACGGGAGATGAGCGATTCGATGCTGCAGACGCTGAATCAAGCGGAGTATAACATCTCGAACGGCTTAGCCAATGTCGCCAGCGTCTCCGATAACGTGATCGCCAACCAGGTCATCGTCGAGTATCTGAGCAGTTCCGCCAAACCCGCATACGAACAGATCCAGCATTTCCAGGAGCTCGAGAAGCTGGTTGCCAGCCTGGAAAGGAGCCGCGGTATTCATCGGATTCGCCTGTTCGTCGACCCGAAGCTAACCTATTCGAGGGAAGGCATTCATTTCTTCTCCCTGAATCTTCTGGATAGCGATTCCGACTGGTACCGGAGCATGACTTCGCGCAACGGGGCCAATTATTGGCGTGGAACGTATCGCCAGCCTTATCTGGGAGAGGCCGACGCCGATGTCCTGTCCGCCGTTCGCATGCTTCACGATCCGCTTCATTACGAGACGGTCATGGGAGTACTCTCGGTGGACGTCAAGGCGGATTTGATTCGGGATATCTTAAATCGGGTTTCCCTGTCCTCCTCTCAGGAGGTGTTCGTCGTGGACGACGGCCGCCGTCTCGTCTCCCACCCCGATGCGTCCCGGCTCGGTCATCCCTCCGATCTGACGGAGGCTCAGATGAAATTGCTTTTGCAATCGGCCGAGGGCCGCTTTCTGGATGACCAAGGGGCTTCCTCCTTCCTGTTCCGCCGCATACCGAACACGGATTGGACGATCGTCGCCAAGCTGCCGACTTCAGAGCTTTCCGGCAAGAGCGTCGTCCTGACGAAGATCTCTGCGGTACTGTTGCTGGGAATCGGTTCCGTCGTCTTCATCTTCTTTCTCGTGCTGACGTTCGCGGCGGCGGCCGAAAGCCTAAACAAACGGATACGAGACATGATCCGCAGTCTCAAGACCGCCGGGTCCGCCCATTTTGACGGCAGCCTGCCGAAGCCCAAAGGCGACCTGCGCCAGCTCGAAGGCGCGATTTCGCGCATGGTCCAGACCGTGCACGACCTGACCGCCGAGTCCTACCGCTCCAGGCTGCACGAGCGGGACGCCCAGCTCAAGGCGCTCCAGGCGCAGGTTGATCCGCATTTCCTGTACAATACGTTAGACAGCATGAACTGGATGGCCGTTCGCCGAGGAGCCGGAGAGATCAGCGACTTGATCGAGGCGCTCTCGACCTACTTCCGGCTGAGCCTGAGCAAAGGCCGGGATGTGGTCACTCTCGCCGAAGAGCTGCAATTGATCAGGTCCTATATGCACATTCACAACACCCGGGACGAGAGCGGCATCGAGATGATCTGCAGCGTCGAAGAACCGCTGCTGACCTGCCGTCTTCCGAAGCTGACTCTGCAGCCGATCGTCGAGAACGCGGTTCTGCACGGTATCCATCGGAAACGGCCGAAGCAGGGAACGATCGCGATCTCCGCCCGGCAGGAAGGACCTTGGCTGACGATCGATATCTGGGATGACGGGGTCGGCATGCCGTCGGAACGACTGGAGCGGCTTCTTGAGCCTCCCGCTTCGGACAAAGCCGCCGAAAGCTATGGCATTTACAACGTTCACGAACGCCTCCGTTTATTTTCCCATGATAACGGAGCGGGAGTAATGATCGCCTCGGAGCTGGGACAGGGAACGACTGTAACTCTGAAAATCAAGCTGGGCGCCTGATGGTCCGTGCGCGGACCAGGGATAGAAGCTTCTTGGGGCTCTGCCCCTCTCCCCTGTCCGGTCAATCGGGTCGGGCTGCCGACTCTCGCGCGTGGAGCGGGCGGCGCCCGATTCTCATTGACTCCTCTTGGCTCCGTTACTCCAACACACGAAACGTTCCCGTCCCGAAGGCCAGCAGTTCGCCGTCCTCCGTTCTGACGCGCGCCTGCGTCGTCACCGTCTTGCGGGTCATGTGCGCGATCTCCGCTTCGACATAGACGCGGCCCGCTCCGACAGGGGCGACGTAGTTCAAATTCAGGTGCGTCGTCACGACGCCGGCGTTCGGACGGGCAATCATCGCCGCCAGCCCCATTGCCGAATCGATCATCGTCGCATGCACCCCGCCGTGCAGAATGCCGATCAAATTCAGATGATGCGGCTTCACGTCCAGCGACACCACGATCCCCCGTTCGTCCATCCGCTCGAACGAGCAGCCGACCCAGCCCCAGAACGTCGATTCCGCCTTCGCTTTCCACTTTTCCATCTGCGGAGGAAGCTCAACTCCCTTGTTCGTCTCCATCCGTTCGTCTCCTCCTCCCTTTCCGGTTCAGCCTTCCGGTTCCTCTTCAAGCAGCTTGCGACGAAGCACCTTGCCCGACATCGTCTTCGGCAGCGTCTCGCGGAACTCGATGATTTTCGGCACCTTGTACGCCGCCAGCTTCTCCCTGCACCACCGTTCCAGCGCTTCTTCATCCCGCGACGCTCCCTGCCGAAGCACGACGAACGCCTTCACCGTTTCTCCGCGGTAAGCGTCCGGCACGCCCGCAACGCTCGCCTCTTCCACGTCCGGATGCTCGTAGAGAACCTCCTCTACTTCCCGAGGATAGACGTTGTAGCCTCCCGCCAGAATGACGTCCTTGCGCCGGTCGACGATATAGCAGTAGCCTTCCTCGTCCTGCCTGCCCAGATCTCCGGTCAGCAGCCAGCCGCCCTGCAGCACTTTCTTCGTCTCGTCCGGCCTGTTCCAGTATCCCTTCATCACCTGCGGCCCGCGGATCGCCAGTTCCCCGATCTGTCCCACCGGCACTTCTTCGAATGTGTCCGGATCGACGTAACGGGCTTCGGTGTCCGGAAAAGGGAGACCGATAGAGCCGTTCTTCCGCCGCGCCCAAATGTTGTTCGCATGCGTCACCGGAGACGCCTCGGTCAACCCGTAGCCTTCGATCAGCTTGCCTCCCGTCATCTCCTCGAAACGTTCCTGCACGTGCAGGGGCAAAGAAGCGGCGCCGCTGATGCAGAAGTTGATCGAGGAGAAGTCGTACTTCCGCACGTCGGGATGATTAACGATCGCGATGTACATCGTGGGCGCGCCCGGAAACTGCGTCGGCTTCTTCTTGTGGATCGTCTTCAGCACCTGATCGATCTCGAAGCGCGGCAGCAGCACGAGCGTATTCGCCGCATACACCCCCAGGTTGAGCAAGACGGTCAGCCCGAATACGTGGAAAAAGGGCAGCGCCGCCAGCATACGCTCCTTCGCGTTCTCCGTTTTGTAACACCACAGCCGGGTTTGCACCGTGTTCGCAACCAGGTTGTAATGCGTCAGCATGACGCCTTTGGCCAGTCCGGTCGTCCCGCCCGTATACTGCACAAGCGCCAGATCCTGCTCCGCGTCGACGTCCGCCAGCACGGGGTAGGCGGAGGAGCTCCTGATCAGCTCACGGAACGACTGCACCTGCTCGGTGTACGCCACCTTGACGAACTTTCCTTCTTTTTTCTGCTTCAGCACGTACAGGACGTTCTTCGGAAAAGGCAAGTAATCTTGGATAGACGTGACCACGATCCGTTCCAGCGGACGCTTAACCGTCGATTGCTGAACGCGATTCAAGAGCAAGTCGAGCGTAACGATGATGCGAGCGCCCGAATCGGCAAGCTGATGCTCCAGCTCGCGGGGCATATAGAGCGGATTGGTCATGACGACGACTCCGCCGACCATCAGAATGCCGAAGTAAGCGATGACGGCTTGCGGGCAGTTCGGCAGCATGACGGCGACGCGGTCTCCCTTGCGGATGTCGAGCTTGAGCAACGCGTTCGCGAAGCGGCGGGACTGCTCCAGAAGCGAGCCGTACGTCACCTTCTTCCCCAGAAACTCCAGGGCGACATTGTCGGGATAGGCCGAAGCGGAATCGATCAGAAAGCAGGCCAAATTGTTTTTCGGATACTCGTGCGAATGCGGAACTTCGGCAGGATATTCCTTTAACCAGGGGGCATTGAACACAACCGACACCTCGCTCCCACTCTAGTGAGTTGCTTGGATTGCAGCGTTGCGTTGCAGAAACCTTTCGCTTTTCACACGATGTACTTTTCCGCTTCGATCACCTTGGCCGCAATCCTCCGCTTCAGCCCGATCGTATCGACCGCTGCCCGGCGTCCGAGCTTCTTCAGAATGGACAGCTGCGTCCGCAGCACGTCTCCCGACTCCATCGCAGCCAGCGCCTCCCTCGCCAGTTCTTCGACTTTGCCGAACTCCTCGTGAATGAAGACAGTCGTCATGTCGATCGCGTTGGCCGCTTTCGCTTCGCCGCTCCGGCCGATTAGTTTGCTGGCGCGCAGCAGCGCGCTCTCGGACGCAAAGACGGAGATCAGCATATCGCCCAGATGGCTGAGCACCTCCTGCTCCCGGTCAAGCTTCGTCTGGTACTTCTGCACCGCCTGCGCCCCGACCATCAGAAATATCTTTTTTGCCATGGCGAGCAAATGCGTCTCCTGTTCCAACGTTCCCTCGAACTCCCGGCTCGGCATCGGCGCCATCAGTTCGGCCTGGAGCGCCATCGCCTTCTGCATCAGCGGCAGCTCTCCCTTTAATGCCCGTTTGATCAGCGCACCGGGAATAAGCAGCCGATTGATCTCGTTCGTCCCTTCGAAAATGCGGTTAATGCGCGAGTCCCGATAAATGCGCTCGATGCGATACTCCTGGATGTAGCCGTAGCCCCCGTGGATCTGCACCCCCTCGTCGGCGACGAAGTCGAGCGTCTCCGAGCCGAACACCTTGTTAATCGAGCATTCGAGCTGGTATTCCGCGATTGCCTTGGCCGCCTGGAATCCGACGTTGTCCGCGCCGTGATCGACCTCCGTCAGCCCTTCGTCGAACAGTCCTGCGGTGCGGTACACCATGCTCTCCAGCGCATAGGAGCGAATGTTCATCTCCGCCAGCTTCTTGCCGATGAGCGGGAACGAGGCAATCGGGCGGCCGAACTGCACCCGATCGTTGGCGTACTTGGCGGACAGCCCGAGCGCTTCCTTGGCGGTGCCGAGCGCACCCGCAGCCAGCTTGAAGCGTCCGATGTTCAAAATATTGAAGGCGATCAGATGGCCCTTGCCGGCTTCCCACAGCAGATTTTCGGCCGGCACCTTGACGTCCTCCAGAATGAGCGGACAGGTGGACGAGCCCTTGATGCCCATCTTCTTCTCCTCCGGACCGATGCTGACGCCCGGCATCGTCCGCTCGACGATAAACGTGCTAAAGTCGGTGCCGTTCACCTTCGCGTATACGATGAAAATGTCGGCGAAGCCCGCATTCGTAATGAACTGCTTGGTGCCGTTCAGCACGTAAAATTGGCCGTCCTCCGTTGGCGTCGCCGTCGTCTTGGCCCCTTGCGCGTCCGAGCCGGAAGACGGCTCCGTCAGGCAGTAAGCGGCCAGCTTCCCGCCCGAGGCCAGCTCCGGCAAATATTTGCGCTTCTGCGCCTCGGTGCCGAAGTAAACGATCGGCAGCGTGCCGATGCCGACATGAGCTCCGGCGGACAGCGCGAAGGAGGCGGCTTTGGCGAAGCGCTCCCCGATCAGCGTCGTGCCGACCTTATCCAGGCCGAGCCCGCCGTAGGCCTCGGGCACGTCCGCGCCCAGCAGGCCGGTCTCGCCCGCCTGCCTCAGCTTCGCCACCGTCAGCTCGTAGTTCAGCTTCTCGATCGCTTCGTCGTGGGGCGCGATCTCGGCCTCCACGAAATCCTCGGTCGTCTGCGCGATCATCCGATGCTCCTCGGTGAAGTCCTCCGGCGTCACGATGCGGTCCGCTTCGATATCCTCAATGATGAAGCTCCCGCCTATCACTTTGCCCATCGCTTTATCGCTCCTTTGAGATGATCTGAACGTGCATCTCTCACTGCTAAGCTCTCTGGCCCCAGCGGGCTCGGCGGCTTCAGGGCGGGTTCGGCGGCTCGAAGGTGGGTTCAGCGGCTCCGAGGCACTTTTCTGGCCTTCGTACTCTCCGCCCACTCCCGACCACCCGCTGCCAAGGTACTTTCCTGGCCTTAGCGCAACCGCCGCCGTAGCTTCGAGGCACTTTCTTGGCCTTCACACTCTCCTCCCACTCCCGACTCCCCGTCGCCGAGGCACTTTCTTGGCCCTAGCGCAACCGCCGCCGTGACTCCGAGGCACTTTCTTGGCCTTCGCACTCTCCGCCCACTCCCGACTCCCCGCCGCCAAGGCACTTTCTTGGCCTCCGCGCAACCGCCGCCGTGACTCCGAGGCACTTTCTTGGCCTTCGCACTCTCCGCCCACTCCCGATTCCCCGCTGCCGAGGCACTTTCTTGGCCTCCGCGGAGTTAGGAGCCGCGAATTCGCAAGACGAGCCGACAACCATCAACACTCTCCGGCCCTGGCCCCGCTTACTCCGCGTGCACCTCGAACACGCCCGCCGCGCCCATGCCGCCGCCGATGCACATCGAGACGACGCCGTAGCCGCCGCCCCGTCGGCGCAGCTCGTGGAGCAGCGTCGCCGTCAGCTTCGTGCCCGTGCAGCCGAGCGGGTGGCCTAGTGCAATTGCCCCGCCATTCACGTTCACCTTCTCCTCGTCGATACCCAACTCCCGAATGATGTGCACGCATTGGGAGGCGAACGCTTCGTTGATCTCGAACAGCTTGACGTCGTCCAGCGAGATACCGGCCATCTTCAGCGCCTTCGGGATCGCCTTGACCGGTCCGACGCCCATAATGTCGGGATCTACGCCGGCCAACGCGAACGAGCGGAAAGTGGCGAGCGGCTTCAACCCGAGCGCGTCCGCCCGCTCCCGGCTCATCACGACGGCGGCCGCCGCTCCGTCGCTCATCTGCGAGGCGTTGCCCGCCGTCACCGTGCCGCCAAGCTTAAACGACGGCTTCAGCTTACCGAGCGTCTCCACGTTCGTATCGGCGCGCACCCCTTCGTCCGTCTCAAACTTAACCCGCTCCGTCCGCAGCTTGCCTTTGTCATCCAAACCTCTCCGCTCGACCGTCACCGGCACGATCTCGTCCTTGAACCTGCCCTCGGCAATCGCCTTCGCCGCCTTCGCGTGGGACCGCGCCGCGAATGCATCCTGCTCCTCCCGCGACACACCGAACCTTGCAGCGACGTTTTCCGCCGTATGCCCCATACCGATGTACACCTGCGGCATTTCCTCGACGATGCGCGGGTTCGGAGAAATTTTGAAGCCGGTCATCGGTACATGGCTCATGCTCTCGACTCCTCCGGCGATGATCGCGTCGGCGTGGCCGAGCATAATCCGTTCCGCCGCGAACGCGATCGCCTGAAGCCCGGAGGAGCAGAACCGGTTGATCGTAAGCGCGGGCACCTCGCTCGGAAATCCCGCGTACAGCGACATGATGCGCGCGAAATTCAGCCCCTGCTCGCCCTCCGGCATCGCGCAGCCGATGATGACGTCCTCCACGTCTTCCTTCCGCAAGCCGGGAGCCCGGTCTACGACTGCCTCCAGCACCGCCTTGCCCAAGTCGTCGGCACGCGTCTGCGCCAGGCTGCCCTTCTTCGCCTTACCCACCGCGGTTCGCGCAACGGATACGATTACAGCCTCTCTCATCGCCCTCTTCACTCCCCTGCAAAGTTAGTTTTGCTGCAGTTTGCCGCCGCGTTGGTCACCGCTACGGACTCTTTCACTCCTCGCTCCACTCCCCCACAAAGTTAGTTGCGAAGAGGCTTGCCCTTGGTCAGCATGTGCTGCATTCGCTGCTGCGTCTTCGGCTCGCCGCACAGGCTGAGGAACGCTTCCCGCTCCAGATCGAGCAAATACTGCTCGGTCACGAGCGTGCCCGCCGGAACGTCGCCGCCGGCCAGCACGTGCGCCAGCTTCTTGGCGATCCTCAGGTCGTGATCGCTGATGTAGCCGCTCTCCCTCATGCCGATTGCGCCAAGCTGCAGCACCGCCTTGCCTTCCGCCCCGGCGACGCGAATCCGTTCCTGCGCAATCGGCTCGTAGCCCGCCTGCGCCATCCGCAGCACGGCTTGCTTGGCCTCGTAGATGAGATGATCCTGATTGACCAGCACGCGGTCCGTCTCCCGCAAATAGCCGAGACGCTTCGCATCGTGCCCGCTCGAAGACACTTTGGCCATGCCGATCGTCTCGAACGCCCGGTTAAGGTACGGCTGCAAGTCAACTTCCGGCAACCCGGCGCTCTTGCTGATCCGAATCGCGAACTCCTTGCAGCCGCCGCCCGCCGGAATGAGTCCGACTCCGGTCTCCACGAGCCCGTAATACGTCTCGGCGGAGGCGATGACCTGATCCGCGGGCATACACGCCTCCACCCCGCCGCCCAGCGTCATCCGATGCGGCGCGGCCACGACCGGCTTCTCCAGCTTCTTCACGGCGTACATGGCGTTCTGGAACAGGCGAATGATGTTGTCCACTTCATCCCATTCCTCTTCCTGCGCTTCCATGAGCAGCAGCATCAGGTTGGCGCCGACGCAGAAGTTGCGGCCCTGGTTGGCGATGACCAGTCCCTCGTAATTGCGCCGCACCTCCTCGACGCTCTGTGCGATCATACTCAGAATGTCGCCGCCGATCGCGTTGTTCGGAGAATGGAATTCCAGGCACGCCACGCCGTCGCCGAGGTCGATCAGACTGGCTCCTCCGTTGCCCCGGACTGTACGTCCGCGCTCCTTCAAACTGCGCAGGGACACGATCTCCCGCCGCTCCTCCGCCTGCCTGTATTTCCCTTCATGAACGTAGAACAGCGAGCCGTTCTCCTTGCGGTAAAACGTCTCGTTCCCCTGCGAGATCCAATCCTTCACCCACTGAGGAACAGACGTCCCTTCCCGCTCCATCCGCTCAACCGAACGGGCAAGACCGATCGCATCCCACGTCTCGAAAGGACCGAGCTCCCAGTTGAAGCCCCACTTCATCGCGTTGTCGATTTCTTCGATCGTGTCCGCGATCTCTCCGACTTTCTCCGCGGAGTACGCGAGCGTTTGCTTGAGCAGGTTCCACGCCAGCCCGGAGTAGCGGTCGCCCCCGGCCAGCAGCGCCTTGACCTTCTCCCTCGCGCCTTTGGCCAGCTTGGCGGCCTCCAGCGAGCCGGACGCCACTTTCTTCTGCGGCGAATACGTCATCGAGGCCAGATCGAGCGAGGCGATCTCGCTTCGACCGTCCGGCCCTTTCGTCTTGCGATAGAAGCCCTGCCCGGACTTCTCGCCGAGCCAGCCTCTCTCTACCAAACGCTTTAATCCCTCCGGAGCGATGAAAGCCTCCTTCTCCGCTTCGTCCGGAACATTGTCGTATACGTTGTCCGCCACATACACGAACGTGTCGATGCCGACGAGGTCCAAGGTGCGGAACGTCGCACTTTTCGGACGGCCCAAGGCGGGACCGGACACCGCGTCGATCTCCTCCACCGTGAACCCGCCCGCTTCCATCTCCCGTAGCGTCACCAGCATCCCGAATGTGCCGATACGATTGGCAACGAAGTTCGGCATGTCCTTGGCGAGCACTACGCCTTTGCCGAGCGTATTCTCGCAGAACGATTTCATCCGGGCGACCAGCTCCGGACTCGTCTCCCGGCCCGGCACGATCTCCAGCAGCTTCATGTAACGAGGCGGGTTAAAAAAGTGCGTCCCCATAAAATGCCGCCGGAACGCCTCGCCGCACGGCTCCGACATCGCGTCGATCGAGATGCCCGACGTGTTGGACGAGACGATCGTACCGGGTTTCCAGCAACGCTCGATTCGGGACAACAGTTCCCTTTTTACCCCTAAATTTTCGACGACGACCTCGATCACCCAATCGACCTCGCCGATCGACGCCAGATGATCGTCCAGATTGCCCGGCGTAATGCGTTCCGCGAACGCCTCATCGTAGAGCGGGGGCGGGTTCGTCTTCTTCAGCTTGGCGACGGCGGCCGCGGCCAGCCGGTTGCGCACGGCGGGGTGCTCCAGCGTCAGCCCCCTGGCGGCCTCTTCCTCGGTGAGCTGCGCGGGCGTTACGTCCAGCAGCAGGCATGGGATGCCGACGTTGGCCAGGTGGGCGGCGATGCCGGAGCCCATTATGCCCGAGCCGATGACCGCGGCTTTGCGAATCGGTTTGCTCATCTCCTCTAACCTCCGATCGATTGATTCCGGCGAAGCGGCGAATCTCCGAACACGGCCTGTTCCAAAATTTCCGCAACATCCTTCGCCTGCACTTCGTCCGCTACTTCCTTCATTTTCGTCCCGTCCTCCATCATCGTGAGGCAGTAAGGACAGGCGCTTCCGATAACGGTCGGCTTCACTGCCAGCGCTTGCTCGGTGCGGGCCAGGTTGACGCGTTTGCCCGCCGTTTCCTCCATCCACATCATGCCGCCGCCCGCGCCGCAGCACATTCCGTTCTCGCGGCTTCTGGCCATCTCGGCCAGTTCGACGCCCGGAATCGCTTTCAGCACGCTGCGGGGCTCGTCGTACACATTGTTGTAACGCCCGAGATAGCAGGAGTCGTGATAAGCGATGCGCTCCCTGACCTCGTGGCGGGGATGGAGACGGCCTTCCCGGATCAGGTGGTCGAGCAACTGCGTATGGTGCAGCACCTCGACGCCTCCGAGGCCGAAGTCGGGATATTCGTTCTTGAACGTGTTAAAAGTATGCGGGCAAGCGGTGACGATCTTGCGCACGCCGTATTTGCGGAACGTCTCGATGTTGTCCGAAGCGAGTTGCTGGAACAGCATTTCATTGCCCATCCGGCGCGGCGTATCTCCCGAATTGCGCTCCTCGTTGCCGAGAATGGCGAAGCTGACCCCGGCCTCGTTCAGCAGCCGGGCGAACGCCCGCGACACCTTGCGCGCCCGCAAGTCGTAAGCCCCCATCGAACCAACGAAAAACAGATAGTCGAAATCGGGATTGTCTTTGACCGTAGGCACGCGCACACCTTCGATCTCTCCGGTCCATTTGTCGCGGTCGCTGCGGCTGAGCCCCCAGGGGTTGCCTTGGCGCTCGATGTTTTGCAGCGCGCGCTGGCCTTCGTGGGGGATGCTTCCCTGCATCAGCACGAGATGGCGGCGGAGGTCGACGATCTTGTCGACGTGACCGTTGCCGACCGGGCATTGGTCCTCACAGTTGCGGCACGTCGTGCAGGCCCAGATCTCGTCCTCCGTCATAACGCCTCCGATCAGTTCCATCTGCTCGGGACTTGCGGTGGACGTTGTCGCCCAGGAGGCTTGCTGCCAGGCAAGCGTCGGACGAATGTCGGTGATCGCGCCTCCCTCCCCGTCCCATGCGACCTTGTTGTCCGCCGCCCCCGACAGCGAATGCGCCTTCGCTGTGCCGCTTCCGAACGCAAACTCCGGCAGCCAGGGCGACTTGCCCGTCACGGCAGCGCCTTTTTCCGTCAGGTGATCCCGCAGCTTCGTGATGAGGTGCATCGGCGACAGCGTTTTGCCGGTGTTCGAGGCCGGGCATACGTTCGTGCATCGTCCGCATTCCACGCAGGCGTAGAAGTCGATCATCTGCTTCTGCGTGAAATGCTCGATCCGGCCGACGCCGAACGATTCCGCCTCTTCATCCTCCAAGTCGAGCTTCTTCAGCTTGCCGGGCGTCTCGGCGCGACCGAGCCAAAGATTGATCGGAGCGGAAATCAGATGAAAATGCTTCGACTGCGGAACATAGACGAGAAAAGCGAGCAGAATGAGCAGATGCAGCCACCAGAAGATGTAGAAGAGCGCTTGCGCCGCCGCGTTGGGCAGATCTTGGAACGCTATCGCAATCGCGGAGGATATCGGCGCATAATCCGAATACTCAAAGCCCAGCCACAGACGCTCGAAACCGAGAGACAGCAGCACGGACAGCATGAGCGAGAAGATGAAATAAAGGACGATGCTTGGCTTCCAGCCGCGCTTCAGCCTGCTCAGCTTCTCCCCGTAGCGCCGGTAAGCTGCGTAGCCCATCGCGACGAGAATGAGCAGCACCGTCACCTCCTGAAGCAGACCGAACAGCTCGTAAGCCGGGAGCGGCAGATGCCCGCCTGCGGTTAACCCTTTTACGACCAGATCGATCGCCCCGAATTGCAAAATAATAAACCCGTAGAACACGACGAAGTGCATAAGGCCGCTGCGAAGGTCCTTGAATAGCTTTTTCTGGCCGAACACTTGCGCAAGGAACGTCCCCGTCCCTTCTTTTCCCCGCACATGAAGCTCAGCCGCCTGCCCCAGCCTTACGTACAGGTACCGATGGTACACGGCTTTTCCGAACAAATAGCAGCCGTACCCGGTTACCGCCACAAATAAAAGCGCGTTTATCGTCGGCCACAACGTCGCTCGCCCTCCCCTCCCGCTTTTTCTCATGATATGGCCGGTTGGCGAATAAAATGAATGAGGCTTCATTCAGCAAACGATTTTTTCCACTGGGGTGCGTGCGATGACGGGAAGAAAAAGGGAGAAGTACGGCCTCATTCTCGACGCCGCCGAGAAGGTGATCGCCAGCAGCGGCTATCATGGCGCTCAAGTGTCGCGCATTGCGAGGGAAGCCGGGGTCGCGGACGGCACGGTCTACTTGTATTTCAAAAACAAGGAAGACCTTCTCGTGTCTCTGTTTCGGGAACGTCTCGGCTCTCTCGTGCAGCGGTTTCACGACAGCATACGGGAGACGCACACCGCCGGCGAAGCGCTTCGCATCGTATGCGAGATCCACTTCACGATGCTGGAGAAGCACCCGAATCTCGCCCACGTCACCCAGATTGAGCTGCGGCAGAGCTCGCCGAAGCTGCGAAGCGCCATCGGACTCACCGTTAAGCCCTATATCGTGCTGATCGAGAATATCGTAAGAAAGGGGATCGAGGAGAACACGTTCCGCGCCGATCTGGACACGAAGCTGACCCGTCTGCTCCTCTTCGGGGCGATGGATCAGGTCGTCACCTCGTGGGTGATCTCGGGACGGAAGTATTCGCTGTCGGGGCAGGTAGACAAAACGATAGATTTCTTTTTGAGAGGGTTGACGGTGTAGGGAGAGAAGAGTCGGTGGAATGTAAAAAGAGAATGGTATTCGGCGTTAGCGACATTAAGCACGCGGCACGGTTCTATTGGCCTCGGTCAGATGGTGGCGGCAGCTTTAAGCACGCGGCACGGTTCTATCGGCCTCGGCCGGATGGTAGCGGCAGCTTTAAGCACGCGGCACGGTTCTATTGGTCTCGGTCAGGTGATGGCGGCAGCTTTAAGCTCGTGGCACGGTTCTATTGGCCTCGGTCAGATGGTGGCGGCAGCTTTAAGCACGCGGCACGGTTCTATCGGCCTCGGTCGGATGGTAGCGGCAGCATTAAGCACGCGGCACGGTTCTATTGGCCTCGGTCGGATGGTAGCGGCGTCATTAAGCACGCGGCACGGTTCTATTGGTCTCGGTCAGATAGTGATGGCGGCATTAAGCACGTGGAGCGGTTCTATTGGTCTCGGTCAGATAGTGGTGGCAGCATTAAGCACGTGGCACGGCACTACTGCGCAGAACGGGCGGGAGACGCCTTACGACTAAGAAAGGAGAGATTGCGAATGAACATCTACGTCATATTGAAGCAAACGTTCGACACCGAGGAGAAAATCGTGCTGCGGGACGGACAGATTGAGGAGGACGGCGTCAAGTTTGTGATTAACCCATACGACGAGTATGCGGTGGAGGAGGCGATCCGGCTGAAGGATCGGCACGGAGGCACGATCTCGGTCGTATCCGTCGGCCCGGATCGCACGACGGAGGCGTTGCGGACGGCGCTGGCGATGGGGGCCGACGAGGCGGCGCTGATCTCCGATGAACGAATCGGCCAAGACGAATACTCCGTTTCCAAGGCATTGGCCGCCTATCTCGGCAAGCAGACGTTTGATCTCATCCTCGGAGGCAACTTCTCGATCGACAACGGGAGCGGGCAGGTGGCTGTTCGGATTGCGACGCTGCTGGGTATCCCTCACGTCGCGTCCGTTACGCAACTGACGGTAGACGGCAGCCGAGCCACGGCGCTGCGCGACGCCGAAGGGGACGCCGAGACGATCGAGTTGACGCTGCCCTTGCTGCTCACAGCGCAGCAAGGGCTCAACGAGCCTCGCTACCCTTCGCTCCCGGGCATCATGAAGGCGAAGAAGAAGCCGCTGCGGACGCTAAGCCTGGAAGATATCGGTCTGACGGAAGCGGACATCTCGCCGAAGACGCAACGGGAGTCGCTGGCGCTGCCTCCGGCCCGCCAAGCCGGAAAGCTGCTGAAGGGCGATCCGGCTCAGCAGGCAGCGGAACTGGTCCGTCTTCTGCGCACGGAAGCGAAAGCTCTTTAATTGATTCAAGTCCAATGGAAAAGGAGGAATGAACAATGAGCCATATTTATGCGATTATCGCGGAGACACGTGAAGGCAAGCTGCGGCAGGTGACGTTCGAAGCGATCGAAGCGGCCAGGCAGGCCAAGGGGGAGACCGACCGGATCGCCGCCGTGCTGATCGGGCATCAGGTGTCGGAGCTGGCAGAGGAACTGGCGCGCTATGTCGACGGCCCTGTACATGTCATCGACCGTTCCGACCTGGCGGCCTATCATGCCGAGGCGGCATTCGCGGCGGCGAGCGCAGCGCTGAACGAGCTGAATCCCGGCTCCGTCTTCCTCGGCCATACCGCGATCGGCCGAGATCTGGCGCCAATGATCGCCGCCCGCCTGGAAGCGGGGCAAATTTCCGACGTCACCGCGATCGAGAGCGATGATGACGGCGGCATCGTCTATGTCAGGCCGCTGTATGCCGGCAAAGCCTTCGAACGTAAACGATTCGTCGAGAACACCAGCACTCGGATCGTCACCGTCCGGCCCAACAACTTCCCGGCGGCGGAGCCCCTCCCCTCTCCCGGCCAAGTCGTCTCCCACACATCGCCGCTCCCGAATCTTCGCTCGGCCGTGAAGGAGGTCGTCCGCAAAACGTCCGGCAAAGTCGACCTGACCGAAGCGAAGATCGTCATTTCCGGCGGCCGCGGCGTGAAGAGCGCCGAAGGCTTTCAGCCGCTGGAGCGGCTCGCCGAGGTGCTGAACGCCGCCGTAGGCGCTTCCCGCGGCGCATGCGACGCCGGCTACTGCGACTACGCGCTGCAGATCGGGCAGACTGGCAAAGTCGTCACCCCCGAAATCTACATCGCTTGCGGCATCAGCGGCGCGATCCAGCATCTGGCAGGCATGAGCCAGTCCCGCGTCATCATCGCCATCAACAAAGATCCGGAAGCGCCGATCTTCAAGGTGGCCGATTACGGCATCGTCGGCGATCTGTTCGAAGTCGTTCCGCTGCTGACGGAAGAGTTCGAGAAGGCTCTTGCCTAGCCGCCTGCTTACGAAGAAAAAGCGCAAGTTCGAAGGCGGCATCCGCCTCGACTTGCGCTCTCTTTTTCCCGATCCGATCAGCCGTTCGCTTCCCATCCCTCATCCCCGCCCGGTGCGGCCAGCTCCGAGCCTCGAAGCTTGCGGGGAGACATTTGATACCTCGCTTTGAACGCTCTCACAAAATACGTCAAGGTGTTAAAGCCCGCCGCATAACAGATTTCCGTAATCGGAAGATCCGTCGCTTCGATCAGCGATTTGGCGAAACCGAGCCTCCTGTCGCGCACGTGCGTCTGAAAGGTTTGACCGGTCTGCTTGCGGAAGCTTTCGCTGAAATAATTGACCGACAGCCCAGAGAAGCGAGCGACGTCCTCCAGCAGCAGCGGCTCGCGAAAATGATGCTGCACGTAGACGAGCGCCTTGCGGATGGACGGATGCATCGACAGGATCGGCTCCTTGGATGCTGCCGTATCCGCTGACGAACAGCCGCGGCACAGATCGACGAGCAAACGCTCGATGCAGCCCTTCACGACAATGCCGCTAAGCTCCCGCCAATCGCCCGACTCGCGGACAATCCGTTCGAACTCATGCTCCGCATCCGCATATTCCTTTTCCCCGTACTCGCAATGATACGCATTGCCGCGCTCGAAGAGCCGTTCCGTAAGCTCGTCCGAGATCATTCGTTCCGTGAAGATCAGATTGTACAGCCGAAGCGTCTGTCCGGGACCGGGAACGATTCGGTGAAAATCGGCAGGGGTCATCAGAAACGCGTGGCCCCTCTCCAGGCGAAACGGAATGCCGTTGATATGATGGGCGCCCGTCCCCGAGACGACGAGTCCCAGCTCGTAAAATTGATGCCAATGCGTGCCGATCTCCTGGTCCAGCGTTTGCCGGTACATCCGAAAGGAAGATAACGAATCCATATACTGATCGTTCAAAAGCCTCTCGGGAAAATGTTGGATTTTCAAAAGAGCCTCTCCCTCTCTTCCTTCCTGCCAGCCTTCCGCAGGCTCTGCAACCGCTAAGCGTTCACGAACGTATTGCCTCCCAGATCCCGCCCGCGCGCCAGCCAAATCTTGAAGCCCGGATTAGCCTCCGGGATAACCGCAGCCTCCGTGGAGAAATATCGCATCGTGTAGCCGCACCGGCGGTGCGGGCTCGTGTTCGGAGGAGCGCCGTGAATAATTCGCGAGTCGTGCAGCGAGCACTGTCCGGGCTCAAGCTCGAAATACACCGCTTTCGATTCGTCGATCTCGCTTCTCTTGATCTCTGTCGAAAAAATATTTTGCCCCTCGTCGACGTTCTCGTACTTCGAGAAGCCGTTCCGGTGAGTGCCCGGAATCACCCTCATGCAGCCGTTCTCCTTGTTGCTTCTGTCGATCGCCAGCCAGACCGTTACGATCTTGTCGAAGCGGGTCAGACGTCCTTTCCAATAAGCCGAATCCTCGTGCCATGGCGTCTGCTTCCCGGTCAGCGGCTCCTTGCAAATGAAATGACTGGACCACAGCCCGATATTCGGGCCGATGATCGGTTCCACCAGATCGAGCACCTCGTCAGCCAACAGAAACTCCAATAACCTCTCGTCGCGAAAATGCGGCGTATCCAGCTCGCTGTTCAGCTTGCGTCCGACCGCCGCCCACTGCTCTTCGAAAATATCGGTGAGCTTTTGCATCTTTTCCGGTCCGAACAACGGCTTGCGATACAGCGTATACCCCTGATCCTTGTACTCTTGCTGCTGCTCCTCCGTCAACCTTCCGTTTGCCGCCATATTCGTTTCCTCTCCTTATGGTACACGATTTCAGTTACGCTTCCATCATAAAAAAATCGCGGCATCCGATGCTTATCTTCTTTACGGAAAAAGTTGACTTTATTTCGGATCTTGAAAAGGCACATTCGCCTCCTTATTCGGGAGACTCATGTGCCTTTTGCGCTTCGTCCGCTTATGTCAGAGAGGACAGATCGGTCGTCAGCCTCTCGATCGGTCTCTCGCTAAGCGAAGACAGCTCGTACAGGAAAGACGGCCTCGGCTGATCGGCGATCTGCTTGACGATCAGTTCCTCGACATGCAGCTCGTCGAGGCGCGCGGACAGAATGCGGGGCGTGACGGGCTGCAAGACGCGCCGGATCTCCTGAAATCTGCCATGCTGGTAATTCAGCGCGACGAGCACCGGCATATTCCAGGCTTTGGCGGACAACGCCCCGTGACCGATCTGCGCCTCGGAGCTGCGGATCGCTTGGGCCGCCTCCCGGTAGAGCTTGCCTTTCTCGGTCAGCTTGTACTCCGGCAGCAGAGGGTGGCGACGCTCCAGAGGAGTCAGGTGATGGATGAGTTCCGCGTCGCTCAACTGCTTCAGGTTGTCGCTGAGCCTGGCCGGCGCAATGTCCAGCTGCCGCTGCAGCGGGGTGAACCTTCCCCCGCTGCTCTCGAGCGAGAGCAGGATCGGAATCGTCCAGCGGCCGGACAACTGCTGCGCAAGCTGCAGGACGAACTGCTCTTTGCTCAAAGCTCTGTCAACTGCTCCGACAGCATGAGCGAGTGACCGTCCGGATCGACGAAAGTCGCCAGCTTGACGAAATCGTCGATGACTTCGATCTCCCCGGAGAAGCTGACGTCAAGCCGCTTGAGCTTGCTCACGGCATCCTCGATATCCGCCACATCGAATACGGACGAGGACGTCGAAGGCTCGACCTCCTCCGCCTCGGAGAAGCCGATCACGCAGCCCTCGGTATTCGTCTTCACCATCGCCATGCCCCACTCCGCATTGTGAAACAGAACCTCGAAGCCAAGCTTTTCGGTATAGAACGCCAGCGTACGTTCGATGTTTTTGACGTTATACCATACGGTAAATCCCGGAACGAACATCTCATCACCCTCCTTTTAATACCGAAATTATACCAGGTATATTTTCGATAGTAAAGTGGAATCACCCATTTCTCTCTCTTGTTCAAGACGTACTTCTTATGCTAAAATGACATACAGAAAGACCGAGTGCTAGTAACACTCGGCCTATACAATTGGCTTGGATGGGATGTCCCTTCAAGTGCAATGAAGAGCGCAGAAACCCACCTTTGGCCGGAAACCTTGGGGTGGGTTTTTACTTTCTCTTGTAGTTATTCGCGATGTAAGTTAAAAGAGCAATAACAAAGGTTGAAAAAGCAATCATGATGAGGATTGCATCTTTTATTTCCATGGCCTCGCCTCCTTTCGAAGGGAAACCATGCCCACCCAAGGTTCAATTGTATGGTTTTATTTTATCAATTGCCTCCGATGCGATCAAGCGTTCTTATCTCCCCTGCTATATAGCAATATGCCATCCGTATTTATGCTTTCGAGCAGGAGATCATCGTCCAGTTCGTTCACTCTCACGATATCCAGTAAATGCAATCCCACGTTCTCTCGCAGCTTAGTATGGAGGGATAAGGGGATGCCGTCGCCTATCAAAGCCAGATCGATATCGGAGTTCGCTCTGGCGTCTCCTCTCGCTCTTGATCCGAATAATAGAGCCTGCTCCACTGTTTTTTCTTTCGATAAAATCAAGACGATTCTCTCCTTGATGCTCTCAGGAAGATCTAACATGATTACGGATCACCTCCGCGACCTTAAACGCCCTCTCTACCTACTCCCGCTCCAAAGCCAGCTCCCCCGTCTTGTCGTTCTTCAGCACGATCCTGGCTTCGAACGCTTCTCCGCCGTCCGTACCCGGGAACTTGAGCTTGCCGGTGCGGCCCTTGCCGATCAGCGCTTTGACCATCGCGTCGGTTAACGTTCGGCCCAGGCTTTCTTTCCAGACGACGAATTTGCAGCCCGATTTGTAGTGACTGCATCCGTAGCCTCTGCGCCCCATGAAAATGTTGCCCCCGCACCCCGGGCTCGGGCAGACGCCGATCACGGCCGGCTCCCCGCTCTGCTCCGCGGACGACGACTTGGCCGCAGACGCGCGCTTCGCCGGAGCCTTCTTCGCGGCGACGGCGACCGAACCGCCCGTCTCTCCGCCGCCGGACGCCTTCTTGCCGCCTCGCGCCCCTTTCGCCGCAGGCTCCGGCCTGGCGAACGCATTTCTGGCCGCCGGGCGCTGAACGTTAACCTTGTCGATAATCAACCTCGTAAACTTTTTCACATTGCCCATGAACGTCTCGGCCGAAGCTTGTCCGCGGGAAATCTCCGTCAGCCGCCGCTCCCAATGTCCGGTCATCTCCGGCGACGTCAGCAGCTCGACGCCCGCTCCGCGGATGAGCTCGATCGCCATTCTTCCTTTGGGCGTAATCACGATGCGCTTGCCCTGCATGTCGACGTAGCCGACCTGCTTCAGCCGCTCGATCGTCGCCGCGCGAGTCGCCGGCGTGCCCAGGCCGGAATCCTTCATCGCGTCGCGCAGCTCCTCGTCTTCGATCTGCTTGCCCGCGCTTTCCATCGCCTTCAGCAGCGTTCCTTCGGTATAAGGTTTCGGAGGCTGCGTCTCCTTCTCCTTGACCTCGGCGTCCGTGCAGACGACGGGCTTCTGCGGATCGACCTCGAACGGCGCGTCCGTCTCCTGTTCCTCTTCCTCGGCCGCACCGTCTTCCTTTTCCTTGCCTTTCTCCTTGCCGCCGCCCTTGGAAGCCGGAGCGTCTCCCGCATAGATAACCTTCCAACCGAGAGACAGCAGCTGCTTCACCGTCGTCTTGAACGTCTCCTTCTCCACCTCGGTCAGCACCGTATGCACTTTGTACTCCGCCGCCGGATAGAAGTGGGACAGAAACCTTTTCACGACCAGGTCGTACAGCTTGCGCTCGTCCGGACTGAGTCCCTGCGGCTTTCTCATCGTCGGCATAATCGCGTGGTGATCCTCGACCTTGGCCGGATTGCATACGTTCTTATTGTTCGTATGGACGAATCGCTTGTTCGCGCCATTCACGAAATCCCCGTATTCCGGAGAGTTCCGCATCGCGTCCAAAATCTTGTGCATCTCCGGGATGTTCTCCGCATTCACGTAATTCGAATTCGTACGCGGGTACGAGATGATCTTGTGCTTCTCGTAGAGCGCCTGCGCGACGTCGAGCGTCTTCTTGGCGGAGAAGCCGAACTTGCCGTTCGCCTCCCGCTGCAGCAGCGTCAGATCGTACAGCTTGAACGGATACTCCTTCGTATCCTTGACCTCGTAGCTCGCGATCGCTCCCGTCTTGCCCCTCACCTTGTCGGCGATCGCTTTCGCCTTCTCGGGATCGGTCAGCCTGTCGCCCTGCCAATTCCCTCTGTACGGCGCGCCGCCGCTTTGCTCGAACGTCCCCGCAATCTCGTAAAATTTCAGAGAATCGAACGATTCGATTTGCTTCTGCCTGTCATAGATCAGCGCCAGAACCGGCGTCTGCACCCGGCCTACGGACAACAGCTCGTTATGCTTCGTCGTGAACGCGCGCGAGCCGTTCATCCCGATCAGCCAATCCGCTTCGCTGCGCGCGCGAGCAGCTTGGGTCAAGTTCGCATATTCCGCGTTGTCCTTCAACTGATCGAACCCTTTGCGAATCGTCTCCGCCGTCAAGTCGGAAATCCACAGCCTCTTCACCGGATGCCGCAGTCCCAGATGTCTGACGATCAGGGAGAAAATATGCTGTCCTTCGCGCCCGGCGTCACATGCGTTAACCAGCTCGCCGCTGCGCGCGGCCAAATCCGCAATGACCTGCAGTTGGTCCTTGGTCCGGGGATTGGGAAGCAGCTTGAAATCTTCCGGGATAATCGGCAGATCGCCGAATCTCCACTTTTTATATTTCTCGTCGTAGAGATCGGGTTCGGCCAATCCGATCAGATGACCGATCGCCCAGGTAATAATATAGCGTTCGCCCTCCAGATAAGAGCGTTTGTTCTGCGCCTTCGGCTCGATCACGGCCGCGATGTTGCGGCCCATGTCGGGTTTCTCCGCGATGACCAACGTCTTCAACACGGCTTCGTCCTCTCCGTTAACGATCCGCGCAACCGCTCCGCGAATCGATCGATATAGGTCGATTATATCACAGGATTTGCACCCTCTCGCGAAAATGAACCTGCCGCCCTCCTCGGACGTCAGTTACGTATCCCTATAAAAAGGCGTGATTTTCCAATGGCGAACTTGAAACTTAACAGAGTGGCGGCGGGGATTCTGATCAGCGTCCTCTTGGCGGCGTCGGCTTGCAGCCCGCGCGATGGCGCTTCGGGGAGCCCGGGAGCAGTCTTGACGACGGAGACGGGAGCCGCAGCCTCCCCAACCGCGGACGCATCGGAAGCGGCCTCGCCCGTTGCGGCGCCGCCGGAATCCGCTTCTCCCGAAGCGGCCAAGCCGACCGAACCGCAGCTCCCTCTAATGGATCGGCTTCAGTCCGAGCTGATCTTGGAGCATCCGGAAGAAGATCGATTCGCCGAATGGCTGCGCTCCCGCGCTGAACAAGACAACCCGGGCGATTATCCGGTTACTGTCATCCGGGCCGATCTCGACCGGGACGGCTTCGAACGCGAATGGGCTTCCGTCGTCTACGAGAGCCGGATCATGGATGACGTCGAGTATCGCTACGCCTACGGAATCGTCGCGGCCCTCCGAGACGGCGAGTACGAATGGCAAAGCTTCGTTTTCCCCGCAGAAGATTACGGCCGGGCGACGATTGCGGAGATCGGAGATTTGAACGGCGACGGCAAGCCGGAGATCGTCTGGGCTTCGCTGGGAGTCGGGGCTCACACTTCCACATTTACCTATACGGTATCGGGCTGGGACAACGGAACCCTCGCCAACTTGCAAGGAGCCGCGATCGTTCCAAGCGTGAACGAAGCCGTTATTCGCAGCGGAAAATTAAGCATTTCCGGAGGGCTCATTAACTCCGTCGGAGCAGGCCCCTGGCAGAGAGAATACACCGACACGTACACGGTCGCGGATGGCGCGCTAAAACGGGAAAGCCGCGTTTTCGCCGAAGCTGCGACTCCGTATCATCTGTTGCTGGACGGGCTGTGGGCGGAAGCGGACGGCGACGCGAAGAGGGCGATTCGCCATTATAAAGCCGCAGCTTCCTTGAAAGTCGAGAGCTACGAGAATTATGCATTCGTCTTCGGAGGCGAATGGGTAGAAGGAGGAGCGCTGAAGGACGAGGAGGAGAAGTTCGAGGAGATCGTTCGACGATTCGCGGAATTTCGGAAGGAACGGCTCGAAGCTCTGTCGCGGGGAGAAGTCGAAGAACGCGCATGCGCGGCCGCCACGAAGAAAAGCGAATACGATGCGTCGTGGATCGCCTATCTTAATGCGCCGGCCGGCTACGCCAATCCGGTATGGAGCGACCAAACCGTATGCGCGGCAATCGATGAGCTCGTATAAGGCTAGAAGCTGCTGTCCTTATGGGCGGGTTGGCGGTTCATTCTTTTCTTGAATACGAAGACGGCCAGCAGCATGACGCCTATCCCGATCGACAAGGCGATCGTCACCTGAGACGGCGACATCGACAGCCACTCCGCCACCTGAACGGAATACGCAAGCAGGAACGAAGTCGCCAGCTTCGATATGCCGGCGATCAGCAGAAACTTCCGCGGAGTCACTCCGCTGACTCCGGCGCCGACGCACACGATCTCGTCGGGCAGCACGGGAATGACGAACAGCAGTCCCATAATGAAGCTCTCATTTCTGCGGACGAAACGGTGATAGCGCTCCAGTTGCTCGGCCTTCACGAGACGGCTGACGAGCCGCGTTCCTCCGATCCGGGCCAGATAGAACATCGTCGCGACGCCCAGCATCGTTCCGGCGAAGCCAAGCAGGAACGCCTGAGAGGCGCCAAGAATCGTGCTTCCCGCCACGACCGTGACGGCCTCGGGAATCGGCAGCAGAATCGGCTGGGCGAAACAAATCGCAATGTAAATCCACTGCGCCGCCGACTGATGCTCCTGAAGCATCTTTTCCATACCGTACACGTCGGTAAACACGATAATGCGGCTGACCAGATACAAAATCCATATCGCGCAGGTGAAAACCAGATAATAGACGGATACCCACTTGATCACGTGCGCCCATCCGTAACGCTTGAGCGACATGGCCGAGATGCCCGACAGGAACAAAAGAAGGCCGAACCCCATCAGCGAATAGCGAAACTCGGGATGAAGGGTCTGCATAAACTCGAACTTGAACAGCAGCACAGGAATAACAGGAAATAGCAGCAGGGCGATTACAGGCATCTTCCGGGTCATCTTACAACGACCTCCCTCTCGCGCATCTCCTCATCAGTGTAACGAATCCTGACGTTCCGGGCAACGGTCTGCAACGCAGAGGCTTGGCCGGAACGCTCATCCGCAAGTCGAAAAGGCCGACTCCCCTAGCCGACCTTGCTCATTCCCCTTTCTCCAGGACGTTATCGTCAGTGCCGCTTTCTCGGCCCGAATTGCGTATAATCGATCTCTTCCCAGCCCAGCGCGTAAGCTGGGGAAGAAGGCAGCAACCGATATTCTCCCGCCTCCCGGTCCGTGTCCGGCGCGAATTCGGGCGGGGCGAACGCCGAACTCCGGTCGTAGACGCGTCCGCTCATCTCCTGCCAATCCTCCCATTCGTACTCCCAGCCCCAAGCCGGATTGGCGCAGATCGCCGGCAGCGGCAGCTCGCCCGTCACCCGCGTCTGAATCCCGCCCCTCCAGAACAAGTTGCGATCCGCACGCTTCAGCCGCTCCGGACTCCAGTTCACGAAGCAGTAGAGATGACCGGAATCCGCAACGATATTGCGCTCCACGATAAGCTCGCGGTTGGCTTCCCCGGCCATTTCTTGTGTTCCGATCGCATTGATCGCGTCCGGGTTGTCGACGATCAGATTGTTGACGATCCGGTTGCCGATCCCTTTGGTGAAGATCGCCATCCACAGCTTGCCCGCCCCCGTGCTGTACAAATGATCGAGCACGTTGTGCGACACCTCCGCGTCATCCGTCGCGTCGTCGAGATAGATACCGAAGCCGAACGAGAAATGGATGCCGCTATGATGCAGCCGGTTGCCGGCGATCCGATTGTCCCGTCCGCACCCCCACGACTCGATCATGCCGCCGTCCTGGCTGTCGATCATGACGTTCGAGATATCGTTGTGCCGAATCCGATTCCGACGCGAGAACAGGAAATCCCAATGATTGTCCCACGTGACCGGCACACCCCATAGCGACTTCGGCATCGCTCCTTGGCGCAAGCCCTTCATCGAGATGCCGTAGCGGGGCATGTTCGCGATCCGGTTATGGGCGACGTCACAGTCCCCGCACTGATACAGCATAATACCGCAGCCGTGTCCAACCAGTTCTCCCCCATCGAGGAGGACGTTGTCCTCGATCGTATGGCCGCGATTGCGATCTGCGGAAGAAGGCCCGGCGAATTCCCCCTCGCCCGGGGCGTAGCCGGAAGCGTAAATGCCCGTATGTCCGACGCGCTCAATAAGGTTGCCGGAGAGCTTGATTCGTTCCGCGCAGCGATCCAGGAAAACGCCGTTGTAGCCGGAAAGCGCCAGGCGGCAAGAGGAAATGGTCACATCGGATGCGTTACGAATATAAACGAGACCGTTGCGATGCTCGTCGGGCTCGGAATTGGCCATGTCCGGCCGGCTGGACATCATCTTGTAATCGCCGGTAAAATCGGTGCACGTCAGCGCCAGTCTCTCGAACGTCAAGCCCGATACCGGAGCATCCGGATCTTCGCCCTCGATGTGCAGAATCGTCCGGACGAGCGGCGCGACCACGCGCTGATCAAGCGGGCTGCCTTGCGCGGGCCGATAATAGACGATCCCGGCCTCTTCGTCCAGGTAAAACTGTCCCGGCTCGCGAAGCAGAGCGAGCGCCCCTTGCACATAGTACCGCGAGCCTTCGCCAATTCCCCAGGTGCTTGGCCTGGCGAACTCGATAAACTTCGCTTCGGCATCGATCGCGCGAACCGGAATCGTCTCCGAGAACCAGTTCCACTCGCCTTCTCCCGGCCAGACGAACACTTGAAGCCCGCCAGTTCCGAGCGTCAAGGCGTCGGGCAAATCTCCGTCGCGCCAGCCGATGCCCTCGCGCTCCTCCCCTTCGATCGCTCTCGTCTCCGCATAGCCGTTCGCCGGCCATCTCGCCTTCGCCACTCTCCGGCCGTCGGCATACAGCGTATCGAACCGCCGGCCTTCAGGCACGGCCGTCCGCCAAATCCCGTCGCGCCACGGCTCCCACCCGCTCAAGGCGACGCCGCCTTGCAGCACGGGCATCTCGCCTTCGTCGCCCTGGTAGACGACGCGACAGCGCTTTCCGGCCGCATCGTCCGCGCCGAATCGAAGCGGCTCTTCGAGCTCGTAGACTCCTCCTCCGATTCGCACCTCGATTGTCCCTTCGAAGCCGCCCCTTACGGCGGTCCTTACCGCTTGCTGGGCCGACACGATCGTTAAGTACGGCCTTTCCTCGCTGCCGTCTCCGTCGTCTGAACCGTTCGCGCTCACATACAGTCTCAGCTCATCCATGCCGTTCTCTCGTCCTCCCGCGCCCATCTCGTTTTCATCATTCGTTGCCCGGCTTGCCGCGCTTCCAGGCAAGAAGCCGCGGGGCTTCCCTGCTTCGCCCCGCGGCCTCTTCGTCATGCTCTACACCCGCCCGTTCGTCAATAAGGAGCCAGGTAAACGCCGTCTATCACGCTGAAAGACGAGCTGCCCGGCACTTTCCAACCGACCGCCAGATGATCTCCGCCGGATTCTTCCTTGTGCAGAACCTCGACGTAATACCGCTGGTCCGCCGTCAATGTGATGCTGCCGGACTGCTGAGACGGGCTGCGATTCCATTCCCGTTCGTTCGTCCAATCGACCACCTCGCCGATTTTCGCTTTGTTGGCGGGTGAATCGTCCGTGCTGAGCCATAATTGCGTGTTGTTGTCTCCCGCGATTGCGAACTGATATGTCCCGGTTACCGTTGGCACGATGTATCCGCGAATCCGGGCGCCGTATTGATCGCCCCAATTCGACGGCGCTTCGAAGCTCGTCAAGACGGAAGTGCCCGTCGGCGCCGTACCGAGCGGAATGCTCGCGACCGTCGGTCCCGAAATGCCGGTCCAATACTCGCGGATGATCGTGCCGGTCTCGGACGGCTCTTCGCCGCCTCCAGAAGGATCGGTCGTTACGGTGACGGCGTTGCTGGACGCCGAGACGTTGTTCGCCGCGTCCTTCGCCTTGACCGTGAACGTATACGCCGTGTTCGCGGACAGGCCGCCGATCGTCACGGAGGTCGCTCCTCCCGTGGAGCCGGCCAGCGAGCCGCCGTTGTAGACGTCATAGCCCGTTACGCCGACATTGTCGGTCGAGGCCGTCCAGCTTAAGCTGACGCTGGAGGACGTCTTTCCCGTCGATGTCAAGCCCGTCGGAGCAGTCGGCGCTTGCGTATCGCCGCCTCCCCCGCCTTCGCTGGCGAGATTCACGTCGCACGTTTTGTAGTAGCCCGGAACCGGATCGCCGCCGAAGCCGTGGTTCGAGCACATGACCGTGTTCGTGAACGTGCCGTAGGCATAGATTCCGTTCGCGCCGTACCGTACTTCCTTCGTGCCGGTAAAGTTGCACGGATTGTTCTCCCCGGCGCAATGCACCCAATTGGCTGCCGGATTCGTCGTCACCGTCAGCGGCGTGCTTGCGGCCGAGACGTTGTTCGCCGCGTCCTTCGCTTTTACCGTGAAGGTGTACGAGGTATTCGGGCTCAGCCCCGTCAGCGTAATCGTCGTAGCGCCCGCTCCCGAAGTCGAGCCGATTACCGAAGAGCCGCTGTACACGTCATATCCCGTTACGCCCACATTGTCCGTCGAAGCCGACCACGCCAGACTGACGCTCGTATCGGTCTTCGCCGTGTTCGTCAGATTCGCCGGAGCGGTCGGAGGCTGGGTATCGCCGGCATCCGTCGTGACGTTCAGCGTATTGCTGGCAGCCGATTCATTGCCCGCCGCGTCCTTGGCTTTTACCGTGAAGCTGTAGGACGTGCTCGGAGTCAATCCCGTCGCCATGAACGTCGTCGCATTGGCGCCCGTCGTCGATCCGATCAACGTCCCTCCCCGATAGACGTCGTAACCGGCTACCCCTACGTTATCCGTCGAAGCCGTCCAAGCGAGGTCGACCGTCACGTTCGACTTGGAAGGCGACGTCAGATTCGTCGGAGCGGTCGGCGCTTCCGTATCGGGCGGCCCTTCATACACCAGAATCGACTGTTCCTGAATGTTCGCCCGGCCGGTATCGTCCCAGACGACCAACGTTACCCGATACGTGCCCGGGTTCTCGTACGTATAGGTCGGACTGACCGTCGTCACCGGAACGCCTTCTCCGAAGTCCCACAAGTTCTCGACAATCGTCCCGTTATCGGTCGACGAGTTCGTGAACGTCACGGGCTGGCCGAGCTGCACGCTCAGCGGAGCCGAGAAGCCGGCCGTCGGCTTCGGATCGGCGAACCCGCGGCTCGTCAGCTGCGTATCCGTCCCGTTGCCGCTTACCGTGTTGTTGCTCCATTCGAGATCGGCGGCCGACGACGGATACTGATCGATCGAAGGCCCGCCGTTGCCCGTAATCGTATTGTTGATGAACGAGATTCGGTCCGTGCCGGCCGCCCCGGTAATCTCGATCGCCTTGCGGCCGTTATTGCGGACGATGTTGCCGTCGAACACGATATTGCGCGTATTGCCGTGAATGCGGATCGCGTTGCCGTCATAGCCGGGATAAGCGGCGGCAGGGTGGCCGATCGGGCCGTCCTCGATCGTGTTCTTGTAGAAATACTGGAACTGCTCGATTTCCCCCGTGCCTTCGCCTTGAAGCTGCATGCCCCACATGACGATATTCCGGATCGTGTTGTAGTTCCAGAGCTGGTAGCCGGTTCCGGGCGACTGCTGCATGCCGACCTGCTGACCGCCGTCGACCAGGTTGTCGGAAGTGACGGAATGGTTGGACATAATCTCCAGCCCGATCCCCTTGACCGTATTGGCCGTCGTATGAATCGTGTTGCGGCGAATCGCGTTGTATTCGGAGCGAACGACGCTCAGCCAGTGATCGACCTGATTGTCTTCGACGAGCGAATGATTCACGTCCGTGTGCAGCTCGATGCCAAGCCCTTCGCTGTGATGTCCGGAGCCCGTGATCACGTTGTTCCGGACGATCGCTCCGTCTACCCCGTCGTTGATGAAGATGCCTCCCCGCCCGGTATCCGCGATCGTGTTCCGCTCGATGACCGGAGCGTCCGAGCCCCAGCCGACGCGAATCGCACCGCCCCACATCGAATTGACGCCGATGTTGGAGAATTCGTTATCGGTAATGACAACGTTGGAAGATGCCGACATCAGAATGCCGAACGGAGCGAACCCGTCGCTCTTGGCGAGATCCTTGATCCGGTTATGGTGAATGTAGTGCCCCCCTCCGGGCTCTCCCCAAATGCCCGCACTCGGCGTCGGGCTGTTGTTCGCGTCGATCGTCAAGTGCGCGACCTCGACGTTCGACGTGTTGTTCAGCGAGAGAATCGCTCCCCCGGAGGAGCCCGCATACTTCAAAATCGAAGCGTCCCTGCTCTGGCCCAGCAGCTTGATCCCGGATTTGGCCTGAAGATTGGTCGACAGATAGTACGTACCCGGGGGAAAATAGACCGTATCCCCGCTCGACGCGGCATCGATCGCGCTCTGGATCGCCGCAGCGTCGTCGTTCGCATCGCTTCCGTTCGCACCGAACGACGTAACGTCGATCGTCGCCGCGAAGGCGGTCGGAGCGGGAACGACCGGCAGCATCAGCAACAGGGCGAACCACAGCCCCGCTCTTCCCAGCCTCTTCGCGCTTGCCGGCTTCTCGCGCAGCTTTGTCATCATCATCCATCCTTTCGTTTGTCGGAGATTGGATTCAGTCTGACCTCGTCTCCACGTCCCTTCCTCTTTGGCCGCCTCTTCGGCGGAATTCCTTGTCCCGATCACCTCCTCTTCAAACCCATTCTGCCATTCCTTCGATGCGACATAAACTGCTTAATCTATCAAAAGCTGAAGCCGAAAGCTATGAAAAAGGCGAAAAACTGCGATTCCCCTCCTCCCCGTCCGAAATAGCCTTGCGCACGCCTGTGAATCCGTTTACAACTATAATTAGCGGCAGACCCATGAACGCGAAAGGAGCGATGAGGTGAGAGCCTTCGAATTTTTCAAGTCCAAGAAGTACTTCCAACGCGTCATGTTCTCGATCGCTCTCGCCATGGCGCTGATCTTGACTTGTCTATCGATCGTCAACACGTACGTGCTGGAGCGGTCCGTCAGGAAGGTTCAGGAGGACTCCAACCTGAAGGTGCTGACGCAGATTCAGTATAATCTGAACTACATGAATGAAATGATCACCCATCTGGCGACGTTCGCCCTGAAGGACAACTTCCTTACTCCCCTTCTGTTCTCCGATCCGATCCCGGCCATGGACTACATTCGCGGCTACAACGAGATGAACAAGCTGATGGAGAGCTCGTCGTTCCTCCATTCGATGGCCGTATACAACGCCCGATCCGGCGAATTGTACGGCTCCTCCTCGAACTTCCTGCTCGACGACGGCAAGACGAAGCAGCGAATGATGGACTGGCTTATCGATCCGAGGCGTCCTCATCTTCCTTATCGGCTGATTCCGATCGGGCTTACCGAGGCCGATGGCCCCGTCGACGCGTTCGCCTTCATCGTGACGGACGCCTACAAGCCGTTCCTCGGAGAGGAATCGGCCTTGATTTTATATATCAAGCCCGACTGGGTGTTCGACAGCCTCCGCCGCATGAACGACGCCGGCAGCGGGATTCAGGGGGAAGTCTATATCCGCACGTCCGACGGCCGGCTGCTCGCCGGAGGGGAACGGGCGCTGCGGGAAGCTCCCGCCGAGGCGGCCGTGTCGGTTTTGATCAATGACAACGGCTCGTCGTCCGGATTCGTCATTGGCGACGCCGGAAATGGCAAGAGCGTCATTACCTATATGGAAGGAATCGGAGATTGGACGATTTTGTACGTCCAATCCTACCGGACGCTGATGCAGGACGTCGACACAGCCCGGACCAGTTCCCTGCTCGTTGCCGGAGCTTTCTTGCTGCTCTCCGTCGGCGTATCCGTCTGGCTGTCCTACCGGCTCTACCATCCGATCGAAACGATGCTCCGGCGCATCCGTCCCCATCTGGGGCGCGACGATGCGGCCGGCAACGAGCTGGACCTGATGGGCGACAACGTTCTTCGGATGTCCGAGAGACTGCAGGAGATCAGCTCCGAGCAGATCGTGCGCAAATATTATCTCCGCAAGTTTCTGACCGACAGCGGCATGTTCGCCGAGCACGATATGAGACAATTGATTGAGAAGCACGGTCTCAGCCTCGCCGCGGACGCATCTCTAGCGGCGATCGTGCTGCGGATCGATCGTTACCTTGCCTACGATTCGTCTGCGTCCGCCTCCGCGAAGAAGCTGCACAGCTTCGCTATCGTCAACATCGCCCATGAGCTTGTCTCCTCCGCCTTCGCCTGCGAAGCCGTGGAGATGCAGGCCGACCATGCGGTTCTGGTCGTATCGGGAATGGACGGCGAAGAGGGGATTGCCCGCGCGAAGCGACTTGTCGGCGACGTTCAGGAAGCGATAGCGCGGTTCTACGGACTCTCCTTGTCCTGCGGCATCAGCCGTCCCGTCACCCGCTGCACCCAACTGTCGTCCGCCTATCGCCAGGCCGATCAGGCGAGCCTGTACCAGTTCGTTTTCGGTTACAGGTCGATCGTCACCCCGGAGGAAATTCGCGGCCACTTGGCGGAAGCGCCGAAGTTCCTGCCTCTGGACATCGAACGACGATTGGCCGAAGCGTTGAAGAAAGGCCGTCTCGGCGACGCCGGCAACGAACTGGAACGCGCCTTCTCTCTGCTGGAAACCTTCTCTTACGAAGATATGAGAAGAGCGGTATCCGATCTGGCCTGGGCGATCGAGAACACTTCCGCGGACATCGCGCGCAACCGGATCACCTCCGCTCCCGCGGATACCGAGCGGATTCATCGGACGGTCGAAGACAACGTGACGCTGGAGGATATGTATCTGGCGTTCATCGCCGCGTGCGCCCGCATCTGCGAGGGCAGCAAAGTTTCGGGCGTCGAGCGTACCGAGCTGATCGTCGGGACGGTGCGAGAGCTGATCGAGCGCAAGTTCGCCGATCCGAACCTGAGTCAGCAGTCGATCGCGGCCAACGTCAAGCTGACTTCCGCCTATACCGGCAAGCTGTTCAAGGAACGGGTGGGCGTGACGATTACGGAATACATCAACGAAGTCCGGCTGGAGCACGCCCGAAAGCTGCTGCTTCAGACCGACGATACGATCGCGGAGATTATGGACAAATGCGGCTACGGCAACCAGAGCCATTTCTTCCGCTTGTTCAAAGCGAAGTTCGGCAGCACGCCCAAAGAATACCGGCTGAAGCAATCCCTTTCCTAGACGGCGCGCTTCGGCCATCCGAGGGGGCTGTCCCATAAGTCAGGGCAAACAGAAATGTTGTTGTCCTCTAATGACTTACGGGCCAGCCTCTTTTTGTTGTCCGCACATAGCCGCCCCCAGTCTCGTTATTCGCATGAATTCGCATTTTTCACAGTCGTCCGGGACAGTTTTTCGAAGATTGAATCGTATATTCCGTTTCCGAAGCGTGGCATGATGGGGGCATACCGAAGAGAGGAGGAATCGCACGATGGCCGAAGCCAAACCCGCCGCCCCGCGCGTCGTTCCGAAGACCGCTCCCGTCCGCGGCCGAAGAAGTTTCAACCAATGGATTCGCAACGAGTTCCGACTGTTCCGCAAAAACAAAGAGTTGGTCATTCTGTCGCTGCCGGGAATTTTGTTCAAATTCGTCATCTCCTACCTGCCCATGGTCGGGCTCATTCTCGCCTTCAAAAACTTCCGATACGATCAAGGCTTGTTCGGCAGCGCATGGGTCGGGTTTCGCAACTTCGAATTTCTGTTCAAAGCGCAGGACGCCTTCCGGATCATCCGCAATACGCTCTTGTACAATTTCACCTACATTATTACCGGCACGCTCGTGGCGCTCCTGTTCGCCCTGCTGCTGAACGAGCTGACGGGCAAGCTGATGAAAATCTACCAGACGACGATGTTCCTTCCTTTCTTCCTGTCGATGGTGCTCGTCGGCTATATCGGCAACGCCTTCCTCGATTTCGAGAACGGATATTTGAACGAGGTGCTCGGCTATTTCGGATTGGAGCCCCACAACTGGTATCTCGAGACGAAGCCGTGGCTGTTCATCTTGCCGCTCGTGGCTCTGTGGAAGGGCGTCGGCTTCTCCACGCTCGTCTATTACGCCGGCATTACGGGCATCAGCTCCGACTACTACGAAGCCGCCAAGCTGGACGGAGCGAACCGCGTGCAGATGATGCTGCGCATTACGATCCCGCTGCTGAAGCCGCTTATCATCATCCTGTTCATTCTGGGGCTGGGCAACATTTTCCGGGGGGACTTCGGGCTGCACTACTTCATTCCGAACAACGTAGGTCCCAACTTTCCGACGACGGACATTATCGATACTTACGTGTACCGTGCGCTGACCAAGCTGGGTGACATCAACTCCGGGGCCGCCGTCGGTTTCCTGCAATCAGTCGTCGGGCTTGTCACCGTCGTAACTGCGAACTATATCGTGCGCAGGGTCGACCGGGACAGCGCATTGTTCTGAATCGGAGGCGAATCTACTGTGAGTTCCAAAAACGTTCAAGCGCTTATCAACGCGTTCTTCATCGTCGTCTGCTTTCTGATCGCCGTTCCTTTTCTCCTGGTCATCGCGATCTCCGTCTCTTCGGAAGAAAGTCTGTACGAATACGGCTACCAGTTCATTCCGAAGGAATGGAGTCTCGAAGCCTATCGCATCGTGTTCCAGAAACCCGATCCGCTGATCAAGGGATACGGAGTCACGATTCTGATCACGGTGGTCGGCACGGTCGTCTCCTTGTTCATGACCGCGCTGATGGCCTATCCGATCTCGCGACGGGACTTCCGCTACAACCGTCCGGTGACGTTCTACGTGTTCTTCACGATGCTGTTCAACGGGGGCCTTATCCCGTTCTACATCTTGATGACCCAGTACCTGCACCTGAAAAACTCGCTGGCGGCGCTTATTATTCCGGCCGTGATGAATCCGTTCAACATCATGATCATGAAAGGATTCCTCGACAAAATCTCGATGGAGATCATCGAGTCGGCCAAAATCGACGGAGCGCGGGAATTCCGCATCTTCTTCCGCATCATCCTGCCGCTGTCGACGCCCGTGCTGGCGACGCTGGGACTGTTCATCGCCTTCGGCTACTGGAACGAATGGTTTAACGCCCTGCTGTTCATCGACAACGACAAGTACATTCCGCTGCAGTTGCTGCTCGTCCGTATTTTGTCCCAAGCGGAATTTCTGGCCAATTCGCCGATGGCGGAAGTGTCCGACAAGCTGCGGTTCGCGCAGTTTCCGACGCTCACGGTGCGCATGGCCATGGCCATTGTGGCCAGCGGCCCGATGCTGCTCGTCTTCCCTTTCTTCCAGAAATACTTCGTCAAAGGCCTCACGGTAGGCTCCTTGAAAGGCTGATAGACGCGCGCCGCATCGTTCCGCAAATCGCGCCTTGAAGGAGGTGATCCCGTCTCCGCGGCAGGATCGGCACGGTCGCACGACGTATTCTTTTCAATACGCACCTAAAATGGAGGGTTCGGAAGTGACAAAAACAAAGAATAAGAAGATCGTTCAGCTTGGCATGCTTCTGCTCGTCTTGGCCGTGATCGCGGCATGCAGCAACGGCAATAACGCCCCCGGTTCCAGCCCGGCAGCGCCGGCGGAGAGCTCGAGCGGGTCGGCAAGCGCGGATTCGTCTCCATCCGCCGCCTCCGAAGATCCGGGACTTCCCGAGGTCAAGCTCACCTTCATCTATCCGGTCGCGGCTAATCCTGGCCCCGATCAGAAGATCGTCAACGACGAGATCAACAAATATCTGAAAGAAAAGATCAACGCCACCGTCGAATTGAAGCCGCTTACCTTCGACGAATACGAGCCGAAGCTGAACGCGATGCTGGCGGCGGGAGAGGACTTCGACATCGGCTGGAGCTCCAAAGGCTGGCTGGGCAACTACCAGCCGTACATCGACAAAGGCGCCTATCTGGAATTGACGGACGACATGATTAACCAGTACGCGCCCGAAGCCCGCGCCAACATTCCCGACAAATTCTGGCCGGACATGAAGGCGGCCGACGGCAAAGTATACGGCTTCCCGATCTATCAGATCGCTGCCAAGCAGAAGAGCCTGATCATCCAAAAGCGATTCATCGACAAGTACAATCTGGACTTGAGCACGATTCACTCCTACCAAGACATCGAGCCGTTCTTGAAGACGCTCAAAGAGAACGAGAAAGGAGTCGTGCCGCTCGGACTCGCCCAGAACTCCAACGGCCTGTACGTCGATCCGGACGCGGTGGCGCCGGACGGAGCGGCTGTCGGCTACAAGAAGGACGATCCGACCTATGCTCTGATCATGACCGAGGAAACGCTGAACAAGAAGCAGGACTTTTACCGGACGATGCACGCCTGGTATAAAGCCGGCTACATCAACAAAGACGCGCCCGTGCTGCAAAACATTAACGACCTTAAGGGCAAGGGCAACGTAGCCGTATCGCTGGAGTTCACCTCCAAGCCCGGCGGCGAGATCGGGGAGAAAGCGATCAACGGCGGCAACGACGTCGTCTACGCGCCGATCTCCGACAGCTACTTTACCGGCATCGCCAGCGCGATGCACGTCATTAACAAAAGCTCCAAAAATCCGGAAAGAGCCCTTATGTTCCTGAATCTGCTCAATACGGATCGCTATCTGTACAATCTGATCTGCAACGGAATCGAGGGCAAGCACTACAACAAGGTCGATGACCCATTCATCGAACCGATTGCGGATTCCGGCTACGCTCCGAACGGAGACTGGGTATTCGGCAACCAGTTCAACGCTTATCTGAAGCCGGGCATGGCTCCCGACACGTGGGAGAAGACGATCCAATTGAACGACAACGCGGTCGTCCCCGTCAGCAACGGCTTCGGCTTCAGCGAAGAGAACGTCAAAGCCGAAGGAGCCAACCTGAACGCCGTGCGCAACGAATACGCCACCGCGCTCGAGACCGGCGCCGTCGATCCGGATAAGATCGTTCCGGAGTATCTCAACAAAATGAAAGCTTCGGGCCTCGAGAAATACGAGCAGGAAGTCGCCGCGCAATGGGACGCCTTCCTGAAGGAGAAAGGGTTAAGATAGCGATAAGACAATAAGGAGCCTCGCCGCGTGGACGCGATGTCCGCGGGCGAGGCTCCTTATTGTGCCGCGCGCTGTGCGCCTTGCAGGCCCGCATCCGTCTAGCCCAGCGCCCGCTTCAGCCTGTATTCCTTGGGCGTCACGCCGAACGACTTCTTGAACAGCTTGAAGAACGTGCTCTCGTTCACGTAGCCAACCAATTCCATGATCTCCTTGATGCTGAAGCTTCTCGTCTCCAAGTACTCCTGAGCGCGCTTCAGCCGAACGTCGTTCATATACTCCGCTACCGACGCTTGCTCGCTCGCTTTGAAAATCCTCCCGACATAAGCAGGCGTCATGTGGAGCATGGCGGCGATTCCTTGCAAGTTCAAATTCCGATCCTTGTAATTCAGCTCGATAATTTCCTTGATCGCGTCGACGAGCGCGGCGTTCTTCTCGTTGTCCTGGCGGCCGGCCTGCTCGTGGATGTCCCGGCATACGCCGACGATCAACTCCTCGATCTCGGCCATCGTCTCCTTCTCCAGCACCCTGCGGCTGAGCGATCCGAGATCGATTCGAAGCGGAACGACGCGATTGCGGTTCAGATCCCGGACGACCGACTTGATCAGATCGACGATATGGAGCAGCCCGTGGACGATCCGATCGTAATGATACGCGGACAGTTCCCGCAAAATCTCCGACACCGCGTTCTCCATGCCGGCGAGATGATTGACGCGAATGCTCTCCGCAAGCTTCTTCTCCGCTTCCTCGGGAAACACGTAATCTTCGTCGTCGCGAACGCTGCCGGCGATCATCTCCGGCGTGATCATGGCGCGGTGACCAAACAGCAGCTTGTGCGAAGAAGCGTGCAGCGTCTCCGCGTACAGCTCGGAAATGCGGTCGTGCTTCATGCAGATGTCGCTGACCGTCATCGTCAGAGACAGCTTGTAGTACCCGTGGACTGTCTCTTGAACGAGCCGCAGCAGCCGCAGCAGCTCCTCCTGTTCCCGGGCGGTCGCCCCGACCGGGCTGATCAGCATTGCCCAGTGGTCGCTGCGCATGTCGGCGATCTCGCAGCGAACGCGGCTCTGCCCCATAATCTCTTCCGCGATGTTCTCCACCGCGAAGCCGTACAGCGATCTTTCTTCGGCCGACGTTCGGCGCATGAATCCGGAGCAATCGTCCACCCTGGCAATCACGAGCCGATAGGGACCGTTCGCGTCGATTCGCAGGCCGGTTTGCTCGACTTTCTCGGCCAGCTCGGCCGAGCTGAGCGCCTTGCTGTTGCCGATCAGCGCACGCAAATAGTAGTTGCGAACGACGAGCCTCTGCTGGTCCCGTTCGTTCGAGGTGCGATGCAGCTTCTGCATCATGGCGCTGTATACGCCGGCTACTGCCGACAGCTCATCGCGGTCCTTACCTCCGGCTTCCGCGCCGTTCTCCGGCCCGATTCCGAGCTGGTTAAGCAGCCGCTGGACGGGTCTGTACAGCTTGTGCGACATCAGGAAGGCCAGCAGAACCCCGATGAGCACGAACGCCGACGATACGGCGATGGACGTGCTTCTCATCTCCCCTATTCCGCCGACAACCGCGGAATACGGCTGGATACCGACGATGGTCCATCCCGTATCCTTCATCCCAAGGTAAGTAACGAGAAGCTTCTCCTCGCCTCCCAGCTTGCCTGAGTAGGAACCGAACCGCTCCTCCTCCCTCGCTTCGCCGACGAAATGCCTCCTCAGTTCCTCTCTGTCAGGGACGAGGCCGGCATTGTCGGCGACCATGACGTTCCCCCCTTCGTCGAGAAGGAAGATGCCCGATTGCTCGGGCGCGGAGAAGCCGTTGATCGCCCGCAGGTTGTCGTACAACCACTCCGGCTTGACGTTGACGATCAGAGCGCTCTCGCCGCGCCCCGCGGTCGGATTGAAGTTCTGATAGACGATCAGCGAGAAGAAATCGACCGACTGCCCGTCATCCCCGAACCTCATCGGGACGAGCTGCATGCGGGGAAGCTTCTCCGGCTTCTTGAGCAGCGCCGCCAGCCGTTCGGCGTTCTCGTAATCGGGCCTGTTCAGGGCAAGCTCGCCCACCGGGTACAGCAAATCCTCAAACCCGTTGTATACGGCGATGGAATGGAGGAACGACGACGAGAGGTACGCTTGCTTCAACGTATTCATCGAGCGGATCGTCGCCATCTCCCCGGGGTCCCTCAAAGTGAACAGCGGCGCAATGTTCGGATCGAGATACAGCGACAGGGCCAGATTCTTCAACACGTCGGTCATGTAGGAGACGTTAAACTGAATCTGGTTCATGACCTTCCGGTCGGCCTCCTGCTGCATGCGCACCGCGCTTCGCTCCGCGTTGAATTGCAGCGCGGACGCAGCGAAGACGAGGATGGCGACAATGAGCAGGCTGACGGACAAGAGAATGCGCAGCAAATACTTCTTCGACTTGTAAGCTTGCAGCACCCGCACCCGGATCACTCCCGTAGTAGGATCGTTTTCCCGCTTGATTCAAGCATCCCACACTTTCCGGAGCGCCTCTACTGTACAATATTCGAATCCATATCCAATCCTCGAAACGAAAAAAAGAAGCCCGCCCGAAAGCAAGCTTCCCTTCACGATTGCTGCGCGGGACGCGGGCCGTCACCATACCGAGAGCACGGCGACCCACGCGGCCGCGGCCGCACCTCCCCGGATATAGTCGAACGATCTTCTTCCGCTCCATATTCCGTAGATCGCGGCGATTAAAGCGCATACGAGAAAAAAGGTTTGAATCTGGTAACCGATCGAAGCCGAAGGATAAACCAATCCCCAGACGAGCCCCGCGGCGAGAAATCCGTTATGCAAGCCGTTGCTTACGGCAAGCGACTTGGAATCCCGCGCGAAGCCGGACGTCATTCCCCGGGATTGGCGATTGCCCGGAGACGTCCACAGCAGCGTTTCCGTCAGCAGCAAAATCACGTGCACCAAAGCGACAAGCCCCACCAATACCGCTGCGACGATCATCGATGTCCACTTCCTTCCGCGTGCTTCCGTCTTCTTGATGCAGACAACCAACCGGAGCCAGAGCGCTTAAGGTGTTGCTACTATATTATTTATTCGCCATGGGGATCGGCTTATCACTTCGATTTGACGAGGAAACCGAAGGCTTCTTCCCCCCGCCGAAAACGAGCGTCAACATCGAAGGAAGCAGCATTCCCCGCACGAGGAAGGTGTCGATCAGAATGCCGACGGTCATCGCAAATCCGAACAGATACAGCTCCTGCATCGGTTGGGTGATCAGAACGCCGAACGTAGCCGCCAGGATCAGGCCCGCGGACGAGATGACTCCTCCCGTAGAGGCGACGCCCCGGCTTACGGCTTCTTTCCATGGGTAAAGTCGAGCCTCCTCGCGGATTCGGGACACGAGCATGATGTTGTAGTCGACGCCCAGCGCTACCATGAACACGAACGTGTATACCGGCATCCGGTAGCTGAACGTCTCGTAGCCCAGCAAGCCGTGAAAGACGGTCCAGGTCAGGCCTAGCGTCGCCGCGAACGACAGCACAATCGTCGTCAGCATGAGGAGCGACATTTTCCAGGAACGCGTCTGCGCGGTCAGCATGAGCCCGATCATCAGGAAGACGGACGCGAACAGCACGATCGTATCCCGTTCGTTCATGCGCCGAACGTCCGCCTGCTCAGCCGTCTGTCCGGCAATATGCAGCTTGAAGCTCTCCGGATCAAATCCGTTCTGCTCAAGCAGCGTTCGGCCTTCCTCCCGCCAGTGATCGATCCGATTCAGCGCTTCCGCTTCGTACGGGTTCGAGTTCATAACGGCCCGCAACCGAACCGCGCCCTTGTCCTCCGACCATTCGCCGACGGAAATCTCGGCCACTCCGCCTCCCTTTTGCAGCTCCTCCGCGAACGCCGCAAGCTTGAATTCCGCCTCGCCATCTCCCGCCAAGATCTCTCCGCCTTCCAGTATGAGCGATACCGGGGCAAGCTCTCCCGACGGAAACCGCGACTCCAGTAGTTCGAAGCCGACGCGGGAAGGCGTGTCCCCGGGAAACGACTTCATCAGGTTAAAAGAATATTGCAGCGACCCGATGTTCAACGAGGCCAGCGCCAGCAGTGCCAGCAGCGTCGCCGCGACCGTCTTCGGCTTTCTCGTCACGAAGCGGCCCGTCCGCTCCCACAGCGGTATTCTTCGCCTGGTATTCGCCCGCTCCGCTCCGGCGTTAGAACCGTTCCCGCCCGGGTCTGTCTTCGGAATGAACGGCCAGAACGCTTTGCGCCCTGCGATCGCGAAGACGGCCGGTATCAGCGTTAATCCCGCCAGCAGAATGCCCGATACGGCGATCGCGAATACCGGCGCGAAGCCGCGATACGGCTGGAAGACCGCCGCGAACAGCGCCAGCATGGACGCAAGAATCGTTCCGCCGCTGAACAAGATCGGTTCGGAGATGCGCGTCATCGCTTCTCCCATCGCTTCGTATTTCGAACCGCCTGCGGCCAGCCGTTCCCGATAGCGGGAGAAGACGAACAGGCAGTAATCCGTCACGACGGCGAACAGCAAGATCATCATGATCGACAGAGATTGCTTGTCGATGACGAACCAGCCCTCCTTGCCCGCCAGTCCGAGCAGCTTGTCCACGACCGAATAGACGATGCTCGCGATCGCGAGCGGAATGATTGCCAGCAGAGGAGAGCGGTAGATCGCCACGAGCAGCACCAGAATGAGGGCGACCGTCGCAATCATGAGCACGAAATCCGCGTTCCTGAACAACGTCAGCGTGTCCGCGGAGATCGCGGCGGGACCGGTCGTCTCCAGCCGGACTCCTTCCGCCCCGTGACGCTGCCAATACGTCCGGATCTCGTCCAACGTTTCCAATGCTTGGTCCGACTCCAGACCGGGCTGCAATTCGGCGCTCAGCAGCAGCGTCGTTCCGTCTTGCGATACCAAGCGGCTCCGCTCCTGCTCCGGAAGCGCATAGTACGGAATCGCACCCTTAACCCCCGAAGGCTTGCCCTCCGATTCGAGCCATCTGCTGAAGTCCGCGATTATCCCCAGTCTCTCCCTGTCCAGAGCTCCGTCGCTGTGAAACACAAGCAGAGCGGCCACGCCCTCGCTTTGCGGAAAGCGCTCTTCGAGCACGCGCTGGGCGACTGCGGCCGGATTGGCGCCGTCCGCGCTGCCTTCCCCTGCGCTGACGGCGTATTGCTTCGCTCCAGGTGAGGTACCGACAAGCGCGACAAGTAAAAGCAGCCACGCGGAGAGCGTCGTTATCGCTCCGCGGCGGCTGCCGAATAAGACCATCCATTTGTTCCATCCGTGCCAATTCATCTCTCCATCCTCCCATCCGTTGTTCTCCCCCGATTATCGAATCGGAAGATGAACGGACGGTGAACGGGGCATTACAATTGCGGCAGGCGCACGGTAAACGTCGTTCCGCGTCCAAGCTCGCTCTGGACGTCGATCGTCCCGCCGTGAAGCGCGACGATCTTGCCCGCGATGGACAGGCCCAGCCCGCTTCCGCCGTCCTCCGAGGAACGGCTGCGGGATTTGTCCGCCTTATGGAACCGGTCGAAGATCAAGGGAAGCTCCTCCTCGGGAATGCCGCAGCCGGTATCCCGGATATCCACCGCGACCTGCTTCCCCTGTTCCGCGCGAACGCTTACGGCGATCGTATCTCCCGGCTCGCAGAAGCGGATGCCGTTGGAGAGCAGGTTCATCCATACCTCGTGCAGCAGATGAGCGTCCGCGGTCACGAACGTCTCCGGAAGCTCGAGCTCCAGATTCAATTCCTTTTCCGACCACTGCCATTCGAGCGTAATCAGCGCTTCGCGGATCTGCTCGTCCAAGCGGAAGCTCTCCGTCTGGAGCCGCACGTCGTCCCGGTCGAGCGAGGCCAGCTTCAGCAATTGCCGGCTAAGAGAAGACAGCCGCCGGCTCTCCCGCTCGATGATCCCCAAATATTGCTCGGTCTGTTCCGGCGTCGTCTGCTTGTCGGTCATCGCCTTGGCCAAGCCCTGCATCGACGTAAGCGGCGTCTGGAATTCGTGCGATACGTTCGCCACGAAATCCCGGCGCATCCGGTCAAGCCGGCCGATCGAATCGGCCATCAAGGCGAAGTGCTCGGCCAGATCTCCGATCTCGTCCTTGCGGCTGCGGGACTTCTCCAGTTCGACGTTGAAGTCGCCTCTGGCGATACGCCTGGTCGCTTCTTTCAGCACGTTAAGCGGCTTGACGATGTACCGGCTCAAAACCGCGATCAGGACAAGACTCGCGAGGAAGGTCAACCCGATCAGAACGGCCGAGACGATTCGCACTTCCCCGATCTGCGCCTCCAGATCGGGGCGGACGAATACGGCATAGCCGCCCTCCGGCGTTCGGACCGGAACGCCGACCGTATTGCGCACATTGTTCTCGAACAGGGCGAACAGCCTTACTCTCCCGTTCTCTTCCTCCATCCTGTGAAAGACGCCTCCGTCCAGAACGAGACGAATGACGGAGTCCTCAAGCGCGCCATGCTTGAAGGCTCGCCCGAACGTCTTTCCTTCCAGACGCTCGTCGACGGCGTAAATCTGGAAGCCAAGCGTCGCGACCGCCGTTAAGTATTCGTCCAGGCTCGACTGCATCCCTCGCTCGTACAGCTCCCGGATGCTCTGCGCCATCTCCCAAGCTTTCGTCTCGCTCTCCGACTTCATCCGCTCCTGATAATAAACCCCTGTCAACAGCAGCCCGATGATGCCGCTGACGAAGGCGATGCCGACGAACGTCGCCACGATCCGCACATATAACGTTCTCACTCGTCTCTCACCTCGAGCTTATAACCAAGTCCCCGGATCGTCGTGATAACGAAATCCGCTTGCCGGTCCGCGAATCGTTCCCTTAATCTTTTGACATGAACGTCCACCGTCCTGGCATCCCCTTCGTAATCCGATCCCCAGATGAGCCGGATCAGCTGCTCCCGGGTATAGATGCGGCCGGGCTGACTGGCGAGCTGCGCCAGAAGCTCGAATTCTCGCAGCGGAATCGTGACCGGCTCGCCATCGATCCGAATCTCGTAACCCTTCCGGTCGATGGCGACGCTGCCTAGCCGGATCGTCTCCGACGAGACGAGGCGGTATCTGCGCAGCAGCGCCTTGATCCGGAACAGCAGCTCCTTCGGCTCGAACGGCTTCGCCACATAATCGTCCGTTCCCGCCATGTACCCCTGCTCCTTGTCCTCCAGTTGGTCTTTGGCCGTCAGCAATATAACGGGAATATCGTAATGCTCCCGGATCTCGCGGCAGAGCTCCAGCCCGTCCTTGCCCGGCATCATCACGTCGACGATCGCCAGATGGATCTGCTCCGTCTCGCACATCCGCGACGCTCTCTCGCCGTCCTCCGCTTCCAGCACGACGTAGCCTTCCTTGCTTAACGTCAGCCTTAACAGTTCCCGGATCGACGGGTCGTCGTCCGCCGCCAAAATGCGGATTCTCATGCCGGTTCTCTCCTCTGTCCTGGTCAGCCGCAGGTTCTCCGAATGTTGGCTCCAGTATAGCACAGACGAACCGGCTTCCCGAACACAGAAGCGGCCGGAGCGCGAACGGGGACTGCTTGCCCGAATCCACTCAGAGCCCTCCCGCCCCCATCCTAATCGATGCGGGAGACGGCTAGCCCTCCCGCATGCCGCCGTGGCGTTGGCGATACTCTTGCGGAGAGAGCCCGGTCGCCTTGCGGAACACTTTGGCGAAGTAGTTCGGATTGTCGAACCCCAGCCTCGCCGCCACGTCCTGCACGCGCGCAGCTCCGCTTTCCAGCAGCTTGCATGCCTGCTCCATCTTCATGCGGGTGACGTAAGCGGTCAACTGCTCGCCGGTATACTGGCGGAAAATCCGCGACAGGTAAGACGGATTCACGTGAGCCTTGTCGGCCAGCATTTCCAGCGACAACGGCTCGTACAGATGCGTACCGATATACTGCCGCACCTGCTCGACGAGCAGCTCCGTCGGATTTCTCTGCTGCCGGCCGATCTCGTCGACGACGGCCTGGAGTACGCGGACGAGGAAGCTTCGGAGCTGCGTCAGATTGTTGTGCATATGCAGATTGGACAAGCGCGACATATCCTCCGATTCGATCGCCGCGGCGGCCCGATGCTGATGTGCAACGCCGACGATGCGGCCGGAGATCGCCAGAAACCACGCCGCGAGCTCACCGTCCGACCTCGTCTCCCGCTCGATCCGTTCAAGCAATCGATCCAGACCTGCCGTGAACGCCGCGACGTCCTTCAGGTTGATCGCCTCCGTAACCGGCTGGAGCAGATCGGCGGACGTTCCGAAGGAGGAAGAAGCGCGCGTTATTTCCCGGGACGGCTGCACGATGATCTGCCCTTGTCCGATCCGCAGCTTCAGCCCTCCGATCAGCCGTCCGATCGCTTCCGGCCACTCGCGCCACGTAATCCAATCGCTCAGCAGCGCGAACGAGCACGCCAGCTTAAACGCCCGGCCGACGATCTCCTGCACCTCTCTAAGCCTGCTTCGCAAAATTCCGAACGTCTCGTCGGGGCGTTCCATGTCCATGTCCATGCTCATAGTCATGCCCCGAGCGTCCTCCTCCCGCTTCGATTGAAGCACGACGACGAATACGCCCCCTCCAGCCGCGAAGCAGACGAATTCGCAGACGTCGCCCAGCAGCTCGGAGATCATGTTCTGGAGCATGAACTGCAGCAGCGATTCGTCCATGAAGCCGAGCGCCCGTTCCATGTCGTCCAGGCTCATCGCGAAGCCCGTCACGGGAGCGGACGAGCGGAACGGAACGCGCAGCTCGCGAAACTTGTCGTCCAGCGAGCTCTCCGCCATGTCCGGCAACGTATGCAGCAAGTTGCGGAACAGCTCCCCTTGCGCATAAGGCAGCGACTCGCTCAACTCCCGTTCCGTCCGGGCCTGCGCCGTCAATCGGCTTCTTTCCCGTTCCATCGCTTCGATCGTTTTGCCCAGGCAGGCGACGACCTCCTCGTCCTCTACCGGCTTCAGCAAGTAGTCGCTGGCGCCAAGCTTCAAAGCCGCTCTCGCGTATTCGAATTCGGAATAGCCGGACAGGAAGATCACCTTGCAGTCCTCCGCCGCCGCCCTGATCCGGTCGAACAGCTCCAGACCGTCCATGCGGGGCATGCGGATGTCGGTCAGAACGATGTCGAAGGGCTCCTCCCGGTGCCGTTCCAACGCTTCGGCGGCCGAGCCGGCCGTTCTTATCGCCGTCAGGGGCAGCCCGCTCTCCGCAAGCATGTCCGCCAAGCCGTCCGCGATGATCCGCTCGTCGTCGACGATCAAGATTTTGTACATCGGTTAACCCGCTCCTTCCGGAATGAGGAACGATACTTTCAGGCCTCCGCCCTCGTTATCGCCGATCGTTAATCCCCGTTCGCTATTGTATTGGTTTTTGAGCCGCCAATGCACGTTCCATAACCCGCAATGGTCTTCGTTCGGATTCGGATCGGCCAGCATCTCCGTCAATCGCCGCTGCGCCTCCCCGGTCATGCCGACGCCGTTGTCGCGAATCTCGACCGCTATATCCCCGCTCTCCAGACGGCGGATATCCACCTCTACCAGCCCGGGCCCTTCCGACTGCTCGATGCCGTGCAGAATGGCGTTCTCCACGATCGGTTGAATCGTCAGCCCCGGCACGATCGCTTCGCCCGTTCCTTCGTCCTCCCGAACGATGAAATCGAGCTTGTCGGGAAAACGAATTTTCTGGATTTCCAGGTAAGTCACCGTGAACTTCAGCTCGTCGCGAAGCGCGATCTCGTCCTGCGCCTGCTTCGTAATAAACCGGAAATAGTCGCCCAAATACTTGCACAGCCGCGCGATGTTCTCGTTCTTGCTCGCCTTGGCCATCCGGTAGCCGATATAGAAGCAGTTGAACAGGAAGTGGGGATTGATCTGCGATTGAAGCTGACGGATCTGCGCTTGCTGGAGCTGGATTTTCTTCTCCAGCACTTCCTCGATCAGCGTCCGGAGCTGGCCGACCATCTGGTTGCACTGCTTGAACACGTAGCCGAACTCGTCCCCCTGCCGGCGGACGAACAGGACGTTCAGGTTGCCGCGCTCGACCTCCCGCATCGACTTGACGAGACTGCGAAGCGGCCTGTGAATATGCTTGTAGACGAAATAGGAGAATACGATAAAAAAGACGGGAGTGATGCCCATGACGAGCCACAGCACGTTGCGAATCGAGAGAATCGGCGCCAGCATGTCCTTGATCCGGATATACGAGACGACCTGATAGACGCCGTCCGCCGACACGTTCGTCAGCGCCATGTACTTCTCTCCGTCCGCTTCGATGCGGAGAGAGGAGCGGGCGTCCGCGCCTTCTCCGTTCTTGCCGACGAGGCTGGCGTAGATCCCTCGGTCCAGCTCGGTCAACGAATCGCTGCTGACGAGCTCCCGGCTCTCATTCTCGATCAGGAACACGTTGAACTCGTCGTTTTTTTCGAACAGCTTGAGTCCGTCCTGAATTCGATCGGGATTAATATCGACGCCGAGCAAGTACTCGACCGTGCCGTCGTCCGAAGAACTGTCCTCGAACGGAATGACATAGCTGAGAATGCCGTCCCGCGTAAAATGATCGAGCTGCCGCGGAGTGTCCCGCAGCCCCGCCATCATCGCCACTTTGTCCTCGTCCGGTTCCGATTGCCCCGTACGGAAGCCGATCGTCTGATTGCGCTTCGGAATGACGAGGAACACGTCCCGAATATAGTCGTTGGAATAGTAGATGATGCTCATCTTCGTGACGATGCTCGCTTGCAGGCGCACCGTCTCGTAATTGAATCGGCCTCTGGGAAGCAGCGCGTATTCCGCCAGATCGGGGTCGTTGTTGAGCGCGATCAGCATCTGGTTGATGCTGCCGATCTCCTTCTCCAGCAGGTTCGTATACAGATTCATCCGCGACCGGGCCGTCTCTTCCACTTTGCCGGTGACGATGTTCGTGCTGACCCAGATCGTCGCGAGGCAGATCGCGTACAGCGGAATCGCCACGCAGACGAAGCCGATGACGATTTTCCATAGCAGACTGTTCGTTGCCGGTTTAAGAGTACGGATCGCCGCCACCCCGTTCGAAGCTCGTAGTAGGAACAAGTATCCTCATTATAGGACACGCCGGGGACGCCTGACAGCGTTAACTTTTCGCCCCGTTAACCTTTAACCGCACCAATAACGATCCCTTCGGTAAAATGTTTCTGAAGAAACGGGTACAGCGCGATGATCGGCAGCAGGGAGAGGAACATTTTCGCCCCGTAGATCGACGTCTTCGCCGCATCCTCCGCGGCCATCTTGGCGTCCTCCAGCGACAGCACGCTTTTCGACTTTTGCAGCAGCAACTGCAAGTAAGTCTGAAGCGGGTATTTGTCCGTGTCGTTGATGAACATGATGCCGTCGAACCACGCGTTCCAGTGGGTCACGACGCAGAACAGCAGCAGCGTGGCGACGACCGGCTTGGAGAGCGGCAGGTAGATTTTGTACATCGATTGAAAATACGAGGCCCCGTCGATCAGCGCCGACTCCTCGACCTCCTTCGGAAGCTGGCGGAAGAAGTTGAGCAGCAGCACGATGTAGAAGACGTTGACGGCCGACGGCAGGACGAGCACCCACAGCGTGTTGATCAGATGAAGCTGCTTGGCGAGAATATACGTCGGAATGAGTCCGCCGCTGAACAGCATCGTGAACACGAGCGCCCAGACATAGACGTTGCGGTACGGAAAGCGGTCGCTCTCCTTGGACAGCGGATAGGCGAGCAGAAACGTGAACACGAGGTTGATCACCGTGCCGAGCGTGATCCGCTGCAGCGTCACGTTCAGGGCGCTCAGGAACGGAGCATCGAACGAAGCGCGGTATGCGCCCAAGGAGAAGTCGACCGGCCACAGGCCGACCTCGTTCCCGTTGACGGCTTCCGCCGAGCTGAGCGAGACGGCGAAAATATGCACAAGCGGTAGAACGCACAGCAAGGCGACGGCCGTAAGCAGCCCGTAGTTGAACATCCGAAAAGCGATAGCTCCCGGGGAATAGGCGAATCTCATAAGCCTTCGAAGTCCTTTCTCTAGAAAATGCGGTAATTGGCGAGCTTGACGGCTAGCCGATACGAGCCGGCGATCAGCAGGAATGCGACGACCGACTTGAGCAGTCCGACCGCCGTAGCCAGGCCGTATTGCGCCTGAAGCAGTCCCATCGAGTACACCCAAGTATCGATGATCTCCGCGGAGTCCAGCACGAGATAGTTGTACAGGTTGAAAATTTGGTCGAAGCCGGCATTCAAAATGTTGCCGATGCTTAAGATGCCGAGCAGTACGGCCACGTGCATGATGCCCGGCAGCGTGACGTGCAGCGTCTGCTTGAAGCGGCCCGCTCCGTCGATGACGGCGGCCTCGTACAGGGCAGGGTTAATGCCGCTGAGCGCCGCCAGGTAGATGATCGCTCCGAAGCCGAACTCCTTCAGCACGTCCGTAGCGACGAGCGTCACTCTGAACCAGCCCGGATCGCCGAGGAAGAAGACCGGTTCGACGCCGAAGGAGGCAAGCAGCCGGTTCACCGCCCCGTCGTTGCGCGACAGAATGTTGACCAGAATGCCGCCCATGATGACCCAGGAGACGAAGTGGGGGAAATAGACGAACGTCTGGATGCCCCGCTTCCACAGCTTGATCTTCATCTCGTTCAGCAGCAGGGCGAAGACGATCGGGGCCAGGAAGCCGAAGAAGATTTTCAGCCCGGCGATGATGACGGTGTTTTTCACAATGCGATACGTGTCGGGCAGTTCGAGCATATAGTTGAAATGGTCCAGGCCGAGCCACGGCGAGCCGAAGAAGCCCTTGGTCGGATTAAAGTCCTGGAACGCGATCGTAATGCCGACCATCGGAAGGTAGGCGAAGACGATCACGAACAGCATGCCCGGCAGCATCATGGCATGGAGCTGCCATGTTTGTTTCCATTTGATCGATTTAAGCTTCAATGCGCTCTCATTCCCTCCGGGCGAGTATGACAAAGGGGAGCCTGCTCCGGACTTCGGCGACATCGGCTCCCCTTGCTTTGGACGCTGCTGGCGGTTTATCGAATAATCGGATTTGCGGACGTTCTGATTATCGGGCCGCTTCGTTCACCTCTTGCGTAATCTGGTCGCCGCCGAGCGCGCGCCATTTCTCCACGAATTGATCGAATTCGTCCAGCGGCGAGCCCATGACGATCTTGATGAACGTCTCCAGCTCCAGCTTGTCGAGCGTCGGGCTCTTCGAGACCATCGACGGCGTCGGCGCTCCCTGATAATCGGAGTAGCGGATGTTCTCGTATTCGAGCAGCACCTTCTCCGCCTCGTAGAACGTCTTCTCGATCGCCCAGCCGTAGGAGCCGCCTTTGTTCTTCTCGCCGAGAATCCACTGCTCGCGAACGTCGAGCTTGCTCTCGTCTCCGCTCTCCTTGGCGGCGCGCAGATTCTCGCCGTTCTTCAGATTCTGGTACGGGGAGTCGAAGTTGTACGGCAGCGCGTACAGGTTGATGTTCTTGCCCGAATACGCGCCGGAGTTGGCCTCCGCCCACTTGTCGTTGAACTCGTTGGGCCCGACGAACATCTCGGCCCACAGATTCATCGACTTGATCGCAGCTTCCGGATGCTTAAAGCCCTTGCGCACGACGATCCACTCGTTCACGAACGGCTTGGCGGCCGGAACGACTCGGCCGTCCGCGTCCGCCGGGATCGGCAGCACCGCCCATTCGGCGTTCGGATCGGCTTCCTTGTTCGTCATCAGCGGATAGATCGGTCCGGAGAAGACGCCGAACAGAATGCCGATCTTGCCGTTTGTGTACATCTCGGTCACCTTGGCGAAATCCTTGACCGCGAACTCGGAATCGAACGCCCCGAGCTTGTACAGGTTTTGCAGATAGGCGAGCGTCTCCTTCATCTGCGGCTGGATGCTGCCGTAGACAAGGTTGCCGGATTCGTCCTTCACCCACAGCTTCGGATAAGCGTTGAAGCCCGCGGCAATCGACGTCAGCATCGGCTGCCCGGAGGCGAAGCCCATCTCCTTGTCGAAGCCGATCGCATACGTATCCTTCTTGCCGTTGTCATCCGGATCGTCGTTCACGAACGCCTTCGCGACTTCCTCCAGCTCCTGGAGATTCGTCGGGGCTTTCAGGTTCAACTTGTCCAGCCAATCCTGACGAACGTACATAATGCCGATCGATTCCCCGAAGTCCCGCGCCAGCGGAATGCCGTAGATCCGGTCGTCCTTCGTCGCCGGCAGGAATGCGATCTTGTCCTGGTACTCGGCCATGCTGCGGACCTTCTCTGTCGGATATTTCGCCCATGCGTCCGTCAGATCCTCGACCTGTCCGTTCTTGATCAGCATCTGCAGCTGATTCAGGCTGACCTTCATCACGTCGGGCAAGTCGTCGCTTGCAATAGCCAGGTTGACTTTCTCGCCCGCTTTGGCCGCGTCGACGATCCACTTGTTCTTGTACTTGATGTTGAGGTAATCCTCGTTGAATTTGTGGTGAATGTTGTAGTCGACGCTCTCCCCTTCGATGAAGGACGAAGCCTCGTAGCTGCTCTGCCCGATCGTCACCTCGATCGGCTGCTCGTATTTCGTCATCGGCCCGTCTTCCGGCGCGGCGTTCTCCGACGCGGACGGGCTTGCTTCTGCGGATGCCGGCTGGCTGGCGGAGGCCGAAGCTTGCGGACTTGCGGCTTCATTGCCCTTGCTGCCGGAGCAGCCTGCCAGCAGCACCATGCAGGCTAACGCCGCGGATAACAGCGGATACATCTTAGCTGGCGATATTCCCGTTGGCTTTTCCATTGTGCGAATCCCCCTTGGCGGCTTCGATCGTCTGTTGCAATTCCATCATACGGGATGGCGGATAGGTATTTTAAGCCGAACATCTTTACTTTCGGCAACTATTTTTACTTGTTTGGCAGCGCCATGACGAGATTGCACAGCCGCTTGTAATTTCTCCAGTCCGCATGCCAGTCGACACTGTTCGTCAGCATCGCTGCGGCCGTGTCGTGCGCCGGATCGACGAGCAGCATGCAGCCGGTGAACCCGGTATGCCCGAGCGCCGCGGAAGAATTCGTATCGCCGAAGCAGCCGTATTCGTCGCGCGATCCCTTTTTCCAGAACACCGGAGTTTTGCATGGCGAGATGCCGGGCAGCTCGCGAGTCATCAGATCGATCGCCGCAGGGGAGAACACGGGCGGAACTCCGCCGTTATCCCGGTCGCTCAGTTGCCTCCCGTGTCCGCCGCCGGTATCCCCGTCGCTCAGTTCCTCGCCCATGCACGCCTTATCGCTAACGCTCCATTTCTCGCTCCTATGGCCATTATCCCTTCCGTTCAGAAACAGTCGGCCGAAGCGGACCAGATCGTCGGAGGTCGTGAACAGTCCCCTGTCCCCCATCACGGCGGTCATTGCTTCCTCTCTCAAATGTTCTCTTCTGTTTCCATCCCACGGCAGCACGTACGGCGGCGATTCCGCCAGTCTCCCGGGATCGAAAGCAGACGAGGTCATGCCCAAGGGGAGGAACAGCCGCTGCGCGACGAACGTATCGAATGCCATGCCGGACACCCGTTCGATGACGTCCATCAACATGCAGTAGCCCAGCGTAAAATATTCGGAAGCGGTGCCGGTCTCGTATTTCAGCTCGTTGATTGCATAGAGTCGGGTTAGAAAATCCGGCACTTCGGACGCCAGCGCGGGAAAGCCGAAGTCGATACCGACAGAAGAATCGTAACCGGCCGAATGGGTCAGCAGATGAAGAAGCGTCACTTGCGGAAAAGGGTACTCCGGAATGTGCTTCGCCACCGGATCGTCCAGGCACAACCGACCTTCCTCCATCAGCAGGACGAGCGCCGCACCGGTGATCGGCTTGGATACGGAGCCGACATTAAACCTCGTATTCTCTTGAACCGGACCCGCGCCCGATTCCGGATAGACGCTGCCTCCGCTCAGCCGGTAGACCGTTCTGCCGTTCTTCCACACCGCAACCGAGTACGCCGGCACCCCTTGCCCTTCCAGCAGCCGTTTAAATCCGGCATCGAACCGCTCCGAATTGCGCGCGCAGATCTCCTTCTCCAACATCATTGCCGTTCCCTCTCTTTCGGGCGCATCTCGATCAGCCTCGCGCTGATTTTCCCGGCAAGAAAGACGTGCAGCTCGCCCGACTCGCCGTCCCAACGGAAGCGGGACGAATCGTTCCCGGCCGGGTAGAGGCAGACGGCCTCGCAATCCTTCACCAGACCGGCCAGCGGAATCGCTTGCTCCTCCTCTTCCCCGTCCATGCGCCACACCGCAAGCAGCACCCGGTCCCCGCTGCGCAGTCCGAAGCACATCCACGGCTGTCCGAAGGACGGCAGTCCAAGCGGCCAGATCGGCTCTGCCGAGCGAATGCGGTCTCGCAGTTCCTTGTAGGTTTGAACGCCTTGCCGGACAAGCCCAAAAGCGGCCTCGTCCAGCAAGTCGAGCCGACCGCTCAGGCACATCCGCATCAGCATCGCGTTCACCATGTTCATGACCGTCTCTTCCCCGTCTCCTTCGGGCGACGGATACGACCATATCCCGCACTGCTCCGGAGCGACGGCGGTCGCGGCTGCCGCGGCGATCACCGCGTTCTTGCGGTAATTCATCTGATCGGTAGCGGAATGGAGGCTAAGCTTGGACAGCATTGCGTAGTCCGCCCGCATGCCTCCGCTCGCGCAGCTCTCGATCACTAACCCCGGATAGCGGTCCAGCACGCTCTCGATCCAAGCCAAATACGCCCGGTTATGTCCGAGCAGCCCGTCTCCGAAGCTGTCCGCCTCGTTTTCCGATCCCGGTCCCGCGTTGATGTTGTAGTCCATTTTAATGTACCCTGCCCCGTATTCTCCGACGACTCTATCGATCACCGAATCGGCGTAGCGGATCACCTCGGGATTGCGATAATCGAGTTGATACCGTCCGTGGTCGATCACGCGCTTGCCGTGCCGCAGGAAGAACCAGCTGTCGTCGACCTGTTTCGCCGTCGGACAATGGACGCCCATCACCTCGAGCTCCAGCCACAGTCCGGGAATCATCCCCCGAGAACGAATATGCTCGAACAGCGGCTTCATCCCGCCAGGAAAACGCCGCTCTGACGGCAGCCATTCCCCGACGCTGTCCCACCACGAGCCCTCGCCGTACCAGCCCGCATCTACGCAGTAATACTCGCATCCCGCCCGCGCGGCGGCTTCGATCAGCGGCATTTCCTTATCCCAATCCGGGTCGGCGTTCAGGCAGTTCATGTAGTCGTTGAACACGACCGGAAGCCGCTCGTTGTCGGAGTGCGGTCTTCGCATAGCGCGCCTGTATGCCGTCATCGCCTTCAGCGCTTCGTCCATACTCCCGTGAGCCGCGACGACCGCCGCCGGAACCGAGACGAATTTCTCGCCGGGGAACAGCCGCTTCCACCAACCGTTCTCGTTTTCCGTCGGACCGCTCAGCCGCAAGTACAGATGACCCGCAACGTCGCTCAACTCCCAGTGCCACGAGCCGTTGCTCTCGATCTGCCACAGCAGTAACCCGCCCGTGTCCTCGTTTTCCACGCCGCCCATCGGCAGAAACTCCGACGTCGACCATGTCCCCGTATTTTGGCAGGAGATGCGCTTCATCGAGAAATCGTAGACCTGGTTAAGACCGAGTTCCGCAACGCCGTAGCTTTTCCACTGGTACTCTCCGCACCAGGCGTTATGAGGCAGGTAAACCCGAGTTTTCTCGTCCCAGCACCGCGGCCCTTCCTTGGCGATTCCCGTCAAAGCGAACGACGAAACGTATTCGATGCCTTGCGCCTCGTCCGACACATTCTCTATCTCCGTCCAGGTGCGGGCGACAGGAATGCCGTCGTAGAGTTGATAGTGACACGTCGCCCGCAAGCCTCCTCCTTCGATCGCGATCTCAAGCTTGCGGCCGCTCGCGCTGCGATAGTCCTCATGCCGAACATACTTCATCGCTTTGGCTGGCATTGTGCCCAGATGCTTCGAACCGTGATGGTCGTCCTGATCCTCTCCCGTAACTTGCGCTTCGACCATGCGGAACGTCTTCCTCTGCTTCTCTTCCGCAGGCAGCTCCGTTTGAACGGACGCGCTCGCAAAATGCAGAAGCCTGACATCTCCCTCCTCCGTGCGTTCAAAAACGAGACGAATGCCGTTCTCCTCGATCGTCCATATGCCGTTCATTTCTCGCTGCTCCTTTCCTGCAAACGAGGAGCTGTCCTATGAGCAATCTGAGTCGTACCGAACAATTATCGATACAATGATGTTCGTGGAGATCTATCTCCCTCCGATGCCGCTTACAGGACAACTCCGTCGTATCGTACGTCGTGCTTAATCTTCTCCCCGGGCCGTGCCCGCTACAACTTGCCCCTCACTTTGACCGCGTCGACGTAAGCGTAGTTCGTGATGCCGATGCCGCTCGTGCGGAACCGAAGCTGGAAGTTGATGTTGTTCGACGCGCTCGCCGGCAGCGTGAACGTCTTTTTCGCCCATGGGAACGTGCCCGTAATGTCCTCCAGCGTATGCCAGCTCGTGCCGTCGAACCATTCCGCGATAAAATGCTGCGAGCTGGTCAGATTCGGAGAAAACCGCGCATACTCGACCTTGATGTCATGGTAGAAATACGTGCCGTACAGCAGCGAATGCGTGATCGAATCGCTCCAGTTGAAGCGGGCGGCATAGCTGCCTTCGTATTTGTGCGTCGACTGGACGTCCGCTCCGCTGACCGCCCACCCCATCTGCGTGAAATTGTTGCTCTCGAACCCGTCCATCATCGCGGGAATCGCATCCAGCGCGGGAGAAGCGGCCCCCAGCGCGATCGAATCGACGCTGCCGTGCGCCGTCTTCGTCAGACTCGAGGACGGGTTCGAGCTGAACAGAGCCAGCGGCTCCCAGCCGTAACCGTTATGCACCAGATCGGGCGCCCAAGGCCGAATGCCGGAGAAACCGATTGCCGCGGCCCAGCTGGCCAGATCCTTAAGCAGCTCGGTCTGCCCCTCCGGCTTCAACTGGTAGCCCTTCTGCTGATTGCCCCAGGCGGCGTAAGTGCCGCTCATCGGACCGGAAGGATAAGCGAACTCGGCCAGGAAAATCGGTTTGTCGAAGTGATCCTTGACCGCCTTCATCGCGTATTGGAACACGAGCAGACTGTCGCTGGCCGACGCGAAGGCGCTCGGGAACAACGAGAAGCCGAGTTCGTCGACCGGGAAGCCGTTGTTCTCCATCGCCTCGTAGAAAGCGATCGCGAAGTTCGCGCTGAGCGATTGGGAAATATGCGTGGAAAATTTGGCGTCCGGGAACACGGTCAAAATGCCTTCCCGAACGGCCCCCAGCAATTGCGCCTCATACGGCCACAGATGGGTTTCCAGCCAGGCGATGCGGTCGGGTTCGCTCATCGCCAACAGCGAGTTCACGCTTTCCGTGCCGATCGTCGGGTTGACGCCGTCCGGCGCTTTGTACCAGTTCGGCCCTTGCTCGGACTCGTAAGCTCCGGGCATCGGCGCTACGGAGACGCCCGCGGTGCCGAAGTCGACCTCGTTGCCCAGGTCCCAGACGTTAACCGTCACCCCGGCATCGTAGAACTCTTGGGCGACAAGCGCTCCGTACTGCTCCAGAACGTCGGTCATCTGCGAGATCGTCAGCGTCTCCCATGCCCCGGGCAGCGTAATGGACGGATATTCGGAGAAATCCGGCTGCGGCTGGCCTGCGAAGTCTCCGTAATGCTTCCACAGGCCAAGTTCGACGTTCAGCGGCAAATTCGCGCCGACCGCCGTGTCCGCCCGTTCGAGCGCGCGGGTAAGGCTGTGATTCGTGCCGACCGACGGGTAGGCCAGATCGGTAGAGACGCGGACGAACATCTCGTTCGCCCCGTGATTCTTGAACAGCGTCGTCAGCTCCGCGACGTCGTCGGCGGTCATCGAACCGTCGGTGTACTTCACCCCGGCGGCAAGCTGGGAATCCGCGAACGGACTGATCGACAAGCCGATGCGAAACGGCGTCGTCGCGTTGACTTCCGGGCCGCTCGCGGCGGGAAGAACGACGGCAAGCGCCAGAACGGCGGATACGGCGATTTTGGAGAAATGAGTACGAAACATGGGAAAACCTCCTCTAGGATTCTTGTTCAATGCGAACGGTCATCTTGCCCAGACTGCCGTAAAGCCCATGATCGAAAGCCGTGTAATAGATCGCGTACGTGCCGTCTTCATTGTCCAGCAAACCCAACGGCGTACGCACGTCCCTGATCCATCCCCCTTTCCGGAAATGCACGTATCGGCCCCGGGACCATTGATAACCGTCTGCGGATACGGAATACCCGAACGTTCCGTGTTCCGGCCCTCCGTCGAATACCGCGATGTAGCGGCCGTCCGCGAGCCGGGAGACGATCGGATTCTCGATCCACGTATCGTCGATCAATATCGGGTTAAGTCCGGGGCACCTTGTCCATGGTCCGTTCAGCCGTTCGGAGGAAGCGAGTCCGACCCCCCAGAACGATACGGGAAGCTTCTCCGTCTTCGCGCTTCCGTAGAAGGCGAGCCACTTGCCGTCCGCTTGGAACGGATAAAAGGAATCCGTCCCCTGCAGCCCTTCCCACGGCTCGGATTCCGGTCCCGGCTCCATGACGATTCCGGCATCTTCATACGGTCCGCCGACGCCTTCCGGGCCTCCTTCGCGGGAAACCGCACGCCAGATCGTCCCCCCGAAATTTTCGCGCCATTCTTCGTTCGTGCTCGGCATCGATCTGTAGGCGACGTAGAACAAATTCCATCTCCCGTTCGCCTCATCATAGATCGGGAGCGGGGACCAGAGCGAAGCCCGCGGGTCCTGCCCGGCGTAGTCTCCGCTCGATTCGAATAACGTCGATTGCCTGCGCCAAGAGGACCCGTCGCCGCTGCTCCAATGCGCCAGGCGCATCTTGACGAATCTCGGCTTGCCCAGCATCTCGGAGGTGAACAGATGATAGATTCCGTTCACGCGCACGACGCGACCGCCTTCGAAGCCGAACTCGATTCCCTCGGTGCCCGGGTCGCCCTTCTTGAGCAGCGGGTACTCCAGGCTTTGTTCCACGATCAGTCTCATGCCGTCTATGTCTCCCTTGTCCCGCCAGCGAGCGGCGTCCGTCGTTTTTGCCTCTTAAGGATAGCCGATGGCGATTGAGCGGTTATACGGAAACATTTTTACTTTCGGCAACTTTGTTTACGGGATTATCCCGGCGGTGTGGCAACGGGTCGAGCCGCCCTTGCTTTCTCGATCACGAAAAAAAGCACAACTGACAAATTCGCATACACGAGCAAACAAAACGCCAGATGGAGAGACTTTTGCAACGTGAACGGAGAGCGATGTTCTAAAGATTCGGTTATCGTCTCCCCAATCGCGCTCAAACGGAGAGCGATGTTCTAAAGATTCGGTTATCGTCTCCCCAATGGCACTCAAACGGAGAGCGATGTTCTAAAGATTCGGTTATCGTCTCCCCAATCGCGCTCAAACGGAGAGCGATGTTCTAAAGAATCGCACATTGGCACACGTGTGAGGTTGCGACGAAAAGCTTTTTAGCCTGGCAAGCAGATGTGAGTCAGTTGGTCAGCGGTAGAAAAAAAGCCCCCGCACACAATCGTACGGGGGCGACACGTTATTTCGGCTATCTTTTCTCTTCAGTCTCTTCTTCGTCCATTTCTTCCTCTTCGTCCTTCGGATCGCTCTCGTCTTCGGAATCTTCCTCCAACTCGTTCCCCGGGGGCAGAAACTCCTGGTCCTCGACCTCGGCCTCTTCCCCGAGATCGAACGCCTCGAGAGGCGTCTTCTCCTCAGAAGACGAGGAAGACGAGCTTGCAGACGACTTCTCCAGCGTGCGAAGCCCGCCTCGCAGCAGCCCCATCTGCGGCAGCGCATTGCGGCGCAAGCCGGATCTCAGCCGCAGCAGCGATGCCTGCTCGCGATCCTCGACGGTCGGCTCGCTCTGAGCGTAGGAAATGTCCGTCATCTGCAGACGGTCTTGGAACGTATTTAACAGCGCCTTCTTCTTCTTGAGAGCGAAGTCGCGCGCTTCCTTCACCGTACCGGCTTCGGGAGCTCTCTTGACCCGTTTGCTGACCGATTCGTCGGACATCTCCCCCCTCATGATGGAGTCCTCCACGGCCTGGAACTGATGAACGGCTCCCGCTCCCGTCGAGCTGATCGATCCGGGGAAGTTGAACGCCTTCGTCTTCGAATCCTCGGAATCCGAGTCCGCGTCCGCGCTCTCCGTCTTCCTCTTGCGTTTCTTCTTGACCTCGCGCTCCTCCGAGTTTCCGAAACCCTCCTCGAACGACTTGGGCGTTCCGGTCGTATGGGCTTGATTGGCAATCTCCATGTTGCTGGCCGCTCCCATAAGCGGAGATCGCTGCACTTCCGAGAGATTCGTAATGGTCGGAACCGACATCAGCTCCCGTTCGTGACCTTCGAAGCCTTCCGGAGCCTGCTCACCGCGATTGACGGCATCGAGCGCCCTCCATACGTCCTGCGTGCTTGTGCTTGAGGACGTCATGCCGTCAAGATGCTCGGCCTCTCGCGGATAGGGCGTGAACTTGCCGCCGGCGTCGTAGAAGTGCTGCTCTTTCTGCTGCCCGCGCTGGCTTTTGCCCTGCATTCTGCCCAGTTTGTGCCTCTTCCCCGGTACCGTGGGAGAGGCGGCGTCAAGCCGAACGTAGCTGTGCGCGCGACCTTGGTTCCTCGCTTCCTTCACCAGAGCAGCCCGATCGGAAGGATCGCGCAGTTCTGCAGAACGTCTTCCCGACTCCTCCTGATTCAGATGAGGAAACATCTCATGGTCGCTCGCGCTGGGCGCGTGCGAGTAACCGGACAGCAGGTCGCGATTGAACTCCTGAATCAGCGGCGCTTGAGGCAGTTGGTACTGAAAGCCTCCCGAACTGACGCTGAACGCATTCGCGGAAGGCGTCGCCGTAGTCGGAACCGTGCTAAGCATGCTTAGCGCTTGCTGATTGCCCCCTGTCTGCTGCATTTCCAGAAGGGCGTCGCTTACGGCAGAGGACGACGAACCGGAAGAGGCCGGCTTTTTGGCCGGCGTCTTCGTTGTTTTCTCTTTGTTCTTTCTTGGCATCCCGCTTCCCTCTCATTCCCCCTAGGGCGTGTCTGAAAATCCCTGCATAGGAGTATTCAGACACGCCCTAGCGCTTTAAGCCAGCTTTCCACTTCTCTCAGAGCCGCCTTGTCCGACAAAATGCCGTCATGATCGCTGTCCTGGATGAGCGAGACTTTCGCTTTGCCGCATTCCGCAAACATTGGAGCGTACTGTCCCGGCAGGAACACCTCATCCTTCTCCCCGACCAACACGAGCGTCGGCTGCGTCATCGCCTGCAAGCATTGGCGATACTTGGCCTTCGGCGTTCTCGACCTTAGCAGCCTGTAACTGAGTTCGAGCGTTTCGCGGCCGTGCCGGCGCTCGGTCGGCTTGTCGCTGCGAAGCACGGTGCAGCCGTTCCAGAAGCGCAGCCCGATCGCGTTAAGCACGGACAAAACCTTCAGGCGGAATTTATTGACCTGCGTATCGCTCCACGGTTCCTTCTTGTGGTTAATCGGAGCGTCGGGATGAACGGCGGGAGCAAGCAGCAGATAACCGCCGATCTCCCCGGAGAGCCGATGCCGGGCCAGGCGGATGACGTTGCCGCCCCCTCCCGAATGCCCCGCCATAATGATCTCCAGCGGCGAAGCCGACCGGTTTCTCAGCCAACGCACCAGATCCTCCAGATCGTGATCGTGCTGGCCGACGTACTCCACGTCTCCCCTGCGAACCGGATGGTATCCGTATCCCCTTAGATCCGGTACGACGACTTGCGCCAGCCCTTTTCCCGATATAAAATCGGCCAGCGGATGCAGATACTGCCCGTCCTCCGAAATGCCGTGAAGCAGGATGACGACTCTGTCCGACTGCGCCTCGTAATGGCGATAACATAACGATCTTCCGTCCCTGGCCTCGTAAGTCTGAATGGACGGCAATGCTTTCTCTGGCATGACGATCCCCCGACGGTCAACTCATCTGCGCCGGTGTGCTTCCCGCGGGCAAATGAAAACGCTATTTCGGATATTATAACATAAATGGACAGAAATTTCCTCAGAAATTAGGTCCATAGACTTATTTGCGATCGCTCGGCAATTCCGTCAGGCGGTTACCGAACGATCGTCCCGGCGCGAAGAATGGACCCTCATAATGCCGGGCAGCGCGGGCAGCAGCCTGTCGCGAGTGATCGGGTCGTCGTAGTTCCACGAACTGTCCGCCACATGGAGACGGCCATCCTTGACGGCGTTCATCCCCCGCCAGCCGGGAGAGTCCATCAGGCGTCTCACGTTCCGGCTGCCGATCTCGCGGGAATCCGCGAGCAGGAAGACGCGATCGCCGTCGATTCGGACGAGCGCTTCCATCGGAAGCTCGCGATAAACTTCCCCGACGGCGATCAGCTCGGCGGCCGCCTCCGACGGCCTGAACCCTTGCGGATGATAGATCGTGACCGCGAACCCCGACATCCCCATCAAATAGATGCGGCCCCGATGAGCGAGCAGCACGGTGGCCGTCTCGCCCGGACGGACCGTTGCGGACAAACTCTGCCAGACGGCATGCAGCCGTCTCTCGTGCGAGGCGATCCAATTCAGCGCTTCCGCGCGCTTGCCGATCAAGTCCGCGACGGACAGCAGACGTTCTTCGGACGGAAGAGAATTGTTTACGACCGCCGTGGGAGCAATGCGGCTAAGCCTGCCATAGTGCCGATTCAGGCTGCAGCCGAGCACAATCAGATCTGGGCGGAGCGGCTCGACCCGCTCCGGATCTCCCAGCCAGCCTACGTCCTCCACTCCCTGGAGCAAATCCGGGTAGACAATCTGACTGCCGATGACGGCCATTTCCGCTCCGACCGGCTTTATGCCGAGCGTCAGCAGCTCCCCCAGCGCGTAACCGGTCACGACGATCCGGTTGGGTTCGGAGGACGACAGGCGCATTCGCGGCGCCCCGAAGTCGTCGGCGTTCTGCCGGCTGAGCTTGGCGTACATTCCCGGGGGTACGCCGACGATCTTCGCGAACCGCTTGCTGAAGTAGTACTCGTCGTTAAATCCGACCAGCTTGGCGATCTCCCGCAGCGGCTGATCCATATTCTCGAGCAGCTTCCTGGCCGTGTCGATTCGCAGAAAATTCAAATATTCCAACGGCTTCTGCCCCATCTCCGCCTGAAAAAACGCACTGTACTTCGAACGTTCCATCCCCGCCATTCGCGCCAGCAGGTCGACGGTCACGTTATCCCGGTAATGTTCGTCCATATAGCGCACCGTCAGCTGCACCCTCTCGTCGTCGCCGGACGCCGACAGCTTTGCGGAAGCCTCGTATTCCTCGAGCAGTACGCAGACCAGCTCCTGTATCAGAATCGACCGGCGCATCGTCGTCGCCTCGCTTTCGCCCGATTGGAGAGCCAGCAGACGGTCGATCGGATCGAGAAGACGCGAGGCGTTCGGCAGAACGACCGGACGGTGGTAAGGCCACCCCTTATCGACGGAATCCAGCGGCGAATCGTTCCCCCATGCGAACACGTCGAAAGTGACGGCGTATCCGCGAAGATCCGACGAGCCGCCGACAAGCTCGAGTTCGCATCCCGGCGGAAGCAGCGTGCACATGCCGGATTCGATCGGCCATTCGGCCTCTCCCAGTCGATAAACTCCGTTACCCTCGGAAAAAGAGAGAACGAGATGCTGCCCGCAAGCGTAACGGACTCGCTCTCCAGCGGAACATTGCAACGGATCGACGGATGCGCCGGTAAACAGCAAAAAGGAGGAGGGGGCCGAATCGACAGCGATAGAAGTCATACAATCGCCTTCCTATTGAGAATTATTATCAATATCTTAACGAAAAAAGGCCGGCTATACAACCGTAAGGTCGTAATTGCCTGCCTCGTCCGTTATTTGCCAAGCAGCTTCGGAAGCTCGTCGAGCAGCATCTCCATCGTGATCGGATCGCTGGCGTTCCAGCCGATGTCGGCCATATAAGCTTGGCCGTTCTTGAACGCCGGGATCGATTGCCACATCGGGCTCTCCGTCAGTTTCTTGGCGGTCTTCTCGTCGTCCGAGCCGGGCATGCTCAGCATGAAGACGTAATCGCCCGCGTATTCGTCGATGACCTCCTCCGATATAGGCGCGAACCTTTCTCCCTGATCGATCAGTTCCTGAACCTTCGGAGTCGGACTGAACCCTCCCGTCTGATAGAGCATCATCGTCATGCTGTAGTTGCCCATCACGTAGAAGTCGCCGCCCAAGCTCAAGTAGACGGCAGCCGTATCCCCTTGCTTCAGCCCGATTCTCTCCCACATCGCTTGGGATTTGCTCTCGTAGCGGGCGATCCAATCTTCCGCCGTCTGCTTCACTCCAAGGATGTCGGCAAGCTCGCGAATCCGTTCGTAGGTCGACGCTCCCCGGTTGAAAATAACCGTAGGGGCGATCTTGGACATCGTCTCGTACGTCGTGTCGTCTTCCGCATCCCCGTAGGCGGTCTGCAATATCAAGTCCGGCTTCAGCGTCATGATTTTCTCGATATTGTGCGGGTAGCCGATGTCCTCGACGCCCTCCAGTTGGCTCTTGTACATGTAAGGCTCGTTCACCCAGTCGTTGCCGACCGGTTTGATCCCGAGCGCCAGCAGATCGCCGGGATTGTCCCCGAGCAGCACCACATTGCGGGGTTGCGTCGGAATCGTTGCCTTGCGGCCGCTGAAATCCGTATATTCGCGCGTCTCCGAAGTCGCGGCGGTCTCGGCCGACGGCTCCGCCGCGCTTGCGGACGGCTCGGCCGAAGCCGCCGGAGAACTCGCCGCTGGCGTCTCCGCAGACTTGCCGGCATTCGAGCCGCAAGCCGATAATAATCCGCCGAACAGAACGATCAAACAGAGCATGAACCATTTCGGATAGTTGTTTTTCATTGGAATACCTCTTTCGAATCAACTTGATGAGAATCATTATCAATATAGCCGACTCGCCCCGAACAACACAATGGAGAAAAAGAGGAAACGGTTTTGTACAAAAATAGGGTTGGCCGCTGCCGTCCGATCTGCCCGGACTGCGGCCAACCTGCGCTGAACCGCATCATTCGTACGTTGCGGGAATCGACTTATCCGTTCTGGAGGATGCGCCTTCGACGTCTCCCGACTTGCGGCGAATGCCCGGAAGCCACCAGCTTGCCCGGCCCAGCAGCTTCATCGAGACAGGCACGAGCAGCATGCGGACGACCGTGGCGTCGAGGACGATGGCGACGGCCATGCCGAAGCCGAGCATCTGGATCGGCAGCACGCCCGAGAACGCGAAGCCCGCGAAGACGGCGACCATCAGCACGGCGGCCCCGGTAATGAGCGGTCCGGTCTTCTCCATCCCTTCGGCGATGCTCTCTTCGTGAGCGCCGGTCCGATCGTATTCCTCCTTGATCCGACTGACCAGGAACACCTCGTAGTCGGTGCTCAGCCCGAACAGCAGGGCGAGCAGCAGCAGCGGTACGAAATGAACGATGTACCCGCTCGATTCCGCGTTGAACAGCTCCGCCCCGTTGCCCAGCGCGAACACGAAGACCAGAACGCCGTAAGTCGCGGCAACGGAGAACAGGTTGAGGACGATCGCCTTGAGCGGCAGCAGCAAGCTGCGGAAGGTTCCGATCAAGATCAGGAAGATCAGCACGAGCATGACCCCCAGCGCCGGAACGAGGCTGTCGTTGATCGCCTCGGACGTATCCATGCCGTTCATCGTTTCTCCCCCGATATGGAAGGACGCTCCGGCGGGCAGTTCGAAGGCGGGAAGCACAACGTCGCGGAGACGCCTGACGACTTCCTTGCTTTCGTCGCTCGAACCGCTCCCCTCGATCCCGACTTCCAGCAGCGCGGTATGCCGATCCGCGCTCATATACCGGTTCGTCATGAAGGCGAGGTCGTCAGGCAGCGCTCCCCCGTTCAGCAAACTGGACATAATGGCCGGTTCGATGCCCGGAAAGAAAGTGGTGACGGCGGAGACGCCGGTAACGTATTTCTCCGCCGCCAGCTCGGCATGAAGATCGGCGAGCTTGGCGAGCGACTCCGGGGAACTCAGATCGCCCCGATCGGAACGCAGCACGATGCCGATCTGGTTGGAAGCCCCCTCCCCGAACGACTCTTCCAGCAGCTCGAAGCCTTGGCGAACGGCGGTGTCCGCCGATAGAATGCGGACGTCCGGCGAGCCGAGCTTCATATCGAGCGCCGGGGAAGCCAGGACGCCGAGGCCGGCCAGCGTCAGAACGAGGAACAGCGCCGGTCGCCGCATGATCCCTTTCGTCCATCTGCGCCATACGCTCTCTCGCGCGCTTGCCTTGGGCCGCAGGAACGGAATGACGCCTTTGTTGATTCTCGCTCCCAGAATGGCGAGCACGGCGGGCAGCAGCGTCAAGCTGGCCAACCCGGCGACGAACACGACGACGATGCCGCCGAAAGCGATCGACCGGATGGCCGACAGCGGCACCGTGAACAGCGCCGACAGCGCGGCAATGACCGTAATCGCCGAGAAGAACACCGTATGTCCGGCCGTGCGCAGCGTCGTCGACATGGCGGTTCGGCTGTCGCTTCCGCCCGCCAGCTCGGCTTTGAAGCGGCTGACGATGAACAGCGAGTAGTCGATGCCGACGCCAAGGCCCAGCATCATCGCGGAATTGGTGACGAACACCGACAGCTCCGTTTCGCGTGCGACCAGATAGACGATTCCCATCGCCGAGAGCACCGAAGCGATCGTTACGATCAGCGGCGTGATCGTCGCCATCAGAGAGCGGAAGACGAGCAGCAAAATCAGGATGATGAGCGGGAAGACGATCATCTCCGCCTGCACGAGCCCTTTCTGGCTTTCGACGCTGCTTTCTCCCCAGAATGCGGACGAGCCCACCAGATAGGCCCCCGCCCCGAGCGCGGCCGCCTGCTCGCCGACATGCTTCTGATATTCGGGAATCCGGTTAATGGCAAAATCGAGCGGCAAATCCATGTTCACGAAAGCGATGCTTAGATGCGGGTCCGTGCCCGTCAATCCTGCCCCGATCCCCTCGGACGCGTTCAGGATGCTGAATACTCCGGACACGCCTTCTTCCTTCAGCAATCCGTCGACGATTCGTTGCAGCTTGTCGTTATATTCCGCAGTTCCGACCGCGTGATTCGGATCTTTCAGCACCAGCGTCAGCGCGCTCTCCGATCGGCCCTCGAATTGCGAGGCGAGCAACTTGCCGGCTTCGTACGAATGCGAACCCGGAACCTCCCATCCTCCGCCGCTCAGCAGAGGCGTCAACTTGCCGAACGCGATGCCTCCGAGCAGCGCGCATACGATCCACGCCGTCACAACCCACCATCTCATACTGTGCAACGCTTTTCCCCAGCTCCCCAGCCAACCGTGCATCTCTCTCCACCGCTTTCTTATCTATTTCTTGTTTGAACAAGCAAACAGGTCGGCTCAAAAGAACAGGCCGCATTACGGCCTATCCTTCATGACTACCGAGTTATAGTACGCGCTCAGCATGTCGGCCATCAGTCCATAAGCTTCGTCGTATTTGAAATCGGAGTCCGCGACTTTCTGCAGCCCCACTCCCTCAATCATGGCATACAGCACGGAAGCGACCGTCACCGACTGTTCCCGCGGGAACCCGCTGAGCTTTTCAATGGTGTCGGCGATGTTCTGACGCTTGATTTCCAGCGTCTCCTTGAGCGTACTCGCGGCGTTCTCGTTGCGCAAGCCGATGGCGAACAGCTCGTAGCGAAGCCGAAACCAATCCGGTTCCATCATCGCTCGGCTCTTCGGAATCTCGAGCAATTCGCCGATCGATGCGCGCGTCAACTGCGACGGCGGCTCGGCGGGCATTAAGGATCGGAACGCATCGCAATACTTCTGCGTCTCCCGGCGGAACACCTCGGCGAAGAGCAGATCCTTGCTCGGAAAATAGTAATTGATGAGACCTTGCGCCACGCCTGCCGTAGACGCGATCTCCTTGGTCGAAGCTTTGTCGTAGCCTTTCTCGGACAATACCTGGTAAGCGGCCTCAATGATTCTGTCTCTCTTGTCCGCATCCGTCATTTTCGCACGCCTCCATTGAATGAACATTCAAACAATATTATAGCGTGAAGAATCGGCTCCTGCAAGCGTACCCGAATGTGATTCGCATTCAAGCGCGCCCCTTGCAAAAACGCGTCTTATAAAGAACATCCGTTCTATGGTAGGATTAAGCTGCAAGGAGGGATCGGAGATGTGCGGACGATTTACGATCTTGGTTACGATGGACGAGCTGATTCGGCGGTATTTGATCGAGCAGCCGATGGCCAGATACAATACGCCTCGCTATAACGTCGCTCCAACGCAGGACGTATGGGCGGTCATTCACGATGGCATGAAGAACAGACTAGGAGAGCTTCGCTGGGGCCTCGTCCCTTCTTGGGCTTCGGACGACAAGATCGGCAGCAAGATGATTAACGCAAGGGCGGAGACGCTGCTGGAGAGGGCTTCATTCAAGACGCTCGTGGGGAGAAAAAGGGCGATCATTCCGGCGGACGGCTTCTACGAGTGGAGAAAAGACGGCAGCCGCAAGCAGCCGATGCGCATTACGATGAATGACGGCGCGCTGTTCTCGATGGCGGGATTGTACGATACGTGGCAGGCTCCGGACGGACGCAAGATCAGCACCTGCACGGTTATTACGACGGCCCCGAACAGCCTGATGGCCGACATTCACGATCGAATGCCGGTCATCCTGAATCCCGAGGACGAAGCGTTCTGGCTGGACCGCGGCAACGGCGACGTTACCGCGCTCCTGTCTCTGCTGCGGCCGTATCCGGCGGACCAGATGCGCGCTTACCCGGTTTCACCGATCGTCGGCAACGTGAAGAACGATACCGAGGAATGCATCGCGGAGCAGCCCGCCTTGTTCTAAAGCGGACTTACAAGCCTCTGACCATGCCCCCGTCGACGAGCAAAGCTTGTCCGGTGACGTAGGTGTTGGCGAACGAGCCGTAAAATACGGCATGCCTCGCGAACTCTTCCGGAGTCCCCGTTCGGCCGAGCGGAATCGACCTGGCGGCCTCCGCCGCAATCTCCTCGACCGTCCTCCCCTGATCCGCCGCTTTCTTGGCGTCGAGCTCGGCGATCCGGTCGGTGCCAATCCGGCCCGGAGCGACGGTGTTGACCAGAATGCCGTCCTTCGCCAGCTCCGTCGCCAAGCTCTTCGTCAGAGCATTGACGCCCGCGCGGAACACGTTCGACAGAATCAAGCCGTCGATCGGCTGCTTGATGGAGATGGACGTCAGATTGACGATCCGTCCACCGCCCGCCGACTTCATGAACGGCAGCGCCTCGCGAATCATGCGGATCGTGCTCAGCAAGCTGAGCTCGAAGCCCTGCGCCCAATCGGCGTCGTCCATATCCGCGAAGAAGCCTCCGCGCGGACCGCCCGCGTTCGTGACGAGCACGTCCAGGCCGTCCGCCGTTGCGGCTGCGGTACGGATCGCATGGCTGATGTCCTCGCCCTTGGACGCATCCATCTCGATCATGGACACCTCGACCCCGGTCTGTTCCCGAATATCGTTGCGCGCTTCGACCAATCGTTCCAGACTCCGGCTCGCGATCGTCACCTTGGCGCCTTCCTTCGCGTACTGCAGCGCCACGGCTTTGCCCAAGCCTTTGCTCGCCGCCGCCACGAACACCGACTTCCCCGACAGCATCAAATCCATGCTCCGCTACACCCTTTCTTCCTTTTCGCTTGCCGCGTTTATTCGAACTTCCAACAGCTTAAGCTAAGAGTGCCATATTGGTAACTGCGATGCAACAAGCTCGCTTTCCGGGTTCGATCTCCGGAGCCCATGGCGAGCAGAAGCGGGATGAAATGCTCGGTCGTCGGCACCGCTTCGACCGCATAGGGAGCGACGGCCCGATATTGGAAGAGCGACTCCGTATCCCACGCGAGCAGCTTCTCCTCCAGCCAGCCGTCGAATTCCGTCGCCCAGCCTGCCGGCTCTCCGGCTCTCCAATCGATTCTGCGCAAATTGTGGACGGTGCCTCCGCTGCCGACAATCATCACGTCCTTCTCCCTCAGCTCCGCCAGCGCTTGTCCGATCCGGTACTGCTCCTCGTTCGACAGAAGCCGGTTGACCGACAGCGCCACGACGGGAATGTCCGCATCGGGGTACATCAGCTTCAGGACCGCCCATGCCCCGTGGTCCAGTCCTCTTTCCACGTCGACGGCGCTTTCGATGCCGCGCTCCTTAAGCAGCTTGCCGATCTCGTCGCTTAATCCGGCATCTCCGCGGGCGGGATAGGTGATTCGGTACAGTTCGTCCTGAAAACCTCCGAAATCGTAGATCGTCTCGTAGACGTCCGGAACCGCGCTGATCGTCTGCGTCCGGCTCTCCCAATGGGCGGAAAAGAGTACGATCGCCTTCGGTTGAGGCTGGGTACGCGAGAAGCTTTTCAGAAAATCGGTATAATCATGCTCCTCCAGAACAAGAGAAGGAGCTCCATGGGCAACAAAATAAGCGGGCATCATCGCGTTCACTCTCCTTTTTATAGTATTATTTTTAACCTGTCCGGCTGGAATGTCAATTAAAAATTTGTTAATATCGAATTATCATACGTATTACAAATATTTTTATACTCAAGTAAACAGTCAGGAGGATAGCCCCCGATGGACATCGGCACCACGATCCGAACGATCCGCAAGCGCAAGCAAATCACAATCGCCCGACTGTGTGCCGAAACCGGCCTGTCCCAAGGCTTCATGAGCCAAGTCGAGACCAACAAAACCTCTCCTTCCATCGCCACTCTCGACCATATCGCGAACGCGCTCGGCGTTCCTTTGACTTATCTGCTGATGAAGAAGGAAGAACGCATGAGCGTTATCCGCAAGGAGGAACGCAAGACGACGACAAGCGGCAGTCACAACTTGAAAGTGGAGCACCTCTGCGCCGCGAGAGGGCTGAAGCTCAGGCTCGTCGAAATTCCTCCCGGCGCTTCGACTGGCGAAGTCCCCCATGCCCATCAAGGAGAAGAGGTTCATCTGGTCGTCAAAGGTCGCGTGTTGGTCGAACAAGGAGAAGACTCCGCCATGCTGGAGGAAGGAGACTCTTTCGGCTGGCAGGCCTGCACGCCCCATCGCGTGACGAATGTCGGCGACGAAACGGCGATTGTGCTCTTGGCGGTGCACGCGGAACCGGAAGACGGCTTTGACCCGGACGCTTGGTGACCGCAGCGCGGAACGAGTGAAAATGCCTGCTCTTAGGTCGCTTAGGAGCGCTTGACACTACTGCCGGAGTCCGTTATATTGGACGAACAATACGATATTTTTCCCCACTTACGACGGAAGCACCCGTAAGCAAGGCTGAGTTCAGCCTTCTTGCGGGTGCTTTTTTGCGTCTATATTCATATTCCAAGGAGGAACCTTCCATGCTGTCATCAAACCCGCTTCGCCTCGTTTCGTACATTGCTTTCCTGGTTTTCTCGATTGTCGCCCTGCCCTTTAACGCCTCCGCCGCAGCCATCGAACTGACGTCGTCTCTCAAAGCCTCCCTCGACAAGACCGCGGGTGCCGCGGACTCGAAGACCGGTGCCGCGCTGAGGGAGCTGTACGCGGAGCTTGGCGCCCAGCTCAAAGCGGACAAAGACGCGGCGGCCAATATCAAGTCGCTGCAGTACCGCAACGAGGAAGCCGCCATTCTCCTCCGCAAGCAGATCCGCGACATCGACGTCGCCCGAGTGGGTCGGCTGGCCGCCGAGGTTCAGCAAGCCAAGACCCGCTACAAGCCGCTATTCGACGGCTATACGGCGCTCAACAAGCAGCTTGCGCTGGCCAAATCCTTGAAGAACAAAACGCTAAGCAGCGTTCTGGGCATCCAGGCCCAGGCGATGAAGCTGTCCGTTCAGCTTGCCCGGGAGGACATCAAGAAGAAGGATGCCGCGCACAAGGCGGCCAAGACCGCCGCATCCGCCAAAATCAAAGCCGCGCGCGACTCCCTCGCGGCCATCGATCCGCTTAAGGTCCAGATCAAGGCGCTGCGCAGCGGTCTAAGCGCGACGCGCAGCGGCTTGTCTCCCGTATGGGCCAACTTCAAATACGCCTTGAAGAAGAACGACGCCGGCAGCGCTCGTCAAGCGTTAGCCTCGCTCGTCGCGGGCGTCAAGACGATCGTCTCCCAGCAGAACAAGATTCACGCTCTGGAGAAGAGAATATCGGACGTAATTTCCGCCACGAAGACCCGATACCTGTAGCCAAGCCCCTATACGAGGTATAATAGATTCCACGATCATCGCGAGAGGGACGCCCCCTTCGCGATGATCGGGAAGGAGGTGTCCCTCGTGGCCTTAAATATTCGATTGATTACCGATCAAGATTATCAAGAGGCGTTGGAGAGACAGGCCCGCATCCGGGTGTTCAAGGACGATCATATTATCGATTCCGGCGGCGTCATCGTCCGGTTCGACTCCCGCACCGTCGTCGTTCAGACCGGCGTCGGCGATCTCGCCTACCACGATCGCGCGGCTTGCGAAATATTCGAGCTTCGGAACCGATAAGCCGAATGCCGGAGAACTCGTCGGGAGCGTCCGAAGCGGCTTATTCCTCCCCTTCCTCCACGACGATCTTCACCGCGTTGGAGCGGGAGGCGCCGCGAAGCCGGCGAACCGTCGCCGGGAAGAAGAAGCCGGCGGCCGCCTGAATGTCGAACGATCCGCCCTGCGGTTCGGTCGTTACCGTGAGTTTATAGGTGATGACGGCCGATTGCCCGGTTGCCAGGCTTCCCAGCCCAACGCCCGCCGCCGGGTCTTCCTGCCGCGGCTCGCCGTTCACGCGCAAGCTGCCGGCAACGGCCGCAGTGCCGACTGGAACCAACTGCCCGACCCGAATCTCCGTCGCTTGAGACGGGGAAGGATTGGACACGGTTAAGGCAACGGCGACTTCGTCGCCTACCGCTACGACAAGCGGAACCGCCGATAAGTGGAGCAGCAAGCCGTACACCGTAATCGTAACTGTGTCGGACAGCGAAGAAGCCAGCTCGTGCGCGGTGAGAGTGACCGTGTTGTCCAACACGGTGCCCGGCGAGCTGTGCACTGTCAGCCTCGCTCTGCCGACCAAGGTGGCCCCGACGAGGAATCTCTGCACGGTCACATCGCGCAGCCCGAGCGCATCGAAGATCCGCACCCCCGTCAAAACAACGTTGCCCGTATTCATTGCAATTCCCTGAAAAGTGACGACTTCGTTCTGCAGAACTTCCGGCTTGTCGATGGTCAGGTCAAGCTCGGCTTTGGGCAGCGCGGCGACGACGACCGCAGCGATGGCCTCCGCCGGAGACGTCCGCACGCTGGTCGCGCTGAGCGAGGCGGTAATTACCGTGCCGGGCGGCGTCTGCGGCGCAACCGGGAACGACGCCTGAAGCTCGATCGTCTGGCCCGGAAGCAGCTGCTCCGCCAGACCGATGTACTGGAACAGCGGCGATTGCAGCACAATGTTTCTCACTGTAATTCCCGTCGGATTCGTCACGAAGCCGGTGAACAGAATTTCTTCGCCCGGGAATACGAGCGGACGGTCGGCCGTGCCCGTAACTTGAAGCTGAGGCTGTACGGCCGGCGGTTCCGGCGGAATAGGCGGCAGCGGAATCTGACTGACGATCAATACGGAGGAAGCCATCTGCGGTCCGATCCCTCCGCCTTGCGCGACAACGGTATTTACGATCTGCGTGCCGCCCGGCGTGTTCGCAGGCACCGTATACGATGTTGCAATCTGCGTGCGTCCGCCGATGGCGATCGGAGGCACCGTCTCGTTCAGTCCGGTCAACGGATCCGTAAGCTGTATGCCGGAGAGAATCGTGTTCCCCGTGTTGATCAGCGTCAAAATATACTGGACGGTCTCGCCCGCATTGGCGAAGTCGCGGTCGGAATCCTTCACCAGGAGCAATCCGGCCCGCCCTGCGACGAGCACCTCAGCCGTCGCTTCCTGCGTATCGCCGCCCGCGATCAGAACGGCCGTATTGACGATCTTCGAGCCTGCGGCAGCGTCCGCCGGAATGGTGAATTCGGGATTATAGGACACGAACGAGCTTGGCGGAAGCACCGCAATCGTCTTATCCAAGCCGAGAGCGTCGTCCTTCACCGTCAGGTTAACCCGCGAGGTGAGAGCCGAATCGTTCGTCACGCCGATCGTATAGCGGATCGTATCTCCGGGAAAAGCTTCGGTCGGCTCCGCCGACTTGGTCAGCGATACCCCCGGAACGGCTTCAACGGATACTGTAGCGGTCGCCGTAACGAATCCCGGCCCAGGAATGTTGGCCGCTTCCAGCCGGGCGACATTGGTGAATTCCGTTCCCGGAACGGCGGTCTCGGGAATCCGGAACGTCGCCGTATACAGCACGCCGTCGAACACTGTGCCGATCGGCACTTGAATGCCCAGAGCCGGGTCGGTCAGAACGGCGTCTTGCAGATCGGTATTGCCGTTGTTTACAAGCACGAACGTATACGTGACTTCTTCGCCCGGCATGGCGGACAATTTGTCGCTCGTCTTGATCAGACTTACGTTTACCGGCAGCGCCCCGATGACGATCGTGCCCGAGGCTTCCTCTGCCTCGGTCTGGTCGCTGGAAGCCGTCGACGTGTTGGAATAGCTCGTGCCCGCTCTGCCGTCCCGTACAACCGCCTCGACAGTGAAGGAATATTGCTGACCCGGCTCGATCGTCGGCACCGCCTGCATAATTCCGAGCTGTTCGTCGTTAATGATAACGTTCGTCAGCGCCGCTCCCCCGGAATTCGTCACCGTCACGATAAAAGTAACCGGCGTCCCCGGCACCCCCGTAAAGGAGCTTGCGCCGTTAACCGTCTTCGTAATCGTCAGATTGGCCGCATTGCATACTTCGGGCAGACAGCCCCCGTACGGAACGAATACTTCCTGGAAGCTGTTCGTATTGCCGTCGTACGAGAAAGCGATCAATTGGCCGTTAATCTGTCCCGATCCATTCGCCGTAATCGTCGCGAACGGAGCCAGCACCGACCCGACGATATTCAGACTGCGGTGAAAAAACGCGGTCGCTTGCGGAACGTTCCACAGAATCCGGCTTGCCGGGGACGGTCCCGGATCGGCGCTGAACGTAATGCTGTAGCTTCCGAACCCGACGTTGTTCCCCAGGATGTTGGCCAGAACGAACGATCCTGCGGGAATCGTGAAGTTGATGCCGTTGGCGCTGGACAAGGATACGCCGCTCCCGGCCACGTTGTCGCCGTCGAACGTGAATACGTTCAGCGTCGGATCGCTGCCTCTGAACTGAAGCGTTCCGAAGTCGTTGGTCACCGTGCCGTTCGAGGGCAGCGTCGCCCATGCCTGCGACGAGCACTGCAGCGTCGTTCCGATCGCCGTAAAGTCCAGCGGATTGTCGCGCAGCGGCTGACCTCCGACTCCATTCAGATTGTTCATGGAATAAGTCGTGACGACCGACGAGAAGCCGATGACCGTATTACCCGTGTTCGTTCCCCTTACGATATTGACGTTGCCGGCCACGACAAGCCCCGACGACGTCGGCGATACCGGAAGCCCCGCGCTGACCGAATAATCCGTATAGGTAGCGTTGCCCCCTACCGCGACAAGCCCTCCCGCCTGCGAATTCCTCTGCGTGTGATCTCCCAGCAGAAATACGTTATAAGCGTTAGCCGTTCCAAAATTCGTGCAAGCCATCCGCCGTCCTCCTCTCGACAGTCCATGTGTATGCCTCCCGCAAATTGTCCTATTCCCGCCTAGGGCGTGTATGCAAACCCGCTCAGGGGCATCTCCCCTGCTTCGTCACTTTTGCTATCCTCGGAGTATGCATACACGCCCTAAAAACCGAGAAAAAAACCATTTTCCCCGAGCTGCCGCATATATAGAGTAGACAGATCATCTCGGGAGGCCGATACGCATGAAGACTGCTTTGTGGTGCCGCGTCCTGCTGTTCCTGTCCGTCCTGCTGCTCGTCCCGGCCGTCGCTTCGGCCCAGACGCAATCGGTGCAATTGGCGAAGAAATACACCAAATACGAACAGTTCATTCTCATCGACAAATCGACGAACAAGCTGCATTTCTTCGAGAAAGGCAAGCTGGTCAAGTCGTTTGCCGTCGCAACGGGAAAGAAGCCTTCCTATACGCCGGAAGGCCTGTTCACCATTCGCGAGAAAATCAAAAACCGTCCCTATTACAAAGAGAATATTAAAGGAGGCGATCCCAAAAACCCTCTGGGAGACCGATGGCTGGGCTTGAAGGTCACCATTAACGGCAAAACCTCGTACGCTTACGGCATTCATGGGAATAACAACGAGAAGTCGATCGGCCAATACGTATCCGCCGGCTGCATCCGCATGCATAACAAGGAAGTTCGCTGGCTGTACGACCGGATTGAAACTGCCACGCCGGTATTAATCGTCAAGAAGCTCGCTTGAATCAAGATTTGATCGCCGAAGTCCAGCCCCAGTAGAACGCGTCCCGATCCCATGCGGCCTTGCCGCCGTGAAGCTTCTTGAACGCCTTCTTGACCTCCTTGTCGATCGAAGCGTTCCCGTTCTCGTTGACGTAGATGAACCGCTCTCCGAAATGGGCTTTAATATGTTCGATCGCCGCGGCCTGGTACAGCACTCCGGCATTTCGGAGCTCGCCGAACATCCAGGCCGCGACGTCTTCCGCGGAAAATTCCATCGTCTTCCCTCCCTCTTATGCAAGTTGTACGTGCCCGCGAATCATTTCGCTGTACAGTCCCGGTTGGGCCAGCAGCTCTTCGTGGGAGCCCCGCTCCAGCAGACTGCCATCCTTGAGCACGAGAATCTGATCCGCGCGGCGGATCGTGTTCAGCCGGTGGGCGATGACGAAGCTCGTTCTGCCTTCCATCAGCCGCTGCAAGCCTTCCTGGATTTTAATCTCCGTGACCGTGTCGATGCTGCTCGTCGCCTCGTCCAGCACCAGAATGGCGGGGTCGGCCAGAATCGCCCTGGCGATCGCGAGCAGTTGCTTCTGGCCTTGACTGATTCCGCCGCCGTCGCCGTGCAGCACTTTCCCGTATCCGCCGGGCAGACGCGCGATGAAGGAATGGGCGTTCGCCAGCTTGGCGGCCCGTTCCACCTCCTCGTCGGTCGCCTCGAGTTTGCCGTAGCGGATATTGTCCCGGATCGTGCCTTCGAACAGGAACGAATCCTGCAGCACGAAGGCCATATGAGACCGGAGGCTGTCCCGCCGAATCGATCGAATGTCGCGGCCGTCCACCGTTATCGTTCCCGAATCGGCTTCGTAGAACCGCGAGAGGAGCTGGATGAGCGACGTTTTGCCCGCGCCGGTCGGTCCGATGATCGCGATCGTCTCTCCCGGCTTCGCCTCGAAGCTGATCCCCTTCAGCGTCGGCTCTCCGGGATTATAAGAGAAGATGACGTCGGCGAAGGCTACCGCGCCGCGCACCGCTTCAATCGGACGGGCATCCCCCTCGTCCTTCGCTTCCTCTTCCTCGTCCAAAACTTCGAATACGCGCTCCGCTCCCGCGATTGCCGAGAGCAGCGTATTCCACTGGTTGGCCAGATCGTTAAGTGGACGGGTGAATTGCCGGGCGTACTCGACGAACACGACGATCACGCCGATCGTAATCGTTCCGCGAATCGCCAGCAAGCCTCCCACTCCCACGATAACGGCATAGCTCAAGTTGTTCAAGCCGTTCATCAGCTTCGGAATAAACCCGGAAATCGTCTGCGCCCAGAAGCCGGACTGCTTGATCCGGTCGTTCCGCTGCCCGAACTCCTCGATGACCGTCCCTTCCTGGGAAAAGGCTTTGACAATGCGCTGACCGGACAACGTCTCTTCGATGTAACCGTTCAAATCGCCCAGATTGCGCTGCCGCTCCTTGAACAGGACCCCCGTCCTGTTCGTGATCCATTTCATGCCCGCCGACATCAGCGGTACGACGAGAAAAGTGAGCAGCGTAAGCAAGGGACTTAAAATAAGCATCACGACGACAGTACCGACGAGAATCAGCGCGCTGGAGAAAATCTGGATCGCCGAGCTGTTCAGCGTCGAGCTGACGTTGTCCATGTCGTTGGTCATCCGGCTCATCAGCTCTCCGCGCTGCCGCTTGGCGAAGAACGGAATCGGCAGCCGATGCAGATGCTTGAACAGATCCAGCCGCATCCGGTATACGGTCTCCTGAGCGATCGCGATCATCCATACGTTCTGAAGCCACCCGGCGACGGAACCGAGGACGTATACCGCGGCCAGCGCCGCAAGGAACAGCAGCCACGGAGTTCCGCCGCTTCCTTCCAAGTAGCGGTCAATGGCCACGCCGATCATATAGGGGCCGAGCAGCGACAGCCCGGAGCTGACCAGCACCATGAACAGCACAAGGCTCAGCATGCCTTTGCGGCGAGCGAGATAGCCCCATATTCGTTTTAACGTCGCCTGCCAGTTTTTCGCCTTGCGCTTCGGATGCTTGGCGTCCTTCGCCTGCGCCGCCGTCCGCTCGGCCAACGCCTGCGACTTCGGATACTGAAGAGGATCACTTAGCGCTTTCCACATGGGACTCCTCCTCCCCGTATTGCGATTCGTAGATGCGGCGGTACAAAGAGTTGCCGGACAGCAGCCGGCGATGGCTGCCCTGGGCGATAAGACGGCCGTCGTCCAGCAGCAGAATCAGATCGGCGTTCACGGCGGAGCTGATCTTCTGCGTGATCAGGAACGTCGTGCAGGCCATGCCGCCCAGCGCCTCCAGCAGCACAGCTTCCGTGCGCACGTCCAGCGCGCTCGTGCTGTCGTCCAATATCAGGATTGACGGCTTGCGCACAAGCGCTCGCGCGATCGAGATGCGCTGCTTCTGGCCGCCGGACAGATTGACGCCGCGCTGGCCGAGCATCGTGTCGTAGCCCTGCGGCAGTCCGGCGATCGTCTCATGGATCTGCGCCCGCTTGGCCGCTTCCACAATCTCCTCGTCGCTCGCCGCCGGGGCGCCCCAGGCGATATTGTCGCGAATGGAGCCGGTGAACAGCACGACCTCCTGCGGCACGTAACCAATGGAATCGCGCAGCTGACGCACGTCCCATTCGCGAGCGTCCCTGCCTCCGATGCGAATCGTGCCCCGCTCCTCCTCGTACAGCCTGAGAATCAGCTGCACCAGCGAAGACTTGCCCGCTCCGGTCGCGCCGAGAATCGCTACCGTATGGCCGGCTTCGGCCCGGAACGTAACGTCCTCCAGAGCGTAAGATTCCGAATCCGGATACCGGAAGTCCACTCGGTCGAATTCGACGCGCCCGGCTCCCGGGCCGAGCTCTTTCCCGCGAGAAGACAAGCCCCTTGCCGCATCGTCCGTTCCCCCATCCTCCGTGAGCAGCGTCTCTTCGATGCGCCCGGCCGAAGCCCGCGCCCTTGAGAATGCGGACACCAGCATCGACAGAGCCGACAGCGCTCCCGCCGTCCGCAGCGAATAGTTCACGATCGCGACCACTTCTCCGGTCGTGGCGCTCCCGGATTGAATGTCCAGGTGCCCAAACCACAGCACCGCGATGATGCCCGCGTTCATGATCAGAACGATGAACGGCTGGGTGATCTCGGTCAGCCGCTGCGCCGACGTCGAGCTCTGCATCAGCTCGCCGCTATGTTTGGCGAAGCGCTCGGCCTCCCTGTCCCCTCGCACGAACACGCGAATGAGGCGCATGCCCGTCAAATTTTCCTGCATGACGCCATTGACGGCATCGAGACGCTGCTGCACTCTGCCGAACAGCTCGGCGGCTTTTTTCACCATCCACAAAATAAACAGGACGAGAATCGGCACGGTCAGCAGCAGCAAAAACCCGAGCTCCCGGTGCACGACCAGCGCCATGATCATGCTGCCGATGACGACGAGCGGAACGCGAAGCATGAACCTGAGCCCCATAAACACCGTATCCTGCACCTGCGTCACATCGTTCGTCAGCCGGGTAATGAGCGAAGAAGGCGCGAAGCGGTTAAACACCGCGTAAGAGAACGCTTGCACTTTGCCGTACAGCTTCTCGCGGATGTCGTAGCCCAAGCTCTGGCTCGCGTGCGCCGCGTAGAACGAGCTTAAGATTCCGGCTCCGAACGCCAGCAGCGTCCCTCCGACCAGCACCGCTCCCCACCAGATGACGACTTGCGCGTCGCGCGGACCGATGCCGTCGTCGATAATTTTCGAGATCAGCAGCGGCTGGACCAGTTCGACCGCAAGCTCGACCAGCATCAGGGCAATCGCCATAAACGCGGCCGCCCGGTATTTGCCCAGCACCCGAAAAATAGATTTCATGTTGTTTTGTCCTCCGACCAAGCGTAAACGGCTGGCGCCGTTCCAACGAACCGCCGAGACCCGTGTCCCGATCGATCCTATGTCATCCTATACATATGCTCTCTCCTTACTATTCTACCCCTTATCGCCGCCGGAGGACAGTGGATTCCTGTCCGCGCAGATGATATGATACGAATGGATATAGTTGGACAAGGAGGACATGAACTTGAAATCCACAAGTCGACGATTGTCCGTATCTCTAATTGCGTTATTCGCGCTTCTGTTGATCGCAACGGGATGCGGAGGCAAACAAAAGGAGGATTCCACATTGGGCGGACCAGACACATCCGGCGACAATCCGATCGTCACGATCGAGTTGGATAGCGGCAAAACGATCAAAGTCGAGCTCTATCCGAAAATCGCGCCGAACACGGTGAACAACTTTATTTCTCTCGTGAACAAAGGCTTCTACGACGGAACGGTTTTCCACCGCGTCATTCCCGGCTTCATGATCCAGGGCGGAGACCCGGACGGAACGGGCATGGGCGGGCCCGGATATTCGATCGAAGGAGAATTCACGCAGAACGGCTTCCAGAACGACTTGAAGCATACGACCGGCGTTCTCTCGATGGCCCGCGCGCAAAATCCGAACAGCGCCGGCTCCCAGTTCTTCATCATGGTCGCCGACTCTCCTCATCTGGACGGAGCATACGCGTCCTTCGGCAAAGTGATCGAAGGCATCGAAGTCGCCCAGGAGATCGTCAATACGCCTAGAGGCGCCAGCGATCGCCCGAAGACGCCTCAAGTCATGAAGAAGGTAACCGTAGACACTCGCGGCGCCGCCATTCCGGAGCCTGAGATCATTCAGTAATCACCTTCGACAAATAAACAAAAGCCATGCCCGCCGCGAAGACCGTTCGTCTTCATGGCGGGCATGGCTCTATGTCATCCCGTTAGTAATCTCCGCTGCCTCTCAACAGTTCGTCCCTTACGTGCCACTTGGAGTTCCGAAGCGTCGTTCGCGCCCCGCGAACGTCCCCGTCCGTCAAGCACCGGTACATCTCCGAATATACCGCTCTTCCCGTGTACGGCCGATTCGGTCTCTTGTAAGAACGATGGGCGACGACGAAAAACAAGACTTTGTCCTTGTAAGCGTCGAAGGTTTGCAGAATGTGCCGGTTGTGGGTCGCCTCCAGCAGCGTTCGCATGAACAGCAGCCCGTTCTCGTAATATTCGCGGTAACGCTTACGATCGCTCGCCTCAATCAGCCTGTCCAAATACGTTCCCATCTTGAGCAAGTCGATCTCGTCGTGATACTGTTCGACGACGTCCAGCGCGTAGAGGTACAGGGCGTTCAACAGGTCGAAAATGTCGAACAGCTCCTGCACCTCGATCGCGTTCACGCGGATTCCGCGCTTGGACAGCGTCTGCACGAAGCCTTCCTTCTCCAGCAGCCGGATGGCGTCGCGCACGGGCGTCCGGCTCATATTCAATTGCGCCGCCAGCTCGCTCTCGGACAGCAGCACCCCTGGAGCGTAATCCGCGTTCAGCAGATTGTGGCGTATTTTCTCATAGGCGATATCAACCAGCGGTGAACCGGACATGCGCTTGCTCCCTTTAATCGTTATCCCATTCATTATACCCGCGAATGTTATCGGAGGATTAACTCCCGATTATTCGAACGCGGAAAACGGAACTTCGAACTCCGGCATGCCCGCCGCATAAGGCGTATATTCGTACTGAGTGAAGTAGACGACTACGCCGTTATGCTTCAGGAAGAAGTCGCGGTCCGGCTCGATCGTCCTGAACGGATTCAGCAGACCGATGCCGCGCGCCTTGATCTGGTTCTGAATGTGCCCGTTAATAATCGAGACGTACTTCGAATTGCCTCCGGTGACGTCTGTCAAGGTCAGCTGTTTGCCCGTCTTCAGGTCGAACGTGTACGTCACGCGCGCAGTCGTTCCGTGAGCCCCACCCGTATAGATATGATAGTCCACGTACAGGCTCAGCTTGTCTTGCTCATTGTACGTGACCGTATACGTCCCTCCGAAGGAAACCTCGTAGGACTCGCTCCCCTCTCCGAGAGCGCCGTCGAGCGACTGACGCGCAAGATCGACGTTCAACTCGGCGTCCTTCTTCAACGTTTCGTTGATTTTCTTCTGCACTTCCTCGTTGGCGTAGCCCGTTATCCGCGGATAATGCACGGCGATCGACTTGCGATTCCCGTCTTCCTTGATCGCCTCCGTCTCGATTTTCAGCGCGTTCTCCTGAATCGTCTCGATGCCGATCGCCTTCGTAGCGGAATCGTACGAGACGCCGTAGCCCATGCGTTCAAGCAGGAAGCGGAACGGCACGTACGTCGTATTGCTCTGCACGATGGCCGGCAAGCCGTAAATGCTCTGGCCGTTCAGCGTCGCGCTGCCGTCGCCCAGATTGAGCACGAGCTCCCTATCCCGGCCGGTCACGGTCACCGTGTTGCTCGCCTTGTCCCACCGCGTATTCAAGCCGAGCTCGTTGTTCAAGCCGCGCAGAGCGACATAGGTCGTGCTGCCCGAATTGATCGCCGGCAGAGTGACCGACGTGCCGTTCGCGTCGATCGCCTGTTCGATGATCTTGTACCGGCTTGCCGCCGCGCTTGCCGCATCCCCGGAAGGGAGCAGGGGAGCAACCACGATCGCCGCGGCGACGGCCAATGCCAGCATCGCTTTCGTTCTTTTTCTTCCGTTCGATGTATTCATCTCAATCTTCCTCTCTATTAAGAAGCCTTCCCTATTTTATAGACGCAATTCCTGTCGAAATGGTTCATTCCTCCCCGAAAAATAAACGGGCCCTGTTGATAACCCGCTTCCGTATCTTATATGATAGGGGAACAAAGATTACCAACCGATTAGGCGGTGCTGCTCCTTGTCCGACGGCGAAAGAGAACGGGCGAAGCGCAATAAGACGATCACGCTCAGCGAGGCCGAGAGAACGGAATACCGTTCCAGGCTCATATCGCTAGACGCGCCGACGAAGGCGGAACAGCTGCTGGACCGTACGATCTGCCAGAATCTGTTCGAAGCGATCGATTACTTGCCGGACGCTTTCGTCGATTTGCTGTTCATCGACCCTCCGTACAACTTGACGAAAAATTTCAACGGCAAAACCTTTAACCGCATGAACCATCGGGAATACGCCGAATGGCTGGACGGCTGGTTCGCCAAGCTCATGCGCATTCTGAAGCCCGACGCGACCGTATACGTGTGCGGCGATTGGCGTTCGAGCCATTCGATCTTCGAAGTCGCCTCGAACTACTTAAACGTCATTAATCGAATTACATGGGAACGGGAAAAAGGCCGCGGCGCGCTCTCCAACTGGAAGAACGCCTCGGAAGATATTTGGCACTGCACGAAATCCGCGGACTACAAGTTTTACGTCGACCGCGTCAAGCTCAAGCGCAAAGTAATCGCCCCGTACCGGACGGCCCAGGGCGCGCCGAAGGATTGGAACGAAGCCTCGGACGGCAAGTATCGGCTGACGCATCCGTCCAACCTGTGGACCGATCTGACGGTTCCGTTCTGGTCGATGCCCGAGAATACGGACCATCCGACGCAGAAGCCGGAGAAGCTGCTGGCCAAAATCATTCTCGCCAGCTCCGACGAGCAAGACATCGTATTCGACCCGTTCGGCGGGGCGGGCACGACGGCCGTCGTCGCCAAGAAGCTGAACCGGCGGTACGTCTCCGTCGAGATCGACGAAACTTATTGCTGTCTGGCGGAGAAAAGGTTGCGGATGGCCGAGCGGGACGCCTCGATCCAAGGCTATTCGAACGGCGTATTCTGGGAACGGAATACGTTCCCGCGCATCGGGCAGGATCGCCGTTAAGACGCGCGGCGGACGTGATTTGACACCCGATTGCGTCAATGATACGGTGGAGCTGTACAGGCATTCCGGGCAAGTCGGCGGAATGCGTGTCTTGATGTCGGGCGAAGCGCCGGAAAGGGGATTTCCCGTGATCAGAGTCAAAGAATTTCTGGATAGCGACAGCTCCCTGGCCGAGAAGAGAGTCAACGAATTTCTCGCCGAGCTTGAGGACGAGCAAGTGGTCAACATCTGCTACAGCTCGATCAGCAAACCGAACTTGAACAATGTCAGCGAACAACGAAGCGCCATTCTCGTCGTTTATAAGGTGAATCCGAAGAGTTGACCCTTCGGGCAGGCGAATGCCCGGCAGAACGCGAATCCCCCGAATCGAGCGGCCAGACTGATCGTCTGCTCCGCCCGACCGGGGGATTTTGCCGTATCGCTGTCTCTTCCCGTCTATCCCTTCGCTTCGATCCATTGAATGCGGTGCTGCTTAAGCGCCGGCAGCCATTCCTTCGGAGGAGCCCCGTTGCAGACGATCGCGTCGACGTCGCGAATGGGCGCGATCTCGACGAAAGCCTCCTTGCCGAACTTCGAGTCGTCCGTCAGCACGATCGTCTGGGCCGCCGCCTCGACCATGCGCCGCGACCGCATCGTCTCGTCCAGGTCGTAGTCGCTGATGCCGCGCTCCATCGAGATTCCGCCGATGGAGATGAACGCCTTGTCCACGCGGAATTGCGCCAGTTCCCGCTCTCCGGAGGCTCCCGTCAGCGATTGCTGCTCGGGATTCAACTGCCCGCCGATCACGATGATCTTGCCGGAGAAGCGCCCCTCGTTCAACGACTCCATCAGATGGTACGCCACGGCGATGGAATTTGTCAGCACGGTAAGCCGTTCCCTGTCCTTGATCGCCTTGGCCATCTCCAGCGTTGTCGTTCCGACGTCGATGACGATCGTGTCTCCCGACGCGATCAGCTCGGCCGCCTTCGTCCCGATTCGGCCCTTCTCCTCGGCCTTAACCTTCTGCCGGTGCAAGTACGGAGGCTCGAAGCCCGCCGGCTTCGTCAGCACCGCTCCGCCGTACACCCGCCGAGCCTGCCCTTCCCGCTCCAGCAGCATCAAGTCTCTGCGCACGGTTTCCTCCGATACCGCGCAGCGAAGCGCCAGATCGGGCACCTTGACCTGGCCGTCCAAGCGCAGCCGCTCCATAATCATTCGTTTCCGCTGTTCCGAAGATACCGACATGCCGGCTACGCCCCTTCCTTCTCCAAGGCCAGCAGCTGGGAAGGATCGAGTTCCAGAACAACCGTCGCGCCTTCGTCCCCGCGATGGGACTGACCGTCGTTAAGCGCGTCGACGGTCAGCTTGACGCCGGAGGAAACGACGGAATAGCGGACGATGTTGCCGAGCACGCTGATCGACTCGATCGTGCCGTCGGCGACGCGTCGATCGCCGCGCGCTTCGCCGGCCGATGCGGGAAGCAGCCTGACCGATTCCGGCCGCAGCGCGTAGCTGGCCGCGGAGCCGCCCGCGACGCCGAACAAGCGGCCGGCCTCCTCACGGGAGAGCACATTATAGCTGCCCATGAAGCGCGCCACGAACTCGGTGCGCGGCTTCGCGTACAGTTCTTCGGGAGAGCCGTCCTGGACGATGTTCCCGTTGTTCATGATGCAGATGCGGTCGGACACCGTCAGCGCTTCCTCCTGGTCGTGGGTAACGAAGATCGTCGTCATCTTCAGCCGCTTCTGGATGTCGCGGATTTCCGTTCTCAGACTTTTGCGGATTTTCGCGTCGAGCGCGCTCAGCGGCTCGTCCAGCAGCAGCACCTTCGGCTGCACGGCGAGCGATCTCGCCAGCGCGACCCGCTGCTGCTGTCCTCCCGAGAGCTGCTGCGGATAGGCCTCCTTCTTGTTCTCCAGATCGACAAGCGCAAGCAGCTCCTCGCATCGGCTCTGCCGCTCCTTCTTGTCCGCTCCCCGCATTTTCAGCCCGTACTCGATATTCTCGTATACCGTCAGGTTCGGAAACAGCGCGTACGATTGAAAGACCATGCCGACCTCGCGCCTGCGCGGCGGAAGCTCGCCGATGTTGGTCGGCCCCATCATGATGCTGCCTCCGTCCGGCTCGGTCAAGCCGGCGATGCAGCGCAGCAGCGTGCTTTTGCCGCAGCCCGACGGTCCCAGCAGCGTCACCAGTTCCCCTTCGTGAATCGACAGGTCGACATCGTTCAGCACCGTCGAATCTCCGAACATTTTGCGAATCCCTCTCAGTTCCAAGTAAGACGCGCTCATTTCTCCGCCACCCCGTTCATTTTTTTGCCCAGCTTCATCAAGACGGTCGACAGCGCAAGGATAAACAGGAAATACGTAATGGCGATCGCGCTCGCCAGATGTCCGCTCTCCCCGACGCGCCGGTACAGATACACTTGAATCGTCTGAATGTGCCCGCCGACCAGCATGTTCGTCAGCACGAATTCCCCGAACAGAACCGAGAAGCTCAGCAGCGTGGAGATGATGACGCCGGGCCAGATGTTCGGCAGGATAACGGTAACGAACGCCCGCTTGCGGGACGCTCCGAGCAGCTCCGCGGAATGAAGCAGCTCGACGGCGGATACGGTGATCAGGCTGTTGCGGATGCCCTGGTACATATAAGGAAGGACAACGATGAAATAGGCGCCGATCAAAATGTAAGCCGTGCCGGCGATATCGATCGGTCCGCCCGAATACGCGCGGATCAGTCCGACCGCGGCGACAACTCCCGGGACGGCGTACGGCAGGACGACGATGCCCTTCATGAACGTCTCCCACTTCGGCAGGTAGACGGTGATGACGAACACCGCGGGCAGCATTACCGCAAGACTGAGCGCGACGCTGATCGCGCACAGGTAGAGAGACGTCCACAACGCCTCCAGAAAACGCAAATCCCGGAACATCTCGCTGAACCATTCGAACGTCCAGCTCTCGGGCAGCACCGTCGTCTGCCACTGCTTGGCGAAGCCGTACAGGAGCGTCGCCGCCAGCGGCAGCAGCAAGTAGACCATGAGCAGCAGCATCAAGGCCCGGTGGGACCAGCCCGCTCTCGACTTGATCATGCTCCGGCCTCCTTCTTGACGGCGCGCCACGGCTTCGCGCGGCTTGCCCGGCGTTGTCCGGACGCTTGGCCGGATGAAGCTTGCGCAGCGGTAAACCGCTGGGAGCGCTTGGACATCCAGTGGTTCAGTATGACGGCCACAATCGTCGATACGGCCAGCAGCACGGCGAGCGCGCTCCCCAGCTCCGGCTGGTTGGCGACGTCGCCCGTCACGAGCGAGCCGATGCGGATCGCCAGCAGGTTGTAATTGCCGCCGACCAGCGCGTATGCCGTCGCGTAAGCGCCCATCGCGTTGGCGAACAGAATGCCGAGCGTGCCGAAGATCGCCGGCGTCAGCATCGGCAGGCCGACGGTGCGCCAGAATTGCCACGGCCTAGCGCCGAGCAGCATCGCCGCTTCCTTCCACTGGTCGCGTATGCCGTAGAAGGAAGGGTAGAGCAGCAGCAGAGCCAGCGGCACCTGAAAATACACGTAGACGAGCACGAGCCCCGTCCAGCTGTACAGATTAAAGCCGGCGAATACGTCCCAGCCCCATGCCTTGAACAGCAGCGTAAAGATGCCGTTGTTGCCGAGCAAAATAATATAAGCGAAGGCGAGCGGTACGCCTGCGAAATTCGAGGTCATGTTGGACAGCATCAGCAGCCTGTCCCTGATCTTCGGCGTGAACCGCGTAATCGAGTATGCGCACGCCAGTCCGACGACAATGCCGATCAAGCTGGAATAGAACGAGATCAACAGGCTGTTCTTGATCGCCTTCAAGTAATACGCGCTTTCGAATATTTTCACATAATGCCCGAACGTAATTCCCGACCCTCCGGGTCCCCGCACGCTTCCCGCGAGCATGGACACGATCGGCGCCAGCTGGAACGCCAGCACCATAACGACGAAGGGAACGAGACCGAGCAGCATCCAGCGGTTTCTATGCTTCATGCCTTCCACTCTCCCGAGACGGAATACGGCGGGCGCCCGCACAGGGCAGGCATCCGCCGTCAAAACGGGTCAAGCTAGTTCATGTGGACAAGAACGCGATCCTGCCATTGCAGCGGAATGTCCTTGGACGTCTGCTCCCACACCTTGTAGTCGCCGACCGGCTTCGCGCTCGTATACTCTTCCTTCGGCAGCAGCTTCGCCGCGACGTCGTCCGGCAGCTTGACGCTGTCGCGAATCGGACGGGCGTAGCCCTTGGCCAGATTGATCTGCCCCGCATCGCTCAAAATATATTCCCTCGTCAGCTTGGCCGCGTTCGGATGCGGAGCATACTTGTTGATGATCGTCGCGTAACCGCTCACGACGCTGCCTTCCTTCGGAATGGCGACATCGTACTGATCCTTGCCGAGCTGATCGCGATAGTTCAGCGCATTGAAGTCCCACAGCAGCGTCACTTCGACTTCGCCCTTCTCGATGTTGGCGAGAGTCGCGTCCACGTTGGAGAGGCGTCCGTTTCTGGCCAGATCCTCGAAGAAAGCCAGCCCCGGCTCGATGTTCGACTCGTCCCCGCCGAACGCGATGGAAGCGGCGAGCAGCGCCATCTGCGCCTGCGCCGCCTTCGTGACGTCGCCCGTAACGATTTTATAGTTGCCGTTCTTCAAGTCTTCCCAGCTCTTCGGCGGGTTGGCGACCAGCTTCTTGTTCGTCAGGAACGCGATCGTGCCCTGGTAGCCGAGCAGCCAGTGGCCGTCCTCGTCCTTCGCCCAAGCGGGAATCTCGTCCCAGTAGGAGGTTTTGTAGGGTTGGGTAACGCCTTTCTCGATGGCCACCGGACCGAACGCGATGCCCACGTCGCCGATGTCGGCCGTAGGCTTGTCCTTCTCCGCCTCGAACTTGGCGATCTCTTCTGCGCTGGACATATCGGTGTCGGTGTGAGACAGCCCGTACTTCGACTGCATGTCCGCCCACGTGTCCTTCCAGTTCGCCCACGAATCCGGCATGCCGACGCTGACGACCGAGCCTTCCTCCTTCGCCTTGGCCTCGATCTCGCTCAGCGACAGCTCCGACGCTCCGGCAGCGTTGTCGTTCCCTTTATCGTTCGCACCTCCGCAAGCCGCCATCAACCCGGCAAGCAACACAAGAACAAGTCCGCCAGACAATCTGCTCCTCAGTCCGCTTCTCATGATTCCCTTTTCCTCCTATGTGGTGTTTTGTGGGGTGTCTCTATATTCTTGTTGTGTTCTGCCCACATTCACTATAGGGCCGGTCTATTTCCGAGAGATTAAGCGCGATGATTGGGTTTGTAAAAACGCAAATAGCGCCCCGAGAAGGGCGCTATTCGTATCTATAACCGTAATTCACTATCCTATTTCCGTCCGTAGTCCGCCTTGATCTCTCCCCATTCCTTCGTCTGCCACTTCAGCACTTTGTTGGGGTAGTCGTTCGTTTTCAGCCAGCGGACGGCCCGGTCGGTCAGATCCCAGATTTCCCGGGTCGTTTCGTCGCGGACGAGCGTGGACGACACTTCCTTCTGCTTCACCCATTTGAGCGCGTTGACGGAATCGCTGTACACCGTTTTGGCGCTTCCGACTTTCTTCAGATAGGCCAGCGCGTGAACGATGGCGAGAAACTCGCCCAGGTTATTCGTCCCTTTCTTGACCGGTCCGACCGAGAAAATCACTTCTCCCGTCTGCGTATCGACGCCCTTGTACTCGACCGGTCCCGGATTGCCCTGCGTCCCCACGTCCACGGAGATGCTGTCATAGTCGATCTTCCCGGGCGCGGCGGCCGGGGCCTTTTTCGCCCCGGAAGATTTTCCGCTGCCCCAATGCTTCTTCCAGCCTTCTCGATACGCTTGCTCCGCGGCGGCCTTGGATTCGTACGATTTGTATTTCGCCTCGTCGAACTGGTTGATCTGCTTCTGGCATTCCGCCCAGCTGGCGTATACTCCAGGCTGTCGGCCGACCCACACGACATAATGCTTCGTCTTCGTCATCTATCGTTACTCTCCCGTTCCGGCAGTCGCTGCTGCTAGGACGTGTATGCATACACGCCCTAGCACACGGTCGTAATAATCGGATTGCCGTTCGTAATGATAATCGTATGCTCGAACTGTGCGACGTGGCTGCTGTCGGGTACTTTAAGCGTCCATCCGTCCGACTGCTGGTCGACGTAAGTCGCTCCTGTCGAGACGAACGGCTCGATCGTAATGACTTGCCCGGCTTTCAGCACTCTCCGGTCGCGGGGCTCGAAGTAAGGCAATATTTCGAAGGGCTCCTCATGCAGGCCTTTGCCCACGCCGTGGCTGCACAAATTTTCGATAATCCGGTAACCGCCCCGCTTCGCTTCCTCCTGCATCGTTTTGCCGATCTGGTTCAGCTTCACTCCGGCCTTCAGGCCGGAGATTACCTTCATCATCGTGTCGTGCGCATGCCGGCACAGACGATCCACCTCGGTCGCCACGGGAGCCACCTGGAATGACTGGCCCGCATCGGCGTAATAGCCTCCCAGCTCGGCGGATACGTCAATGTTCACCAAATCACCCGCCTGAATGATCCGTTCCCCCGGAATGCCGTGCGCCACCTCTTCGTTCACGCTGATGCACGTATAACCCGGAAATCGAACGTCCTTCATCGGAGCGGACGAAGCCCCGTGCTCGGCCAGCACGTCTCTGCCGATCAGATCGAGCTCCCTCGTCGTCATTCCCGGTCTTGTGCGGTTTTTCATTTCTTCTATTGTTAACGCCACGATTTTGCCGATCTTCATCAGTTGTTCGATATCGTATGGAGATTGTATCGTCATCCGCCGTTCCTTCTTTCCGTTCGCGATTCGTCGCTCGCTTCACTATTCTTACCTTACAACTTTTGGGCCTTTTGCTCAACTTTACGAACCATGAAAATGTAGCAGACCACTGCACCGATATTCGCCGCAGCGATCAGGATGCCCATGGGCAGCGCATTCGCGCTTCCCGCGATGCCGACGAGCGGCGCCAGCGCCGCCCCGAACAGGAACGCCAGCAGCCCGAGCAGCGCCGAAGCGCTCCCCGCCGCATGTCCGTGCTTGCTCAACGCCAGCGTAAAGCCGGTCGCCCCGACGACGCCGACGCTGGAGACGACGAAGAAGAGCGGCACGAGCACCGCCGTCAGGCCGCCGCCCGCGAGAATGACCGCCAGCAGCGCCAAGCCGCCGCTTAAGGCGATCAGAAGACCGGTCAAATACAGCTTCTTCTCCCCGATTCTCGCCGCCAGCCTCCCCGTCACTTGACCGGCAATAATAATCCCTGCGCCATTAATGGCGAAAAAAAGGCTGAACAGCTGCGGAGATACGCCGTAAATGTTCTGCAGCACGAACGGCGATCCCGAGATGTACGCGAACATGGCCGCCGTTACGAGCGCCTGCGACAGCGCGTAGCCCATGAACAGACGGTCTCCGAGCAAGCTGCGGAACGTCGAGAACGTCGTCTTCAGCCCTCCCGTCATCCGTCTCTCCGCGGGCAGCGTCTCCCGCAAGCCAAAGATGACGGCAAGCAGCGTAATCACGCCCCATCCGGCCAGCACGACGAACAGCCCTTCCCACGACGTGAACTTCAGCAATTGTCCGCCGATGACCGGGGACAGAATCGGGGCGGCTCCGTTCACGAGCATCAGCATCGCGTAAAATTTGGTCAGCTCGGAACCGGAATACATATCCCTGACGATCGCCCGGGAAATAACGATGCCCGCCGAGCCGGCCAATCCTTGCACAAACCGCAGGGCGACCAGCACGCCGATCGACGGGCTGAAGGCGCACAGGATCGATGCGACGGCATAGACCGCTACTCCGATCAGCAGCGGTCCCCTGCGGCCGCGGAAATCGCTGATCGCTCCGGCGAACAGCTGACCGACCGACAATCCGACCATGCAAGCGGTCAGGCTGAGCTGAGCGTACGACGAGCTCGTGTGCAAATTTTCCGCCAGCTTCGGCAACGCCGGCAAGTACAAATCAAGCGATAACGGCCCGAAAGCCGATAACGATCCGAGCAGAAGGACGTACCAGATCAGTCCGGCTTTTCCGTTGTCTCTCGCTCCGGCCGCGAGTCTGTCTTGATATTTGTTCAAAATGACAAGCTCCTTGTGTTTCTATATAGGATAAGTTGAACTAGGGCGTGTACGCCTACTCCGAGGATAGCAGATTTGGCCCCCGGTAAAGGAGAAGCCCCTTGCATTCCGCATTCTTCCTATCATAGTACGAGCCGTTTTGAAACTTCAAGCTTTATTCCCATCGTCGCGCCGCTGAGCTATAATACAGATGTTCCCACTGGCTCGTCCTAATAGCGTGTGTTCAAAAAGTTCGGTTTTCAGCACCAAGGCTGGTCGTTCGCCTGACGGCGAACTGCTCGCCCATGCATCCGGGAAAGTTGGATGAAGACCGGTTTTGAGGAACGATAGTAAAGCGTAGTGGCAGCTACGTGAGCACCGGAAGAACCGGCTGAATTCAAGATTCGATGTCGAGTCTACTTCCTGGGATGCTTCGTGATCAAAAGCGGACTTTTTGAACTACCTCTAATAAGAAATTATAGACAGGAGACCAAGCATGGACATTATTCCGATCCCTGCACATTTGATAGATGAAGATAAAGAGCAGCCGCGCTACCAATTCGACGACGAAGCGCTCCAGGAGCTGATGAACAGCATCGGGGAGCTGGGGCTGCTGTCGCCCATCAAAGTCCGCAAGAGCGAAGGCGGCCGCTACAAAATCATTTACGGCAACCGCCGTTACAAAGCCTGCACCGCGCTGAAGCTGCCGACGATTCCGTGCATCGTGTCCGAAGCGACGGACGAGATGGAAATCTATTTGGAGCAGATCGCGGAAAATCTGACCCGCCAAGGGTTCTCTCCGATCGAGGAAGCCGAAGCGTTCAACAAGCTGCTGACCGATCCGAAATTCAGCAGCTCGATCAAATATTTGTCCAGCAAGCTGGGCAAACCCGAAAACTATATTAAAAACAAGCTGGATCTGCTGAAGTTCAGCCCCTCCGTCCGCCAACTGATCTCCGCCGGCACCGAAATCAAGAAGGGCAGGCTGACGGAAGACCAGCTGATCCCGCTCAAGGATTTGCCGATGGAATATCGCGACTCTCTGGCGCTCATCATGGCCGAAGACGAGATGGCCGTCACCGACGTGAAGCGGATCGCGCGTCTGTTCAAGGACAAGGAAATTTCCGACGCGACGAAGGGCAAGCTGCTGTTCAAGACGGGGTATCAGCTGCTCGAAACGTGGTCGACCTACGAGCACAACCGCAAGGAGAGGGCCAAAAACGCGCTGCCCAAAGAGGAGCCTTACATCGCACCGGAAAGTACGGCGGCGGGGAGCGGCGGTTCGGCAATCGAGCCCGCCTCTGCGGCGAACGCCCCGGACGAGAGCGAGAGCCCGACCCGGAGCGCCGAACCGCCTAGGCCGAGGGTCAAAGCAAGCCCGGAAGCGATCCAGCTCGCCATGTCCGGACTGGCCGGACTGGCGGAAGCGGCGCCGGAACCGGAAGAAGAGGAGCTTTCGTCCGGCAGCTACGTCGAGGACATGCTGAACCTGCTGCTCGCCACCCTGCCCGCTCCGAGCCACCTGTCTCCGTCCGACCTGCCGGAGCTGGAGGGCGTGGAGCTGCAGCAGTTCGCGCGGGACGTGGACACGCTGATCGCGGATTTGGAGAAGCATCTGACGGAATGGCGTTCGGTGAAGGATAATCTGACCGTTAGAAAATCGTAAGAGGCTCCCGGAGTTGATGAGCAAGCGCTCGGGATCGAGTGAAATGGAATCGCATAGGACGATGGCATAACGTTATTGGATTGGCGGATCGGCGGGTGAAGTGAGGTTAACGTTATGGCGTAACTCTATTGTGTTGAGCAGAGGCGATAGGGCGGTCGTATGGAAGAGATAGCGTTATGCCATCACTCTATTGGCCGCTGCCTGAGTCCGAATCGGTCAGTTAACGCTACGCTGTAACGTTAGGAATGAAGGCGAATTCCGCTAGCCTGCCCCCCATGAAAAAGGGACTGTCCCATAAGCCAATCAAGTTGCTATGAAAGATAATCGATGATAAAGGTGCATACCCCTTCTTTTCCATCCATCATCTCAAGCAACTTTGCTTATGGGACAGCCTCTTGCCAGGCCCTTAAGCGGCCGGCTTCACTATTGTTTGCTGCGAAATCGCGGATTCAGCGATGGCAATCAGTTGTTCCTTCGTTACCGCGTCCGAGGAGCTGCCTGCCGAGTAAAGAACGGAAGCCTCCTCCTGCGTATCAATCCAGCTTAGACTCGCGTACCGATTCGAATCGGCATACAAGAACTTGTCATTCACCGAATACAGAGCTTCCCGCCCGTCGCTCAACCGGATCTTCTCCTGCTGCGCTTGGGTCAGACCGACAAGCTTTATTTTCTCCTCGAACAGCTGAACGGAGAAGGTCAGTTCATAACCTCCGGCATCCCGGTAGGAAGTCGTATAAGCGGGCAGCCGCTCTTCCTCCCGTTCGATCTTTTCCCAGGCAACTGTGCCCTGCTCCGTCACCTCCGCTTGAAGCCGCTTGGCCGTCTCCATCTCGAAGACGCTTCCTCCATACGCCGCCTCATCCTTGCCGTCAACGAAGACTAGTCCGTTCGTCTCCGCGTCCGGAAGCGCAAACTCCGGCACGAGCCGAACCAATCGTTCCTTCCATTCCCCATAGTCCTTGAACAAATAGGGATTGCTTACGTATTCCGCGTAAACCAGCCCTTTGCTCCGGTAATCCGGCAACAACGATTCAATCTCCGGGGAGTAGACGAGCGCCTTCTCTCCGACCGCCAACTGGCTCCTTATCGTTTGCAACTGGTCGCGCACGACGCTTGCGGTGCGCTCGTCGAACCGGATTTGATCGTTCACGGTCATTTCCAGACTGAAGCGATCATCGCCGATCTTAACGAAGTATTGCGTGGTGAATCCCATGATCAGCAAGGCGAGCGATCCGGCAATCGCCCACTGCGTCGATCTTCGGCGCAGTATAGAGCTCCTTCTCGGCCTCGCTTCGAGCATGCGATCGATCGCGGCCTTCGTTTTCCGATCCGCCAACGTCGGGACGACGAGCTTCGATGCCGCTTCCCGATAAGCGACCTTCATGTTTTCCTCAATCCGCATGAAACGCAGCCTCCTCAAGGAACGTGTCTTGTCCGATCCACTGGCGCAGCTTGCCGATCGCCGAGTGATGCCTCGACTTGACCGTGCCGACCGGGATGCCGAGCGTCTCCGCGATCTCTTCCAGCGAGTACTCGCGATAGTGCCGGAGAACGACGACTTCCTTCAGCTTGTAAGGCAGTCTGTCGACGAAAGCCAGCAGTTCCAAGCTCGATTCCCTGGCAATCGCCCGGTCCTCGGCCCACAGGCGTCCCTGCGGACCGTCAACCGTCGCGCTTACTCGTTCGAACAGCCGCATTCTGCGCCACAGCTTGCGCTTCCAACTGCTCGCCTGGCGTACCGCGATTCCGTTCAGCCATTTGCGAAACGGCTGTTCCGGCCGGTAGCTGGGCAGCGATCGGTGCAGGTTGAGATACACCTCGCTCAAGACATCGCCGGCATCCTCCCTGTCGTTCAACAGAAAGACGAGCAAGCGATAGACGTCGTCCTTGGTCAGCTCGTAGATGCGGCGGAAAGCATCCGAGTCTCCCTGGATCATCCGTTCGAGCCATGGTTGATAATCGTGATCCTGCATAAGGCGCCTCCTAAGTGGGTCTCGCCCTATATTGGCCCGATGGGAGAAAAAGGTTCGAATCCGCGCTTATCTTCGTATTAGCGCTGTATTGGCTCGACCAAATACGCGCCTTCCCCGTCCTCCCGAATCGCCCATCCGAACGACAGAACGGACGCCAGCAGCTCCTTTTCCTCCGCAGACAATGCCGCCCGCACCGCTTCCTGTCCTTCCTCCAACCGAAGCTCCGGCTCGCTTCCGAATCGGACGGCAATCCAGCTGCGAATGCCGCGCACCGTGTTGTACTTGATCTGATAGCCCTGCGTAACCGCCGTCTCGTACGTCTCCGGGTCGCTGTTCGCCAGCTCGGCGAGCGCTTCGTACTTCGCTTCCGGCAGCTCCCCCGCCTTGACTTTGCTCAGCAGTTCCTCGTTCGTCCAGCCGAGCGATCTCAAAGTTTCCAGCAGCAGCGCGTCCCACTGCGACAGCTTGGTTCTAGTCGTTGTCATCTCTCGTTCCGCTCCTTAACGCCGTTATCGATTGATAGGCTTAACTTTTCATCCTCTTAAGTTTACACATTACATCGGATTACTTGGTGATTCAACTCTTTTCTTCTTCGCTCCGGATGTCTGCTCCATAAATCTCAACCCAAGAGTGGGCAGGACCGACAAGACGCACAGCGCGGCAGCCGTGAAGTAAGCAGGGAAGATACCCGCGTTATGACTCAGAGGACCGGATAGCGACGTACCGATCAGCAGCGCCCCCATCGAGAGCGGAGTGACGATTCCGCTCACTCTTCCGACCATCTCGCTCGGGATTCTCGTGATCACGTAACTGCCTACTGCCGTGTTGAGAATCGCCAGCAGAATGCCGTTGGCGAACCGGAATCCTCCCGTCAATACGGGCCAGACGGACAATGCTTCGACGACATAGGTCACACCGAGAAACACGACCGCCGCAGGAAACAGATAGCGGAAGTTCAGAAGCGCCGTGAACGAAGCCGCGACCAGAGCGCCGATCAGCAAGCCCAGACCGTCCGCAGCCGCAAACCATTGCACATTGTCCGGCGACAGTCCAAGCCTCTCCGTCACGATGAAGATCTCAAGCGGCTGCACAAGTCCGGCTCCCAACCCGATCAAAGCGAACGCAGTCAACAGCTTCTTCAGACCGCCTTCCGACCGCACGAAACGAATGCCTTCTCTCATATCTTCGCGAAGCGTGGATGCAGACGGTTCGCCAGCACCGGCGCCTTTCGGCAGAAACGACAGTACAGCCGCCGAGAGCAGGAACAGAATCGGCAAGACGAGCAGGGACGCGTTCAGTCCCGCCCATTGGTAGATCGCCGTTCCCGCGACCGGACCCAGGATGAGAAACAGCGAGCTCATGCTCTGCGACAGCCCGATTGCGGCAGGAACCTGCTCCTCCGGGATATGAGCCTTGAAAACTTTGGCGGAAGACGGCTGCGAAAACTGGCTGAGGACGGCGGACAAAAATACGGCGGCGTACAAGGATTGCCATGCGTCCGCGGCGATCAGAACCATAATGCCGACAATGGAAGCCGCGCTGAGCAAATCCCCCGCGATCATCGTCCGCTTCGGATTCCACCGATCCGCGAACAACCCTCCTACGATGGAAAAGACGAATATAGGCGAGTATTCGACGATGGACAGCAAGGATACCGCGAACTTGTCTCCATTGGTCCGCTCCAGGACGAAATACAGCAATGCCATGTTCCGTACCCAGATCGCAAGCTGCTGCAGCAAGTCGGAGACGAACACGATCCGGAACGTTCGATTTCTGAACAACATGGGCCTCTCTCCTCTACATAGACCGACCAACCGGTCTAATTAATGGGCGAAAAAAACGCCAAGCCGACGAATATCTAAGCCTGCTTGGCACGAATGCCTTCCAGCAGCAGGATTACCGCGTCCCGATAATACTGCCTTATCTTGTCGTGATCCTTGCCCAGATCGGGCATATAGTAGAGCTTGCCCAGCCCTTCCATCATGCTGCTGACGAGTACGACCAGACGATCAAGATCTCCTTGCGCCAGCTCGCCCTTCTCCATCCCTTCGCGCAATATGCTGCGGCACGCCTGCGAATTGTTCTCGGCAAGACGCAGCAGCCTGTCCAGAACATCGTCCGTAACGATCCTGCTCTTGGCATATTCCTCCTGCGCCGTAAGCAGCGGGTTCTGAAAATCGTTGGCATAATGTTCGGCCAGCGCGTAAAGCTGCTCTTCCAACGTACTTGCCTGCGCCCGGATCCTCTCCCATTCGAGAATCCACTGCCGCGAATCTTCCTCGACGACTTGCAGGAACAATTCGTCCTTGCTCTTGAAGTGGTGGTACAAGCTGCCCTTGCTGACCTCCGCCGCCTCGCACACTTCGTTCATTGACACCGCTCCGTAGCCTTTGCGGATAAACAGATGCTTCGCTTTGTCGATGATTCTTTTCTTCGTCTCTTCTCCGTCGGACCTTCCCTTGACGACCATGCTCAACCCCCTAGACCGACCAGTTGGTCTAATTATATCCGAACACAGTCCCCCATGCAATAGACCATCATCCTATTAAAAGGATTCGCCGCGCCAGAGTGGAATATTTTATAGCATAAACCTTAAGGAGCCTGTGTCCGTATGATCCCTAACGCGAAGTTGTCCCGCATCCGCCTGTCGTTCCCCTGCTTCTCTTCCGTTCCCGACGACAAATGGCAGCGCTCGGAGCTCCTCTCGATCACGCCCGCAACGCCGCACTCCGTTCGGGAAGGCAGACTGCTGGAACATGCCCTGTTTATCGTCAGCGGCGGGGTTCGCATCTATAAGCTATGCCCGTCTACGGGGCGGGAGGTGACGCTTTACCGCGTATTCGGCGGCGAGTGCTGCCCGCTGATGATGGCCAGCGTGGTCGGGGAGGCGGAATACGAAGCTTCCGCATCGATCGAAGTGCCGACGGAAGTCGTCGCCGTGCCGGCCAAGGAGTTCGTCTCCTGGATTGACGAATGGAAGCCGGTTCGCCAGTTCGTCTATAAGCAGCTTGTCGGCCGGATTACCGACGTCGCCTCGCTGCTCGGCAGAATCGCGTTCCACCCGATCCCGGTCCGACTGGCCGATTTTCTGCTCGCGCAATCGCTCGTCCAACATGCCGATGCTCCTCTGCGCCTGACGCACGATCGCATCGCGGCCGAGCTCGGCACGGCCCGGGAAGTCGTCTCCCGCACGCTAAAAGCGTTCCAAAGCCAGGGAGCGATCCATCTGAGCCGAGGACAGATCGTCCTGCTCGATCCTGCAAGGCTGCAGCGGATCGCCGAGTCTCGGGCGTGACTTAGTCACGGTAACCGCGCCTTCCTTGCGGTACGATCGGTGCAAGATCGTTAAGCCAAGGGAGGATTATTCATGGACGCTTATTACAAACCTTCTAATCTCGAACGCATTCCGGAGCTGATCGGGCTGGTCCCGCAGGCCGCCGGTTCGTTCCTGAAATTCGAGCACGACGTCTACCGCGCCTCGGACGCCGTACCGTTAAAAACGAAGGAGTTGATCGCCGTGGCCGTGGCCCATGTGACCGGATGTCCATACTGTATCGACAACCACGTCCAAAAATACCGGAGCCTGGGCGGCACGCGCGAAGAGATCGTCGAAGCCGTGCTCGTCGCCGCTTCCACACGGGCAGGCGCGGTGCTGAGCCACGCCACTCATGCTTTGATCGCCTTCGAACGGAGCGACGAAACGCCAGAGAACGCGACCTCCTCCGCGAAGGACGAAGCTTCGGCAGCGCAATCGAGCGGACCCGAATGTCTCTGCTAGTGTCCGGTCCATCTCCTGAGTTTATTTCAGCATCTCCTTAATCCATCTTAAGGGAAGCCCCGTATGCTTTACGACATCCATGAGCGTTACGCCAGGGTTGTTCTTCACATAATCTTTGACGAGATGAGACTCCGCGATATAGACCTGCTGGCATTCCTTGCAGAGCGTGTCCGGCTTCTGCACCTGCAGCTTGCCGCATCTGCCGCAATTGATTAGTTCCATCGTAGCCCACCCTGATGTTAATCGAAGCCAAACCGTGACTTTCAGTTCATGACTTACTAGTATCATCGGTTGGAAGAAGGCTCATCATTAGGCGAAAAGAACGGAAGCCGCCCCCGGGTCGCAAGACCCAGACAAGGCGGCTTCCTTCTTCCTGTCGCGTATTTCCTTCAGTCGATTAGACCGGAACGCTGCAGCAGCCGGCTTACGATAACTGCCGTTTCCGCCCGTGTGATGGCGTTCTTAGGCAGCAGCGCGGCTTGATTGCCTTGCAGCAGACGCTCGCTTACTCCGATCGCCAGCGCCTGGCGAGCCCACGCGCTGACGCCCCCCGCATCCCGGAATCCGGCCAGTTGCTCGGACACGAACGATTCGGACGCCGCGGCTCCGTCGTTCAGCCCTGTCAGCTTCATGGCCCGGGCCAGCATGACGGCGGCTTCCTCACGTGTAATCGCCGCAGATGGCCGGAATCGGCCCTGACCGTCTCCTTCGACGAGGCCGTATTTTCGCGCTTGCGCCGCTGCCCCGGCATACCAAGAGTTCGGCGCCACGTCCGCGTAACCGCCGGACTCTGCGCCGCGCTCGGGCAGCCCGAGCGCTCTCGTCAAGATCGCGGCGAATTCCGCTCTCGTCACCGACGCCCCCGGCAGGAACGCGCCGTTATCGTTGCCTCGTACAACCAAACGCGACGCAAGACCGTTGATCTCGCTTTTTGCCCAATGGTTTTCGACGTCCGGGAAAGCCGACGAATGCGCGACAAGCGCGTAGACGCTGTTCGTCAGGCTGCTCGCCACCGCGGAGCGCTGACCTCCAATCGTCTCTATGCGAGTCGGTACGTGCCGGACCGAGCCATCCGGCTCCAGAACGACGACAGTCGTTACTCCGCCCGTCCCCGCCGGAATCGGCAGGACCCGCTCCACGAATCCCGAGAACTCAGCGATCTCCGTATGCGCTCCCTTGTACTCCGCCGAAACGGAAAATTCGATCGGATGGCCGACAAGATTCGGAATGCCGGTATTCGCCGCATCCGCCCGAGCAATCGAAATCCTCACGAGCACTTCGTCCAACGCGGAACTCCCCCCGACCTTCCCCGCCAATGTCCCGATATCCAGGAAAGCCGCCGGAAGACGATAGCTTCCGTATGAAGTCCGCACTTCCAGCATCGCGGAACGGTTCTCCAACGCTTGAACGACGCTGCCCGTCAGCTCCAGCAGCACGTTCGTATCCGGTCGTTCCGCCTCGATCACCACCGTAGGCTTGTCTCCTCCCGCGGCCAGCCGCGCAAGGAAAGCTTCGGTGCGCAAAGAAACCGTTAATCCGTTCGGCGTTTCCCGTTCCGAAGCGATCTCCGACAGCGTTTGTCCGTTCATGGACGCCTTCACTCCGGCCAATGGCTGCGTTGGCACATCGCCTGCCCCGTCACCTCCGAAGCCGCCTCCACCTCCGCCGTTCCCACCGCCCCCGCCGGAGCCTCCTGACGAAGGAGCCGCGCGGAACACGACGATGTCGTAGCCGAGCGAAGTTCCGTCTTCCGCCGTTACGTTCAGTCCGATCCGGTTAACTCCCGTTTGCAGCGGAAGCTGCTGGCTGGGAGCGCCGCTCGTCAGCAAGATCGGCCCCGAGGTCGCCAGCCCATCGCTGCCGTATACGCTCGCGGTCACGCTGGCCCGAGAATCATATGTCGCCGCCGTAACCGACACCGACGACACGGCGTCGGCCACGCTGGCCGAATACAGCCTGTTCGTCCGGGCGAACGCCGGACTGATCGGGACGGCGGCTCCTCCCGGACCAGTCAGGCTCACGGACGCCAACGTGGCATCGTCGCTCTGCGGCGCCGTCGGCTCTCCCTCGGTCGTAAACTTCCATGTTGCGTCGTCCGAGATGCCTGCGTAAGGGTTGCCCGCGGCATCCTCGAACGAGCCCGGCTCGATCCGTACGGCATACTCCGCCGAACGCTCCAATTCGACGGATGGGCGAATCGTCACTCTGGCGCCGGCCACCGTCACCTTGGCGGCATCCGTCACGGAGTAAGTCTCCTCCCAGCTTCCATCCGTTCTCGACAACGTGATCGTCTTGCCCGCAACCGCCGTGACGAGCTCGTTAAAGCTGATCGCCAAAGGGTTGCTCACGGATGCACCGGCGGCGTTCGGAGCCGGATCGTATGCCGCTGCCAGCGGAGGCGTCGTGTCGGGACCCGCTATCCAGCGCGCGAACAGCGTCACGTTGGCCGCGGGCATCACGAGTATATCCCCAGGAGCGTAAGCGACTCCGTTGCCGTTCGCCAGCGTATTCCAGCCCCCGAAGGTGAAATTCGTCTTCTCCAGGCTTCCCGGGTTGCCCAGCACTTCGGCATACTCGTCGACCCAATACTCGAACGGATCGAGAGGCGGCTCGCCTCCTGTATTGCCGTTGCCCTCGTAAGTCACGATGTAGGTCGGCTCGGGCAGCGTCTTGACGGCCTTTTTGGCGTAGACGCTCTTTTGGCCGGCTTTATCTTTGACCACAACCGCATAATGATAGGTCTGTCCTCCGTACAGGTCGCTAATCTGCTTAGACGAAATATCAGCTTCGTAAGAACCGAGCGGCGTTCCCAACTCGACGGCGGCGACCGTGTCCGCGCTATTTCCCCCTATTCTGTACACCCGGTACTCCAGTTCGGAGGACGAGGTCATATTGTCCGACGCTTTCGTCCAAGAGAGCGTCGCGTCAGAGTGGGTGATGCCGCTTGCCGTAATCTCCCGGTCGGCAATCGCCGGCGGGGTAACATCCGTGACCGCTTTAGTGACGACTGGGCTGCGACGCTCCAAAGTCGTGCCATCTCCCAGCTCTCCGCCTGAATTGAGCCCCCAACCCAACATCGATCCGTCGGATCTCATCGCCGAACCGGAGAATCCCCCGGCCGTGACCGCAACCACGCCCGACACCCCGATCTCTACCGGGATATAACGCCATTCCCACGTCCCATCCCCGATTTGCCCCTGATAGTTAAGTCCCCAGGACCACACTCTGCCGTCATTCGTTACGGCATGGCTATGATAACCGCCTCCTACGACAGCTTTGACGTTGTCGACCAGGCTGACTTGAACCGGTTCGTGACGATCATAACCCGAGCTGTCTCCGAGCATTCCCCATGTGTTTCTTCCCCAGCTCCATACCGTTCCGTCTCTCTTGAGCGCGAGGGTATGGGAATTCCCCGCGGCAATCGCCATCACATCGCTGATGTTAACTTGAACCGGATCGGCGCGATTCGTCGTCGTTCCGTCTCCGAGCTGTCCGTAGTCGTTGCTTCCCCAAGTCCAGACGGTCCCGTCCGCTTGGAGCGCGATGCTGTGCCAGCCTCCCGCGGCAACGGCGACGACGTTGTCCAACCCCGGCACCGCCTGCACGGGAGAAGTCCGATCCTCCGTCGTTCCGTCTCCGAGCTCGCCGCCGTCGTTGTTTCCCCATGCCCACACTTTGCCGTCATCCGTTAATGCGAGCATGTGGTAGCTAATGCCGGACGACAAGGCAGTAATATTGCCGTCGATGCCCGTAATTCGCACCGGCAGCGTCCGGTTGATCCTCGTGCCGTCGCCCAATTGGCCGTCTTCATTTTGCCCCCATGCCCACAGCGCCCCGTCTTCCGTAACGGCATAACCGCTGCGAATACTGGTTGCGATTAATTTTACCCGCTCCAGATCGGCAACTTTGACGGGAACCATTCTTCCCGTCGTCGAGCCGTTCCCCAGTTGTCCGTAATCATTCCGCCCCCATCCCCATACCGTTCCGTCCGAGACAAGCGCCAAACCATGATAGTACCCCTGAGCGATTTGCGGAGCAACGACATAAGGCTCCGCCGCCTCGACCGCTTTCCCCGGCAGAAGCGGAATTACTCCCAGCAGAATCAATAAACTCAAGCCTATTTTAGCGATACGCGACATTTCCTCCTCATCCTTCCTCTTCGTTTCTACAGTCTGTACATACCTCCTTCCATTGTACGAAGGGAAAACGCGCAATTCGATTTACGAAAGTTAACTCCGCTAACAAAAACACCACGACGACCTCCCGACAAAGAAAAGACGCCTGCCCGATCGCCCGGCAAGCGTCCTTCTTATCCGTTACCTATGCAGTTCCATAATCCGATGCCCGTACAGCATGAACACAGACAGCACCCCGGCCAGCGCCAGATAGGCGGCCAACACCTTCCACTTCACGGATGCCGGAGCCTCGTAGTATGTCCGGTAGCGATGCAGTTCCTCGTCGATCCCGGCGATCGCTTCCTCCGCTCTCCGCACTTCTTCCGTGAGCAGATGGGACGGAATCGGCTTGTCGGGATCGCCGTCCTCGTACTGAACCGGCTCGTACTCCCACTCCTGGAGCCGCGTGAGCATCCGCTCGGCATACTCCCGATCCAACCGAATCTGCTCCCGGGCCAGCTTCTCTTCGTCCTGAAGGAACGGAATCAGCCTTCTGCCGCCGCCTTCCTCCTGCGCCCGTCGGGCCGTCTCGATCTGGGCCATTAACGCTTGCTTAAGCTCCCAGGTGCTCAATAAATTCGGCCAACGCAGCAGCTCTTTGCGGAACTCGGTCAGCTTCCCCTTCTCGTAGGCGAGCAAGCCTCCCCGATAGCCTTCCCTCGCCCGGTTCCACCATGTGACGACGCCGAATATCAAAATAATGACCATGAGCGGGCTGCCCGCCATAAAGGCATAGATGCCCAGCAGAATCAAGCCGATCAGCCAGATTTTCGTCGACAGCACAGAGACGATGCGGCCTCCGTCGAGCGGAGACACCGGAATCAGATTAAACAGATTGATCAACGCTCCCAGGAAAACGACCAGCGCCCAGAACGGATCACCTGTCCACTCGTACAGCGCGACGGCGGGAAGAAACGAGATCAGTCCAGCCAGCGGTCCGCCATAAGCCAAATACGCTTCGGTAGCCGCATCCCGGGGCAGCTGCTTCATGGAGATGAACGCTCCCATGAACGGGATAAAAAACGCCGGCGACACCTCGATTCCTTTGCGCTTGGCCGCCACTACATGTCCCATCTCGTGAACGAAAATGAGATAGATGACCGCCACGCCGAATTTCCATCCGTATAGGGCGGCGTATGCTCCCAGGCTCACCATCATCGTAATCAGCGTGCCGCCGAATTTGGTCCACTTGAGCATGGCCAGCACCCATTTGAACTTCGCCAACAAGAATACGCCGACTCCCATCAGCAACGATCTGGTTTTGGTTTTATCCACGTCGGACTCCCTTCGTTACGCTCGGTAGCTGTATAGCTACTTTTATTATCACCTATAATACGTCCGGGGACAAAAGCAAGTTTCGTCCCGGACATTTTCTTCCCTTTACTTGCCTTCGTTATCTGTGCTACACTTACTCGTACTTACAGGAAATGGAGGGGTTACGTGTGAACGACTACATCCGAGTTAGATCCTTGCGTCGCTAATTGAATAGCGCTTAAGGCTCTGCCTGCGTGCAGAGGACTCGGAGTAAGTCTGTCCTATAACCCCTTTATATTCGGCGAACGAACGGATATGCGCGGAACGGATGATGGGTGGCGAGATGCGAATCGCCATCCGTTTTTCGGGCATGTTCTTTTCATTGCGCCGCAGGTGTAGGCTTGGCTATTCGGAAACCTCTATCGTCACATACGACCGCACAGGCAGAGAGATGTCTGTGTTTTTTTATTGCTTTTTTTACGAAATGGAGGAATTTCAATATGGAACGAATTAGAGATAGAGCAATTACGGTCGGCGTGCAATTGAACCAGAAGCCGGGCTTCCCCGCCTCAATGGAAGAGCTGCGCAACCTGGCCGATGCATGCGAACTGGAAGTCGTCGGTGAAGTGACGCAGAAGGCGGAAAGAATCATTACCGGAACCTATATGGGCAGCGGCAAAATCAAGGAACTGAAGGAAACGATGGCGGCAAGCGAAGCCGGCGTCGCCATCTTCAACGACGAGCTGTCCCCTTCGCAAATTCGCAATCTCGAGGCCGAGCTGGATTGTCGGGTCATCGACCGGACGCTGCTTATCCTCGATATTTTCGCAAGTCGGGCGCAGACCAGGGAAGCCAAGCTTCAAGTCGAAGTCGCAAGGCTTCAGTACATGCTGCCGCGCCTGATCGGGCTGCGCGAGTCGCTCGGTCGTCAGGGCGGCGGCGCGGGTTTGAAGAACCGCGGCTCGGGCGAAACGAAGCTGGAGCTCGACCGCAGACGGATCGAAGACCGGATCGCGGCGCTGCAGGACGATCTGGAGAAGCTTGTAGCGAGACGTCAAGTGCAGCGAAACCAGCGGCGCAAAAACGAAATCCCCCTCGTCTGCCTGGTCGGCTATACGAACGCGGGCAAATCCAGCCTGATGAACGCCGTCATCCGCAAAGTCGATCCGGACTCGGACAAGGAAGTGCTGGAGAAGGATATGCTGTTCGCCACGCTGGAGACGTCGGTCCGCAGCATCGCTCTGCCGAACCGCCGCTCGTTCCTGCTCGCGGATACGGTTGGCTTCGTCAGCCAGCTGCCCCACCACCTCGTCAAAGCGTTCCGCTCGACGCTTGAAGAAGTAACGGACGCCGACCTGCTGCTCCACGTCGTCGACTGCTCCGATCCGGAGAGCGCCAAGCGGATCGAAGTGACGAACGAAACGCTGCGCGAGCTCGGGGCCGGCGACATTCCGTCTTTGTACGTCTACAATAAGGCGGACTTGGCGGAAGGCCGGAGCTATCCTGAGAAAGCCGACGGCGGCATCTACTTGTCCGCGCGGAAGGGCGCCGGAATCGACGAATTGGTCGGGCTGATCGGAGAACGGATTTTCACGGACGACAAAACCTGCGAAGTGCTGATCCCGTACGATCAGGGAAGACTGGTCTCTTATTTTAAAGAGAATGCCGTCATCCACGCGATGAGTCACGAGGAGAACGGCACCAAGCTGTCTATGACTTGCCGGGAAGCGGATTACGAGAAATACCGGGATCTGTTCTCGTCCGCGGACCAAGAAGCTTAGCCGGATCGCCGCTTTCCTGCACGGCGAGCGCCAAGCCGGCTTCGGTTCAGCTGATTTTGAACTTGCCGGCGAGCTCCTTCATGTTTACGGACATCTGGCTTAACCGCTCCGCGGACGAGGCAATCTCGTCCATGGCGGCCAGCTGCTCTTCGTTCGCCGCGGAAATCGAGCCGGCCGTCTCGGCCGACGTCGCCGAGCCCTTCTCCATCTGCTGCAGCGATGCCGCTACTTCCTGGGCGCCGGCAGACATCTGCTCGGCGGCGGAGGAAGCTTCCTCCGCCTGATCGGTAACGCTGCGCGCCGCTTCCACGATGCTCGCGAAGGCTTCTCCCGTCTGCCGGATGGACGCGATGCCCGAGTGCACGTCCCGCTCGCCCTTCTCCATGGAGACGCCCGCCGATTCGATGTCGGCGACGATCGCTTCGATCAGCTCCGCGACCTGGACGGCGGACTCGTCCGAACGTTCGGCCAGCTTGCGGATTTCGCCCGCAACGACGGAGAAGCCCGCACCGTGCTCTCCCGCCCGCGCCGCTTCGATGGACGCGTTCAGCGCCAATAGATTCGTCTGAGCCGATATTTCCCGAATCGCCCGGGAAATATCGGCGATCTGCTGGGAGCGGTCTTCGAGCCGAGCGACGACTTGACCGAGCTCTCCGACCGTGTCGCTGATCGTGACCATCCGATTCTCGGATTCGAAGAGGAGGGAACGACCTTCCTCGGCCTGTCTCAACGTTGCGGCGGACGTCTCGAAAGTCGTTCCCGCCGAATTGGCGATCCGGTCGATGCCGACCGTCATCTCTTCCATCGCATTGGCCGTTTCCTCGATGCCCTTCGCTTGCGCTTCGTTGGTCGCCGCCAATTCGGCCAGCGACTCGGACGTCTGGTGCGCCGCTTTCACCGTATCGCCGATGACGCTCGACAGCTGTCTCGAGGAGACGGCAAGCGCGTTGGCGCTGAGCAATTGGTTGCCCGCCAGTTCTTGCAGATTATTCGCCAACTGGTTGAAGGCGGCGGCCAATCGGCCGATTTCGTCGCGGTTGCGAACCGACAGCGGCTCCCCGGTCAAGTCGCCTTGCGACATTCGTTCGGCCAGCTTCGTAATCCGGATGACCGGACGGGAGATGTGCTCGCTGAACAGCACCAGAGCGATCATGCCGCCGAACAGACAGCAGACGAGCGTAACCGTGATCGCCCAGAGGATCGCCTTCTGCCCTTCATTGTAATCCTGGACGTAAGAGCCGGCCGCGATAATCCAGCCCCAGTTCGGATTGACCTCTGCATAGACGATCTTCCTCGCTTCCGTGTCAGAATGGGGCAGCGGCCAATCGTAATAGGTGAACCCTCCTCCGCCAAGCGCAGAAGCCGCGACGTCGCGGATATAATACGTCCCGTCGGAGGTCTGCTTGTCCCATATATTCTCTCCCTCCTGGCTCGGATGGGCCAGGAGGTTCCCCTTGTCGTCCATGGCGTAGAAATAACCGTTTTCTCCTAAATCTATCGTTCTATTGATCGGTCTCGTATTGTCCGCCTGCTTCTCGCCCAGCAGCATGATCCGCAGGCTCTCTTCCGCATCCTCTCTCGAGATCGAGCCCAGTTTCACGGATTGATCCAACGCGTTAAGCATCTCGCTTGCCATTCTCACGTTATTTCTCAGGCCTTTTTCGATCAAATCGCTCGTTTCGTCGGACGACACCCGGTAGGCGACAACGCCCAGTACGAGAATCGGTACGATCAACAGAAAGAAACAAACCGCCAACAGTTTTTTTCTAATCGTGAGCATACGTGAATATTTAGCGGTTTTCGACATACCCAAGCCCTCCGACCCACATAATCTAGTTAATTTTACCTATACTCTCTCAGACCATCATAGCAGAAGAACCTCTGAGGGATTTCGGATTTCGGAGCCGATATTGGACAAATATGTGAACAATTCGCAACCGAACATACGTGCGAAAACGGAGGGCACAACTCCTTCGAACATGTTATACTTAAGGGATAGCTTACTGATTTCGACCACTCGGGAGACCTTAAAATATGATACCGACCTATGAACTGGACGACGATCAATGGGATCGGCTCGTCCGCGACGTCGCCAAGCATTTCGGCGAAGTGACGATCAACAGAGGCTTCAATTATTTCAAGCGGGGCAAAGTGGTGAAGCTCACCCTCCCCTCCGAGCGCATCGTGAAAGCCATCGTCGAGGGCGGGGATCTGTATCACGTCTCGGTGAACCTGGACTCCTTCTCGTCAAGCCGCTGCGATTGCCCCGTCGGCTATTACTGCAAGCATATGTTCGCTTCGATTCTCCGGTATGCCGACATGCACAATCGCTCGGTCCATACGCTGATTAACGCCAAGTCCGTCACCGGGTCTGCGGCGCCCAAAGCCCGCGCCGCCTCCTACAACGAAGCGCGGCAGCTCGCGGCCAAGAAAGCCGCGGAAGATCTTGCTTTCCTGCAGCAACAAGCCAAGCGGATCGCGGAGCTGAGCGTGAAGGAATGGCACGAATGGTTTGCGCTCGCGACCGCTTCGCTCATGCAGAGCTCAAGAAACACGCAGTTCGTCAACGACGCGCTCGCGGCGATCTATCGCCATAAACCCTCTCTGCCCGCGGACATCGACGCTTTCTTCCTCCTGCACGCGCACCTCTTCGTGCTCGGGAAGCTGACCAAGCAGCCGCAGGACTTGTCCGGCTATATGTACTCTTATTTAGCTTTTCACACGCATCACGCGGCATCCGATCTGCAGGGCAAGGTCGCCCAACGCATCGTCCAGATGGCCGGCACGGCCGTTCGGCCGGATAACGAGGCGAGAATGCGGCAGACGTTGTTCTACTTGCGAAGCGAAATGCTGGCCGAGACGAACGAGAATCACTACTATCTGCGTCACTACCTGCAAGCTTGGAAGGAATGGTTGATCGGCAGAGCGGACGGCTCCTTCGCAAGCGAGGAGGAATTCGTCCGCCTAAGCGAGGCCCAAACCGCCGATTCGCCCTCTTCCCTTGCCCTTAACGTGGCCCGGGCCGCCCTGCGCACATTTCAAGGAAACGACGAAGAAGCTTGGAATCAGCTGCGGGCGATCGACGAACGGACGAACATCCCCGAGGAGTTTCTGCTCGGCTTCCTCGACCATCTCGCTCAAGTCGAAAGCTGGCCCAGGCTCGCCGACTGGCTGGTCGAAGTGACCCCGCTGCTTAATCTCCGCAAGGCAAGCGGCGTCCGCGCCTATTCCGAATACTGGGATCTGGCCGTTCGCCATCTTCCGGAAGCCGGGCCGCGAATGTGGGACAGTCTCGTCTCCCTGCTGCCCCATACCCGGGAGCTGTACGAGGAGAAGCTGCTGGAGACCGGCCAATGGCGGCGATGGATGGACTTCCAGCTCAGCATGAGCAGCGATCCGTTGGAATTCCGGGTGACCGACCTCGCGCCGATCGAGAAAAACGCGCCGGAAGCGCTGCTGCCTTTTTACCACCAAGCGGTCGAACGCTACGTCCTGCTCAAGAACAGGGACGGCTACAAGACGGCGGTCAAACTGCTCAAAAGATTGGCGAAGCTGTATAAGCGGCTGAAAAGGGAATCTCTCTGGGAGGCCTTTTTCGATGCGTTCGTCGACAGGCACAGCCGCCTGCGCGCGCTTCAGGAGGAGCTTCGGAAAGGAAAGCTGTTGATATGATGCAAAATCGGATCGATAGAAAAATAAACGTGCGCGCGCTGCTCGGGGGATACGGAGACGCTCTGCTTCACGGCTACTACGACGGCGTCTACGGCTCCGTTTCCGGCCTCAACCTGAAGCATGCCTTGTTCGCTTGGCACGAACCCTCTTTCTACGGAACGGAGCTGGTTGTCCACAGGCTCGAGGAGATAGAAGCCGTCGTACTTCCGTCCGAGATGGTTCTCCCCTACTTCGCCAATCCGGAGCTGCTCAGCCATATCGAGTGGGAATGGGACGACTATGCCCGGCGGCTGCTCGAGATGGCTCCTCTGCTGGTCAGACGGATCGAGGAGAAAAAGTATCACCCGAGCTTCGAAGCCTTCTTGGCGGACAAGCTGGAGTGGACGTGGGACGAAGATTCGCTGTCCCCGGACGAGCGGGCATCGCTGGCGGCGGTCGCATCGGACGCAGAGTTCATGGGCGGGCTTCGGGCGGCGTTCTCCTCGGCGGTCTATAACATGCAGTACGGCTTGCCGACGTCGGCGGGCGATCTGCGCAGGGAATACCCGCTGCTCTTCTCGTCCAAGGACAAGCTGGTTCAAGCCGGATTGACGGAGAACGACTGGCTCGTCTCCATCGGATGGAGAGCGGACAACGCTCCCTTTCGTCCCGCGCTGCAATTGCTGGAGCCGGGCGAGCAGGAGGACGATTGGCGCATGCGGCTCGTTCTTCAGGACAAGAAGGACGAGTCGGCGGTCTTCCCCGCGCGACTCACCGCGACCGGAGAACTGCTCGGCACATGGCCCCGCGAGTGGTCTCCCTATGTCGCACAGCGATCGCCGCAATGGTTGGAGCGATTGCTCGCCTTGCTGCCGGACGACCGGTTCAACGGCTCTCCCCGCGACGTATTCGCGGAACCTCTGGACGACGAGGCCGCTTGGCGCTTCCTGACGGCGGACAGCCAGCGGCTGCTGGCGGCAGGCTGGCAGGTGCTGCTGCCCGCCTGGTGGGAGACGGCCAGCCGGAAGAAGCCGCGGCTCCGCGCCAAAGTCGGCTCCGGCGAAGGCAGCCGCGCCGGCGGGTCGCTGTTCGGACTCGACTCGCTGGTCGACTTTGACTGGCGAATCGCCATCGGCGACGTCGATCTGTCGGAGACGGAGTTCGCCGAGCTCGTCGCCCGGGGCGCCAGGCTCGTCCGTTTCCGCGGCCAATGGATTCAGCTCGACCCGGCGCTGCTGGCGCAAATCCGCAAGGCGATGTCCTCCGTGGACAGACGGCAAGGTCTCTCCTTCCAGCAAGTGCTTCAGCTGCATCTGCTCGGAGGAGAAGCCGATTGGAACGCCGAGCAGGAAGAAAACGAACAGTCGGAGGCCGACCGGGAGCACCGCATTCGGCTGGAGATCGAGCTGAACGAACATCTGACGAGGCTGATCGGCCAACTGACGCAGCAGTCGGAGCAGCCGAAGCTTCCCGTGCCCGCCGGGCTGCGGGCCGAGCTCCGCTCCTATCAGCAGGAAGGCTACGCCTGGCTGAGCTTCCTGCGCAGATTCGGGCTCGGCGCGTGCCTCGCGGACGATATGGGCCTCGGCAAGACAGTGCAGCTGATCGCTTATTTGCTGCACATTCAAGAGAGCGCGGCCGGAGGCGAACGGCCGATGCCGTCGCTGATCGTCTGCCCGACGTCCGTGCTCGGCAACTGGCAGAAGGAGATCGGCCGCTTCGCTCCTTCGCTGAAGGTGATGCTGCATTATGGAAACAAACGGCTGAGCGGCGAAGAATTCGTGGAAGAGGCCACGCAGGCCGACGTCGTGCTGACGTCGTACGCAACCTGCTCCCTCGATCAGGAGACGCTCCAAGGTCTGACCTGGACCTCGATCAGCCTGGATGAAGCGCAAAACATCAAAAACGCGCAGACCAAGCAATCGGCCGTCGTGCGCAGCCTGCCAGCCAGGCATCGCATCGCGCTGACCGGAACGCCGATCGAGAACCGGCTGTCCGAGCTGTGGTCGCTGTACGACTTTATCAATCCCGGCTACTTGGGCAGCTCGCGGGAATTCAACAACCGGTTCGCTGCGGCGATCGAGCGGGAACGGGACGAGCAGAGCACGGCCGAGCTGCAGAAGCTGATCAAGCCGTTCATGCTGCGGCGCAAGAAGAAGGACCCGGCCATCCAGCTCGATCTGCCGGACAAGAACGAAATGAAAACTTACGTCCATCTGACCGCCGAGCAAGGCGCGCTGTACGAGCAGACGGTGAACGAGCTGATGGAGAAAATGCAGAAGCTGGAGGGCATCGAGCGCAAAGGGGCGATTCTGGCCGCGTTAACCCGGCTCAAGCAGCTGTGCGACCATCCGCTGCTGCTGACCAAGGAAGCCGTGCCCGAAGCCGTGTCGGAGGAAAATCCGATTGTGGACGTCGAAGCGCTCGCCAGCCGCTCTTCCAAGCTGGAGCGTCTACTGGCGATGGTCAAGGAGCTTCGCGAGGAAGGCGATCGCTGCCTGATCTTCACGCAATACGTCGACATGGGGAATATGCTGAAGAGGATTCTCGGGCAGGAATTGCAGGAGCCCGTCTTCTACCTCAACGGAAGCACGCCGAAAGCGACCAGAGACCGCATGATCGAACAGTTCCAAGCGGTCGCGGAGCCTGCGGATGTGGAGGAACAACGTCCCGGCGTGTTCGTCCTGTCGCTGAAGGCTGGCGGCGTAGGGCTTAATCTGACGGCGGCGAACCACGTCTTCCACTTCGACAGATGGTGGAATCCGGCTGTCGAGAACCAGGCGACGGACCGCGCCTACCGGATGGGCCAGACGCGGGACGTACAAGTCCACAAGTTCATCGCGCTTGGCACGTTGGAGGAGAAGATCGACGAGATGCTGGAGAGCAAGCAGCAGCTCAGCGACAACGTCGTCTCCTCCTCCGAAGGATGGATCACCGAGCTGTCGACGGAGGAATTGAAGGATCTGTTTACGTTGCGGCGCGATCTCGTCGGATGACGGAAGGGCGCTGATGGGGACCCGCCGGGGCTTGAACCGGCGGGTCTCCTGCCGTTCGCGCATCCTCTTCCGCGAAATATTCGGCCAGAAAGTCGCGAAACCGGACAGCCGCCTTGGACAAGTACTTGTTCTCGCTCCAGACGACCTGGAAATCGCGCCGGCAGACCGGATGCTCGATCGGAATGCGGCGATAATCGGCGGATTGCGGTCCGCAGCTGCCCACCATCGCCACGCCTAACCCGGCTTTCACCAGGCTGACGATGGACGAAGGCTCGTCGACTCTGCAAATGAAGTTTGGCGCTATGCCGGCTTCGCGAAGAAACCGCTCGTTCATCCGCTGGAACGGAAATTCTTCCTTGTACCCGATGAACGGCTCGCCAGCCGCCTCCTCCAGACGGATGATTGCTCTGGAAGCGAGACGGTGCCCGTTAGGAACCGCCAAATACAGACTTTCCCTCAGCACGATCATTCCGTTAATGCCTGCGCGTCCCCCCAGCGGCATCGGAGTGAAGCCGATGTCCGCCTCTCCAGCCTCGACCATCTGCTCGATTTCGTCCGCCGCCTGCGTAATCCGGAATCGGACTTCAGGATATTGCGCAACGAACTTGCCGATCGGCTCCGACAGTCGCTCCAGCGTCCAGGTGGCGAGATGGATGCTGCCCTGCTCCAATCCCGCCAGCTCGGCCACCTCCTGCTTCCCCTCCTCCAGCAGCGCCAGCGCCATATCGACTTTCTTCAGAAACGCCCTGCCATACTCGTTCAGCCGAATCTGCTTGCCATGGCGGTCAAACAACGGAACTCCGAGGTCCGCCTCAAGCCGGGAAATCGTCTTGCTCAGCGCCGGCTGGGCGACAAGCAGCTCCGCGGCCGCTCTCGTCATATGCTCCGTTCGGGCCACCGTACGAAAATATCGCAATTGAAGAAGCTCCATCTCCTCACGCTCCTTATAACCTCTAGTATATAAGCATTATGGTTTAAGATGTATTTTTGTTATTTTCATGCTCAGTATAAAATACTTCTTGCAGGAGAACAACAGGCAACTGGCTCCGCAGAAAGAAGGTTATCTTATGGATTCCGAATCCCAAGCTCGCGCAGGCCGCAAGCTGATTCGCGTTCTTGCGTTTACGCTTGTCATCACGGTCATGAGCGCGACCATGTTCAATATCGTGCTGCCCCTGATCGCCGCCGACTTCGGCTTGACGATCTCGCAAGTCAGCTGGGTGTCGTCGGCATTCCTGCTCGTCTACGCGATCGGAACGATGCTGTACGGCAAGCTGGCGGACAGCTACAAGCTGAAAAGCCTGCTCACCTTCGGCCTCGTCTTTTTCGCCTTCGGCTCCTTGATCGGGCTCGCCGCCCAGAGCTACTGGACGGTGCTGCTCGGCCGGGTGCTGCAGGGAATCGGGGCGGCCGTCGTTCCGGCGACGGCCGGCATTATCCCCGCCCGCTTCTTCCCGCCGGAAACCCGCGGCCGCGCCCTCGGCATCGCCATGACGGGTCTGGCCATCGGCAGCGCGATCGGCCCGGCCGTAGCCGCGCTTGTCGTAAGCGCCGTGCATTGGCGCTGGCTGTTCTGCATGCCGCTGTTCGGGCTGCTGGCTCTGCCGTTTTACCGCAAATATTTGAACGAGGAGCCCGCCAAAGAGGGGTCCCCGATCGATTGGCTTGGCGGCGGCTTGCTTGCCGGCGCGGTCGCGTCGCTGCTCCTGGCGATTACGAACGCCGCCTGGCCTTACGCGGCGGGATGCGCCGCGCTGCTGATCGCCTTCTACGCCAGAATCCGCTCGGCTAAGTCACCGTTCATTCGCTTGGAGCTGCTGCGCAACAGAAGCTACTCCGTCGGCATCGCGATCGCGTTCGCCGCGACCGCCGTCGCATACTCGCTGCCGTTTCTCAGCCCGCAATTGCTGACCCACGTCAACGGCCTCTCGCCCGCATGGGTCGGTCTGACGATGGTTCCGGCCGCCGTCGTAACGGCTGTGCTCGGACGCTCGGCAGGCAAACTCGCCGATGCCAGGGGCAATCCGTTCCTGTTCTACGCGTCGACGGGATTGCTCTGCTTCAGCCTTTTGCTGTTATCGGGTTTCGCGGGAATATCTCCGGGTTTTATCGCCGCGTTTCTGATTTTCGGCACCGTTGGCCATTCGTTCATGTACATCGCCTTGTCCAACGGCATTTCCCGAACTCTGCCCCCAGAGCAGGTAGGAATCGGGATGGGTCTGTTATCGATGCTTAACTTCATCGCAGGGGCCGTATCGGCCAGTCTGTTCGGAGGGGTTGTCGATCGGGGAGCAAGCAGCGGCTGGAATCCGCTTAACGTCTATCCAAGCGCATTCGCTTACAGCAACCTCTACCTCATATTGGCAGGCTTGCTGGCCGTCTTCATTGCGGTCTACTTCTTGCAGTTCGGAGGAATCAGGCGGCGCGGCGCCAACTCGCCGAAAGCAACTTCCATTTCCTGAAAGGATGATTAAGATGACAGACTCTTGGACAACGATGAAAGCCGCCGTCTTCTCCTCCTTCGGTCCTCCCGAAGTATTGCGAACCGTCGCGGTCGCAAGGCCCGATGCCGGCCCCGGAGAAGTTCGCGTGCGTGTCAAAGCGGCGGGCGTTCAGCCCGCCGATCTGTCCGTGCGCATGGGATGGACTCCGCCCGGAGCGGAAGTCCGGCTGCCGCAAATTCCGGGCAACGAGTTCTCGGGTATCGTCGACCAAGTCGGAGCAGGCGTCGCGGACTGGACCGAAGGCGACGAAGTGCTCGGCTACCGGCTGCTGAATTGCTACGCCGAATACGTCGTCGTACCTGCGGAACAGGTCGTCGCCAAGCCTGACGGCATGCCATGGGAGGAGGCGGGTTCCTTGTCCGCCTCCGGACAGACGGCGCATACCGCGCTACGCGAGCTGAAGGTCGGCGTCGGCGATACGCTGCTCGTCCATGGAGCCGCGGGCGGCGTCGGCACGATTGCCGTACAGCTCGCCCGCGCTTGGGGCGCGACGGTCATCGGCACCGCGAGCGAGCGCAATCACGATTACCTGCGCTCGCTAGGCGCCATTCCCATAGCTTACGGCGACGGCTTGGTCGATCGCATCCGCGCCCTTGCCCCGCAAGGCGTAGATGCCGCCCTGGACGCGGCCGGCGAAGAAGCGCTGCGCGCATCCGCCGAACTGATCGGCGACAAATCCCGCATCGGCACGATCGTTTCTTTCGAGCTTGGCGCCGCGCTGGGCGTCCGAGTCATTCGTAGCCAGCGTTCCGCCGCGCGGCTGGCGGAGTTGGTCGAGCTCTACCGCCAAGGCTCGTTAAGCCTTCACGTGCGCCGAACATTCCAACTGGAACAAGCCGCGGACGCCCACCGCGAGATCGAACGGGGACATGGCCGCGGCAAAGTCGTCTTGCGCATCGATTGAATACAGCAGGGCGAATGCTTCGCCGGTTATTACGTTATCTATCTATAGATGGCGCTGAAGATCCGCTTTCCGGAGAAGTCTGCGCGCGGCGGCGCTGCCCGCGATCATGACCAAGGAGCAGCCGAGCAGGCCGACGGACGCCACCGTCCTCTCGTCCGCTCCGAGGCTCGCCGTCACGGATCCGGCAGTTACGCCGAGCGCGATTCCCATCGCGGCGGACAGCATCCCCAGCGCTTTGCCCGCCGGAGAGCGAGAGCCGATTCCGAACACCATCAAGCAGGCGATGGAGGCCATTCCGGCGGCCAATAGCAGCAACATCATGCGATCACCCCGTCCTAGTATATGAGTTCATTACTAGAATGGTCATGAATCGTGCCCGCTAAACCCTCCCCGGCCGCTCTCCAGCCGATTATTCCTCGTCCATTTTCACTTCTCTCACACTTTTCAAGTAGCTCATAATTTGCTTCTGGGCTTTGCCCGACACAGGAGCAATTATCTCTCCGTTTCTCGTGCGCAGCTTGACGATATTCAGAATCCCGTCGAACGTCTCCACGCGCTTCGGGTGAACGAGCGTTCCCCGGTCGGTCCGAACGAATCCCGACTCCTGCAGCAGATCGGACAAGTCTTTGACCGTGGATATCATTTTGTACTCGTCGTCGTACGAATAGATCGTCATCTTCCCGGCGCCGTCCGTTTGCAAGTATACGATTTCTTTCACGTCGAGCAATCGATGCTCTCCTCTTGAGTTCAGCAGCGGCAGCAGCATCCCTCTCCCCCCCTTGTCGACTAGTAGCGTATAAGTTATTTCGGTGCGGAGATGATACATATAGATCGCAGTCAAGGCAGTAACAGGAACTCAATATCTTGATTATAGCTTTAAATACGATTTATGAATACTATTTTCAGTTTGAACTGTATCCTTCTACCGCTTCATTCCCTCTCGCTACTTTTCTACACTGAGAAGGAACGAATGAGAGGTGTGAACGATTGGCGAACGATATTCTGAAGCTCGTCGGCCAACGCATACGAAGCTTGCGCAAGGAACGGGGACTGTCGCAGGAGCAGCTCGGGGAGAAAGGCGGCTTCCACTACTCCTACATCGGACAAGTGGAACGCGGCGAGAAGAACGTATCCCTGCTGAACTTGGCCAAAATCTCCGAAGCGCTGGAAGTCAGCTTGTCGCAGTTGTTCGCTTACATAGACGGAGAAGAGAAGCGCACCGATTCGGAAAACGATCTGCTGGAAATTTTGTCGGCGCTGCGCGATCAGAAACCCGATCAGGTTCGAATGGTTCGCAATGTCGTGCGGGAGATTCTGGGGGACGGCGATCAATATTCGACGAACAAGCGGAACTGAGCCTCATCCCTATAAGCGCGAAAAAAAAAAGGACCTCGCCCTCCGCCGTTGCGGTGGAATTCGAGGTCCTTTCGTATATAGCCCGGGGCGTTCCCTTTTACGCGTACGCCTTCGGGTCAGCTTTCGTGACGAGTTCCGCTTGTCCTTACTTGTCCCGCAGCTGCCGGATTTGCTCCTCGCTCATCCCGCTTACTTCGGCGATCGTTTCGATGTCCATTCCTTTTGCCAGCATCTTTAGCGCCATCTCTGTGCGGCTATCGGCAAGCGCTCCTTTTCGAGCCTCTTCCGCAGCCTCTCTCGCAGCCTTTTCCACGGCCTCTTCCACGGCTTTTTCCACAGCCTCTTCCACGGCCTTTTCCACAGTCTCTTCCACAATTTTTTCCGCCATTTTTTCTGCTATTTTTCCCGCCATTTTTTCTGCCATTTTTTCCGCAGCTTTTTTCGCCGTTACGTCCACCGAATACACCCAGTCCCGCAAATACCTCTCCTTGTCGTCGAGAAAATCCTTGAAGCGTTCCTCTAAACTTAGCTCCTCCAGCTTCTCTTCCGTTTTGGCAATGATCGGATCCATGGCCATCAGCTCCTTCAATTGGTTTTCAGGCAGCTTCTCGTCCATGAACATCAGCCACCTGTGCAAGGCGATGCTTGTATCTTTGTCCATTCGCTCGAACTTGGGAAACTCGATGAAGTGAACTTCGAGCGCGTCGGTCAGCAGCGCGCGTTCCTCGTGGTCCTCGTAGAAGTGGTACGTGCTATGAAATCTATCGTATGGAAAAAGGTTAAAGTTAAGGAGATTAATCGTGATCGTCTTCCGCAAACTTTCGTAAGGATTGCCTGCAGTAAGCGCGGAGGCGAACAGCTTCGACAAGTAAAACAAGGTGCGCTTCACCATGTTGTCGCGTTCAACCATTTGCATTTCGATGTTGATCAATTCTCCGCCGGACAGCTCGGCCAGAATGTCGAGGCGGCCGTTTTTGCCTGTCCGCGTATCGCTTCCCAGCTCCATATTCCCCGCGATCTGGAGCGACGAGATCGGATCCTTCCCGTCCGGCCGAAGAATCGCGTTTAGCAGCGCCTTCAAGCTTTCCTCCGACGCTTGCTTGCCGAACAGATGGCGGAATATAAAATCGTTTTTCGGTTTCAATCGAATGACAGCCAATACATCCACTCTCCCGTATGGTTAGTCGGCATAAAATGCCACGCTCCATCGGTGCTTCCGCATCGGCGTATATAAGGATATTATATCATGTTCCACACGTTCCATCATCCCGCTCAACGTTTCACTTGGCGTAATGCAAGATCGCGGCGGCGGCGCGTTCCCGCCTGTCCGGATCGTCGCTGCGAAGCGCCGTCTTCAGCACCTCAAGCGCCTCGGCGATCGTCTCGTCGTCGACCTTCGGCCGGTCAGCAGCCGGCTGAACGCCCTGCGGAGAGAGCCATCTGTCCAATTGCGCCAGTTGAAACGGATACGGAAAAGATTGGACGATGCCCGAAGCGTCCAGCATGTCCTGCACGAGACCGTTCAGCTCCGAGCGCGCGATCCGGTGCAGCCACGTGACGCCGCGGCGGTGGCAAGCCCCGTCCTCGGGAACGTCCGCAGACTCCACGTAAAAATAATCCCCGACATCGCCCAGCACGACCGTGTCCCCATCCGCGAACAGCAGATAATCGCCGTCCCGTACTCCGCTCGCGAACAGATGGATTTCCTCCGCAGCCTTCCGAAGCTCAGGCCCGGCGTCCCCGTCCAGACCGATCAATCTCCTCTCGATCTCGTCCCTGTCCGCTCCCTCCAAGTCCCCGATGCCCGGGCAGCCTATGCTGACATAGTTATCTTCCAGGAATCGCTCGAAGCGCCCCTCGAACGCGGGATTTAACCGCATGCCGTACAGCTTCATTTTCCCCGACGCGCCCCCCTTCATCCGAACCACTGGCTAATATAGAGCATGATCAACAATCCCAGGATAAAAGAATAAGTAGAGGACCGTTCGTATCCGTGCCCATGGCTTTCCGGGATCAGCTCCTTATAGGAGATGAACAGCATCGCCCCCGCGGCGAAAGCCAATCCGTAGCCGATCATGCCGGCGATACCGCTTGCCGTAAAATAGCCGACAACCGCCGAGACGGCTTCCATCAGTCCGGTCAAGAAAACGATGGCGAACGACCGCAGCTTGCTCACCTTCGAGTTGATCAGGAATACGGCGAGAATAAGCCCTTCCGGCATATTCTGCGCTCCGATCGAAATCGCCACCATCGGTCCCAGCCCTTCATTCTGGCTCGCATAGCTGAAGCCGGTACTCAGACCCTCGGGAATATTGTGAATGAACAGCGCGATAATGACGAGCAGCGACTTCGAATCGAACGAGCTGACCCGGCTGTCGTTCTCCACGTCGATATGAGGAATGTTCTTCTCGATCAGATCGAGCGCGACGACTCCGACCAGCAGACCGAGCGTCAAGCCCAATATCCCCGATTCCTTAATCGCCTGCGGCATCAGGCCGAACGTCGAAGCCGACACCATAATGCCCGCCGTGAAAGCGACCAGCACGTCCTTCCACTTCTCGGACAGCCTGCGGATGAAAAAGATGGGTGCGGCTCCAAGCACGGTGGCCATGGCCGAAATAAAACTTCCGAGTAAAGCGGACTCCAAATCCGAGTGCTCCCTTCGTGCCGATAACGTAAGTGTCTGAGTTGATTCTAATTTGAATCGCCCGCCATTGCAATCGTGAACAAGGGCCGCCCCCGCCGATGATCGGAAGGGACAGCCCTTGATAGGAATGCAGTCTATTCGGTTAAGGCTACGCCCAGCGTGTAAATCTCGCACTTGCCAAGGCGGACCTTCAGCGGCTCGTCGCGGTCGGAAGGCGTGACGTCTTCGCCGGAGCGTTCGAGCACGTCGCTCTTATAGAGGCGCGTGAAGTCGCTCGTCGCGTACACGCTCAGCTCTCCGTCCGCCGGCTGCAGGTTGTACCAGCGCAGCATCAGATCGCCGCTGTCCTCCGCGAGCTTCATCGAGGAGAAAGCGATGCCTTCGCCCTCCCAGTGCAGAGGCGCGTCGATCGCGGCCAACTTGCCGTCGTGCACGCCGGTCTGCGCGACCGTCCACGGAACCGGGAACTGGTACGCCAGCGCGAATGCTCCCGAAGCCGCTCCGTCTCCGGCATGCGGAATAATCATCAGCTCTGCGCTATGCTCGCCCAAGCATTGCGCCTCCGGCGTCGGGAAGACGCCCCAGTCGCCGAGCTCGGACACCGAGCGCAGCAGCGTGACGGCGATCGTATTGCGTCCGTCGCGCAGCACCTCGTATTCGTTCAGACCGCGATTGGCGACCGTAAGCCCCCGGGAGCCGTCGCCGACATCGGCGAACGCTTGCTGGTGCTGAGCGTTGCTCGGATTTTTCCATTCCGCGGACGGCTCGTTGGCGCGCACCGCCACCTCGAAGATCGCGTCGGCGCGGTGAGAGCCCGCGTTCAGATCGGTCGGGAACAGCGCGCGAACGCGATGGTCCTTGGCCTGGTTGTCGAACGTCACTCGGACGCCGACGCCCCTGCCGTCCCGCTCCAGGCTGACCAAAGTGCGGATCGTCAGCGGCACGGTATGCTCCACCCGCTGTGCCTTGCGCTCGGGGTAGTACACCGCCTCCCGCTTCTCCTTCTCGAACAGCTCGTCCGCCGAAGCCGGCACCGCCCAGTAATGGACGATCTCGATCGAAGCCCGGTACGGCTTATTCTCCAGCACCGTAATTTCCGCTTCCAGCCCCTTGGTCGTGAGCGGAGTCTCTCCGTCCGGCTGCTTGTACATATACTCGTTGCCGATGTCGCCCGTGTCCTCGTACACGAGCAGATCGCGATAGACGCCCCCGGACGCCTTGTCCGTCACCGAGAGCGAGCCGTCGTCCGCGATCTCGACGCGCAGATGTTCGTTCTCCAGCACGCGTCCTTCCGACACCAGCGAAGCTTCAGCCGAGGCTCCGGACGATACGCCGACTTCAACCCCTGCGGAGCCCTTCACCCAGGCATACGCCTTATGCCCCAACGCAGGCACGCGGTCGGCTTGCAGCACGAGCTTCACCCGGCGCGCCCAGTAAGGCTGGCGGAACTTATCGTTAGGCAGATCATAGCCGAATTGCAGGCCGAGATCCTCCAGCGTATGCGCTGCGACGCGGCCTTCCACGTCTACGACGACGCGGCCGGTCACGTCCACCTCGTTCATTCTCCGGATCATCTCGTCCATGGGGACGCCGTCGCGGAAATAGATCCGCGCCGCATCCAGCTCCACTTCCACCGTGCCGGCGCGCTCCCAGCCCGTCGTATTGAATACGACGAACGGCAGTGCATCGTCTCCGTACTCGGCGAACGGCGAAGTATCGACCGCCTCCGCCAGCGCCTTCGCGCTCGCGTCCACGACCGTCTCGGCGACGTGGCGGCTCTTGTCGAAGCGGGTCACCATCTCGCGGTGCACCTCGTCCACGCTGCAGCCGCAGATGCTGTCGTGCGGATGGTTCTGCATCAGCGTTTTCCAAGCGTACGTGAACAGATGGTGCGGATAAGCATGGCCCGCCGCCACGGAAGCGTAAGCCGCCAGCGGCTCTGCCACCTTCTCCAGCAGCGTCTGCCCGCGCTCGTTCATCTGCTTCAAATAAACCCTTGCCGAAGCCGTGTTAACCAGCGTGGACCAGCCGTCCGTGCGCTGGCTGCGCAGCTCGCCCCGGACGACCGACAGCTCCGACTTCAGCGCCCCTTCGACAGAAGCCAGATAGTCTGCGAAACTGGAATGCACGAAGTCCGTGTCCGGATACAGCTCGCGGGCAACGCGAATCGCCTCCGGCAGATCGGTCTGGATCGGCTGGTGGTCGCAGCCGTTCATGAACAGCAGCTCCCCGGTGGACGCGTATTTGCCCGCGTCCGCCAGCTTGCGCTCCCAATAGGCCCGCGCCTCGGCCGGATCTGCCGGCACCTCGTTGCCGTTGCTGTACCAGTTGGCGAACAGGATGCCGAGCACGCGCGAACCGTCCGGCCCTTCCCAGATCAGCTCGGAGAAGGACGATTCGTAGTCGGAATCGGCGACCGTATTGTTGAACCCGGTCGGCTTGACGCCCCGGCCGAACACGGCGTTGCCGATGTCCGCCTGCCGCATCAATTGCGGAGCCTGCCCGATGTTGCCGAACGTATCCGGGAAATAGCCGACCTTGGAGATCGTCCCGTAACGCCCGGCGTCCTGATGGCCGATCTGCAAGTTGCGCACGTTGGCTTCGCCGCTCGTCAGGAACGCGTCCTGAAGAATGTACCACGGTCCGATATGGATGCGGCCTTCATGAATCAGCTTCTCCAGCCGCTCCCTGCGGTCGGGTCGCACTTGCAAATAATCCTCCAGAATGATCGTCTGTCCGTCGAGGAAAAAGCTGCGATACTCCGGCTCGCGCTCCAGCGTGTCCATCAGCGTATCCATCAGCTCGATCAACCGAACGTGATGCTTCTCGTAAGGCAAGTACCACTCGCGATCCCAGTGGGTATGCGAGATGATATGAGCCGTTCGTCTATTCGTCTTGTCTGTCATGCCGCAAGCTCCTCACCGTTTATGCATTTGCGGTTATCCGCACTTCCTCCGGCCGATAGACGGATACGATGCGTCCCTCTCCGTCCGTTGCGAACAGCACCGCTCTTTCCCGTTCCAGCTCGAAGCTGTAAGTCGTACCCGTAAGCGCGTCCTTCACCCGAACGGACGTGTCGAAGGCATACTCCGACACGAACACGTACAGCGAGCCGTCCCGGAATTTCAATCTGCGTCCGTATACGCCGGGCAAGTCGCCTTCCAGCCACTCCAGCTCCGATTCGTACCCGGACGCCTTCAGCGCGTGGGCATACAGCGCCGAGATCGGCTCGACCCGGTCGTTCAGCTCTACCGGCAGCGGACACCAGATGACGCGCCCTTTGCCGTGAGCCGCTTCGACGACCGCGTCGCCCGCCGTCCCCGAGCCGCTGCCCTCAACGGCAATCTCCTTGAATACCTGAGCGATCCTCCGATTGCCGTAAGACACCGGATAGGATGCCCCGCCGATAACCAGCCGCTCCTCGCGAACGACGTTGCTCAGCTTCCGCTGTCCGAACGCATCGGTGAGCCTTTCCGCCGAGCGCCAGTATGCGTCGATTCCCATCGGTCCCGTGAACAGCATAGTCGCACCCGTGCGCGCAACGTAATCAAGCAGCTCCGCGAATGCCTTGTCGTCTACGTTATGCGCGGACGGCACGATGACCAGCTTGGCCGGGGCCGCCTCCAGCTCGTGCAGATGATACTCCGACACGCCGCGGAACGGCACGTTCAGCTCGTAGCCGAGCACCCGCGTCAGCCGCGTCGTCGCGTCGAACGCCAGCTTGCGATTCGAGAAGTCGTTGGAATACGGGAACACGACGGCGACGTCTTCCAGCTCGCGGTCCCGGAACAATCCCTTAATCTCCTCCATAAAGCTGCCGAAACGATACGACACGTCCGCCTCCGGCTTCTCCGTGCCGTCGGCGCGCAAGGCGCCGATGTGCGATTCGTTGGCGTTGTCCATGTAGAAGTTGGTGTTCCAGATCCAGTGGATCGCGCCCGCGCCGCCCGTCGAGAACGCGTAGGCGTACTTGCGCTCCAGCATGGCGCGCAGCTCTTCCTCGCTCCGCTTGGCGAAGCCTTCCGGAGTCTCCACATACATGATGCCCGTTTCCTGGACGACATTCGGCTTGTCAGCCGTCTTGGCGAAAATTCCGTCCCACAGCAGATGGTCGTTCAGCCACCAGCTATGCACCGTCGTGTAGTCTGCCGCTTCCTGATAGAAGAACGGGGAAGGCCGCTGCGCCCCGAGCGCCTCGTCCTGGCCGACCGTGACAAGCTGGTCCGGGCAGACGTCCTTGATCGCGTCGTACAGCTCCTTCGCCCAACGATTGTGCATCTCCATGGAAAACAGAACGTAATCCAGCCAGCGCGTCCCTCTCTTGCCCTGGTGCATATCCTGAATATCGAAGTTGATGTCGCGCGCTTCGGGAATGGCCGCCGAGGCGAAGTCGGGCAATTCTCCCTGCGTCATCCCCCAGCGTTCGCGCAGCGCCTCGACCGTTCCGTGCCGCTTGGTGAGCCACTCCACATAAGCCTGACGCTCGAATTCATCCCGGCAAGACCGGGGACCGTCTGCGAAAATCTGCTCGGGATCGAACATCGAAGGCTCGTTGATCAAATCCCAATCGACGTTCGTCGTCTCCCGATGACGGCTGACGATCGAGCGAATGAAGCGCTTCTGCGCCTCTACGCTGCGAGGGTCGAGATACGGGTTCTTCCCTTCCCACGTCTCCGGGGTGAACGAGAAGAACGTAAACGTCACCTGCAAATCATGCTTCTTCGCCGTCTGGAAGAAAGCGTCGATAGCGCGCAGCACTTCCTCCGAAGCGTGGCCGTCCACCTGCATCACGTTGCGGTACGCGGTCCAGATGCCTGTGCGAATCCAGTTGATGCCGGCCTTGCGCATCTGCGCCATATCCTTGTCCCAGACCGCGACGTTGGGCAGGAACAGGAACTTGCGCGCGACGTCCGATGTCATGTACGTCATGCCGACGATCGGCAGCGGCTGCCCGTCCTTCTCGAAATAATCCCTGCCGACGCCGATCGGACTGCCCGACTTCAGCAGCTCCGCGTCGACGGCCCAGAAGCCTTGACGCAAGATGCGCTTCTCGCCGTCCGAAGCTTCGGCTTCGCACGCGACCGCGTAGCAGCCGCCCTCCAGATCGATCGGCACCGGAATGCGCTCGAACCCGATTTCTTCTCCGACCTTGGCCGCAAGCCGATGCTCGAATACGACGGCCCCGTCCTTCTCCCGGACAACCCGAAGCGAGAACGTCCACTCGCGAGCCTCGCCGCCGCGTCCGAGCTTCTGCGCCTGAAGCGTCAGCAGCGGACGCTCGTGCGGCTCGTAGGAAGCGTAGCTCGGCTTGACCCACAGCTCGGTCACGCCGGCCGCGCTGAACGAAGCCCAGCGAGCCAACGCCTCGAAGCCGCCGGATTCGGCGAACGAACGCCCGAGCGGTTGATTGACGAACAGCCAGCGTCCGCCGGCGAATTCGCCCCGCATGTTCTCCCACAGCACGACCGGAGCGGCAACCTCCCGTCCTTCGGACGAGATGCCTTTCACCAGGGCGTGAATGACTGCGTCCATCGGACCGGCGGAGCCCATCTGATGCGGCAGGTCGCTCGACTTCGTCACATGCGGCACGAGGTTCCACGTATCCGCGACGTCAAGCAGCGCCTCGCTGCCCCCGAACAACGGAAGATCGCCCGCCGCTTCCAGCTTCGCGACAGGCTTCGATTGGACCGGCAGCATCTCGTGAATGCGAAGCTGCCGATGATATGCGGTTTGCTCGGGTTCGACATGCCATCGGCCTTCGACCGAACGCACCGGTCTGCGGAACGGCGCTCCGCCCGCGCTGACCAATCCGCCTCCCCGTTTCAGGAAAGCCACCGTCTGTTCCCAGGCGTCCGCCGGGAAATAAGGGGCGTGCAGCGTGACGAAGCTTCCTCCGTCCGCCTCCTTAAGCGCCCCTGCCAAGCCGGCCGCGTCGACAACTGTACCGATTGCCCGCAGCCGCTCCATCGCCTCGCCCCCGAGCGCCGCGGCGCCCGGGAACGAAGGATCGTAGAATAGGATCGTTTTAGCCATCCAGCAATCCCGCCTTCATCGACTTGTAGACCAACTGGGAGAACAAGCTGTTCGACCAAGCGAACCATTTTCTCGTGAACGTACCCGGATCGTCCGCATGGAAGCCTTCGTGCATGAAGCCCGTATCCGCGTCCGTCGCTTCCAGCAGGGCGATCATCTCCAGCTTCTCCTCGGCCGACTTCGCGGTCAAACCTTGCATCGAGAGCGCCATGTGCCAGATGTAATCCGGCGGCGTGTGCGGGCTTCCAATGCCTTTGGCCACCTTGCCCTCGTAATAGAACGGATTTTCCTTGCTCAAGGCGAAGCGTCGCGTATTTTCGTAGATCGGGTCGTCCTCCGACACGTAACCCAGATAGGGAATCGAGATCAGGCCGGGCGTTCCGGCATCGTCCATCAGGCAGTAATTGCCGAAGCCGTCCGTCTCGTACGCGTAGATCGGGCCGAATTCCGGGTGCCGGTAGACGCCGTACAGGCGGATGCCGTGATCGACCTCGCGCTCCAGCTTGGCCATCTCGTTCTCGAACGACAGGTCGCGGAACACGAATTCGGCGATCTCCCGCATTTGCCGCAGCGTCACGACGAGGAACATATTGTCCGGAATGTTGTAATGGAAGTCGCAGGCGTCGTCGCTCGGACGGAAGCCGGACCAGACCATGCCCGTGTAGTTGACCGGCATGCCCAATCCGTCGTTCATGAGCGAGTCGGTCGCAATGCCGTTATTGCGCTCGAAGCGGTAAGGAGACTGCTCGAAATGCCGCTGCTCCCTCTTCCACAGATCGACCGCAGCCCGCATCGCCTTCTTGAATTCGGAGTCGAAGATGTCCGCCAGCCCCGTCTCCTTCCAGTAGGCGTAAGCAAGGCGCATCGAGAAGCAGATCGAGTCGAGCTCGAACTTGCGCTCCCATACCCACGGCGACATCTCCGTGACGTCGTCCGCGTTCCAATGCCAATCGTTGTCCATTTCATTAAAAGCGTTGGCGTAAGGATCGATCTGGATCAGCTTCATATGAAGCTTGACGAGTCCGGCGATAATCCGCTGCAGATCGGCGTCGTCCTTGGCCAGCGGCACGTAATGGATCACTTGCTCGACGGAATCGCGCAGCCACATGGCCGGGATGTCCCCGGTAATGACGAACGTCGTGCCGTCGTCCTGCAGCTTGGTCGTCGTCTCCAGCGTGTTCGGGAAGCAGTTCTTGAACAGCTTCAACAGCTTGGGGCGATGAGCCAGCTTGCTCTCCGCCTCGGTCAGCGCGTCCTGTACCGATTGGGGCAGCTCCAGCTTGGGCATGGAAATTTTGGGCAATCTGAATTGTTCCATTGTATGAATCCCTCCATAGCGTTATCGTTTCTGCACGGAGCCCCGTTATTCCTTCACGGCGCCGACGGTTAAGCCCTGGATGAAGTAGCGCTGGAAGAAAGGATAGGCCAGCACGATCGGTCCGGTCGCCAGCACAACCATCGCCATCCGCGACGTATCCTGCGGCATCGACTGCAGCACGCCCATGCCGAGGGACGGATTGTTCGTATTCTGCAAAATGAACTGCATGCTGTTCTCGATCCGCATCAGCATCGACTGCAAAGGCACGATGCTCGGATCCTCGATGTAGAGCAAGGCGTTAAACCAGTCGTTCCAGTAGCCCAGCGTGCTGAACAGAGCGATCGTGGCAAGACCCGGCAGCGCCAGCGGGATGACCAGCCGGAAGAAGATGCCGAACTCGCCCGCGCCGTCGATTTTGCCGGATTCGATAATCGCGTCCGGAATCATCGTGGAGAAGAACGTCCGCATGATCATAATGTAGAAAGCGTTAACCGTCAGCGGCAGTATAAGCGCCCAGATGGAATTTTGCAAGCCGAGCAGCTTGGTCGTCACGATATAGGTAGGGACGAGTCCCCCGTTGAACAGCATGGTGAAGAAGGCGAAGAAAGCGAAATAAGTCCGGTATTTGAAGCTTTTGCGCGAGATGGCGTAAGCGAACAGCGAGATGAAGATCAGGCTGAGCACCGTGCCGACGACCGTAACGAAAATCGTCACCCCGTAGGAACGAAGCAGTTGATCGCCCGCCTTGAAAATATATTCGTACGCGGCCAGGCTCCATTTCTCCGGAAACAGGGAATAGCCGTTGCGCGCCAGCGTTTTCTCGTCGGTGAACGACAGAATCATGACGAACAAGAACGGGAATACGCAAGCCAGCGAGAACAAGCCCGCGATCAGGTTAAACGTGACGTTCCAGACCGGAGAAAGCCGGTGAAAGTCGCGCGATTTCGCCAAAGAGGCCATGAGGGTTGCTCCTTTCTGCCACAATTAGAAGAGCGCGTTGTCCTTGTTGAATCTGCGGACAATATAGTTGGAAGTAATGACGAGCACGAAGCCGACGAACGATTGGTACAGGCCCGCCGCGGTGCTCATGCCGATCTCCCCGGTCGTCTTCAGACCGCGGTACACGTAAGTGTCGATGACGTTCGTGACCGAATACAGCGTTCCGGAATCCCGGGTCACCTGATAGAACAAACCGAAGTCGGCGTAGAAAATGCGGCCGATCGCCAGCAGCGTCAGGATCGTCATCAGAGGGGTCAGCATCGGAAGCGTAATGTTGCGGATTTGCTGCCATTTGTTCGCTCCGTCGATCATCGCCGCTTCGTACAGCGACTTGTCGATGCCCATAATGGCGGCCAGATAGATGACGCTGTTATAGCCGAGTGATTTCCACAGGAAGACGAGCACGATAATCAGCGGCCAATATTTCGGCTCGGAATACCATTGCGTCGGATCCGCCCCCAGAGCGATGGCGATCTTGTTGATCATGCCGCGGTCGTAGCTGAGGAAGCTATATACGAAATAGCCGACGATGACCCACGACAGGAAGTACGGCATGAACATCCCCGTCTGGTACCATTTCGCCAGTCTTTTGTTTGCGATTTCGGACAGCACGATCGCCATCGCCACGGCCAGTACAAGGCCGATGAAGATGAAGACGGCGTTATAGAGAATCGTATTGCGCGTAATAATATAAGCGTCGTCGGTACGGAACAGGAACTTGAAGTTGTCGAAGCCGACCCACTTGCTGTTGATGATGCTCGACAGGAAGCTGCCGCTAAAACGGTACTCCTTAAACGAAATGATCGTTCCGAGCATGGGCAAATAAGAGAAACAGATGAACCATAGGCTGGCGGGAAGAACCATCAGCAGCATGGCCTTGTTGCGGTTAATATCTTTCAGATGGCGCCCTAAGGCTTTCATGAACAATCCCCCTTGCGCTGTAGAATGCAAGACAAGCCTAATCGTGAAAAGCGGGCGAATGCCGATCATTCGCCCGCGCTATTGATTTTTACTTGTTGTTGGCGGCTTTCCAGGCGTCGAGCTGGCTTTGCGCTTCGGCCATGATCTTGTCCAGGCCGGCCGCTTGCAGCTTCTCGATCGCTTTCGGCACGTATGCTTCCGGATCGACCGTACCCGTCATCAGCGGAGCCCAGAACGCTTCCTTCGCGTTCTGCACGGCTGCGATCTCGGTCGATACTTTCGACGGATCGAAGTTAAAGCCGAGCAGGATGGCCGGTTGGCCCGCGTCGTTGTAGCTCTTGAACTCTTCCCATTTGTTGTCCGGGTCGCCCGGGTTCAGGTAAGTCAGCATCACGTTGCCGAGAGAGAACGTCGGCATGTCGTAATTTTTGGACTCGGGCAGGTTCTCCATGTGCGTGTCGTCGACTTTCTTGTAGTGCGTGCCTTCGATGCCGGAGTCGACCATGTTGCGCAATACCGGATCGGTGTTCAGCAGGTTCAGGAACTCCATTGCCTTCTCCTTATGCTTGGAGTTGGCCGAGATCGCCTGCATCGAACCCATGACGGACAGGTTGTACACGAGCGCGTCGCTCTGCGGTGTGGAGATGATCGGATAGCCGTAGCTCGTCGACCAGACATTGTCCGCGAACGGCTGTGTCGTCGCCTTGTCGGCGAACCAGAGGCCAGTCGCTTGCACGTCGCTCGAAGATTCGAGCGTCGCCGCTTCGGTCGGAACGTAGCCCGCTTTGTAATACTTGTTCATCGTCGCGAGGGCCTGCTTCATCTCCGGCGTCTCGAATACGTTCACGACTTTGTATTCCGTGTCGTCCAGCTTGACGGCCAGCGGGAATTTCTCGATCAAGTAGTCGTAAGGCACGTATGGCATGAAGTTTTTGTCCACTTGGAACGGAATGACGTCCGGATTGTTTTCCTTGACCGTCTTCAGCAGCGGCTCCAGGCTTTCCAGCGTACGGACGCCTTCGAAGCTCAGGTTGTTCTCCTCGAGGATGTTTTTGTTGAAGCGCCATACCTCTTGAGCCGGAAGCTCCTTGTTGGCCGGAACGCCGTAGTTTTTGCCGTCGACCTTGGAACCTTCCAGGAACGCCGGGTCCAGCGTTTCCTTAATGCCTTTGCCGTATTGATCCAGCAGCTCGTCGATCGGAGCGAATGCGCCCTTGCGCGCGTTCTGCACGTAATCGAAAGCCCACGAAGCGGTGAACATAATATCCATCGAAGCTCCGGAAGCGGTCAGAACCTGCATCTTCTGGTTGTAATCGCCCCAGTCGATCATCGTCATTTTGACCGTTGCGCCGATCTTCTCTTTCGTGTACTTGCTGACTTCTTCCATGACTTTGTCGACGTCTTTCTGCGGCGTGCCGATCGTGTACCAGCTCAGCTCGACCGTCTCGCCTTTGTCTCCGTTGCCGGAAGCGGCCGAGTTATCGGCGGCTTTGTTGTTGCCGCAAGCTCCGAGGACGAGCGAAGCGGCCAGAATCGACGTCAGACCGAACGTTAATTTCTTACGGGTGCTGCTCATGTTGTATGGCCTCCCTTATCTGTCTGCATAAGTATGTTGCAACTGCACCTTGAATATTAAAGGATGAAACCATTTTCAAAAATACGAGAAACCAAAGATTCCATGGACAAACTAAATAAACGACGCCGTTCCCAAAACTGTCGAAGTTTCAGGAACGGCATCGTTTATGTTGTCGGCCGGCTTCAGATCAATCCCTTGTACTCGCTCGGAACGATGCCGACGTGTTTCTTGAACTGCTTGTAGAAATAGCCGATCTCCCAGTAGCCGACCTGGCGCGCGATCTCGTTCACCTTCAACGGGCTTTCCAGCAGCAGCTCCTTCGCCTTGCCGATGCGGTACTTGTTGATATAATCCGCGAACGTCTCCCCCGTCTGCTTGTGGAACAGCTGTCCGAGGTAGTTCGGATGGATATGGTACATCTGTCCGAGCGACTTGAGCGTCATCGGCTCGGCGTAATGCTCCTGAATGTGCCGCAGCACCTGCTTGACGACCGGGCTCATATCCTCCCCGGCGAACGAATCGACCGAGTACGTCGCCGCGGCCGTCACCGCCTCCTCCAGCTCGCCCGGCGACTCCGCTCCGACGGCCAGATCGAGGGCGCTCCGGTACGCTTCCGTCGCGTCGGGCCGGTTCAGCTTGTCCGTCTCCAGCTTCATGCGGATGATCAGCTCGACGGCCGCCCCCTTGGCGCGCATCGGATCGGCCGCGGCGCGGATGGCAGCGAAGTCGGCGTCGATTCGGCGCAGCAGCTCCGGCTTGTCCTTGGCGACGAAATCTCTGGCATAGGCGTCCCATTCCAGCACGCCTTCGGGAAGCGAAATCGCGGAGGCCGAAGGCAGCGCATCGCAATCGATGTACCGGCGGTCGGGCGCGATCAGGAACAGCTGCAGCGCTCGGCGGGCTTGCTCGTAGCTCTCTCCCGCGGCCCCGGTCGGCTTCGCCCCGCCGAGTGCGATGCGCGCGCGCCCTTCTGCGGCTTCGGCGAGCGTCAGCAGCTTCTTCTCCGCGAGCTTCCTGCCCAGCTCGGGATCGTCCATCCCGAACACGGCGATCGCGTCGTCCCCTTCCGTATCCCGGAACAAAACGATGTCTTCCTCGCCTGCCAGCGCTCTCGCCGTCGCCTCGTAGGCTTCCCCCTCGTCCCCGGGGAAGCGGATGATCGCGACCGCCGAATACGGCTTCGCCAGCCTGACGCCGAGCAGTTCAAGCCTCTCGTCCAGCTCCGCAGGACCGATTCGTCCGGTCAGCCACCGCTTCATGATGTTGTCGCGCAGAATGCCGATCTCGTCCTCGCCGAAGGCCCGCTCCGGCCTGGCAGCGTTCAGCTTGTCGACGGCAGCGCTCAAAGTCGATCTCAGCTCGTTGAAATTGACCGGCTTGAGCAAGTAATTTTCGATGCCGAGGCGCATGCCTTCCTTTAAGTAGTCGAATTCGTTATAGCCGCTCAGAATGACGACCTTCAGTCCGGGAAGCAGCTCGCGAGCCTGCCGAATCAGCGTCAAGCCGTCCATGACCGGCATCGAGATGTCCGTGATCAGAATGTCGGCCGACACCTGCCGCAGCAGCTCCAGCGCCCGCTTGCCGTTCTCCGCGCTGCCGACAACCTCCAGCCCGCAGCCCGACCAGTCGACCGCGTCGATCAGCCCTTCGGTAATGAACGGCTCGTCGTCGACGAGCAATACGTTATACATCGTCCGATTCCGCCCCTTCCTTCTCCGCCGGCCAGACCGCCGTCACCGTCGTACCTTCTCCCGGCTCGCTCTCGATGCTTATTCCGTACGAAGGCCCGTGCGTCAGCTTCAGCCGGTCGTTCACGCTGCGCAGGCCGAACGATTCCCCTTCGGCGGCTTCCGGCGCGTCCAGCTCGCGCCTGATATGCTGCAACCGCTCCGGCTCGATGCCTTTGCCGTTGTCGCGCAGCCGCGCGACGATCAGCGCGCCATCCTTGAATACACGAAGTTCCAGCACGTTGTCCTTGCGCTCCGGGTCCAGTCCGTGCACGATATAGTTTTCCACGATCGGCTGCAATAGCAGCTTAAACACAACGATGTTCGCCAGCCCCGGCTCGCATTCGATCGAATACGTGAACTTATCTTTATATCGGATGCGGAACAGCTCCAAGTAAAGCCTGCACATCTCCAGCTCTTCGCGCAGCGTGCATTCCGGATTGGCGCTGACCGAGTTGCGGAACAGCGCGGCCAGGCTGTAGATCATCTCCGCGACATCCTCCGCTCCCCGCGACACGGCACGCATCCGGATGACCTCCAGCGTATTGTACAGGAAGTGCGGCTTGATTCTCGCCTGCAGTGCGGACAGCTCCGACTGCTTCGAGCGGATCTCCGCCTTGTATTCCCGGTCGATCCGGCGATTCAGCTCGTCGAGCATCTCGTTAAAGCTGTGCGAGATTTGGCCTAGCTCGTCCTCGCGCGGGTCCTGCAGGCGTGCGGTCAGGTTGCCGCCCTCGACCTTCTTCATGAACAGGACGATCTGGTTCGTCCTTCTGGAGATGCTGACGATGACGAGCGACGGAATGACGACGGCGACGACGATGCAGATCGCGGCGATCAGAACGATCGTCCTCCGGAGCCCGGCGTAAGCCTCGGCGATTTCATCGACCGGCGCGATGCCGACGACGATGTAGCCCGCTTTGTTTTGCGTCAGCGAGGAAATATAAGACGGCTCATTCAGCGTCTCGACGGCGTTCAAAGACTGGATCTGCTCCATGTAGGGGAACGGAGCGCCGTAGTAGCGGTTGGACGTATCCATCATCACCTGCCCGTCCGGCGTCAGGACGAGGATCGTCCCCTTCAGCGGGGTCCGGTTCTCTTCCAGCGCTCTGCCGGCCATGCCCGCATCGAAATAGACGAGCAGTTGGCCGATGCTCTCGAGGGAGTTTTTGTCGTTCAGGCGCATTCTCATTCCGTACAGCTGCGGGTTCCATTGGTTGATCGTCTTGCGGATCCAGACGTTGGGCACGGATGCGGCCGGCCCTTCCGCCGCCATGATCTCCGGCACGTAGGAACGGGTCGCGTTCACGTCATACAGCCGCTTCGTTCCTTTGGAATCGTAGACGTACATCGTCTGCTTTCCCGAGCTGTACAGGATGACGTTCTGGATATCGGAATCCGACGCCATCCGTCCGGCCAAGTAATTCAAGACGTCCGTCGAACCGCCGCCTTCGTAATTCTGATCCAGCATGTACTGCACGTAATCGTTGTAGGAATGCTTCAGAAAATAAGACGCGTTGCTCGCCAGCACGCCGTCGCGGTACAGCTCCGACACCGTATCCTGCAGCCAATCGTATTTCTGCTCGATATAGCGGTTGACCCGGTCCATCGCCTGCTTCTGGTTGTTCAGCTCTCCTTCGGCGACCGATGCGGACATAAGCCGGTACAGCAAATAAGAAAACGTGATGATCGTGACGTTGACGATCAGCGCGAACACGAGGATCACCTTAACGAACAGATTGTTGCGGATATAGTTGCGGTACAGCTTCCCGAGTTTCATCCTGTTGCCTTCCCTCGCGCATGGTCGATATGCGATTCATGATAACAGAAACGGCGGAAGAAACCCAACCTCCCCGCGAGGTTGACGCGGCTAAGCGATAGCTGCGAGAGACTGAGGTCGGGCAAAATGTCCGAACGGTTGTGGCCGAGCGAAAGGATCGGGTATGCTTGAGCGATAGAAGCCCGCGGGAGAGTGGAACGAATGAGTGAAAACGAATATCCGTGGACGGACGGAATGAGGATTCTGGACCGGACGGCGGAGCTGGCGCACGGACAGGACGTCGCCCGGTCCTTCGCGATCGACGAGCTGCTCGGCAGAGAGGTCGGAAGCGGCGGGGCGCCGGTATGCCATCTCTGGCGGCATCCGCGCGCTTTCGTCATCGGGGCGAGAGACGGCCGGCTGCCCGGCGCGTCCGATGCGGCCCGTCGGCTCAGGAGCGCGGGTTACTCCGTGCTCGTCCGCCATTCCGGGGGAGCGGCGGTTCCGCTCGACGCCGGCGTCGCGAACGTCTCGCTTGTGCTGCCGATCAACGGAAGCCGAACGCAGAACTATCTGGCCGACTTCGAGAAAATGTTTCTGACGATCGGCAGAGCGCTGTCCTTCTACGGTATTCATATCGCCAAAGGCGAGATCGCAGGCTCTTATTGCCCCGGCGACTACGATCTGAGCGTGGACGGGCTGAAGTTTTGCGGCATCGCGCAGCGCAGACAGCTGAAGGCGATGATCATTCAAGCGTTCGTCCTCGTCGAAGGCTCGGGATCCGAACGAGCGGAGCTGGTCAAGGCTTTCTACGACGAGGCTGCGGTCGGCGCCAAGCCGGACGCGTACCCTGAAGTTCTGCCGGACACGATGGCCGGCTTGACCGAACGAGCGCCGTCCGGACCCGCCTCAGCGGAAGAGTTCTCCGCCGCGATCGTCCGCGCGCTGGAGGAGTTGGCTCAGCCTGCCGCCCCAGCTCCGCTCGAGCGCTTCCCCTTGCACCTGCTCGACGTAGAAGCCATCGCGAGCATGAGCCGGACGCTGCGCGAGAGGTACCCGCTGCTGAGCTAGCGACGGCGCGCGACTTGGCCGGTCCCGCTCGCTGCCTCTGCCGCCCTCCGGAAGATGCCGTACGACCGGGCTCCCTAAACCGAACTTCGATCCTGGCTGGCCGACATGCAACTCTCTCTCCCTCTCCCGATGATGCCGCCAGCCAGCCGTTCAGCGGGCTAAGTTACAGCTTGAACCGGCTGGTCGCCTCCTGAAGCCGATCGGCCAACCTGCCGAGCGCCTCCGCCGACGACGCCATCTCCTCCATCGCCGCGAACTGCTCCTCGGTCGAAGCCGATACCTCCTCCGCCTTGCCCGTCGTGGAACGCGCCGCGTCCAGCACCGACGCCATCGTATGACGAACCTCTTCCGTCATCCGGTCGATCCGCTCCGCCGCGGCGTCGATCTCGCGGATGCCGGCGGCCAGCGTCTCGAACGAGCTCCGGAACGTCTCGAACGTCGCTCGCGCCTGTCGAACCGACGTCATGCCCCTGTCCGCCTCCATCCGGCTTTGCTCGGCCGCGTCGAACGACAGCCGCGTCTCGCCGGCGATCTCGTCCACGAACCGGCCGATGTCGGCCGCGGATTCGGCGGTCTGCGAAGACAGCTTGCGCACCTCCTCCGCAATGACGGCGAAGCCTTGGCCGCCCGCCCCCGCTCTCGACGCTTCAATGGAAGCGTTCAGCGCCAGAATTTGCGTCTGCTTCGCGACCGAGGAGATGACGCCCACGATTTCGCCGATTCGCTCGCTCTTCGAGCCAGACCGGATAACGGCGTCGCGAAGCTGCCCGATCGATTCGGCGATGGCGGACATCTGCTCGACCGTCGCGGCCATCTCCTCCGCTCCCCGATCCGCTTGCCGCATCATGGCCTCCGCCTGATCGGCCGCCTCTCGCGCGTTGCGGGCAATGTCGCCGACGCCTTCCGCCATGCCCCGCGCCGAACGCTCCGTCTCGTCGACGTGCCGGGTCTGCAGCTCGACCGCTTCCTGAACCTGCTCCATCGCGGACGCAATTTGCCCGCTCGCCAGCTTCGTCTCGGTCGAGTAGACCCGCAAGCTGCCGGCGGCTTGCCCGATCTCGTCGGCGGTGCCCGCGATCCGTTCGATCAAGTCCCGGAGACTGTCCGACATCTCCAGGAAATGCCCCGACAATCGCCCGATCTCGTCCGCGGAAACATGCCGCGTCCGTTCCACCTGCAGATTGCCCGAGGCGATCTGCGCGGTCTGCTCCGCCATCTTGGCGAGCGGCTTCGCCATTCGCCGCGCATAGACGTAGCTGGCCGCAATCGCTGCGGCGAATAGCGCCAAGCTCGCGATGCCGATGCCGACGATAGTGCGGCTAACCCGCTTGTCGATCGAGGCTTCGCGCTCCGTTTTGAGCTGCTGGCTGTGCTGAACGATCCGGTTCGTCTCGGCAATCATCCGGTTGGCCAGCGGTTCGATGTCCATTTTCATCATCACGGAAGCTTTGTTGAGATTCGTCTCGATCGCGTTGACCGTCTCTTCGGACTTGGCCTTGAATTGACGATTCCATTCGGCGATGCGGGCCAGCGAGTCTGCGTCCTCCTGCGTCTTCAGCAGCTTCTCGGCCTCCGAGACAAGCTTCTCGACAGCGGCATTGGAATCGGACAGCCGCTTGCCCGATTGAATGTCGCCCAGTGAGCCGCTTCTGACCGTATTCATGTAAGCGACCAGAGCGTTGCTCTGGACCTCCACGTGATATTGCATTTCCTTCGCCTTGCTCAAGCCTTCCGTCTGCACGTTCAGCAATTCCGAATATGTACTCTTCGTATCCGTCAGGAAGCGGAACGAGACGAAACAAAGAACCGCCCATGCCAGGGATACGACAAAGAACGCCGCGACAAGCCTCCCCGCGATGCTGCTTCTGATCATTCGCACGATGCGACACTCCTCCTCCTTCGGCAAAGAAGCCGTCTCTCCAGATCTTGAACAGACCTTTCGAAACGGCTCCCTGTTTCTATCTACCCGGGATTAGTAAACGTCTTTCCATTCCGCGATGTTGGAGGCGTCGAATTTGAACGGGTCGCCCAGCATCACTTGCGTACCTTCGCCGTCCGCGATCACTTCCTTCTCGCCGAGCTTGCCGGCAGCAAACTTGTCGCCTACGGCGCCGGTGATCGTGCCGTTCACGAGAGCGTCCGCGGCATAGCCGGACAGATAACCTACGTCAAGCGGATTCCACAGGTACATCCATTGGCAGACGCCGCTTTCGATATACTCGGCCATCTCGCTCGGCAAGCCGAGACCCGTCAATTGCACTTTGCCTTTGAGGCCTTTGTCGGTCAATACTTTGCCTGCGGCGGCGATGCCGACCGTCGTCGGGGAGATGATGCCTTTCAGGTTCGGATACGATTTCAACAGCGCTTCCGTCTCGGATACGCTCTTGTCGCGCAGGTCGTCGCCATAAGCGACTTTGACCAATTTCACGTCGGCGTATTTCGGGTCTTCCAGCTCTTTCTTCATCCATTCGATCCACAGGTTTTGGTTCGTCGCCTGGGAAGTCGCGCTCAGAATGGCGATTTCGCCGGAGCCGCCGATCATCTCGACGACGCCTTGCACGAGCGTGCGGCCGATACGCTCCGGATCCGCTTGGTTGATGTGCAGCATGCGGCTCTCGGTGTTAACCGCGGAGTCGAGCGACAGCACCTTGATGCCGGCATTCATCGCTTTTTCCAGCGCCGGCTGCAGCGCGTCCGGGTCGTTGCCCACGATGGCGAGAGCATTGACTTTTTGCGAGATCAGCTCATCGATCATCGTGATTTGCGCTTCGGCGGTCGGTTGGTCCGGAGCTTTCAGAATGACTTCGTAGCCCAGCTCTTCGATCGCGTTTTTATAGCCTTCCATTTCCTTCTCGCCGTACGGATTACCGGTGTTCTTATACACGATGGCGAATTTCTTCTTGGCGCCCGTATCGCCGCTCGCCGCCGGGCTTCCGGAAGCTTGACCGCCCGAGTTGCCGTCATTTTTGCCGCCGCACGCGGACAGTACCGCCACCAGCATGACCGCAGTAAGGAAAATACCGAAAAACTTTTTCACTTTCTTTTCCTCCCTTTTCTTTGTCGTTAGTTAATGAAGACTGCTATACAAAACAGTCGGGGGACTGTGATGTAACGTAACCGGTATCCGATTCGCCCGCTATTTCCTGCGGACGTAGGCGAAGCGCTGCTTAAGCTGCGGAATCGCAACGGAGACGATGAGCAGCACGCCCATGATGATCAGCAGCATTTGCGCGGAGACGTTGACGAGACCGAGACCGTACCGCAGGAATCCGATCAGGAACACGGCCAGAATCGCGCCGATCATGCGGCCTTTGCCGCCTGCGGTGCTGACGCCGCCGAGAACGACCATCGCGATGACCTCCAGTTCGTAGCCCATCGCGATGTTCGGACGGGTGCTGCCCATTCGCGAAGTCAGGAACAGCGCGGCGATCGCCGACATCAGGCCGGCCAGCGTGAAGACGATAATTTTGATCTTGTCGACTTGAATGCCGGAGAATCTGGCGGCCGTCGTGTTGTTGCCCATCGCGTACACCATTCTTCCGAACGTCGTTTTATGAAGCAAAATCCAGAACACGACCGCGAAGAAGACGAATGCGATCAGAATAAAGGGAATGCCTCCGACGTAGCCCCAGCCGAGAAATTTGAACCAGCTCGGGAACTTGCCCGACGCCTGATCTTCGAGCAGGATATAAGCGATCCCGCGATAGATGATCATCGTCGCCAGCGTGACGATTACGGCGGACAGCTCCTTGTACTTGACGATCAGCAGCCCGTTGACCCAGCCGCAGATCGTGCCGACGGCCAGACAGATGACGACAGCCAGCTCCATCGGCACGCCGTGATTGTACAGATCCGCCATAATGACGGACGACAAGGCGACAATCGAGGCGACGGAAATATCGATGTCCCCGAGCAGAATGATGAACACCATCGGGAGCACGATGAACGCCTTGTCCAGAAATCCCATCGTCGCGTCCCTCAGATTGGCGGAATCCAGAAAGTACTCCGACAAGTTCGAGTTCATGACGAACACGCCGATGAGGAGGAGAACGAGCAGCCATTCCCATTGAAGGAAGAAACCCTTAAGCGTAAATTCTTTCTTGTTGGCGATCAGACGTTGTTCCATGGCTTATATCTTCCTCCTCATCAGGTTATTGCGGTCGATTCCCCGCTTGACCAGAGCGTTGACCAGCACGGCAATGAGGATGATCGAGCCTTGAATGAAGTTTTGCCAGAACGGCGAAACGTTGATCATCGGAAGCGCGTTGTTCAAAATGCCGAGCAGCACAGCGCCCAGAATGACCCCGGACAGCTTGCCGACGCCTCCGGCGATGCTGACCCCGCCGAGCACGCATGCCGCGATGACGCTCAGCTCGTAGCCCGATGCCGTATCCCCCTGCGCCGAGGCGAACTTGGATACCCAGAGCACGCCAGCCAGCCCGGACAGGCCGCCCATGATCGAATAGACCAGCCATAAAATCCGTCCCGTCCGAATACCGCTGATGTCCGCGGACTCCGGATTGCTGCCGATGGCGTATACCCTTCTTCCGGTGCGGGTATGGCTGACGAAATAATAAGCGACGATGTAGATGGCGATCGCGATCAGAATCAGGTTGTTAATTCCGAATACCGATCCTGTGGCAATGGCTTTGAAGCTTTCCGGCATCTGGTGGGCGCTGACCCACTTGCCTCCGCTCGTCTCAAACGTCAACCCGCGGAAGACGTTCATCATGCCGAGCGTGGCGATGATCGGAAGAATGTTGATCCACGACACCAGGAAGCCGATGACGACTCCGCATACGAGCCCCACTCCGACGCCGACACCGACCGCCAGCAGCGGGTGCAGGTCCGGATACTGGCTTACCGTAAGCGCCGACACCATCCCCGACAGCGCCAGCGTGGCGCCGATGGACAGGTCGATTCCCCGCGTAATGATGACGAGCATCATGCCGACCGCCAGAATGCTCAGAATCGCCGTGTTCGTAGCGATGTCGCTAATATTTTCCCAGGTGAGGAAGCTCGGGTTGCGCAGCTGCACGCCGACGGACAGGATCACGATGAAGAGCAGCAGGCCAAGCTCCCGGAACTTCGCGATGTTCGCGCTGAGCGATCCGTTCTTGTCGGGTCCCGCTCCTTGCAGAGCCGCGGAATTCGTTGCCGTCTGTTTCATGCCCCAGCCCCCCTTTTGCCGTCTTGCGCAGGCGCCGAGTCATCCATCGAAGCGGCCAGAATGGCCTCTTGCGTCAAGCCTTCGCGATCAAGAATCGCCGTAATCCGCCCTTCGCGCATCACCGCAACCCTGTCGCACATGCCGATGATCTCCGGCATCTCCGACGACACCATGATAATGCCGTACCCGGCATTCGCCAGATCGCTGATCATCTCGTAGATCGCCGACTTGGCGCCGACGTCCACCCCTTTGGTCGGCTCGTCGAGAATGAGCACGTCCAAATCTCCGGTCAGCAGCTTGGCGAACACGACCTTCTGCTGATTGCCTCCCGAGAGGGCGCTGGCCAGCGTAAATACGCTTTTCGCCTTGACGCCGACTTTCTCCGCCAATTGCTTGGCCAGATCCAGCTCCTTGCGGTTGTTCAGCATCCCTTTGTTCGAGAATCTCTTCAGCGCGGGAAGCGTAATGTTGCGGCCGATGCCCCACTGCAGCACGAGCCCCTGCTTCTGCCGATCCTCCGGCAAATAGCCGATGCCGACCTTCATCGCTTCCTTGGGGCTCTTGACTTTAAGCTCCTCGCCCTTGAACACGATTTTGCCCTTGTCGTGCTTCGATACGCCGAACAGCGTCTCGCACACTTCCGTACGGCCCGCGCCGACGAGACCCGTGAGTCCGACAATTTCTCCTCTTCTCAAGGAGAAGGAGACGTCCGCGAAATAGCCCGTCTTGCCCAGCCCTTCGAGCCGAAGCAGCTCCTCGCCGATCTTCGCCTCCGTCTTCGGAAACAGCTGCGAGATTTCCCGGCCGACCATGGCCACGATCAGATCGGAATTGGAAATTTCGTCGACGTCCCACGTGCCGATATATTTCGAATCGCGGAATACCGTCACTTTGCTCGCCAAGCGGTACATGTCTTCAAACCGGTGAGAAATAAAAATAATCGACGCGCCGCTGTCCCGTAGACGTTCCGTAATACGGTACAGCTCCTCGCTCTCGTTTTTCGTCAATGCCGCCGTCGGCTCGTCCATAATGATGATTTTGGCGTTAACGGAGAGCGCTTTCGCGATTTCCACGATTTGCTGCTCGGCCACGCTCAGCGCGCCCATCAGCGTTTTCGGGCTGAAGCCCGCGCCCAGTTCCTTCAGCAGACGCCCCGCTTCCTCGTGCATTTCCTTCCACCGGATGCGCCGCGTGCCTTTCTGTATTTTCTCGTGACCCATGAAAATGTTCTCGGTCACGCTCAGATCGGGATAATTGGTTACGTGTTGGTAGATCGCCGCGATGCCGGCTTTCTGCGCGTCCGTCGGATGCTTGAACGAGACCTTCCTTCCGTTCAGGAACATATCGCCTTCCTCGGGGGCGTGAACTCCGGTAATCACTTTGATGAAGGTGGATTTGCCCGCTCCGTTCTCGCCCATCAGGGCGTGAATCTCGCCGGGCTTCAGCTTGAAGTAGACGTCGTCCAGCGCTTTGACACCCGGAAAAATCTTGGTGATGCCTCGCAGCTCCAGGACGTATTCCGCCTCTGCCATCTCCCTTCCCCTCCTTCTCTCTCTTGGTGCTCAACGTGTAGCTTAAGGATACAGGGGTCGGGAGGGCTTCCATAGGGGACATTATTCAGGTAAGGGGGTGATCTTTCGGGTCATGAAAACGGTCATTTCAAATAAAACACTTCCGCCATCGGCCGGATCGGCTCCGGCTCGTTCAGATCGAAGGAGCCTTCGACCATCTCCGACGTAAGGGCGTTCCAGCGCTGGCAAACCTCGCTTGCGGCGACGTAAGCGAACGCTTTGTCCACGTCGTCGCACTCGAAACAATAGAAAAATCGGTTCCCGCTGCGGAAGATCGAATAATTGCGGATGCCGGCCCGGGAATGCTCCGCCATCATTTCCGGCCACGGTTCGGCGTGCAGCGCCACGTATTCGTCCACACGGTCCTCTTTGATCATCCAAGTCCAGGCGAACTTATTGCTCTTGACCATTCGTGTCTCCTCCTCCGTGTTGCAGCAGCAGGCGTTCCCGGTATTTCGAAGGGGTCATGCCCGTCCGCTGTTTGAACAGCTTGCTGAAATATTTCACGTCCTGATAGCCGATCAGGCCGCAGATGTCTTGAATCTTCAGCTTCTGGTCGTCCAGCAGCGTCTTGGCGCGTTCGATCCGCAGGCCGGTCAAATAGTCCAGCATCGTCTCGCCCGTCTGCTGCTTGAAATACTCGCTGAAATAGGTCGGATTCATGTACACCTGGTCCGCGATTTTCTTGATCGTGATCTCCTGGTCCAGATGCTCCGTCATCCAGGCTTTCGCCTGGTCGATCGGCTTGCGGCTGCCGCTCTCGCGGGCCTGTCCGATGTCTTCCAGAATGCGCTCCAGCAAACCGTTCACGCCCATCTTCAGCTCGTGCAGATTGGCCGCGCGTTCCGCCTTGTGCAGCTCTTCCTCGATCGACAGGGATATCGCATAGCTGCTGAGATTGTCCAGGCCCGCCGAATGAATGAGGAGCATCGCGTTCCGCGCCGTCTTCTGCAGCCGCTCGGGAGAATCCATTCGATCCAGCAGCTCGAACAGCCGCCTGGAGCACTCGCGGGCTTCCTCCGCCTGGCCTTGCTCGACGCCGCGCTTCAACTTGCGAAGCGTCGCCGCCAGCTCTTTGTCCGGCGCTCCGGGGGCGACCGCATCCGCTTCCGCCTCGTTCCGTTCCTGACGGAAGATGCGATTGCCTCCGTGAAGAAGCCGGTAATTCATGAGCCCTACCGCTTGCCGCTTCGCTTCCGGCAGCAGGTACAAGTCCTCGATCGGGTCCCCGTAAGCGACGGACACCGAGAACGGCGTATACGTCTGAATCGAGGAGCGAAGCTTGGCCGCCAGCTCGTAGGTCGCCTCCTCCCACTCCAGCTCGGAATCGGGACTGTAGAGCAGCATCCAGAATTCCGCCTCCCCGCCCCTCCAGCACCAGCCTTGCCGATCCGACTGTCCGAAATGATTGTCCAGCACTTCGCCCATTATATTTTCCAGCGCATAGAAATAAGCTTTCCAATCCCCGGGCTTGTAGCTTCTCGTCTTGACGGGCATCGTATCCATGCGCACCGCCAGCAGCACGTACTGTCCCCTCGGAAAATCGTCGACCCAGTATCCGAGCGAGGCCGTATCGATGTCCATCGAAGTGATGTAGCTCAGCGTCTGAATTTGCCGCGCCTTGCGGTGCTTCTCCGCATCCCGCTCCATCTCGCCGCGCTTCTGCCGCTGATATCGCCCTTCGGAGACGATCGTCCGAATCTCCTCCATCCGGCTGCGGAACTGCTCGCGGTCGACCGGCTTGAGCAAATAATCCAACGCGCCTTCCCGCAGCGCCGTCTGGAGATATTGAAAATCGTCGTAGCCGCTGACGAGCAGGGGGTAGAAGGAGAAGCTCTTCTTCGCTTCATGAATCAAGGTCAGCCCGTCCATCTCCGGCATCTTCACGTCCGTAATGAGCAGGTCGACCGCACCGTTCGTCTCGTGAAAATAATCGAGCGCCTCCCTGCCGTCGCTGGCCGTCTTCACGACCTCCCAGCCCTCTCCGCAGGAGAGGACAAGCCGTTCGATGCCTCTGCGGATTCTGGCTTCGTCGTCCACGATAAGCGTTCTAATCGTCTGCACTTGCGATCGTCTCCCCTCTGGTCATCGGAATCCGGATGATGACTTCCGTGCCTTTGCCCACAATGCTGTGAAGCTGCAGCCCGTAATCCGCGCCGTGCATCATCACGATTCTGGCGTTCACGTTAATCAGTCCGAAGTGCGCGTTCCGTCCTTCGAAGCTGATCTTCTTGAGCGACTGCTCCAGCTCTTCCATCCGCTCCCCGTCTATGCCCGGACCGTTGTCCCGCACCCGGAACACGATGTCCCGCTTGCCCGAACGGGCTCCGAACTCCTGGCTGACCGAGAGGTAGATTTCGAGCGCTTTGCGCGTCTCCAGGCCGTATTTGATCGAATTTTCCACAATCGGCTGCAGGATGAACTTCGGAGTATAGAGCGTATGATAATCCTCGTCGTCCATCATCTGAACGATCTCGAAATGCACCCTGTCTTCGAAGCGGAATTTCTGGATCGTCAAATAATCTTTCACGTGCTGAACTTCCTCCGCGATCGCGACGGACTTGGATTGATTGGACACGGAAAACCGCAGCATCCTCCCGAGCAGCGTGACCATATCGACCACCTGCTCCGTCTCTCCCTCTTCGACTGCCATGCCGATCGTCTCGAGCGTGTTGTACATGAAGTGCGGGTTGATCTGGGACTGCAGCGCGTACAGCTCCGCCTCCTTCTGGCGAATCTCGATCTGATAATTCTGCTGAATCAATTCCCGAATCGTCGAGATCATCGAATTGAAGCTTCGCGCCAGCGTGCCAACCTCGTCGCCGCTTCGGACTTGAAGATCGACCTGGAAATCCCCTCTCTCGACGGATTTCATCAGGCTGCTCAGCTTCTTGAGCGGCCGGGTCATGCTATAGGACAAGAGGATGGCGATAAAAGAAGTGACGAGAATGATGCCGATAATGACGAAAACGGTCACGTTGCGAACGAGATCCGTCCGCTCGGTCAAATCCTTGAGAGGAATGCTGTGCACGAGAATCCAGCCTCTCTCGGGAGACTGGTTGACGCTGACCAGCTTGGCGGGGTCGGACGCGCTCGTCCGGAAGCTGCCGTTCAGCGTCGGATACCGGATTTTTTCCTCGTCGATCGTGCCGATTTTATGACGGTTCGTATGGTAGATGATCTTGCCCGTCGAAGCCATGACCCATAGCTCCGCCCGCTCGTTCTTCTCGAAATTGCGCACGATGTCGTCGATGAAGCTCAGGTCGACGGCAATCATCATCGTTCCCAGATTTCTGCGGTTGTCGTTGTCGCTAATGGGTTTATGAATAAATACGTAAGGAACATCCGTGTCCAGACTTACGTCGATCTCGTCCGGAAGCACGACGCGCGCTTGACTGCCCGTCGTCTTCACTCCCCCGATATAATCGCCGAGCTTGGCGTTCCAATCGTCTTCCTTGAACCCAACCTTCGCGCTGTAGAACAAACGTCCGTTCGACAAGACGAACACGCCCATGACGTCGGCATTCCTGCCGCTCGTGTATGTGCGCGCCAAATAACTGTTCATCGCGTATTGATCCCGGTTTAACGCGGATCTCCGATCATACGTCTCGCGCCGCAGAATCGTCAGCACGTCTTCCGAATTGAAGAGCATATCCGGCAGCCTCGTCAATTCGTCGATATGCTTCTCGATGTCCGCGTTCGCTTGATACAGGAACCGGGGCATATATTCGCCGATCTGCTCTTCGACCGACCTGGCGTATTGCGTATAGGACACATAGACGAGCAGCAGCAACGGGATTACCGTCAATAAAACGTAGGTGACGGTCAGCTTGTACGCGATCGGATAATCCCGCAGCTTCCATCCGAACCGCCGCTTAAAAATCATACTGACCTACGTTCTCCGCCGTAAAGTCGAGCGGCTCCCCCATAATAACCATATCCCCGTTCACGCGTATATTGCCGACGCCGTCGATCTCCCGGCCATCGACCGGCAGCTTGCCGTTCAGCAGATCGTTGGCGAGCTGGATCGTCAAATAGCCGAGCTTCTTCGGACTCCACAGCGTCGACATCTGCGCGGAGCCGTCCAGCAGGTGCTCCTTCATCAGATTCGGATTGGACAGGCCGACCACTTTCACCCGTCCGAGCTTCCCAGCTTCCTTGACCGCCATCGCGGCTACCGGCGGCGCGACGGAAGAATTTCCGATAATGCCGTCCAGCTCCGGATAGTCGGCCAACAGCTGTTTGGCCGCTTCGTAGGCTCTCTCCGTCACGTCGTCCGTCGTGACCGTCGTCACGAGCTCCAAGTCCGGATAGTATTGCTGCTGCTGGACTTTGATCCATTTCAGCCACTCGTTGTTGTTGGCGGCGGAAAATGAGCTGGTCATAATCGCGAACTTGCCTTCCTCCCCCATCGTCAGGGCGAGCGTGTCCAGCAGATGACGCCCCAGCACTTCGGGATCGACCATATTGACGAAGAACCTTCTGCCTTCCGCCTGGGTGTCTCCGTCCCATGTCACGACTTCGATCCCTTCGTCCATCGCCCTTCGCAGGATCGGAACCAGCTTGTCCGGGTCGTTGGCCGACAAGGCGATCAGATCGACCTGCCGCTCGATCAGCTCTTCGACGATCTCGATCTGCAGCTCGGCGTCCGCGCTTGCAGGCTCCCGGTAGAGCAGGTCGATGCCCAAATCTTCGGCCGCTTCTCTGGCTCCTTCCGCCGCGTACATGAAATAGTCGTTCCCGACTTTCGGAACGAAGGCCACTTGGTATCGGGCGGGAGGGCCGCTTGTCTCCGCAGGCGGCTTCGCCTCGGCCGAGCTTTCCGGCTCCATCGAGTAAATCAGCTCGTACCCTTTGGACGTACTGGAGTCGCACGCTGTCATCAGCAGCGCTGCGGCCAGAAAAATCGCAAATATACGGAACACAAGACTCCTCCCGCTCTTTTTATAGAGTAACTTGTTCGAGTTTCATTAATTCCCCTGCTTTAGAGAACAATCCTGCGTTATGTCCGATGGACATCGCGCAATGATGCGTCGGCGCTTCCGCGAACCAGCGAGCCATATAGTCGTCCGGATGCATGCGGAACTTGACCGGAGTCTGGGTGTTGCCGATTCGCATGATCGGACCGTCCGTCGACTCCGCCTCGCTGACGATCAGCTTCAGCTTGCCGTCTCCCGTCTGGGTCACGTTCAGCGTCGTGATCGGTCCGGTCTTGACCTTCGCTTCCACGGATACGCCCGTGCCTTGCTTGCCATGATACAACCCCATTCCGCGAAGCACCGGCTGGCCTTCCGAGATGGCGATATGGAACGGACCGTCGTGTCCGAGCAAGATCGTGCCGTCCGTGTAATCGACGACGACGATCTCCGAGAAGCTGCCTCCCGTGCCGAGAAGATCGCACATCTTCATCGCAAGAGCCGTCTTGAGATCGCCTTCCCCGGCGCACGGAATGCCTCGGGCCGTCAGCAGCGAATGGCCGACGATAAATCCTCCCTGAAGCTTCTCGTATTCTCCTCCGGGCGCGCCATGGTAATAATAACATAACGCGTCAAGATCGAATTCCCGAACGAGCTTCTCCTGGGCGGCGGCAACCCGGCACGACCAGTCGAGCTGCTCGTCGCTCGGCTTCCTGGCGATCGGATCGGACGGAGAATCGCCGCTGATCCGGAACATCCGCTGCACTTCTTCGAGCTTCTCCTTGACTTCGCGTTCGGTTACCTCCTTCAGCAGACGGTCGAGATCGCACATCTCCAGCACTTCCACATGAAGCCCCGTCTGAGCCTGCACCATCGTAAAATCGCTGTACATGTCAAGCATTCCGCTGTAGGTATTGCCCAAGAACCCGAACCGGCTATGCTTGAGGTTACGGGGAACCGACGCGGCGCGAACCCACTCCTCGATCTCCCGCCAGGCGCGGATCGACTCCGGCATCTGCCGCGTATTCTCGTTCGTCAGGGAGATTTCCGGCGTCTTCTCCAATCCGAGCAAACCGTTAACGACGCGAAAAGGAATGCCCGCGCGATTAAACGCATTGGCGAACTCCGGTACGGGACATGCGCCGCAATGGGCGAGCCACTCCCCCGTCGTCGTCTGCTCGTAGTTGATCCGATCGGTAGGCTGAAGGTTCAAGAATACGACCGGCGCTCCGCAGATTTGATGGACGGGCAGTACCGTGGAGCTCGTCGAATAAGTGGCTGCATGGCAGAACACCAGGTCGACGTTGTTGGCGTTGAGCCATTCGCCCGCTTTACGCCCCTCGTATTCGGTATCGACCAGTCCGTAATTATAGATTTCTCCCCATTGGGACATCCGTTCTTCAATCGCTTTGCCGTATTCAACGAGACGCTCTCGCAGCCCCGGAAACTGCTCCCAATACGCCCGGAGCCCGACGCTGTACAATCCGATTCGCGCTTTGCGCGGCGGTTTTATCGCTTGCTTGAAAGACACGTTTACCACCCCGTTATCTTATGAAATAATGATTATAACTTGATTGTAAATGCTTTCAGCAGCTCTGACATCCTACGATCTTGGTCAAAAATAACACTATCTTGGAGATGATCCGCTATGCCCGGCTACCGGGAAGACGCCTCCCACGACTGGACGGGCGATTCGATCCGCACGATCGCCACCCCTTCCGCATTCGCCAAAGCATCTCTGTATTATGTACAAGAATCCGGAAAGTTCCGTACAATGCCCGCTTACTACACCGAACGCGAAAACCTGGACTCCTACTTGGTTCTCTATACGACGAACGGAAGAGGCTGCCTGACCTACGACGGCAAAAGCCATACCCTCTCGCCCGGCCAGCTCTTCTACGTCGACTGCCGCAAATACCAGCATTACCGAACCGATCCCGACGAGCTGTGGGAGATGGTGTGGGTTCATTTTAACGGCGGCTCTTCGCCGGCCTATTATGACCGATTCTCGGCTGCCGGCAGCCCCGTGCTCCGCTTGTCCGACGATTCGAGAATTCCGGCCATTATGGGGGACATCGTCTCCCTCGGCCAACGAAGAACGTTTCATTCGGAGCTGACGGGCTCCCGGCTGATCGTCGACCTGCTGACCGAGCTGCTGCTGGCCGTGCAGAACCGCGACGCGTCGACCGCGCCGGGAATTCCCGCGCTCGTGCGGGACGTCATGAAGCATTACGATCGGCATTACGACGAGCCTTCGAAGCTGGACGACGTATCCTCGGCGTTCTCCGTCGACAAGTACCATCTGTCCAAAGAGTTCAAACGCTTCACCGGCTTCTCCCCGAACGAATACTTGATCAATACGAGGATTACCCGGGCCAAGGAGCTGCTTCGCTTCACCGACATGCCCGTGGCGGAGATCGCTTCCTCCGTCGGCGTCGACAACGTCAGCCACTTCATCAATTTGTTCCGCGATCGGGAGACGATGACCCCGCTGGCATACCGCAAAACATGGAGACAATCATAAATCGTCCGCCCCCGGAATAAGGATGTACGGCCTAACGAACGGTATGCTATATTACGAATATAACCGTCCGGGAAAATACGGCCGCCATCGCGCGCTGCCCCGCGGTACGAGAGAGAGGACACGACGAATATGAACGACAAACTCAAAGCTTTGCTCGCTTCCTCGCTCTTGTTGGGCATTCTGCTGTTGACGGCGGGCTGCAGCTCGCTCCAGATCGTTCATGCCGCGGACGGAGCAACGCCCCAGGCGCGGATGCAGCAAGATCTCGTAACCGCTATCGGCCAGCGGAAGAGCTCGATCCAATTGAAATTCGTCGGCAACAAAAACGCCACCTTAAAGCAAGAGATCAAGGACGTCCTCGAAGCGGCCATCCGCTCCGACGACTACTTGCACTATATCGTGAAGACCTACAAATATAAGGCGGCGATCAAAGGGAATTCCGCGACGATCGACTTCAGCTTTACTTATTGGGAGTCTCTGGCGCAGACCGCCGAAGTGCGCAGGCAGGTTGCATCCATTATCAAGAGAATCGTAACCCCCGGCATGAACGATCATCAGAAGGTCAAAACCGTTCACGACTGGGTCGTCGCGAATTTGGCCTACGACACCCGCCTTGTCTCCCATTCCGCCTATGACGGGTTAATCGACGGATCGACGGTATGCCAAGGCTACGCCTTGCTTACGTACGAAATGATGAAGCAGGCGGGAGTGCCCGTGCGGATTGCGGAAGGAACTTCGAGAGGAAGAGCCCATACGTGGAATCTCGTGCGGATCGACGGAAAATGGTACCACCTCGATACGACCTGGAACGATCCCGTGCCGGACGCCGTCGGTAAAGTGCAATACGGGTACTACAATCTGACCGATGCCCAAATCCGTGTCGATCACAAATGGTCCGCCTCGGACGGATATCCCGCCGCCGCGACCGATTACGGTCAAGTCGTCTCCGATCTCGCCAAGAAAGGCGGAAGCAAAGCGAGCTTCTATCGTCAGTTGCATGGCTTGATGGGTTACGCTTACCTGGAAGACGCTTATACCGCCTCCAACGTCTCCGAACTGACGGAGCAAATCCGCGCGGCCGCCGACAACGGCGAATCCGTACTCGTCGTCCGTTACACGAAAGGCGCTACGGTGACTTCGGATCTCAAGAAAGCCTTCAACGCCCAGTCCGGAGCCTCCCGCATCAGCTACACGCTCGAAGACTACACCCGGACTCCGGCCAACGACAAGCTTCTCCGTATTACGCTCCACCGCTAACCTGCGCCGTTTAAAACGCCAAAGCCCCGACCATGCATCTACATGGCCGAGGCTAGCGTTGCGGTAAACTATTCATTTGTACTCGTCCTAACCTCCGATACATGCACTGCATGCGCTTCAGAATAATGTTGCCCGAACATGCTTGGCATGTAACCATTCACGTTCTTCTTGCTTATGTGTCGCTTAAATCGCTTGCTTTCGGATACCCGCATGCCGGGAGGTATGCTGGCACGCTTCGCCTTTCGCTACGTCATCGGATGATTCTCCCTTCTTCCCGTCGTGTATATTGTCAGTTCAGGCGAGCGAAATTTGGGGGTGAGCCGGACCGTCTTAAGGGTTGTGCGAGACGCCGTTTGGTCACCTGAAATTCGCCTGAAGCAGGACAATCTTCTTTGGTGCAACTCTTTGCTCACTCGTTTTTTACTTACTCGTTTGTTTTCTTACTTGTTTGTTGCTGTCTTTATTATAGCCTATCTTTACAATAAGTTAAATATTCAGATAATTCAGTTTTATTGAAAAATAGGCGGAATTCCTGAACTTTGCTTAGTCATAGTCGCTCTTTCTCTATTGTTCGCGATTTTTCGACGGTTGCTTTTTCAACGATCTCTTGCCTCTCCCGTTCATATGCAAACCTTCCTTTCCCTCGGCCGTCTTTTCCTCCGATTCGCAGACTTATGAGCACTATCCCTCTGGCTCAGAATCCGTTAAAAACCGGCGCCGGCCCCCTCTCCTTTTTTGCCCCTATGGCCACTATCCCCTCGGCTCAGTTCCTTTGTCATGCGCACCCCCGTTCCCTCTCACTTTCTCACCTTAATTACCGTCTTCTGCACCCTCATTACCGTCTTCTCCCCCCTCATTACCGTCTTTTCCACTCTCGTTGTCATCTTTTTCATCCTCATTGCTGTATTTCCACTCTCATTCCTATCTTTCTTTTACCCCTATTACCGTCTTTTCCACTCTCATTCCCATCTTTTTCACCCTTATGGCCATTATCCCTTTCGCTCAGAAATCGCTCGAATTTCCGGTTTCCATTCGCCTCCGGATTTTACAATCGAACGACCGATAATCCCCTTCCATTTCATAATTATTTTTATATAAAATATTGTAAAAAATCCAATTTTAAATTATAATAAGAACATACGTTCCTAACTAGTTGTTTCTCGTCCCGAAGATAACATTTAATCGCTAATGAAAGCGGTGGTGGTTCCCATGCCTAACGAAACGACGTTCGAACAATTTCGCGCTCGCTACGCCACAGAAACGGTATGCGCCGAAGCTTTGTTTCACGCACGTTGGCCTAATGGGTTCAATTGTCCAAACTGCGGTCACCAAGAATGCTACGAACTCCGCACCCGCAGATTGCCTCTATATGAATGCCGCTACTGTCGCCGCCAAACTTCGTTAATCGTCGGTACGATCATGGAGGGCAGCCGGACGCCACTGACGCTTTGGTTTCAAGCCCTGTTTCTCCATGCCCGTCCGCAAGGCATCAGCGCATCCCGCTTGGCTTCCGTTATCGGCACCACCTACAAGACCGCATGGCTAATCTGTCACAAGATTCGTCATGCCATGTCGGCCTGCGATTCCCAAGAGCTGCTTTCCGGACTGGTAAGGGTCAATTATGGAAAATACGGCCGCCCCTACAATCCGACGGTTTTTCGGCATCCTCAGAAGCAACCTCTGATTTTAGGAGGCACGGTCTGCGCGGAGGCTGGAATCACCCATCTCAAGATCAAGCAAGTCCCCGACCACCACCTCATCCAAGATCGAATTACCTCTCGGGGCAGTCACGACTTCGTTCAAAAACATATCCATTCCGCGAAAGCCGACGTCACCGTCGTCATTCAAGAGTACAGCATGCACAGATACAGACCGCTTCTTCAGATTGCTTCGAATGCGTCCAATTGGATCAACTGGACATTTTGCGGAATTGGACCCAAGCATCTTCAATCCTACCTGGATCAGTACTGCTTCGGTCATAATCAGCTTCATCGCATGACGGATTCATTTCAAGTACTGTTAAGCCACAGCGCCGCTACTCCCACAATCACTTATCCTGATTTAATCCAACGCGAAGATCATTCTGCCCAACGTAAGATCGCGTACGAGAGACTGCTGCGCGAAGCTTGTTAATTCCCTCTACCGTACCAACCGTCCAACAAAAAAACGCCTTCGGCGTCCTCTTGACGCAGAATCGCGTTTTGTTGAAAATGATTCAGAAACGCATAACGAATTTTGTACTTTCCAATTCACCCAAAAACCGATCGTCCCATTCTTTCTCGGACTGCACTTCTCTTTTCTGCGCCACATTTATCCGTGTCCATTCACTTTCCTGAATCGCACTCCCCCCCACTTCAATCGGCTTTTCTGAGTCACGGGGATAATGGCCATAAGCAGGAAAAACCGATGTTACAACGGAGAGGCAGGCACTCGGCAGCCAGCAGCGGACCTGAGCCAAGGGGATAAGGCTAATGGGGGAGAGCGTCATCCCCCGCAGAAGCGAGAGAGTCGCCGCTGCTTTTAGCCATTTCCAGGCTGGCGGTCAGGTTGGACAGCAGATCCCCAAGATGGGTTTCGCGCCGCAACGGCGGCTCTTCCGGAATCCGCCGCTGGGGAGAGAGCTTCGTCATTTTATTTTCGAGCAGAGCCCGCAGCGCCTCGTCGTATTTGTTCGGATACTTCGCGCCGACGAACGGAGAAGACATTGCCTCAATCAACTGGGAGAAAACGAAAAGATGGTCCTCCGAAATATGAGCGTGCACGCGATTGTCCGCGTTGGCGATTCGCTCCATCGGCCGAACCTCGTCTTCATAGAGCATCGTGGAGAGAACAAGCCCTTCCAACGTCGGCCATAATGCGGCGAGACTCTGCGCGGATCTGAGCGTAACGTAGCCGATCCCGACTTTTCTGCCCCGAAGCATACCGGCGTGAAGCAGTCTGAACGTTTCTTCTCCGAGTTCGTCGGTTCCTACGTAATAATGCTTCTTTAACCGGATGCGGTCAATGTCGGATTCGTCGGCGAATTGTTCGATGAATACCGTTTTGGAGACAGCGGGAGCGATTCCGCTTAATTCTTCCTCGGTCAGTTCTACGTAATTGCCGCCGCCCAGATCGTACGCCTTGCGTACATCCTCCGGTTCGACTCTCGCGTCGCATGCCCGGCAATACTTTAGGTGAGACAGAGCGCCGCCGCAGGCCGCATGCGTCGTCTTGAGCGCAATCTCCTTGTCTTCGGTCGCCGCGTACAGCTTGATCGGGATCTGGACTTTGGCGATTTGGATCGTGCCTTTCCACATGGCATGCATTCCGGATTCCTCCCGTTATCGCAATCTATTAACAGGATTGCCCAAACGGTAGAATCGGATACCCATCTCACTCCGCCCGCAGACGGTAGAAGGCCAGCATCGGAAGCCGCGATTCGTCGTCGAACGGAACATAGTAGGCGGGATTGGTTTCGTAGGCGCCGTGAACGAACGTCTCTCCCGACGGTTGCCGCGACAATGAGAGGGAGATCTCGGCCTCCCCGGTCACCCGCCATTCCTTCACCACGATCCAGCCGAGATCGTCCTCCGCTTTGAAAACCTCTTCCTTCGTATGCGCAAGCAGCCGTCCGGCGACATCAGAGAAACGAAGAACGATTTCGAAGCCGTCCGTTTGCCCGCTTCGGCGAATAGAAGCGGCCGAGGCGCGGGGAGCCCGATGGCGCTCGTAGCCGCGTCTTCCGTAAACTCCCCCAAGAGCGGCGGCAGCCAAGCGTTCGCCGATGAGGCGATTGCCGTCGGGGCCGTTATGAATGTTGTCGCACACTCCGCAGTCCAGGGAAGGGACGACGTACACACCGGGCAGCCGCTCGGCCGCCTCTTTCTGGGCTTCTCGCACCCGCCCCCAGCAGCGGTCCAGCTCGTCCCCGGTTTCCCAACCGATCAAGCGGTTCAGTTGGACGCTGAGAACGGGCAAGCCGTCGTCTCCGAAGTCCTCCCTCAGATGACGCACGAACGCTCCGAACCGCTCAAGATAGGTCTCGGACTCGTCAGTCTCCGGCATGTTCGCATCCGAACAGCCCTGATACCAGAGCAAGCCCTTCACTCGACCGCCGGCGGCTGCCGCGATCTCGAGCATGTTCCGATACAGCTCGCCCTGCTCCTCCGGGTTCCAGCTGCGCAGATGCGATCCGCCGAGTGCGGTCGGAACGAGGCCGATCGGGTAGCCGAGCTCCGCCTTCAAGCGCTTCCCGAACAACAGAAACGGCGAATGCCCCGGATTCGACCACTCGCGGTTAGGAGCGAACAACGTGTCGGTCGGATCGTTCAACGGGTGGCTGGCCATATCCCATTGTCCGTTCAGCCGCAGCATGTGAACGCCGGGCTCCAGCCGGTCGTCGCAGGGGCCTCTGCCGTATCCGGCCGCATTGCTCTGACCGGCGATGATCCACAGATCTCCGACGCCGAGATGATGGATCATGTCGCCGCGCATCGGCCACTCCATCGCCGGATCGTCCTGCCGGACGCGAAGGCAGGTCTCGACCCGATACAAGCCTCCCGCAGGAATGCGCAGCGTTGCCGTCCATCGCCGCCCTTCTTCCATTACGCCGGGCGTCCAAGTGAGCACAAGCCGTCCGTCGTCCTCGCGAACGACTCTTGCATACACTTGGGCGCGCGCCAAATCGTAGTCGCCTTCCGCATGCCAGACTCCGCGAAGCGTCAGCTCCGCGTCACCCTCTTCTCCTTGCTGCAAAATCGTCCACGAAGAGGGGCCCTCCGTCAGATATGCACCGTTCGCCCGTTTCTCCAACTGCGTCACCCTTTCCGATTCGGATCGTTCGAATCCGCCAAATGCGACAAACCGAGCAGTACCGATGTCTCCGGGTCCTTCGCCACGGCAAACTTCGGCGCCCCCCACGGCGTCCAGGCGGACGCCAGCGTTCTTTCGATGACGCGAGGCAGCACCCGGTCGGCCGATTTCATCAGCCCTCCGCTGAGCACGACGACTTCGGGATCGTACGCATGGATCAGGTTCACGATCCCCGCGCTCCAATGCTCCAGCAGGCTGTCGACCAGTCTGCGCGCCCAATCCTCTCCCTGCTCGCCGGCGGCGATCACGTCCTCGTATCCCAGCGCTCCCGGACGCTTCGCCAGCGGGCTGTCGGAGAAGCCGGGCATCCGGCTCGCCCGAATGCCCAGCGCCCAGTGGCTGGCCTGGGCTTCCATGCATCCGACGTTACCGCAGGCGCATTTCTCGCCATGGATATCCGTCGCCAGATGCCCGCCAAGAATGCCGGCCTGGTAATGTCTGCCTCGAACGATCGCCCCGTTCATGATGGCAGCCGTTCCGATGCCGGTGCCGAACATCATCAGCACGGAATCCTTCGTGCCGCGCGCCACGCCGTATGCCGCTTCGCCAAGCAGGGCGGCGCGCGCGTCGTTCTCCATGACGAACGGCAGAGCGAAGGCTTTCTCTACCCACCGGCGGAAATCGAAGCCGATCCCGTCCGGGTATTTATCGTTGATCGACAGCAGCGCGCGATTGTCCGCGTCCACGATGCCGGGCAGAGCCAATCCGACGCCCCGGCACGCGGGGAGAGACAAGCCGTTCTCCCGCAGCAGCCCTTCGACGGTCTTCTCGACCTCCGGAAGGCGTCCGGCCAGCCCCTGCTCCGAGTAGGCCGGAATGCTCGCTTTGGCCGTTACCCTTCCTCCGTCTATCAATCCGATTTTAATGTTCGTTCCGCCGAAGTCAATGGCGATGTTCATGCTGCATTCCTCCGCTTGCCGCTCGATTCAGGTTCTCACGCAGGCCTTGATCGTCGCCAGCCGGGTTCCCTTGCTGCGGGCGGTTGGGCTTATCGAATACTCTCCGACCGCCGCGGGAATGACGAACGTCTCAGCGTAGCGGACGACGAAGGGCGCGAACGCGCCGCTCGGGCTTTCTACCACCGCTTCTTCCCCTTCGACCAGGTTCAGCATCTGGACGCCGCCGTTCGTATGGTGCGGCACCTTGCCCGTAAACCAGTGACGCCGAGTCTCGATAAATTCCAGCTCGTGCAGGCCGGTCCGTTCCTCCGTCCAGCCGTCACCCTCCGCGACCAGCTCCGTACGGTCGATCAGATTGCTTTTCACCCATTCGGTTCTGCGATCCCACTGGATGTTGCGCTTGCCGTGCTCCAGATGCACCGGGCGAGGCTTGCCGTCCAGTCCCAGCCTGTCCCAGTCCCACAGCTTAAACGTGAAGATGTACGGCGTCGCGCTGATCTCGAGCACCATCGTGTCCGTGCAGGAGCAGTGGACGGTTCCGGCCGGGATCAGGAAATGGTCATGCTTGCGGGCAGGAAATTCATTGACGTGACGTTCGGCGGGGAAGGTGAAGCCGCCTTGCTGCGCCCGCTCCAGATCGGCGATCATGCTCTCGGGATCGACGTCTTCTTTTAATCCCAGATACACCGTTCCGCCATCCTTGGCCTCCAAGATGTAATAGCTCTCGTCCTGCGTATAGCTCATGCCGAAGTGCTGCTTGATATAGTCCGTCAGCGGATGCACCTGCAAGCTCAGGTTCTGTCCGCCGATCGTATCCAGGAAGTCGAAACGGATCGGGAATTCCGCGCCGAAACGCGCATATACCTTATCTCCCAACAGTGCCTGCGGCTCGAAGAAGACGACGTTTAAGGAAGGCAACTCCAGGCGCAGGTCGTCGTATTGGAAATAAAGGCTGTTTTCTTCCGGTACGCCGTCGAATCCCCATGCGTAAGGGTTATCTCGAGGCTCGAGGCCGATGTTCTCCTCCAACCAGTGCCCGCCCCAGACGCCGGGGTCGAAGTACGGAACGAGACGGAACGGCCTGCGCGCGGTTTCGCGGATACCGGCGAACAGCGCCGCTCCCGTCACCATCCGGGGATCGTCCTTCCGGTTCGTATCGAGGTAATAATCGGCCCGGTCCAGCAGCGACCGTTTCAATCGATCCGCCGTACGCCACTCGACGAAGAACCCCCGCTTGTATTTTCTGAGAATGTCCTCGTCTTCGTTGCCCGCCCGCCAGTTGCCGAACTCCTTGCTGCGATAGCGCTGCTGGATCTCCCAGCGCGCCAGATCGGCGTAGACGAGCACGTCGCCGCCGGCAACAAGAGACGCACCGAATCCGATAACGATAACGATTCCCTCTTCGATCTCCCGTACCTGGGCGGACATTGCGCTTAACCGCTCCGAGTCGTACAACTCGTCTATCGTAAACGGCGCCAGGTAACCGAATACCCGGTCGTCCGTTAAGTAACGCTCCAGCTTGGCCTGCAGACGTTCGGCATCCAGAGCCGCATCCTCCGCCAGGAAAACTCCGGCCGGATTCAGCCCGCGAAGGCCCTGAACGATCTCGTCGACGCGGACGGCCGGATAACACTCCACGACGATCACTGTTTTGTCCCGCTTGCTCGCCTCCTCGGCCAGCCTGCCGGCAATCGGACCGTAACCGGCCCATGCTTCCCGTCTCCATCCGTCGATCTTGACGATCGGTTCCTTATCGTACAATGCCACTCCGTCGTCCCCCTGTTCGTTCTTGTTCTCCTCTCCATCTTAGGCTGGAAGCGTTCTCTCGTCTTTTCAGAGAAGAGACGGCGTTTTATAAAAAATGGACAGAAACCGGCCAGGGCGTGTATGCATACTCCGAGGAAAGCAGATGTTGCCGAATTTTCGTTCCATGCAAGGAACTTTTGTGAAGGCGTACCGGGGGTACGTCAAGCAAAAGTGACGCAGCAGGGGGCGAAAAGGCGGTGATAGATGCCTCTGAGCGGGTTTGCATACACGCCCTAGAAGAACAACGTATTCCGTTGCTTTCGAATGCCTCCTTCGTTAAGATGAAGGTAACGGATGGTGTTCAACAATGGAATTCACGCAGCAGGATTTGAATCACTTCAATGCCGTACTTAACGACTACGCCGCGAATCTGAGCGGCTCGGAGCTCTCCTTCTACGTCCACTATTGGGGCGGAGAAAAGAAGCTCTATACGAACCATGTTCACAAGCACTCCTTTTTCGAAATTTGTTACGTGATCGACGGAAACGGAACCTATGAGGAGGGCGCGCAGCGGCTGCCGATCGAGCCGGGGACGCTGTTTATGTCGCGGCCTCATCTGAAGCATCAGATCGTCAGCGAGGAAGGCTTGTACATCGTATTCGTCGCTTTCGAGCTCATTCCGGCGGAATCTTCCAAGGAAGGCTTGAGGAGATTTCGCAATCTGGAGAAATCCCGAACCTTCTTCCTGCGAGACGCGCAGAACTGTCCAGCGGTGCTGATCTGGCTCGCCTTGCTGCAGCAGGTGGCGGCTTCGCGGCATTTTCTCGAGGAGGGCATTCTCGGGCTGGCGCGCGCGTTGATGACGTCTTTCGAAAGCGTATTCTCGGATCAGCGGGGTCCGGTCAGAACGGCGCCCGTCCCCAATTCCTCGTCCACGCTGGTGCACCGGGCGAAGCTGTACATTCGCGACAATCTGGCCCAGGAGCTGACGCTCTCGACGGTGGCCGATTACTTGCACGTGTCCTCGCGCCATCTCTCCCGCCTGTTCGGCGAAGAGCTGGGCCAATCGTATTCCGCTTACGTCCGGAAAGAAAGAATCCGGCAGGCCGTGTCCCTGCTCACGACGACGGACTGGTCGATCAAGCGGATCGCGGAGGAAACCGGCTTTGAGACGGTCCATTATTTCACGACCGTGTTCAAAGCCGAGATGGGCGAGCCTCCGGGGCAATTCCTCAAAAAGCTGAAGGAGCAGACGGAGCTGTTCTGAAGTCGGCATTCGGCTCAAGATGACAAAACGGTTGGCGGGGATGATCCCGACCAACCGTTTTTTTGAGTTATGAGGAAGCCTCGAGCGTGATGCGTACGGCCGCAAGCCCACCGGCCTCCAGCACGCCGCGGATTGCTCCGCCCGTCGCCTCCAAAGCCTCTGCGTTCTCTTCCAATACGTTCACGCGGAAAGCGCGAGCGATGGCTGCGCCCGGCACTCTGATCGCGTAGGGCGCGGCTTGCCCGCCCCATGCGCCGCGGACATCCTGCAGGCGGACGATGATGCCGTCTCCATCGTCGGCGGCTTTGACGTAGGTCGCGGCGATGCCTTCGCCGGATACCTCCAACAAAGTTCCTTCCGCTGCCTCCGGGCAAACGTAAGCCGGAAACTGCTGGATCGGAAGCGAAGCTTCCAGCCCGACGCGAGCCATCTCCTCCGGCCGGTATGGACCGGAGAACGGAAGCAGCCGATACGTCAGGGAAATCGGGCCGGGCTGGCTCGCCCGGAAATTGGTGTCCCAGTAGTTGTTCAGCGGCCATGCCAGCAGAAGCGGATTGGCGTCGCGCGGAATCGCTGCGCTCTCCCGGCCGAAATTGAAGTCTCCGATCTGCACGAGCGGAGCATCGGGGCAAGCCAAGATGACACCGTAGCGGCCGTCGTGCACCGATACGGCGCGATCCGCCGTCACCCAATCCCGGCTGACGCCCGGGAGCTGATCGTCGTCCAGCCGCACCGGCGAGCCGGCGGTATCGAAGACGGCTTCCCAGCCGGCGTCCAGACGAAGCGGAAACGCGAAGTAGATCGACTCGGGGGCCCGGTCGTCCGTCTTGTCCAAGAACGCCCGCAGCTCGATGTCCGGACGATCCCGGAACAGCGTGATCCGCTGCTCCAATCTGCGGACGCCCGGCGCCTCCCAGACGAGCGTCAGCGTAACGCCGCTGTCGTGCTCGGCGGCGGAGCACGACAGCAGCCGGTCCGCGCCTCTGCGGAGCGCCTGCCAATCGTTGTTCCAGCAACTGATGCTGTTGTTGCCCTTGTCGATGTCGCGCAGGAACAACGTCTGCCGATGGGGTCGGTTGCGAAGCGGATCGGGCATCTCGTGCACGTACTGGAACCACGTCCACTCGCTGTCCGGATCGATCATCGACCGGCCCGCTTTCTTGTCGAACAGCTCCGCGATCCGTCCGGTCTGCGGATCGTAACCGAGCCGATAATATGGGGTCTCGATCCGTCCCGGCTCCACCTTCAAATCGTCCTTCTGCTCCTTGTCGGCACGGGAAAGCGCGGCATGAGGAACCTTCTTCCAGCTAAAGGGAGGAAGCGTAATCCTGCCGAAGGACGGCAGGCTCCAATCCGCGTCCAGGTTGTTGGCGTGCACGCACAATCGCGACGCCGTCAGATGGCGGCCTTCGTGGTACCAGTGCTCCGGCAGCCGCAGGTCGACGGTCTGCTCCACGGCGGACGCGTTCACGAGCAGCGTGCCCTCCGGCTTGCCGGACTGCGGCGGATTGCCGGCGAAGCGCTCCAATTCGCGGTTGAGCAAATAGCCTCCGAGACTGTTCGCCTGATGGGCGAAATGCGCCTTGTGTCCCCACAGCACTTTCGTGTACGTCGAGTCGGGATCGGTCACGGAAATGTTGGCTCCCCACGTATGCTCGTCGTACAGCTGAACCTGCTCCCACGTTTCGTTGTACAGAGCGGCGTCGGCCGCAGGCAGCGGCTCTCCTCGGAAGGCGGCGAGAAACTCCGCGCTCTGGAGTGCGGCCTTGGTTCTGCGGCTCAAACGGGTTTCGTCGGCGGAGCTGGCCGCTCCAAAGTTCCAGTAATCGGTCCAGTCGCCCGAATAGGCTGGCACCTGCTCGCGGGGAAGCTCGCGCAGCCGCTCAAGCAGCATCTCCGGCGTCGCCATGCGAATCCGGGGACCGAGTCCTTCCGCGTTCCAGCGCCGGATCATGCCGAGCAGTTCGGTGTCCGGAGGCGTGTTGTCGAACAGCGGAATGTTGGTCGCGGACAGGTAGACGAAATCGTAGGGGTAGCCTTCGCTTTCCAGACGGGACAAATAACGGTCCAAGCCCGCTTTCATCCTGGCCATGTCGTTCTCCCACAGCTCCCCGAACTGGGTAAACAGCGAGTAGTGTTCTCCGTGGAAGGTGAGCAGCTCTTGCCGGTTCGGCGCCGTCCAGCGGAACGCGCTCGGACGCTTAAACGGAATGCCCCCGAAATGGATGTTGATGCCTGTCGTGTAGAGCTCGATGCCCGCGTCGAGCAGAATTTGCGCGAACGTCCAGGGCTGGCCGTTAATGTCATGGTTGATCGCCGTGCGAATCGGCGCGCCGAAGCGTTCGCGCAGCGCCTTGACCGGACGCAGCGCGCGAATCATTTCCTCCGCGGAGCAGAGCGGCGTGCTGTGCAGGTTCACCGCCGTCAGGCACATCTGCCCGCTCCGCACGCACGCGGCGAAACGTTCGACGCTCGCCTCGTCCGCCGTCTCCAGCCAGCGCATAACCGGCTCGGTCGCCTCGCACGTCCAATAGAAGCGCTCTTCCTCCGGCAGATCCGCCGTCTGCTCGCACAGCTCGATCGCCTGATCGATATACGATTTCTGCAGCTCCCACAGCACCGGCTGGGGGTGCGTATAGCCGACATCCAAATGGCTATGATGGTATACGAGAATTTCCCGGATCCCGGCCATAGTTCTCCCTCGCTTTCGTCTCGTTAATGGTTTGACGGAGCAGCAGCGACACTCCCGCGAACGCGCTCAGCGACGTATCGTCGGTCACTTCCAGGGCGACGTCGCATCCGCTGAGCGCCTCCCGCACGCGATCCAGGAACAGCTCTTGGCTTTTGACGATCTGCCCTCCGATAACGACTGCTTCCGGACGGAACGCCTTCAGGAACGGCAGCAGCATCTCGCCGATCATGTCGCCGAACCGGTGGAAGACGCCGATCGCTTGCGGGTCTCCTCCTCGGGCCATCTCGGCCACGTTCTTCACGTCCAGGCCGGCATCGTCGAGCCCCGCTTCCCGCATGAGCCGGACGATTCCCCTCTTGGAAATGTAATCGTCCACGATTGAATCCCGGAAAGGCTGATTGTAAATCCAGCCATGCTCGGGCACATCCTCCCGGTATTTGACGAGGACGCCGGCCTCCAGGAAAGCGGAGCCCGCCCCGGTTCCGATCGTCAGGCACAGCGCCCTGTTGTAGGCGCCGGCCTTGCCTGCGGCGTATTCCCCCAACGCGAACAGGTTCGCGTCGTTCTCGAATACGATGTGAAAATCGGGCGAGCGCTTGCCGGCGAACCAGCTCTCGTTCGCCAGCCGCGCGGTCAGCTCCTGCCGCAAATTCACCCCGTAGATGTTCTCGAACTTGTCCACGCCCCGAATGTAGCTGATGCCTTCCTCATAATCGAACGGCCCCGGAAAGGCGTAGCCGATGCCCTCGATCCGGAACGTTTTGTCCATAATCCGATTCGTCTGCTGCTTGATCAATTCGACGAAATGCGCAAGCAGCTCGTCTTTCGACTCCTTCGACTTGGAAGGGTAGATCATGTAGGAATCCGGAACGAGCTTCCCGAGCGCGTTCATGACCGCGGTCTTGATGAACAGGCCGCCGATGTCGAATACGATAGTATATTTTTTCATGCTCCCGCTCTCCCGTTCGTTTAGACAAGCTGCCGAATCCGGATGAATCTTGGCCGGTAGATGCCGCCGAACGCCATGTGGGCGTCCATGCTCGTGGTGTTGACGTTGTAGCTGGCCAGCAGCTCGCCCGGCCGCGACAGATGCGGGTGGGCTTTGGCATTGTACGAATAGATGCCGTCCCCCTCCTCCGGCTCGGTGCAAGCATGCAAAGGCACGTACGGACCGAATGGGCCGATCGGGCTGTCTCCGACGCTCACGGCTACGCGATTCCCGGAAACTCCGCCCTGCTGGATGACGAGCACGTATTTCCCGTCCAGAAATCCGCCGGTTACGGGAGAGACGCTCAGCTCGGACGAGACGCCGGAGGCGATCGGCGCGCACAGCTCCTTACGGGCTGTCCAGCCGCTTCCGTCCCAGAACGTCCATTTCTCCGTCTGTTCCAGTTCCTCTGCGAGGACGCGGGCGACGACAAGCTTCGTGGCGCCGTCATTCTGCAGCCCGTATACGTAGACGAAGCCGTCCGGATCGGGGACGCCGGCCTCTTCCGTGCAGGGCAGCACGGCGGCGCCGAAATAAGTCGTATGGCCGGCGGCCGATCGGAAATACAAGTCCGTATCCGCCTGCTCCTGGCGATCCAGCGCCGGACCGTCCGCTTCCATCGGCGCGGACACCCGGACGACGCCGTGTACCGCGAACTGGAAGCCTTCCGGACCGTCCGGGTTCGGACCGACGATCAGCGGGAAGCAGTGGAACTTGCCGCCGACGGACGTACCGTCCTGCAGCCAATAATATGTGCCTTCGTGCGCCAGGCCGTTCGGCGTTCGCGGCACGATCGCGCTGTCGGGAACGTCTCCTTCCCGGTTCCACAGGAAGGCAATCGCCGCCGGGTCGGGCTGATCGCCGTCCAGCAAAGCCAACGTATTGTTGATCATCACCGTATTTATGCGTTCGTCGGTCTGCTCGTCGACTGTGCCGATGAACGTGTCTCCGAACAAGAACAAAGTTCGGCTTTCCGCCGCGCGCCCCGACGCTTCCACGCCGTTCAGCGGAATCGAATAGATGCCGTCCGAGCCCGTCCAGCCCTCTCTTCTATGAAACAGCCGCGTCCACTCTTCCTCCGGCTCGGCCGCAAAGCCCGTGCCGGCGAGGATGGCCCCCGCCTTCCCCCGCGTCCTGACGTATCTGGCATGGGGTGCGTTCTCCGGCTGCTGCGGCTCACTTGGCTGCGGAGCGGAGAATGGCGTCCAATCTTTGCCGTTAAGAGAAAGTTCCGCTCCCCCAAGAGGGCCGTCACCGTCGCTTCCGCGGATTTCGCCAAGCGGGTACGTGGCGCCGAAATCGTAAACTGTCCATTTTCCGTCCGGCAACTCTTCCGTTTCCCAGCTTCGAGCGACCGTTATCGGATCTCCCTTGCGCCTCGGGAGGCGCGTTGCGTGTTCGTCGTTCATGGTCTCAAGCACCTCCTGATCTTTGTTGTATCTCCGTATTTCGTACTGAAGCTTCCGTCACGTCCCGCTCCCGTCAAGACGGCGGGGCAAGCTCGCGCAAGCGAATCCAGCGGGGCCGATAAATATCGGCGTTGTTGGCGTTCGCCGCCAAGCTCGTCGAATTGACGTTGTAGGTGACGAGAAGCTCGCCGTCCTTGGACAAATGCGGGTGCGCCTTCGCGTTGTACGTCACGATGTCCTGACCTTCCGCCAGCTCCGGCGTATGGTAGATCGGCGTCAGCGGAGCGAACGGACCGTACGGCGAGTCTCCGACCGAATACGCCACAAGTCCGCTGATCGAATCCTTCTCGCAGACGAGCACGTATTTGCCTTTCCACCGTCCCCAGGTCATCGGGGTGACGCTAAGCTCTGGAGAAACTCCGTCCAGCAATTGTGCGGCGTCCTCGATCCGCTCCGACCAGCCGCTGCCGTCCCAGAAACGCCACTTCGCGTCGTCAGCGATCGATTCGGGCAGCGTTCGGGCGACGGTCAGCCGCTTCACACCCTGCGCGTCGATCTTGTAGCCGTACACGTAGATATAGCCGTCCGGATCGGGCGTTGCCGCCTCCGCCGTGTGATCCAGGATACCGGCCCCGAACGCCAGCTCGCCGCCGTCCGGCAGCCGCTTGAAGAGGCCGGTATCCTCCTGTGTCTGCGCCGCGTAATCTGGGCCGTTCTCCGTCATCGGCACAGCGATCCGGGCCACGCCGCGGGTCGCGAACTGGAAGCCGGGCGGCTGGGCCGGGTCCTTCGTCATCAGCAGCGGGAACACAATCAGCTTCCCGTCGCGGACGATGCCGTCCTGCAGCCAGTACCAGCTTCCCGGCATCTCGGCAGCCAGCGGCGTATGCGGCGTGAACAGGGACAGATCCGCCGACTTCGGCACCCATTCGAACCGGATGGCGTTCGGGTCGGGCTCCCCGCCGCTTAACATCGCGATGGAGTTGTTGACGATGGCGCCCGACTCCCTTGCCCGCGACATCGGATTCGCCTGTCCCGAATACGTGTCGCTGAACAGAAACACGGTTTGCGCGTCACTGTCAGCGGAGCCGGGACGCTCCGAGCCGCCGACCGGAACGGAGAAGATGCCGTCCGCTCCCGTCCAGCCCTCGTAACGGCTGAACAGCCCCGTCCACTCCGGCTCCGGCTCGGCCGCCAGCCCCGCTCCGGCGAAGAAGCGCAGCTCGCTGAGCCCGTAGAGCGGCTGCCCGTTCTCCTCCGCGCCCCAATTGCCTGCGCCCGCTCCGCCCTGCGGAACCAGCTTCACGTAGCGGGCCGAAGCGTCCCCGAATCGCACCGGTCCGCCCCCGCCGTCCAGGTTCGTCGCCGCGAGCCGCGCGGAGCCGTCCGCCCGGGCCAGCCGGTACGGATAACCGTCGCCGCGAAGCTCGGACCACTCCGTTCCGTCGAGCGAGTAATAGATCGCGACGTCCCTGAGTCCGGCCGCACCGGGATCGTTGCCGCCCTCCCCCGCTCCCGCAGCGTTGTAATTCCAAACCCGCATCTCTCCGAGCGGATAGGTTCCGCCGAGATTGACCGTAATCGCCGGCGCTTCCCCGCCGCTTCCCGGCGCGAGCCACATCGTGCGGGCGTCGCTGCCGTGCTTGACGTCCTTGCCGCTTCCCGAGAGAATGCCGTACCGGTTGACGGCATTCTCCGGACGGGAATCCGCTTCGTCTCCGGAAGTGTCGGACGCGCCCGCCGGATCGATCGCCCCGCCGTACGACACTTCTCCGGCATAGCGGTAAAAACGAGCCTCCGCCAAGCCAAAGACGCGCTCGCCCCGCGAGGACCAATTGCCTTCGCCGGGCTTCTCCGCCGCCTCCAGCCTGACATAGCGCGCCGTCGTGCCGCCGAACCGCACCGGGCTTGCCTTCCCGTCGTCCAGGTTCGTAGCGGACAGCCGCTCCGAACCGTCCGCCTTGGCCAGCCGGAACGGATACCCGTCACCCTTCCACTCGTCCCATGTATCTCCATCCGCCGACAGATAGAGGCTTACGTTCCTCAATCCGCGCTCGGTAAGAGGCGCGTCCGGCGAATTGTTGTCGTTGTCATTATAGTTCCAGATCCACATCTCCCCGAGCGGCTCCACCCGTCCCAAATCGAAGGTTAGAACCGCCGCTTCGCCCGGCTTCGTCTCGACGCACCACATCGTGCCGCCGCGGTTGCCGTGAGCATGCGAGCGCGCTTCCGCGCCGGACATGCCCGACTGATCCGCCGCGCGGCGCGCGAAGCACCTGTCCGCCTCGGCCCCCGTCGCGGACGCTACCGCTATATAGGCACCGCGATTCGACGCGGCCTCCGCGGCCGGCTTACCTCCGGGCGGCCATAACGCCGCCAACATGGCGGCCAGCGCCAGAACGAGCACGGCTGCGCATGCGGCGATGCCGATTTTCACGCTTCTCTTCATCGGGGCAACCCCATTTCCGCCGGTCCGATTCGCGCCGCCCTTCGGACGCTATTTCGAATCGGCTCCTTCGTAATAAACCCACTTCGAGCTCGTCTTCAGAATGATAAGCGTCAGCGCCATCGCGATGAGCAGCAGCACCCAGGCGAGCGCCGAAGCGTAACCCATCTGCAAATCCTTGAACGCCTTGTTGTACAAATACAGCGCGTAGAACATCGTCGAGTTGTTCGGGCCGCCGCCCGTCATGATGTACGCTTGGATGAACACCTGGAAGCCGCCGAGCACGCCCATGATCACGTTGAAGAAAATGGTCGGCGTCAGCATCGGAATCGTAATGTTCCAGAACTGCCGGAGCCTGCCCGCCCCGTCGACGATAGCGGCTTCGTACAAGCTTCTCGGAACGCCCTGCAGCCCCGCGAGATAGATGATCATTGTGCCGCCTACGGCCCACAGGTTCATCAGCACCATGGAAGGCTTCGACCACAGCTCGTCGGTCAACCAGCCCGGCCCAACGATGCCGAAGTTCGCCAGGAACGTATTGATCAGGCCGAAGTTGCCGTCGAGAATCCACTGCCAGAGCAGCGCCACGGCCACGCCGGACACGATGCTCGGCAAAAAGTAAATCGTCCGGAACACGCGGATGCCGAACGCCTTCTGGTTCATCAGGACGGCGACCAGCACGCCCAGCACCGTATTCAGCGGCACGCTCAGCGCGACGTAGTACAGCGTGTTGCCCAAGCTCTTGTAGAAGAGCGGGTCCTGAGTGAACATGAACTTGTAATTCAGCAGGCCGACCCATTTCGGCGGACTGTAGATGTTGTAGGAGGTGAAGCTCAAATACAGGGAATACAGGATCGGGAAGCCCATAAACACGAGAAATCCGATCAGGCCCGGCGAGAAAAACAGATAACCGTTCAGCGCTTCCTTGGTGCTTAATTTCATCGGGCGGCGTGCTTGCACGGAATCGTACCCCTTTCTTGGCGTTTCGACCGTCCGCCCCTGGAGGGCGGACGGCGAAACCGAAGCTCTGTCATTGCGTCTTCGCGAAGTTGGCGACGGCGTTCTCGGCGTCCTTCTGCGCTCCGTCCAGGAATTCCTTAGGATCCTTGCCGGAGTTCAGCACCGCCTGCTCGACCGGATCGAGATTGCCGTGCCAGGACGGCATTGCCTCGATGTATTCGATGAATCTGGAATGCTCCATCTGATCCACGATCATTTTCCAGTTCGGATCGTCCATAAACTTCGGATCGGTGGCGGCCTTCACGTTGGAGACGAGCGAGCCGGACGCCTCGTGAATCTGCACCTGCACCTCCGCGCTGGTCAAATACTTCATCAGCTCCCATGCCGCCGCGGCGCGCTTGTCGTCCTTGTTGTTGACGAGCTCCAGGCTAAAGCCCGCGGACCAGCTGGCCGGGTTGGCCTTGTAAGGAATCGGAGCGACGCCGAAGTCCAGATCGGGCGCGCGGGTTTGAATCTCGTTGTACAGGTTGTTCACGTCGACGATCATCGCCGCCTTGCCCGCGATGAACGGGCTGAAGCCGAGCGCGCTCGCCTGGGAATTGAACGCGGACATCGCTTTGACGCCGTATTTGTCCTGAATCTGTTTCTCCCATTGCAGCGCTTCGAGATTTTCCGGCGTATTGAACGTCGGCTTGCCCTCGTCGTCCCAGAAGTCGCCGCCGTTCGTCCACGCCAGCGTCCAGAAGTGCAGGTTGCCGAGCGCCGGGGAGAAGCCGATGACGTCCAGCATCTTGTTGTCGTTCCACTTGGTCAGCTTGTCGGCGTACTGCTCCAGCTCATCCCAGTTGGCCGGCGGGGTATTCGGGTCGAGACCGGCGTCCGCAAACATTTTCTTGTTGTAGTACAGCACCCGCACGTCCGTATCGTTAGGCATGCCGTACATTTTGCCTTCGTATGTCATTCGGTCGACGAGAACCGGGAAGTAGTCGTCCAGCTGCACGCCGTCCCGGGCGATGAACTCGTCGGTGCTCAGAATCGCTCCCGTCTTGGCGCGGGAAGGCACCGTGCTCGTATCGTTCAGCGCCAGATCAGGGCCGCTTCCGGCCGCCATCGCTGTGGACAGCTTCGTCCAGTAGTCGAAGAAGTTGACGCCAAGCTGCTCGACGGTAATATGGGGATTCTTCGCCTGGAAGTCGGCCAGCAGCCGGTCCGTCAGATCCTTCATCGGCCCATCGGTGTAAATGTGCCAGTACGAAATGGTGACAGGGTCCTGGTTCGGCGCTTCGCTGGCCGGAGCGGATGCCGACGGCGATGCGGATGCGGACGCCCCTTGGGATGCAGGCTGGGTTTCGTTATTGTTTTTGCTGGAACAAGCGGACAATGCGGACAGCGACAGCACGGCGGAAAGCATAAGGATAAAGCCCTTCTTTTTCATCTTTGTCGTGACCTCCCATAGGAATGGTTCGATTTTTTTGCGTTGCGCCAAGCTTGAACGAATGACTTGCCCTAAAGCCGCATCACCCCTCTCGAGTCAACGGGGAATCCCGCCGGTTAGCCTTTGACCCCGGTCAGCGTCACTCCCTCGATAAAGTAGCGCTGGAAGGAGAAGAATAGAGCCAACGTCGGCAGCATGACCAGCAGGGAAGCCGCCATCATGACGTTCCAGCGCGTGCCGTACTGCTGCTGGAAGCTGCGAAGCCCGAGCATCAGCGTAAACTTGTCCGGGTCGTTCAGGTAAATCAGAGGTCCCTGGAAATCGTTCCAGACGAGCGTGAAGGTGAAAATTCCGAGCGTCGCTAACGCGGGCTTCGACAACGGCATGAAAATTCTCCACCAGATGTACCCTTCGGAGCACCCGTCGATTTTGGCCGCCTCGCTGAGCTCTTTCGGGATCGTCATGAAAAACTGCCGCATCAGGAAGATGTAGAAAGCGCTGCCGAAGAAAAACGGCACGATCAGCGGCAAGTACGTGTTCACCCATCCGAGCTCCTTGAACAGAATGAACAGCGGAATCATCGTGACCTGGCCCGGCAGCATCATCGTGGCGAGCAGGAGGACGAACCAGACGTCTCGCCCCGGCCACCGAAGCCTCGCGAACGCATAGGCGACGAGCGACGAGGACAATATGGCGCCGATCATGGACATCCCGGTAATGAGCACGGTGTTCCACGTATAGCGCAGGAACGGGAACGATTCCACCGCTTTGCGATAATTGTCCCAATGGACCGGCTCGGGAATCCACTTCGGCGGAATCTCGAACAATCCCGTATCCCCTTTCAGGGAAGTGGACAACAGCCATACGAGCGGCAGAATGAACGCCGCGCTTCCGGCCAACAGCAGCGTGTATACGACGATCCGATGGAATAGGCCTTCCGATTTCAACGTCATGTGTTCGATCTCCCATCTCTTGTGTATCCGCTTACAACTCGCTTTTATTTTACGGCTCCCGCGCAGCTTACGTCTTTTTGAATAGACGTCTCGTTTTTATAAAATCGAGACATTGTCGCGAAGAGGCTTTCTTCCGTCCGCATCTATTTTTTACCTCCTCTTCCCACTTAAACAATATAACGTTATAATGTTTTTGTTTGGGTTATCTTATTGCGATTCGGGAGGAACCGATATGAAATTGCGTTTGGAGGGTCAGGTCGAACGCCTGCTGCCCGGCATCAACCTCTTGGCTTCGGAATTGGGCATCGAATTGCGGGAGGACGGAATTCCCGTGCGCGTGGAGACGTCTGCGGCTGAGGACGAACTGGAAATCGGTCTGGAGAACGGACAAGGATATGTGCGTTACGGGAAGAAGCATCAATTCTTCCGCGGGCTCGGCTTGTTCGTTCAGCACGGCCGGCAAAGCGACTCGTTCCACCATCGGGAGAAGCAGCAATTCGATCTGGTCGGACCGATGTTCGACCTGTCCCGCAACGCGGTTCTGACGGTTGACAGCTTCAAGCTCATGCTGAACAAGCTGGCCTTGATGGGAATGAATACGGTCATGCTCTACATGGAGGACACTTACGAGGTTCCTGGCGAGCCTTATTTCGGCTATATGAGAGGCCGCTATTCGCATGCGGAGCTGCGGGAGATCGACGATTACGCCGACCTGTTCGGCATCGAAGCGTTCCCGAGCATCCAGACGCTCGCCCACCTCGAGGAGTTCCTGAAATGGCAGACGGTCTGGCATTACCGGGATACGAAAGGGGCGCTGCTCGTCGGCGAGGAGCGCACGAACAAGCTGGTCGAGCAGATGATCGAGGCGGCCAGCGCGCCTTTCCGCAGCCGCAAAATCCATGTGGGCATGGACGAAGCGGAAGAGCTGGGCCGGGGAAAATATTTGGACAAAAACGGTTACGGCAGCCGGTTCGACATTATGGCTTCCCACCTGGACACGGTGCTCTCCGTCACTCGCCGGCTCGGCCTGAAGCCGATGATCTGGAGCGACATGTTCCTGAAGCTGGCCGTCGGCAACGCCGGAACCGAGAGCAATTACTACGACGGAAGCACGAAAATTCCGGAGGAGATGGCGCAGCGCATTCCGAAGGACGTCGACATGGTGTATTGGGACTACGTTCACACGGAGCCGGAGCATTACGAGCGAGTGATCGCCAATCATCGTCCGCTCGGCTGCAACCTCGTTTTCGCGGGAGCGGTGTGGATCTTCAATACGTTCGGCGTCAACTACGGCTTGTCGCTCGGAGCGACCGACGTCGCGCTGGCCGCCTGCAAGAAGGAAGGCATTCGCGAAGTGTACGCGACGATGTGGGGCGACGACGGCAACGAGAGCAATCCGTTCGCGGCGCTGTTGGGGCTGCAGCTCTATGCGGAGCATGCCTATACGGAAGGCAAACCGACGCAGGAATGGCTCGCCGAACGGGTCAAGCTGTGCACGGGGATCGAGGCGGAAGCGTTCCTGCAGATCAAGTACTTGGACGAGACGCCGGGGTCGGAACCCAACAACAGCAAGCAGAGCAACCCGTCCAAGTTCCTGCTGTATCAGGACGCGCTGCTCGGCCAATTCGACAAGCAGATCGAAGGCTTGGAGCTGAACGCCCATTACGAATGGCTGGAGACGCAAATTCGCGCCCATCGCGATCGAGACGCGGAGCTCGATTACCTGTTCGACGTGCCACAGAAGCTGAGCGCCGTGCTTAAGCTCAAGAGCGAGACCGGCATCGGGTTAAAACGCGCTTATGACGCGAAGAACAAGGAAGCTTTGGCGCATGCGGCGAAGGTTGAGCTGCCTGCGATCGCGGAAGCGGTGCGGGAGCTGAGAGCCGCTCACCGGTTCCAGTGGCTGCGCATGTTCAAGCCGTTCGGCTGGGAGGTGCTCGACATCCGCTACGGCGGCGTCGTTAACCGACTCGAGACCGCCTCGGCCAGACTGCTCGATTACGTCGAAGGACGCATCGACCGAATCGAAGAGCTGGAGCAGGAACGACTGCTCTTTAACGCGACCAACCGCTTCAACAACAAAGGCGTCGGCTGGTGCAGCTACTACTATCGCATGGCTTCTCCGAACGTGTTCTTTCATGTGATTAATCCTTTCTAAGATTAAATGTTCGCATTTACAACAGCCTCCTCCCGGCATTGCCGAGGGGAGGCCTGTTCTGTATGGTCAGGGTGAAAATCGAAAGCAACTGTGCTAAAATACGGTGTTTGCATCATCTCGCTCAGGAGGCTTGAACCGCCATGCTGATCATCGGCATCGCCGGAGGCACCGGCTCCGGCAAAACGACGGTAGCCCGCTCCGTCATCGAACGGCTCGGCCCGGACAAAGTGACGTTTATTTCTCAGGACAATTACTATAAAGATCATGCTCATCTGAACGCGGAGGAAAGACGGTCGATCAACTACGACCATCCGCTCGTCTTCGACAACGAGCTGCTGATCGAGCATCTCGGCCTCCTGCGCGCCGGACAAGCCGCCTATGCCCCTGTCTACAACTTTGCGGCCGACGGCAGGTATCCCGATAAGACGGTCGAGCTTAAGCCTAACGGCATCGTCATCATCGAAGGGCTTCACGTGCTGTCGGACGAGAAACTGCGCGCGCTGCTCGACATCAAGGTGTTCGTCGATACCGATCCGGACGTGCGCATCCTGCGCCGGGTGCTTCGGGATATCGAAGAACGCGGAAGGTCGATCCAGTCGATTCACAAACAATACTTGACGACGGTGAAGCCAATGCACGAAGCGTTCATCGAGCCGTCCAAAAAATATGCCGACATCATTCTTCCCGAAGGGGGAGAGAACGAGATCGGCATCCAGATGCTGACCGTGCTCACGGAGAAATACTTGGGCGGCTGACGGGGGGATGGGCGCGGCTTAGGGCTTAGGCATTGGCATTGGCATTGGCTTCGGCTTTGGCCTCCTGCCTAGCTCCCGCCTCGGCCTCCATGTCCGTGTCCGTCTTCGTCTCTGCTCCAGCCATCGCCTTCTTCACTTCCGACGCCGATGCCGCAGTCTCCGTTCGGCTAAGCCAGATGCTCCCGGTAGCCCTCTGCGGTCAGCAGCTCCTCGAAGGCTTCCTCGGCGTCGCCGTCCAGCTCCACCTCGATCATCCAGCCGCCGTCGTAGGGTTCGCCGTTGACGAGCTCCGGGCGGTCGACCAGGCTCTCGTTGACGGCCGTAACCGTGCCGCCGACCGGGCTGTACAGCTCGGAGACGGTCTTGACCGATTCGATGGAGCCGACGCTGTCCCCTGCGGCGACAACGGTCCCCGGTCCCGGCAGCTCGACGAATACGATGTCGCCGAGCAGGCTCTGCGCATAATCCGTAATCCCGACTCTGACGATCCGCTCCCCGCGTTTCTCCGCCCATTCATGCTCCCGGCTGTACGCCAGTCCTTCCCTGATCTCGCTCACCGCATCGCCTTCTTTCCGTCGCAAAATGGTTCACCCGCAAGAGCAATTCAGCACCGGCTTGCGCGCCGCCGTCGCTTCGTCCAGCCGCTTGACGACCGTCGTGTACGGCGCGTTCAGGACGAGCTGCGGGTCGGTCTCCGCCTCCTCGGCGATCCGGATCATCGCGTCGACGAACGCGTCGAGCGTCTCCTTGCTCTCCGTCTCCGTCGGCTCGATCATCATGCTCTCCTCCACGTTCAGCGGAAAATAAATCGTCGGCGGATGATAGCCGAAGTCGAGCAGCCGCTTCGCCACGTCCAGCGTGCGTACGCCGAACGCTCTCAACCGCTTGCCGGACAGTACGAATTCGTGCTTGCAGACGCCGGGAAACGCCACGTCGTAATACGGCGCGAGCCGGTGCATCATGTAGTTGGCGTTCAGCACGGCGCATTCGGACACGCGGCGCAAGCCTTCCGGCCCGTATGTTCGAATGTATGCGTAAGCGCGGACGAGAATGCCGAAGTTGCCGCAGTAGGCTTTGACCCTGCCGATCGATTGCGGACGGTCTCCGTCCCAATAAAATGTGCCGTCCGCCCGCCGGCCGACGGTCGGTACCGGCAGAAACGGAAGGAGCTTGCTCTTCACACCGACCGGCCCCGCTCCTGGACCGCCTCCCCCGTGCGGGGTGCTCATCGTCTTGTGTAAATTCAGGTGCACGACGTCGAAGCCCATGTCGCCGGGGCGCGCAATGCCCATAATGGCGTTGGAATTGGCACCGTCGTAATAGAGCAGGCCGCCCGCCTCGTGCACGATGTCCGCGATCTCGACGATGCGCTCCTCGAACAGCCCCAGCGTGCTCGGGTTCGTCAGCATAAGCGCAGCCGTGTCTCCATCGACCGCCGCCTTCAGCGCCTCTAGATCGACCATGCCGCGTTCGTCGGATTTCAAGGTGACCGTCTCGAACCCGGCGACCGCGGCGCTGGCCGGGTTCGTGCCGTGGGACGAATCCGGCACGATCACCTTCATCCTCCGCTCTCCCCGGCTCTCGTGATACGCCCGGATCAGCATCAGTCCGGTCCATTCTCCGTGCGCCCCCGCCGCCGGCTGCAGCGTCACGCCGTCCATGCCCGTCAGCGCGGCCAGATCGTTCTGGAGCGTATGCAGCAGCTCAAGCGCTCCCTGGACGCCGCTCTCCGGCTGATAGGGATGGATCTTGGCGAAGCCGGGCAAGCGGGCGACGTCCTCGTTCAGCTTCGGGTTGTACTTCATCGTGCAGGAACCGAGCGGATAAAAGCCGTTGTCTACGCCGAAGTTGCGGCGCGACAGCTCCGTGTAGTGCCGGATAACGTCGACCTCGTACACTTCCGGCAGCTCGGCCGGCTTGGCGCGAAGCATGCCGGCTGGAATAACCGAGGCGACGTCGAGCTCCGGAACGTCGCACTCCGACAGCGAGCAAGCGGCGCGTCCCGGCCGACTCAGCTCGAAAATAAGCGCTTTGTCCGGTTTCATAAAGCCGCCTCCATTTCGCGAATGAACTGTTCGATCTCGTCCCGCGTTCTTCGCTCGGTCACGGCGACGATCAGATGTCCCTTCAGTTCGGGATAGGCCGAGCCCAGATCGAAGCCTCCGATAAAGCCGGCCTTCAGCAGCTTCTCGTTAACCGTCCCGATGTCCGCCCCATCCGGCAGCTTAACGACGAATTCGTTGAAGAACGGCGCGGTGAAAGGCAGGGACAGCGTACCGCTCGCCGCCGCAAGAGAGGAGGCATAATGGGACTTGCGCACGTTAAGCAGCGCCGTCTCCCTGATTCCTTCCTTGCCCATGACGGACAGGTAGACGGACGCGCAGAGCGCCAGCAGAGCCTGATTGGAGCAGATGTTGGACGTCGCCTTCTCTCGGCGGATATGCTGCTCCCGCGCTTGCAGCGTCAGTACGAAGCCGCGCCTGCCTTCCGAGTCAACCGTCTGGCCGACGATGCGTCCCGGCATCCGCCGCATCAGCGGCTCCGTGACGGCGAAGAAGCCGCACGTAGGCCCGCCGAACGACGCCGCGATGCCGAGCGGCTGCGCGTCTCCGACCGCGATGTCCGCGCCCAGCGCTCCGGGCGATTCGAGCAGTCCGAGCGACAGCGGGTTTACGCTGAGCACGAGCAGCCCTTTGCGCGCATGGATAAGCGGCTCGATCGCGCGAACGTCCTCCAGACAGCCGAAAAAATTCGGCGTCTGCACGAGAACCGCAGCCGTATCGTCGGTGATCGCCGCCTCCAGCTCGGTCAAGTCGGTCGTTCCGTTGTTCGGGGCGCAGCCGACCTCGACGATCTCCAGGCCCAGCCCCCGCGCCGCAACGCGCAATATTTGACGCGCTTCCGGATGAACGGTGCGGGAGACGACGATCCGTCTCCGCTTGGTCGCTCCCGCAGCCAGCGCAGCCGCTTCCGCAAGCGCGGTCGCTCCGTCGTACATGCTCGCGTTGGCGACCTTCATGCCCGTCAGCTCGCATACGTACGACTGAAATTCGAAGATCGCCTGCAGCTCGCCCTGGCTGATCTCCGGCTGATACGGCGTATACGCCGTGTAAAACTCCGAGCGGGAGACGATATGATTCACGACGACGGGGATATGATGGTCGTAAATGCCCGCTCCGAGGAAACAGGCGTACTCGTCGAAGTCGGCATTGCGACCCGCTAGCCGCCGCATATGCTTCAGCAGCGCGGCTTCGTCGAGCGCGCCGGACATCGGCAGAACGCCTTCGAAGCGAACCGCGCCCGGAATGTCGCGAAACAGCTCTTCGACGGATTCCGCCCCGATCGTCCGCAGCATCTCGGCTTCGTCTTGCTCCGTCATCGGCAAATAGCGGTGCTTCATTCCGGCTTCGCTCCTTCGCTTGCATGCTTCCGCCTGCGATAGAACGGCGTTCGGACGACGGCGGCCCTCAGCCGTTTGCCTCGAATCTCCACGTCCACTTCCGTGCCGGGCGCGGCATATGCGGTTTCCAGCAGCGCAAGGCCCAGGCCTCGCTTCAGCGTCGGCGACTGCGTCCCCGTCGTCACTTCGCCAATCCGCCGGTCTCCGGCATACACCCGATACCCCCCGCGAGGAATGCCGCGATCCAGCAGCTCTATGCCGACCAGCTTGCGCCGCAGCCCCTCCCGCTTCTGCTTCTCCAGCGCGTCCCTGCCGATGAACGGCTTGCCGAGCTTGACGAATCGGTCCAGCCCCGCTTCAAGCGGCGTAATCTCTTCCGACAGCTCATGCCCGTACAGCGGAAGCCCGGCCTCGAAGCGAAGCGTGTCCCGGGCGCCAAGCCCGGCGGGCAGCAGGCCGTTCGGCTCCCCCGCCTTCAGCAGCTCCCGCCACACATGAGCGGCATCGCCGGCATCGAGGCAAATCTCGAAGCCATCCTCGCCGGTGTACCCGGTTCGCGACACGAGCGCCTTCCTTCCGCACACTTCCGCAGCTTCAAGGAAGCGGAAAGGATGGAGCCGGGCGATCTCCTGGTCCGCAACGCGAGACAGAATGGCGGCTGCGGCAGGCCCCTGAACGGCCAGCAGCGCCTTCCGTTCGGACAGATTCTCCAGAACGACGCCCCCTGTCAGGTGCGCCTCGAGCCACGCCAGGTTCTTGTCGATATTCGAAGCGTTCACGACGAGCAAATACCGGTCCGGAGCCAGCTTGTAGACGAGCAAGTCGTCCACGGTTCCCCCATCCGGATAACACATCAGACCATACTGCGCCTGCCCCTCCTCCAGCTTAACGACGTCGTTCGTCGTCATCCTTTGCAACACATTTTCCGCTTGCCGGCCCGAGACCAGAAGTTCCCCCATATGCGACACGTCGAACAGTCCCGCCCTCTCGCGAACCGCCTCGTGCTCCCGCTGAATGCCGGAAAACTGAACCGGAAGCTCCCAACCGCCGAAATCGACGCACCGGGCGGCCGGGAAATCCGCGTACAGCGGATACAGCGGGGTCCGTCTTAGCTCTCCCATTCCATCACCTCTCCACCAATATATTCAGCGCCAAGCCTGTCCTGATCGGACAACGCAAAAAATCCCCCGTTAAGGGGGACTGGAGGGGAAACGGCATGCTCATCCGTCTTGCGGCACGGTTATTGTATGCCTCTATAATGGCCGGCATCGTGCCAATAAGCGAGCGTAAACGCCAATTCGTCCGTCAGCATGTCCAACATCTCTTGGAGCGGCCCTACGACCGGGACCAATTGCCACTTGCCGCGATGGTTGGCGATGGTCATCACGTATTCCTGACGGCCGTCCAGGCGGGTCAGTACGGCGCGTATCGCCTCTTCCTTCGGCTCCATGGAGAAGATGATCAGACTGCGTCCTTGCGAGCGAACGCTCAAATGCGTCAATCCCATAGCTTGCAGCTTGTTCCGGATAAAGCTGAGCGAAATTTTCAGATCCAGATCCAAGGCTGGCGCCTCCTTACGAATGACGTTATCCCTCGTAATCGACGATCGGCTTGATGATCTGCGCGATCAGCTTGATCTTCTCAGGCGAACATCCTTCCAGCATGTCTATGATCTCATTGCGCATGTAATCCTCGTTGGTTGTATTCGCGCCGCGCAAAATATAGTCTGCGGATGTCTCCAAAACCGCGCATATTTTATCCAGGTTGTTCAGATTGACCGGAGTCCGTCCTCTTTCGATCTTGCTGATGTAAGCGTTCGACACGTCCAGAGATTCCGCGAGCGTCTCTTGCGTAATTCCTTTCTCTTCCCTGGCCTTCCTGATCCGATTGCCGATTACCGAGTAGTCGAAGCCCAATGTTCATCACCCAATCCGACTATAACAAGCCCCCTCTCCCGATTACATACCTGCACATTCAATATCAACCTATAGGTTTATGCAGAAGGATAATTTTGTATAAAAAAAACCGACCTTACGTCAAAATGCGTCAAGTCGGTTTTTTGCGTATTCGCGCAGCGGCATTTCAGCGGGGTCTTGGATGGGTACGAGGACTGCTTATTTCGACAGAAGGGGATCGGTTCCTGTTCATTCAGACACTACCAGAACCTCTGGGTCAAGGTGCCTAAGACCGAGGATTTTTTGTCGAAAATGTTGTCGAAGGACGGGGTCGCAAGCAGGAAATGCGGGGCAGTTCCGAGAATGATGTATGACCGGACGTATTCAGTGCGAGGAGAGTGGTGCGATGAGCTTCTTATTACGGGATCTGATCATGAATTCCGCGATTTTGATCGCTTTCGCTTTCTTGGCGGGACACTTCTACGCGAGCTCCGAGCGCCCCGACTCCTGGAAGTTCAAGCTGTCCGTGGCGGCCGCGCACGGCATCATCTCCGTTACCCTGATCCTGATCGGAATCGACGCGAACTTCAGCAGCGTCGCGAACGTCCTGGACCTGCGCATGCTCCCCGTTCTGCTGGCCGCTTACATCGGCGGTCCGGTCGCCGCCTTCATCACGGCTTCCATCATTACGGTCTTCCGGTCGCTGCAAAACCCTGACGTCTTCTGGTCCGTTCTCATCGTGATGCACGTGCTGGCAATTCTAAGCGGATGGATCGTTCGCCGGGTCAGAGGCTTCACCGCGCAATGGAGCGCCATGATCTCGCTCATGCTCGCAAGCTATTTCGTCGTATTCCAATACATCTATCCCGCTCCCCTCTACGATACGCTGACTCCCTTCTTGCTGATCTGCGCCCTGAACGCCTTGCTTATCGCCGCAATCATGAATTTCTTCGACAAACAACGAACGCTGGACCGCCGACTGCGGCAGGCGCAGCAGGACGTGCTGGACATCGTGCGCATGCAGAACGGCTTCTCCTTCAAAATGGTCCGGCAAGGCGATCTGTTCGTCTATTCCATGCTCGGCGGACAGCTTCTGGAGCAGTTGGGAGTGCGGCCGGAATACGCCATCGGACGCTCGCCCGCGGAGCTGCTGTCCCCGGAGGCCGCCGAAAGAACCCAGGCGCATCTGGAGAAGGTCTGGCGGGGGGAGAGCGTCAGCTTCGAGCTCGAATCTTCGTCGGGATTCTACTCTCCGGGCATTCTGGCCGCCGAGATCGCGAGCCGGACGCTGCTCGTCACGCTTCAGCCGATCTCCGCCCCCGACGGATACGTGTCCGAGATTATCGGGACGGCGATCGACATCACCGACCGGAAGAAGGCCGATCAGAGACTCGCGGAGGAGGAAGAGCGGTACCGGACACTTGTCGAAAGCTCTCACGACTTCATTATCGGCCTCGACAGAGACGGCGCCATTACGTCCGTCAACCGCTCTCTATGCCGGCTGCTGCAGCTTGAGCCGGAGCAAATCCGCGGCCGCCGGTTAACCGACTTCCTGTTCCAGGACCGGACGGACGAGTGGAACGCCGCGGTCGAGCTGACGCTGAGCGAAGGCGCCGCCCAACAATGGGAGTGGGAGCATGCCGACGGCGAATCGGTCCGCGCGTATTCTTTGACGCTGTCCCCCAGCGTCCCGGCCGGATCGGCCGCTTCCGGAGTCACCGCGACCATCCACGATCTCACCGATCTGATCGCGAGGAAAGAAGCCGACAAAGCCAGCGAAGCGAAAAGCCGGTTCCTCGCCAACATGAGCCATGAGATCCGGACTCCCCTGACGGGCATTATAGGCGTCAGCCAGCTGCTGCTGGATACGCCGCTGTCCGCCGTCCAGAGAGACTACGCGAATAAAATCCATTCCTCCTCGCGAACGCTGAATGCGCTAATCAACGAAATTCTCGATTTCTCCAAAATCGAAGCCGGCCAAATCTCGATCGAACGCGTGCCCTTCTCCATCGAGGACTGGCTCGCCGAGGCAGCCGACGTCGTCGGAACGTTCCTCGGGGAGAAACCCGTCGATGTCGTCTTCGACGTCGCCCCGGGTACGCCGGACCGGCTTGTCGCAGATCCGCTTCGCTTGCGGCAGGTGCTGCTCAACCTGTGCAACAACGCGATCAAGTTCACCTCCCGCGGCTTCGTGCGCGTGTACGTGGAAGCCGTGCCGATCGGCGAGAGCAGCTGTTCGCTGCGGTGCTCCGTGCAGGACACAGGCATCGGCATTCCGGCGGACAAGCTGGCGGGGCTGTTCCAGCCGTTCACGCAAGCCGACGATTCGATCAGCCGACGATTCGGCGGAACGGGGCTCGGGCTCGTCATCAGCAAGCAGCTGATCGAACGGATGGGCGGCTCGATTCAAGTTCGGAGCGAGCCCGGGCAAGGCAGCTTGTTCGCCTTCGAGCTGCCTTGCGAGCTGGACGCGGGGCAAGACGCACCCGAGCCCGCATCGGCATCGTCGGTGCAGAGCGGCGCGATCGTCGCGGGAAGCTCGGAGATCGTCCGGGCGTCCGTAACCGGAATGCTGACGTCGTTAGGGCTGCGCGTCTTCGACTCTCCGAGCCGCTTGCCGCAGGCCGATCTGCTGATCGTCGACTTCTCGCAGGAGGACGCCCGGACCGGCCGCTGGGACTCGCTCGTCGACGAGGCCCGCACGACGGGCATCCCCATGCTGACGCTCGCGAGCGCGCATACGCGCGGCCTCCTGCTTCAGCGCGTCGATGCGGAAGAGCATGCACTTATGCTGCTGAAGCCCCTCAGCCGCAAACATCTCGCCGAGGCGTTGGCCTCCTGGCGGGAGCTGCGCAGCGGCCGGGAGCAGGCCGCCGCTTCGGCGGCTCCGGACCGCTCCGGGCTACCTCCCGCAGCGGCGCCAGATCGTTCTCCCGAGCCATCTCCCACGGGGACGGCCGACCGTCCTCGCTCGCTTAAGGCGCCGGAACATTCCGTCGCATCCGCTTCCGCCTCGGTGCCGTCTGAAGGGGCGAGAAGGATTCTGCTCGGCGAAGACAACGAGATCAACCAGCTCATCGTCGTCGAGCTGCTGAAGGACAAAGGTTACGTCATCGGCGTGGCGGACAACGGCATCGAAGTGCTCGAACTGCTCGAGAGGGAACCGTGGGACCTGCTGCTGATCGACATTCATATGCCGGTCATGGACGGCTGCGAGACCGTCAGCCGCATTCGGCAGGACCCGCGGTATCGCACACTGCCGATCGTCGCGCTGACCGCCGACGCCTTCAAGGAAAACCATGAGTTCTATCTCCGCTCGGGAATGACCGACATTCTGACCAAGCCGTTCGATCCCGATCAGCTGTACGGGAAGATCGACCGCTGGCTGGCCGGGAATTGAGCCGGCAAACGCGGCGTTCAACTAGCCAATTTGAGTCCGACGACCGAGAAGATGATGCCGAGAATGCAGCCGATCCGCAGCCAGCTCCTCGGCTCCTTGAAGAAGATCATTCCGACCACGGCCGCTCCGACGGTGCCGATTCCCGTCCATACGGCGTAGGCCGTGGCCAGCGGAATCGTCTCCATCGCCTGGATCAGCAATTGGAAGCTGATCACGAACCCGGCGATGAGGATGATGTTGTTTGTCCAATTGTTGTTTTGCGCGACGCGCTTGATCCCGATGACTCCGACCACTTCCAGCAATCCGGCGGCGATAAGCAGTCCCCAATCCATTAGCCGTCACTTCCTTTGCTCGACAATTTCAGCCCGACGATGCACGCCAGCAGCAAGAGGATAAACGCGATCCTCATCGTGCTCACCGAGCCGGACAGGCTCATCTCCACGATCGTCGTCCCGAGCGTTCCCATTCCCGCGAATACGGCGTACACCGTGCCCACCGGCAGCACCTTGGTCGCCCGAATGATGAGATCGAAGCTGGTCAGCAGCGCGACGAGCACGATCCAGCCGGGAATTTCCTCGTACTTGAATCCGCTCGCCCACACGATTTCCAGCAGCCCGCCTATAACCACGTAACTCCAGGCCCTGGCATCGCTTATTTTCTTATCCGCATTGTTGTCCGCTTTGTTGTCCGTTTTGTTATCCACTTTGACCGTCACGGCATTCTCTCCCCGTCATTGCCTGGTATCAACCTCCAGTATAAGGGAGAGTCGCCGGAACGACAAAACCGCGGCCGTGGGCGGTCGCGGTTGCCGGTATTTCTATGTTCAAAAGGGGTCGTCATTCATATGCGGAGTGACGCGTAAACACGTGATAGATGATGAAAATGACCATGCAAAACGCCGTCGTCAGAAAGCCCCAGCCGAGCGCGATCTGTTCGAGCAGCAAGTAATTGTTGCAGAGCTGCACCGGCGCGATGACGTACAGCAGCCCCATTCCGGCGAACAGCAGCGTGAAGCCGATGATGACCGCGCTTTTGGCCGCATAGCCGATTTTGGGCCAGCTATCCCTTAGAGGCATGCCGCATAGGAGCGACAGGCTGACGAACTTGAACGCCTCCATTCCCGGGAAGGCCAACGCCTCGTCCATCGCGCGCGGCAGCATCCAATACACGGCGACGATCGCGAACAGCAGGATGCCGGGAACGCCGTTGGCGTTCCAACGCTCCCAGAACCGGGGAAACCGGATCTGCCCCCACTTCGCCATCAGGAAGCCGGACGCGACCAGTAGCGGCATCTGCATATGCATGTGCGCGATCATAAGCGATTCCATCAAGCCGGCCACCGGGGGAAGAGCCAGCAGGATGAACAGCACAAGCCCGTATACGGACTGCTTCATCCTCCGTCCCCCCTTTTCTGGCCGAGGATGCGGACGACCTCGTTCGCCGCCTCTTCCGGCTGGGTGTAATCCATCACGTCGATCAGCGTTCCTGCCGGATCGACGAGATAGAAGGCGGAATTATGCGCGAAGCCTCCGCTCTCGTCGGGAATGACGATGACGCCGAACTCGTCCAGCAGCCGGTTCAATTCGGCCCGGTCGGGAACTCTGGCCATCCGCCACGTCTCCCCGTCGCTGTCGAAGAACGTCCGGTACTCCTCCAATCTCGCCGGGTCGTCCCTGTCCGGATCGAAGCTGACGCTCAGGAACACGATCTCTTGCCCGTGCCGCTCGGCGGGTATCGCCTCGTACACCTGCCCCATATTCCCCTCCAGTTGGACGCACACCGTCGAGCAGGCCGAATAGAAGAAGGTCACGAACACGTACTTGCCTTCGAACTCGGAGATGGAGTAACTTCGCCCCTTGCTGTCCTCGAACGTTGTCTGCGGAAACGTCGGACGAGCGTCGAGCAGCCGGTTCACTCTGGCCGACTCCGCCGTATAGGCGGTGAAGCCGTCTGTCCCCCAATAAAACAACGCGATTCCGAATAGAATGACGACGAGCGTCGCTAGGGAATTCGGACGAAGGCTCTTCATATCGACCGCCTACCAGGTAACGAAAGGAGGCGACCCCGGCGGAGCGTTGGCGATAAAGTTGACCAGCGGCGCAACGTAGGCCATCGCGACGAGCAGCAGCATCACAATGATCGTGCGGCCCCAGCGTTCGGTCCAGTACGGCGTGGCCGAAGCGTTCTCCTCGGCCTCCGCGAGCGGAAACTCGGTATGGCCTTTGGGCGCCCGGAACATCAGATAGTAAGCGGCGTACAGTTGAAGCGCTCCTCCGACCAGCAGGAACGCCGCGCCGATCACGACGAGAATCGTATACGGATCCCAGCTTGCCGCGACCGCATGATCTCCGTAGGTCGTATAAGAGGTTCTGCGAGGCGCGCCCAGCAAGCCGACAATGTGCATCGAGAACGTCATGATCAACATGCCGATTGTCCAGAAGATCGTCTGGATAACTCCCAGCTTGTTGATGCGCGGCGTCAATACGCGTTTGGAGACGAATGGAATCAACCAATAGCTGATGCCGAAGAACGTCAGGATGACGGAGGTGCCGACCGTCAGATGGAAGTGGCCGACGATCCACAGCGTATTGTGCACGACCTGGTTCAACTGGTTCGTCGTCTGTACGATCCCGCCCGCTCCTCCGGGAATAAACGCGACCATTGCGATGAACGGGGCCAGAAACCGGACGTCGCCCCACGGCATTTTTTTGAACCAGCCAAGCAGTCCTTTACCCCCAAGCTCTCTGCCGCGGCGCTCGAAGACGGAGAACATGGCGTACGCCGTCATCATGGAAGGAATGCCGATGACCAGACTCATGAAGACGTGCATGAATTTCAGCGACTGCGACATGCCAGGGTCGATAATCTGGTGGTGGAATCCCCCGGGAATGTTCGTGATGACCAGAGCGATGATGACGAATCTCGTCAGCACGTCGCTGAACCTTCTTCCGCCGATCACCTTCGGCACGACGACGTACCAGGCGGACACCGCCGTCAAATACCAGATGTTGACCAGCGTATGCCCGAACGACCAGAACAGCGTGCGGCTGACCATGACGTTGACCGTCTTCGTCCATCCGAACGCCCAAGGGATCAGCGTCAGCACCTCGACCGTCACGCCGAGGCTTCCGAAGAACAGCAGCACGAACACGCCGGTGGCGAAGAAGGACAGAATCGGCAGATGCTGGCCGCGATTGTTCTTTCTCCAGGTCGCGACTTGAACGAACGCCCCGAACGCGCACATCCATACGCCCAGCACGATGAACACCAAACCGATGTAGAAATAAGGCGAGGCTTTCATCGGCGGATAGAACGTATACATAACGGTGGCTTTGTTCATCAGGACGGGAATGACGACGAATACGAAGCCTATAATTTTCAGCGCGAAGCCGATCCACGCCATTTTCCTGACTTTAGGCAGCAGACCGCCCAACGTGTGCGACAACGCCGCGTAGAAATAACCGATCGTGAAAAATGCGGTCAGCACGACGACCAGCACGATGCCATGCGTCGTCAATGCTTGATAATAAGTGAACCAGCTTGGCATTTCGAACAATCCTGCCCGTTCCGTCGCTTGCAGCAATCCCATAATGCCGCCCAGCAGCAGTGCCGCGAAGGCTACGAACAAATACGTTCTCGACAGGGCCGCGTCCTTCGGCTGGGCTCCCAGCAGCTTATTCAATCGACTCGCCTCCTCTATACGACTTTGATGATCGTGCTCATGTACTGGTGGCCGGCTCCGCAGTATTCGTTGCAGACGATCAAGTACTCGCCCGCTTTACTGAACTTCTGCGTGATTTTCTGAATATAGCCCGGCATGACCATCGCGTTGACGTTGGTTCCCGCCACTTCGAATCCGTGCGTCACGTCCTTGGAAGTCAAAATGAAATGCACGGTCGAGCCCGCGGGAATCTCGATGTCCGCAGGCGTAAAGGCGAACGATTCCAACGACATGACCACTTCGTACTCGTCCTCCCCGATCTTGTACACGCCCGGCTTGTCGAACGGAGCCGTCTCGTCCACCTTCTGCGGATCGATCGTCTCCATATGGCTCGGAGGCCCCATATCCAGAGCGAACGTCTGGTATCCGGTGATGAGCATAAATACGACAATCAGGGAAATGCCGCAGACTAACCATATTTCTTCATACCGATGCATTTTCAGCTTCATCTTAATCCCTCCCTCCGGCTACACTCTCGACATATACAGACCGAACACTACGATGAACAAAAGAGCAATAAAAGCTCCGAGCATGAATACGGAAAATAAAGTTCCTTTTTGCGAATGGACCTCATCGTTCCGATCCTCTTCGCGCTTCGGTTTCACGGACTCCATCGCCGAACGCCCCTTTCGATGAATAATGGTTCCTGCTGTTATCGTAGCGGATCGGGAATTCGAGTTCGTGATACGAATCACATTAACGGAGAAAAAACGAAAAGCCCCGACAAGACGTCATGAAAACGTCAAATCGGGGCGTTACAGCCACCCGTGTTCCGGTATCATCAAAATCGAAGTCGCGATTCCCGCCAAATAGAACGCGATCAAGATCGCGATGCCTTTTACGATTGCTGACACTCCCTTCGCGTCATGACTTCAGCCGGCTCGATTAATCCGCCCGAAGCTCCTCCTTGCCGCCCAAATACGGCCTTAGCGCGCGGGGAATGTAGACCGAGCCGTCCGCCCTCTGGTGGTTTTCCAACAGCGGAATCAAGATGCGCGGCGTTGCAATCGCCGTGTTGTTCAGCGTATGGCAATAGCGCAGCTTGCCGTCTTCATCCCGGTAGCGGATGTTCGCCCTGCGCGCCTGGAAGTCGAGCAGGTTCGAGGCCGAATGCGTCTCGCCGTAAGCTTGGCGACTCGGCATCCACGTCTCGATGTCATACTGCTTGTGCGTCTTCTGCGACATGTCGCCGATACAGACGGCCACGATCCGGTAAGGCAGTTCCAGCAGCTGCAAAATGCGCTCGGCGTTGTCCGTGATTTCTTGCAGCAGCCGCTCCGACAGCTCAGGGTCGTTCTCGCAGGCGACGACCTGCTCGACCTTGGAGAACTGGTGCACGCGGTACAAGCCGTGAACGTCGCGCCCCGACGAGCCGATCTCCCTGCGGAAGCAAGCCGTAGCCGCCGCCAGTCGGATCGGACCGTCCAGCTCAACGATCTCGCCCGCGAGATACGATACCAGGCTCACTTCCGAAGTGCCGACCAAATACCGGTCTTCTTCGGCGATCGCGAACACCTGGTCTTCTCCCGTCGGGAAAAATCCGGTGTTCAGCAGCGCTTCCCCGCGCACCATCAACGGAACGTCCAGCGGCGTAAAGCCCCGGCTTTCCAATACGTCCATCGCCAGATGCTGCACCGCCCGGTGCAGATGCCAGCCCATCCCTTTCAGTACGTACTGGCGCGCGCCTCCGATCTTCACCCCGCGCTGCAGGTCGACGATGCCGAGCTTCTCTCCCAGCTCCACATGGCTGAGCGGCGCGAATTCAAAGCTCGGAAGCTCCCCCACCCGCTTAACCTCCACGTTGTCCGCATCCGACTTCCCTTCCGGCGTATCTGCCGATACGGGATTGGGCACGAGCTGCATCAGCTTCCGGCAGCTTGCCTCGACTTCGGCCAGCTCGGCCTCCAGCACGCCCAATTCGTCGTTTGTCGCCTGAGCTTCCTTTCGCACCGGTTCCGCTTCCTCCGCCGCTCCTTGCTTCAGAAGCCTGCCGACCAGCTCCGACAAGCGATTGCGCTCCCCGCGCAGCCTCTCGACCTCGCGAAGCAGGCCCCTTCTCCGCTCGTCTTGTTCCAGCAGCTCTGCTACCGACAGGGCAATGCCTTTGCCGTCGGCCGTCCGCTGCAGCAGTTCGCCGTTCTCTCTTATATACGCCATATCCAACATTCGTTCGTCCCCCTCTATCCGCATCTCCTGCGGAAATCGTTCATAAACTCGGCAAGCGCCTTGCAGGCTTCCCCCGGCACCGCGTTGTAAGCGGAAGCGCGCAGCCCGCCGACGCTGCGGTGGCCGGCCAGACCGATAAAGCCTTCCCGCTCCGCTTCCAGCACGAACTGCTTCTCCAGCGCCTCGTCCGGCATTCGCCATGTCGCGTTCATCGCCGAACGGTACGGCTGCTCCACGATTCCCCGATAAAATCCGTCCCCGGAATCGATCGCATCGTAGAGAAACCCGATTTTCCGTTCGTTCCGCTTCTCCAGCTCGGGGATGCCGCCTTGGCGCGCGGTCCACTCCAGCGTCAGCTTCATCATGTAGATGGCATGAACCGGAGGCGTGTTATAGAGCGAATCATTGTCGGCGTAAGTGCGGTACTGGAAGATCGTCGGAATGTCCGCGCTGCCCGCTCTTAGCAGCTCTTCTTTGATGATGACGGCCGTTACCCCGGCGGGACCGAGGTTCTTCTGCGCGGCCGCGTAGATCAGGGAGAACTTCGTCCCATCCAGCCTGCGGCTCAAAATGTCGCTCGTCATGTCTCCGATGAGCGGGATCGCTCCGGTATCGGGGAAGTCGCGGAACTGCGAGCCCTCGATCGTATTGTTCGTGGTCATGTGAACGTAGGCGGTATCGGGAGCGATCTCCATCTGCCGCACGTCCGGAAGCCTCCTCCAGCCCTCGGCTTTGCCGCTCGCCAGCACTTCCGACTGACCGACCACTTTTGCCTCTTTATAGGCCTTCTCCGCGAAGCTGCCGGATACGAGGTAGCGCGCGGTTGTTCCCGTCAGAAGAAGGTTCATCGGAACAAGCGCGAATTGGGCGCTCGCTCCCCCTCCCATGAACAACACCCGATACCCCGACGGCAGCCCGATCAGTTCCAGCAGCAGCCTCTCCGTCTCTTCGACAATCCGCTCCACCGTCTTGCTTCGATGCGACATTTCCAGCAGCGACAGACCCTGGTCTCCATATTCGACGAACGCTTCCTTCGCCTGCTCCAGCACTTCCAACGGCAGCGCCGCCGGTCCCGGATTGAAATTCCAGCTTCTCTTCATGCTCCTCAACCTTCCCTTAGTTGGATGGATACGACAAAAGACGCCCCTCGTCCGAATTGGGACGAGGAGCGTCTGCTCGCGGTGCCACCCAACTTGACCGGAACGCGGCGCGTTCCGATCCTCTTGGTTCCGCGATAACGGGCGGGGCCGGTAAGCTTAGGAGACGGCGCGGGCGACCGGCCGTTCTTGACGAGAACGCCTCCGAGTTGGATGCTCTTCACAGGCATGATCCGAATGTGTAATTGTTGATTATACTAACGTCTTCGCCGCCTTCTGTCAACAACCGGTCGTCAAAAAGGGAAAAACAGCGGAAGCACAGCGACCATGACGACCCCCATAATGATCTGGAGCGGCAGACCGACCTTGATATAGTGCGAGAACCGGTAGCGGCCAGCCGACATGACGAGCGCGTTCGGCGGCGTGGAGAACGGCGAGGCGAAGCACATGCTTGCTCCGACCGATACGGCGAACAGGAACGGATACGGACTGACGCCCAGCTGCAGAGCGGCCGCGAGCGCGATGGGAGCAAGCAGGATTGCACAAGCGGTGTTGCTGATGAACATCGTTAGCATCGACGTCGTGAAATAGACGCCCGCCAGCAGGAGAAGCGGTCCGTAGCCGCCCAGCAAGCCGACCATTCCGTCGGACAGCAGCGCCGCCGCCCCCGTCTTCTCGATCGCGATCGACATCGGGATCATGCCGCCGATCAGCACGACGCTCTCCCAGTTAATCGTCTTGTAGGCGTCCTCCATGCTGCGCACGCAGCGAAACGCGACCATCAGCACCGCCGCGACCATGACCGACGCTACGGCCGGAATGAGCTCCGAGATGAGCAGCAGCACCATCAGCCCCATAATGCCGGCGGCGATCGGCGCCTTGTTGTCCATCGTCACCTTGCGCGCTTCCTCGATCGGCTGGCCGACGACCACGACGTCCGGCTCGGTAGCCAGCCGGGCGATGTCGCGCCACGTGCCCTGCACGAGCATCGCGTCGCCGAAGCGCATCTTCTCTTCCTTCAGGTTGTGCAGAAGGTATTGATCCTTGCGCTGGATGCCGAGAATGTTCACGCGGTATTTCTCGCGGAATCCGGATTCCTTGATCAGCCGGTTAATGAGCCGCGAGGTCGGCGTGAGCATCACCTCGGCGATGCCGACGTCTTCCGTGGCGTACTGATCGGTGCCGGCCTTCTGCTTGTTCTCGGGAACGCGGCGGTCCATCATCTTCAGACCGCCCTCGAGCGCAAACGCCTGTACGCTCTCGAAGGGGCCGTGGACGTACAAAATATCTTCTTCTTCGATGATCGTATGAGAAGCGGCGATTTCCTGGTTGATCGTCTTGAAAAACTGGTTTTTGGCCGAAATTTTGCGCCGAATCTCGATAATGTTCAGGCCGTGCTTGGCGGAGATATCAAGCTCGTGCAGCCGCCTGCCGCACACCGGCGAACCGGCCCCGACCTGAACGCGGTACAGATTCTGCCGAAGCTGATACTGGCGAGCAAGGTCCTGCAGCGAGCGCCCCCGGCGGCCGTCGTCCGCATCCTGATCGTTCTTCGGCAGGAACCTGCGTAGGAAGAGCAGCGCGACGACGCCTACGACGATGCAGACAAGACCGATCGGCGTGAAGGTGAAGAACGAGACGGCCGTATATCCCGCCGCATGAAGCGTCTCCTGGATAACCAGGTTGGGAGGCGTTCCGATCAACGTCAGCATGCCGCCGAGACTGCTCGCGAAAGCGAGCGGCATCAGCAGCCTCCCCGGGTTCGTCCCGGCGCTCATCGCCAGGCTGACGACGATCGGCATCATGACGGCGATCGTTCCCGTGTTGCTGACGAACGCGCCGATCGCCGAAGTGACGAGCATGATCATCACGAGCAGCCGGGTTTCGTTCGTGCCGGCGAGTTGGAGCATTTTGCTGCTGACCATTTTCGCCAGCCCGGTCTGGAAGATGCCTCCTCCGACGACGAACAGGCCGACCATCATAATGACGACGGAGTTGGAAAATCCGGACAGCGCCTCCGCGGGCGTCAGGATGTCGCACAGCATCAACAGAATAAGCGCTCCGACAGCTACCAGGTCGGAACGCACTTTGCCGGATATGAAGAGAATAGAAGCAAGAGTCAGTACAGATAGAGTAACGATCATCGGTCCGTTCACGGTCTGGCTCCCGTTCGATAGATTGACCGGGCCGTCCCGTGGGACTCCCTGCCTTGCTCCCATTTAAGCACGGTTAATCCGCGTGCGTCAACTTCTCGCCGTGCCGCCGTCAGACTGCCCGCAAGCCCTTGTTCAAGAAGCGGTTCAGCCTCTCCGTGCAGAGCAGCATAATCGCGGCAAACATCACGAGAAAGAATGGCAAGATCCCGATCGTGGAATACGACGCAAGCGCCCCCAGAAGAGGAGGCACGAAGGTGCTGCCCGTGTAAGCCGCGGCCATCTGGTAGCCCATGATCGATTGCGAATGCTTATTCCCGAATCGCGCAGGCGTCTCGTGCAGCAGGCAAGGAAAGATCGGAGCCAAGCCTAGTCCGATGATCATGAACCCCGCCAGCGAGAATCCGGACGGCAAGGGCAGCGCAAGCAGCACCGTGCCGAACAAGGCGGTGAGCTGGCCGTACCGGATGAGCGAGCGATTGTTCATCTTGAACGTAATAAACCCCGTAATCATGCGTCCGACCGTAATGCCCACGAAAAACAGCGACACCCACTCCGCCGCCGTCGATGCGGGCAGCTTTTTCATGCCGACAAGGAAGCTGCTTCCCCATAACCCCACGCTGGCCTCCACGCCGCAATAAAACAGGAAGGTGATCATGGAGATTTTAACCCCCTTGATCTGCCACGGCTTCGATGGTCCGGATTCGGCGGACTCCGACGCTTGCTCCTCGAATTCGCGGCGGTCGTCCGGACGCTTCTCGCCGCTTCTGCGGGCGACCTTATCCCATAGAGGAAGAGAGAATAACAGAATCAGCACCAGCACGCCTTGAACGGCGGCAACCGTGAGATAGCCTTGTCGCCACAGGGCCTCGCCGGATATATAGAAAGCCATGATCATCGGGCTCAGCGTGGCGCCCACTCCCCAGAAGCAGTGCAGCCAGCTCATATGATGCGCCTTGTAATGCAAGGCGACGTAGTTGTTCAGCCCCGCATCGACGGAGCCTGCGCCCAAACCGAGCGGAATCGCGAAGATGATCAGCCATATCAACGAAGGCGACCAGGCGAATCCCAGCAAAGCCCCGGCTGTCAGAATGCAGCTTGCAAGCGTGACCAGTCCCACGCCATAACGCCGAATAACGGCTCCGCTGGCCAAGCTGGACACGATCGTGCAGCCCGCGATCACCATCGAGATCGCACCGGCAGTGCCGATAGACGCGCCCAGTTCCGTCCTCATGACGGGCCATGCCGACCCGAGCAGGGAATCCGGCAATCCCAGGCTGATGAATGCCAAATAAATAATCAGAATAAAAAAGGTTGCCATAAGATGTACGTGCTCCTTCGTCGTCTTTATCCGTCCGTATGCGAGAGCAGCAAGCCCAGACCGAGACTCTGCAGACCGGCCAAGTAATCTCCCCGCAGCTCGCTTGCCGCCAATTCGGGCAGATGTTCCCTCGGAACGTAAGCGGCGGCTCGCTCCAGGATCGGCTCCAGCATGGCCTCGCCGATCTCGTCCTGATTAAAAACGAAATAATGGGGATTCAGGATCGAGGCCGTCGAAGCGACCAATCGTCCGATCGCCTCCGTGCGGACGGACTCTCCCTCCTTAAGGGCTTCCGCGAAATTGCCCCGATCGCGGACCGGGACGAACGCCACTTCCCCCGAGAAAAACGACTTGCCCCGCACGACTTCGCCGTTCACGACGATTCCGGCTCCCGGCCCGTTCTGTCCCAAATACAAATAAAAGACGGTGCTTCTGTCTTCCAGCTTCGCCCGCGCGATGTAGCCGAGCACGGCGGCGTTCATATCGTTCTCTACGACGGCCGGAAGTCCCGTCCGCTCCTGCACGAAGCTCTTCAGGTCGAAATTCCGGTACTTCTCGTAATCCGGAATGAGAAAGATCGTTCCGTCGTTCACCGCGCCCGGAACGCCGAGCGATACGGACCGCAGCTTGGGATGAGCAAGCTTGATCCTCCCGATCAGATCGGTCAAGCGGGAAGCGTCCTCGTCGAGAACGCTGTCCTCTTCGCCTTGCTCGATCGCCTCTCCCAAGCAATTAAAGAGGAGATAGCGGGTCTCGTCTTTCTCCAGAAAGATGGCCAACCCGTACATGTAATCGGGATCGTAGCGGTATCTCCTGGCTCTTCTGCCTCCGCTGGACTCGTCGTATCCGACCGAGATCGCTTCTCCGCGGGTTTGCATGTCGTCCAGAAACTTGCCTGCGGTAGGAAAGCTGATCTGCAGGCTGCGGCTCAATTCCGCCTTCGTGGCGCTGCCCCGCTCCAGCAGCACCGTGCGAATGCCGCGCATAATGGCCGAGTTCGCCGGCTGCGGCGGCGTTGATCGTCCGTCGGTCACGAGCTGTCTCCCCCCGTTCACTTTTACTTATTAAAGACGTTTAATAAGTTTGATCCGATCATAGCAGGAATGCCTTGCGCTGGCAAGAGCCGCATAACGAACAGGGCGACAGAATGAACCGGAGCGCTCGGCAGATGACATTTGACAACCTAATAATTAGTACTGTATAGTTCTAATATGACTACGGCCAATAGAAAAAAACCTTCCAATCGCGATGTCGTCATTCGCGTCGCTACCGCCCTCTTCCTGGAGCAAGGCTATCAAGTCACGAGCATGGACGAGATCGTAGCGACGAGCAAGGTGTCCAAAACGAATATTTATTATCATTTCAAGAGCAAGGAGGAGCTTCTCTCCGCTATCGTCGAAGGAATCGTCGGTCATTACGACCGGTTGATCGGCGAGATCGTCGGTCAAACGCAGTTGTCCGCCACAGAGAGAATCGGACGATTCGCCGCGCTGCTTACGGACAATCAGCCGGATAGCCTTGGCGGCTGCCCTTTCCTGACGCTGTACGTGCAAACTTCGCGCGAGCAAGAATGGGTTAGAGAGGAGATCGGCCGGTTCTTCCGGAAGCAGATCGGCGCGGTCGAGCACCTGCTCCGGGAAGGCGTCGCCAGAGAAGAGTTCAATCCGCACCTGCCCGTCCCGCAGACGGCCGCATTGATCGTATCCGCAATCGAGGGCGCCTTATTCCTGCAGCACACCCGGCAAGACCCCACCTTCTTGTCCGATACGCTTCATACTTTAGCGAACCTGCTAAAGTAATTTTTTTACCCCGAATTAGCACTAAACGGTACTACTAAAACAAAGGAGGAACCCTAAATGAGTTCCATATTCGTAACAGGCGGAAGCGGCTTTATCGGAAGGCATGTACTGACGGCATTGGCGAATGGAGGACATCGGCTCTACGTGCTGGTCCGATCCGAGGAGAAGCTGAGGGAAACGTTAAAAGAAATGGGATGGAAGGACTTCTCTTCCCTCATCCCCATACGGGGCGATCTGACGCAGCCTTCTCTTGGAATCGGCTCCGCCGATCTGCGGCTATTGACGGACGTCGAGGTGATGATCCATGCCGGCGGACCGATGGACATTCTGCTGTCCGAGGGCGAAGCGAGGCAAGTGTTCCTGAACTCCGCCCGCGAGATCGCGGATCTGGCGCGCCGCTCGAATCGATTGCAGCATTTTATCCACGTTGTCGGATTCAAATCTCCCTATTCGGAGCTTGACGAGGGCGTCGGCCCGCAGGCAGATCACGGTCACAAAGCGCCTCCGTACGAGAAAATGAAGTTCGAGTCCGATCTCTTCCTGCGCCGGACGATGAAGCAATCGGGAATTCCCCTGTCGGTCGTCAATCCGAGCGTCGTCATCGGCGATTCCCGCAGCGGGATTACCGAACAGACCGGAGGCTTCGGCCTTCTGGTGAACGCCGTGCGCAGAAAGATGATGGGGCTTGCCCCCGGAGGGGACGATTATTGGCTTCCTCTCGTGCACGTCGATCACGTCGCGGCGTTCATTGCCGCCTTGGCGGAGGAAGATCGGCCCGTGAATGGCACTTATTTTCTGCTGGATAACAAGAAGGAAAGCCCCGGCATGAAGGAGCTGATCGGCACGATCGCCCGGGAAGTTCGCGTGAGCGGTCCCAGGGGCAAGGCGCCCTACGGGTTGATCAAAGGCCTGCTGAATCTGGGTGCGGGCAAGCTGCTCGGCCTCCCTAAGGAGTCGATGGATTTTATCGTTCGAACGGAGTTTCCGACCGCTTCCAAGCGCGCCGTAGAAGCCAGGCACGGCTTGAACCTGTCGGTGTCCGGCCCCACGCTGCCTCTTGTCGTGGCGGATCTGGATTACCGGCTGAACCATGGAACGCTGCGTTTGCCGCCGCCATTCCGGCAGCATGCGCGGGCCGGATTGGCCACGATAGAGAGCGAAGGGCGCGGAACTCCGATCGTCATTCTTCATGGCGCTTTCAGCGCTTCCTACAACCTGCTTCCAATGGCACAGCGACTGACCGAACCCGGCCATCCCGTCTGCCTGGCGGATCTCCCGGGGTTCGGCCGCTCCCCCTACCACCATCGGGGCGTCGGCATGGAAGGCTTCGAACAAGCGATCCTCGCCTTGATCCGCAGCTTCGATTCGCCCGTGCGGATCGTGGGTCATTCCTTCGGAGGCTATCTTGCCGCGAGAATGCTGGAGGCCGTCCCCGAGCGCATTGCCGGAGCCGTCTTGCTCCAACCTGTGCTGGAGCCCGTAAGCCCGGCCTATCGCCATCCGTTCGCGACCAAGACTTTCGCGCGTACGCTGAGCGAGAACTCGATCAGAAGTCGTCTGATTCGTTCCAAGAGCTTCCGCGAAGCCGAGGAAATTCCGGAGACGTATCCTTCGTTTGTTCTGGAAGAAATGAAATCTCCGCGCACGAGAACGACGACGGCGGAGGTCATGTCCCTGCTCTCCCGGCCGAGCGCCTTCCGTCTCAATCCGGGTAGTTGGAACTCCGACCAAGTGTCTATCGCATGGGGGCAGGCCGATATCCGACCCGACGTTCCCGAAGCTTACTCGCATTTGGCCGTAACGCATTTGCCTTATGCCCACCAGTTCCCGCTCTCCCATCCCGGGATTGCGGCGGATTGGATTCTCGAGAGGTTATAAGCAACGCGCGAACGGGGCTGTCCCCCTCCAGCGGTCTCTCGACACCGCTGGAGGGAACAGCCCCGCTTCAGCATTCCAACTTAGGATACGACAGGCTTTACGTTCATCAAGTCATTCAGAGCCTCTTGGATCGTTGAGGACGGGATCGCGAAACCGATGCCCTGCGCTTCGGAGTTAACCGCCGTGTTCATCCCGACAACCTCGCCTCGCTCGTTCAGAAGCGGTCCGCCCGAATTGCCCGAGTTGATCGAGGCGTCGGTCTGCAGCAGATTCCGGTACGTATGGTCGCCTTGCTCGTCGGTTATCGTAATCTCTCGTCCCTTGGCGCTGAGAACGCCAAGCGTCATCGTATGGTCGAGGCCGTACGGATTGCCGATGGCGATCACCCAATCCCCGATGCTCGTCTGGTCGACATTGCCCAGCTCCAAGGCGGGGAACGCTTGGCCGTCCGGGCTCTCCACCTTCAGCACTGCGAGGTCGAGCTCGTAATTCGAGCCTACGAGCTTGGCCGTCAGCGGCTCGTCGTAGCCTTCCACCGTCACCTTAAGCTCGTCCGCGTCCGCGATGACATGCTCGTTGGTCAGAATATAGCCGTCCGTCGAGAAAAAGAACCCCGTTCCCGATCCGGCCAATACCGGCTCGCTTGCTTGTCTTTGCTGGCCGCCGCCTCCCCTGCCTCCGAAGGGACTTCTCATGGAATACGTCGGAACCGCGTAATTCTCGATCTTGACCACCGCCGGGCTGGCCGTCTCGAATACGGTCGCGATATCGCCCTTCGCCTTCACGGAAGCTGTGGTGATTCCCGCCGCGGGCTCCGAAGCGCTGCCGGACGCTCCGGCAGACGAGCCTTGCCCGCCGAACAGGTTGCCGCGGTCCGCCGCGTATCCGAATCCTCCGACGAGCATGGCCCCAACCAGGAAGGAAGCCAAGTAAGCCGAGAAAGAAGTGCCGTTCCTGCGCTTGTCTTGGCCGACTCCCGGAGAAGGCTGCGGCCGATAGGCCGCCATTTCCTTCTCATAGGATGCCAGCAGCGGAGATTGATATGCCGTCATCGGCTCGCGCCCGTCGTTCGTTCCCTGCGTATCCGTCAAGTTGCGTTCGTTCATCTTCTACCATCCTCCCGTTGCCTTGATGCTTCTATCATGGAGGACAGAGCTTAAACGGAACTTAAACGGAAGTAAAAGATAGATGAAGATGGATAACGCGGATCGTTACAGCTTGAACTTGGCTACCGCGGCTTCCAGGCGAGCGCTTCTCTCCTTCAGCATCTCGGTCGTATCGGCGATCACCTTCGCCGCCTCCAACTGGTGGGCGGACATTCGCTCGATCGACTCCGTGCTTTCCGCCGTTCTCGCGGAAATGTGCGAAATCTGCTCCACCGACGCGGCGACTTCCTCGGAGCTGGCCAGCACTTCCTCGATAACCGCGGATACTTCCTGGATTTGCCCGTTCACGTGTCCGAACTGTTCCATCGTGCGGCCGAACAGCGTCTCCGCCCGATCGGACAGCTCGGAGCCCAATCTCATCCCTTCGTTGCCGAGCTGCATTCTCTCGCCGATCTGCCCGGACTCCTGCTTGATCTGATACAGCAGCGAAGTGATCCGACCGACGGATACGGCCGAAGCTTCCGCCAGCTTGCGCACCTCTCCGGCCACGATCGCAAACCCCGCCCCGTGCTCTCCCGCCCGGGCAGCTTCAATAGAAGCGTTAAGCGCGAGAAGCTTCGTCTGATCGGCGATGTCCGTAATCGATCGCAGTACGGGCTCGATCTCGCTCATATGCGAATTGAGAACCTGAACCGATTGGGACGTCTGCATGGCTACGTCGGCCATGGCCAGCACTTGCTCCTTCAAGCTGCGGATGGAACCGGCGCCCTCTTCCGCGGAATCCAAAGCTTCGCCAGACGCTCCGGTCACGCTGCCCGACGCGTCGGAAGCCCTCTGAATGGCGGTCGTAATGTCCTCCATCGACCTGGCGCTCTGCTCCGCGCCGATACGCTGGTTGCTCGCCCCCTCCGCCAGCTGCGCCGCCGCTTGCTCAAGCTCGACGTTCAGCGCGACCATCCGCTCCGCCTCGGAGCCGAATCTTTCGGTCGAATGCACCAGGTCCCGGGCTGTGAGGGCGATATCCTTCATCACTTCCCCGAGCGTAACCCCGAGCCTCTCGATCATCTTCATCATCGCGGAGTAAGCCTGGCCGATCTCGTCGTTCGAGCTTGAGCGACCTGCTCCCAGATGCGCTTTCGCTTCCGCGAGATCTCCCCGGGCCATCGCTTCGGCGCCGCGAACGATCGTGCCCAGAGGGCGCAGCGCGCGGGAGAGGAACAGCACGATCAAGCCGAAGAAGGCGATCGTCAAGACGCCCATCAGCACGAACAGCCCCGTGCTCTTCCCGATGACATCCTTGTAGATCGTCTCCGACACGCTGACGTCCGTATCGATTCCGATCGCGCCAATGATCTCTTCGTTCCCGTTGCGAAGAGGCGCGTAGGAAGAGATGTAGTTGCCGTATTCCGGGTTGCGAATAATGCCCGACTTGGCCGAACGGCCGCTGATGATCGCTTCGATCGCTTGCTCCGGCATATCGGTCACTTCCCCGATCGGTGAAGCCGCGTCCGAATCTCTCGGCTGGCCGTCGATCAGCAGCAGCGGCTGCTTGTTCTCGTCTATTTGCACCATGTACACGTACATGGCTCCGATCTGCGCGCGGTACCGGTTCATTTCTTCGCGTATGCTCCAATATAGGTCGCTTTCTTGAACGTCCTGCAGGAAGCTTTCGTAAGCTCCCAGGTCGAACTGCCCCGCATAAGCCTCCGCGGTATGAATGCTGAAGTTGCCGATCGCCTCTTCGCTCGCCTTCTTCGTGTTCGCGATTTGCATGTAGACGAGCGAACCGGACAGGAGAATCAATATTGCCAGAATAAACGCCGATAACTTCGATACGAGACGACTCCTGAATCTGATCATGGTGTCCATACCTCTCTGACTTTAGTCGGGGAATTTAAGAAATCCTTAGTACTTTCGACATGATTCCTGGTTTTTCCTTCAAAAAATCTCTGAAACAGAAGGCATGCACGATCGCTTACTGAACTATAATAATCTTAAGTTACACTTTTGTTATTGTTATGTTGTAGTTTAATTATAGTTTGGTTGTGATTTGAGAGAAAATGTGCTATTCTGGAGGCGAGGTGATGTTTGTGATAACCTACGAAGAACGTAAGATTGTCGAGGATGAACTTTACCGGAATATTGAACAGAACCCTAAATTCAGTTTGGCAGCGTATAAGCTTTTCTACAATCTGTTGAAACACCGCAACTCCCTCTCTGATACAATCCAGCTTCACCTACCATCGCCTGAGAATCACAATATAAATTCGGAACAACTGGCTGATGCCTTTGCCCCCTTGCTTCAATTGGTTTTCGAGTGTGCTGCCGAGACGGACAGTCCGCTTCTCTATACAACCGGTCAGATTGCCGCAATCTTCGGAGTCTCGACCACAACGGTGAACAACTGGCTTCGCGATAAGCGCATCGTATACTCCGGAGCGGATGACAGGCCGTCGTTCAAGCAATCCCGTATCCCGGATACTGCGATTTACAGGTCAACGAACGGCAAAGAAACTTTACTCCGGGAAGTTATTCAGGAATACGAATATAAGAAAGCAAAAGAACCTCCATATGATGAGGTTGAACGCGTTAAAAACCTGGTTCAGACGCTGATTCTCTTCGAGTCCAAGTATGGGGGCAAATACGAGGAGGCAGTAACTCGCCTTGGAGACCCGCAATCGTCCGAAGACTGGACATGGACGCGGGATGCGGATGAGTGGCGTTATGTCATGAGGGAGATTGCAGGTGAGCGGTAGAGCCCGCAGCAACCTTGACGTTATTGGCCATGGAATTCTGGGGGAAATTCGTTTAACAGATCGCAGCGGACAGGCAACGACAATATACACGTTAAGAGCAACCGTTCCCTTCCTTGATGGGACGCTCCTTTATGTAACCGAGTATACCGACAAATACGGAATAATCGATAAATATTATTATGATTGGGTGGATGAACTGGGCCGTATAAGAGCCCAATATCACAGCGAACCCCACTCAATGGATAATAGATATCAGACCGCAACCGAGCCCTATCATATTCATCCGCCGAAAAACACCATTTTGTCTGGTATGGACCGTTTCCCCAATTATGCGCACCAGGATTTATATGCCATCGTAGAAGGAATTATCATCTTCTCCGTTATCCCCTCTCGTGCTGCACTTGAATAAAGAGCCGCACCAACCTCGGTTAAGGTCAGTGCGGCTGCATAATCGCTATTCCCATTCACGAGTTGCGGTCTCCCTGGTCGCCCTAGCCGCGATCCCGCTCCAGCAATTCGATAAACGTATCCAGCTGTTTCAGGGTCGATAAGGGATCCGTCGTAAAGTAAGTGTCCCAATTCAGGTCGTGCACCCGGTTGTTCTGAACCGCCGGCAGATTGGCCCATATTCCGCTCTTCTTGATTTCCTCCGCTCTCTCCTTGCCGCCGTCCGCCTCCAGTACGGACAGGAATACGTGATCCGCGGACGCGTAGTCTCCGATGACCTCTTCCGAGATTTCGAGCATCGCCAGCTTCTGATCGATCACGTCCCGCTGGATCGCTTCCGGAGCTTTAAGCCCGAGAGCCTGATAAATCACATAACCTCCCATGGCGCTGTTGCCGTAGATGAATTGATTTTTCGGCCGAATGTTCAAGATGGCAACCGTCTCGTCCGGACCGATCAGTTCGGCCGCTTTGAGCTTGGCCGCTTCCACTTTGACATCGAATTCGGCGAGCCACTGAGCGGCCTCCTCCTGCTTGCCCAGTATGTCGCCGAACTCGGTAATCTGACCGCGCACGTCATATTTGAGCCATGGGATGAAAACCGTCGGCGCAATTTTCGCCAATTGCTCGTACGTCTGCTCGACGTGCGTGACGATCAGGTCGGGCTGCAGAGAAATAATCTTCTCCAGGTTTAATCCCGTCCAAGGGTCTCCCACGTCTTCGATTCCCGCCCACTCCTCCTTCAGCAGAGGGTAGACGGACCATTCGTCGTCGGCGCCGACCGGCTTCACTCCAAGGGCAAGCATGGCTCCCGTATATTGGATGGAGACGACGCGCTGCGGATGAGTCGGAATTTCCGTGCTTCCCAAAGCGTGTTCGTATATTCTCTTGCCGCTTTCCTGTTCCGCCGCGGGTGTCTCGGACTCCGATGCCGCTGCGGACGCGGGCGCGGACGACTCGGCGGAAGGAGAAGCGGAGGGCGAAGCTTCGGAGCCGTTGTTCTTGCCGCATGCGGCAAGAAGCAGAAGAGCGATTAGAGCCCCCGCGATAAGCAGTCGATAACGTGATGTTGCCTTCATATTCATCCTCCTGATACTGATTCTCATTATCATAAGAATCATATCAAAGCGGGCATCCGCCCTCCATGTACGGGCGTAAGAACTTATTTGCACTCTCGTAAGGCGAATAACCGGGACGCATCTTCCAACTGCCATAAGATGGACAGCGGATCGTAGCCGTGCCATCTCGCCATATCCACCTCGCAGATGCGCTTGCCGGGAAGATTAGCGTAAGCTGTCCATTCCGAAGATTCCAGCATGCGATCCGCGCGCTCCCTGGCTTCCGGCGACCTGTCCACGGACAGCAAAATGCAATCGGCGGAAAACGCGGGAAGCACCTCCCACGGCTCTACCGGGATAAAGTTGCCTTGGGCCGGTCGAGCTTGGACACTGACGGGCATCCTCATCCCAAGCTCGTCGTAGATCACTTGGCTGCCCATCGCGCGGTTCCGATAGACAAATGCCGCGTCTCCCCTGACATTGTAAATGAGAACGGTCCGTTCGACGCCCACAACTTCCCGAATGGCATTCCGAGTTGCATCCGCCTTGGCGGCGAAAACCTTCAACCAGTTCTCCGCTTGCGCCCGCCGGTCAATGGCTCTTGCCACTTCCCGGAAATGCCCGCGCCAATCCGACAAATACCAAGGGATGACCAGCGTGGGACAGATGCCGCGATAGAAGCTCAACCGATCCGGGGAGACGTTGTCGATGCACAACAAGAGCTCGGGCTCCATCCGCAACAGTTCCTCGTCGGAGAAGCCTTTGTCCCAGCTGCGGCAGACGCAGCCCTGCTCGTCCATCCGCTCTTGATCGTCGCCGAATCCCCATGGAAACGTCAAAGTCGCGGCAGGCACGATTCCGAGCGCAAGCAAGTGGCGGGTCAAATGCGGACTTAGGGACACGATTTTCTTGTCGGATTTGACATAGGCGCTCGGAGACATGCCCGTTACATTCTTGAATTTGCGGCTCAAATAGTATTCGTCCCGATACCCGACCGCCTTGGCGATCTCGGCCAATCGCTCGTTCGTAAACAGCAGCCTTTCCTTAACGTGCCCTATGCGCACTTCGGCCAAGTAATCGGTCAGACTGCTCCCGCTGACGGCCCTGAACTGCTGCGAAAAATATTCCGGACTGAGGTTGGCCATCTTCGCCAGCTCGTCTCTGTGCAATTCCTCGCGGTAATGCTCTCGGATATAGCGAATCGCACGCCGGATGGCGCCCTGCGAATCATTCTGCTCCTCAGTGCGGCCGACGCAGGCTTTGACGCATTCGTAGAGGAGCTCCTGGAACAGCAAGCGCCGACGATGCGCCGTAACAAGCTCGCCCTGTTCGACGATACCGTGCAGAGCGTTCGCCTGCTCCAGATAACGCCCCTCGTCCCCCGCGTACAGTTCACCCTCAGGCAGCCATTCCGAAAGATCGGCTATCCATATCGGCTCCCGGCGATCATTCTCTGACTTTCTCCATCGTTCGAACCGGATATGGTACAGATCCAAGCTGTTGAAATGCGGAGACGCCGTCGCTTTGGCCCCCGGCGCCGCATAATAGCATCTCCCCATCGAGACGGGAATCTTCTCGTGACGAATCGTCAAATCGCCCATGCCGCCGATGACGACGAACAAGCTGTGAGCGCGCTCGTCCGTCAATTCGGTCTGCGATTCGCACCGCCGCAAAGAGATACTTGCCATCTCCTCCATTACGTTCGCTTCCATCTTCGGGCTCCTCCGCACAGATCTCGATAGCTCATTATACCCGACGGCTTGCCATGCGCGCATCCAGCTCCTTGAACCTCTAGCCTGCCTGCCCGGAACGTGCTACACTAATTCCAGTTTCGAGCAGGAGGCGCCGGTCCGTCATGTCCAAGGCTTATTTCAAAAAGTGGTATTTGATCGTATCCTTGATTCTCTCCCTCTACCTGGTCGGCGTCACGATTGTAAGCTTCACGTCCGTCTCCAAGGAAATTAAAGTGCCGCTCGAAACGGCCGCCCACTACATTTTATGGTTTTTCATCGTTGAGTTGGCGGTGCTGTTCTGGATGACGAAGGATGCTCGCAGGTTCTTCAAGGAACAATGGCTGAGCATTCTCGCCGTTGTGTCTTCGATTTCCGTGACGCAGTTCGTCGATGCGGTCGTCGGTCTCGGTTCGTTAACGGGGTTAAGCGCCCTGAAGGGCTTGAAGGGGCTGCGGGGGCTCAAAGCGTTGAAATCGCTGAAGCTGTTCAAAGCCACAAAAGGCGTCAAAGTCGCGAAATCGTATAAAATCGGCAAAAAGGCGTCCAAGGCCGCCAAGGAAGTCGAGCTGTTGGAACAGGAAGCCCGGCGCATTTGACCGGGCGTCCCCTCATGGATGCTGAACGTCGAAGCGAACGAACGGCCGATCCGGGTCGATCCGAATCGGATGACCCAGGTGCTGCTCAACCTGACGGTTAACACCATTCGCTACACGCCCGAAGGCGGGAGCGTTACGGTGAACGTGCAGGAAGAGCCGTCTCATGGGGGGAGCGGCTCGGCGCTGACGATTGCGATTGCGGATACCGGCGTAGGCATCGCCCCGGAACAGCTTGGGCACATTTTCAACCGGTTCTACCGGACGGACGAAGCCCGCGCGCGGAACAGCGGCGGGATGGGCCTCGGTCTGGCGATCGCCAAGGAGCTGACGCTCGCTCACGCAGGAACGCTCGAGGCGGAGAGCCGCCCGGGAGTCGGGACAACCTTCGTGCTGAAGTTCCCCGCTGACGGTAGCTGCAGATTTGCGCGTACGCGCTCAGCGACGTCCTTTGCCCTTAGCCTGATTGGGGCTCGTATTCGATAACGTGGCGAGCATTCTTTCTCCCCGGACCATCTCGGATTGACACTCAGGGCATACGGGAACAACGGAAAACGTGAAATTATCTCTCATCCATCGCTTGCAGTCCTCCCCGGAGCAGTACCAGATGGCGGTCATTTCTTCCGGCAACTCTTCGAACGGTTTCTTCCGAGAATAATACACGTGCATTCCCTCTTTCTGTTATGAGGTGGTTACAACGAATAATAATGCCCCAAACTGCGGATTCTGAGCATGACCCCTGCACTTGAATGAAAAAATAAAAAACCACATAGCGTACAAGGCTATTGCATAAAAGAATAACCCTATACGTTATGTGAATTGACAACACGTCTATAGTTCCATTATAGCTCATTCGGTTTGAAATAGCGAACGGCAACCGCCCATCCGCGGGATTGTTGTCAGAGACGCTCGCCTCCGACCATCCTCCCCAGCACTTTGGCCACGCTGTCGGAAATCAAATAGTCTGCCATGCCGTCCATTGGGGTCGCGCTTTTGTTGATCAGGACGAATTTGTCGCCTTCGTACAGTCTGACCAGCCCGGCTGCCGGCTGAACGGTCAGCGACGTGCCCGCCACGATCAGGACGTCCGCCTGCCGAATGTGAGCGGCCGCCCTCTCAAGCAGATTCATGTCCAGGCTTTCCTGATACAGCACGACGTCCGGCTTGACGATGCCCCCGCAGCGGGAACAGAGAGGATATTCGCCCGTCGACTCCAGCACGTCTTGCAGCGAATAGGCTTCGCGGCAATCCATGCAGAAGTTCCGGTGAACCGAGCCGTGCAGTTCGAGCACGTTGCGGCTTCCGGCCTTCTGATGGAGCCCGTCGATGTTCTGGGTAATGACCGCGGAGAGACGCCCCTCCCGCTCCATCTCGGCAAGCGCGTAATGGGCGGCGTTGGGCAAGGCGTCCGGATACAGCATTTTGCTTCTGTAGAAGGCATAGAAATCCGCCGTGCGAGCCAGGAAGAAATCATGGCTCAATATCTCTTCCGGAGCGATCCTTCCTCCGCCCGCCGCTTGATACAACCCGTCGGCCGACCGGAAGTCCGGGATGCCGCTTTCCGTCGAAGTACCCGCCCCGCCGAAGAACACGATGTTCCGGCTCTCGGCCACGACTCTCTTCAATCGTTCGAACTCCATCTCGTTCCCTCCGAATCGCTCGTCTTATGCAAATCCCATTTTACGCGACTTATCCTCCGTCATCCACTCCTTGCTTCGATCCTTGGCGTAGTCCGACTTCATTCCGGCGATGAGCCGCTCGAGATCGACTTCGTTCTCGTAATGCATCTGCAGCGCGGCCGAAGCGTACAGCTCGCTGAGTTGGGCAAGCGTGAATCCGTCCGTTCGGCGGGCCGCCCGTTCAAGCTCTTCCTCGCTCGCGACGCGGCGCAGACCGATATGGGCCAAGTAGGCGCGGCGCATCTCCTCGTCCGGAGACTTCACCTCGTACGCCCGGTCGAAGCGGCCGGCCCGGTTCATCAGCGCCGGATCGATCTTCTCCGGATAGTTCGTCGTGCCGATGAGGTAGATGCCCTCCTTCGATGTCGCTCCATCCAAGGTGTTGAGAAAGTAAGAACGACAGGAGTCGGGCATCGAGTCGATGTCTTCGATAACGAGCACCATCGGCGCCATCTGCGACGCGGTATCGAACACTTCCTTGATCGAGCCGCTGCTCGTATATTCGGTAATCTGCCAGTAAGCGACCGGGGCGCTCGTCGTAGACGAGATCGACTTCACCAACGTCGTCTTGCCGTTGCCCGGCTTGCCGTACAGCAGAATTCCCCGCTTGTAGGGAAGCCCGTAGGTTTGGAAAAAAGTGCGATCCTTGGAGAAAAACTCGTCGATCGAACGGTAAACCTGCGTCTTCAGCTCCCCTTCCATGAACACGTCGTCCCGGCCAACCGCGTACCCGACCGCTTTGCGCTCCTGCTCCAAACCGTCGCGGGTGTCGGTGAAGACGATAATCTTAGGATCTGCGAGCCTGCGGGCCCGCAATTCCTCCAGAAAGCGAACCAGCCCCTCGTCCGAACGGCAGAAAATCAGATCCTCGTAACCGAGACCGTGCTGGGTCACTCTCGGAATTCTGGCCAGCGCGACAAGCTGCTCGCGGTACACGAACAGGTTATTGCGCACGGCGGGTCGGATCGCATAGCCCGCCCGCTGCGGATCGGAATCGGAGGCGTACTCGAACACCTCGGTCTCGACCAGGTCGAACAGGCTCGCCGCATGCTCCACTCCGGCGTAACCGTCGCGCAAGTCCTCCTCCAGTCCGTTCCACACTTCGTTGCCGTCGTCCTGGTAATAGAGGCGGAAGCCTTCGCCATACCGTTCGTTCAGAAAATCGACGATCTCCTGAACGACGGCGATATAGTTGAAATAGCGTTCTGCATTCAGCGCTTCGCCGGCCCCGGTCGATTTGACCAGAAAAGGAGGCTTAGCGGCAGTATTGGCGGTTATTATCGTCATGTTCGGAATCATACTCCTTTTACGGCCGCCAGAGGACGGCATTTGGCCACTACAGAGGCCAGCCGCGTCTGGACGACGCTGTCGATGATTTGATCTACGTCTTTGTATGCCTGCGGCGATTCATCTACCAACGCTTCGAGCGCGCGGTGATTCAGCACGACCTCGTCGTCGTGGCCTATCCGCAGGGAGGAGGCGAACTCGTCTACCGTGACGAGCTGCTTGGTCGCGTTGCGAGACCGAATACGGCCCGCTCCGTGACAGATGGAGTAGTAGTTGCGCGAGCCTTCCGGGGCTCCGACCATCAGATAGGAGGCCGTTCCCATCGAGCCGGGGATGAGCGCGGGATGTCCCGTCTCGCGATAAGGTTCGGGATTGCTGGCGTGTCCGGCCGGCAGCGCGCGCGTCGTGCCTTTGCGGTGAACGAGCATCTGCTCGTCTCCATGCCCCTCCTCGCAGGCGTAGTTGTGCATCAGGTCGTAGAGCGTGCTCATCTCCGCCCGGGAGCCGAACGTTTCCTTGAAGGCGTCGCGAACGGCGAACGCCATCAGATGCCGGTTCACGACCGCGAAGTTCAGCGCCGAATACATCAAATTCGCATACGCCCGGCCTGCCTCGCTGTCCAGCGGCGCATAGGCCAGCTTCGGATCGGCCGTGCCGAGCCCGAGCCGGCTCATCGTCTTCGCCACCTGCGAGCCGCAATGCTGGTTAACCGCTCCGCCCCAAGACCTGGAGCCGGAATGGATCATGACCGCGACCTGGCCATCGCGGAGCCCCCACCGTTCCGCGATGGCGCGATTGTCCTCGGGAATGCTCAATGCTTGAATTTCGATAAAATGATTGCCGTTGCCCAGCGTGCCAAGCTGACGATGAGCCCTGTGCCACACCGGCATCGGAATGCGATCCAGTTCTCCCTCGTCGAACCGGAACCGGCTGCACTCGACATGGGTCAGGGAAGTCGCTTTTCTCGGCGTGTACGCGTCCGGCACATACTTGCCCGGCAGCCCGTGAAGTCCCTTGCGCAGCACGTCCTCCAGACGAACGTCGGAGAAGTACCCTCTCGCATGATTTTCCACCGGGATACGTTTCTCGATGGCTTTGACCAGCTTCCGACGTAGCTTGACGTCTTGCAAGTCCTCCGCCTGCAAATTCGTCAGATGCACACGCATCCCGCAGCCAATATCGCTGCCGACGATGGAGGGGGAGACGAAGCCGTCCTCCACGCCCCACACCGCCGTCGTGCCGATGCAGGTGCCGACTCCGACATGGGCGTCGGGCGTATAGCTCATATAGCGGATATTCGGAATTTGCAGGTTGTTGTTCGCCATCTCGAGCACCTTGGCCCCCATGGCATAGAACAGATCGTCGTGCGCGAATACGTGGAGATCTCCGGCAGGGAGATCGATTCGCCGATAATAAAGATCGTTAAAGTTTTGTTCCATAAATGATATAAATCCTCTCTTAATCGTAATTTAGCAAAAAAGAAAACGCAAAAAAACCGCAAGCCTCATCGCTTACGGTCTTCTGCGCGCAGTGAAAACGAAAGACTGACGTCCCTTCCGACGATACGCCGGCGGGGCGTTAGCTTTCTCCTTCCTTGGCTAGGGCCCGTAGAGGCCGATGGACAATGAACGAAGTATTCGATTGCGGCGTAACGACGTTGCGGCGGTTGATCACTGCGGTCATGTCCTTCGACCTCCTTTCTTGAATAAGATAGTGTCTATCATATACGGCCCTGGGAAGCTTTGTCAATATCCCATTGGCTCAGTCCGTCTTGGTTGCCCGGATTTGTTTGTTCAATCTTTGTACGGATCGAACTCGTCCGCGCCGGCCATGCATACGCCGATTGGCTTCAGCACGTGCAGCACTTCGATCGTGTCGGCGTGTGCGTCGAGCACTTCCTGCAGCTTCCGGTACACGAATGGACTTTCGTCCGTACCGGCTCCGCGCAGCTCCACATCGAAGGCGCGAACGGCCTGCTTCATTTGTTCGGTGGTGATCTGGCCTCCCGTACGCTTACGGGTTTTCCAATTCATCTTACCTGCGGCTTGCGTACGACTCATGATCCGGCCCGCCCCATGGACGGTGCTGTAAAAGGAATCGCGGTTCTCGTCCGTGTCCTTCCCTCTCACGATAACAGAGATGTCGCCCATGCTGCCTCCGATGAAGCCAAGTTGACCCGGAGCGGAAGGCGTCGCGCCTTTGCGAACGACGATCGTCTTCTTGCCGACATGGGTTTCCTTCCAGGCGTAGTTGTGATGGTTGTGCACTTCAAAGTCGGCGCTCGCTCCCAAGAGGGAGAGCACCTGCGCAATGACGTAATCGCGTCCGGCGTAGGCGTACCGTCCAGCCAGCTTCATTGCCCGATAGTACAAGTCGCCAAGCTCGCTGTCCAGATCGAGCAGCACAGGTGGCTGATCCATCTTCTCTCCCGGTGCGCTCGCGAGGAAGTCGCGTCCGGCTGCGAGGTTCAGGAACCCGCTCGCCGTCTTGTGGCCGAAGCCGCGGCTTCCGAAGTGGTTGCCGATCCAGAGGCGGCCCGTCTCCGGTTCCTCGAACAGATCGACGTAGTGGTTGCCGCTGCCGACCGTGCCGAGCTGATCGCGAGCCAACGCCTTCAGCTTGTCGTGCTCCTGCTTTCCGATCGCCGCGTACACAGCCCAGTCGGGATCGTCGAACAGTTGGTGATCCACCTTTTCGCTATTGACGCGCCCTACTCCGAAGGACACTTTCCTTGCGATCTGATCCATTATGGCGGGCAGAATCGGCTTGATGTCTGCTGCGAACAGGTTCGTCCGCACTGCCTTGTTGCCGCAGCCGATGTCGTACCCGACGCCCGAGGGCGAGATTTGCCCTTCGTACGCTACGACGCCGCCGATCGGCTGGCTGTATCCTTTGTGATGGTCCGCCATCAGCAGCGCCTGCACGACGTTGCCGTGCTCCGCGCACGTTTTGGCTTGCGACAGCGCGCCGGCATCGGGATTGCCCCATACCCGTACTCCGTCTATGGTTTGGTAAGTCATTTCTCGTTCTCTCCTACTCTTCGGCGTATTTCTTTTAGAATGACCAATTTTCTATTAAAGCCGAGCGAAATAAGTCGTCCAGCTTCTCTCCTAATTTCTCGTCGACCGCTTTCGTCTCAAGTGCCGAATTTTCCAGCTCCCGCAATCTTTTCTCCAAGTAATCGTTAATCGGGGCGAGCTTTGGCTCCATGTCCAGCTCTTCTCCCGCTTTTTTGCGCGTCAGCAGCTCCGCTACCGTCTCTCCTAAGCTTCCTTCTCGCGGAATCAATCGCTCTACGAGCGTATCGAACTCTATCGGAGGCATCTCGCCGTAGCGTTCGATCCATTCACAGGCCAAAACGGGGCGCAGCACATAGAAATATTTCTTGATCCGCACCCGCTCTCCCTGCAAATACTCCCGATAGTTGCCCCGCGCCATGTTGAGATAGTGATACATGCAGGATTTCGGGGAGAAAGCCAGCGGAGAAATCCGGCGAAGCTGCTCCGCCACTCCGGACTTCTCGGCATAACGAATCGGCGATTGCAGCCATTCGAGCAGCGGCGGGTTCGACTTGCGATACAGGTTCAGCGCCTTGCGCAAATCCCAGCCGCTAATGTCGAGCTTGTCGCTGATCGGCCGCTCGATGACGTCCCGCCTCTCGTAGATCGACAAATACCACTCCGGCTTGCGGATATAGACGAACCTGACATCGTAGTCGCTATCCTGAGAAGGAAAGCCCCACGCCCGGCTGCCCGACTCGCAGGCGTACAGAATGCGGATTTGTTCCTCGCTCTCCAGACGCTCCAGTTGTTCGGTTATGGCTTGACGCATGGCTTCCCTCTCCTCTCTTATAGTTCAATCTTCTCGATCGTTTTTACCAGTGAACCGTAACCTTTGGCGGTCTGAGCGATGTAGCTCAGCACCGTGTCGCTCCAACCGTAGACGTAGAACGTGTTCAGGTTCTGCGGCGGAACCATGGCGCTGCGGTAAGGCGCGATGTCGATGATGAACGCCTTGACCTGAGGGTTCACCTTGGCGCGATAGTTCGTCAGTTCTCTGTAGAACTGGCTGCCGCTGTTTTGCTGCTCGTCGGTGATGATGACGATCTGGTCGACCTTGCGGCGCTCGGACAGCAGCTTACGGATCGGAGCTCCGGTATCCGTACCGCCGCGCGCCCGAATCCGCTCCGCCTGCGACAGAATGCTGTCTCGCCGCGAAGGGTATGCATCCTCTGCCTCGGTGTCGAACAACCAGAACAGGGAGTTGCCCTGCGTCTTCTTGTACAGAGCCAGCGCGAACACCGAGCCGATCTGCAAATACTCGCCGTCCATCGATCCCGAGATGTCGAGGAAGATCGCCGTGCGGTCTTCCAGGTCGGGCAGATTGGCGAACGTCAGCTCCACCGCATCCCTGAGCGCGTCGCGCAGCTCCGGATTCTTCACTTGGCGGAACGCTTTCGCGAACCGGAAAGGCAGAATCTTCGCCTTGCTCAGAGCGGCCGGATCGGTCAGACGAGCGATCACGGCATCGAGATTGCGGCGGTCTTCCAGCAAACCCGCGCGCTCCAGCGCGTTCAAGTGGCGAAGCAGCGCGAACGTCGGCATCTGGCCGAGCAGCGCTTCCCAGATCGCCTTCGTCGGCTTCACCGCACCGGTGACGACCTCGTGCGGCAGCCTGCCGGTCTCGATCCAGCGCAGCCGTTCCTCCTCGGTCGAGGCCCGCTTCAACTGCTCAAACGCCTCTACTTGGGGAAGGAGAGTCAAGTTCGCTTCCTGGCCCCGCAAGTAACGAAACAGCACTTGCTGCTTCAAGTCCGCGGGCTTCGGGTGAGCCGTCGCGATTGCGTCGCCCAAGCTGTAGCCCCGGCCGCGGCCGTTGTACTTAAGCGCCCAGTATTCGGACGTGCCTGCCAGAAACTGCGCCACTTGCCGTTTCACCGCCCGACCGCCTTCGCCTCTGCCCATTCCCTTCAGGATAGTCAGGAAGTCGGACAGGTCGGAAGGAATCCGGACAACTTGCGGAAACGCCTTGGCGAACAAATCCGGACGATACTGGGACAGAATCGCCAGGCCGTATAGCGGCTGAAGCCGCATGTAACCCTCGTTCCGAGCGTAGATAAGCGCCTTCGCCATGAATTGCGGGCGACTCTGCGCCATTTCGCGGTGAAGCTCGTCGGCTTCGTCCAGCAGCGTCTGTTCACTCGCGTAGAACGTGTTGCCAAACGTATTGGTCACCAGCGTCTGCACGTACTGCTCTTCTATGGAGCGGGCATACGCCGGATAACCTTCTCTATTGCTTATTGTAGGTCGGATGACCGAAAACAGCTTTTTTGCGAAGCTCACTATGATTACCTCCTTAATAGTAGAGACCGGCGAGGAAAGGGCGGGGAAGGTTGACTGCAGGACTCGAACCTGCCGTAAAGCCCGGGTAAATCAAATGGGTGCGCTAAGTGGCGAAGTAACCCTCCCCGGCGCCTCGCCGGTCCTATTTGTTTGTTGTAGAGTTGAGGAAAATGGCGGAAAGGCACGTGCTGCTCTACCTACTGAGCTATCCCGCTGCGCGGGAGTTGGATTCGAACCAACGACAGGCCGATTGGAAGTCGAAGTAACCCTTCCATACGCCTCAACTGCACTTTGCTGCTCAGCCGCGCTTGCGGCCTTGACTTGATGCTCTTATCTTCGCTCATTTCCGACCGATCGAACATGGCGGAAGTATGACGACGGGAAGATTTGTTGGGAAAAATAACAAAAAAAGCATTCTTTCGTTCTCATAGAAAACGAAAGAACACTTTTATATCATCCATCAATCCTGACTATTTGGCCCCCGCTGCTCTCAGGACGTTCGCGAGCTCTTGCATCGTATTGCTTAAGGCAAGCTCAAGCAATCGATCTTTCTGGGCTTGGGTGAGCGGGTCAAGATTTGTTTTGTAGTTAACGATAAGCAAGTTAAGGTTTTGCATATTCTCAAGACTTGGATTCCAACTGGTGATTTCATATGCCGAAACAATCAATTTTTGTTTGCGTTGAGGGTCCCGCTCAAAACCGTAAGCATGGAAATAAATATTTTTTTCCGTGTCGTCCAGATAAACCAGCTTTACCGTCTCCCCGTTGGGGTCTGCTCCATGACTAAGCAACCACTCCAAGTTCTGTGTATTGCGAGAAGCCAGAGCCTCGTACACATCCAAAGGAACGATTTCAAAACCATACTCATAAAGAAGCTGCGCCACTTCGCTGGAAGGCGGGGTCGTTACCTCAGGCGGAATTCTCGCTGTAGCACTTTCTTGCTGAAGATTCCACTTGCCCAACGCACTGCCAATATAAGAAAGTCCATGCTCAAGTTTAGGGGCGCTTTCTTTTGTCACCTTTCCCTTCTCAAGCATCAACCGCACAATTTCAGTTTGTTTATATTTGACGGCAGCATCAAAATAATTAGCTGGCTTCAAAATATTGTCGATCGCATCTAATGCGATATTTACGATTTCAATATTTGGAGTTTCATTCTGTATACTGTACATAAGTGCAAAGGAGGGATTTGCTCCAAGCCGAATAAGCTCTTTCACTTCCTCCGCATCTTCCTTATCTACTGCATCTTCCACAAGTGGAATCCAATCGTAAATCTTCAATTCTACTTTATCCTTATTCCAAACGATCCCTAATCCAGAAACATGATCGAGAACCTCTATCGGAATATAAAATTGCCCGTTGATCGTAGTTGCCGGATGGCTCAGACGCACAACCTCATCGTTAGCCTTTATTGTCTTTGATCCCAATGAAAGAACAATCGGATAATAATCTTTTTTAATCGTCAGCCTCTTATTGTCCAGTTTGATTGGAAGCTTCATCTGCCTAAGAACGGATAGCGGAATGTACACCACGTCATTTTGAAGAAGCGGCTTCGGATTGATTTCTATTTTCTCACCATTAATAAACAATACAACAGGTTCAGGCTTCTGGCTCTCTTTCTTAGCAGGAGCCGCCGTTGCAAAGCTTGGAATGAGTAACAATATAGCCAGGAACAAGAGAAAGGTTCGTTTCAATAGGAGTAGCTCCTTGTGATTAAAATAAAATACGATTGACGTTATCGTTGCAGAGTGGCGGTTAGGAGGGGGTTGGACTGTTGTCTGCAGCTTGTTTCCTATTTTTCTTTTCCCGATTGATTCTAACACCAACTTGATTATTGGTAAATCTGAAACAGTCAAAGGGCTGTCCCCTAAGCAGAGTTGCTTGAGATGATCGATGACAAATAAGGGGGATGTACCTTCATCGATTATCTTTCATTGCAACTTGGTTGGCTTGTGGGACAGCCCCTTCGGCTTTGAACGATAATGCGGACAACCTTATTAAGTTACGGCAGACTTCTTTTCCCGATAGGACGTTTTCGTATATCGATTCGATACGGAAGAAGCTGCGATTGCCTCAGGCTTCACCCGAGCAGACAAGCCCATCGCCTCGATCCGTCCAACCAAATCGGCGACTAACACCGATGTCCGGTTGCGCTTCGCGTCCGTGCCCGCATCGATGTCGATGAACAGCTTCAGTTCTGCGCCTTGATAGACGTAGGGCAGGAGGATATCCTCCAGCTCGGCGCGTTTGTTCTCATCGAAATACGAGGCGGTCTCCTGGCTGAATGTCGTCTCCAGACTGAGCTTCTCTTGGAGCGAACGGATCTCCCTCGGAAGAATGATCTGCCGATAACAGAACCAAGCGCCTCTGCCCGGACGGAAAATTACGACGGACGTCACGAACTTCGTATGCCCGGCGTGTACCTGAGCATCCGTGCCTACCATCAGTTGGTAGGCCGCACGTGGATCAGCGATCATAAAGCTGTGGATACGTGTGAACACATCGTCCATCGTCAGCTCTTTTTCGGAGACGTTGCGGAAGGTTTTTTCGTGGATCATAGGAATTTGTCTTCTCTGCATGCGGGTCACCTGTAAATCAAGGTCGGCTTCTTCCTTTCTGCTTATGGTTTTTGGCAGGGGCAGCAGGAGTCGAACCTGCATGTGCGGTTTTGGAGACCGGTGTTCTTCCCATTAAACTATGCCCCCATGGCAGGGTTGGCAGGGCTCGAACCTGCGACCGTCCGATTAACAGTCGGGTGCTCTACCTACTGAGCTACAACCCTATAGTTGGAGACGTGGACGGGACTCGAACCCGCACATCCGGGCGTGAAAAGCCCGTGTGTTATTCCTTTTCACCACCACGCCGTGGAGGACAGGAGCGGGTGCTCCCCGCCGATCTGTCGGCCGCCGAATCGCGGCAGCCTATCTGATAACGCCTATCCGTAATATGGATGCCCGGGCAGGAATCGAACCTGCGATCGATGATTCAAAGTCATCTGCCTTGCCGCTTGGCTACCGAGCAAGAATTGGGGAGACCAACCAGACTTGAACTGGTACTAACGGAGTCACAAACCGCCGCGTTCGCCCTTTCGCCATAGTCTCCAAAATAAAAAGCTATCCGTTGTTCCGTTCCTCGCTCTCCCAGTGAAACAGGGACAGAAGGATTCGGAATCCGGATAGCTCGAATCGCGTCACGAGATTACTCTCGCTCAGGAGAAGCTGCGACATCTCTGCCGGTAATCCGGCCGTCGCTGCCCTTCTCTCGCAAACCGGCTATCCTCTGTCTCGATCTCGTGATCCTGATGACGCCAATTCCGTTCGTACGGATACAAATTGTTTTTCATGGGACTCGCCTCTCTTCTGTAGTGAATTTTTATTGCGATATGTACTTTGAAGGGGATCAAAAAAGACCCCTTTAGCCACGTCTTCTCCTATGCATAGGCTCGTGCCCCATAGAAAAAGACTACCGGCCTCGGCAGTCTTTACAAGAACGCTATGTATGCGATCGTGAACGGAGTCAGGCTGTAGCATACAGCCGGCCAGCCGCAACGGATCTTCTGCGCTTGTAAAGAAGGCCTCTATGAAATGGAATGCAGGAATCATGCGTCTCCAGCCATTGCTCATGGAACTGCTCCGCATAGACTGCCGGCTGGTTAGCCCAATCGAGTCGATTCATCGCTGGCATAGTTCTGCACTCCTTTCTAGATTCAAGATTTGTTCGTAATCCTAACATCTCATCTTTAACCATGTCAACCATTAATTTCTTGAATTGCGGAGGAAAAAGTTTGGAAAGGTTTTTGAAACACGCGATCCGCCGCACTTTTCATGCGATGGCCGCGGATTGGATTCGAACCAATTTACACCACCGAAGTAACCCTTCCGAGCGCCTCTGCAACTCTGCGAATCCGTCGCCTTTGCGGCCTTCGGCTTCACAACCTGATTTTCGCCGATTATCGGAGTCTCGAACAGGGCGAAAGTATGGCAAACCTGGAAAATGACCGATTTTTTCACCGTCGGGGAAAACGCAAAAACAGCCGCGACCCGGCAAAATGCCGAATCGGGGCCGCTTCGTTTGTGCTGCGATTTGGATTAATAGGCCAGCGTAAACAGTCCGTTAATGTGGCTCAGATAGCGGGCGTTGCTCGCTTTTTTCATCAGGGAAGCCGGAAGTCCGCGCAGCTCGATGCCTGTCTCGCCGACGGAGCCGATGCCGTCTTTCCGTCCAAGGCTGGCCAGCGTACCCGAAAATACCGGTTGGAAGCCGTCCATCTTCATTCCCTTGAATGCCGCGGCGATGTTGGCGCCGACAAGCTCGCCCATCTGCCAAGCCAACTGCGCGGTCGGCGGGTAAGGACGGCCCTCAGGCCCGAAGACTACTGCGCAGTCGCCCGCCAGGAAGACATCCGGGTGGGACGTGGATTGCAACGCTTCAGTAACGGTTGCACGTCCGCGATTGACTTCGATGCCGCAATTGGCGACGAGCGAGTTGCCTTGCACGCCGCCGGTCCAGACCAGCGTGTTCGTGTCGATCGTCCGGCCGTCCTTCAAGGTTACCGTCTGACCTTTCACTTCGGTGATCGGAAGGCTCGTCAGGAATTCCACGCCGCGCTTCTCCAAGCTGGTCACGGCCCGTTGGATGAGCTCCGGCGAGAACATCGGCAGAATGGTCGGCATCGCTTCGACCAGATACAGTGAAATATCCGCAAAATCAACGCCGTTCTGGCGGCAGATAGCCGGCAGCTCGTCAGCCAGTTCGCCTACCAGCTCCACGCCGGTCAGACCGCCCCCTCCGATGACGAACGTCGCGTCCGCTTTATTTTTCGACTGGGCATACACCTTGATCCGTTCCTTCACATGGGCAAAAATGCGATTCGCATCCGACACCGATTTCAGGATCAGACTATTCTCTTGCAGCCCCGGAATGCCGAAATAGTTCGTTTCGCTTCCCAGCGCAAGCACCAACGCGTCGTAGCGGTAAGAGGTTCCGTTGGTCAACGACACCTTCTTGCCTTCGACATCGATCGACTGCACTTCCCCTACCGCGATATTGACTTGTTTGCCCTTTAACAATTTCTCCAGGGGCAGAGCTACCGCTTTCTCCGACACGTTGCCCGCGGCCAGCCGATGCAGCTCCGTAATAATCTGATGCGTGCCTGCACGGTTGACGACCGTAATGTTCGCCTCGCCGACCGTCAAGTGCGCTCTTGCCGACAGGGCGCTAAGCAAGCCGCCGTAACCGCCCCCGAGAATCAAAATTTCTTTGCTCATCTATAGTCCTCCGTTCTTCGCCTGTGTATGGATCGTCTTAGTTCTGATCTTGTTTTCTCTCGCCCAGGATGTTCAGATAAGCTTGGCTGAAGCGAAGCATTCTCTGCAATTCCGGATCCTTCAGCAGCTTCAACATGCCGAATACGCCGATCGTTTCGCTGCTGCTCTCCGCCCGGTCGCTCGCTTCGATTGCCGCGGACGCGTATTCCTTTACTTTCTCTCCCAACGGCTTGGCGACTTCCTGAATGCCGCCGACGATATCCTGGATCAACACGCGATCCGCGGCCACCTTCTGGGCGACATCGTAAATATTCGTCAGCACGGACATCATCTCGGCCAACTTCGGCAATTGATCCACCAAGACGGTAATCGCTTGCTGCACTTCCGGTTTCATCAATTGATCCAGCACATCCAACTTGGCAGCCGCTTCGGATACGGCCGTCTCTCTCTCGACACTCGCTACAGTTGCTTCCGACATTCTGTTTCCTCCCCTAGGTGATGTCATAAATCCTGATTTGAAGCATGAATTGTGAATTAAATCACATTTATATCTGTATTTTACCTCATTAATGACATTTCGTATAGGTAATCCGGCGGAACCTTGAGAATAAAATATGCGGGCGATGAACGCGGCTCATTTCCATCTTCCCCCCATATCGAAAAAAATCGCCGATGCTCTGAGCATCAGCGACATTCGGGAGATTATTGATTAACTTACCTAAAACTCCTCCCGAATCAACAGATTCCGATACGGATACTTGCTGAACTTATAATCAAACAACAGCGCAAAGCCCGAACTCTCAATCGAAACCGACTTCAAAGCAGGAGTACGGACGTACAAGCGGATCATCCGAGCTACGTCTCTGGCATCCCGCCGACGAATCGCTTTGGCTAGCGCCAGAGCAAAAGTGCGGCAGCCAGCAAGCTTACGATACAGAGGCAGCACGCTGCGAGCGATGGAGCGGTGTACCCGCGTTCCGAACAGAAACTGTACGGACCCGGGAGGGATCGTCGTCCCGTTCGTGAAATGAACGCCGGATCGGGGAAACGGAAACGTGATGAAATAACCTATGCCGTTGGTACCCAGCTCATCTCCAAGGGATGGGGATACCCGCAGCAGCAGCTTCTGCATCCGCGCAAGATCGCCTGACTTCACCGCCTTGCTCCACTCAGCGGCATATGTGGGACGATTAGCAATTGCTTTATAGAAAGGCAGCATCGCGTTGGATACGCTGATCAAGATGTCCGCCGTTATCCACCGCTTTGGCTTAACCCTGTTAACCATAGAAGCACCTCACAGATGGATGTCTTCCTCCATTCTATGAACAATTGCCTATACACGCTTGGGCTATGCCGCTGCTTCCCGATTCAATCCCCGCTTTCGTCGTCTCCACGCATCCTGAGCGCCTTAGCGGTAGGCACGAGTTCCGTATCCTCGTCTACGCGCTGGAAGGCCATTTCACTGTCCACTCGTTTCCGCAGACAGGCGAATATCCCGATTTCCCCTGTTTGTTCTGCCAGCGAATCGGGTATACATCATCTCTCACCCGAAAGTAGCTCCGATACAAAGCAAGCTTCTTTCCTACAGTCGAATATTGAGTGATTTGATCATCCGTGTTCGAGACGTTGGGTAAGAGCGCCGAATGTTCTGCAGGGGTTTCCTCTTCAATACGTTCTTCGGTTAGAAGTTTTAGCTGGCGATTTTCTTCTCTCAATCGGTCGATTTCACGCAAAGCCGCTTCATACTTTTGATAGATATCGTCCACGATGTCACACGTATCCTTTCGGTACGTCTAAGTTCGATATCTATAGTTTATCTTAGAATTCAGTGTAATATGAACTGGCATGTACAGGAACTATCGAAAATCCCCTCGAAACCTGCTGTTCGCTTCTTCCGGCTCCTTAGGAGGCACCGTTGCAAACAGGCTGGAATCGTTATTCATCTGCTCGTTTTCCTCCCACGTAATACCGTATGGGAATCCCCACCCCGTGTATCCTACGATACAATAATAAGTTTCATCCTGCCATGGCGTTTCAATTCTATCTGCAAGCTTTTTGTTGCTTCGAGCTTTTCTCTTTTCATTTCTACTTCGAGCACTCGCGCCTTTTCTTCCATCGGCGATCTCTTCTTTCGTCAAAGGAACCTGCAGCAACCCAAGCTCCTGAATCGCACATTCCGACGATACCCCAAAATGTTTACGATAACTGCGAATCCACTTCCCCCCTTATACTGGCTGATCCACTGCTTGGCCACTTCCAGACGTTGATCTCGTTTTAAGTTCTTGTGCAATCGTGCTTTCTCCCTTTCTAACTTACTTCTTAATGAATAACCTGCTGCACAAAAAAGAATAGCCGACACCTTCAACACATCGGCATCAGCAAATACTTAGAGGGACTGCGAATAAAAGTGTTCAACCTTACGCCGGCGGCCTCGTACAAACCAATTGTATTGCAGGGCTAGTTACGGCTTATATAAGTTTATTTCCTTTCACAAATTCATCAAAATCATCACTTGCATCCACTACAAGTCGCATCTGATTAAACTTCTCATACTCTCTATTCGCCAACTTCTCTGCAACCTCTTGTGAAATACTACCTGCATTGGTTAGAATCTCACGTTCGTTGAATCGTAAGAAAGAATTTAACTTCTCAATCCAATCTTTCATATACATTGGGGATTGGCGTTCAGCTTGATCCTCTGCGTAGTCCAAATACATGGTTACGATACGATTCAATGCTTGTATTTCTTTGTCGTTCAAGTAGTTCTTGGCTATGATGACATCGTTCTTCCTAACTTTATCGCTTTTCCAGCTTGTCAATCCCATATTATCTTTGCTCGCATTTGCCCGCTCGGAAATAAGTTCTGCCGCAGTATGGCCATGAACGGCAAAATGAAGTTTGTTTTGTACAGTAGCAAAGAATTCTTTTGATATGGTGGCACTCGGATCGTAGTCAACGGATAAGGAATAGATATCAGTAATTTTACGATAGAATCTTTTTTCCGATGCTCGGATATCGCGAATGCGCTGAAGCAACTCATCAAAGTAATCTTGCCCGAAATTACGCATATCTTTCAAGCGTTCATCGTCCATCGTGAAGCCTTTAACGAGGTATTCGTTAAGTCGTTCAGTCGCCCACCGTCTGAACTGCGTACCTCTATGGGAACGAACACGATAACCGACAGCGATAACCATTTCCAAATTGTAATGCATCGTTTTGTACTTTTTACCGTCTTCGGCAGTTGTAAAGTAAAACTTGACTACTGAATCTTCTTCAAGTTCATTCTCTGCCAGAATATTGCGAACATGCAAACTAATGTTTTGCTTAGTCGTCTGATATAATTCTGCAATTGCCTTTTGAGTCATCCAAACAGTGCCGTTGTCCAGTTTCACGTCAATCTTGGTATGCCCGTCTTCCGTCTGATATATTAAGATATCTGAATCATTGTTCACTTTTATCAACTCCTTCATCTTTTCTGTCAAAAGAGATGAATGTTTAGTCATATTTTATGCCAAAAATGTTCCAAAAGGAAATCTCTCGTTTTTGCAGGTGTTGGATTGCGGATCGATTAACATCAACTTCAAGGCTCCTTCTCTTCCTCCTCCAGCATCCTCCGAGCTCTGGCAGAAAGCACAAACTCTATATATCCCCGTCGATCCGGCGGCAGGCGATTGCGATGTATTTCTTTAAGACTTCCCGGGTCGTGGACAACTCCGGTTCGAACTCAAGATGCTCCCGGATCAAAGTCATCAGCTGCCAACCCTCGTACATGAACGCTCGCTCGCTTTTCTCGAAGGTCTGGTACTCCGCTAAGCTGCAATGACGCTCCACGATCTCGTCGCCGGCGAATTGGAACGCAATGAGCTTATGGAATTTCGACGGATATACATACAGGCAAAACGATGAGCCGGAACCCTTGAGCGGATAGCCGACCTTCAAGTCGCTGAAGTCGAAGTTCGAGAGCGGCCCCCAAACGTACTGTAAGAAAATACGAAGTTCCTTACGGAAAATCTCCGCCTTCCTCCTGCCAACCGCCCGTTGAATCCATTGATCGATATTAGGATGAAAAAAGTCCGTAACGACAGGCGTCTGATGATCGTGAACCGGAGCGAACTCATGCTGCAACGCCGATTCCCCGCAGTGAAGCAAACCCCCGGACTGATCGAAGACAATGCGGTCTCTGGTAATTCGGTGCTGATACAGGAAGCGGCCATTTGCATTTTCCACAAAACACATATAGGAGAGAATTTGCTTCTCCTCCCCCGGGTATTGCGAACGCAGGTAGTCCTTGAGCGGGGCGAACGCTTGGTCCAGCCACTTCATCGTCACTTTCTTCGGATAATTCACCTTTGCGTACATCCTGATCCCTCCTGATTTGCAAGAACGACAAAAAGCACCGCGCATGCAGAATAAAACTGCATACGCGGTGCTTCCGCGTCCGATTCGTGATTTGTTATCCACTATACCACTCATTCGGAAAAAGGTGTAGGTTTTTTTGGCAAGATTATACTTTGAGCTGGTTAGGGCTCGTATTCTCTATCGTTGCAAGCATTTTTTCGCCTCTGACCATTTCGGCTTTGCATTGGGGACAGACGGGAACGATGGAAAACGTGAAATTATCTCTCATCCAGCCCTTGCAGTTCTCTCCGGCGCACATCCAAATGGCGGTGATCTCTTCCGGCAGTTCTTCCAACGGTCTTTTCCGAGAATAATACAAGTACATTCCCACTTTCTATGTTGAAATGGATGCCGCGGTAAAAAAAGTGCCCCAAACCTTGGTTCGGGGCACGTTCTGATTTACAGCTTGACGACATTCTCGGCTTGCGGGCCGCGGTTGCCTTGAACGATGTTGAACTCGACGCGTTGGCCTTCATCCAAAGATTTGTAGCCGTCGCCGACGATTGCGCTGAAATGAACGAATACGTCGTTGCCGCCTTCAACTTCGATAAAGCCGAAGCCCTTGTCTGCGTTAAACCATTTTACTGTTCCCGATTCCATACTGATTACCACCTTAATAGTATTTACATGATCTTCTTATTCGATTAAAAATAAAAAATTCACATATCGTACAAGGTTATTAACATAAAAGAATAACCCTCTACGTTATGTGAATTAGGTCATACGTTCTATAGAGCTATTATAACCCATCTCCTTACAAATAGCCAGCATCAATGTGATTCCACTGACTATTCGGACAATAAAGTCCGTTGCGACGGCAACCCAAGGGCTTCGCAATCAAACAAAACCTCAAAATTCCATTTCCCCCACCTTCCGTAATTGCTACAATGAAACTTATATGGAAAACGGAGAGAACGGAGGAAATGGCATGGCTCGGGAGAGCTTCGATAAAGAGGTGCAGTTTCTCAGGCTGCTGGCGTTAGCGGGCGGCGCGTATAACCGGCAGCAGTTCGCCTCCCGCCTGGGGATTTCAGTTCATACGTACGACAAAACGCTTCGCTATCTCAAGGACATGAGAACGTCCCTTCAGCCTCTCTCCGCGGCTCAGGAGTCCGACCTCGCGGAGGGACTGCGCTACAATCATTACGAATCGGCGGACCCGCTGCTTCTGTTCCTGTTCCGTGCCAAGTCGCTTAAGGAGTCGGAAAGCGTGCGGCTTTCCTTGACGATCACCCTTTTGCAGGATCGGGAGCTGACCGCCAAGGAGCTTCTGGATGCATGCAGCGACAGTATGCCTCTGGACTTTCCGTGCCCCGACGAGAAAACGATTCGAGGAGACCTGAAGTACTTGGAAGAGGTCGGAGTCATCATGCGCTGCGAGGGAGGTCGTCCTTATCGATACAGAGCCGCCAACGATTTGATTGACAACCTCACCGACGATGATCTGCTCGACCTGTACGACTACGTCGATGTCATGGCCAACACTCAGGTGCCGGCCGTACAGGGCTATCTGCTCCGCGATACGCTTAAGAAGGCGCTCGGCCGGCGCGGATTCGCCACTGAGGCGGCGGAAGTCCTTCTGTACAAATACCACTACCATTCCCGCATTCTCGACGAAGCGCATCTGCATACGATTTTCCAAGCGATCCGGGAACGGAGACGGCTGCACTTTCTCTACCTATCGCCCAAGAAGGGGAAAAATTATGCTTCAAAAAATACCAATCCCTTGTTCGAGCGAGAGACGGAAGGCAGCGACGAATCCACACTCCCTCTGCTCGTCATCTACGATCACCAATACGGACGCTGGTATCTGATCGGCCATAGCGCGAAGCTCGGCATGATGAAGTATCGCATGGAAGGTATTACGCAGATCGAGGCGGGAGATGCGGTGTCGGAAACGGACTTCGTCGAAAGACTCGAACGTGCGCAGGCACAGCTTGAGCGAAGCTGGGTCACGGATACGCTGCGGCCGGTGAAGATTGTGGCCCGCTTCTACAATCCCGATCGCTCCGAAGCCAACTTCGTTCGGGACAGAGTGGAGGCGCAGGGCCAGTGGGGCACTATTCGCGAGGAGTCCGAGTCGACTTTTCTCTACGAGATAACGGTTAACGGCATTTACGAGATCAAGCCGTGGCTCAGAAGCTTCGGGTCGAGCTGCGAGGTGCTGGAGCCGGCCTGGCTTCGCAAGGAGTTGAGCGCGGAATGGGAGGAGATCCGGAAGTATTATGAATCCGTTCGAGAAAATATTTAACTATCAGATCATTTCGCGGCTGGACGAATCTAACGCCGTTGCGCTCACTTCCCAGGAACGGGCCTGGCTCCGGACAGCGCTGGCGCATGGTTCCTCGGCCGACGCGTTCACTCCGGAGACGCTGGGTAAGCTGAGGCAGCTCCTGCAGGAAGAATCCGGCACCGACCACCGCGATATGATCGTCGAGAAGGCCAAAAACGCCGAACGCCAAGTCTACCACCCGCTCCTGCGCACGCTGAGACGGCTGATCATGCAAAATAAGGGGATGCTGCTCACCTCGCGGATCAAACACGGAGGAATGAAGGCGAACCAGCCCGGCCTCCCCGTCAAGCTCGAATACAGCATGGTCAAGAGGGAGTGGTACCTGCTCTGGTACAGCACGCGGGGCCGATCCTTCATGGCGACCAAGCTGCAGAGCATCGTCTCGATTGAGGAGACCGTCCTTCCTGCCGAGCGGGTTGAGGAGCTGAGAGGGCGTGTGTCTGCCCTGCTGGAAGAACGAAGAAGGCAGGCGGTCATCGAGGTCGTTCGCACCTACAGCGCCGAACTGTCGAGAATTCTGTACGCATTCTCGTGCTTCGATAAGTCCGTCAGCTATGACGAGGAAGAGAATCTGTATCGCATTCATGTCACTTACCTGGCCGACGAAGGCGAGTTTCTGCTGTCCAGAATCCGGTTTCTCGGTCTTCGGGTGAAAATCGTCGAAGGCGACGAGCTGCGCAGGAGGATGCTGGAGTCCGCGGAGAAAGCATTGGCACGGTACGGGAACGAAGCTCATCGCGCAGAACATACAGAAAAGCCGGCCCTTTGAGGCCGGCTTTTCATATAGCTGCCGTCTGAGTCACCCCTTGACCGGCCGCGACTAATGCGCCTACTTCTGCGCGATACGCGCTTGCAGCTCCGCTTCGACTTGAGCGAACGTAATCCGGTCCAGACCGTCGACGAGGACGTCCGCTTCCGAGAAGTTCATCTGCGCCGTCACCGGATTCGGGACGGCCAGCCCCCACAGGCCAGCAGCTTTCGCGGCGCGAAGTCCGTTCATCGAATCCTCTATGGCAATCGCTTCGTCAGATTGGACTCCCAGAGCCTCCGCGGCAAGAATATAGAGCTCCGGGTCCGGCTTGACCCGTTTTACGTCGTCGGAGGAGCGAATGACCTCGAAATAGTCTCTGATCCCTTGCCTGCGGAGATGTCCCTCTATCCAAGCGAGATCCGAGCTGGAGGCAAGACCGATTTTCCAGCCCAAGCTGCGCGCCTCTTCCAACCGATCCAGTACGCCCGGACGAAGGGACGCGCTTTGCAGCCGATCGACGTGCCTCTCCCGGAATAGCTTATGCAGTTCATCCTTGTCCAACGCTTTCCCGGTTCTGCGCTGCAAGTCCGCATACGGATCGAAGACGCCGACTGTTCCGATGCATACGGCCCACGTCTCCAGCGCAAGTTCCTGTCCATGGTCCGCATAGATGCTGCAAATAGCTTCATAGGCGCTGGTCTCGGTATCCATCAACGTCCCGTCAAAATCGAACACGACCGCTTTCAATGCCACTTTGCTCCACACTCCCGTTTCTCTATTTTGCGTTAACGCTTCTATTGTACCGGAAGTTGGAGCTTTGCGCGCCCCTTGAAGTTCGTCCGAGCGTCGAATCGGCCTAGACCACTCGCCGCCAAGCGCTTCAGTTTGGAGGCAACTGAGAACTCAAGACACTGCCTGGCGTAGGAGCCTGGTTGGTCGACAGCTTGCTCATTTTGTAGGTTCCGTCCAGCGGGCTGCCGTAGACAATGCTTGATCCGTCTACTAGCGTATCCAAATACGAAATCACATGCTCCCCGTTCACAATCGGACCGTATTCGGCGCTTGTGCCTTCATTATACACAGCCATGGAAACGACGGAGTCATTCGAATCCCGGATAAGCTGTACCCATGTCGCGTTACCGTTCAGCGCCTTGTTCTGCCGCGTGGTGGCATTCAGAATATAGACGTCAGATGCGGTCAGAGACGTACCGTAGGCCGCATTGAAATCCGCCAGCGTCCTGGTGCTGCCGGGAAGGCGAAGCCACAGCACTTTGGCCGATTGGGCCGGGATGACGAAGCTTCCCGTCACATCCAGCTTGTCGTAGACGTCGGTGTAATCGTAACGTATCGCGTAGTCTCCAAGATTGATCGCGTTCTTCGTGTTGTTGTAGACTTCGATGAAGTCTAATTCGTCGACATCCGGCCCGGCTCCTCCAGGAGAATTGCCTGCCAGCTCTGTAATGAGCAGTTCGGGGACGATAACGGAGCTGGAGATCGTCCGGGACACGCCTCCGATTGTCCCCGTAGCTTGGACGAGTATTTTGACTCCCGCCGATGCCTGGACCTGCGTTGTAACCGCAGTCGCCGATCCCGATGCGGCAATCGACGATAAAGTCGCTTCGTCGATCTTGTTCGCCGGATCGAAGCTGTCTTTGAAAAATTCCACAAGCACGTTCGAAAGCGAGGAAGCTCCGTTATTATGAACGGTCGCTTCGACTTGAACCGGCGCGGCTCCCATCGTCTGACGCGTTCCCATGCTCAGCTCCATCGGCATCGGATCGACGATCCAGATCGGGGCCGTGACGGCCCAATCCCCGTCGCTCTGCTCCACCCGTGCAAAATAGTAACCGTATTGAGGCGGAAGCGAAGCGGTCAATCGCGCTTTACGGTTGCTGAAGGTCTGGGACGCGACGACTCTTCCGTTATTGGAATACACCGTTATCTTCGATATATTGTCCGCAGTCGGATTCACCGCGGTAACGTCAAGGTTAAGCGTCCCCGGCGAAGTCAGCTTCGATCCCATCTGCGCGCCATTGATTTTGAAGCTAACCCGCAGATCGGCGTCTCCGTAGCTGGAATACACTCTCCGCTTGCGCATCGCGTCCAATATGCTGTCACGCGTATTGTATTCCGCCAATACGACCGTCCGGCTCTGCGTGCCAAGCCAATTCGCCGCATGGTCATCTCCGCCGAAGGTGGGGGCAAAGTGCCAGCCCTTATCCAATCCTCTCTTGAAATACTCGAATTGATTGTCGGACCGCACCTCGATCAACGGAATCAAGTCGTACGTAGAAGGATCTCCGTCCGGATTGACGAAGTCGTTGAAGTCGCCGAAATGATTCTCCGGATGGTTGAACTGCGCCACCGCTTCGGGAGTTGCCCTCAATTCGTCAAACAAGCCTGAGAAGCTCTTGTTATAGCGTTCATAGAACCATTCGGTATTAAATACGTTCAAATGGCCGTAATAACCGGTATTGTGATTGTACGCGATCTCGAAGCCCGAGAAGGCGGAGTAGGAGAACGGCGCATTGTGAAGATCGGCTTGCAGCCGGATATCGTGCCATTCTGCGCTCTGCGTGTAGTCGGTTCGGTGGTCCAACTCTTCCGCATGCTCGGAGAGGAAGAAGAAATCCCCTCCCCGACTCCGGGTCAACTGGTACGCCTGTGCAGGAGTTCCGGCCCCTTCCGTATCATAAGCCGTATGTCCGTGAACGTCTCCGTAATACCAGTTGTACGTCTCTCCCGGGGTTGCGTATTGACCGCTGCCTACTTTGCGCATGTTCGTCGTGTTACCGACAGGATAACTGTAGACGATACTCTTGTCCTCGGCAGTATCGACCGTAGCGGTCGTATCGTTCGGCGTTCCGTCGTTGTAAGTGACGCGGCTGACTTCCGTTCCCCCATCCGTGTAGAGCGCCAAGGACTTTTTCCCCGTATTCGCCAGTCCTTCGGCTCCCGTCGCGAACGGATAAATGACTGAGTCGTCGACATATACGTCGTAATGGTTTTTAAAATCGGCGATCGTCTTTCCCGCGCTCTCCGTGCGCTGCAACCATACGACGACCCGGCTCTTCGCCGGTACGGTGCGACTTGCGGACAGATTCCAGGTGACATAGGTCGACGGGCTGGCTGTATTGTAATACCACTGGAATTTGTACCCTGCCAGATCGATCGGGGAAGAGGAATGATTATACAGCTCGATATACTCATATGCGTCGTTCGAGCTGCCGCCTCCCGCGGACGAGTTCGGCATGAGTTCCGTAATCCAGACGGATGGATAGAACGGCAGAGTTCCCGGCGTCGCTTTCTGGTTCGAAGCGATCTTGCGCATCGTGATATTGCCGGGAAACTCGTATTCCGGATATTCGTAGACGATCCCTCCGTTGGCAATCGCGGTGTCCTCCCAGTCGCCCGTATTGTTGAAGACGGCGTCGTTATATTTCGCGATGCACACTTCCACTCCGGAATCCAGCTCGAGCACGACCTTCTGGATTCCCGTATTCTGCAATCTCTCCGTCCCGGGCACAGGGAGAATATAACTGTTCGCCGTTGTGAGGCTCACGCCGTAACGAGCGTTAAAGTCGGCAAGCGTCAGCCCCGAAGCATAGGTGTTGTACACCCATACGACCATTACGCCACCGGCCGGGATCGACTTGCTGGCTGTAAAATCCCAGGTTTGGCTTGTCGTAGGCGTCGTCCAAACCTTCAACCGGTAATCGGCCAGATCTACGCTGTTCGAGCCGGTATTGTGAAGTTCGATGTACTCATAGGAGTCCGTAGTGTCGGTAGGCGACTTATCCGGTTGCGGAACCATTTCCGTAATGATGACTTGAGGAACAGCCGAAGCGCTGACGGTTTCAACTCCCCCCATTGGCAAAGACGACAGCAAGAGAAGACATCCGAGTACCCGTATCACGCACTTTTTCATGTCATATCCTCCATTCGCAGATGGTTAGTTCAACTGCCAGCCATTCCTTGCGCTCAATGCTTCGAAAGCCTGAACGATTCCCGCCCCGCAATCGGCCTCCCCGACAATCCCTCCCATCTCCAGCACTCGCCGCTTCACTTCCGGATGAGCGTTGCCCGGGCAGATCGCATGCGCCGCCACGGCAGGATCCATCATAGGCAGGTCGGGGAGCTCATCTCCGGCTACGACGATTTGGTCGGGAGTCAGATCGTGCAGCCTCATCACTTCCCTGATTGGCTTGTCCTTCGTCAGAAACGCCGGATGGGCATGAAACCGTTTCTCATGAGACAGAAGGCTGATGACAAGCTCCGGCAACTGCGGCTGACGCTCGCGCAAATAGGCGAACATGGCGTCGAGCTGATCCTCTACCGGCGTAAGCGCAAACCAAAAGCCGTTAAACAGGGTAAATTCGGAATCGAAACGCCCGCACATCTCCTTGACGAACGGATGCAGTTCGGATTGGCACACCTCTGCCAAGCGCTCCCTGTGCCGTGCGGTATAGGGCTGAATCTCCGTTAATTCACCTCCCTTCAGCACGCCTAACTCCATACCGACGCTGCCCGATATATAGAGAGGACGGCTCACCATCGAGCTTGCCGCAATCAGATCGATCTGCGGTTTAGCCTCCCATGCCGTGTTCGTCATCCATTGACAGCCGCTTCGTTCCAGACGATCGAGCAGCCGGCAGACCGCATCCGGAATGCGGGAGTAAGGACGGAGCCCGCCGCCAAGCACGGTTCCGTCCAAGTCCGTTACGAATAATCGAGGGAAGGACGCTTTAGGGTTCATTCTTTCACGCTCCCTACGGTAATGCCTTTAATGAAATAACGCTGCAGGAACGGATAGACGACCATAATCGGCAGCGCGCCGAGAAAGATCTGCGCCGAGCGAAGCGTTTTCTCGCTTAAGCGGTTCAATGTTCCGAGATCCTCCGTGGAGATCGCCTCGATATTGATTTTGGTAACTAGTGTGTATAGATAGCTTTGCAGCGGATAATGGCTCGGGGAATTCATGTACAGAATCCCATCGAACCAGGAATTCCAGTGGCCGACCAGCGTGAACAACAGAATCGTAGCAATCGCCGGCAGCGATATCGGCAAGTAAATCCTCGCCAGAATCTTGAGCTGACCTGCGCCGTCCACAATCGCGGCCTCCTCCAAATCCCTGGGCACCGACCGGAAAAAGTTAAGCAGCATAACCATGTGCCATACGCTCAACGCGCCGGGTAAAATCAACGCCCAGATCGAGTCCATAATGCCGGTCTCCTTCACGACGATATAGGTCGGGATGAGACCTCCTCCGAGAAACATCGTCACGGCAAAGAACCATACGTACACCGTCCGCAGACGAAACCTCTCTACTTCCTTGGACAGCGGATACGCCGCCATGACGACAAGCGCCATATTGATCGCGGTTCCGAGAACGACCCGTTGCAGGCTGACGACCAGCGAATCCAGAAATTCCGGCTTCTGGCCAAGGAACCGGTAAGCTTCGAGAGTAAAGCCGACAGGCCATAGCTTAACTTGGTTGGACAAGGCGGCGATATTGGAGCTTAGCGATACGGACAGCAGATGGATAAAAGGCAACAGCCCTAACACAAACAAGCTGGCAAGCACGATCGAATTGATCACGATGAACAATTGGCGGCTGAACGCCATTCTCCGAAACGGCATGCGTTTTCCCCCAATGCAGGTTAGAATATACGGTATTTGCTGAACCGGTAGGCTAGATAATAGGATAGACTGACTAGAAATAAGGAAATGACGGATTTGAACAGCCCAATTGCCGCGGCGGGAGAATACTGCTGGTCGAACAAGCCGAGACGATACACGAAGGTATCGATCACGTCGGCGCTGCTGTATACGGTCGGGTTGTAGAGCACGAGCACCTGCTCGAAGCCCGCGTTAAGAATTCCGCCGATGCTGAGCGTGCTGATCAGAATAATCATGGGTGCCATCCCGGGAAGCGTCACATGGATCGCCTGCTTCCATCTGCCCGCCCCGTCTACCTGCGCCGCTTCGTAGAGATTCTGATTAATGCCTGCGATCGCCGCAAGGAAAATAATCATGTTGTAGCCCATCCCTTTCCACACATCGGAACCGACAAGGATGGCGCGAAACCAGCCAGCGTCGCCCATGAACAACACCGGATTGAGGCCCAACCAGGCGAACAACGCATTGATCGGACCCTTGAAAGAGAAGAGTTCGAACAGAACTCCTCCCAGAATCGTCCACGATAAGAAAAAGGGCAGAAACACGCTCGTCTGCACGGAACGCACGAACCAGCTCTTCGTCGCTTCGTTGAGCAGCAGCGCCAGAAGGAGCGGCACGGCCAGGCCGAACACGATTTTCAGCAAGGCGATCTCCAGCGTATTCCAGAATACTTGACTGAAATCCGGCAAATTGAAAATATATTCGAAGTTCTTCATCCCGACCCACTTGGAATGAAAGAACCCGGCGATCGGCTGAAACTTCTGGAAAGCCATCGCAAGTCCGGCAAGCGGTCCGTAATGGTAGATAGCAATAAACACGACTCCCGGCAGAAGCAGCAGATGAAACGGCAGCTCTTCCTTGAGACGGAGCATTCTTTTAGACGTATGATTCATGCTTGACATCCCTCCTTGCAGGCTTTCAATGATCGCATTTGGCTATAAGAAAAGGGAGAGCCGCGCTTCCATCCGCTCTCCCTGATCTGAATCTGTTACCTGGTCTGTGCTACTTCATCGGATTTTTGACATACCAGTCGTTCACTTCCGCGGTAATGTCGTTGCCGCCAAGCTTCTTCCAGTCCTCTACGTACTTATCGAACTCGTCGACCGACGCGGAACCCATAATGATCTTGGTGAAGGTTTCGTCCGTCAGCTTGAGCAGCGAGGCCCCTTTCTCCACCTGGGTAGGCGTAGGCGGTCCCGCGAAGCCGCTTCGCACGATCTGGCCCGAGTCGCGAACCTGGCGCGTGATGCCCCAGCCCCCGTCCTCCGAAGCCCGGCTGAAGGAAAGTCCCCAGCTTGCTTGGTCACCGGCCAAATACTTTTTAGCCGTTTCATACAGCAAAGCACCCGAGCCGTTCTCAAACTCATAGTTGTCGTTGTTCGCCTTCAGCGCTTCGTTCACTTGAATATAGTTCGTCTCCATCTCCGTCGGATTGCTGACTCGCGGCTCATACCATTCGTACACGTAACCGTTGGCCGGAGTGGCGACATCGTTGTACTCCTTCTTCGTCATTTCCGGATAGAAATTGGCCATCTTGATCGCCGCCTCGGGATGGGCGAAGTTTTTGTTCACGACCACGATTTTGCCAAGCCGGGCGCGAGGAACGAGCGATTTGCCCGGATTTCCGTTATAGGTAGGCAGCGGCACGTTAATCCATTCGGCCTTGGGATCGTTATCCTTGACCAGATTAAGCGGCCAGTTCGGGTACCACCATTCGCCGAACGACATGCCGACCTTGCCCGCGATCATGTCCTCGACGACCTTGTTCTCGTCCTTGAACGCCCATTCCTTATCGAGCAAACCCCTCTTATACCAGTCGGCCAGCTTGGAGAGCGCATCCTTCGTCTCGGGCAGCGTCTCTCCGGCCACCAGCTTGCCGTCCGCCCCTGGAATAAAGTTATAAGGATAGGCGCCCAGCGTATAGAAGAAGCCTCTTGCATCGAATCCCCAGAAGTTAAGCGATTTCATAAGCGCCAAACCGTAAGTGTCCTGCTGGCCGTCCTGGTCCGGATCGTTGTGCGTAAAAGCTTCTGCCACCTTCTCCAAATCCTCGAACGTTTGGGGAACCTCAAGACCGACGTTTTTCAGCCAATCGGCGCGGATCCATAAGGTTTGCAAAGACTGGTTGGCGTCGGAGTAACTCGGCAGACCGAGCAGCTTGCCATCCTCGGACTTCATCATGTTCAGCGTGGCGCCGCCGTCGAACTCCATCCATTTCTTGATCGTCGGCGATGCGTAATCCCGGTACGCTTCGGTAAGATCGCCCAGAATGCCTTGCTCCTTGAACTGCTCGAACGTCACCTGATCGACCCACATGACGTCCGGCAGATCGCCCGAAGCGATGGATAATTTGAACTTCTGGTTAAACTGCTCGTAAGGTACGGTCCAGGCATACTTCACTTCAATATTGGTCATTTCTTTGAGCTTCTTCAAATAGCCGTTCTGGTCCGGCGTCAGACCGGAGGGGACGTCCTTGGACTCCGGCGTTCTTGCGCCCAGCACCATCGATACGGTAACCGGCTCCGGGTACTTGCCGAGCGGGTCCTTCAGTTGTTCCTCCGCTGAAGGGGAAGCCGATTCCGAAGCTGGCACGGATGAGGATGCCTCCGGTCCGGAGGCGGACGGAGAAGACGAGCCGTTGGAATTGCTGCATGCCGCCAATAGCAACGCGGCGACCATCAGTACGGAGAACAGGCGGGACCCCGATTTTATTTTCATACCGTTGACCACTCCCTATATGAAATTCAAGCGTCTGCGTAAGTCTCGAGCCTTACCTCTTCATGATAAAAGGTCGCGAGGGGAGCGGACAATCACAAACGGTTGACATCCTTGAACTCCGTTTACTTCCTGTTCTGAAGCTCCTCCCGGTACTCTTGAGGACTTCTGCCGAACATTTTGCGAAAAAACGTCGTGAAATACGAAGCGGATTCAAAGCCGAGCTTCATCGCGATATCCTGAATTTTCATCTGATGATTCTCCAGCAAAGCGCATGCCGCATCCGCCTTCGAACCGTTGATGTAATCGAACAGATTGCGCCCGGTTATCCTCTTGTAATACCGCGACAAATAGGATGGATTGAAGTAGACCGCTTCCGCAACCTGAGCCAAAGACAGATGCCTCCCGATATTGTCGTCCACGAACCGATGGACTCGCTCTATGATCTTCTGCTCACGGTCGTATGCGCGGGACTGCTGCAAGGCGCATAGCTCTGAAGTCAATCGCAGCCAGTCCTCCTCAGCTTTGCCCCAGTCCTTGGGAACGGACAATAACGTGAGCAACTGGAGCCGCAGCGGCACCCGCCTCGTATCCTCCCCTTCCACGTCGCCCAGTTTTGCGAAATAGAGCAATGCGAATTCGTAATACAGCTCCGTTCCCGTCCAGGGATTGGCGAGCATCTGCTCCTTTAAGCGGGTTAACAATTCGCGGCATAAACCTGCGGCGCGCGCCTCGTCTGCTTCTATAAGCGTTTGCTCCAACTGGTTCAGCTGCAGCTTGAAGGGCTGGAGATCGAGGGATATGAGCTTGCCTCCAAGCCATTCCGCCCCTTCCCAATTGGCGCCGATGACGACGAGCGAAGGCTCGCGCGCGAGCGAAGGGCTGATGAAAGGTTGCGCTTGGCGAAACAAATCGGGGATGCCCTCCTCATGGACGGCAGGCCCCGTAATTGCGAACGAGACGTGCAGGTCCAGTGTATCGCGGCAACCGTTCTGGACCGCTTCCAGCACGCCTCTCAAATATGCGGCCACTCCTGGCCAATCGACCGTGCCGTCCGCCGAACCGAATCGGTCATCCCCCGGATAGTAACGTACCAGCCACACTAGCGTGGAGGCGTCGTATACCGCGGATTCGGCGAGAAGCCAACAGGGGAACAGATCGTCAAACAGCCCCCGGACGATCGTCAGAGCTTTCAGCTTGGCGGAGTAGCTCATCTCGGAGGAGGAGTCGATCACGCGTCCGACCAGCAGCAAGATCGAACGGTCCCCCCCTTCCCGCGTCTGGCCGATTGGGAACCAGTCGTGGATCGAGTGAGGGAGCCGCTCTCCGGCGAGATAAGCGCGGATCGTCTCGGCTTTCAACAGCTCGTTCATCTCCCGATTGCGCAGCTCCACCTGCTCCGCCAGCATGCGTTGGTTCAGCTCGGAATCCAGCTTGCCGACCGCGGACCTCACGGCTGCGATGACGACGGAGTCCTCCTCCGTTTTCAGGATGAAGCTCTCTACGTTTTTCTGAAAAGCCGTATAAATATAATCGAACTCGCTGTAGCCCGTCAGGAAAATAATCCGGCAATCGGGCCAGTAAAACACGATGTCGTCGATCATTTGAAGTCCGGTCTTGCCGGGCATGCGGATATCGCTTAGCACGATGTCGATTTTGGTTCTCTTCGCAAGCTCGATGGCTTCTGCAGGCGAATAGGCTTGGCACACGTCCAGCTTCGGCTCGTCCAGTTGCTCGAACAATTGCACGAGGCCTTCCAGTATGACGGGCTCGTCGTCCACGATCAGCAGTCTATACATCGGCCGTCCCCCTTGAGTCGTTCGGTAGGATGATAATCTCCACTTTCAAGCCCCCCAGCTCGCTTCTCGATACCATTAGCCCGCTGTCATCTCCATAATTAAGCACAATCCTTCTGGCTACGTTAATGAGCCCTGTCGTTTCCGAGGCGTTCCATACGTCGGCCAGCCTTGTCTTGAGCTTGTTTAAGGAATCTTCCGTTAACGAGCGTCCGTCATCCTCTACAGAAATGACCAAACGATCCATCGTGCAGCACGCAAGGATTCGAATATAGCCCCTGCCCGGTTCCGAGTCGAAAGCATGCTCGAAGGCGTTCTCGATAATCGGCTGTATGATCAGGCGAGGCACTTGAATCGATCCGCAGCTCTCCGGGAGCGCGGCAGTGTCGATGCGGATGCGATTGGAGAAACGGATGCGCTGAATGTCGCAATAGTCCATCGCATGCCGATATTCCGCACTTAACGGAACCTCGGCCGCGCCGCTGCGCGTAATGAATTGATAATAGCTGGATAGCTTCTGAGACAAGGTGCCGACGCCTTCGATATCCCCGGTCTTGCTCAACCGGTAGATGCTATAAAATCCGTTGTAGAGGAAATGAGGATTGATCTGCGATTGAAGCTGCTTAAGCTCGGACTGACGCAGGGCTAGCTTCTGTTCATAATTTTGCCGGATGGAATCGTTTAGTCTCTCGACCATTTGATCGTAGCTGCGAAAAAGATATAGAAATTCGTTGTCCTTGGCGGATCTGTCGGACAACATCCGGTTATCGCCTTTTAACGACTCGAAGGATCGGATCAGCTTGCGAAGCGGACGGTGAATGAGGGCATGGATCGAGAAGGAAAACAGGAAAATGACGACGACGGAAATAACGGTTAGCGCCGTTAACCATTTCAGGAATAACTTGAGCGGTCCCGTTGCTTTGTTCTGATCGGTATAGGTAAATAAGACCCATCCGATCGAACGGATTCGCTCCGAGGTCATCTGATAGCGCTTTCCATTAATGGTGCGAACGTCGCTGTACGCCCCTGTCTGCCGTTTGGTATCATCCCAGTCGCCGGGGTGCATCAAATTCCGAAACAGTTCGTTATTCTCCTGCGTGGAAATTACCGGACTCTCCTGGTCTATGAAAAGCACCGCTCCCGCATCGGTATCGGGCTTTACGAGACTGGCCAGCGATTCGCTGAATTTGGCTGCGGACAGTTCTACGAACGAGACGACACTGCCGTTGTTTGACGCTTCTATGAAAAACAGTCTTCCTTGGATATCGATCATGGAAGTGTGATTCGGTATCGAGGAATAATCGGAGATAAGCCTCCAGTCGCTGTTCGAAGGTTCCGTCATGCCCTCCCGAATGGAGATTCCCCTGCCCAACGAGCGGATGTATATGCCGGCATTGACGACAAAATCGTCGGAGCTTTGAATCGCCGCCAACTGCTCCGATATTTTTCTGAAATATTGAAGCAATTCATAGGTGTTCAGCGTTCCCGCAAGAAAGCTTAAATTCTGGACGTCGGAATTGTTCATGACCTGAAGCTGCTGGCTGCGGATAAAGGAGATCTGCCGATTGAGTTGGTCAGCATAGAAGGTTGCATTGGAGACAATGGAGTCGGAATACTGCTTGCGGATAAAGTTCATGCCCGTCGTATTCAACCACAGGCTGAGGGCGTAGCTCGGAACGACCAATACGCAAAACACGAGCATGACCTTCTGATACACGAATAATCTGGGCCAGATCGAGGGTGTCTTCTTCAAGCGATCGCTCCTTTGGATGCAGACTGTCCTTCGACGATTTTCGTTTTGTTCTATTATTATAAGGCCCGTTTTCTTAAGATTAATAGCCTGAATAAATCGCGCGCAATCTCAATCGGATGACTTTCTTTTGATTTATTGACTTGTTGATCGGACGAGTCTGAATTGTTGGATGGAGCCATAGAACGCAAAAAATCGGAGGCTCCCGTAGAGGAAGCTCCCCGATCGTTGTTTGGACGATGGTTATTTGGCCAGCGCCCCTTCACCCGTTGTCGGGTTTTTCGGTTTGCGGTGGAAGAGGCGGTCGGTGCCTTTGTGGATGAGCGGGAGCACGTAGCGGTCAAGTCCGAAGCGCCCTGCGTTCGTTCCGGCGACGACAACCAGCATTCCGAGAAGCAGGAGCCAAGGGTTCGTGCTTACTGTTCCGGCGAAGAGGAACATGAAGTTCATCAGGAGACCGAAGAATGCGGCCGTTAAGGTCAACGTTCCAAGTATGAGTCCAAGTCCGACCAGGAATTCGCCCCAAGGAATCATGATGTTAATGAGCTTGACGTTCGGGAGGGCGAAGTGTTCAAGGAACGCTACGTAGGTCGGGTAGACCGCTTCGCCTGTCGCCTTGTCGACGATCGGGTTGTTGATCGCGTTGTTCAGGAAGCCTGCTGCGTTAAACGGGGTCTCGCCGGTCAACTTGTGCCATCCGGCCGTCAACCAAGCATATCCGACTACAAATCTTACAATCGTTATAATTACCGCCGCGATGCGGTTTTCTCTCCAGAATTTCATCATCGTACTCACTCCCTATTGGGTTTGGTTTTGGCGGAGATTTGCTCGACTTTCGATTGATTAGCCGTTGGTCTGTATCGTCATATTCACCGATGTATGAGATCGATTCGTTGACATCGGGATCACCATCCTCGTTGGCTGTCTGTCTTTCATGTCTTTATTATAAGGCCATTGTCAGAAAATGATTGTGATTAAAATCACAAAGTGGGGTGAGTTCATGATTATGCCACATATAGATTCATCCCAATACCGTACGGTCTTATAGTCACTCCCTCATGGAGAACAACGGATGATCTCGTATCCCGCGAGGCTCGGTAGTTCCTCCTCCGTCACTGACAGTCGGAGCTCCGGCAAGTCGGAAGGATGACGAGACAGCGTTGCCAGCGGCGTCAACCGGCCTTCGACCGCGCCATATGCCCGTATGTCGGCGAATTCGCCGTCTATAACGAGCGTGCCGGCCGAGAACGGAATGCAGACGAAACGGCCGGACACATTTAAATCTTGTCCGTCCTGGGAGATGAGCGCCCAGTTCCCCGTAAATCGAACGTAAGGCACCTGTTCATATTGAACGGCTTTCTCCCCGCCGCGACCGCGAAGGGCAAGAGCAGTCAGCGACGCGACCGACGCGGCGTCAACCTCTGTCGCGCCAGCCACAACTGCGCCGGTCGCGGCGGTGTCCTCCCCTTCGCGCGGCGCTTCCATTCTCCCCCACGACACAATCCGAGGCTCCCCTTTTAAGCTCCCGATATCCGCTTCGAGCCACAAGGGCTTCCATCCGCACGAGCGGCGATGCCAGGCTTGAAGCGCAACCCAACGATTCATGTCCGAATCCGTCATCCGCCCGCCGTCGTTATCGAATTCCCCAAGTGTCAGCCCGTTTACCCCTACGACGGAGGTGTCCAGAAGAATGGAGCCGAGCGCGTGCCAGTAGTAGCCGGTCGAAGTGTTGACGGGCATGCCGTGGGCGGCGGCCAGCGCTGCCCACAGGCAGCGCTGATTGTGGCCCGCTATCTCATGGGCCGCGCTGTCCCCCGCGTCGCCAAGATCGTCGAGGCTGATCATATCGGTAACGTCGCGGAGCAAGGGATGAACGCCATAATAAATAATCGTAACCGACAGATCGACGGATTTCGCGGCTTCGCAGGTAAGCTGCAGCAAAAAATAAGCCAGCCGTTCCCCGCGATAAGAAGGATTCCGCGGCACGCACGCGTCTGGACCGGGAAAGCCGTAGCCGAAATCAAGCTTCAGCGCGGCTGGCCTCCAACTGCGCATAATGCGTTGCGTGCGTTCGACGATCAGCGTCCGCGTCCGTGCAGAGCTGGGATCGAGCAAATAATGGTACCCGCTATCGCCGAACGGACTGCCGGACCAACGCCATTGACGGGGCGTTCCGTCAGGTCCGCATAACAAATCTTCGGCGGTCAGACCGGAAGCTTCGGGATCGTCTACCCAGCCCAGGCTTTGCCAGAAAGCAATTTCGTAGCCGAACCCGCGAAGAACTTCCAAGTCCGCCGCGAAATCCGGAAATCTCTCCAGGTTCGGTTCGCCGCTCCCGTTATAAGTTTCCCAGCAGTCGTCCATAATGACCATGTCTGCGGGGGCGCTGCGGGACGCGCGCTGCGCGAGCCGCTTCAAGTCGAAGCGGTTTTCCTTGAAATCGCCCCAAGTACAGAGAAAGGAGCGGACGTGGTGCGCGGATTTCGGTTCGAATGGGCCGAAGGAAGCGTAAAGCCGCTCCAAAGCTTCATATCCGGAATCCCCCCATGCCAACCGGAGGGGTTCCGCCCATACGCGCGTCGTCAAATCGGGAGGCGACCAGAGATCTTCCCGATAAGCAAAGTGGAGACTTGCGGTTGCCGACTGCAGTTGAAGCGTTAACGGAGCGTCGGGAATTGCGCCGGGCCCGAAAGCGATCCAGCCGTACCTCCCTCCCATCGCCGCGGCATATAACGGCCGAGGGAAAGCTGCCGCATAGGGCGTTCCCATCGCATCGCCGAAGCTGCCAAGCGGCAGTCTCGCATCGCCCATATCCCAACGCCGGAAGAACGACTGCGTCGGGGAAGAAACCGCGGCAGGCACGCAGTAGCCTTCCGACGACCAATCCGGCCAGTACGTGCAGTCGAGGCGGGGCGCGCGAAGCTGCTCGGTCCGGGTCAGCGGTCGGGTTCCGAATTGCATCGAGACGATTCGCACGTCCGGCGTCCAGTTCGCCTTGAGGCTTGTAAACCGCAAACCCCATTCCGTTGCAACGCCTTCCAGCGAACCGCTGCCGTATTTCCCGAAGCGCAGCGCAATTCGGAATCCGGCCCCTGCCGGGTCCCGTTCCAACGCGGAGGGTGCAGCTTTCACATAGATCGTTCCGCCGCCCGACGCGATCTCGAACGCGGGGAGCAGACTGCCTGACCAGATCTCGCCGCGCGCGGCAGAGGACCGCTCCTCACAGGGACCCTCCACGGTCAGATCGGCTTGATCCTTGTCGACCTCCCAAACCAGTCTTTTTCCCGCCGCCTCCATGATTATGGGGGAATATTGCAGACTCATATGCCGTCACTCTCCCTGTTTTCGAATTCTCCTGAACTCATTATAGAAACGGATTCGAGAGTCGGTATTCGGTCTGTACAAGGAAAAAGGTATCCAAAATTACGAAACGAAAAAAAGCTATGAGAAGACAACAACAGAAAGATATTACAATAGGTTTCGATTTCCAGCGATTATATAATGAATAGAATCGCTCGATTTCTCCAACTGGAAGGCAACGACGTATGGCGACTCGCTCATTATCAATACGCTCAGATCGGAGGCGATTGTTAAGATGAAACTGTCGCTTTGCAGCATCGGAGACCGCGAAGCGCCGATAGAAACTGTCATCGTGCGAGCTTCCCGACTTGGTTACGAGGGGGTCGAACTGCATGTGCCCCATATCGAACGTTTCCTCGGGGAAGGCAGCGATATGGGGGCGTTGAAGGCGATGCTGGACGTCCACCGCTTGAAGGCCTCCGTCATTAGCGCTTATGCAGCTTTTCTCGGATCGGACGGTACTTACGCACGAACGATCTCGCATTTCGAAGGCCATATTCTGCCGTGGGCCGAGGCGCTGCAAGGCTCGCGGGTCCGGATTTTCCTGGATTGGATCGGATCGGGCAAAGCGGCCCGCCCGGAATGGCTTCGCATCGTTCAAGGCTTGCGCGAAGTCGCTCGCCTTGCGGCCTCCCGCGGCGTCGATCTGCTCCTGGAGACGCATCAGGATCAATTGACGGATACGACCGATTCGACTCTGAGACTGATCGAAGAAACCGGGATGGAGAACGTAAAAATCAATCTGGATATGTACAATCTTTTTCAGGTCGGCGAAAATCCGCTTTATGCGTTGGAGCGGCTGTTTGCGCATACTTCGAACGTGCATTTGAAGAACGGAACCGTCCAGAACGGTCAAGCCGTTTACGGGAAACGTCTGAACGAAGGGGATATGGATTTCGCCCCCTTCCTGAAGGAACTTCAGAACCGCGGATACGACGAATATATGGGAGTCGAATGGTTCGGAGACGGCTTCTGGGAAGCCGCCGAGCATGAACTTGCATGGGTGAAACGAACGATCGGGATGGGGGGAAAAGTCCGTGAATAACGATAAAACGACGCATATCGCGCTGATTGGCTGCGGAGGCTACGGCAAGGTTACACGGAGCGCCTATCTTCGCATTCCGAACGCCAAGCTGAGTCTGCTCGTGGACGTTAACGAGGAAACCTGCCGCAAGGCGGCCGAGGCGCTTGGCGTTGCGCATTGGAGCACGTCTTTCGAAGCGGCGCTCGAGCCGCATATCGATATGCTGGATATTAGCACGCCCAACCACCTTCACGCCGAGCAGGCGATTGCCGCGCTGAACGCCGGCAAGCACGTGCTCATTCAGAAGCCGCTCGCCCCTACTGTCGCAGAAGCCGAGCAAATCGTGCAAGCCGCCCGGCGGAACGGGAAGCTGGCGGGGATGTACATGAGCTTCTTCGATAATCCGTTGTTTTACGAGATCAAACATATCATCGGCAGCGGACTGCTTGGCGAAATCTCCAGCGTTCGCGCCCGGGCGGCAGCCAACAGCGAAGATTTCGTGAAGCCCGGCAATTGGCGTAATTCGTTGGAGAAGACAGGCGGAGGCGCGTTGATCCAGATGGCGATCCATCCGCTGAACATGGTGCAATGGCTTGTCGACCAGCCCGTCGTGAAAGTGATGGCGTTCAGCCACAATCGCCTCTCCCCCCTGATCGGCGGGGATGACGCGACGGTGGCGGCGTGTTACTTGGCGAACGGGATTTTGGGTTCGGTAGAAGCTTCTTATTGCAGTTATCAATTTACATTAAGCATATACGGCTCCAAAGGGTTCATTACGATTACCGAAAACACGCGTGTGGAGATCGTGCTGGGGGGAACGTACGAGGGAACGTATATCCGGTACAAGGAACCCGGAAAGATCATGCATATGAATTTTCCTTCCTTGACAATGACGAGCATCGAGGCAGACGACAATCCGTACGATCAGCACGCCGCGTTCGTTCGCGCGGTTCAGCACGATCTTCCGGCGCCGATTCCGGCAGATATCGGTCTTCGCGACTTGAAGATCGTACAGGCGATTTATAAGTCGGCCCGCGAACAGACGATTGTCGAGATTACTTGATTCTTCCAGCTTGCCGAATCGCGCGCAGCGATTCATTCCGTCTCTTACACCGTGAAAAGGGAATCGGCTGCCCACGTGGAATGTTCTAAGGAACCGACCCAATAAGGCGAACGGGGTGAGATGAGGTTGCTTGCGAACCGGTTGACCATTTTCCACAAAATCGTTCTGTTCATCGTCCTCCTGCTCATTCCGATCGTCGGTCTGTATGTGTACTCGAATTGGGTGTCCATGTCCGTCATCCGCAACGAAATCCGGGATGCGTTCGGGAATCGGCTGTCGTTCCTGCAGAATCGGTTGAACCTGCAAATCGACCTGCTGTCCAAAGGTGCATTCCAACTCGGCGGGGACCCGATTCTGAAATCGTACGGAACGATCGAAGGCTTCGAAAGCTACTTCGACGTCATCGATTTCAAGAAGAAGGTCGAGGATCGCATAACGATCCAAAACAATACGTCGGATTGGCGCACCGAAACGACGGTTTATTTCCCGGAGGCGGGCCAGGCGATCAGCCCGACCGAGCTGGCGATGTTCGACGAAGCTTACTTGGCCGACCGCGTTTCCAACGGCTGGGGCACCCGGACCGCGCAGGACGGGAAGTCGCGGGAGGGCTACAGGTTTTACTTTTACGCGGTCAGTCCGTTCGCCGGATACGCCGATCTGGGCAAGGCGGATCAGATTGTGGAGATGTCCTTCTCCGATCAAAGCCTGGTCGAGCTGCTTAACGATTACAAGGCGACGGGCGGAGGCGACCCGTTTCTGTTCCGGGACAGCCGGAGCCTCATTCCGAATCGGACCTGGGATCGTCAGTTGACCGGGCAGGTCGCCGCGCTGCTGGATAACCGGGCTTTGCGCGAATTCGATTCGTTCACCGCCGAGCTGTCGGGGGCGTCTTATCTCGTGACGTATATCCGCACCAACCTGGACGGGTGGATGATCGTCGATTTCGTGCCGATGCAGCAGGTATTCTCGCCGATCGTAAGCAGCAACCGCCTGTTCTACGTATCGACGCTTCTGCTTCTGCTAATGAGTCTGTTCGCGGCGTTTATGCTGTACCGCAACGTGCAAATTCCGATTCGCACGCTCGTCAAAAGCTTGCGGCTCGTCATGAACGGCGAATTCTCGACGCGGATTAAACCGGCGAAAAACAGCGAGTTTCGCTTCGTATTCCAACGATTCAACGATATGATCGAACAAATTCAACGGCTGATCGAAAATGTGTACACCGAGCAATTGCGCGCCAGGGACGCTCAACTGAAACAACTGCAGTCCCAGATCCAGCCTCACTTTCTGTACAACTGCCTTTATTTTATCGTCAACATGGCCAGGCTGGAGCGGCTGGAGCCGATCGAGAAGATGGCGGTGAATCTCGGGCGCTACTTCAAGTACACGACCCGGCTGGAGAAGCCGGATACGACCGTCGCCGAGGAGCTTCAGGTTATCGGCAATTATTTGGAAATTCAGAAGCTGCGTCTGAACCGAATCGATTACGTCATCGAGGTGTCGGACGAGGCGCTGAAGCTCGAAATTCCCCGGTTGCTGCTGCAGCCCATTGTGGAAAACGCCGTCGTTCATGGCATCGAACCGAAGCCGGGCGGCGGATCGATCTCCATCACGGGAGGCATCGACGACGGAGGCCGGGCGTGGATCGAGGTCGCCGACAACGGAGTCGGCATGACCGAGCAGAGCAGACTTCAGATGATGCAGCAGCTGCGTCAGCCGGTTACCGAAACAACCGGGTATGGCGTATGGAACGTCCACCAGCGTCTGGCGCTGCGGTTCGGCGGGGACGCCGGCGTTTTCTACAGCGCAAGACACCCGTCCGGCTGCATAGCAAGGCTCGTGTGGCATCCGCATGAAAGCACAATCGACGAGGGGGAGAACGGCGATGTTCCAAGTGATGCTCGTTGATGACGAACCGTCCGTACTGGAGGGGCTGGCGTATACGATGCCTTGGGAGGAATTGGAGGTGGAGCAGGTTCACCAGGCGTCATCCGCCGTCGAAGCGCTGGCGCTGCTGAATCGGCATCACGTCGATATCGTCATTACCGATATCCGGATGCCCGGGATGAGCGGTCTGGAGCTCATTCAAGAAATTCGCCGCAGTTGGTCCGGCATCCGCTGCATCATCTTGTCCGGTCACGGCGAATTCGAATATGCCCAGGAAGCGATCCGCATGGAGACGACCGACTACTTGCTGAAGCCGATCGAGGCGGACGAGTTGGCGGAGACGGTGCGCAGCGTGCAGGGAAAGCTGCGGGCGGAGTGGGAACAGATCGGCGTCTATCGCGAGACCGTTCACACGCTGCGGGAGCATATGCCGCTGCTGCAGACCAAGACGCTGGGCGATCTGCTGCGGGGGCAGTTGCGGGAGCGGGAAAAAATCGCCCAAAAGCTCGATATGCTGGGTCTCCCCTTCCGGTGCGGCGAACCTGCAGCGCTGCTGCTCATTCGGCTGGAGGACGAGTTCTACAGCTACGGGACGAGCGGGCTTCATCTGCTGGAGTATGCGGTCTGCAACATCACGGAGGAAATCTTCGGCAAGCATTTCGCGACCTGGTGCCATATGGATGCGCTCGGTTACTTGATCTTCGCGATTCAGGACTGCGAAGCGGCCGGCGCCATTAATGCCGAACGGCAGCGGCTGGTCGAGCGGCTGGCCGCGCAGCTGCAGACGAGCGTGCTGACCTATTTGAAAGGTGCGATCTCGATCATGATCAGCCGCTGGGGAATGTTCCCGGAAGAAGCCCACTTCATTTACGAAAGCGCTTTATCTTCTTTCCACAAGCGGATTGGCGGCAGTTCGGGCCTGTTCTACTCCATGGTCGGCGAAGCGGAAGAGGAGGAGACAGAAGCGCTCGACGAGCTTTACCGGCTGCCGACGCTATTAAACTTGCTGGAAACCGGAAGCTGGGAGGCGGCGGCGAAGAAGCTGAATGCCGTGTTCCAGGATTTGCGCCATCATTTCCCAGATTCGCGCGAACACGCGAAGGAGACACTGTACAGTCTGGCCGCGACGTTCTCCCATTTTGCCCACAAAAACGGAAAACGACTGTCCGATCTGCTGGCGGCTGCCGATGCCGTCCCCGAAGGCGAGGAAGTCCGCTCGATCGCACAGCTGAGAGAATGGTCGTTCCGAGCGCTGGAGCTACTGAAGGAAAGCGCAAAAAACCGGCTGTCCGATTCGCGCAAAAGCGCGCTGGCCAAAATCCAGTCCTATATCCGGGATCATCTGGAAAGCGATGTTTCGCTCCAGACGATCGCCGACCACGTCCATTTTCACCCCGTATACTTATCCAAGCTTTACAAGCAGGAAACCGGCGAAACATTGAGCGACTATATTAACCGGGTGCGTATGGAAAAGGCGGTCTATCTGCTCAAGGAAACCGGGCATAAAATCTACGAAATTTCCCGACAGGTCGGCTACGAGAATACGTACTTCGTCAAATTGTTCAAGAAACAGTTCGGAATGACCCCGCAGGAATTCAGGGAATGCTGAGCCGGCCAACTCACTAACAGAAGCCAATGGATGTTAAGTTCTTACCGTATCCTGCGAGAATCGAGCGCCCTTATACTGAAAGCGAAGGCACATTAGTTGAGAGGGGTAAGGACATGAGAAGAAAGATACGGAAGTCTCTTGCCGTCCTGCTGATCCTGACGCTTGTCGGTGCGCTCGCCGCGTCCTGCTCGGACAAGAAGAACGACAGCAGCTCTCCCCCGTCCGGCAGCGCGTCGCCCACTGCCGCGGTTACGGAGTCGGCGGAAGCGCCGAAGGACGAAGGATTGCCGATGAAGGACGGCAAATACGACCCGCCGGTGGAAATTACGACCGTGCGCCAGGTCGGACCGGAGCAGAAGTACAAAAACGGCGAATCGCTCGACGACAACGTGTACACCCGCTGGCTGAAAGATAAGCTGGGCATCGAGGTGAAGACGCTGTGGACGACGCCGACAACCAATGAAGCTTACAAGACGAAGCTGATGCTGACGCTGTCCGCGAACGAGCCGCTGCCGGACTTTCTGTCGGTGCCCGCCGAAGTCGCGCTGATGCTGATCGATTCCGGCAAATTCCAACCCGTGGACGAACTGTTCGACAAGTACGCGTCGGACGAATGGAAAGCGGCCATGGCCGAAACCGAGAACGTCTGGCTGCCCTACATGCGCGACGGCAAACCTTACGCCATTCCGTTGATCGAATCCTCCCTGCTCCATGACGATTTGATGTGGATTCGCCAGGACTGGCTGGACAACGTCGGTCTCAAGGCGCCGACGACGATCGCCGAGCTGGAGACGGTGATGGACGCGTTCGTTAACCAGGACCCCGACCGCAACGGACAGAAAGACACGGTCGCCCTGACAGCCGCTCTGAAGGATATTAAATACAACCGGATTTCGTGGCTCGGCGTAAACCCGGCGATGGGCGCCTACGGTTCGTTCATGAGCATCTGGCATAAAAACGCCAATGGCGAAATCGTCTACGGCTCGACGACGCCGGAGACGAAAACCGCGATCGGCAAAATCAAGGAATGGATTGACAAAGGTTATCTGCACAAGGAAGCCGGCATCCACGACGAGGTGAAAGCGATTGAGCTGTTCACGTCGGGCAAGGCTGGCATCGCGTTCTCGACCCAATGGGCATACGATTGGCCGCTGAACGAAACGGAGAAAAACATCGAAGGCGCCAAAGTCCAGCCCTTCCCCCTGCCGGCCGGACCGGACGGCAAAATCGGCCAGATCGGCAACGGCCTGAATCACTGGCTCGTGCTGCTGATCAACAAAGATATGAAGCATCCGGAAGTGCTGTTCCAATATCAAAATTATATGTACGAAAACTACGAGGATCCGCCGAAGGGCGGCGAGTTCGAGAACGGGTTCGCCCAAGGGTACGATTTCGATTTCGTAGACGGCAAGCTGGTCACCTCGGACGCGAACATCCCGGGCGGACGGGCGGCGCCGCCGTTCATCTTCATGCCGCCAGTCGTTCCGTCCAAAAACATCAAGACACTGGCAGAGCTCGTCGACGGCAAGCAACCGACAACACCGCTGGAGATCAAGCTGTCGAACTACCCGGCGCAGACGCAGCTAGCCGCCAAACATGTATACGCGCAGCGGGAGCATTCGGTAAACAACTTGTACACCGGACCGCAGACGGAAACAATGAAGGCCAAACAAGAAAATCTCGACAAGATGGAAGCGGAAATGTTCAGCAAGCTCATCTATGGCAAGGAATCGCTCGATTATTTCGACGAATGGGTGAACAACTGGAATGCCGCGGGCGGCGAGCAGATCGGCAAGGAAATTGCGGAGTGGTACATGAACGTCTCCGGTAATTGACGGCCAAATAAAGCGATGCATGCGGAACGGCCCGGTAGTTATGTACTGCTCGGGCTGTTCCGCGACTTCGACATAGGGACACACAGACAGGATTGGGAGTGAACGGAATGGAGAAATCCCCCGCGGAGCCGAAAATCCGGTGGAATCTGCAGCGCAACTGGCCGCTTCATTTCATGCTGATTCCGGCCGTGTTGCTGACGATCGTTTTTGCCTATTTGCCGATGGCCGGAGCCGTGATGGCGTTCCAGGACTTCAAGCCATGGCTCGGCTTCGGCGACTCGCCGTGGGTCGGCCTGAAAAATTTCCAGAAGCTGTTCGGGCAGGAAGACAGCGTGCAGGTGATGTGGAACACGCTAATTATCGCGTTCTCGAAAATCGTAGCGGGTCTGATCGCCCCATTCGCGTTCGCCTTGATGCTGAACGAAGTGCGGAACTCGCTGTTCAAGCGGTCCGTGCAGACGCTCGTCTATTTGCCCCATTTTCTATCGTGGGTCGTACTCGGAGGCATCCTCATCGACATGCTTTCGACGGAGGGCGGCATGATCAACAAACTGACGGGCTGGCTGTTCGGCATCGAACCGATTTTCTTTCTCGGCGACGGCGACTGGTTTCGCTTCACAGTTGTTGTTAGCCACGTATGGAAGGAATTCGGCTTCGGCACGATCGTCTTCCTGGCGTCGCTCGCCGGCATCAACCCGGCGCTGTACGAGGCCGCTGTCACGGACGGCGCGAACCGGTGGAAACAGACTCTGTATATTACGATTCCGGCGATGCTGCCGATTACGATCGTGCTGGCGACGCTTGCGCTCGGCAGTATATTGAACGCCGGCTTCGATCAAATATTCAACTTGTACAACTCGCTCGTGTACGACAAGGGCGACATCATCGACACGTACGTGTACAGAACGGCGCTCGTCAACGGCAACATGGGCTTCGGAACGGCGGTCGGGCTGTTCAAATCGGCGATCGGCTTCCTGCTCATCGTGGCCGCGTATCGGCTCGCTTATCAATTTGCGAACTACCGCATCTTCTAATCCGGGAAGGAGGAGTCAGACAGTGGTTGATCGTTCCTACGGCTACCGCCTGTTTACCGCCGTCAACACGATTTTGCTTTTGACGCTGAGCATCGGCTGCGTGCTGCCGCTCGTCCACATATTGGCGGTGGCGCTCAGCGGGAAATCGGCCGCGACGGCCAATCTTGTCTATTTGTGGCCGGTCGACTTCACGCTGGAAGCGTTCGCCAAAACGTTGAGCAACGACAAATTCAGCCATTCGCTGTTCATTTCGGTTCAGCGGACGCTGCTCGGCACCGGAGCGTTTCTCGTCATCGCCGCCCTGACCGCCTACCCGTTGTCCAAGGAATCCCGGTCGTTCAAGGGCCGGGGGCTGTATGCCTGGTTTTTCGTATTCACGATGCTGTTCTCCGGAGGGCTGGTGCCCAGTTATATTCTCGTCATGAGGCTCGGACTGAACAATTCGCTGTGGGCGCTCGTGCTTCCGGTAGCTGTGGAAGTATGGTCGATCATTTTGCTGCTCAATTTTTTCCGCAACATTCCGAAGGAGCTGGAGGAAGCTTCCCTCATTGACGGCGCTGGACATTTCACGACGATGCTGCGCATCTATTTGCCGCTGTCGCTGCCCGCGCTCGCCACGCTGTCGCTGTTTACGATGGTGTTCCACTGGAACGAGTGGTTCATGGGCATGATCTACAATACGAATTCCGACAATTATCCGTTGGCCACGCTGCTTCAGACGATTATCGTGCAGCAGGACTTCACGAAGCTGGCAATGAATCCGGAGGCGGTCGAGGATATTACGAACCGCACGGTGAAGGCGGCGCAAATCTTCATCGGAGCGGTGCCGATTTTGCTGGTCTATCCGTTTTTGCAGCGCTTTTTCGTCAAAGGAATCGTGCTCGGCGCAGTGAAGGAGTAACTTACAAGGAGCGATGTACCGTGAACGGAACGAACCAATTTTTTACTGTAAACCAGTGGCCCGACGGACGATGGTCGTTCATCGATTCCGAAGGAAATCCGCTGTATTCGCTCGGCGTGAACTGTTTCAACTACCATAACAGCTCGCCCATGGAGCCTGTTCTCCGGGACAAGTACGGCGGCCGGGGCTGGTTCGAGCGCTGGGCGGAGAGCAAGCTTGCGGAAGTGTGGGAGCACGGGTTCAATACGTTAGGCGCGTGGCATTTTCCGTACTATTTCAGCTCCGGTCGTCCGATGACGATCGAGATCAATTGCTCCCGCGGCGCGAAAATGGTAAACGACGGGTGGGGCGGGTACGGTTTTCCTGACGTGTTCGATCCGAGTTTTCGTATGACCACCCATGCGGCGATGGTCGACATGTTTTACAACAAAGGCGTCAATATGGCCGAAAACCCGAACGTGATCGGCTGGTTCACGGACAATGAATTGCATTGGTGGGGAAGCGGCGGACGATGGGGACAGAACGAACAAGCATCGGACATAGACGGTACGGGACTTGTGGACGACTATATTGCCCTGAAACCGGACCGCCCGGGAAAAAAAGCCTGGGTGGAGTTTCTCGCTGGGCGTTACGGCAAGATCGAACGGCTGAACGCAGCGTGGAACGCCGAATACGGCACGTTCGAGGAATTGCTCTGGCTGCGGGAATTGCGCGTAGACGATACGAATTATGCGGCGGACAAAAAAGCGTTTTTACGGCTTGTCGCCGAGACCTATTTCGAGACGACCGCCGATGCGCTCCGGCAATACGACGCGAACCATCTCCATCTCGGCTGCCGCTTTGTCGGCACCTCCACGCCGGATATCGTGCTGGAAGTGATGGGCAAGTACGTGGACGCCTGGTCGCTCAACTTCTATTGCTTCGATCTGCCGCAGCAATGGATGGAACGGGCGTGCCGGATTGCGGGCAAGCCGTGTCTGATTACGGAATTCAGCTTCTGCGAAGGTCCCGGAGCAGGATTTGATCTGATTACGAACGGGGCGCAATTGGCGCATGTTCCGAACCAGAAGCGCCGCGGCGAATGTTATCGCGAGTTCGTTATGCAGGCGGCGCGCATGCCGTTCGTGCTCGGCGCCCATTGGTTTGCGCTATACGACTTCTGGCACTACGAAGGGTTGATCGGCAATTACGGACTATACGACAAGGAAGACCGCCTATGGGCGGAATTCGCCGGATCGGTGAAGGAGGCGAACGCCGCAGCGCTCGCCATTCGGATGCGCGCAACGTAAGGGCTTGTCACGAAATGCGCCCCCCTCCCCTTTTGTCGGCAAAGCCCTACATTTTTTCCCGGCTGACGTTATGCACGTTCCGACAAATACTCGTACAGTAGTCGGTCAAGCTCATGCCTGTTTTCTTTTTGAACATTTTCCCGAGTGCATGCACGTTAGCGTATCCGACCCGGTTAGCGATTTCCCCGAAGGACAGATCGGTTTTCAGGGCGAGTTCTTTGGCTTTCCGTACGCGCTCCCATAACAGATACTGACCCGGGGAAATCCCGAAGGTTTTCGTAAATTGCGCAATGACGTAATTCCATGAAAGACCGAATTGATGCTCCATCCTTTCAGGAACGATGCTTTGATTCAGATTTTCCATCATGTAGTTTTGAATTTGCACCAGCTTCGCCAAGTTTTTTTGCGCCGACTTGCCCGCGGGATTCCTCTCGTTGCCGAAACGGGACGATTCCGACAATATCTGCAGCAGCAAGCCTTGGCATCCAATCTGGCGATGAAGACCGGGCTGCTGATATTTGGCCGTCAGCTCGGAAATATAACGTTCCACCTGATGATTCAAGTAGTTGCCCAAATAATTCTCATATTGGAACAGGTCGTCAAAGGGAAATCGGGAGCCTTCAAAATGAAACGTTACGGTCAGCAAGATGAAATCTTCATGCCGGATCGTGGAGATGGAATGCGCTTCGAACGGTCTGTACAGAAATAAGTCGCCTTTGGACACTTCATAGACTTTGTCTCCGATGGCGAACGTTCCTCTGCCGCCGATCACGTAATGAATGCAGTACTGCTTCATAATGCGGTTTATAAATCCCCACCCATGCGGAGCGTTAAAAATATGCGCAAGTGTAATGTAGGGAGGAAAATGATAATCGTTCAAATATTTCATCGATTCCTCAGGGGCGAGTCCAGACGGATCGGGACCGTTAACACGCTGTAGTTCGGGAACTGCTCCAAGCCGATCGGATTCGTTCACGGCTGTCCCCTCCTCGACTCTTTATTTCTATTATATAACATATAATATTAATTATGTAAATAAACCTCGTAATGTAAATTCATTCGTTTATGGCCGATTCGTTGAGACAACGGTATCCGCTCACCGAGTCGCTTCCATAAAAAAAGAATCTATTATTCCAAAAGGAGGCAAGTCATGTATGAAGAAGCTCAGTTGTGTAGTGGCAAGTATCGCGATGGCGTTGACGCTAATGTTCCCCGCAGGCGACTTCGCAAGGGCAAGCAGTACGCTGCAGATCATCGTTCCGAATGACGCAGGCAACGCAACGGGCAGTCTGTACTTCCCGCTTCAGAACGCGTTCGACAGTCCGGATGTCGCTTGGGACGATATGGCGGGTCAGCCCATGGGCGGGTCGGGAGCCAACGCGGCCCCCTACTATTCCAATCGGGTCGGCTATATCGATTTGGGTGCGAATTGGGCCAATATCAGAATCGTATCGACCTGGACGAAATACCGGATGCACAGCGTGGGCGATCAGCTGCCTTATTCGGAAATTTGGTGGGACGACGACATCGACACCGTCAATGACAGCGGTCTGACGGAGACGCGCATCAATTTCAACAGCGCGCAGAGCCTGAACAGCGGCGGGACGACGCCATGGATCCGGGATACCGATGCCGGCGGCAATCCAGTCGTGCCCCAGGCACGCTATATGCTGCTTCGATCTCCGAACGATATGACAAGCCGGGCAAGCGAATACGCGATCGTAGGCTGGGTGCTTAAGCCTGTGACCGGTATTACGGTTACGGGAGAAGGCGGTGCGGATACGATTGCGACAGATCAAGGAACGTTGCAGATGTCGGCACAGATTGTGCCGGTAGACGCGTCGCTTCAGACGGTCACCTGGTCGGTGGAAAACGGAACGGGCAGCGCGACGATCAGCGCCGGCGGGTTGCTGACAGCCGTGTCGAATGGCACGGTTACGGTTCGGGCAACGGCGAATGACGGCTCCGGCGTGTCCGGAAGTAACGAGATAACGCTCTCCAATCAGGGCGGCTCCGCAGGCAACGAGGTGATTCAGATCATTACGCCTTTATTGGCCGGCGGCGCTACAGGCAGTCTGTACTTTCCGATGCAAAACGCCTTTGACGGTCAACCGATGTTTGACGACAATACCGGCGTACCTGTCGGAGCGGTATCCGGTAACGGAGCCCCTTATTACGGCGACAGAGTCGGCTACATCGATTTCGGGCCGGATTGGAGCAAGATCAGAATTTTATCGACATGGACGCAGTACCGGACATCCAGCACCGGCGATCAGACGCCATACAACGAGCTTTGGTGGGACGACGACATCGACACCGTCAATGACAGCGGTCTGACGGAGACCCGGATCAACTTCAACAGCGCGCAAGGCATCAACACCGGGGCAACGACACCATGGATCAGAGACGACGATGTCAGCGGAAGTCCGGTTGCGCCGCAGGCGCGTTACTTGCTTGCCCGTTCTCCTTCGGCCATGACGAGCCGCGCTAACGAATACGCCTTCATCGGCTGGATCGACGCGAATGGGAACGGCATTCAGGACGCTCCGTTCGTGCCGGTATCCCAAATTACCGTAACGGCTGCCGGCGGCAATACCACCATGCTGGCGAACGAAACGCTGCAACTGTCGGCGTACGTGCAGCCCTATACAGCGACGAACAAATCGTTCGCATGGACGGTGGCCAGCGGCACCGGCAGCGCGACGATCAGCGCGAACGGTCTGCTGACGGCAGTAACGGACGGAACCGTGACGGTCAAGGCAACCTCGCAGGACGGATCGAATGTCCAGGGGTCTCTCGCAATCAATATAACAAAATATAGGTCGCTGGTATTGCCCGTTCAAGGTCAATCTTCTATCTATTATAATGACATTCAGGCTTCGTTCCCTGGAGTAGACTGGCAAACGCTAGAGCGTCTATATATCCCCGCCGGAAGCTATTCGTACATCAGGTTGCACAATCTGCCGCAGCGATCGACCAACAACCCGCTTGTGATTACCAATTACGGAGGGCAGGTGAAGGTTGGGGGCACGCACTCGTACACGTTTACGCTCGGCGGCGGATCCAACTGGATTCTTACCGGGGAATACGATAGTCAACTGGAAACGGGGCATGTCGATTACCCCGGTCATCTGAACGGGGATTATGCCAACTCCGAAGGCCGGTACGGCATTGAGGTCGGGCGCTCCAACACGTCCGGCATCGGCATCGGCGCCGGGGCAACGAATTTCGAACTGTCTTTCATCGAAGTCGGCTTCTCCGGGTTTGCAGGACTGCTGATCAAATCGGACAATGATCCGACAGCGACGATGGACGGCGTCAAAATCCACGACATGTATATTCACGACACCGAATCGGAAGGGATGTATCTCGGCAATACGAGCAGCAATATGAGCATGCAGCACAAGTTCACCAATCTGGAGATCTATAACAACAGGGTACTGCGGACGGGAACGGAGGGCATTCAGTTGTCCAACATGGGGGATGGCCTCAAGGTTCACCACAATGTCGTCGCCATGTGTTCGACCGACTGGAAGGATCCGTTCTCGCAATGGCAGGACGGCTGCTTTCAATATTCCCAGCGGGACGGCAGCGCGGAGATCCATCATAATGTATTCATCGGCGGTGCAAGTAAAACAATGGAATTGTGGATGACGGCGGCTCCCGGAGATCCGCTAAGTCCGAACGATGAAATCCGGATTTACGACAACTATTTCTCGCACGGCAGAAATACATTTTCCTATATCCACAACTCGCCGGCCAACACCTCTACGAAACTGTTGTTCGAAAACAATATTATCCGGCAATACAACTTTCATTACGACGAGTTGCCCGGCAGTCACCCGGACTTGAACCTGTTGATCTTCGCCAGCCACAATACGAGCAATCAGATGACGTTTAAGGACAATATCCGGGATGGGGCCCAGACGTTCATCGATACGATCGGCGGCAATAACGGGACGGCCGGCAACGTAATCGCATCGGGCAATGTCACGTCGACCAATCTGGCTCCGATCGAGTTCGAAGACGTCTTCTTCCCCGCGAATTTCGACTGGGCGAAGATTGAGCGCTGGGGCGATATCTCGAATTTTTACGGGGGGCCAATTTACTACAATGAAGGCGACTACGTTATTTATGAGCCGACCGGCGCATTGTACCTGTGCATCGAGAGCGGCACGCACACCGGCAAAAACCCACAGACGAACCCGGCCACCTGGCAGCTTGTAATGTCGGCAGCGGACGATTTCCGGACGATTACCACGTCGCCGTATCAAGGCATCGGCTTGCAGCAATAGGCGGGTAAACAGAGTTGTACTGAACGATTGCAAAAATCAGGGTCGCCCTTCGCCATTTGCATGGCTCGGACGACCCTGATTGTTCATTTATTTAACCAGCGCCCCTTCACCCGTTGTCGGGTTTTTCGGCTTGCGGTGGAAGAGGCGGTCGGCACCTTTGTGGATGAGCGGGAGCACGTAGCGGTCAAGTCCGAAGCGCCCTGCGTTCGTTCCGGCGACGACGACCAGCATACCCAGAAGCAGGAGCCAAGGGTTCGTGCTTACAGTTCCGGCGAAGAGGAACATGAAGTTCATCAGGAGCCCGAAGAATGCGGCGGTCAGTGTCAACGTTCCGAGTATGAGTCCAAGTCCGACCAGGAATTCGCCCCAAGGAATCATGATGTTAATGAGCTTGACGTTCGGGAGGGCGAAGTGTTCAAGGAAGGCCAGGTAGGTCGGGTAGACCGCTTCGCCTGTCGCCTTGTCGACGATCGGGTTGTTGATCGCGTTGTTCAGGAAGCCTGCTGCGTTAAACGGGGTCTCGCCGGTCAACTTGTGCCATCCGGCCGTCAACCATGCATATCCGACTACGAATCTTACAATCGTTATAATTATCGCCGCGATGCGGTTTTCTCTCCAGAATTTCATCATGGTACTCACTCCCTATTGGGTTTGGTTTTGGCGGAGATTTGCTCGACTTTCGATTGATTAGCCGTTGTTCTGTATCGTCATATTCACCGATGTATGAGATCGATTCGTTGACATCGGGATCACCATCCTCGTTGGCTGTCTGTCTTTCATGTCTTTATTGTAAGGCCATTGTCAGAAAATGATTGTGATTAAAATCACAAAGCATCACGAGTTCATCAAGATGACACATTCGTGAGGTGTACTTCGGCCAAAAAAAAGGGTTGAGGAAGTTCAGGTACCGTTAGGACAAGCTCCTACGAGAGAGCTACGACAAAGCAAAAGAAGCCCGAAACCATCGAGCTTCTCTGACACATGATCCTATCCGTGCGAAATCCGAGTCGAACCGAGCTTCAAAGCTTGCCCTCGTTTTTCAGCGCGACCATGCTGTTATCCTGAACATGCAGCGCGAGCTCGTTCAGGTCCTGGTCGGGAGCAAACACCGTATTCTCCGCCTCCAGCGTGCAGCAATCCATCGGTTCGCCCTGGACATCCTCCGGCGTGTACAGATGATCGGCCCCGGAATTCACCGCGATAAACGCCAATTTGTTGGCTACGGGAGCTTGGCTCATCAAGTTCCGATTCATCCCCTCGCTCCCGTGTCCGTAGATCAGCCGATCGATCCGCTCCGAGTAATATTTTCCTCCGACCTGCTCGGACGGAGCGGACGACGATTTCTTCATCATCATTTGCTTCCGCAGGTCGGTTTTGCGATTGTCCCCGGGGGCGTCTAACCGAGACGTCATGCGCGCCATGTTTTTCTTCTTGTTATACTTGCTGTCTGCCAGCAAGGCCATCCCGAGATCCTCCGTCGTCGACACGAAGGGACTGTTCTTCATAATCCCTTCCTTGCCGGGAACGTCATGCCCGTACTTCATATGCTGCTTCGCGCTTTGCTGGATGGTTTCGTCGGAAAGATTCGACCGCTCTTCGGCCAAGTGAGCCCACGAATTCAAACCGGGATGCGTCACGCCGGAGTTTTCGTCCTGCACGAAAAACCTCGCCAGCACCTTGACGTTCTGTTCGGCATATTTGGCCTGGGCGAGTTTGTGCAGGTGCACCAGCTTGTTCATCTCGAGCCGCGCTTCATCGGGAGGCAAGTCGTACATCTCTTCGTTCGATTGGGCCAGCGTCTGGATGTAATCCGGCATCTTCTCGTAGTCGGAGGCTTCCTCAAGCACCTCCGCAAATTGATCCTGCAGCGTCTCCATCGGAACCGACGGTTTAAGAGAACCATTTACCTTCTCCGTGCCCTCCTCCCGCTTCTTCTCCTCTTCTTCGAAATCAAGCAACAAATCTTCCATGCCGTTCGACGACCCGGACTTCGTCGAGAACTCATCGGTAGAATCGCCCTTCAACAACCTGTCCACTTCCTGGTTGCCTATGGACTGCTGAAGCTCCAAGAGTGAATCTCCATCGGTACTCGGTTGAGGAATCGGACCGCACTTCCTGTTCTGGTGACTGCCGGTTTTGTTCCCGGAGGAGGATTGCGACTTGCTTTTCTTATTAAACACAAGAGACATGCGGCACCACCTTCGCCAATATTCCTGCCAACCCTCCAATATTTTACCAATAATTGAAGGATTCTACGAGTGGCGCTGCGTTATTTCCCCAGTAAATGGACGGTCGATGCGAGGTCGCCACTACGAAGAATCAGCCAAACTCTCCGCTTTCAATAGGCCCAGTTCCCTTTGCGGAAAACAGGTTCGAGCGTACCGTCCGGAAGCTCGCCGTCGATATCGAGTTCAGCGCACCCGATCATGAAGTCGACGTGCGTTAGGCTGACGTTCGCCCCCCGTTCCAACAATTGCTCCGGAGCAAGCTTCGTTCCGCCTTCCAGATTCACGGGGTATGCACTGCCCAGAGCGAAATGGCAAGAAGCGTTCTCGTCAATCCCCGTATTGTAGAAAATCCGGTTCATGTTGGAGATCGGCGAATTGTGCGGAACCAAAGCAATCTCGCCGAGATACGAAGCACCATCGTCCGTGTCGAGCAGCGAAGCAAGGTGCTCCCTGCCGGATTCCGCGTCGCAGGCAACCACTTTCCCCTCTTGGAACGTCATCGTAATGCCTTCAATGAGCCGGCCGTTCAAGTTAAGCGGCAGAGTGCTCTTCACCGTTCCGTTCACGCCCAACCGGTGAGGCATCGTATACACTTCTTCAGTTGGCATGTTTGCCACGAAGTAGACGCCCTTCTCGTTCTCTCCGCCGCCGCCCCGCCACAAGTGCCCATCGGGGAGTCTCACCTGAATGTCCGTCCCGGGGGCGCGGTAGCGAAGGCTTTTGTAGCGCTTGGCGTTCAGCAGATTCTGCCTCGTTTTTAATTGCCGGATATGCTCTCGCCACGCCGAGACCGGATCGTCCTCGTACACGCGAACCATGCGGAAGATCGCGTCCCACATCGCGTTGATCCGCTCTTCCTCCGGAAGATCGGCGAACACTTTGTCCGCCCATGCGCGAGTCGGCGCTTTGATCAGCGACCAACTGATTTGGCTGCTCCTCGTATACTTCGAGTATTCCTTGCGGGCGACAGCGGCGGCTTTGACCGCTCTCGATACTTTGCCGGAATCGATGCCCTGGTACAGATCCGGATTCGGCACTTTAATATGCAAAATCGCTCCGCCCTCTTCGGCGAACCTCACCATGGCGTCCGCCTGCCATTGAGGATAAAAGTCGAAGGAATCGTCCGGGGCTTTCTCGAACCGTGCCCGAGTTACCGCGTCGTCGTCCCACTCGACCATGACGTACTTAGCTCCTGCCTCGTACGCGTGCGAGACGATGGCTCGGGCAAGCTCCGCGGTTTCGATCGGAGAGTGAACGATAAGCACTTGTCCGGGCTGAATGTTCACTCCGACCTTAACGACCAGCTCGGCGTATTTGTTGAGAAGAGTTTCGAGGTTGTTCATGTTGTGGCTCCTTTGATCAGATACAGAACAATTGTAACAGATCCATAACAGCACACAAAAACGCACAATGGCGGCAGGGTAGCCTCCCTGATGCCGCCATTGCAATATCCACCTTTTATGCAGAAAACTAATCCTGACCTAGATCAATTCGATGCCAGCCGCAATCGTCTCGCCGACGCTGCTCATGGCCCACCCAGCGCGAAGCCGGTATCGCTCATGTTCCCGCTAGCGGACAAGCCGAGCGCCCTCGCGATCATGACCGACATCTGGTTTCTGCGATAGCTGCTTTCTCAGTTCGATCTATGCACAGCTGACGACCGGCACACTCCCCTCAACCTTTAAGCCCGGTCAGCGTAATGCCTTCCAGGAAGTATCGCTGGCCGATCAGGAACACGATCACGCAGGGCAATACGACCGCCGCCGAAGCGGCCATGAGCAAATCCCATTGCGCGGTATAGGAGCCTTGAAACATCTGCAGCCCCAGAGCCAGTGTGAACAGCTTGTCGCTCTTCAAATAAATGAGCGGTCCCATGAAATCGTTCCACGAGCCCAGGAAGCTGAACAGGGCGACGACAATGAGAGCCGAACGGCTGAGCGGGAAAATGATTTTCCAGTAAATCTGAAAATAGCTGGCCCCGTCCACGACCGCCGCTTCGTCGAAATCTCGCGGAATCGTTAAATAGAACTGTCTAAGCAGAAATATATTAAAGATTCCCCCTCCGAAATACGCGGGCACGATCAGCGGATAGAATGTATCGTAGAAGCCGAGCATCTTCCAGCCGAGGAAGCTTGGAATCATCGTTACCGCGAACGGCAGCATCATGCTCGTCATCAGAATGGCGAACACCGTATCCCTGCCCTTCCACTGAATCCGCGAGAATCCGAAGGCGGCAATGCTGCTCGTCGCCACCGTTCCAACCAGAACGCTTAACACGATGATCATTGTATTGGTAAAGAAGACATCGAACGGAAGCACCGTAAGCGCCCTGCGAAAATTATCCCACTGAAACGGCGCCGGAATCCATTCCGGCGGCATCGTGAAGATTTGCGATAAATTCATAAGCGAGCTGCGCAGGAGCCAGATGAACGGAATAATAAACAGAATCGAGATCAGGATCAGAGCCGAATATCCTGCGCCAAGCGCAAGTTTCGATTGTCTCACGGGCGCTCCCCCCCTTCGTAATGCACCCAAGACTTGGAGGTTTTAAAGACGATATACGTGAACGCCATAATGATGATGAACAAAATCCAGGCCAAGGCGGAGGCATATCCCATCTCGGTATCTCTAAACCCGCTTCTCCACAAATAGAACACGTAGAACAGACTTCGGTTATTCGGTCCGCCCTGGGTTAAAATATACGCTTCATTGAACACCTGGAAGGAGCCTATAATCGTCATAATCGTATTGAAAAACAACGTAGGCGTAACCATCGGTATCGTAATGTGACGCAGCTTGCTGTACCAGCCTCCGCCATCCACATCAATTGCCTCGTAATAGGAGTGGGGAATGCCAGACAGACCGGCGAGGAAAATAATAACGGTGCTGCCGATTCCCCACAGCGTAGTCAGCACAACGGACGGAATAACGCTGCCTTCCGCGTAGAGCCAGTTGCTCCCGGGGAGATTGAACCAGCCGAGCAGCGAATTCAACAAACCCAGATCCGGATTCATCAGCCACATCCAGATCATGGCCGACGCCACGGCCGGTACAATGCTGGGGAGGTAGATAATCGTCCGAAACATCGCTCTTCCCTTCACGTTCATGTTAAGCAGCAATGCAACGGCAAAAGAAATGATAATGACGGCGGGAACCCGAAGAACAACGAAATAAAACGTGACGCCGAGCGACTTATAGAACAAATCGTCCTCGCCCGAGAACATTCTGGTGTAATTATCGAAGCCGATGAAGGAGGTTTGCTCCTTAAATACGTTATAATCCGTTAAGCTAAGCGCCAAGCTCGCGATCATCGGACCTAAGGTGAAAATAATAAAACCGAGTATAGCCGGAGCCGTGAACAGCAGTCCGTACCAAAGTCCTCTTCGCATGCGCGCCTCCTATCCCGAAGCTTTCGGTCAAGAAGAAGACGGTCTGCGAGCAGACCGCCGTCCTCCAATCGCAGCATTCGCAGTTTTCCGACTACTTGATATCCCGGCGGCCCTGCACTTGCTCCTGAGCTTTCGCGGCAATGCCATCCATCGCCTCTTGAGCCGTCTGCTGGCCAAGCCATACTTTATCCAATGCCGGGTTGACGATATCCATAATTTTATTGAAGTTTTTCACATAACCGGTAGGCGTCTGATGGCCCTTCGTCAAGATCACCTCGACGACAGCATCTTTGTATCCCGAAGGTCTTGCCTCCAGATTTTCGGTCCACTTCGCGAGCATAGCCGGATCGGTGTACCAATCCTTGTACGAAGGCATCCATGTTCCGCTCGTGATCATCTCAATCGAAGCTTCCGGGTCGATCAACGCCTTCATCAGCTCCCAAGCCTCCTGCGGATGCTTTGTAGACTTGAACATCGAGAACATGCCGCAGACGACGGTCGTTACCGGTTCCTTCAGAACGGGCATTACCCCAACGTTGAAGTTGAAATTCGACTGCGCCAGCCCGGCGCTGGCCCATTGCCCGTCAATCGCCATCGCCACCTTCTTCGTCTGAAGCGCGACGTTCGTTGCCGGAATGTTCTTCGCCTGCACAGGCGAAGGCGAGACATGATGCACATTCATCAGGTCCGATATTTTCTGGAGTGCTTCCACGGCAGCGGGCTCGTTCAGAGCGAAGTTCTTGCCGTCCTCGGACACGAAATCTCCGCCGTTGGAATAAATGAAGTTGCTGTACACTCCCCACCACGTAGAAGCGCTCACGCCATACTGCTTAATATTTTTCGGGTCAAACCCCGGATCGTTGGCCGTTCTCCCCTTCGTATCGACGGTTAACTGCTTGGCGACTTCGACGAATTCATCCCATGTCCACGCTTCCGACAGCTTGCTCGGAGGAGGGGCGATACCCGCATCCTTGAAAATATCCTCATTATAGAAGAGAGCGAACGATTCCGGCCCGGGCCCAATTCCAATCACATTGCCCGGCTCCAGCGAATACATAATGTTCGGAACGAGACTGTCCACGTTGATAAAAGAATCTTTGTCGAGAAATTCTTGAAGATTATAGAACTTCCCTTGTTCCGCGAGCGGGTAGGCAATACTGCCCGACTCCATCATCGCGATATCCGGCACGTCGTTGCCCGCAACCATCGTCGTCAGCTTCGTATCGTAATCGGCAGCGATGTGCTGCAGCTCGACCTTGATATTCGGATATTTCTCTTCGAACCGCTGAATCCCGAATTTGTAGGCTGCAACTTCTTCCGGCGACCCCCATACGGTCATGCGAAGCGTAATCGCTTCTTTCGACGAGGCTTCGCCTGATGTCGAAGGCGAGGACTGGCTGCCGCCCGAATCGGACTTCCCGCACGCGGATATTACGGAGGAGAGTATAAGCATCATGATCATGAGAGCCACGATCGATTTCTTTTGCCGTTTCATTTTCCGAACCCCTCTCGATTATGTCTTTAAGGACTCATAGCTGCAGTCTATGATACTTTGATTATAGGTTGCGAGGGAACGCTTACATAACCCGAAACTCTTTAGAATGGTGCACTAATATTAGGGATTAAGCGGCAGCGCGATCAAGACGCTCGTTCCTGAATCCGGCCCGGAGCTTATCGTAATGCCGTACTGTTCGCCATACAGCAATTGAATTCTTGCGATCGTGTTTTTAATGCCGACCGAAGAGGACTCCCGGAATAGAATAGCGTTTACCGTATCCTGGCTCATTCCTCGTCCGTTATCGGCAATCTCGTAATACCGGGTATCGTCTTCGATCCAACCCCGAATTCGAATAAAGCCTCCCGTCTCGATCTGATCGAAGCCATGCAAAATCGCATTTTCGACAAAGGGCTGGAACAACAGCCGAGGGACCTTATACTCGTACAGCCGAGGATCAATCTCATACCCGATGGCGAACTTGTCCTCGAAGCGGGCGGACATAATGTAGAAATAATTGTTCATCCACTCCGTCTCCTCCGACAGATGTACGGCTCCCCAATCTTTGCGCGACGTGTAGTGCAGCATATTGGATAAACAAACGAGCATTTTGCTGAGCTCTTTTTGCCCGTTCTCGATGGCCGTCCAGTTCATTACATTTAACGTATTGTATAGAAAATGGGGGTTCATCTGCATGCTGAGCGCCTGAATCTCGGCCTCTTGCTCCTTCAGCTTGATCTCGTAATTTTCCGTGACGAGATGGCGAATCTGTTCGTTCATGCGATTAAAGCGCTGCAGCAAAATCCCGAACTCGTCGTTCGTGCGAACCGCAATCTGAGTCTGGAAGTCGCCTTCTCCTACGGACCTCATCGCCCCGAGCAGCTTCTTGATCGGCTTCGTGATTCTGCCGGCAATAAAATAAGCAAGCGCCATGGCCACAATTCCCAGAATGACGGCCATCAACATACTCGACGTCCGAATGACGGGGACCAGGCTGCTCACCAGCGCCGATTCCGGCGTCCATACGACCGAGATCCAACCGGTAACTGTCGAACGATCGAAGCAGACGATGACCGCCTCTCCGTCCAACGTCATTCTCAGCGTGCCGCTGTTCTCCTGCTGCAATCGTTCCAGCCACTGTTCTCTGTAGATTTGCGATATTTTGTCCGAGTCGCTGCTGGCAACGACTTTGTACTCCTCGTTCATGACCAAATAGCGGGAGCTGTCGGGAAAGCTCTCTTCATAGAGAGATCCGAGCGCTTCCAATTTGAGACTGATCGCGAGAACGGGACGTTCCACGCCGGCATCCATCTTCTCCAGCGTCGTATTTTCCAAGTAGGAGAAGTCCAAATACCGCGTCGCGGAAAATAAATGGCGGAAGTCCAGCTTCCCGTCTTGCAGATACGGCTGATCAAACATGCTGACGAAATCGTAGGTAGGATACCAGACGATTTTCCCCCCGGCCTGCTGCGCCTTGCGATAAATATCCGTCTGTGTGGGATCTCCTTGCGGCAGCATCTGCCCGAAAGTGAAATAAGACGTCCATAGCTGATACGCATAGACATCCTCGTTCAAGGAGAAGTATTTTCTTAACACCGCCGAAACCTGGCGATCCGCTTCGAAGATATCCGCTTCGTTCGACGGGTTCAGATTGCTGAAGATGCGAAATAAATCCTTGTCCACGAATAACGCCAAACTATTCTGCTCTATCATTCCAAGCTTCGTGTCCATGATCGCATTGTTTTTCTTCACGATCTCGTACACGTTCCTCTGTGCTTGCTCCGTCACCACCTGCAGACTCGTTCGATAATAAACAATTCCGAGCACGATGAGCGGAATCGCAATCAGGAACATGTAACTGGCCAAAATTCGCGAGCGGAAAGTCGTCTTCATTCCTTGCGCTTCCTTTCCGGAAGTGAAGTATGCTTGTAGGCTTCTGGGGATATGCCGTGGTGCTTCTTGAATACCCGGCAGAAGTATTTCGTATCCTGGTAGCCGCATTCCGCGGAAATCTCGTAGATTCTGAGCCTGTTCTCCGCGAGCAGTTCCTTGGCCCGACTCATCCTGACAGCCGTGACATGCTCGGAGAACGTCCTTCCCGTCTTACTCTTAATAAAGGTGCTGAAATAAGACGGGTTAAAGAAAAACTGCGCCGCAGCCCGCTCCAACGTCAAATCCTCTTTGACATGATCTTGGATCCACCTTAAGCAATTCGCGACGATAATTTCGTTCTTGTCCTGCTGGACCTGAGTGAGAGCCGCGTGAACTTCCCGCAGGCTGGCTTCCAACTGCTCCAATAGCTCGCTGTAGGAACGGCATTCCTGCACAAGCGCTGCCGCGGTTTGCGTAAGCAGACTGCCCACCTGCCGATCCACGAGATCGTGTATTCTGCTTTTTATTTTCACGAGAAGAAGGGAGGCATGCTCCTTAACCTGAGCCGGATTCGCATAACCGGAGTCCGACAGCTGTTCGAAAGCGGCCTTGCACAGATCGATTGCAAGCTCAACCTCGTTGCTCAACAGCGCCTCGAATAGCCTTTCCGAATCGATTGGAGCGGCGGGGCCGGGAGAAGGCCGGGATTCCTCATAAAGAAACAGACCTTCCCAGCGTTCGAAGAAATGTTGTTCGTTGGCTGTCTGAGCCGCTCGGTAAGCTTGAGGCCCGTCCTTGGACAGTGACTGGCAATAAGGGCCTATACCGTGCGTGAGCCTCCCCGCCGCCGACAATTCCATAGCCAGGGACCGGGAGATCGTGCGAATTTGCTGCGCCAAGTCCGGAGTGAGCGGAGGCGTGCACACGATTGTTACCGCCAGATAACTTCTATCCTGAAGCCCGTTGTGGAGAATCGTTATCGCTTTCCCCAGCCTCGACCAACTCTGCTCCATACTCTGCAAATAGGCTGCTCCGCTTATTTTCTCCTCATCCGACCTGTCGCCTCTCAGCTCGGAATAAATGACGATGCCGCCGCCCTGCAGCCACTCCACCTTGTCCATCTCTTCTTGCTCGGTTGGCGTCAAGCTCTCGTTCAACCAGGAGAGATACAGCCGGCTGCGATAAGCGGAGGAAGCGACTGTCAGTCGCTTCTTCATGTCTTCCGTTTCCTTGCGTTGAATCGACTCGGCATCCAATTCGAGTGCAATGCGGTCCAGCAAATGTTTGACGCTCTCTTCTTCTACCGGTTTCAATAAATAATCGTAAGCGCCATGGCGAACCGCCATCTGTGCATACTCAAACAGATTATACGCGGAGATCATGACAACCTTGGTCTCTATTCCCTCTTCCTTCAACTTCTCCAGGAAGATCAGCCCGTCCATACGAGGCATTCGGATATCCGTCAATATCGCTTCCGGGCAGTCCAGTCTAACTTGTTCCAACGCAGCGGCCCCATCCTTCGCGGCTGTCACGCGAGCATCCGGCCGCAATTGGCGAATCAAGCTGACCATCCCTCTAAGGTGTCTCGGTTCGTCATCCACTACCAATATTCTCAATCCCTCACCGCCCATCCGCTTCTCTGGAGCGCCCCGTAGAGAAAAAAAAGCGCCTCCACGTAAGCAGGCGCATAAATCCGTACCCTATGATAACTCTTCCCTCTTATTATATAATGCCGCGTCCGAGTATTAACAGGTCATTCCTATTGGATAGGTGGACTAATTTTAGGAGATCATCGCGCGAAAGGTCTAGTGAATATTATGTTTATGGAAATTTCCGCCCTTCACTTCCGCTATGTCATACACGATAATAAAGGCCTTATCGTCGACCTCATTAATGATTTCTCTCATTTTGCTTTCCTCAAGCCGGTTGATCACGCAGGTAATTTCTTTGAATTGCTCATTGGAATAGCCGCCGTGGACGAACGTGTAGGTCGAGCTTCGCCCCAATCGGTCACGAATCGTCTCGATCATCTCTTCCGCCTGACTCGTAATGATTTTATACGTTTTGGAACCGCTGAATCCTTCTTCCACGATATGAATGACCTTGGCAGCGATAAAATAAGCAATCCCCGACAAGATAGCCCCTTGAAGCCCGAACACCGTCGAGACGACCATGAATACGAACAGGTTCAGGAATAAAATGAGGTCGCTCGTTCCGAACGGCAGCCTTCTGGACAGCAATACGGCCAGCATGTCGATTCCGTCCAGGGCACCGCCATTGCGCAGCGCCAGCCCCATGCCGAAACCGATAATGATACCGCCTACGACGGTAATCAATAGCGTATCGCCCTTAATAATCGTCGGGATATGATGCATGACCGTCGTGCCTATCGCAAGCGATGCAATACCAAGCACCGAATAAATTGCAAAGCTTCTGCCGATCTGCTTGTAACCCAAGAAAATAAAAGGAATGTTGATCAGTGCCAGCAGCAGCGCCAAGGGCAGGCCGGTCCATTGCGAGCCGACGATGCTCAGACCGGTCACGCCTCCATCCGATACGTTGTTGGGGATCAACACCGCTTCCAACCCGTAAGCTGTAATAAAACCGCCAACAATCACCGCAACGGCCTTCATGATCCTTTTTCTGATTAAAGCTTGTCTGGAAACTACTCCCACTTAAGTTCCTCTTTTCTTTGTCTCGTCAAACCGCCTTTCAATTTTACTGCGTAAAAACGTATAACTGCAAGATTTTCAAAAAAATTGTATATATAAAAAGCATGAACGGTCCGATAGACCGTCCATGCTCGAAATTTACTTAATCTACTTAATAAGCAGCCCCGCGATAATATCCAACTGCTGTTCTACTGAAATCGGATCGCTGAACAGGAATTGATTGAAATCGATGTTGTAGACGTTCCCCGCTTTCCCTGCCGGAGAATTTTGAATAAACTTGTCCACTCCCTTTAAGTCTTCCTCCGCGCCTTCATTCACAGCGAGCAATAAATGGTCGCCTATGAAATCGGAGAGCACTTCGGCGGATATCTCCCAGGTTTCTCCGTTAATGACGTCCGTCTTGACTTTCTCGTTCGGCTTCAGGCCTAGATACTTGTAAATAATGTTGCCTCCCATATTCGTGTCGCCGTAAACAAATAGGGAACCGGTACGCACGTTTAATATCGTGAAGGTTTCATCAGCCGCGATAAGCGGGCTAATCTTGTCCTTGTATTCGGCAATCTTGGTCGCGAACGCCTCATTCCACTGTCGCGCTTCCTCCTGCTTGCCGAGAATATCGCCGAACATTTCGACGTCCTTGATCGGATCGTTGTATTGCTCCACAACAATTGTCGGCGCAATCCGGCTCAGCGCTTCGTATCCGCCCTCCACGACCTCGGCGAACGGCGCCGTCGTAATAATCAGATCGGGCTCCAGCGACAGAATCTTCTCCGCATCGGGCGGTACTCCGACATCCTCAATACCGGACGTATCGCTTAACAGCGGATTATTCAGAATGTAGGTCGTGGCTCCTACCGGTTTTACCCCAATTGCCATCAGTTCTCCCAAGTGAAACAAGCTGACGACGCGCTGAGGGTTCACGGGAATTTCCGTCTGGCCCTTCAAATGCTCGTAAATACGGGTTGTTTCTGCAGCGCTGCTCGTCTCAGCGGCATCCGTCGAAGCAGGTTGGGAGGCCGGCGTCTCTGTATTGCCGCCTGCCTGGCATGCGCTCAGAAGCAAGGCTGTACATAGCAGCATCTTGGCTCCGACCGCTGGTCTTGAAAATCCAAACATCGATGTGTCCCCTTCCTCATCCCATTGACAATAAGTCTCATTCTCATTATGGGAAGCAGGCAATGGGGATACAATAGACGATTTTAACCGACGCAATGGATTATGCTGAACCTTCTGGCGATTGTCCTCCCGAAATTGAATCGGAGAGAATCCGGTATGCTTCTTGAACAAGCGGCTGAAATAATAGACGTCCGCGTAACCGACGCTGCTCGCTATTTCCTGGATACGAGCCTCCGATTTCAGCAGAAATTGCTTCGACTTGTGAATGCGTACATGAATCAGATATTCGATTGGCCCGATCCCGAGCTGGTTTTTGAACAAACGAGATAAGTAGCTCGCGCTGCAATTGTAGATTCCCGCCAATTCTTCGGCAGTCATCGAATCCCTGTAATGCTCTTGAATATAGTGAACCGCTTCGGTTACCAGATTCGGCCTTCCGCCTTCAGTTGCCGACTTGCGGATCTGCCGCATGACCTCGTAGACGAACGGAAGAAAGACGGACTGCGCCTGCAGCCTGTCCATCGCATTTGCTTGCTGCCATAAGCGCTGCATCGTCTGGCACTTTTCCTGCAAAGGCAGCAACGCATGAGGAGCGAATGCATAGGGCGTATGGAAGCTTTCCATGTCCTCCGGCGATTCGCAATCGGCTTTATACAATATCAAATAGCAGGTGAATTCGTCGCTTAACGGCACAAAGCCCAGTTCCGCTTCCTTGCCTCCGTGCAAAATGTAGGGCGACCGGATACGATAGACCGTTCCCGCCAGACTCACTCTCGCCTCTCCATGGGTAGTAACTACGAAAAAGCCCGTATGCGCTGCATAACGATCGGGCACGGTTCCATTGTCAGCGCGCAACTGTCGTATATCCAGCAGCCTGACGGCGGCTCGACTCCACCGTTCAACGTGGGCCTCCCACTCCATACTCCCTCCCCTTCCTGCAGCCGATCAACTCCGGGAAAGATTCAGACGGCTGTTACTGCCGCTGCTTGATGAGGACCGGAATTATCCAAGGGGATCAGGGCCAAATCTACCTCAAGAGCCATAGCTACCCTGATAATTGTATCAATACGCGGGGCAGTTGTATCACTTTCAAATCTGGAAATTGCAGATTGTTTCATTCCTGCTCTTTTGGCCAATTCGGCCTGTGTCCATCCCTTGCTTTCTCTTAACTTGATAAGAGTAACAACCATCTCGGCTCGTTTGCGAATAATTTCAATCTCTTTTTTACTTTCCGGGCTCATATCGTTAACCAAGTCGTCCCATGTTCTCATGAGAATCATCTCCTTGTCTTACCCTTCTTCGCTTTTTCATCAAGATTTTTAATTGGATGTTCATTCATGTATCTATCTCTTAACCGTCTAGCCTTCGCCAATTCTAATTTATCTGTTTCGTCGTCATCCTTCGTGTAATGAGACAACATGATAAAGTTATTTCCGTTCCACAAGCACATAAATATTCTTTCATCGAGAGGTCTTAACTCATACAAGTTGTCATTTTCTTTTCCCTTTAAGTCCTTGATAATCTTCGAACCAGCACGGGTGCCTTGCAAGCGAACTCGTTCAATGCAATAAACAATCTTTTCAAACATAATTCTGGCGTCCTTGTCGCCATTGTTTTTTCTAGACTCAACATCTTTGATGAAACCCCAGAAATATAACTAATTCGTAATAATCATAACATATTCGTTATATGCTTTGAAAGCAGTTATAGAAATAATAAACAGCTCGGCCGCCCACCAGATGTGCCATGCTGTTCTGCCGGGCTTCTCCGCCAAGCCCCAATCTAGGAAAGCTGCTGCAGACAGCAATGCTTATACTTCCTGCCGCTGCCGCAAGCGCACATCTCATTTCTCCCCGGTCTCTTCCCGCTATACTGAAGCGCGACTCCTTGCTGGTACAGCTGCCGGCGCAGACGATCGCCAAGCTCCGTCATTCTGTCATGGGCATATGTATAAACCTGGCGATAGCTGCGGCAGAAATAGTCCGTTGTCGATTCCGTTCTCGCCTCGTTCCACCTTCGATTGCGCGGGCAACCCCCGAAGCACAGTCCCAGCCATGGACATACTTCGCATGTATCCGGCAGCTTGGACTTCAGCTTCAGAAAGTCGCCGTACAGCGGATGGGCGACGAGATCCGCAAGCGAATCCGTCCCCGCATTGCCGAGCCTCCAATCGGGATGGATATAGAAGTCGCATGGATATGCGTCGCCGTTCCGCTCCAAAATCAATGTTTTGGAACAGGATTCGGAGTGAACGCACAGGCCGGCTTGGCGGGAGGCGTACACGCTGAGCATATTGTCGAAAAAGCGTTCCGATAAGACCGGATTGCCGTTATTGTACCAACAGTCGAACGCTTCGCAGAGAAAATCGCCATACTGCTCCGGCGTAATCTCGTATACGCCAGGCTGGTCGACCCGTTGGGAATGGAACTTCATGCAAGGGATTAACTGGACAAAACCGAACCTTTCCTGCTCATAAAACCGGAACAGCTCCCGAGCTTTTCCCACATTGCCTTGGTGTATTACAGTAAGGATGTTGAAGTCCACGCCATGACGCCGCAAGTGCGCAATCCCGGTCATGACCCTATCAAAGCTGCCTCCGCCCCGAGCATCCACCCTGCGAAGATCGTGAAGGCGAGCCGGCCCGTCCAGACTGACCCCGATCAGAAAACGATACCGCTTGAAGAACGCCGCCCAGCGATCGTTCAGCAGCGTTCCGTTCGTTTGCAGCGCATTGCTGATGACGGTATGCGGGGGAGCATGCTTAGCCTGCAAGGCAACGACCTGCTCGAAAAACTCCAGCCCCGCCAGCAGCGGCTCCCCCCCTTGCCAGGCGAACGAAGCCACACCGCTCGACAAAGCCATATACTCCTTAATGAATTTATCGAGCAGCTCGGAATTTATCTTTTCTACCTGCCGCCCAGGCTTTCCTCCACAGGTGCTATAGTAGCAATAATCGCATGCCAAATTGCAGTCCTCGGACACCGTCTTCCACATCACGCCAATATGTCCGCTTTCCTTCGCCGCGCAAGCCGTACCCATCCGCTCCCTTCCCCTTTCCCCTTATCTCCATCCTAGCGCTCAAGGAGACAAGTTGAAATGATGAAGGTCACGCGTGCTGGCCTTTTATCCGATTGTAGATTTCTGAATGGCCGGCTCGGAGTCCGCCTCCGGCGCAGTCGGAGACACAGCCTGCCGCTTGGGCCTCAAGGTGACCGCTATCGACGTCTTGCTTCCCGTGAGCTGCAGACGGAAGAACGCCAATTGCCCCTCGATGATCCGGGCATCCAGAACGCCTTCCGCGCTATCGACTTCAAATCCGTCCAGTTCGTCCCAATAGGTCAATCCGAAGGGGATCGGCTTCCAATGGCCGATTTCGTACACGATTTCGATCGCGTCAGCCCTTTTCTCATACTTCGTCACGAATACGGGCGGCACCGCTTCCGCAAAATCGTCGTTCATGTTCCACTGGCCTACGTAGTTCCGGAGCATTCGCGGCTTGTTTTCCCCTTTGAGAAAAGCCATCTGACACTCTTTGTCGTAGTAAAAGAACGTATCGGGCCACGGTCCGAGGCCGACTCCGCCCAACGTCATGGTGTATGCGTTCTGAGCGGGACGAATCTGGGGATCTCGGGTCAGCATGTAGGCGGGCGCCGTCTCCCGATTCCGCTCCAGGTACATCTTGACCGCTTGAGGCAAGGTCGTAATCGTGATCGGGAACTGACTGATGTGCTGAAAGAAGAGGTCCTGCATCCGGTCGCTTGCTTCGATATCCTCCATCGGCCATACGGCGTAGGCGTCGCTGACCTCCATCTCGTGCGCTTCCTGATGCTGCAAGAAATACACCTGCTCGTTGGACGCCGTGTTGCGCAGGTAATCCCCGAACAGCCTCTTCCAGTACTCGATCTCTTCTCCCGTGCACAATCCGGCTCGCAGCACATCGTTGGGATCCGTCGAATAGATGACAGGACTGGCCGTGTGATACGCCTGGTGTAAATCGCGGGCCGTCCACTCGCAAGCCACCAGCTTGCCGCCGTGCGGCTTCGGAACCTTGTACCGCTCTCCGTCCGCATACCAGAAGCCCCACGGAACGCCCTTATTCGTAATCCCGTCCCACCAGACCTGCTCCCAGCAATAGCCCCACATGCCCTGGAACCCGGCCTCCTCCAGCACGCCGATCACGTCTCCGTCGACGACGCCGCTTCCGGCGACCTTCGTCTCCGCCCAAGGGAACGCCTCTTGAAGCACCTTCCACTCCCGCTCCAGAAGCTCTTTGAGTTTTTCCTTCGAGTGCCCGGCGTCTCTGTAGTAGTTCGGACATTTCAAGATCACGTCATCTCCGTACGCTTCATGCCATTTCCGAATCCGCTCGCCCAGCACCTGGATCGACCCGCTGTTCACGATCCAGGTTACGGGAATATTGTATCGATGCGCCGTCGCGGCCGTCCGCTCTACGCCCTCTGTAGGCGTCCCGTTTCCCCAGGAGGTTTCGTAATGGGAGGCCATGCTTACATAGGTGTAGATCAGCCTATCCGGTTTCATTCCGCTTCCTCCATCCCTTGCGCTGAATTTCTCGACTGCAGCCGATACTCGTTCGGCGTGACGCCCTTATATTTCTTGAAAACACGCCCAAAATAGCTATTGCCGGTGAAGCCGGTATCGTGGGCGATCGCGGCGATCAATTTGTCCGTATCGCGCAGCATGCCTGCCGCCTTCTCGATTCTTACCTCGTTGATATAATCGACCAGCGACTTGGAGGTATATTTCTTGATCAGACGGCCGAGATAGACCGGGGACATGTTCAACGCGTCGGCGATGCTGTCCAGGCCCAGATCCTCATTCATGAATTGGCTGTCGATCATTTCGGTAATTCGGTTCATCAGTTCGTCGTACTTCGCATTCTTCTTCTCGTTCATCCTTCTCTCCATATGGTGGAAGAGCTCCGAAAACTTCATCTTCATGTCCTCCAGCCGTTCCAGCTCGGACAGCTCGGCGAACAGCTCATGGAAGCGGACGTCGAAGCCGAAGCCCGACGCTTTCTCCAGCGTATCCGCCACCATATGAATGGCGAAGAACAGGCGAGACATCGTCAAATGCAGATTTCGGTAGGAACTTCCCTCCGTCGAGTCCAGAATGGACAGACAGAGGTTCCGGACTTCCCCCATGTGACCCAGCATCAAGGCATCCGTCATTTGCTCTTCCTTTTGGACCGGGTACCGGTAGGTAACCGCCTCCAGTCGTTCGGTCCGCTCGGCATACAGAATCGCTCCCCAGCCGGCGAACACCCTGTAGGCTGCAGCCTCGCGACAAGCATGATATAGACTTCCGGCTTCCGACAGCCGCGTCCCCCAAGGACTGAATACGGCCGTCACGGACAGCTTAAGGTGATCGCGGACGTTCAGTTGGATCTCCCGCGCCCACGCTTCGAGATCCTGATTTCCATCATCGCGGAAGAGAACGACCAGGTGATCTTCGTTCGCATCGATCGTTTCGCACCTTGCCCGTCCCTCTATCACTTCCGCGGCTATATTCATAATGCCAAATCTGAGCAGTTCCCTATCGCGTGAGTTGTACTGCGACGCAAATGCTTTGGCGCGGTCCACCATCAACAGCAGCATCCGAACAGGCCCCTCCGGGGGCAGCTTGCATCCAAACTCCGCCAGCTTCCGCTTGACCCCGTGCGGCAACTCCGTCTCTTCCGCAGCCAGAAGCCTGCGCATCGTCTCTTGCTTGCCTTTGTAAGAATGCTCCCGGATCGCATCGCTCTGACGCAGCAGCTTCTCGGTCAGATGCTCTACGGGCCGGTTCAGCCTCCGGGAGGTCGCATAAGCAAGCGCAAGTCCCGCCAGGAATACCGCGAGCGCAACCAGAATCGTGGTTCCCCGAATCCGGCTAACCTCCTGAATCGCATCCCGATAAGGCATATACCGTACGAATTTCCATCCCAACGCCTCGGAAGAAGCATAGGTGACGAGAGAACGGGCGCCGTCCACTTCCCCGATGAAATGTCCCGATACGTCTTCCGATTGCAAGATCGTTTGGGCGAACTCCTGCCTGCGAACGTTGCTCAGCGTCTGGTCCTTGTAGACGCTGCTGACGAGCACACCGCCCGAGTCCATGATGAAGATGCCGCCCTTCTGGCTCTTATCCAACGAGGAGATCGCGTTAATCATCCAACTGTCTGTAATATTCAATACGATGGAATTCCTGCTGTCAGGGCCCATCGATTCGGTATAGATGAAGGTGTAAACGTTGTAATCCATATTGGCAAAATGAGTCGAATTCGGGATTCTGCGCGTTATCGGCTTGAAATTTTGCGAAGGCTCGAACGTCTTCAACAACTCGACGATTCCTTGGTCATGGAAGCCGGCGCTGGGAATCAGCATCTGTTGGTTCGTGTAGAACAGGTCCATTTTGCTGTTGTACAGATAGACCGAGTGGAGGAACGGCATCGACCCGATCAGGTGGAGCCGTTCCCCGATTCGCTGCATCTCCTGCGGCTCGGTTTCAGATAAATAGAAAACACGGGTGATTTCTTTGTCGAGAAGAATTTGGGAGACCGCCATCTTGACGTTCTCGAGCATACTGTCGGCCGTCGTACTGATCTGGGACAGCGATTCCTCGCCGCGTTCGAAAATATTATGTTTTTCGATGTCCACGAACTGCACATACAGGATGTACGAGACCGTCAATATCACCAGCGATACGAGCGTGGAGAAATAAAGGAGCAAGCTTGAAAAAAAGTGTTTCTCCGGCACCCATTTCAACATCGCCCATCATCCCTCCGGCTCGATTGTCCCTCGATTGGAGGCTGCCGTTCTCCCGAATGGCAAGCCTCTCCATCGATTGTTGGCGCTTACTTTTTGTTCTCCGTTTTCCACTCGCCATACTGCTTGTTGATTTCTTGAAGCACCTTGTCAATTCCTGCCGCCTTCAGCTTATCCTTGAATTTCGGCAGGTTCTCGTCCGGATTGACCGAACCGGTCTCCAGCGTCGGCCGGAACTCGTTCTCCACGTTTTTGATCGCGGCGATCTCGGTTTTGAGCTCGGAGCTGTCGAAGTTGAAGCCCAGGTTGGGTACGGCCTCGGATTCGCCGTTGAATACTTTGAATTGCTCCCAGATATCGTCCGGCTCTCCCGGCACGAGATACGTCAAGTACTGGTTCCCGTAAGCCCAAGTCGTTCCGGGATTATAACCGGATTTCGCGCCGTTATCCGTACCCGGGGGAAACTCGATCCGCTTGTCGTCTTTCTTGATGTAGTGCTTGCCCTCAATGCCGCGGCCAACCAGATTGATCAGTTCTTCGTCGTGGTACATCATGTTGTAGAACATCAGGACGCGGTCCGGATCTTTGGAGGTGGTCGGGATGCCCATCATCGAGCCGACCAGATCGTTGGTCGTCGTGATCGGCTTGCCGAAATGGTGATAGATGAACGGCACCCCATACTGGTTCGACACCTGGACATCCACATAGGGCTTCAACTGCGCAAAGGCGAAGGCGCTCTTGGCATAGTCGTCTTTGGTAATCTTCATGACCGCCGAGTCCTTCCGAAGATAGCCGGCCTGGAAATAACGGTGGAGCGTCTGCAGCGAAGCGATGTACTCCGGCTCGTCCGCCACCAACGTGTATTCGCTTCCATCTTTCTTCAGCACGATCGATTGCACCGGGGATACGTTCCAGAGATGACGGTTAACGACATACGGAATTCTTCCGCCTCCCGAAGCCAGAATCGGCGTAATCGTCGGTTCGTTTTCCTTCAAGATTCGAAGAGCCGGCTCCATATCCTCCAGACTATTGATGCTCGTGATGTCGATGTTGTATTTCTCCATCAGGCCTTGATTCGCGATGAAGCCCAGCCAAGCGCCCTTCTCCTTATACGCGGCCAACGTATAGACTTTCCCCTTGATCGTGCTGGCCTGCAGGAATCCTTCCGACAGAAGCGTCTTGGCCTCGGGAGCCAACTCGTCGAGCTTATCGGTCAGATCGACCAGCCCGCCTTTGGCGATCAAGTTGCTGTAGTTCATATTCCCGTTGGAGGTGAACATGAGGTCCACCTTTTCCCCCGTAGCGAGCAGCGCCGTCATCTTGGAATCGTAATCGCCGAACGGGATGATGTGCATCTTCACCGTCGCATTGATGCGCGGCTGTACGATTTTGTTGATTTCCGCCTCGACCAGCTCATTGTCGGGCTGCGGCGACGTGCCGATGATGTACCAGTCGATGACGTACGGGTCCAGCTTCTGAACCTCCTTGCCGGTTGGTTCCGTCGTCGTGCCAGTCGTTGAACCGCTCCCCGACGTCTCCTTGCCCGACGTGCTGCAGCCGGACAGAGCCAACGACAATCCCATAATCGTCGTCATGCCCAGCGCAGTCCATTTTTTGACCATTCCCATTTGCGATAACCTCCTGAAAATTTTCTATATACTAACCAGTATAACTGGGGTTAGCCTTTAACAGCGCCTACCGTCAACCCCTGCACGAAGTATTTTTGGAAAAACGGATAAGCGAGCACGATCGGTCCGATACCGACGACCGCAAGCGCCATCCGAAACGTTAAGGCAGGGGGCGACAGCTGCATAATCGAGCCGTAATTCTGACCGCTGGCGTTGGACAGATAATCCGCGAAGCTCAGCGCCTTGTACATCAAATACTGCATGTTGAGCAGCTTATCGTTCGTGATCAGCATGAGCGGCAGCCACCAATCGTTCCAGAACACGATTGCGCTGAACAGTCCGATCGTCGCGAGCCCCGGGAGAGACAGCGGCAGTACGATCGTCAAGAATGTGCGAAATTCGCCTGCGCCGTCGATCTTGGCCGATTCGAGTACCGGGTCCGGGATCGTCGTCTGGAAATACGTTTTCATGATCATCACGTACCATCCGTTGAACAGATGGGGAACGATAAGCGCCCAGATGTTGTTCTTGAGATGCAGCACTTGCGTCGTCACCAGATACCAGGGTACGAGTCCACCGTTAAAAAGCAGCGTGAATACGACGAGGAACAAGAAGAGCTTCCGGTAGGAGAAGTCCTTCCTCGTCAGCGGGTAGGCGAACGTCGAGATGACCGCCAGGCTGAGTATCGTTCCCACTACGGTGGTAAAGATCGTGACCGCATAGGCGTTCAAGATCGTGCGGCCCTCCTGCCACAGATAGCGATAAGCGTCCAGCGACAGCTTCTCGGGCAGGAACCGGTATCCGTTCGCGGCTATCGTCTGTTCGTCCGAGAAGGAAACGGCGATGACCAGCAGAAGCGGCACGACGCACGACAAGCCGATGACGATGAAGATCGCGTGAATGGCGGTATTCGCCGTCTGCGATATGGCATTGCCTCTGTATGAGACTTTCATGAGGTTCCTCCTAGAAGATCGCTTTCTCCGAATCGATTCTCTTGACAATCCAGTTGGACAACACTACGAGTATGAATCCGACAAAAGCCTGAAAGGTGCTGGCCGCCGAGGACATCCCGATATCGCCGCTATTGATCAGCGCACGGTAGACGAACGTATCTATGACATTCGTGACGTCGAAGATCGCGCCCGAATTCATCGGTACTTGATAGAACAAGCCAAAGTCGGCAAAAAACATGCGTCCGATGCCGAGAAGCACCAATAGCGTAATGACCGTCGACAGGGAAGGAATCGTAATATATCGGATCTGCTGCCATTTGCTCGCACCGTCCAGCGCCGCCGCTTCATAATAATCGTTGTCGATGCCGATAATCGCCGCGAGATAAATAATGCAGTTGTAACCCGCGTACTTCCATACATTGGCGAACACAAGAATATAGGGCCAGTAGACGCTTCTGTTGTACCAATCGACTCCCTCACGACCCAGCGGTTCGAACACCAGCTGATTCAGAATCCCTTTGTCGGCGCTGAGGAATCCGAAAAATAAATAGCTCACCGCGATCCAGGAGAGAAAATACGGCAGTAAAATCGTGGTCTGATAAATCTTCGCCATCCGGCGGTTTCGAAGCTCGTTAAACGCCACGGCCAGGAAGACGGAAATCGCCGTCCCCAGAAAAATGAACACCAGATTGTAGAGGATCGTGTTGCGCGTAATAATGAAAGCATCCGGCGTATTCAGAAAAAACTCGAAGTTATCGAAACCGATCCAAGGGCTGTTCGCGAAGTTCCGGAAGAAGCTGCCGCCCGACAAGCTGTAATTCTTAAAGGCGATCAGGATCCCGCCGATTGGCAAATAATGAAGGGCCAACAGCAGCGCCAGGCCCGGAAGCGTCATCACCAATAGTGCGCCGTTCTTGTATAATCGGGCTAACCTCGTCAATGTCTCCACCTCCTTATTGTCTGAGCGCTTAGCTCCGAATGGACTCAACTTACCATCGCCCGGCGAGCATCGTAAATCGCAAATTCGCTCACAAATGCGCACTTTTCCGAAGCTTTCCCTTCTCACTTTTTGCACCGGTTCGAACTAATCCGACTATCGGAGCAAAAAAAAGAACAGCCCGAACGATTCGGCTGCTCTTAACGCGTATATGTCTATGGTTTGATCCCTTACTTCACTCTAAACGTCTTATGCGCGTAATTGCGAACGGCTGCGATCGCAACCGCAAAATAAACAATCACAATCGCTATGACGACGCTCGTGAAGACGGCCGGCGGAATCGGAAAGAAGACTGCGAACCCGCAGGCAGCCGACACAGCCATAGCCACGACGAAGTAAAGTGGATTTTTCACGTTCAAATCCGTGGAATACGGCTGAAAAATGTAATAGAGAAACAGGTGATGGAGAGTAAAGAAGACAGCAATCGCAGCGATACTGAGCCACAACAGCACGGCATCCCACTGCAGAATATTCCCGCCCGCCGCGAAGGTCGCCAACGTCAGCGCGCCGCCTAGCGCTCCTGCAATCCACAAATTCTGGCCGATCATCTTGCGCAGCCGAATCAAGAAATGCTCGTAAGCCGCGCTTCGATAGAAGCTGTATCGGGTCAAGCTGATATCGCAATGGTAGAACATCGCCTTGCACGTCGTTTCGCCTACGGTCAAGAAACTCAACGCGATGGGCAAGAAAGAGAACAGCATCTTCAGCTCCAACTGCAGGAACTCCGGCTGTATACGCCCCATGACGAACATCGCGATCGATCCGCCGATTCCGGCAGCAGCAATAATGGCGAGTCGCTTGCGGAACGGACGGCTGACCAAGCTGCGGTGCCTTGTGAAGAAAATCTCGTTCAAATAGGCGTAGCCCTCTCTGTTGTTAACGGGCTCCTGCCGCAGGGCTTCCTCGGAATAATCGCTTTCCTTGGCTTGAACACTCGTCTTTTGGGCATCCGCAACCATACCTCTAACGTTCAAGTAAGGATCATCCCGCTTGGTTGCGACATCCACGGCCTCGCGGAAATGACGATATCTTGCAAGCTGAACGGCCGCCCACGCTCCCAACGCAGCGATCAGCAGCTGTACTCCCCAATGCATAAGAGCCGGACCGACTGTCGGGAACTTCTCCAAGAAGAGCGGCAAATACGCAGCGATATAGCCTGCACCGATGACGAGCCATACCGCGGCCAACTGCTTGACCAGCACGATCCCCGTCTTCTCGAACAGCTTAAGATGAATATATTCGCACAGCACTCTCCACGCCGCCACGGAAACCGCAAGCATTACCGCCTGCAGCACCGTGCCTTCCAGGAGCAGCACGAATACGAGCAGGGCCGGGATGTAGCCGACCAGAAACACGATGTAGCGGTAGGATAAGGCGGCATGCATATACAGCTGAGGCGACATTCGCATCAGTCTCACCGCTACATACTTTTCCCGCTTCGGCTCTAGCACATTGGCGCTGCTGACTCCCGCGACTAGAAAGCTGATGATCGCGAAGATATGTATGAACAACTGGAGCGGCTCATGGGCGGGCGACATTTCGTTCACAGCCGTCACCGGCAAATAGACAAGAACATAGAGGTAGAGCAGCTTGGACACAGGGCTCCAGAGCAGCAGCACGGCAAAAACGAGGGCCGAGACCGAGCGCTTCAGATCCGTTCTCGCATAAACCGTGCTCTTGATTGCCTTGCCGACCAGCGGCAGCTTCTGGAGATAATAGAAAAACAAATTGATGGCCGAAGACGTCCGAATCGCCAACAGCGTACTAAGTATCCTCAGCATGGCTCTCATCCTTCAGCAGCTCGACGATGCTCTGCTCGAACTCCGGACTGCGCAGCAGCTCGGGGGAAACCGACGACAACCGACCGCGGTTCAGAATGACCAACTCATCGCAAAGGTCGGATGCCAGCTGCAAAATATGGGTCGAGAAAATGAGGATATGGTTATGTTTCATCTCGCGGAGCAGCTTCTTCATCTCCAGCGCCACAATGACGTCGAAGGAAGTAAGCGGCTCGTCCAGAAGAATGACCGGCGGCTTCGTGATCAGGAAGAGCAGCATCTGCAGCTTGTTCTTCATGCCGTGGGAATACCCTTTAATGAGGCGATGCCGCTCTTCCTCCGCCATGCTCATCATGTCGAAATACTGGTCGATCGTTCGGTCGATCGACACATTCTGGCGGCGGTTAATATCGATGAAGAACTTCACGAATTCATAGCCGGTCAGGAACTCCGGCAGAATCGGCAGCGAGTAGACGTAACCCACGTCCTGTTCGCGCAGCTCGTGCGTCGCGCCGTCCGCCTCCAACAAAGCTTGTCCGCCGTCCACCTTCAGTTCGCCGCTTAAGCAATTGAACAGCGTCGTTTTGCCCGCTCCGTTCCGTCCCAGCAGCCCGTAGATCTTCCCTTTCTCGAATCGATGCTCCACATCCTGAAGCACCTGCTTCTCGTTGAAGCGCTTCGCGATCTTGTCCAACACGAGTTGCAATGAAATCACTCCTTTCAGTGCTAATACGATTGGGCGGTCTGTTGGTTTCTTGCATGATACAGACACGCGAATTTTCGAGTGAGTATTTTCAGGACGTTCCCGATTGAGTTATCGAAAACGCGAAACAGCTTCGGCCTATCAAGCCAGGCATATACCGGCACTTCCATGTTGGGCAACCGAGATTGCAGCTTGGATATCTGTGAATTGAAACAAAGTAATTATCTATATCCGTAGAGCTGTCTCAAAATGATTGAACTGCTTACTCTAATAACTCAGTCCTGTTGTGAAATCGAAATCTGCCGATCCTCGCACAAAGAAACTGACCTCGTTCGGTCAGAGTTTTGGATGGAATCGAACCGTGGCAGTGCAAACCCGCAATCCGACACCCGATGTTGTTGTAGCAATTCATTCTTTTCACGGATCGGACACTGATCAAGCCTGCTGCACAGATAAAATCAATGTGCTTTATCTCGGCCCTCGCACTCCAACGTACCGTTAGCGGGCTACCAAACTGGTTCAAAACTCACTTCCCAGTTTCATAACCCGAAAAACGCTTTTTTGCTACACTGTTACATCCACTTTTTATACCTATCTAACACCTTCATCGCCCAGACCGGAGGCCCCTCAACGCAATGTAGAAGTTGATCGGAAACGATCTCGGCAATGATTGTAGGTGCATCAGTATTATCGATGATAATGACTTCGTTAGCTATCCCAAGGGCCGGGCTCAAATTCTGAAGAGATTGTCCATATCTCCACCGAATGTCTGTCTCGGAGATCCAGTGTCCGCCCTGCTCTACTCTCGATGCAACCCTGTCGATATGCATCTGCACATCCATTAGTCCAATGTAATAGAGGACAATCCGATAATCTTGTTCCTTGGCCGTAAGCATATGACGAAGGGCGAAGCTGCCCGACAACGTCGTTTCGATTGCAAAGTTCATCTTAGCAACAATAAGAGAGCGAATTCGTTTCACCGCTCTTCTTCCCGCTGCCAGGTCGGCGCTCCTCGGGTTTTCCGGACACAGCTCTTTCGCAATTTTGTCGGGATCAATAACTGTCCCAACGATATCTTGCATGAGTCGGCTCAGCGTACTCTTTCCCGCTCCGTTCGTGCCGGCAAAAACCGTCATGACCGGTTTACTGCTCATGCAGAACCCGTTCGAACCGGTTGCCCGATTCGTCGATCAATATTTCATACTTCTGTCCGTCCGCGGATTCGCGGATTCTTTTCTCTTCCCGGATATAATAAATAGACGCCCCTGCTTGCTTGGCTTCCATCCTCGCCCGTTCGGCAGCTCTATCTAGAATGGCTTGCAGTTCTTCTCCTCTGGGAAGCACCTGGGACACTCTCCTCTTAGACTTGATAATTCCTTGCCTTGCTTTACCTTACTTCTATATTATACGCAAAAAATTATTTAAACCGCTACTTCGCCCACTCCCCCCTCGGAGGGAACGATCATTTCTGGTCCGCGTATCGCCACCAAGCGAGCGTGACGGCAGCGCCTAACAATCCGATTGCATAAGGAATCGAGAGGCTTAAGGCATTCAGATGCATGTTTTCCTCTCCTGCAGCTCCGCTGAATAGGCTCGGAATCGCCCACGGAAAGTAGGCCGCAATCCCCAACGCACCGCTGAATTGGGCGGCAATCATCGTCAGGACGACGAAGCCTAGAGAGGAGAGATAACCTCTCCCCACGCTAGCGCTCCAGGCCACCGGCGTACTCAGTAAGATAACCATGCATGCCGTGCTCGCATAGCGAGCGAGCCCGGTCGCGACGGCTTGGCCGGTCATCCCCTCGAACCGGAACAATCCGGCGACCAGACAGGCAACGCCGAACGCCATGGCGGCCAGCAGACAGCACCATACGGCAGAGACGAACAGCTTGGCCGATACGACTCGCGCACGGGACATCGGCAGCGCCAGCAAATCCTTCACCGTACGATCGGAATATTCCCTGCCAAACAGCCAACTGAAGATGAAACCGAAACCGATTATCCCACCGATGGAAATTAAGCTACCAAGCACAATCAGATATTGCTCCCATTGCGTTCCCCCGGTTTCGTTGGCAGGAGTTCCGATGACCCCTGCCTGAACCAAGCCCATCATCGTAGGCATCATCGCCGCTGCCAATAGCGAGATCCATAGAATTCGCGAACGGCGCAGCTTCAGGCCTTCCGCCCAGATTGCGGTTCTCATGACGGCTCTCCGCCTCCTTCCCTTCCGATCGTTCTCAGAAAATAGGCTTCCAGCTCTTCCTCTTGGACTTTAAGCAGAGTCGGCGGCAAATTCGCCTGTACGAGCAGTTTGGCCACGTTATCCGGTCGAGCGATGGCGTTGTCGTCTGTCAGCCTCATCGCCCCATCGTCGCCGCTCTCCACCCGATATCCGGCTTCCTTCAGCTTGATGCGCGCCGCTTCTGTATCGCGAGCGTTCACGAGCAAGCTTTTATGGAGATCCCGCTGCAGCTCGCCGATGTCCATCTCCTTCAACAGCCGGCCCCGATGCACAATGCCGATGCGCGTGGTCAGCTTCGCCACTTCCCCGAGCAGATGGCTGGACAGGAAGATCGTGACGCCATGCCGGGCCGCCAGCTCCCGGAGCAGTTCTCGAACCTCGACGATGCCGGCCGGGTCCAAGCCGTTGGTCGGTTCGTCCAGAATCAGAATCTCGGGTTCATGGATCAGCGCTTTCGCGAGTCCCAGTCTCTGCGCATTGCCAAGAGAGAGATTCTTGGCTTTCCGATCCCGGTAAGGCACAAGCTGCAGCTTCTCCAATATCGCGTCGATGGACCGAACATTCTCGATCCTGCGCAGCCTGCGGACGAGCTCGAGATTTTCCCGCACCGTTAATTCGGGGTACGAGTACGGCGTTTCCACCATATAGCCTACCTTGGCCCACACATCGGTTCGCCCGGCCGACACTTTCTTCCCCAGCACGTAGGCCGCACCCGAGTCGGGACCGATCATCCCGAGCAGCATGCGGATCGTCGTCGTTTTGCCCGCGCCGTTTAATCCCAGAAATCCGTAAATTTCTCCCTTGCCGACGGACAAGGAAACCTCGTCTACGGCCGGGATCCGAGCTTGCCCGAACCGCTTGGACAAGCGCTCCGTTCGAATGACGTCCTTCATTGTTCTCTCCTCCTTCATTTAAAACTAACCAGTTATTTATTTTATATTAGAAAGAAGCCGCCCTTTACAGGGAGGATGGCTCCATGACGCCATGAATCACGAACTGAACCAGTTGCTCCATAATCTCCGTCTGCCTCTGCTCCGAATCCGCATTTCCAAGCAAATCGCCGAAACGGGAAAAAGATTGAAGGGTCGCAGTCGTCAGGTTCATGATCAGGACGGGAACTAACGCAGGGTCTAGATCCTTCCTGAGAATTCCGTTATTCTTGGCGGATTGCGCCAGCTCGTGCAGCTGCGTCAGATCGTCCGGACGATACGAAATCTGGTTCCACGTCTTCCATTCTTCCGCAGCTTCCCAGTAAAGAATTTTCCGATAGCGGGGATATTCCAGTAGAAATTCGTACATAGAACGCGTATTCGTCTCCAGGAACTTCTTGAACTTGGCTGCGTCAGAGACCAATCCCTCTTCGCTCATCAGACCCGCGATGATCCGGCCGGTCGCCTGTTCTCCAACCTGATCCGCACGCTTAACAACCTCCGTATACAGCCCCAGCTTGTCTCCGAAATACTGGTAGATCAGGCTCTTATTATAGCCGGAAGCTTTAGCAATCGCGTCGATCCGAGCCGCCGAGTAACCCAGCTCCGCAAAAATCTCCTCCGCCGCATCCAGAATGGTTTCCTTCGTACGTGCAGCGTCATAAGTTCGGGAGCGTGTTGGGGGATTTGCAGGCAAAGCTGTCCACCTCCACACTTTTTAACTAACTGGTTAGATTATAAGGTGTTGATTGGTTTGAGTCAACGTACTGCTCTAACATGAATTCGTCGATCAGAATGCCGGTCTAGGCTTATGCTCTTCGCTTCTTCCCCGGGTTCCATCTTCCCCATCTACTGAGCTTGTCCTCTAGGAGCGCTCCGTGCCAGTAGTCGACTCGGAATTTATCGGCTTCTTTTCTTGCCTCAGCAGTTAAATCCGAAGCCGTTATGAGCAGGGATAATATGCAATCATGGTTTCTTTTAGCCGTACTTAGTTCGCGAATAACACTGGTGCCTACATTGTTTCGGTCCGAATAGCATTTCGCTTGCACAGCCGTTTTCTCGCCTCTTCGGTCGATGATGACCAGATCAACGCCTCCATCCTTCCCTCCGACGCCGACCTCATGTACGACATATCCATTATCGCGAAAATATAAAGCAAGAAGACGCTCGAACTCGGCCCAGCCCAATTGGTTCAACGGAAGCGAGAGAATGACTTCATCAGGACGACAAGAGTTTGACTTTCTTAGATTGGAATTCCCGTTCGAATTTGAGACGCTTTTATGGGCAGCAGGCCTACGCTTTCTCTTCCGCTGTTTTTTCGCAGGTTGCAGCATACCTACTACGACTGTAAGTACGATTATGCCGATTAAGAACCATTTAAAGGCGGGAGGAATCGGAAATTCCAACCCTTCAAATGAGAGGGCCTCGAGTTTCATGTGTTGTCTCCCCCGGTTTTAGTTTTTCGATAAAAGGGACATCAGCAGGAGCCCATTCGAATTTATCTAACTCCACCATCTCCACCCATCGATAGTCATCGTGATCTACTAATCGAATGTCGCCTTGGATGTACCTGGCCTTGTATGCGATTAATCGAATTTGGACGGTACCGTAGTCGTGTTCGTTCACTCCGAATCGCTCGTACGGCTCGATCCGAATGTTCATCTCTTCTTTCAGCTCTCGGATCAAGCACGCCTCAGGCGACTCGCCTGGCTCCAGCTTCCCTCCGGGGAACTCCCATAAGCCTTCCTGGGACTTTCCCTTCTTGCGCCGAGCAATCAAGATCTGACCTTGTAAGTTCTCAATAATAGCCGCGGCCACTTCAATCATGTTGTTCACCCTCTAAGCTTAACCCGCTTAATTGTTTGGCTCTGTCCAAGTGATAGTCGTCCCATGAGACTCTGACTTTCCCCCTCCGACGCTTTTCTCTCCATTCACGAAGCTCATCATCCGAATCCAGCCGTAACTCCGCGATTTCTTCGGCCCGGTTAAAGATGTGCTCCGATGTGAGTAAGACATTTTTAATCCCATGCCCGCCGGGCATGATTGGCTTACTTCTGGGCAACCACTCCTCTACGTCGAACTTGACGTAAAGCTCGGTTGTCGCTTTTCTACGGGACGGAATTTCAACGATCTGATCCCGAGGAAGGACGCTCCACGCTTTAATTCGGCCATACAAATAGACTCCTGCATTCTGTCGTCCGAATTTATCAATCGATTGGTAAATCGCCACAACCTTCAGCTTCGCCAGATCCGCATGGTTCACAAATTGACGCAGGGGCACATGATAGAAGCGATGCTCTCTCAGCTCGCTCAATTGGTCATTGTGGCTTAATGAGCCAACGAGAACCGTCTTCCCTGCCAATTGCTCGGTATAATAATCCTTCGATCCGCTCGGTTGAGTGGCGCGTTCGAACGCCTTCTCCGGACTATCCAGGATCAGATCGTCCAGAAACTTCTCGACAAGCGATGTCGAACTTGGCAAGAAGGGCAGTGCCCCAACGTTCACGAGCTCTATACTCCGATAAAAAGGGTGCTCCCGATACTCTTCCTCGTTCGAGTAAGGGAAAAGGACATAAGCCCCGAACATGGTCCGTTCAAATTGCCGGCGATCGCCGCTCGATTCATATACTATGGCGTCCCTATAACGATGCATCGTGTTGATGTCTTCTTCTTGCGGACCCGGAGTGCCGTAATCCCTCTTATAGGGTGTCCCTTCGTAAGCCGGATTTATCTTGTACTTTGCATCGAAAATATATTTGTATTCCAAGCGGGAATCCTGCTTCTTGAGCGTAAGAACGTTGTCTGGTCGCTGGGACACCGTCTGGCTACGATCTCCGGAGGGCAGAGCGTTGTAGAATAACGTAAACACTTCGCCGTTACTCGGATTCCGATAAACCATTCGCGCGCTCTGCGTCCGATCCAACGTTACGAAGAGCCCTCCTCGGTTTAGCTTGATCGCGTTCTGCTTCACAAGCTCGTATTTATGGCTGAGCAGATCGTGGATTTTCAAGAAGCACCAATATTCGTAAAGCTGGGCCACATCCTTTAGCGACAGCTTAAACAAGTCGTTTTGGATGGACAGGCCCTTCATAAGAATCAGATAGCTTCGATACACTTCTCGGTAGCCGGGAGCCATTTGCAAGACGAGCGAGATCGTGAGTTGACTCATATCCCCTACTTGCAGGAAATCAAACTTCAGCAACCGCTGCAATTCTGCCTGCATCCGGTTTAATTTGGCTTGCAGAACTGGGTCTGTTGCTCGGTCCTTCTTGCTGAGAAACTGTCTCATGCTTTTAAGACGTTGCTGAATTCGCAGAAGCACCCAACGAACGAACCGATTTTCCGGCGTATCGTAGTCTACTTGTCTCTTCGTTTCCAGCACATGCGTTGGCACGTAACCTTTATTTTGTATACGGAATAGACCCTGTCCCTCGGTCGGGGCAAGCATATGCGGATGCTTCGAAAGAAAAGCAATATTCGAGCGTCCGGCTTTCTTTACCCGCGACGAATCGACTACGCGATTCTCTACACGTAGACGATGATGTGGAGCTTGTTCAATCCGCTCGATGTGATGAACGAGTTGTTGGAATTGAGTTTGTAAAATTACGAAAAATTCGGTCAGACTTTGGTTGGACGTTTCTTTTAATCCCGTTAAATTGTAAGTCTTACGCAGAAAATCGAACGACAGGTTATAGATCTGTTCGTTCACGTCGCGCAAGATCGCTTCGTAATCCTTCCTATAGTCCATTTTCGAAGGGAAAATCTCCAACTCCAGCCGAAAGACCGGTTCCCCATGTAGCCTGAGCTCCAATTCGGTATATCCAACCTCGCTTTGAAAATTCAGCAGTCCCGTTAACAGTCTCTTCCCCTTGGGTAGGACCGCATCCCTCAGAGAAATATGGTCGTGATAGAAGGTTAACGGGATATCCGCCTCCAACTCAATGACCAGCTCATACGTTTGCGATTCGTAGAACAGCGGCGAACAAGTTTCCCCTGGTTCCCAACTAGTAAGCCGTCCGGCTTCAGGTGAGAACCGTTCAATAGCATGGATCTCCAGATCCGATGTCAGAGATTGCGGCAGCAACCGCGCCTCTATCCAAGTAGACTCTTGCCGATGAAGCTGCAAAGTCTCTACAGTCGGGTGATAAGGTTTCCCTTGCAAATAAAGCTGAAACCAGTTCGATTTGATGCGAAGCAGCTCGACAGTTCGATTAGGAGAGCCAGTAAGAGGTGAAGCCATCCTCGTCCAACCTCCGTAGCATGTATACGATTTTTTGCGCGCTGTGCGGATACTTAGCCGACTCGATCGTTTTGGTCACGTTGTTCCATAATTCGGAGGCGTCGTCTTCCAGCTCGCTTTTCGAAAGCCTCTTATTCAGTACAATCTCCAGCATCTGAAGCAGAACTCGTTTCACCGAGCGATTACTTCCTTGAATCCGAGGCAAAATTTTCTGCAGCAGTTGGAAGTCGAACGCTTCATCGTTAGTAAGCAATCCGGCTTGTTCGTTATAGATCAGGTAGAAGCAAACGGCATCCCGAATACGAAAACCGACGTGAGAATGAATGGGTTCGAGAATGCCGTTGATTCGGACCAATTCATTCGTTGTTTTTTCGATAGTAGGGATCGCTCCCCCTTGATAGACATCGACTAATTGCAGGTAATTTGAACGCAAGAAGTCGTTCGGGGCTGGTATAACCTTAGCTTCTTCCGTGCTTAACGAGGGGTACTCGTCCAATTTAATCTCGTTAAACTCTATCGTATTGGCACGATCCAGCACCTTTTTGCTGAACGGATGCGTGGTCTCGTCCATGTTGACGGTTCCGATCAAATATACATTGTCCGGAATATGGAGCCCACCATATTTGGAGCGATCCACCTCATTGGCGAGTGCGGAAGGACGAATCAACTCATCCGTAACAATTCGATTGCCTCTCGGTTTTTGGGTCTCCAGGATGCTTAAGATATCGCTAAAATAATGCTCGACCCGCGCCAGATTCATCTCGTCCAGACAGATGAAATGAGGCTTGTCTCGATTGGCTGGTTCGGATGCCTTCAATAGCACATCAGTAAGTGGCCCCGGACGAAAACGATCGCTGAGATCCTTGTAACCGATCAAGTCTGACGGGTCACTCCAGTCGGGCCTTACCGGGATTAAGGTGTATTGTCCGTTCTCGCTGGTAGCTCCGATCGCCTCGGCGAAGAGCTGAACGAGCTTGGTTTTCCCGGTACCGGATACTCCTGCCAGAATGACGAAGGGTTTTGTTTTTAGGGAGAGATAGAAGTTATTAACCAAGCGATCCGGGAAAGAAAAGCCTCTTTGACGGATATAGGCTTTTATTGCGGTCAGTCGTTCGCTTGTGCTTAGATTAGGCATGGGTGATTGAGCTTCAGCCACACTGGATTGCTCCTGACCGTCTTTGGATTGAAGTACCTTATGCACATATTGCTTGTAGTTATCGACCAAATTCTCTAAATCTGCTGAAAGCTGTTCCTCGGTTGGGAGGTTGTCCCGGTCGTACTTGTAGTACGCGACAGTTGACACTTGATAGTCGCGTCCTAACCCGCCCGAAGTGAGGTGGATTTCCTCGTCCTTTTGGAGACCTTCCAAAGGAATCATTGAATGAATTTCTTGAGCTTTGTTGCGCAAATACTTATACGCTTCGGCTTTGCCGTTTTTATTAGGTTCCGTGACACCTTGTGCTAAAGTCAAATAAACCGCACTCATATCCTCGGCAAACAAGTACACAATATACTCGCCACTTTGCGTTGATTCTGTTATTCGACGATCCATTATTGCGATCCACGGAACTTTTGCCCAGACTCCCATCCCTACCGAAGCCTGAACCTTTAAGTTAGGATCTTCATTAACAAATGGATATTCCCGAATGCCAACGGGAACTTGTTGCCGCACATATACTCCGAGGGAGTTGTTCTTGAACGGTTCCCGCTTTGCTTCAGGATACTTAGTCAAAACGTTCCCAAGAGCGCCTCTTATCGTGAAATCTGAGATCTGTCGCTTATAGAATTGCTCTATTTCTTGTACGGCATGATCATACAATTCAATTAATATATCCTGATGCCACGTATTATAAAGACGCTCTTTAAATCCAATAGTTTGTTGTTGGGGATTCACGTCCAAAATGCTATTCAAAGCCGAAATCGGCGAATAAATGATTTCCGTGATTAGCGTCATCGTAACCTCGGCCCACCGAGGAATATTACTTGGAGGCGCATCAACTGGTTCCTGACGTCTTTCTCTTTCTTGAAGAAACGCCAAAAACCGAGCTTTTACGTTCGCTAACGAAACCTCGCGCTGATTCGTTTGACTCATTTCCTGTAAAAGTGCAATGATGAGAACCATCTTATACGTCTTCTGCTTATGAGTGAAAACACCGGACAACTCGGCTGGTAAGCTCATGAAGAAACCACCTTGTCTGGAAGATGTAGGATTGGACAATTTACCTACAATTTCGACAAGGTGGGATGGGGTTCCTGCATTTGGTAACCGAGCCTCTTAAAGTTCTAGCATTCTCATAACCTCAGGTAGTTGTTCTGGTATTTCCTTACACTGGCGATCCATTTGTGAAGTGATGATTAGGAGGTTGAGATAGTAGCTTGAAAGTTTAATCTACTTCTTCCTATCTGTCTCATTTCCCTAAGAACAAACTGAGGATAAAAATAATGAGACCAAACATTTGTTCCCTCGTATTATGTAAGAAACTTACTCGAATATGGAGGAACGAATTATGAGCGGAACCACTACGACGCCCCCCCACCCAAATCCTAACAGGCTTAACTTCGCAGAGAGGACTGGAAGGTTAGTCCTAATAATCACCGTACTGGGCATTCTAGGAGTAGGCTATTCTAAAGCATTTCTATTTGCTTTTAATAATCTTGCTGACAAGATCTATATGCCCTATATTATCAGCCATGAGCACATTATTGCTGCTTGTATGTTATCAACTGCCTTATTAGTTTTAGTACATGCAATTTGGTATTGCTATTGCGAATTCTCTGCTCTCAATTACACAAATAGAGATGATAGTGATAGCGAAGCTATTAGAAATATAAGCAAAGCAGACATTGCCTATGGCACAGTATTCAAAGCATCTCCTTTATATTTTACTCTTTCAACAATTGCTATTCTGCTATTCTCTATTGTTTTTGGAATAATTGCCGGGAATATTTTAGTTATTTATGCACTTCCAATATTAGTAGCCATATTCTTTGTTTTCTTGTTTTTCAAAAAGTTTAGACAAGAAGTATTGAAGGGACTTCTCCTTCTTAAAAGATATATTGTTAGTAATTGGGGGAATCTTACCTTATGGGGAAGCATAACCCTCGCTATCCTCATGTATTTAGTTATTGCCATGAGTGTTGTTCATAATTTAGTATTCACTGCAAAGTTTTCGAATGAGAATTCTGCACCAATATTGCTAAACTTTGAGAACACTGTTCCCGAAAAAGTAACGGTAAAATTCTACTCTGTGGATAAAGAAAACAATGAACAATTGACAAAAGAAATAACTATAACCGAATCGCAGTTCAAACGATCATTTATAGAAGTAACTGAAAAACCTATATCAACTGAAAAGAGGTCGTTTATAACCTTATTGGACAATGAAATGCGAAAAGGGGCAGAAGCATACGTATCCAGAAAAAGCCATTATAATTATAGTTATGATATCAACGCCCGTGATAACCTAAGACAAGGGAAAAACTTTATAGTTATTCAGTTTAATACGGGCACTTTTAATAATGAAGAATACTACAAAATTGTAAACCAAATCGATTTGTATAATAATGGAACACTTGTGATTAATACAACTCAGTTTCAGGAAAAACTAAAAAGATAGTAACTAATGATTTGATAACTGTGAAATTATAAAGAGAACATTCCGAACCTCTTTTTAAACTCGACACGGCACACGCCTACTTGATACTTTACAACTACTTTCGCTAAAGTCTTGTTACAGATGAAGCAATATGCAGTGTGAAACTAACATGAGCCTGACCTCTTAATAATGGAGGTGGGCTCATGTTAGCTCCCAATACTAATCACTATTGAAGTTTACGAAATTAAGCAATAACCACAACCTCATACGGTTATGGTGTGGAGCGAGGGGGAGTCACTCCCCTGTCCGAAGATAACATCACAAATGCTTTTACCGGTATAGTGACTGATTTGATGTCATCCTAGAGCAGTTGGTTACCCAAAATCTTATTTCTTTGAATTACAATATTCTTTATCCACACGTAGCTGTTGTTTCAGAATCCGATTAAATAATCCTTTACCAATTCCCCTATACCTTTTTGATGCCGTTGATCGTAGAACTTCCCCGTCAGGCAAAGTCTTTTGGTATATTTATCTCTGCCTGTTTGCCGTACTATACCAATCATCTCGTCTAAGAACGGTTTCTAGATCACCCTAACTAGGCATGAACCATCCTCGCTACCGACTCTACATCATCTTCTATTAGGACACGTAGAATATAAGGAGCATGTTTATGTCGGTTGGGCGTATTGTAGAATTGTGCATAATTATTCTCGCAGTCTAGTGCATATTCAACTAAATGACGTGCCAATTAATGTCTAGGCTGATTATTTCACGGCGGTTTCTTGTGTTGCAATTTCTTCTGAACCCTTGGGTATCTGACTTCATTGAATTGAACTGGCTGCAAAGTTGACTCGACGATGACAACCTTAGCGGTAGAATCAGATGTCGTGCTCGGTTTGCTTCGTAAACCTGCGCGCGGAACGAACCCCCATGTCCTCCTTCGGAATCGGGGGAGATCGACGCCTCCTCGGCTTACGCCACCATAGCAATCCCATGAATTCAAGGCTATATCCTTATCACTTACCGGTACTTCGTCGGATGATCAAAGTCGTTATCGTAACGGCAGACATAGTGATTCCAATTGCTATATATAGGATTGTTATTCCGGAAACCGATTGACTTCCGACAATCGGGAGCAGCCATGACAGCTTGCCTGCATTGGCGGCGGGCTGCAAAATTCGGTCGACAAGCGGACCCAGAGCTATAAATGACAACACGGCAGAAGCCACATTAACCTGATACAGGAATGCGAACACTCTCCCTTGTAATGCAGCAGGTACAACCGATTGGAAGTAGGAGTTCAACAGTGCGCCGCCCGCCGGCAGCGGCAGCATTAGCAGAAATAACGCCGCTCCAAGCCATATCGGGTCCTCCGCTATTCCGAATACGATAAACATTAACCCCGTTAGGGTATACCCCGCCATTACAACCTTAATGCGATCCCGGAAACGGCCAATCAGCGCTACAATAAGAGCCCCTGTTAATGCGCCTACATTCATGCATATGAAGACAAAAGGCATTCCCCATCCCATTTCCCCCGCTGCCCCCGACACATAGGGAACAACCATTTCCAGCGTACCATTTAAAAGGAAGTTGATCACTCCAATATAGACGGCTAACCCGATCAATCGATGCTTTACCATGAACGTCACCCCGCCGAAAATATCGCGAAGCGTTATTGTTGATTGATTCATGTTAAGCTCCTTCTTCTCCTCATCCGGCAGCCGAACCGACAACAAGAAGATCGCCGATGCCAAGAAAGTAATCCCGTCCATAATGACAATGCCTGTTATTCCTAAAGGCTCATAGAGCAGGCTTACGAATACCGGAGCAATTATTCCCGCAAGAGGAAACAGCATCTCTCTTATTCCGTTTACCCTGTCCCGCTCCCGCTCGCTCGTCAGCATGGCGGTTACCGTGTGCGATGCAGGACCTTGGAACATCATGCATATTCCTTGCAAGAAGACGACTGTATATAACAGCGGCAGATTAAAAAAACCAAACCATAAGCTAATCATTAGCAATGCGCTCCCGAGCGCTTGCCCGGCATCGCTTAGTAATAAAACAATACGCTTCGGCAGTCGATCTACCCACATTCCTGCAAGACTTCCGGCGAGCATTGCCGGAAGTTCGTTAAACAATGCAATCCACAGGATTGGTGTTGTTTGATGCGTTGAATGAAAGATCCAAATACCGAACGACATAGAAGTCATTCGAGTGCCGAGCATCGATAAGCCTTCCATTGTCATGAGCCAGTATAGAAGACGATGGCCGTTCTTATTCCTATCGTTCACAGAGAACCCTCCGAATAAAAAGGTAAAAAACTGCAAACACATGCAACTCCTCAACCAGCGTCGTATAGTTCCGGAGAACACAACCAAAGAAACCTGCCTTTACCGGACAAGCTTTCTTATGTCGTTCACCGAACTCTATTCGATTTGCGCAACTGCTTAGTTGAGGGCGAGGAGCAGCATTCTGCAGATTCCCCTTTTTATCCAAATTGTTCCTTCCCATTAGAATACAACTAAGGATGGAAGATGTAAATAAAGCTCAGGCGGTCTTTTTGATGTTACTCCAATAGGAACGAGAGGAGAAAGGAAACCTCGCAGGTGTCTTTTCTCCTCCTTGTGGGGGAGACAAACTTACTCTGACGATTGCCGCTGGCCGAATCGCCGCTTTATCAGCTCTAGTTTTACATGTATAATTGTAATAACAGTTGAATAAAATAATAAGGAGGGAAAATCGATGGGTAAGGTGACTGAGATGGAACGGAGAGTAACTAAGTTCGGCAACAGCCTTGGCATTACGATGACTGAGGCGTTGAAACAAATTGGACTTGAAGTTGGCGATACTGTATCTATCGACGTTAAAGAAGATAATGGCGAAATCATCATTCGCAAAGCTCGCAAAGTTCAGTTACCATCAGGAATTAGCCCCGATTTCCTTGATGCATTGTCTCAAGTCATGGACGATTACGATGACACGTTAAAGAACTTGAAGGATCGTTAACATGGCCATTCGCTACTTATCCGTTCAAGAAGTTATAGCAATTAATGTGGCTGTCATTCAAAAATATAGCCCTGGCGAACAAATAGGGGTCAAGAACATCAGCTTACTTGAATCAGCCGTTTTTCGCCCGCAATCCTCGGCCTTTGGAAATGACGCCTATCCCACTCTATTCGATAAGGCCGCTGCTCTTTTCGAGTCAATCGGGCAGAATCATCCCTTCCACAACGCAAACAAACGCACTGCCTTTACAGCTCTCGTCATTTTCATTCGATACAATGGCTACCATTTTGTCATGAACCCCAAATATGCCGAGGATCTGACTGTTGACATGGTAAACCATAGTTATACCTTCGAGCAACTTTCTGATATTATACGTGAACATAGTAAAAAGCCTACTGCATGAGATCGGTTTTTGATGGTGAGACGTGGAAGAGTATTCCATTCCTGATCCAGCTTACTGATGGCGATCATTCGACGGGGCAAATCTTTCTCTGGCTCCCCAGACGAAACCGACTATTTCATGGCGGTTTCTTGTGTCGCGTTTTTTCTGGACCCTCGGGGGTATCTGACTTCATTGATTGAACTTGCTGACGATGTTGATTCGCGGATGACAACCTTAGAGGTAGAATCAGATGCCGTGCTCGATTTGCTTCGCAAACCTGCGCGCGGAACGAACCCCAATGTCCTCCTTCGGAAGCGGGGGCGATCGACGCCCCTTCGGCTTATGCCACCATAGCAAAAAAACTCTGACCTCGTGCGGTCAGAGTTTTTATGGTGGAGCCGAGGGGAGTCGAACCCCTGTCCGAAGACAACGCCACGAATGCTTCTACGGGTGTAGTGACAGATTTGATGTCACCCTGGGGACTCCCTGTCACCGGATTCCCTTCGGGTCAGCCTGATTGTCTTCTTCAGCCAGCCCCAGGCGGAGACTAGACAGCGTATCCCACTAAAGTTGAGCCCTTAGCCCGCCACATGGGCGATGGAGAGTAAGAGCCTGGTGACCGTTATTAGGCGGCCAGAGCCAGAGTTGGTTGTTTAGCTTTGCCGTTTAAATTGGCTTCCGCGTTAGTGAAGCAGACGCAGCCCTACTACCCGCTACACACGCTCGTCCTGTCCCCGTCGAATCCATAAACGGCCCCGAAGTTGGGTTGCCGAACGCGCTTAGGCGCCGGAACTCCATAAGGTCACCCGCGACAGGATGATTAGGATGAAGCTGTGTTGCAAAATCTATTATAACACATGCATCGGGCCATTACCCGAAATGTTGATGCCAACGCTGGTACAATGTGCTCAAGCAGCCAATGCTCGAATTACACCGACAATGTCGACCCGCATCGCAATATAAGCAATTAATTATACGCCTTCTGCTTTTCCCGAAGAATCCGCTGAATGTCGCGCTGAGCGTCCCGCTTGGCGTCGGACTCGCGCTTATCGTATAACTTCTTCCCTTTACCGAAGCCGATCAGGCATTTGGCATAGCCGTTGCGAACGTACACTTTAAGTGGAACCAAGGTGTAGCCGTCCCGCTTCGTCAGACCGAGAAGCTTGTGAATCTGCTCCTTATGAAGCAGGAGCTTCCGAGCCCGAGTCGGATCTGAAGGGTTGTGCCGATTGCCCTGCTCGAACGGACTGATGTGCATGTTGTGGAGAAAAATCTCGCCGTTGCGGATCGTCGCGAACGAATCGTTCAGATTCGCGCGGCCGGTGCGCAAGGATTTGATCTCCGTGCCCGTCAGCACCATCCCGGCTTCATAGGTATCCTCGATGAAGTAGTCGTGGGATGCTTTCTTATTTTGCGCCAATGGCTTGTCGTGCTGGCTTTTCTTGCCCACTTTCCTTCACCTGCTTTCCTAATATGCCTCAATAGCCGGAAGTTCATTATAACATGCCGCCTATTCTCCCTTCAACAACGCGTAACGCAAGGCTGCGCCGCGAACCGATCGGGGCGATAAACATTTGTATCTGCCAGCGAAGAAAGAGGTCGGGAACCGCACCACCTGTACGTTAGAATCCGCTTTACCTTCGGAGCATCATTTTTACGATCAGCGAAAACAATTATGCGCTAGAATAGAGCTAAATCTATCACTCTACTGGGAGGCTATGGAATGAACAGATTCAAGAAAAGGCTGATCGCCGGGCTTACGGCCCTCTTCCTTCTGATTCCGGCCGGGTTATCCAGCGTTCAAGCGGCGCCCGCCAAGCTGCAAATCGTCCACTTCAACGACGTCCATTCACGCGTCGAGGAAAGCGGTACCAGCATCGGCTACGCCAAGATCGCCGCGCTAATCAAGCAGTTGAAAGACGCCAACCCGAACACGCTCGTCCTGGACGCCGGTGATACGCTCCACGGTCAGACGGTAGCCAATCTCGTCAAAGGGGAAAGCATCGTCCAAATTCTCGATATTCTTGAGATCGACGCCATGGTAACCGGCAACCACGATTACAACTACGGTTACGAGAGATTGACCGAGCTTGCGCAGCAAGCGAGCTTCCCCGTTCTCGCCGCCAACGTCTACCGGGCGAACGGAACAAGGCTGCTGGAGCCTTATACGATCAAGACGGTTGGAGACTTCAAAGTGGCGATCTTCGGACTGGCGACTCCCGAGACGCTGTTCAAGACCCACCCCAATAATGTCAAAGGCTTAACGTTCGCCGATCCGGTCGAGGAAGCCAAGAAAATGGTCGAGGAACTCCGCGGCAAGGCGGACGTCCTTATCGCACTGACCCATCTGGGATTGGACGAATCGAGCAAAGAGACAAGCCGTCTCGTCGCTGAACAGGTGTCCGGCATCGATCTGATCGTGGATGGACACAGCCACACGGTACTGGAGCAAGGGTTAAAAGCTGGAGATACGCTGATCGTGCAAACCGGGGAGTACGGCAACAACCTCGGCGTCGTGGAACTGACGGTTGACTCCGGCAAGGTCGTCGACCGCCAAGCGCGGCTGATCGCCAGAGCGGCTGCCGATGAAGTCGAAGGCGAAGCCAAAATTCTAGAAATCATTAACAAGATAAAAGAAGACCAACTCCCCGTCTTGTCCGAGGTCGTCGGCTCTTCGAAGGTTGATCTTCAGGGCGAGAGAGAATTCGTGCGGACTTCCGAGACGAATCTCGGCAACCTGATCGCCGACGCCATGCTGGCGGAGAGCGGCGCGGACGTCGCGCTGACGAACGGCGGAGGCATCCGGGCGTCGATCCCCGCCGACGACATCACGGTCGGCCAGGTGATCACCGTCCTTCCATTCGGCAACTATATTCAAACGAAACGCGTGAAAGGCTCCGACCTGATCGCGGCACTGGAACTGGGCGTAGGCTCTTATCCGGAATCGCTTGGCGGATTTCCGCAAGTGGCCGGCATGAAGCTCAGCTTCGACGAGAGCAAGCCTCAAGGACAGCGCGTGCAATCCGTCCTCGTCAACGGCAAGCCGCTGGACAGGAACGCGACCTACCTGCTCGCCACCAACGACTTCATGGCCGCAGGCGGCGACAACTATACGATGTTCAAAGATTATCCGATCGAGAACGATTTTGCGTCGCTGGAAGAAGCCGTCATTAAATACATCCGCGCTTCCGGACAGCTGAATCCGCAGAAGGAAGGGCGCATCACGGCAACAAGCCCGGCTCCCGCTCCTCAGCCTCAACCGGCTCCAGAGAAGCCGACCGAAGAGCCGAAGCCGATTCCGCAGCCGAGCGAGTCGCAGCAAGATTACTACGTAGTCGTATCGGGAGACAATCTCACGAAGATCGCCAAGCGCTACGGCACGACCTGGCAGACGCTGAGCAAGCTGAACAAGCTCGCCAACCCGAACCTGATCTTCCCGGGACAACGCCTGCTTCTGCCTTAATCCCCCCCTCCAAGCCAAACCGTCTTCGGCGTCCTCAGGACGATGAAGGCGGTTTGGCGGAGACGATTCAGATAAGGATAACGGATTTTATACTTCCTGTATCGTCGTCAATAAAGAGGCTGTTCCAAAGTCCCCCTTTGGAACAGCCTCTTCCTCTTTCGCCCCTCAGCGAATACAGAAGAAGCAGTTACTCCTGCTTCTCCCATGCCTTATCTCTCATATTCGTGTAGATGTAAACCGCCGCCGATACCGAGCACAACAGGAACATGACCACGGAGAGCGCCGCAGCGTACTCGTAATTAAGATTGTTGAATTGGGTGAAAAGAGCAATCCCGATCATCTGAGGCGAAGTGGAATCCATCAGATAAGGGGTCGTAAACGAGCCGACATTGCCCATGAAAATAAACGTTGCGGCTATCATGACATCCTTCTTCGTAAGCGGAATAATCATCTTCGTGAAGAGAACCCGACGCGAAGCCCCCGCATCCCTCGCGGAATCGATCACGGAATCCGGGATGTTCGATAGCGCCGCCAATATCAGCATGGTTGCGAATGGAATGTTAAACCAGAGATTCATCAGAATGATGCCTTTCTCGTTGAACATCAGACCCGGTTTGAAATCATATCCGAACGTGAGCGCAATGCGATTGAGCAGCCCCGAATCGCGGATGACGGTAATCATGGCGTTAACGGCCACCAGCCCGGGAATAAATCTCGGAATGAGATACAGAGCGCCAATCGTTCTGCTGATCGCGGAATTCGAGAATCTCATGAATAAGGCCAGGCCATAAGCTGCCGTTAGCGAAAATACAACGGTGAGGACGACGATATACAGCGTGTAGGTTAGGTTATTAAGGGCAATCGGGTTCGTAAACAGGTAGATATAATGATCGAATCCGTACGCATTTCCACCTTCGATTTGAAAGCTTTTGACAATGACATTTAAGATCGGGTAAGCGACCACGCCCAGGGTAATCAGAAGAGCAGGTGCTATGAACAAATAGGCCAGTACCCGTTGCTGCAGGTTATTTCTGCTTACCATTCTCGCCAGGCCTCCCTGTATGATTGAACCTAACCGGACACGGCTTCCGGTTAGGTTCACGGCGGCTTCGGTTTGTCTTACGATCTCACTTCAACGTTCCGATTTGTTCGTCCCATTGGCCGTTCAATTCCGAACTTAGAGCGCCGATGCTGCCAATGCGGAAGTTGTCGATTTTAAGAGACGATATCGTCTTAGTCAATTCGGGATCCAGATCGGCGAAATCGATCACCGGGATCGCGGCCATATTATCCAGCGCAATATTTTGCGCTTCCGGGCTTAACATGTAATCGATGAATGCATACGCGGCTTCGGAATTGCTGCCCATGGACGGAATTCCGAGCGTTACCGTAGAGCCTGTAAAGGCCGGGTCCAGCTGAGCTATTTTGATCGATTCCGGAATGGCCCCTTGTCTTACCTGAGAAATAATCATGTCCGCCCACGCCGGGATCATATCGACTTCCTTGTTGGCAAGAAGATCGATCGTGCCTTGGTTTTTGTTCGGGTACACGACTTTACCGCCGGACTTATACAGGTAGGGGTGAAGCTCTTTCATCAAGTCGAATCCCGCTTTCCACTGATCCTTCCACTTGGCATCCACCGAAGTCATCGATTCTACGGGCATGGAGTTGTACACGGAAGTGAATACGAAGGAACCGCCTGCCCCGCCGGAACCCGGCGTATTATAAGCGAACCGGCCCGGATGGTCTTTAATCCATTGATAAAGCTCTTCCGTCGTTGTCGGCGGCGTGGCAACCGTCTCCGAGTTATAGGCCAGAACAACCGTTGTGCCGCGATAAGGAACGACCAGATCATCTCTGAATGTTGCCGGGAATTTTAAGTTTTTACTGTTGGGAATTTTATTCTTGTCGAGCGGTACGAAGATGTCTTCGCCGCCTTCCGTGACATACTTCAACACTTCGTCGCCGTTAAACTCGATCAAGTCGAAATCCGTTTTCTTCTGTCCGGCTTTCTTGGCTGCTATAATGCGGTCCGACAAACTTTGGGCGCCCGTACCGGAAGTAATAAATTCAAGCTTAACCTGATAACCTCCCGAATTGGTCTTGTTGAAGTTCTCGACTTGCTTTTCGAACATCGCTCTGACATTATCGGAGCCGCTTGCCCAGAACGTGATTTTCTTGCCGCTCCCGCCGCTTGAATTACCGCACGCAGCCAACGTTGTCGCAACGACTACCAATACCGCAACGATCAAACCCATTTTCTTAAAATTCATCGACCTTAGCCTCCTAAGAATATGAACTAAATGGAATTTTGCCGTCTATGTCAATAGCTTGACGCTAATTATTGGTCAATACACTTGATACTTGTCAAAGCTAAGAGACACCCGCTCGTTCTGGCTGAACGTATCGGAAATCTGCCGTGGCTGAAAGACCTTGATCGTTTGATCGCCTGCTTGTACGACGATTTCCGCGTAGTGGCCCAATACCATGATCGTTCGGATATAACCGCTCCATTTTCCGTCCAGATCCGCTTTGGACAACGTGATTGCTTCCGGGCGCACGGCAAGAATTTTACCGTCAGGTTCTTTAATGAAGTTCATATCTCCGATAAAAGAAGCCACATATTGGGAAGCCGGTTGGTCGTAGATTTCGGTAGGCGTGCCAATCTGTTCGAATACGCCTTTGTTCATGACGACGATCCGGTGGGATACGGCCATCGCCTCTTCTTGGTCATGCGTAACGAAGACGACGGTAATATTCAGATCCTCTTGTATTTTCTTGAGCTCCGTCCTCATCTGCGAACGGATTTTGGCATCCAGTGCGGAGAACGGCTCGTCCAGCAGCAGAACGGATGGCTGCAGCAGCAACGCCCGTGCGATGGCAACCCGCTGTTGTTGACCGCCCGACAGCTGCGCAGGATATTTCTTCTCGACGCCGCTCATCTTGACCAATTCCAGCATGTCCTGCGTTCGTTTCTGGATTTCCTTCTTGGGTACTTTGCGAATTTGCAAGCCGAACGCCAAATTATCGAAAATCGTCATGTGCGACCATAAATTATAGCTTTGGAAAACCATAGCCGTAGGACGCTTCTCGGGAGGCAGCCCGGAGACGGATCGGTCATCGATCAGAATATCTCCTTGATCCACCTCCGCAAACCCGCCGATCGCGCGCAATATCGTCGTCTTCCCGCATCCCGAAGGCCCCAGCATGGTCAGAAACTCTCCTTCGTACACGCTCAGATTAACGTCCCTAACGCCGTCGCCGTTTTTAAACTGCTTGCTCATATTTTTGATCTCAAGCTTAACTGCCCGTTGACTCATTGCAGCATCCTCCCCCGAAACTTATTTCATCTTGAATCCATTGGCAATGGTGTCTGGAGACAAATAGCGACGCATGAGGATCAAGACGACCACGGTTGGAATCATTAACAGGATGGAAAATACCGGACCGGCAGTCGTGGCGTATTGCATAATAACGCCGTACATCTCGACAGGCATCGTCTTGAATTGCGGAAAACCGACGAGCAGCGTTCCCTGAGCCTCTTCCAGCGATCCGAGAAACGTAAACAGAGAAGCGACGATAATTCCGGGCAGCGCCAGCGGGAACGTCACTTTAATGAAAGTGCGGATCGGACCGGCGCCCACGTCTCTGGCGGATTCCTCCTGCTGCCTATGAATGCTGCGGAAGGCGTTAGCGGGAATCCAAGTCATGAACATGATCGAATTCAGAACGTGGATGATCACGACGCCCAAGAAAGTTCCGATGAGATTCAGCTTGTAGAAAATAATGCCGATCGCGATGTACAGCCCCATCTTAGGGAAAGCGTCGCTTAATAGAAAGGATAGGAAGAACACTTTACGTCCCGGAAAAGAAAACCGCGCAAGCGCATAGGCAGCGGGAATGCAAATGAACATGGAAATAACCGTGGTCACGATGGCGATCGTAAAGGACAAGGCAATGGAGCTGACCAGACTATTCTGGCCCAGGACGTAGTCCCACCACTTGAAGCCCCATTGCTGAGGGAACAAGGCTGGCGCCTCATACTTGTTGGCGAACGCCAGCATGAACAGATTGAGCAAAGGCAAATAGAAGAACAACAAGAATACGGACAGGACGATGAATTCGATAAACTTCCTGCGCCCAACCGCAAAATAGAAACCTTTGGGCGAAAGCCATCTCATGAAGATGCACCTGCTTCCGTAACCCGTCCCGTTTGGGGCCTCATGTACGACAAGTCGGGATCACCCCTTTCTTCGCGTCGATTGCCGATCGATCAGCTTGCATTCATACTCCTTCAGCCGGGGCAGCTCTCCTTCTCTGCGAACGAGGCAGTCGAGCATCGCTACCGCGTCCGTCCCCATTCGCTGCGTATCCACCTGAACGGTCGTGAGCGACGGCGAGCAAACCTCGGCATAATCGGTGCCGTCGAAGCCCATTACCGCCACCTGCCCGGGAACGGGCACGGAGCACTCGTCCAGTACCCGCATCGCTCCCAGCGCCAGCATATCGTTGGTCGCGAACACCGCGGTGCAGTCTTGACGCTTGAAAGCTTCCCAATGCTCGGCCATCAACCGCCGTCCTTGTTCAAAATTGGACTCCGGAGAATGAACGACGGTTACTCCCTCCATCCCCTCCCTCTCCTCGAACCAGGCGAGGAAGCCTTCGAGACGCAGATTGTGACTCCGGTGTTCCTGAGGGCCCGCGAGAATCCAGATGTTGCGATGTCCCAGGCCATGCAGATGGGCCGCCGCCTGCCTCCCTCCGGATTCGTCGTCGCTGACCAGATGAATGACATCCGGATCGTCCGTCGACCCGTTGACCATCAAGTAGGGAACGTCGAATTTCTTGACGTAATCGATGACGTTTTTGCGCAGCCGGCTGATCAGAATGAGGCCGTCGACCCGCTTCTCCAGCATGAAATCGGTGGAGCGCAACGACATCTCTTGATCGGTCTTCAGGAATACGGAGTAACCCAGTGACTCTGCGGCAGGCAGGATGGCGTCGATCAGCTTGCCGTACAACGGATGGGACACGATAGGCTGCCGCTCGCGAAACACGATGACGCCGATACTGTTCGTGCGCTGAGATACCATGGCCCTCGCCACGGCATTTGGTTTGTATTGCATCTGTTCGATGACCGCAAGCACGCGTTCGCGCGTCGCTGAGCTGGCGTATCCTTTGCCCGAAATGATTCGAGATACGGTCGATCGCGACACGCCGGCGAGCTTGGCAATTCCCTCGATATTAAGACTCATCCTGGCCCTCCCGGCTCCAATTCCGCTTCAACCGCACCAACGCGCCCACATTCCGCGTCGTGATCGAGTGAACGCCCATTCCGGCGAACGTTCCCATCTGCGGCTCTTCATTCACGGTCCACACATATACATCCAAACCGGCGTCTCTTGCCGCCTCCAGCAGAGAAGGCTGTACAATCTGATAGGGCAGATTGAGTCCGAAACATCCGGCGGCGAGCGCTTGCTCGCACATCTTCTTGACCGCATCCGGATAAGGGATGTCGATAAAGGCTTTGATGTCGGCATTCAGCAGCTTGCGCAATCGCGGATTGCACGCCGATACCGCGATCGCCCGCGAAAACTCGCAGCCCGACAGGAACACCCGGTCGAGGAAACCGAGCTTCTCGATCAAGTCGGACAATGGCCCAATGCTGTCATCCGCCTTGACGTCCAGATTCATCCTTCTGCCGGCGTCCGCGACGGATTTCAGCACCGGTTCGAGCAGCTGCAGCGGCTTGTCCAAGCGCGCGTTCAGCTCCGCCAGCGTCATTCCGGAGACGCTGCCTGCCGACCCGTCCGCGAACGTCACGTCGTCGTCATGGCTCAGCACGAGCACACCGTCGCGGGTAGTGCGGATATCGTCCTCCACGATGTCCGCACCGTACGAGATGCCCATCTGGGCGGATTCCGCCGAATTGTCGGGCGTCCCCATGCATCCGGTGTGGGCGGTAATGAGAGGGAAGTCGTTCATCGGTCATAGCTCCTTAGTCCAAATAAATGGCATTCGTAAAAGCGATCATCGTTCGCACTCCCCGGATTTCGCCCCACAGTTCAGCTCGAATCCATCGCAAATCGCTATCCGGAACGGTGAATGAACAAGCGTCGACGGAACCGTTCAGCCCCTCCAGCGTTCTCTCCGCCACCGTGCCGATGCTGCTCGTCAAGATCAGCTTGCACTTTCGGGCGGACAGCTCCCACTTCCCGGCTCTTACCATGGAATCGACCTCGATGCGTATGCGGAGTTGCCCGCTCCGGACAGCCGGAATCGCGTCGCCGATTCCGTAAACGAAGCCGCCGCTCTCCGCCTCCAACGTCACGAGCGGCCCAATCGTGACGGCGGCCCGGCCCTGCTTGAGCGACCGGACTGCCCCCTCGGCGACGGGAGCCGCCTCGTCCTCCAGCCCGAGATACGTGACGGATATCGGCTCGTCCGTCGCGCTCTGCTCGTGCCAGTCCCGCCCGGAAGTCGCCGCGATTCGCACACCCTCGTTCAGCCGATCCGTCCAGAAAGCAAACGCGCGCAGGTTATCGGCTTTGATTGGAGCGGACGTGCCGGACCACACTTCGACATAATCGAGGTCCTGCCAATTTTCCACCTCAAACTCCCAATGACACCCGGTACAGATCGGGCTGCCCAGCCGGAACGGATGGGCCATTCCGGCCGCTCCGCCATACTTCCGCACTTCTGCCGCGCCCGCGCCAACGCCGCGAATGTCCGCTTGCCGCCAATCTACGAACTGCTGCAGCCCGACGGTAACCATATGCCCATAAAACGTTGTCCACTCCATCCCGGGGATGACCGTAATTCCGGTCTCCCGCTCTGCCGATTCCCTCTCGGCGAGACCGGACATCGTATTATGATCGGTAAGCGCAATGCAATCGAATCCTAATTCGGACGCGCCCTTGGCCAATTCAAGCAAGGACTGCCTTCCATCGCTATGAAACGTATGCGTATGAAGCTCGCAGGCGATCCATTTCATCGGAATTCCCCCTCCGCCTCGGCGGCCCACACTTTCAAACGATAGGCGCATCGTTCCGTTACGATGGAATGGAGGCTTAACGTGACGGTCCATATCCCTTCGGGAATTGTCCCTCTCGTTAATCCGGGAGAAGCTTCCCGTTCGGACAGATACAGCTCCTGCACCGGATCTCGACGATGGCACGCCCCTCTATATCCGCAGCTGTCGTCTATCGACACCGTGATCAAATTGCGGAGGGGATAAAATTGTTCCGCTCGCTCCAGCATCCTCTTCTGCCGTTCCGGCTCGACATAACGTTCGATGCTCTCCTTGATCAACTCCATCGCCAGCTTTTTTTCCTCCAGTATGTCAGGCGAGTATTCGAATCTGACCCAAAGGCCGGCGCACGGACGATCAAGCTTAAAATCGTAACGGAGATGGGAACGGGTATCTGCAGGCGTCACTTCATTTTCGATATCAAGCAGCATGGGCTATCCGCCTCCTCCGCAAGCTTGTGAGAGCGATCCCACATGCTGGATATTTCATAAGTGGGAGCGATCCCACACATCAAATGTACAGGGAGAATGTTCGCAAGGCGTCTTCGCAATATTAAAGGTTTATTAAAAATAGGTTTAGCAATCAACAGGGGGTTCTGATTTTGCCGGGACAACACCTTCTTCTGCCCTGATGCGCAACAAAAAACCTTAGCGCAGCAAAGCGCTAAGGTTCTTCTTATCCGATATTAATTCCACTTGGACTCCACGATACACTTATCCACCAGCGCCATCCGAATGTACAAGCCGTTGACGGCTTGACGGAAGTACGCGGCGCGAGGATCGTCGTCGACTTCCTCAGTAATCTCTCCCGCGCGCGGCAGCGGATGCAGCACGATCGCATGCTTGCTCATCCGCGACATCAGCTCGGCGTCCACGATGTATTGGCCGGACGCTTTCTCGTACTCCTCCGTCGAAGGGAACCGTTCTTTCTGGATACGCGTCTGATACAGCACGTCGATCGAGCCGGCCACCGAGTTCAGATCGTTCGTCTCCTCGTAACGCACGCCCTTCTCTTCCATATATCTCTTGACGCTATCCGGAATCCGCACGTTGTCCGGAGAGATGTAGTACACCATAACGTCGTCGTAGTTCGCCAGCATGTAGCTGAGCGAGTGGACCGTCCGGCCGTACGCGAGGTCCCCGACCATCGCGATCTTGACGCCGTCGATTTTGCCGAACTCCTTGCGAATCGTATACGCGTCGAGCAGTGCTTGCGTCGGGTGCTCTCCCGCTCCGTCCCCGGCGTTGATGACCGGGATCGAAGCGACTTTCGCCGCGCGCTTGGCCGCACCGATCTCCGTATGCCGCATGACGATCACGTCGCTGTATCCGCTGACGATGCGGATCGTGTCTTCCAACGTCTCTCCCTTGATCGCCGACGAGAACTGGGCCGCGTTCTCCGTTCCGATCACGCCTCCGCCCAGCCGATGCATCGCCGATTCGAACGACAGCCTCGTTCGCGTACTGGCCTCGAAGAACAGCGTCGTCATGATCCGTCCTTCATGGCGCCGGTCCCCGCCGCGGGCGACGACCTTTTCCATATCCAATGCCGCGTCGAACAATTGCTCGAGCTCGTTTCTCTCAAATTGCTTCGCTCCAAGCACGTGGTACAACTGTTTCATCTATTGTCATCCTCCCCGGACCTGTCCATGCACACCAAGTATTATCGTATAAGATCGGAGGACGATTGTAAATCGGCAATCCGCCCAAGCCACGCCCTAGCCCCGCTCGACCCGCAATACCCGGCAACGATCCGATGCTCGAGGCTCAACCTCACTCTCATTCGCGACGCTCGGCGGCCCGCCGCTTAAACCCAAATCCCTTCCTTCGAAGCGCTCCACTTTTCCCCAGCCGTCCGAGCCATCCATTCCCGAAGAGAAGGCAGAAGCGTCTTCGCGTCCTCCCAGCCCCGATCGTACAACGCCTGCAGCTTCGCCGGGTTCCGCTCCATCCGCCGGACCTCGAGAGGGACGCTGGGCCGGATGACGAACGCCGCGCCTTCCTGCTCCTGCCTGTCGATGTGGCTCAATATTTCGTTGTACACCTCGTGTCTCCTCAGCATCGTCTTTACGAAATCGGGATATTTTCCATATGAAGCCCGCACCAGCCACGGAAAACGATTCGGAGACTTCCGGTAGCCCTCGTTTCTCGTCAACACAAGAATATTGCGGGCGCAGCCGTCTCGTTCGGCCTGGCGCAACGGAATCGGATCCGAGATCCCTCCGTCCAGCATCGGACGTCCGTCGTATTCGACGATCGGCGCGATAAACGGCAGCGAACTCGACGCCCGCAGCGCCCTCAAAGCGTCGAAGCCCGGAGCGTTCTTGTACCGGTATATCGTCTCACCGGTCACGCAATCCGTCATGCCCACGACGAGCTCCTCCGAGCTCGCGGCGAACGTATCGAAGTCGAACGGAACAAGAGAATTCGGAATCTCGTCGAAAATAAAATCCATGCCGAACAACTGGCGATTCTTCACCCAATTTTTCCAGGACAAGTACCGCGGGTCCGACACCCAATCGATGTTGACGACTTTATTGCGCCCCCGCTGTCTGGACAGATAGCTTGCCGCGATGCACGCCCCCGCCGACACTCCGATTGTATAAGGCAAGTAAAGCTCCCGTTCCGCAAAATATTCCAGCACCCCGGCCGTATACGCCGTGCGCATGCCGCCGCCCTCCAACACCAATCCGATCTTATCCAATGACGGCTCCTCCCCGCGTTTTCCTGTATTTCTTCACACTAGCATCTATCTTTCGCTCATGCAAACCAGCTGCTCGCCCACTGGAACGCACCATTCCGATTCGCTACAATGAAGAGACGAAAGGCGGTTGAATACGAATGACGGATCGAATACGGCAACTTCAAGCTTATATGGACCGGCAGAGCCTTGATGCGATGCTGATCACCTCTCCGAAACACGTTTACTACTTAACCGGCTTTGCGACCGATCCTCACGAGAGGCTGCTGGCGCTCGTTCTGCCCAGGGGCGAAGAGGCTCGCCTGCTCGTGCCTGCCCTCGATTACGAAGCCGCCCAGGCGGCCTCCTCCGTCGCGAGCATTCATACGCACCAGGATACGGACAACGCATACGAAATTCTCGGGCGGCTGCTTCCTTCCGGCATGACGGCATTAGGCGTGGAAAAGGACGACCTCAACGTCAACCGGTTCGAAGCCGTCTGCGCGGTTGCGTCAGCTTCAAGCTACGCGGACATCGGTCTGCCGTTAAGAGAGATGCGAGCGGTGAAAACGCCGGAAGAGGTCGAGCGCATGAAGCGCGCCGTCCGCCTTGTCGAGGATGTGCTTCGAGCGGGCGTCTCCCTCGTCAAGCCCGGTGTAACGGAGATCGAGCTGGTCGCCGAGCTGGAGTACCGGATGAAGAAGCTGGGGGCGGAGAGCCCCTCCTTCGACACGATGGTGCTGACGGGTCCGAAAACAGCGCTGCCGCACGGTTCCCCCGACGAGAGAAAGGTGGCCGAAGGCGAGCTTATTCTGTTCGACCTCGGCGTGTATGCCGACGGGTACGCCTCTGACATCACGCGCACGTTCGCGGTCGGGGAAGTGTCGGATGAACTGCGGCGTATCTACGACACCGTGCTGCAAGGCAACCTGCGGGCGATCGAAGCAATCCGTCCCGGCGTATCGCTCGGCAGCCTTGACCGCGTTGCCAGGGACACGATCGCCGCGTCCGGGTACGGCCCGTATTTCAATCATCGGCTCGGGCACGGCCTCGGCATGGACGTACACGAATATCCTTCGATACACGGGAAGAACGAAGACGTTGCGATCGAGGGCATGACGTTCACCGTCGAGCCGGGCGTCTACGTCCCGGGCGTCGGAGGCGTGCGCATTGAGGACGACGTGCTCGTCACCGCCGGCGGCGTCGAGGTGCTGACGACGTTCCCCAAGACGTTCGCGTCGATCGGCGACTGACTAGACGGAGCTGAGCCCGTGGGGCGAGCTTGAGTCATTCCGTAGGATAAAAAGGCAAAAGAACCTTCCGGCAGGGCGATCCAACGCCCTGTCCGGAAGGTTCTTTTTATTCTTTCTTTTTCTTGCGCTTTCGAGGCTTCTTCTCTCCGCCCCCGGCCTGCTGCTGTTGCTGCGGAACCGCGGCATCTGGCTTGACGAGAGGCTTGGACGGCCTGGACGGTTTGCCCGCTCCCCTGGAGCCGCCGTCCCCGCGCCCTTTGCGCTTGCCGTAAGACTTGCCGCCATCAGCCTCGTCATCGATCGTCTTGTAGTTGCCCGAACGCGGCAGCCCCCACATATCGAGTCCCGGTCCGCGCCGCTTGCCTCGGGCTGCTTTGTCGTTCTCCCGAGCGCCGGCGGCGCCGCTTCCGCTCGCAGCGTCGACCCGGACTGGCTTCGGCGCCTCACCCGCCAGCGGCGCACTCACGCTCTCCGCCTCGCCGCGCGGCTTCTTCTTCCGCTTCCCGCCGCCGGAGACGACGCTGTTGTAGAAGCCGCCGTCCAGCTCGACCGGTACCGCTTCACCGCGCCCTGCACCGCGCTCCTGGCGGCGGTCGTTGCGCTCCTCGCGTCCCGCGCCTGCGCCCCCGCGACCGCCGCCGGAACCACCGCGCCCGCTCCGTTCGCTGGGGCCGGAGCCCGAGCCGCTGCCGCCGCCCACGCCGACCCAGCGGCCCGCTGCGTTCAGCTTCTTGCGCTTGCGCGCGGCGTTGCGTCCAGGGCCGGCCCCCGGTCCGCCGCGCGCATCGACGAAGTTGACGCGCTCTGCGCTCCGCGGCTTCATGTTAACCAGCTCGAAATCGATTGTATGCTCATTCATGTTTACCTGGGCAACGCGAATCTCGACCTCGTCGCCGATCCGGTAAATCTTCGACGACCGTTCCCCGATCAGCGCCATATGAAGCTCATGGAAGTGGTAATAGTCGTCCGTCATATCGCTGAGACGAATAAGTCCTTCGACCGTATTTTCCAGCTCGATGAACATGCCGAAGCTTGTGACGCCGCTGATGATGCCAGGGAACTCTTCGCCGATCTTGTCCAGCATGTACTCGGCCTTCTTCAGCTTCTCCGTATCCCGCTCGGCGTCGACCGCCGTGCGCTCCCGATCGGACGATTGCGACGCAATGTCCGGCATCCTTGCGTTCAGCGAATCATAGCGATTCTCCGGCAGAGCCCCGCCGTTCTCCAGCACCTCGCGCATGACGCGGTGAACGATGAGATCAGGATAACGGCGAATTGGAGACGTGAAGTGCGTATAGTAATCCGCCGCGAGTCCGAAGTGACCCAGACTCTCCGCTTCGTACTTCGCCTGCTTCATCGATCTCAGCAGCATCGTACTGAGTACCGTCTCTTCCTTCGAGCCGCGGATTTCCTCCAGCAGCGTCTGCAGCGCTCGCGGATGTACCGTATTCCCCTTGCCGCGCACTGCGTAGCCGAAGTTGCTCGCGAACTGCATGAACGTCAGCAGCTTCTCGTCGGTCGGCTCCTCGTGAATCCGGTAGACGAACGGCACCTTCAGCCAGTGAAAATGCTCCGCAACCGTCTCGTTAGCCGCCAGCATGAACTCTTCGATAATCTGCTCGGCGATCGACCGCTCGCGCTTGACGATATCGACCGGTTTGCCCTGCTCGTCGACGATGACCTTCGATTCCTGAAAATCGAAGTCGATCGCGCCGCGGCGCATCCGCATCGACCGCAGTCCCAAAGCCATCTCTTTCATCAGCTTAAACGTATCGACCAGGCTGGAATACCGCTCAGCCACTTCCGGATCTTCGTCGTTCAAGATTTTCCGCACGTTCGTATACGTCATTCTCTCCGTCGTGCGAATGACGCTCGTAAACAGGTCGTAACGGACCCGCTTCATCGTGCCCGGCTCGAACTCCATCTCGCACGACATCGTCAGCCGGTCCACCTGCGGATTAAGCGAGCAGATTCCGTTCGACAGCCGGTGCGGCAGCATCGGAATGACGCGGTCGACCAGGTAGACGCTGCAGCCCCGGTTGTAGGCTTCCTCGTCCAGCTTGGACTTCTCGCGCACGTAATAGCTGACGTCGGCGATATGCACGCCGAGCAGCAGATTGCCGTTCGGCAGCCGCTCCACGTTCACCGCGTCGTCCAGATCCTTGGCGTCCTCGCCGTCGATCGTCACGATGACCTTCTCACGCAGATCACGGCGTCCTTGCTGCACGATCTCTTCTTCCGTAATCGTATCCGGCGCGGCTTCCGCCTCGTCCAGCACGTCGCCAGGGAAGCCCTCGGGCAATCCGTGCTTGCGAATAATGCTCAGAATATCGACGCCCGGATCGTCCTTATGGCCGAGAATCTCGATAATTTCGCCTTCTGCGGCCGTGCGGCCTTCCGGGTATGTAACGATGTTCACGACGACCTTCTGCCCGGTCACCGCTCCCTTGAAATTTTCCGCCCGGATGAAAATATCCTTCGTAATCCGCTTGTCGTCCGGCACCACGAATCCGAAGCTCTCGTGATTGTGGAACAGGCCGACGACCTGCGTCACCGCGCGCTTGACGATGCGGACGATCTCGCCTTCCAGCTTGCCGTTCTCGTTCTTCGCGGCCACCCGCGCCAGCACGATATCCCCGTTCATCGTCCCCTTCATGTCATTGGCATGAATGTACAAGTCGGGGTGCTCCTTGTCTTCGGGAATGAGGAAAGCAAACCCTTTGGGATGGGTCTGAATACGACCGCGCAGCAAATTCATCCGTTCCGGAACGCCGTAACGGTTCGAGCGCGTCAGCAGCACCTTACCCTCTTGCTCCAACCCGGTCAGAAGACGCAGAAATTCCTTGAACTCCTCCGTGTCCTCGATACCGAAATGTTTCTCCAACTCTTTGTACGTTAATGGTTTATAGGCGGTCTCCCGCATAAAATCGAGCAGCTCCTGCTCCGTGCACAGCGGCATCCGAATCACCTCGTCCAATTATAGTATACACACATTGCGGCTTCGGCAATCGGACGAATCTCCCTCCTGCGCGCCATCTATGCAAAAAAGGCAGGAAGCTCTCGCCCCCTGCCTGATCTTATCCCGCACTAGTTCTTGACGAAATAAGCAACCACCAAAGAAAGGATGAAGAATCCAACCGCCAAGCCGATCGTCAGACGCTGCAGGAACAGATCGATTCCGCGAGCCTTCTGCTTTCCGAACAAGTGCTCAGCGCCCCCGGAGATCGCTCCCGACAAGCCTGCGCTCTTCCCGCGTTGCAGCAGAACGACCGCAATCAATCCGATCGAGAAGATGACCAAGATAATTTTCAGTACGACGTCCATCGCTTACACCCCCTAAATCCCGTTACAAAAACAGTATTTTTATTTTATCACAACTCCCGCCCGGTTGACAACCTTCCAAAAAATATCAATCCATCGGGCGTATACGGACGCTCACTAACTTAGAAGAAATCCATCAAATAAGCCGTTCTCTCCGGAATCCGCCGCTCCAGCCGCTTCAAGCTCTCCGTGGTTCCGCTAACCCTGCCGACCGACGCGAGCCAGGTCGGCTTGCGTCCTCCGAGCAGCATTGCCGTCAGCGATTGGATGTCGCAGGCGATCACGTCCGCTCCGGAATCCGCAGCGCCATCAGCACGCTCCAGAGTCCCTTCGCCTTCTTTGCTCCACGACAACCGGAACGTTCCGTCGTTCCAAGGAGCATGCCGATCCTCCAGCTGCAGCAGCACCGACTCTTCGCTCGGCCCCTGTTCCCAGACATACAGCTTCGCGAACGCTTCCGCATCCACGATCCGCGACATGAAATAAGGAAGCAGTTCCTGCCCGATTCTGGGATCATCCAGCAGGTAAGGAAACCCGTCGTCGATCGGTGCGAACAGCGTCGTCTCCCCGATCATCGAGTCATGGTTGGCTATGAACGTCCAGAGCGCTATTCTCGCCGTTTCACTCAACGCGACGATCTCGTGCACTGTCATTTTGCCGTCCAAGCAATCGTAGAACACGTAGCCTTCCGGTGAGCCCTCCTCGTTGAAGTAGACGGCCGTCGTCCCTTCTTTGCGCAGCGCCCGCTCCGTCCACCACTCGGCAGAACGCGCCAACGTCCCGTTGTACCGGGAAGCGTAAGCCGAATAGATCGCTTCCAGAACGGCGACGTCAGGCTCCGCCATCCTTCTCACCTCGCCTGGAGTCTCCTTACGGGAAGGCAGCAGGCGGGTTGGAATCGCGTACTTCTTGCGCTCGATCGTCAGCTCATACCCATACTTCCTGTAAAACGAAAAAGAGAACGGGTGGAGCATGCTCAAGCTTTGCCCCTCGTTTCTCATCGTCTCCAGCGCATGAGAGAGCAGCCGGCCGACGCAGCCTTGCCTTCTCGCCTCAGGCCAAGTCGCGACCCCTGCCACGCCGCCCATCGCCATCTTCTTCCCCTGGACCCATACCTCCAGCGGAAGCAGCGTTAATGCGGACAGCAGCTTATTTGCCTCGTCGAAGACGCCCCAGTCCTGCTCGGGCAGGTACGTCTGTTTTCGCTGCTCCAGCTGATCTTCCGTCCAGCGCATCTGGAAGGCGAACTGAGACAGCGCCATCCTCTCGTAATAGTCCTGTTCCGTCAGTTGCCGAATCTCCAATCCCATCCACCTCATTCCTTTCTCATAACGTCTTCCTCCATCCTAGCAAAAAGAAGCTATATCCGAAACCGACCTCCTTATCTGCAAGGAATGACAGAAGTTCAGGACTGCAACGCTTGCCCAACCTCGTAATCGCCCAGATCGATATCCGTTTCCAGTCCGAGCGCCAGTCTCGCCAGTTGGCTTCCCAGATAAGGACCGACGGTGAGCCCGGACGCTCCGAGTCCATTGGCCGCGAGCAGCCCCTCCCATCCCGGCACGGTGCCGATCACGGGCAGAAATCCGGGAGTAAACGGGCGGAACCCGGTCCGCATCTCCACGAAGGCGGCGTCGGCCAGCCCCGGAGCCGCCTCCAATCCTTTGTTGAGAATTTCCTGCATGCCGCCTGCCGTCATTCTCGTATCGGAGCGTTCGACGTCGTTCTCGTGCGTCGCCCCAATCACGATCCTCCGCTGCTCGAAGGCGAGCAAATATTGATCGCTTGGCGGGATGACGACGGGCCAGGAACCGGTGTCCGGATCGCCCGCCAGCTCAAGATGCATAATCTGAGCTTTCTGAAAGCTCACATTAAAGCGGAGACCCAGCGGCTGCAGCAGATCTCCCGCCCACGCTCCGGCGCACGCGATAGCGGCGTCCGCCAAATACCGTTTCCCGGCGACAAGCGCTCCCGTCACGCGAGTCCCCTCATAGGTCAACTCGGCGTCTCCCTTGACGAGAACGGCTCCATGCCGAATCGCAGCGCGGATGAGCGCATCGCGAAGCGCCCGGCCGTCCACCCTCGCTGCTCCGCCGATGCGAACGGCACGGCAGCCTTCCGCCAGCAAGGGGAAAAGCTTGCGAGTCTCCAGCTCGTCCAGAATCGCAATGTCGCCGATCTCCGGGGCCTCCTCACGACGCAGACGCGCCCGTTCCTCTATCTTGCCGATTTTCTCCGGATCCGTATGTATGCTGAGCGCCCCGACTCGGGCGTACCCCGTCTCGGTCTCCCCGTCTTCCCGCAATTGTTCGATCAATTCCGGATAATAGCGCGCGCCTGCTTTGGCCAGCCTATACCACGCCTGATTGCGCCGCTGCGACAGCCAAGGGCAGATGATGCCCGCGGCGGCGTCCGTCGCCTGCCCCGCGTCCTTCCGATCGATCAGGGTGACATCGGCCCCGCTTCGGGCAAGCTGGTAGGCGGTCGACGCTCCGAGAATTCCGGCGCCGATGACGATGTAGGTTCTCATGCTCAAGTTCCTTTCGACTTCCGAAGATTTCCGATGACAGTCCCTTCATACTACACCGGGTTCGATGCGTCTTCAAGAAGGAGCGTCCTTAGCGGTCTGGCTTCTGCCGCTTTTCAGTACGGGCTGCATACACGGAAGCGGCCTCCGTCTCATTTGCCGAGAACGAAGGCCGCTTCTATTCGATCGATTTATTTATGTCGTTACCGATTGATCAATTCGGCGGCCGTCAGCAGCCGGCGTACGAGAACGGCCGTTTCCGCACGGGTCACGTTGGCGGCAGGGTCAAGCTTCCCTCCTCGGCCGCCGATGAGGTTCGCGCGAACCGCAGCCGCAACTCCGTTTCTCGCCCAACTCGCCGTTTCGCCACCGTCCGAGAACGAGGCCAGCAATCGTGCCGCTTCGTCCGCCGACAACGCAACGTTTAGCTTCGCGACCTCCATCGCCTTCGCGAGAATCACTGCCGCTTCTTGCCGGCTGATCAGGCGATCCGGAAGGAACTTGCCGTTCCCGAATCCGCCGATCAATCCGTAGTCGATCCCCGCCTGCACCGCTCCCGAAAAGCTGTCTTCAGCTTGGACATCGGCAAAGCCTCCTGCATACGGCGCTTCCTGAATACCGAGCGCACGCGTGACGATCGCCGCGAACTCTGCTCTCGACACCGGAACGTTAGGACGAAATTGCGTATCCGTCACTCCGGGAACGATCAGCCGGGAAACCATGTCGTTAACTTCTTTTTTCGCCCAATGGTTGGCGACATCGCCCATTTCTCGTGGATTGTAGATCACCGAATACGTACTGTTGGTCAAGCTGTTCATGCGCGCGTACGCCTGACCTTGCCGCTCGGTGACGATGGTCGGCACATGGAGCAGGTCGCCGTCCTTCGTCAGCATGACGCCCGTCGTAATCTGGCCTGGATCTGTTCCTTCGGGCAGCGTAATTGTCCGTTCGACATAATGATTGAAACGGCTGACTTCCACCGTTCGCGAACCGTCCGACGCAGATACCGTAAAGCTCACCGGACGCACCGCCAGCTCCGCCCCATAACGTCCCGCAGCTTCCTTCGCCTGCCTCAACGTCTCGTCGGAAGCTTCGGAAACTTGGATCGATACCACGATGTTCTCCAGTTGAACGTCGCTTCCGAATTGTTCGGCGATGCGGTCGATTTGTATGAGAGCCGTCGGCAGCGTGTATGTCGCATTACCGGTGACAAGCTGCACCGCAGCCTCATTCCGCTCCAGCGCCTTGACCAGACTTCCCGTCATCTGGCCGACCACGTCGCCGCGTGCGCCGGGCAAGGGAATGGTCAACAGCTTGTTGTTATCCGCATTCAGTTTGCGGATGACCTGATCGCTGTCCAGTACGATCATGGTCACGACTCGCCCGTTCACCGTTTCTTCTTTGGCTGTCGCCAGCTTCTCCTGCTTAACCCCGTCCAGGATGATTTCCGCTCCCGGGTTCTGGGCGGACGGTCCGGATGCCCCCGCCCCCGGACCCGCGGAAGTGTCTGCTGACACGCTCACGGTAGCCTGAGCCTGGAAGCTGTCATATTCGGCCGTAATGACGGCCGTTCCGCCCGCCTTAGCCGTTACGAGCCCCGCTCCGTCTACGTCCGCGACTCTCGGATTGCTCGAAGAGAACGAGACGCCCGAGGTAATCGTCCGTTCGCTATGATCCGAATACACCGCGGCAACCACCGTCTGATGCGTTGCCTGCACCCTTAGCCGATAATTGTCGCTGTCCAGCGCAATACCGGTTAACGTAACCGGAGCCTGGAAATAAGCTGTATACGTCACATTTCGCGTAATTGCGGTTGCTGTCAGTTGATCGCTCGTTAGCAGAGTTGCTCCGCCGTCGCTGCTCCAGCCGAGGAACGTGTAGTCCGCGTCTGGCGTAACGGTCGGGACGGAGATGGGGGACCCTCCTTCATTCACGGTTTCGGTACCGGGTCCGCCAATCGTCCCGCCCTCCCCGGCCTGATAGGAAACCGTGTACGACGGGATCGGCGTCCAGACCGCATACAGCTTCATGCTTTGCGTCATCACGATCGGATCACCCGGAAGATACGTCGTGCCTCCCGAGCCGGCCGAGGTGTTCCAACCGCCGAACGCATGGCCTGTCTTCGTCAAATTGCCCGTGTTGCCGGACGCATAGGCCGTCTCTCCCGCCTCGTAACCGACAAGGTCAACGGGAACGGCTCCGCCGTTCGGGGCATTGCCGTCGTAGATGACGGAAGCCATTAGCTTACTGACGTTGAAGCTCGAAAAACTCGTACTATACACGTTTCTATCGCCGTCGACGGCAACGTCATAACGCAGGACGGGAGAAGACGGCGGGGTCATCAACTCAATCTCCGTCCAATCTTCGGAGCCTCCCCCGTAACCCAGCTTCATCGTCTGCGAGCTTGATAAGCTGATCCAATACACGTTGTCGTAATTGTCAACACTGACACCAAAGGCGATAAATCCGGGGCTCGCGGTCGCGGGCGAGATGTCCACCCACGGACCGCCATCGGCCGACAGCTTGAACATGCGCGATTGCTGGCCTACCGTTTCAGGCGATTGACTGACATACACATTTCCTGCCCCATCCACCGCAATGTCTACGGGATAAGAAAATATCGACGGCGCTCCGGTAATATCCTCCCACTCCGGGGTCTCGTCCTTATCCTCGTCCAGCTTCATAATGCGCGGCGAGAATGGCGCACTGCCATTTTTTCCGTCGACCGCATACACGTTTCCTTGCGAATCCACGGCAACGCCAAAGCCGTAAGCGAACGTTTCGCCGTACGTAATGTTATCCCATTCGTCGTCCCCGTACGGAAGCTTCATGATTCTAACGGTATTGGGAGCGGAAGAGCCGTTGAGCTGCGTGTTGTCCGCCACATACAGGTTCCCGTCTTTATCGACCGCAATGCCCATCGGATATGTAAAATGACCATTATAGGTGACGTCGGTGACGGATAGTCCGTCGCCCGAAATTCGCGCTACCCTGCCGGGAGCGCCGAGCATCCCGTTGGTCTCCGTAACATATACATCTCCGTTCCCATCCACGTCCAAGTAACGGGGCATGTACCGCTCGCCTGGTCCAATGGGACTTCCCGGAGGCGTATAATCCATCCAGGTCAGGGGTCCGTTATAACCGGTCGGCGGCTCCGGCAGCGGGACATACGGGCCGGAAGCGGCAGCGGCCCGGCGGTCTCCCGCAGCCATAGCGAGCAATGAGCCTAGAAACAGCAGGCAGCTCATGAGCAGTGCGATCCTTCTTCTTAGGTCAGTCTGGCTGCTGTTCAACATGCGTTACATTTCCTCCCTATCTAGTCTAGCTTCAGTCGTATCATAGCAGGTAATGCCGGATAAACCTAGTAGAAATGCGCAGATAAAACACGAATCATGTCGAATGAGTCACGCAATCCGTCAGCCCGCCGAAAATAGAAAAAGGCCGACTTCGCGTCCCCGGAACGCCGGGAAACGCAGAAGCCGACCGATGAAACGGAAGGCAGCGACGGGATTGCCCGTCGTGCCTCTTCTAAGTGCCTTAAATCCAGCCCCGAGCCTTGAACCACTCGAAGTTGTTTTTCGCGCTGACGATCGAAGAAACCTCGTATTGCTCCTGCTCGATGATGACGTATTCCACGCCGGCCGATTCGCACGCCGCGAGCGCGGAATCCCAGTCGACGGAGCCTTTGCCGATCTCCGCGTCTGTGCCGTCCTCTTTGAAATCCTTCGCGTGAACGACCGGAAGGCGTCCCGCGTATTTGTTCACGTATGCCGCAGGGTCTTGCCCTCCGACCTTCACCCAACCCAGATCGAATTCCGCGAACAACAAGTCTGCCGGAACTCTCTCCAGAATATGATCGATAACCAGTTTATCGCCAACCGGCTTGAACTCGAACGCATGGTTGTGATAACCGAACTCGAGACCGGCTTCGGTCACGATCCGTCCCGCCTGCTCCAGCGTATCCGCCATTTTGTACACGTCGTCGAGCGTCGGGTTGTCTCCCAGAGGATACCACGGCACGATAAACCGCTTCAATCCCAGCTCTTGCGCGTACTCCAGTTGCTTCTTCAGATTGTCCCAGATCGCCGGATCGTTGACGGTTAAGCCGACATGCGCGGAAGGGGCGTTAAGGCCGGCATCGGCCAGCGCCTGTTTCACGTCTTTCGCGGAATGTCCGTAGTAACCGGCCAGTTCCACATTTTTGTAACCGATTTCGCCGATCTCCCTGATTGTGCCCAAGAAGTCCTTCTCGCTGCGGTCGCGCACGGAATACAATTGAATGCCCACCTGCGGTTTGCTCATTTGATTTCCCACCATCCCATGGTTTGGTTGTTCGCGCGGCGGTCCGCGCGGCTTCCAACTTGTCTGCCTCTTTTATTATAGGCTCGGCGGCGGGTTTCCACGAGAGAAGTTTTTGTCCTCTTTATATGCATTTTGGAGTTCCGCCCTTCCGAATATCGGCCGGGCGGACACAATCGGCCTGAATTCAGCCGCGATCGGAACGGGACAGCTTGACCACGGCGCCTAGAGCGGCGGCGATCTCCCGCTCGACGGCTTCGGCTACGACGTTCGTATGCGGATCGTACTCCGCTGCCAGATCGGAATCCGCATAGCCGTCCACCGCCACGATCGCTCCGGCCCTTGCTCCCCTCAGGCTCGCCACGACGTACAGCGCGGCGATTTCCATCTCCACCGCGACCGCTCCGGCCTGCTTGTAAGCCTTATGCGGAATCTCCAGCGCCCCTTGGAAGAAGACGTCCAGCGACACCGTAATGCCTTGTCGGACGACTCCGCCCTGCTCCAGCGCGCTTTCATGCAGAGCCTGAACGACCCTCCCGTCTCCGACGGCGGGGAAGCCGTCCGGTACAAGCTGGCGCGTCAGCCCTTCGGCGCGGACAGCCGCGGTGCTGACGACCAGGCTGCCCGCCGGCGTATCCTCGGAATAGGAGCCTGCGGTTCCTACGCGGATCAACGTCGTCGCTCCTCCGCGAATCAGCTCCTCGAAGCAGATCGCCGCTCCGGCGGAACCCACTCCATGACTGGCCACTGCCACGGGAATGCCTTCGTAGCTTCCGACGAACGTGCGGTATTCGCGGCTGAACGCCAGTTCCCGCGTGCCTTCCAGGCGGCCGGCGATGACCGCCGCCCTTCCCGGATCGCCGCATACGAGTACGTAAGGAGGGATATCCTCCGAACTGACTTGCAGAATAGGCAGTAACATCTTAATCGAACTCCTTCCTGGTCCACTCGTCCTCGGGAATCGGCAGCGCCTCTCCGGAGAATCGCTGCTCCGCGAACGGATCGGCTTCATTGTGAAAGCCGTTGCGCTCCCAGAATCCCGGACGATCCTCTGTCATGAATTCGATCCGCCGCACCCATTTCGCGCTTTTCCAGAAATAGCGGTGCGGCACGATCGTGCGCAGCGGCCAACCGTGCTTGTCGGTCAGCGGCTCTCCCTCGTAACGATAGGCAAGCATGACGTTATCCATCAGCAGATCGGACAGCGGCACGTTCGTCTCGTAGTCGGGATCGGCGTGGAACATCACGTACCGGGCCTCGGGCTTCGGCTTGACCCGGGACAGCAAATCCTTGAACAGCACGCCTTCCCACTCCGTGCCGAACTTCGACCAGCGCGTCACGCAGTGGATGTCGCATTCGATCCGGGAGACAGGCAGCCCGAGCACGTCGTCATACGTCAGCTCAAGCGGCTCCTCCACCTCTCCGTCGATCGTCAGCCGCCACTGCTCCATATCATATCGGGGAATATCCCCCTCGTGCAGAATCGGAAACTTGGCCGTCAACGTCTGCCCCGGGGGCAGCCGCCCGCCAAGCGCTTCGTTCGCCTCCGACGGAGCGATCGGTTTGGCTTTCTTTAATCTTTCCGCTTTGTTATGCATGTTGCCGCCTCCTATCCTTCGGCGCCAATCCGGGCTCCGGCTATCTGGAGCTGGTGCCCGAGCTTTGCGCGTCCTTGACGAATTCCTTGTTCTTGAACAAAAACATCGCGGCGATCGTAACGGCGTAAGGGACCATCTGCGTAAAATGCGAAGGCATCGCGAACCCTTGCAGACGAATGCTGAACGCATCCATGAGCCCGAACAGCAAGCTCGCCGCAGCGACTCCCAGCGGTCCCGATTGTCCGAGCATGGTGGCCACGAGCGCGATGAAGCCCCGTCCGGCCGTCATTCCTTCCGTGAACATCGTCACCTGGCCAAGCGACAGCTGCGCCCCGGCCAACGCGCACAGAACGCCGCACGCCAGCATTGCGCCGTACTGATAGCGCCGTACTTGAATGCCCAGACTCCGGGCGGCCAGCGGATTGTCTCCGGCGGCCAGGAAGCGGAAGCCCCCGATCGTCCGGTAGAAATAGTACCACATCGCCCCGACCAGCACGATGGCCAGATAGACAAGCGGAGAATGACCGGACAAAATATCCCCGACGACGGGAATGTCCTTGATCAGGGGGAGCTCCCACTTCGGAAGCCCGACCATGTCCTTATTATAATAAGCTCCCTTGACGTTAAATAACGTTCGCAGACTGAAGGTGGTCAGACCCGCAGCCAGAAGGTTCATGGCGATGCCGACAACGATGACGTTAGCCCGCAAATGGATGCACAGATAAGCGAACAGCAGCGCGAAGAGCGATACGCAGCCGATCGAGAACGCGATTGCCGCTCCCGTATTGCCGAAGTAATGGTTGCCGACGATCGCGGAGAACGCGCCGATCAGCATCAAGCCCTCCAGGCCGACGTTAAACAGTCCCACTCTGGCGCACAGCGCACCGCCCAACGCGGCGAGCAGGATCGGCGTCAGCATGCGCAGCGCCGAGTTGAACAGAGCCAGATCAAACAGCTGCTCCATTCGGGTCCCCCTCCTTTCTGCGTCTCCGGAAGCCCCGAACGAATTTGACGGTAATGAACAATATCAGTACCGCCTGAATGACATCGCCGATCTCCAGCGGCACGTCGGTATTCATCTCCACGCCCATGCCTCCCGTCTGCAGAGCGACGAGGAAGAAGGCCGCAACCGCCGTGCCGATCGGATGCGCATTCGCCAGCAGCGCGGCCATAATGCCCGTCCAGGCAAAGTCCGCCGCCACGAAGGAATTGTCGATGTACCGATACTGCGAGCCCAGCACCTCGCCGGCTCCGGCCAGTCCGGCCAGCCCGCCGCTGGCGAACATGACCCCGAGCATCAGAGGCGTCCGTCTGACGCCGCCATAGACGGCGAACAGCGGGTTGCCCCCCATCATCCGCGCCTCGTATCCCGATACGGTTCTCGTCAAATACACATAGAGCACGACCATCGCGGCAAGCGCCAGCAGCAGCCCGACATGCGCGGGCATCCCCTTGAACAGCTTGGGCAGCCAGATCGCGTTATCGATCATCTGCGACTGGGCCATCGCGGCCGAACCGGTCTTGTCCTTGAACGGATAAGCCACCATATAGCTGGCGAACAGCGTAGCGATATAGTTCAGCAGCAGCGTCGTGATCAGCAGATTCACGCGAAAGCGGGCGTCCATATATCCGGCGAAGGCGGACCACAGACCGCCGGCGGCAATTCCGACCAGCATCGAGACGACGGCGACCAGCCAGCCCGGTCCGGGCACATACAGCGCCGTCAGCGCCGCCGCCAAGCCTCCGAGCGCCATCTGGCCTTGAGCCCCAAGATTGAAAAATCCCGAACGGAACGCGATGGCGGCGCCCAAGCCGACGAGAATGACGGGAGTGGCGCGATTAAGCGTGCTGGTAAGGAAGTAAAAGCTGCCGAACGCCCCCTTCCACATCTCCGCATAGGTTTCCACAATCGAGCCTCCGGCAATGACGATGGCGATCGATCCCGCGAGCAAGCCGAGCGCGATGGCGGCCGCCGGCCCGAGAAGGGAAGCCGTCAGCTTCTTCCATTTATCCATTGCGCTTCCCCCCTACCATTAACAGACTCAGCTTTTCTTCCGTCGCTTCCCCTTCTTGCAATTCCCCGACGATCTTGCCCTCGTACATGACGAGAATGCGATCCGACAGCTTCAAGATTTCCGACAGCTCCGACGATACGAGCAGAATGGCGCCTCCGGCGTCCCTTTTGCGCAGCAGTTGCTCGTGGATCGTCTCCATCGCTCCGATGTCGACGCCCCGGGTCGGCTCCGCCGCGATAAGGAAAGCCGTCTGCTGCGCAATCTCGCGGGCCACGATCAGCTTCTGAAGATTGCCGCCGGACAGGTTCTGGGTTTCGTTGTCCGGCGAGCCGGCCTTGATCGCGTACTGCTTGATCCACTCCGAGACGCGCGCCTTTACCGTCCGCCCTTGCAGAAATCCGAGCTTGCCCAGCTTGCGCTGATGGCCCATCGTTCCCGTCTCCGCCACCGTCGCCGACTTGTTGGCCCCCCAGACATAGCGGTCCTCCGGGATGTGAGCCAGGCCCGCGTTCCGGAACTCCCGGGCCGACTTCCCGGTGACGTCGGTGCCGAGCAGCGCGACCGTTCCTCTGGCCGGCTTGGTCAAGCCCGAGATTGCCTGGAGCAGCTCCGACTGGCCGTTGCCGGAAATGCCCGCGATGCCGACGATCTCTCCCGCCCTGACGTGCAGGCTGACGGAATCTACTGCAGGCTTGCTCCCGCTTCCGAGCACGGACAATTCCTTTACCTCCAGCACTTTTTCCTTCGGCGAGGCCGGCTGCTTGTCCATCGCGGCCAGCGGCCTGCCGACCATCAGCCTGGACAATTCCTCGATGCTTGTCCGAGAAGTCTCCAGCACGCCGGTCACCTCCCCGTCCCTCAGGACGGTGATGCGGTCGGCCGCGCTCATAACCTCGTTAAGCTTATGGCTGATCAGAATAAAGCTCTTGCCCTGCTTGGTCAGCGTCCGGATCGCTTCCAGCAGCTCGCCCACCTCCAGCGGAGTCAGCACTCCCGTGGGCTCGTCGAGAATAATGATTTCCGCCCCTTGATAGAGCACCTTGAGAATTTCTACCCGCTGCTGGACGCCCAGCGGGCAGTCGACGATCCTCGCTCTCGGGTCCACGCGGATTCCGTACTTTTCCGACAACGCCTCCACCTGGGCGACAGCGGCTTTACGATCGAACCGCAGCTTGCCCGGTTCCTTGCCGATCACGATGTTTTCCGCGACCGTGAAGTTCTGGAACAGCATGAAATGCTGATGAACCATGCCGATGCCATGAGCAATGGCGTCCTTCGGGTCGGCAAACCGAACCTCGCGGCCTCCGATTCGAATCGTTCCGGAGGAAGGCTGTTCCATTCCGTACAGAATGCGCATCAGCGTCGTTTTGCCGGCGCCGTTCTCCCCTACGATCGCGTGCACCTCGCCCGGTTTCAAATCGTAATCGATTTGCCGGTTCGCCCGAACGTCGCCGTAATTTTTCGAAATCCCTTCCATCTTGAGCAGCATGGACTTGCCTCCATCCCTTGTCGCAAGCGTAGGAAACCGGCTGCTTAAGGCAGCCGGTTACGAATAAGCAGTATGGAATTGACTATGGAATTATTGCAAAGAGTCGCTTACGACGATTTTCCCTGCAACGATATCATCATTGATCTGCTTCAGCTTGTCAACGGATTCTTGGCCGATCGCGTCGCTGAGCGGGGATTTGCCTTCCTTGTTGACGTACGTGAGACCCACGCCGCCTTCCTTCAGACCGTAGTCGCGCACTTCGAACGAGAAGTTGCCTTCGACGAAGTCCTTGACCGTCTCGTAGACGACGGCGTCCGTTCCTTTCAGCTGGGCCAGAATGACCTGCTTGCCGTCGGTGTTGTCCGTATCTTGACCGGACGTATAGAAGCCCTTCTCGGCAGCCGCTTCGAAGACGCCCAAGTCGCCTACCGCGGACATGCCCGCTACGAAGTCGGCTCCTTGCGAGTTTTGCAGCAAGGCGAGCTCCTTCGCTTTGGCCGGATCCGTAAAGCCGCCTACGTAGTTGACCAGAACCTTGACGTCCGGGTTAACGGACTTGGCGCCTTGCTCGAAGCCGCCCGTGTATTTCTTCATCAGAGGAATATCCACGGCTACGACGTTGCCGACCGTGCCGCTCTTGGACACCAGCGCCGCCGCCGCGCCCAGCAAGTAGGCGGCTTCATGCTCGCGGAACGCTACGCTGCGAACGTTCGGCAGATCGATGACGGTGTCAATGATCGCGAACGACTTGTCCGGATATTGGGGAGCGATCTTCTTCAGCGCGTCCTCCATCTGGAAAGTCGACGTAAGGATCAGGTCGAAGTCTCCCGCCGCGGCCGATTGCAGATTCTGCTCGATGGAAGCCGGGTCCGAGGACTCAATCGTCTTGACTTCAACGCCGAACTCCTGTCCCGCTTTCTTTAAGCCCTCGTCCATCAATTGGAAGAACGGGTTGACGCCGATCGGCTCCGGAGTGACCAGCGCGATTTTATACTTCTTCGCAGACGCGGACGGACTGCTCTGCGCCTCGTTCTTATCCTTGGACCCGCACGCCGCCAGCACTCCCCCCAGGATGACAAGCATAAGTACGAGTATAAACGGTTTCTTCATCTGTTCTCTCTCCCCTGTGTGAAATGCACGCATTCTGTTGATATCCTAGCAGTTTAGTCGGCTTTTGTCAAAACAAAACCTGGGAATGGAACAACTTTCCTCCCCTTTGCCTCGTATTATAGTTAACGAATCTTCGGGAAGGATGAACGACGTTATGGATCGAGAACCGGCAGAAGCAACGAACCTCTCCAGATCGCACGCCCCCAGGACTGGCATGAGCAAAAAGAAAATGCTGCTATACGGAGGCCTGGGCGTCTTTCTGATTATCGCTTCAATAGTGGCCTACTACGTCTACACGATCGTTTCTTTCGCCGGCGAGATCTATCAGCCCCCTGCCGACAACCAGCCGAGCGCCGTTGTTCCGATAGATGGCAGCGCTCCCATTCCGGTTGCCGCCATCGAGCCGCCGGAGCGGTTCGCGGACGAACGAATCAACATTCTTCTGCTGGGTGGCGACTCGCGAGGCGTCAAGAGCACCGTCAAACCCCGCTCCGACACGATGATCGTCGTCTCGATCGATCCCGTCTCCAAGGGCACGCATCTCTTCTCGCTCCTGCGAGACACCTACGTGGAAATTCCGCGTCACGGATCGAACCGCTTGAACGCCGCGATTACACTCGGCGGTCCCTTGCTGGCGATGGAGACGGTCGGGAAATTGATCGAGATGCCTATCCATTATTACGTCTATACGGATTTCGAAGGCTTCATCTCGCTGATCGACGAGTTGGGCGGCATCGATTTCGAGGTCGACAAGAACATGAGACATACCGACAACCGCGACGACCCCAGATACAACATTAACTTGGAGCAAGGCGTGCAGCATCTCGACGGGCTCACCGCGCTTCAGTACGTCCGGTTCCGCAGCGACGCCCTGTCCGATTTCGCCCGCTCCGAACGCCAGCGGAAATTCCTGTCGGCGATCGCCGACAAGCTGAAGTCGTCGACGACGCTGCTCAAGCTTCCTCAGCTGCTGAACGGCATCGCCCCCTACATCGAGACGAGCATTCCGCCCGGCGATCTGTTCGAGCTGGCCCGTCTCGGTCTCAAGCTGGACACCGGCAACTTGCAAGGCATTCAGATTCCGCAGACAGGCGCGTTCAGGAATGAGATCATCTCCGGGATGGACGTGCTCGTTCCGAATCTCGGGAAAGTCAGGAGTTACGTCCAGGAGCAGCTAAGCGTCCCTCCTTCAAGCTTGTAGAACCGTCCAACATACAATCGCACGCATCAGACAGGCAATCATTCAAATTCACATTAACACCATAGGAATTATATGTTATCATAAATTCATCTTACTTATGGAAGGGATTGGACGTCATGGCAATCACGACATTCAAAGCTTCGGCGCATTTGCAAGAAGGAGTGGCCGTTAAAGTTCGCTCGAGAAATTTTGAACTGACGATCGACGAGCCCAAGAGCTTGGGCGGAACCGATACGGGGATGAATCCGGTGGAAGCGGTACTCGGCGCGCTCGGCGCCTGCCAATCGATCGTAGCAAGAGTGTACGCCAAGAAGTTCGACGTTCGCCTCGACGATTTCCGCGTAGAGGTGGAAGGAGATCTCGACTTGGACGGCTTCTTCAAGAAGTCCGACGTCCGTCCGGGTTATTCGGACATTCGCTATACTTTCTACATTAAAACGGATGCCCCTCAGGAGCGCGTCGAGGAATTCGTCAAGTTTCTGGAAGAAACTTGCCCGGTCGGCGATACGATCGCCAATGCGGTTAACCTGAAGTTGAGCAGCATCGTCATCGAAGCCCCGGAAACGGTGGAATAACTCCGACTAGCTCGCCTCGCCCTTCAGGCAAAACGGTCCTCGGCCAAGCCTTCCGCAACAGCGGAAGCCAGCCGGGGACCGTTTTTTTTGCGCGTTAACGCGCTGCGTTCCGTTTCTCTGGTCCGCTCTCTAGCCTTTGCTAGCCCCAGCCGTCAAGCCGTCGACCAGATTGCGCTGCAGCACGAGGAACAGCGTCATCACCGGGAGCGCGACCAGCACCGCCCCCGAAGCGAACAGCGTAAATTCCGTGGAATTGCGCTGGTTCACCATTTTATACAATCCGACGGCCAGCGTCCGCTGATCCTCCGAGCGCAGCACCAGGTCCGCGAAGATGAAGTCGACGAAGCAGCCGTTGAAGATCATCAGGCTGGCGTAAGTCAGCATCGGCTTGGCCAGCGGAACCATGATTCGGAAGAACACGGTCAGATGGCTTGCCCCGTCGATCCGCGCGGCTTCCTCCAGACTTCCGGGCACGGTATCGAAAAAGCCTTTGGCCACGAACACATTGGTCACGATCGCCCCGGAGCTGTATACGAGCACGAGCGCCAGATGCGAATTAAGCAGCCCTACCGTGTTCAGCACGACGTACACGGCGATCATCGCCATGAAGCCCGGAAACATCTGCAGCACGAGCAGCGCGTTCAGCGAGAAGCGCCGTCCGGCAAACCGGAACCGGGACACCGCGTACGAGGTCAGCAGCAGCAGGAACGTCCCCAGCACCGTCGACAGCGTCGCGATCTTCAATGTATTCATGAACCATATCGGATATTTGGTCGAGCGGAAGAGCTCCCGATAATGTTCGAAAGTAAAACTTCTCGGAATAAGCGTCTCGCTGTACAGGCTGTTCCCTTCCTTCAAGGAGGACAGCACGATCCACAGCGCGGGATACAGGCTGACGATCGTCAGCACGATCAGAATGGCGTAGCTGAGACCGAGCTTCAAGCGGGCGTTGGAGCCGTTCATACGATCATGTCCTCCTCTTTGTAGGATCGGGTGCGGCGATAACTCCAGATGGACAGGGAAGCGATCATCAGGAAAATAACGATTCCGATCACCGACGCGAAGCTGTACTGCGCCTGATCCAACGCGAGCTTATACAGCCACGTGACGAGCAGATCGGTGTGTCCCGCATACTGGTAATGGGTGTTTACCGGTCCTCCGTCGGTCATCAGGTAGATCACGTTGAAATTGTTGATGTTCCCGGCGAATTGCATGATCAGCACCGGAGCCGTGGAGAACAGCACCATGGGCAGCGTAATGCGGCGGAACTTCTGATACGAGCCCGCTCCGTCGACTTCGGCGGCTTCGTACAGGTCCCGGGGAATCGTCGTCAAAATGCCGAACGCCAGAATCATCGTAATCGGAATGCCGATCCACATGTTGACGATCATAAGCGTCCCCTTGGCCCACATCGGGTTGGTCAACCAGGGCACGCCTTCCAGCCCGATCATGCGCAGCATGTCGTTAATCGGCCCGAACTTGTTGTTGAACATATTGCGCATGACCAGCAGCGAGATCAAGCTCGGAATCGCGAACGGGACGATCATCACGGTGCGCCAGAACGCTTTGAAGCGGATGCGCGGCTGATGAATGAGCACCGCCACCAGAATTCCGCCGACATATGTGGTGACGGTGGCGATCGCCGCCCAGACGACCGTCCATAGCAGCACGCCGAAGAACGTATCGCTCCATACCTTCAAGCTTACGAGCTTGACGAAATTCGTGAATCCTACCCAATCGATAAGGTTCGCCGGAGGCAGATTCGGGTCCGCGTAGTTCGTAAAGGCGAGAAGAATGGAGAACACGAGAGGGAGCACGGTGAGAAATAAAATGAATACGGCGGGAAGCAACAGAACGACGTAGGCGAAATTTCTTTGATTGATCGCTCCCAGCGTCTGGCGGAACGAACGGACCTTCTGCCCTTCCTCCCGCTGAAGTCCCGTCTTGTACGCGTCGCGAATGCAGGCCGCGTAGAGTCCGGCGGCCAGAAGCACGGCGAGCAGCGCCATCAAGCCCTGGATCAGGAGGAAGATAGAGTGATCTCCCTCCACCATCTGCGTCAGTCTGCCGACTTTGACCAAGCCGCTGGGCTGTTCGCCGAGCGTCCACAGCCCCCGCAAATATTCCGGCAGATCGAGCGCCGCGGCTCCTCCCCAGAATCCGATTCCGGCGGCCAGAAATAATATCCCTTTCATCCACTGGCCGTTATAGAGCTGGCCCAAGCCCATGAAGAGCGCGGACAGCAACGCGCCCGCGGTTGGTTTGCGCATGCGAATTCCTCTCTTTCTCGCCTCGGACGGAGCAGTCTCATAAGTAAAAAAGAGTCGTACCGAACGATTATCGATGGATGCAGGTTAACGGGCATCTATCTCCTTCCGCTGCTATACGATCCTGAAATCTGGAATGGATAGACCCGTCGCAATGTAATTTCAGGACCGTATGAGGCAGTCTCCAGGAGATAGATACCCTTCTTTTTTTCATCGATAATCTTGTACGTCTCAACTTATGAAACAACCCCGCGCTTGGCGGACCTTCTCTCTATTGGGAGGCGATGGCCGTCTTTACGGTGGTGACCATGGCGTCCAGCGTCTTCTTGACGTCGGCTTTCGGATCGTCCCATATCGTCGTGAACGCCGCCTTAAGCGGATCCCACAGCGCGTTGATCGCCGAGATGCCCGGCATCGGAGTCGAGTTCTCGAACTGTTGGAAGAAGCCGCTGACGTAAGGATCGTTTTTGATCTTCGGATCTTCCCCGGCTTCCTTGTTCGCCGGAATGGCTCCCGTCATCTCGTAGTTTCTCAGCTGGTTTTCCTTGCTCGCCGCGAAATTCGCGAACAGGCGAGCCGCGATCGGATACGGCGTGTAAGAGTTGACGTAGTAGGACTTGACGCCGGAGAACGAGGTGGACGGATTGCCTCCTGGAACGGCCGGAATCGGCGCAACACCGAAATTGACCTTGTCCTTGAAGGCGGCGACGGACCATGGTCCGTCGATGTTCAGTGCCAGCTTGCCGTCTGCGAACAGCTGCGTTTTGACATCGTAGGTGATGTCCGCCGCGTTCATCGGCAGAATCGGCTTAAGCGACTTCAGAAACTCGAAGCCTTCCACCGCCCCCGGGCTGTTTAGCCCGATGTCGTTCGGATCGGTATTGTCCTGGCCGAAGAAGTAACCGCCGAAGCTGCCGACGAATGGATAGGAATAATACCCGACGAATTCCCACATGACGGCGTACTTGTTTTCCTTCGAATTCGTGAACGTATCCGCGAATTGCACGACTTCGTCCCACGTCTTGGGCGGATCGGGGAACAGGTCTTTGTTGTAGAACAGCGCGTACGTTTCCACCGACTTCGGATAGCCGTACAGCACCCCTTCGTAAGTAGAAGCCTTAATTGCCGCTTCCGCCATCGTAGCGCGCGTCTCTTCCTCGAACACATCGTTGGGAAGAAGCAGGCCCGCTTTGACCGCCTGGGCGATCTGATCGTGCGGCAGTGTCAACACGTCGCCTGCCAGCTTCGAAGGGCCGTCCGTCACCAGACGTCCGCCTTGGTCTCCTCCGGCGACTTCCTCCAGCGTGACGGGGACGCCGTATTCTCTCTCGAAGGCTGCCGCCAGCTCTTGCATATACGGCATTTGTTCCTTGGATTCCCATACTTTCAGCTTGGCGCCCGCTTCCGGCTCCAATGCCTCCTCTTCTCCGTCCCCGGACGGAGCGGCGCCTTCCGACGCGGCCGAAGGACTCGCGCTCGAAGAGGGCGTCGCGCTCCCGTTATTTCCGCTGCCGTCCCCTCCTCCGCAAGCCGTCAATGCCGCAACCAGCAGCGCGCAGAGCCATCCGATACCCCATTTTTTGAGCTTCATGTTACCCATCCTCCCGTTTTTAAGTGCTTCCCCTTTTCTGATTCCCTTGCCGATTTGTCCGACGTGCCGCCTCGTGCCCATCGTCTTCAGCCCCTTCCGGCAAACCGCAAAAAAGGGGCACACCCTCGCCAAGTGATTAACTCGCGAGGATGTACCCCTAGGGTAGCAGTGCCTTCAGAATGTCGAAGAAACTCTCTTTCGATCTTCCGTGAAAACGATTGCACAAACTCATCATAAACGATGGACGATTTAGTTAGCAAATTCCATTTTCAGCTCATATTCACTGTTTCAGGCCGAAAAATCGCAATTTTTCCCACAAAATCCGTTAATCCCTGCGAAATCGTTCGTATTGCGCCCTATTTACAGATTCGCCGATCTGGGATAACATGAACAGCAAGGATAAGGCGTGGCTTTTCGACGAGGGCAAACGGTTGCACTTACGAAAACCATCGAATCGGCCGTATTCCGCTATCCCCATATCGCCAACATCGCAAAAGCAACTTAAAGGCGCTGTTACCATCAGGTACAACCTCGTCCGTGCACGACGAGGCTGTGCCTTTTTTTCATCCCCAATTCCATATGAAGGAGACCTGTCCATGCTGCGCGAAGCGATCTACCACCGACCCAAACAAAACTGGGCCTATGCCTACGACGACAAAACCATTTACCTGAGAGTCCGAACGAAACGAGACGAGGCGGACGAGGCATTCGTCATCTTCGGAGACAAGTACGCTTGGGCGCGAACTCGTACCGTCGTCCCGATGAACAAGCTCATATCCGACGAACTGTTCGATTACTGGGAAGCCGCAGTCGTTCCCCCGCTGCGCCGATTGAAGTACGGCTTCCGCTTCCGCTCCGGGGACGAGGAATTGTATATGTCGGAGAAAGGCTTCACCAACGTCGAACCGGCCAACTACCTGCTGCTGTTCGACTTTCCTTTCCTGAACCCGGCCGACGTGTTCTCTCCTCCCGCTTGGGTGAAAGACGCGGTGTTCTATCAGATTTTCCCGGAACGGTTCGCTAACGGCGCCCCCTCCCTGAATCCCGAAGGAACGCTGCCCTGGGGCGGCGATCCGACTCCGACGAACTTTTTCGGCGGGGACTTGCAGGGCGTCATCGACCGGCTCGATCATCTGAGCGATCTCGGCGTGAATGCCATCTACTTCAACCCGTTGTTCGAGGCGACGACCAATCACAAATACGACACGAAAGACTACATGAAGGTCGATCCCCGCTTCGGTACGAACGAGAAGCTGAAGGAGCTTGTCGACGCCTGCCACGCCCGGGGAATCCGGGTCATGCTCGACGCCGTGTTTAATCATTCGGGCAAGGAGTTTCCTCCGTTCGTGGACGTGTTGGAGAAAGGCGCCGAATCTCCTTACGCCGATTGGTTCCACGTGCGCGAATTCCCGTTGCGGGTGGAGAGCGGAATTCCGACCTACGATACGTTCGGCTTCGAACCGATCATGCCCAAGCTGAACACGGAAAACGCCGAGGTCAAACGCTACCTGCTCGACGTGGCCCGCTACTGGATCGAAGAAGTCGGCATCGACGGCTGGCGCCTGGACGTGGCTAACGAAGTGGACCATGCATTCTGGAGAGAGTTCCGGACGGTCGTCAAAAGGGTCAATCCCGAAGCTTATATTCTCGGAGAGATCTGGCACGACTCGATCATGTGGCTTCAAGGGGATCAGTTCGATGCGGTTATGAACTATCCGGTGACAGATGCCGCGCTCGACTTCTTCGCCCGTGGCGAGATCGACGCAGCCTCGTTCGCCAATGCGATCGGCAGCCAATTGGCAGCTTATCCGAGGCAAGCCGTGGAAGCCACGTTTAACCTGCTCGGCAGCCACGACACCCCGCGCCTGCTCACCGTATGCGGAGGAGACGAGCGCCGCATGAAGCTGGCTACCTTGTTCAAGCTGACCTTCCCCGGCGCTCCGTGCGTCTATTACGGGGACGAGGTCGGAATGGCGGGCGGCGGCGACCCGCATTGTCGAGGGTGCATGGTCTGGGAGGAGGACAAGCAGAACAAGGAATTGTTCTCGTTTTTCGCCTCGGCTATCCGCCTGCGCAAGGATCACGAAGCGCTTCGGAGCGCGAACTTCAAGTTCCTGGCCGCGGACGGAGGCCTGCTGGCCTACGAACGGCTCTCTTCCGACGGCTCCGAGCGCTTCGTCGTCGCGATGAACGTCTCGGAGCAGCCGATTGCAGCCGCGATATCGACGTCCCCGGCCAGCCACGGCTGGACCCAAGCGTTCGGGGACGCCCCGGCCGACCTCGAAGACGGTCTCATTAAGGCAGAGCTGCCGGCTTTCGGCTATTCTGTCTGGCGTTCGGGAGCGCATTAAACCAAATTAGAGAAGGACGGATCCTCGCGCCGATGCGCAAAGTCCGTCCTTTTTGGACTAATCCAATCCCCAAAGTTGATTAAACGTGTACAACGCCTTGTAATTCTCCAGTCCCATGCCTTTATCGACTTTGTAGTTAAGCGTGAATGGAACGGGATTTTCGTTGGCCGAAGCCATCTTGTAACTGCCTCTAATTTCAAGTTGGGGCTCTTCGCCGATTCCGCTCGAAATGATCCAACGCCGCGTCTCGGAGGGCGCCACTCTGAAGTCCCGCAACGATCCGTCCTGCTCCTGGACATACTCTCGCCGAGTAAGCATGCCATCTGGATCAAGCGAACCTTTATTGTCTCTGATCCAGTCCATCATATCTTTGCCATATTGAATGCAGTCCGAATTACTACTGATTTGTCCCGCCTCCGTACTGCACCCTTCAGGACGTTGCGGGAGCGAATCGGCCTTCAAGGTACGTTGCACGATGACTTTCCAGTCGCCCGGCCGTAAAGAAAACACGACTTCTTCATCGCTTTCATTCATCAAATCAATATGCGTATAAAGGCGATCGTCCTCTACGCCGTAATGATCCACGCCAACCGAAACCTTATTTTCGACATCGTACAAAATAATCCGGCGCTGATCCGGCGTCAACCATGCCTCCATGCTTTCGGGAGAAGCGAGCAGTACCGTCCGCGACCGATACGATTCATCTACGAAATCGATGGGCGAGCCTGAGGAATCCGTCGGTTCCAGGTTTGTGACGGCTGGGGGCTCGCTTGGCAGCAAGATGCGAACCGTCTTGCCGACCTGGTCCCAGTACACGCGGGAGCCAAGCGCCTTACCGGCCGCCCGGAGAGGAATCAGCGTCCGTTGACGCTCCAGAATGACGCCCGGCTCAAGGATTGTTTCGTGACCGTCGACGATCATCCGGTTGCTGTCGAGCAGAAGGATGAACGAAGAATCGCGGTAAACTCCCGTAACCTTTCTCTCCTGCGAATTCCATTCAATTGTGGCGCCAAGAGCCTCGAACACCGCCCTTAAAGGCACATATACGGAATTGTTTACGATGACGGGGGCCATACGATCATCGGCCAGCTCCGATCCGTTGACTTGAATGCGAATCCGATCGGCAGCTTCCGCGGTGACGCTCAGTCCCGCTTGCATAGCAAATGCGATAAGCAATGCGATTGCTGTCAGCGTCTTCGAGACAGAATAGCGATAACTCACCAATAGTTCCTCCGTTTCCCTTACATTTCCTAATTAATCATATCAAAAAGGACGAACCGCGTCTAAGCGCAAGGGTTCGTCCTTCTTATCGTTCATGATGTCTGACCAAGATGTCGCTATTTCACTTACTTCAGGTTGCTAAGGTTGTAGAACGCCGCTTTGCCGCCGTATTTCGCCGTAGAGCCCAGACGATCTTCGATGCGGAGCAGTTGGTTGTACTTCGCCACGCGGTCCGTACGGGACGGAGCGCCTGTCTTGATTTGGCCAGCGTTCGTCGCAACCGCGATGTCGGCGATTGTGCTGTCTTCGGATTCGCCGGAACGGTGGGAGATTACTGCCGTATAGCCAGCGCGCTTCGCCATCTCGATCGCGTCGAACGTCTCGGTCAAGGAACCGATTTGGTTGACTTTAACGAGGATGGAGTTGCCTACGCCCTTCTCGATGCCGTCAGCCAGACGCTCGGTGTTCGTTACGAACAGGTCGTCGCCGACGAGTTGGACTTTGCCGCCCAGCTTCTCGGTCAGCAGCTTCCAGCCTTCCCAGTCGTCTTCGGAGCAGCCGTCTTCGATCGAGATGATCGGATATTTGTCTACCCAGCTTGCAAGCAGGTCAACGAACTCGGCAGGCGTGAAGGACTTGCCTTCGCCTTCGAGGTGGTATTTGCCGTCTTTGAAGAACTCCGTGGAAGCAACGTCCATGCCCAGGAAAATTTCTTCGCCGGCTTTGTAGCCAGCCTTCTCGATCGCTTCGAGGATCGTCGACAGCGCTTCTTCGTTGGAACCGAGGTTCGGAGCGAAGCCGCCTTCGTCGCCTACGGCCGTGTTCAGGCCTTTGGCTTTCAATACGCCTTTCAGCGCGTGGAAGATTTCCGTACCAGCGCGCAGCGCTTCGGAGAACGTCGGCAAGCCGATCGGCAGCACCATGAACTCTTGCACGTCGATGTTGTTGTCCGCGTGCTCTCCGCCGTTAACGATGTTCATCATCGGAACAGGCAGCGTTTTGGCGTTAAATCCGCCCAGGTAAGTATACAGAGGAACGTCAAGCGCATCGGCAGCAGCGCGAGCGACAGCCATCGATACCGCGAGGATCGCGTTTGCGCCCAGGTTCGCTTTGTTCGGCGTGCCGTCCAGCTGAATCATTTTGTTGTCGATCTCGACTTGATCAAGCGCATCGTAGCCGATAATTTCCGGAGCGATGACCGTGTTGACGTTCTCTACCGCTTTCAGAACGCCTTTGCCGAGGTAACGGCCTTTGTCTCCGTCGCGAAGCTCGACCGCTTCGTACGCGCCCGTAGAGGCGCCGGACGGCACGATGGCATGGCCTTTAGCGCCGGACTCCAGTTGAACTTCGACTTCGACGGTCGGATTGCCGCGAGAATCCAGCACTTCGCGAGCATATACGTCAGTAATGATCGTCATAGGTAGAACACTCCTTCGGTAAGTTAATTGTTAATACGGTTAGACAATCAAGGATTTGCCTGTCATCTGCTCCGGCTGCGGCAATTGCAGCAGCGTCAGCAGCGTCGGGGCGACGTCAGCCAGAATGCCGCCTTCGCGAAGCGAGAGGCTGGCTTGAGTGACGATGCAAGGAACGATGTTCGTCGTATGCGCCGTAAAAGGCCGGTCGTTGTCGTCCAGCACCATATCCGCGTTGCCGTGGTCGGCGATGATGACGCAGACGCCGCCTTTGGCCGTGACCGCGTCGACGACTCTGCCGAGGCATTCGTCGGTCGCTTCCACCGCTTTGATCGTCGGCTCCAGCATGCCGGAGTGGCCGACCATGTCCGGGTTCGCGAAGTTCAGAATGATCGCATCGTGGTTGTCCGCGGCGATCTCCTTCTCCAGCGTTTCCGTCACCTCGTAGATGCTCATCTCCGGCTGCAGGTCGTAAGTGGCGACCTTCGGCGAGTTGATGAGAATCCGGGTTTCGCCCTCCAGAACGTGGTCCCGTCCGCCGCTGAAGAAGAACGTAACGTGCGGATACTTCTCCGTCTCGGCGATTCTGAGCTGTTTTTTCCCTTGCTGCACGAGCACTTCGCCCAATGTATTATCCAACTCTTTAGGCTTATACGCAACCAAGCCCCCGACGGTTTCCGCGAACAGCGTCATGCACACGAAATACAGGTTCTTCGGGAAGCCCGGACCGCGGTCAAAACCGCGAAAATCCTCGTTCGTGAACACGTTGGACAGCTGAATCGCGCGGTCGGGACGGAAGTTGAAGAAAATGACCGCGTCCTCGGACTCGACCAGCGCATTCGGCTTGCCGTCCGCTCCGACGATCACCGTCGGCACGAAAAACTCGTCGTACACGCCTTGCTCATAAGAAGCTTTGACCGCTGCGATCGGATCAACCGCCGTAGGACCTTCACCGTAAACCATCGCGCGATAGGACTTCTCTACCCGTTCCCACCGCTTATCGCGGTCCATCGCGTAGTAACGTCCTTGCAGCGTGGCGATGCGACCGATTCCGAACTCTTCGATCTTGCTTTGCAATTGGGTCAGATAACCGACCGCACTGTCGGGAGCGACGTCGCGGCCGTCCAGGAAGCCGTGAATGTACACTTCCTCCAGGCCTTCCCGCTTCGCCAGCTCAAGCAGCGCGAACAGGTGGTCGATATGGCTGTGAACCCCGCCGTCGGACAGCAAGCCGTACAGATGCAGCTTCTTGCTGTTCTCCTTCGCGTGGCGCACCGCTCCGACCAGCGTCGAGTTGTCGAAGAACTCCTCGTCGCGGATTGACTTCGAGATTCGAGTCAAGTCCTGATAGACGATGCGGCCCGCGCCGATGTTCAGGTGGCCGACCTCGGAGTTGCCCATCTGGCCCTCCGGCAAGCCGACCGCTTCCCCGCTCGCCGTTAAGGTCGTATGCGGAAAAGTGCTCCAGTACTTGTCGAAATTCGGTTTGTTCGCTTGAGCCACGGCGTTGCCATGCTTCTCTTCGCGAATACCGAAGCCGTCCAAAATAATTAACGCAACCGGTTTGGGAGCTGCCATCTTACTTCGCTCCTTCGACCAACGCCACGTAGGAAGCCGGCTCCAGGCTTGCGCCGCCGACCAACGCGCCGTCGATATCGGATTGGCCGAGGTACTCGGCTACCGTGTTCGGCTTAACGCTGCCGCCGTATTGAATACGCACTTTGTCCGCCGCTTCCGCGCCGAATTGCTTGGCCACGACGCCGCGAATATAGGAGATCGTCTCGTTCGCTTCCGCGGACGTGGACGACTTGCCCGTTCCGATCGCCCAGATCGGCTCGTAAGCGATAACCGTCGCAGCCACTTGCTCGGCCGTCAGGCCGGCCAGCGCGCCTTCCGTCTGCACGCGAACGACTTCGTTCGTCGAGCCGGCTTCGCGCTCTTCCAGCTTCTCGCCGACGCATACGATCGGCACAAGGCCGTGACGGAACGCCGCATGGGCTTTCTTGTTCACGATCTCATCCGTCTCGCCGAAATATTGACGGCGCTCGGAGTGGCCGATAATGACGTAATCGATGCCGAGATCTTTCAGCATAACACCGCTGATCTCGCCCGTATAAGCGCCGCTGTCTTCGAAGTGCAGGTTTTGCGCGCCGACTTTGATCGTCGTGCCTTTAACCGCTTCTACCAACGCAGGAAGCGCCGTGAACGGAGCGCAGATAACGCTCTCCACGCCGGATACTTCCGCTTTGCCTTTGACTTCGGCTACGAAGGACGCTGCCTCGCCTGCCGTCTTGAACATTTTCCAGTTGCCCGCGATAATCGGTGTTCTGCTCATCCTTGTCACCTCTATTTGTCGTTAAGAGCTACGACGCCCGGAAGCGCCTTGCCTTCCATGAACTCCAGAGAAGCGCCGCCGCCTGTGGAGATGTGGTTCATTTTGTCAGCCAGATGGAACTTCTCAGTCGCAGCAGCGGAATCGCCGCCGCCGATGACGGTGTAAGCGTCCGAGTCCGCGCAAGCTTGTGCAACTTCACGAGTACCGTTTGCGAAATCATCCACTTCGAATACGCCCATCGGTCCGTTCCAGAGAACCAGCTTGGAGTTTTTGATGACTTCCGCGTAGATTTTACGCGTTTTCGGACCGATATCGACGCCTTCCTTGTTAGCCGGGATACCGTCGATGCCGACAATATCCATGTTAACAGCCGATTTAAAATCTTCCGATACAACGATATCAACCGGGAGATAGAAGTTTTTGCCGAGCTTCTTCGCTTTCTCGATGAATTCGAGCGTCAGGTCCAGCTTGGAATCGTCGCACAGCGACAAGCCGATCTCATTGCCTTGCGCCTTCAGGAACGTGTAGGAGAGACCTCCGCCGATGAGGATGTTGTCCGCGATCTCGATCATTTTATTGATGACGTCGATTTTGTCCTTAACCTTGGAGCCGCCTACGATAGCCGTGAACGGACGCTCCGGGTTGTTCAGAGCTTTGCCCAGGACGTCGAGCTCTTTCTCCATCAGCAAGCCGGAAACTGCAGGAATGTGATGCGCGATGCCTTCCGTGGACGCGTGAGCGCGGTGAGCTGCTCCGAAAGCGTCGTTCACGAACAGGTCCGCCAGCGCAGCCAGCGACTTCGCCAGCTCGGCGTCGTTCTTCTCCTCGCCCGCTTCGAACCGAACGTTTTCCAGCAGCAGCACGTCTCCGTCCTTCAGCTCGTCAACCTTCGCCTGCACGGATGCTCCGACGACTTCGTCGGCTTTTGCGACCGGCTTGCCCAGCAGCTCGGACAGACGAGCGGCAACCGGCGTCAAGCGCAAGCCGTCGACGACTTGACCGTTCGGACGACCCAGGTGGCTCGCCAGAATGACTTTCGCCCCCTTCTCGATCAGGTGCTTGATCGTTGGCAGCGTCTCGCGGATGCGCGTGTCGTCCGTGATCGCTCCGTTTTCCAGCGGCACGTTGAAATCAACGCGCACGAACACTTTCTTCCCTGCAACCTCTACGTCTCTTACGCTTTTCTTGTTCAAGGGTCGAACCTCCTCAGATGGCTGTCTATCTCCTTGCGCAAAGCTAGGCCCCTGTAGGGAGCCCGCCTTGTTTCTGTATCTCATTCCCCGAAGGGAAGATTTGCTTTTGACCTGGGTTCCCGAGCAGCGCAGTCATTGCGTGGGAAACCGTAGCCCTTGACCTGGGTTTCCAAGCGGCGAAGTCATCGCGTAGGGAACCCCCGCTATTGCCCTTGGTTCCCGAGCGGCGCAGTCATTGCGTGGGGAACCCCGGCCTTCCCTTCCGGCCCGCGGCCGCTCTTCCCGCTCGATAGTTAAGCGTAGTCCCGGGTTTGCGGAGCAAATCCGGGACGCAGCGATCCAAGCAGGCCGTTCCCCTCCCCCGTCCTCTGCCACTCATCCGACAGCGCCGGGTGTCCAGAGGGCGGAGCCCTTTGGAGTCCCCCTTCGGGAAGGGGGATTTAGGGGGTTGGTTAACTTACAGGCCCTTGCTTGCGATATAAGAAGCCAAGTCAACAACGCGGTTGGAATAGCCCCACTCGTTGTCGTACCAGGAGATAACTTTAACCATGTTGCCTTCAACGACCATCGTGTTCAGCGCATCGATCGTGGAGGAAGCCGGATCGCCGTTGTAGTCGCTGGATACGAGCGGCTCTTCGGAGTAGTTCATGATGCCTTTCAAAGCGCCTTCGGAAGCTTCTTTCAGTGCTGCGTTCACTTCTTCAACCGTAACGTTGACTTTGAGCTCGGCAACCAGGTCCGTAACGGATACGTTAGGCGTAGGAACGCGCATGGACATACCGTTCAGCTTGCCTTTCAGCTCAGGCAGTACGAGTGCAACAGCTTTCGCGGCGCCTGTCGAAGAAGGAATGATGTTCTCTGCAGCGGCGCGAGCGCGGCGCAGGTCTTTGTGAGGCAGATCCAATACTTGCTGGTCGTTCGTGTAAGAGTGGATCGTGTTCATCATGCCCTTAACGATGCCGAACTTGTCGTTCAGAACTTTCGCGAACGGAGCCAAGCAGTTCGTCGTACAGGAAGCGTTGGAGATGATCGTGTGCGAAGCCGCGTCGTATTTGTCTTGGTTAACGCCCATAACGATCGTGATGTCTTCATTCGTTGCAGGAGCGGAGATGATAACTTTCTTCGCGCCGCCCTTCAGGTGAAGCTCGGCTTTGTCTTTCGCCGTGAAGATACCCGTGGATTCAACGACGATCTCAACGCCTACGGAAGCCCAAGGCAGGTTGCCCGGATCGCGCTCTGCAAAAACTTTAACCGATTTGCCGTTCACGATCAGCGCGCCTTCGCCGACTTCAACCGTTCCGTCCAGTTTGCCGTGCGTCGTGTCGTATTTCAGAAGGTGAGCAAGCGTATTAACGTCCGTGAGGTCGTTGATCGCGACGATTTCTACTTCAGGATTGTTCAGCGCTGCGCGGAACACGTTGCGTCCGATACGTCCGAATCCGTTAATACCCACTTTTACTGCTGCCATGTTGGTTTCCTCCTTGGATTGAAAAAAATGATTGATGCTATATCAAGGCGCCTAAGCGCCGAGACCGCTATTTAGAGGTCGTTCGAACCGGTTGTTTGAAACGTCGTTCGAAACTTTCGCTATAAGTAAGGATTACCCGAATTGCAGGCTTTAAGCTCGCGATTAGCGTTAAATATGCTGAAGCGCTTCTCTCGCCGCCGCTTCGTCCGTTACAAGAACGTCGTCGTGTCCGAACCGCATGACGGATGCGATCGCTTCTCCCTTGCTCTTGCCGCCCGCGATTCCGATGACCACCTCGGCGGCTTCGATATCTTCGAGCCTGAGCCCGGCCGTCGCCATGCGATGCACGACTTTGCCGTGACGGTCGAAATAATATCCGAAAGCTTCCGCCAACGCCCCGTCCTTCACCAGTTCGTCTCTCGTCTCGTCCTTGAGCTTGCGGCGTCTGGCCATCGTCACAGCATCCCCGATTCCGTGAACGACGATTCGCGCGCCTCGGATCATGTCGACGACTTCCCTGACGTTCGGCTCCTGCATGATCGTCTGATAAGCTTCTTCGCTCAGATGATCCGGAACGTGCAGCATTCTGTAGCGCGCTCCCGCCCGTTTGGCCAGCTCCGAAGCGATCGTGTTCGCCTGGTAGTCGACGCTCTCTCCCAGTCCGCCTCTTGCCGGCACGAACCAGTTGTCCTTCATCTGGGACGGTGCGGAAAACTGCTTGGCCATATGCGCCATCGTGGAACCGCCCATGACGGCGACCACGTCGCCCGGGGAGAGGCTTTCCCGCAGCACGCGGCTGCCAGCTCTACCGAGCTCCACCTTGACGAGAGCGGATTCGTCCGAGTCTCCGGGAACGATGACGACTCGCTTAAGCCCGAAAGCTTCGCGAACCTCGTCCTCCAGATCGGATAAACCGAACAGCTCCTTGACGATCGGCTCCATCTCTTCGACCAGCTGCCTGCCGCCGGCGGTCAGCGTCATTCCTGTCGACGCCGTATCCAGCAGCCCTTGGGACTTGAGCAGCTCCAGTTCCGACCGAAGCACCCGCTCCGTCATCTCCAGGCTCGCCGCCAGCGTACGCCGGCCGATCGTGCCCTCCAGATAGATCCGGTGCAAAATATCGTACCTCGTCTCCATCACCCGCAGGAGATCCGGAAGCAGCTTTTTCTGAATATCGATTATTTTTCGCATTCTCTCCGCTTATCCTCCTGAGACCGAACGGTCATCGTCGGCAACGATGCGAATAGTTTGGTTGGACACAAAACGTCCCGCCACATCATTTTAAGTCCCACCCCTATCTTAGCGAATTTTCACGTTTGTTGCAAGATGCTCCGTACACGAAAACATCAAAATTAAACCTGGATTTTTCCCTTGCATTTTCGAGTCTTATCGCCTATAATAACTCTTGCTGTACTTAATGAGCGCCCGTGGTCCAACGGATATGACGCAGCCCTCCGAAGGCTGAGATTGAGGTTCGATTCCTCACGGGCGCGCCAATATTGCTTACATCAGCCGGCCGGCTTCAGGCCGGTTTTTTTGTATCCCCGCCCCCTGCTCCGGGAACCGCAAACTTCTTTCCCCAACCCTCTTTGACTTTCTTTGACTTTTGTCTTCGGATTCGCTATGATAAGGAAACCACAGTACATGAGGAGGGACGCCAAACATGAGTTTTGTACCTATGGTTGTCGAGCAAACCAATCGAGGAGAACGGGCATATGACATCTATTCCCGATTACTCAAAGATCGAATCGTATTTCTGGGCACGCAGGTGAACGACGTAGTCGCCAACTCCATCATCGCTCAATTGCTGTTCCTGGCGGCCGAAGATCCGGAAAAGGACATTCACCTCTACATCAACAGTCCCGGCGGTTCGATTACGTCCGGCATGGCCATATACGATACGATGCAGTTCATCAAGCCGGACGTCTCCACGATCTGCGTCGGCATGGCCGCGTCGATGGGAGCGTTCCTGCTCGCCGCCGGCGCCAAGGGCAAGCGATTCGCCCTGCCGAACAGCGAAGTGATGATCCATCAGCCGCTCGGAGGAGCCGAAGGCCAAGCCAGCGACATCGAGATCCGCGCTCGCAGAATTCTGAAGCTGCGGGATAAGCTGAACGGCATTCTGGCCGATCGTACGGGCCAGCCGCTGGAAAGAATCGAGAAGGACACCGACCGCGACAACTTCATGGAGGCCGAAGTCGCCCGCGAATACGGTCTAATCGATAAAGTCATCGAGAAAGTCACCTAAATCGTTACTCTCGTACCAATGAAGAAGCCGTTCGCGTCATCCGAGATGACATGAACGGCTTCTCCTTACCCTCCAATAACACAAACCCTCTTTCATGTCAACAAAAATTCAAAACTTTGAATGCCCTCTCTGCTAGTCCAACAAACCATGTTATTCTGTTAAATATAAGAATTCCATTTAGACCCAGTTCTAGCTATCTCTTAGGAACTTTGGAAGAGAGGAATTATGTATGCCTGAAAGATCGTATCCGTACCTTGTAGCCACGTCGTCCGAGGACCCTTCCGCAGCAGGGAGAACGCACTCTACTCCCGTTGACATGGTTGCAGCTCGTCGGTTGAGCGATAAAGCATCCTTGCTTCGCCCGCTTAAAGATGAGCATCTGCTGGAAGTCTACAGAGAAGCCAAGAAGATGAATCTGTCTCACGAATTCATCGAACTGCTGGAAGAAGCGCTCTCCATTCGCCAATTGAGCCATTATAGAGAAGCCTAATCCGTCATCTTTGTCATAACTTCTTACTCTTTCCGCCCGCCGGCTTAGGCGGGCGGTTTTATTTGGCCTAACTCTCCCGTCTTATGCGAAGCATCGCATAATCGCGGCAAGTCTGCAATCTTGCGGCGCTTGTTCCACCGCCCTAATCCGTCGCCAAGCAAGACGATTATAGAGCGAGGTCATAGCCCGCCGGGAAGCGCTGGCCGAACGCGATGTCGTCGTCGTGATTGACGAGGCGTACGAGATAAGCGCATGGTGAACCAGATTTACAGCCGGGTGCTCTTCGAGGCCGAAGGAAATGAGACAGAAGTTGTGGAAGAGATGCATATTGGCCGCGTGCTCACCGATATGGAGCAGCAACGGGGGATGTGGTCATTCACGTGTTAGACGAAAGTATCTCTGAGCAAAAACTCGCTAACTGTTCTCCCGCGCCCCAATCGTATTCGCATGATGCAACAGCCCCTCCAGCATCTCATCGGTAAACGCCCCTTTGCTGAAAGCGACCAACGAACGGAGCGGCATCTCGCGGATAAACACGGCCATCATCTCCGAGCTGTGCTTGTCTTGGGAATCGGACATTCCTTGCGTAAATTGGCGGATGATAGGCTCGACCCGGGGATCGGCGATCAAATCCGCCAAGGACGACTGGCGGTCGTATGGCCTGCGGATCAAAGTCGTCGAACGGAGGTTTACCGTCTCTTCCAGCAAAATATGCCGAGAGGACTGACCGATCAGAATATCGAACTCTCCCGTCTCCGCGTGCCAATCTTGAAGCTCCGGATCATAATAAGCGAACGCCCGCTTGTCCAGCGTAAAAGAGATTTCCTTTGTCTCCCCCGGCAGAAGCTCCACTTTCGCGAATGCCTTCAGCTCCTTCTCCGGCCGAATCAATCGGCTCACCTTGTCTCTTACGTACAATTGAACCGTCTCCTTGCCCTTTCGATCGCCGGTATTCCGAACGAGAAGACGCACGGTGAGCGTCTCCTGATCGCTAAGATCGCTCTTATCGAGGTGTAAATCGCTGTATTGAAACGACGTATAGCTTAACCCGAAGCCAAACGGATACAGCGGCTCGATATGGCGGCTGTCGTAATAGCGGTAGCCGATGAAGAGACCTTCGCGATATTCGCAGCGATCTCCCTCGCCCGGATAATCAAGGTAAGATGGAGTGTTCGACAGATCGACCGGGAACGTCTCGGCAAGCTTGCCGCTCGGATTGACATCTCCGAATAGAATGTCCGCAAGCGCGCCGCCGAAAGCTTGGCCGCCCAAGTAAGCTTCCACGATTCCACTCGCCTGATCTGCCCACGGCATCTCCACGGGAGCGCCGTTGCACAAGACGACAATGACCCGCTCCTGAACCTGAACTACGGCGCGAATAAGCTCGGTCTGATTAAAGGGAATTCGCAGATGCTGCCGATCATACGCCTCTGATTCGGCGCGTTCGGGCAATCCGACGATCACGATAGCCACCTCGGCTCCCGCCGCTGCCGCTCTCGCCTCCTCTTCCCACGCCTTGTTGACCGCCTCGCTGTCCAGATCGTAGCCCTGCGCATACACAAGGTTCCCATCCTCGCCCAGCTTGGCGGCAATCGCGGCTTCAACCTCGTCCACCTGCGTCGGCTTCATATGCGAGCTTCCGACGCCTTGAATTTTCGGCGAACGCGCCATTGCTCCTATAATCGCGATTTTACACTGCCCCTTGGACAATGGAAGCAGGCTCGCCTCGTTCTTAAGGAGCACCATGCTTTCCGCTGCGGCCTTACGGGCAAGTCGATGGTGACTCTCGTAATCGCAATCGATCGGCTGCCCGGAACGCTTCGCAGAGAGAACGGCCAATTGCAGCACCCGCTCGACGGCGCGATCAAGCGCTTCTTCGGTCAATGCCCCGCTCTGCACCGCTTTGATAATGCTTGCGGGACCGTAGCCTTCGCTCGACGGCATCTCCAAATCAAGCCCGGTCCGAATGCCTTCCGACAGCACGTTCACCGCTCCCCAGTCGGAGACGACCGCGCCTTCAAATCCCCATTCTCGCTTCAGGACTTGATTCAACAAATGCGGATGCTCCGAGCAATAAGCTCCGTTGACCCGATTGTAGGCGCTCATGATCGTCCACGGCCGACTGCCCTTGACGGCAATCTCGAAGGCGTTCAAGTACAGCTCCCGTAATGCCCTCTCCTCAACGACGGCATCGGTCGTCATCCGCCGCGACTCCCTGTTGTTGCACGCGTAGTGCTTCAACGAGGTGCCGACATTCTGGCTCTGAACGCCGTTAATATAAGCTTTGGCCATCTCTCCCGACAAATAGGGGTCCTCCGAGAAATATTCGAAGTTTCTCCCGTTCAGAGGAGAGCGCTTCAGGTTCACGCCGGGCCCGAGCAAAATATCCACTCCCGCCGCGTGGCACTCCTTCCCAAGCGCAACGCCGATTTCCGTCAGCAGTTCCCGATCCCAGGAGGACGCCAGCGCGGACGCCGATGGGAAGCAAGTGGCCGGAGCGCTGTCGCTCACATCGAAATTGACTTCATATTCGTCCAGCTTCCTTAACCCGTGGGGACCGTTCATCATGACGACGGACGGGATGCCGAGTCTTTCCAGCGCGTTCGTTCGCCAATAGTCCTTGCCCGAGCACATGCTTGCTTTCTCCTCCAGAGTCATGAGGGAAAGCCATTCCTTTACTTTCGTAAGCTCCATCCGTCGGTTCCTCCTCGCTTCGACCTATCCTTTTACAGCGCCGATCGCTATGCCTTTAATGAGATATTTTTGAAAGAAAGGATACATCGCGATAATCGGCAGAACGCCGACGACGGCGATCGCCATCTTCACGGTCGTGCTGGGCAAATTCGCCCCGGCCTCGCCTAATTGCGCGCTGAACTTGCTTTCCGACAGAAACTGAATGTCCGTCAGCATTCGATTCAGAATGTTCTGAATACTGAACAGCCTGGAATCCGTCACGTAGATCATGCCGTTAAACCAGTCGTTCCAGTAGATGATCGTCTGAATCAGGCCTACGGTGGCCACGATCGGCAGCGACAGCGGCATAATGATTCTCCAGAAGATTTTGAATTCCCCGGCTCCGTCTATTTGCGCCGCTTCGATTAAGGCCGGAGGGATCGTCGTCATAAAAAAGGTTCGCATCAGCAGTACGTTAAAGCCGTTCATCAGCAATCCGGGCACGATAAGCGCCAGAATCGTATTTTTAATATCGAAATATTGCACATAGATCAGATAAGTCGGGGTCAGCCCGCCATTGAACAGCAAGGTGAAAAAAACGAAAAATGCAACTCCCCCGCGCCATGGAACGCCTTGTCTGGACATCGGGTAAGCGAGCATCGCGGTCATAAGCAAACTCGCCGTCGTGCCGAAAATCGTGATAAACACCGTTACGCCATAAGCCCGCACGAGTTGATCGGAATGATTCCATAAGTAACGGTAAGCCTCCGACCCCAGTCGATCGGGGAAAAAGGTGTAGCCCTGCCGCAGGATCGAGCCTTCATCCGATACGGACGAGATGACGAGCAGCAGGAAGGGCAGCACGCAGGCCGCCGCTAGGGCAAGCATCGGAACATGAAGCCAAATCTGCTTTCCCCTATTGATCGTATTCATGCTTCTCCACTCCAGTCCCAGACCTTAGAACAATGCGCTGTCCTTGTTGAATTTGCGCACCGCGTAATTTGATAGCAGCACCAGCACGAAGCCGACGATGGACTGGTACAGCCCTGCGGCGGAAGACATCCCGATATCACCAAGATTCATCAGAGCCCGGTACACATAGGTGTCGATGACCTGAGTCGTATCGTTAAGCGCTCCCGAGCCTAGCGGAACTTGATAGAATAAGCCAAAATCCGAATAGAAGATTTTGCCGATCGCGAGCAAGGTCATCATAATGATGATCGGGGACAGCAGGGGCAGCGTAATGCTGCGGATTTGCTGCCATTTGGTGGCGCCATCCAGCGTGGCCGCCTCATAATATTCCGGGTCGATGCCGACAATCGCCGCCAAGTAAATGACGCACAGAAATCCGGCCCCCTTCCACAAGCTGATGATCGTCAGGATGAACGGCCAATACCGCGACTCGCTGTACCACGAAATTTCCTCTATCCCAAGAAGCGGAAGCACGGTCTTGTTTATAAAGCCGGTTTCCATGCTCAGCAGGGAGTAAGCCAAGTAGCTGACGATAACCATCGAGATGAGATGAGGCAGCAGCAGCACGCTCTGATAAAACCTCGACAGGAATCGGCTGCGGATTTCATTCAGCGCAATCGCGATGCCGACGGCAAAGACCGTATTCAAAAGGATGAACGCAAAATTATAGAGAATCGTGTTTCTAGTGATGATGTAGGCGTCCTGCGTCTTGAACAAATATTCGAAGTTTCTAAGGCCGACCCAATCGCTGCCGAGCAGCCCCTTCGCAAAATTGTAATCCTTGAAGGCGATAATCAGCCCGAACATCGGCATATAGTTGTTGATTAGCAGATAAGCCAAGCCCGGCACCATCATGAGCAGCAAAACACCGTATTTGCGCAAGCCGTTTTTCCGGCGGAGTGGATAGGTTTGTTCCATTCTAGTTCCCGCTTTCCGCGCTTATCGTTGATGGCCTAAGGAGTCTGACCGGACCGAGCAAGCCGGAGGGTTCCTGCTGAACGAACTTCGAAAACCAATCCTGCTGATCCTTGGCCAACGTATTCGTCACCTCGACGGTTAGCTCGTTCGTCCCCTGCCGCCATAACTCCGAAATATCCCACACATAGGGAGCGCACAATCGGACACCGGCTTCCCGTCCGTTCACCCAAACCTGCGCAGTCTCGTACACCCGACCCAAATCAAGCCAGACGGAGTCGGCAGCTTCTTCGTCCTGCACTTGGCATTCGTACTTCATCGTGCCGGAAAATCTCGGCAGCAACTCGCGAGAGCCCAGGTTTCGTAAGCTCGTCAAAGTGCCCCAAAGCTTGAACTCAGGATAGTCCTGCGCCGAGGCCAATGAAACACGCCACTCCGGCGGTTCGATCAGACGGCTTGTCGCTTCCAACGTTGGCGCCGTCTTCCCTTTACGTACCGGATATTTATCCTCGTCGTTGGGCGGAATGCGCAGCAAGACGGCCGATTCATAGGCGCTGAGCGTGAGATCGTAAGCATAATGTCGTCCTTCTCCGACCCGATCCAATGTATTGCCGAAAGCATCGTAGCGCAGCCATGCTCCCACGCCCGGTAGAATGACGCGAGTGTTTAACGTCTCTTCGGGATGCTCGTTGAATAGCATTACGACCTCCAGGCGGTCATGACGATATTGATAAGTTCGCAGATAAGGCTGTCGGTCGCTTGTTTCCAGCTCGTACATGCCCCAATCCCGCAACGCATCGGCTAGATGAAGTAGAGGTACAACCGAGATCTTGGCCTGATCCTCCAATCTCCTCAACGGTTCCGCATACGGCACGGCTTGGCTCGCACGCTTCGGCAGCGAGTCGACAAAGACGACCCGCAAGCCTGATTCCGCTAACTCCGACAGCTTCGCGATCAATTCAATCGGCAACGCTTCCGCATAGGGAACGATCAAGCAGCGATACCGTTCTTCGTGAACGGCAAGCTCCCCTTCCATAACGCTTGAGCGAAGCAAGACGTCTGCGGGAAGTACGTCGCAGTCGATTTGGTTCTGCATCAGCTGTTTGACGGGCTCCTGGAACAGCATCGCCTCTCCGGACCATTCCGCCTCAGCGTGATACAGTACTCCCGCAGTGGCCACGTGCTGTCCGTCGTTTAATAAATGGCAAAGCCTGTTGGTATAGGCATTGAGCAATCCGTAATGTCTGAACTGCGGATTGTATCCCCTCGCATAGAAATGCGGCGGACAGTCCCAATCGGGAAATTCCTTCTGGGAAAAGGCGTGGGGAACGAAATGGTTGACGCCTCTGACCAGCATATGGTCGGTCAACCACTTCATCAGCTTTAAGCCTTCCGCCCAACCGTAAGCTCCGAAAATCTCGCAAAACGTCCGCCCCCGCTTCCGGGGATCAAGATGTCCAAGCGAGGCCGCCAGCTTGGTCATGCCATAGTGGAAAAAGACGCTGTCCGTCTCGCCGCCCATCCAGGAAAAGGACATTTCGTCGAAGCCGGGCACGATCTGCCACAGCACGACGTCAAGGCCCGACATATCCTGGCCCTGAAGCGCGCGGAAAAAATGACCGGCTCCGCAGCCGAGTCTGGCGTGGACGTTGTTGTCCTCCATAAGGTGACCGATATAAGCTACGCCGCGTTCTTGGCACCAGCGTCCGATTCGGCCGCTAAAATGCTCCGCGTACAGCTTGCTGACGACGTTCATGTAGGCATAACGCACCGCGAACGTATGCGGGCCGCCTTCATGCCACAGCAAGGACAGATGTTGGCGAACAGTCGGACCGTATTCCGCCTCAAGCAGCTCGAGGAGATCGTCTCTCCACGGCAAAGCCATCTTGGCGTTGCCCAGACCCGATGCGTAATCATAGGAAGCTTTGCTATTGTAGAAGCCCGGCTCGTCGGAGAAAAAGCCCGCGAACGTTGCGCCAAAATCGTCCTTATAGCGTGCGTAATAGGCTTCATAGATCGTATCGATCAAGATTTGCGTCGATTCCGGAACGATCGGGTTCAAATAATCCTTCCTGCGGTCGTCTCCCCCTTCGCGGGTAACGACGAACAGGCAAATCGTCCAATACCCTCCGGGCACGGGCCAATACAGAACGCCATCCTGTACGGAGGTTTCAAGGTCGATGGGAAGGAATTCGCCGTCCAGCTTGCCCGTGGCCGGATCGCGTCTGGCGGCAGCGGCGCCTACGGGTCTTGCACCATCCAGAACGGACCAGGGCCGCAGCAGGAAGGAGGCTTCGGGATCCGGCCCCCTCGCATCGATTCGCCGCTCCGATAGAAACTGCCGCTGATATTCCAGCGGCGCTTCCTTCACCTTGCCCGCGGCATGGCCGGTCGGAAAGTGATCGTCGTCGAACACCCAAATCTGCATGCCGTGGGTTCGAGCTTCGTCCATAATGATGTCCATGTCCCTCCACCACTTCGGACCCAGCATGTCGGGATGGGGTCTGGACTCGACGCATACCGCCCTTATTCCCGCTTCCCTTATGCGCGCAAGCTCCTCGCGGATGACCGCTTCCTCTTCTCCGCGCTGCCAGAGGAACGGGAGAATATAGTTCCGTTCCTCGCCGCGCAGCAACTCCTGCAATTGGATATTCCCGCTCATCGCCCGCCCTCGGCTTTAGCCCATGCGTCCAGCTGACGCTGCTTCTCCGCGATCACTTTATCCAGACCGGCGGTTTTCAGCTTTTGATTGAATTGAGGAAGTACTTTGTCCGGGTCTGCGGAGCCGGTCTCCAGCACGAGGTAGTATTGGGCGATGACGTTGGAAACCGCGGCGATTTCCGTCTTCACGGACTCGGGATCCATCGTAAAGCCCATCGCTTTCGACTTGACCGCTTGCTCGTTGAACTCCTTCATCTTTTGCCAAATATCGGGGTCTTCCCCCTCAAACACATAAGCGAGAAATTGATTGCCGAACAGCCAGCTCATATTCAGGTTATAGCCGTTCGTCATGATCGTTACGCCTTCCGGGTACTTGATCACATTGTCGGACACTTTGACATAATGCTTGCCTTCAATGCCCCAGTCCAACAAATTGACGAGCTCCGCGTCCCCGTACATCAAGTCCAGAAACTTCATCGAAGCTTCCGGATTGTCCGCTTGCCTCGGAATGCCCCACATAATGTTCAACACATGATCCGTCATCGATACCGGAGCCGATAGCTCGGCGCTAACCATCTCCTTGCCGATCGAGCGGGATTCCTGCGCATCGAAGCCGGGCTTCAGCTTCGAGAGGTAGCCGAAGGCCCGATCCGCCTTAATGAGTTCGATCTGGCTCGACTTGTTCGTAGAAGCGTCCTTCAGCAAGTAACCCGCCTCATACCAGCTTCTCATCCTTTGCAAGAGCTCGGCATACTCGGGCGATTCAAAGCTGTTGACCAGTTGCAAACCGTTGTCGTAGCCCGGGAGAACGCCCATCCCGTTGCCTAACCCGTCGTTCCAGCTATAGCTCGTTAAGAAGGAAAACCCCGCACCGCTTGGAATTAACGGCGTGATCCCCGGCTCTTTTTCTTTAATGATCTTAAGCGCGGCTTCTACATCGTCCAACGATTTGATTTTCCCCGCATCGATGCCGTGCTTGTCTGCAAGGTCTTTGCGCATCGTGAAACCGTTGGCGGTCGCCAAATCCCTTACCGGCGTTACGCCGTAGATTTGACCGTCCACCTTGCTTGCATCCAAATAGACGGGATCAAGCGCCTTGCGAATGTTGCTCCCATGCTTGTCGAGCAGTTCGTCCAACGGAAGCAATTGCCCTCGGGACACTTGGGAGCTAAATCCGAACGGCGAGCCAACAACGATGAGATCCAGCTTCTCGTTGCTCGTCAGCATCAGATTGACCTGCTGGGCGTAAGCTCCGTAATTGATTGGCATCAAATTAACGGATACATTGATTTTGGCTGTCGTGATTTTGTTGATTTCGGCTTCTACCGCCTTCAGATCGGGCGGCGTTCCCGTTACGCTCAGAAAGGCGACGTTCAGCTCGTCGGTTGTTTGCGGCTTGCCGCCGCTTGACGGAGCTTCCGTCCCGGTAGAGTTCCCCGGCTTCGCCGATTCGCCCGAGCCTCCATTGGAACCGCATGCCGACAACAATAACATTACGATTACTAGACTTGCGGACAACCATGCCTTCTTACTCATTGTATTTCCCCCTGGCCTCGTCATTTGGCTTTCTCTTGCCATTGTAGCCGGAGACCGCCGCCTGCTTCTGCTTCGGCTTCGACTTTAGCCTGACGTAATTTCGACTTTGCCATTGGCGCCTCCGCGCTCGCTTTGGCGAAAATCTACCGGGGTCAAGCCCGTCTGCTGCTTGAACAGTTTGGCGAAATGGGAGAAATTCGCATAACCGCTGGCCATCGACACAGCGCTTACGGGAAGCTCCGAATGGGCAAGCAGCTGCTTGGCCAGCTTCATTCTTTCGCGCATAATAAACTCCGGAATCGTACAGCCGAGCTCCTTCTTGAACAAGCGCGTCAAATAATCCGGATGCAAATAAACGTGGCTTGCTGCCGTCTCCCTGGACAAGTTCTGATCCAGATTGGATAAAATGAAACGGGTTGCCTTTTCGACGACATCTCCAACGGAAGACGCTTGAGCGTACCCCGCCGCCTTCGCAACGACATGCGCAAGCCAGCGCTCCAGATCGGCCAAGGATCGCGGCGCCGCTTCCGACAACCGCAAGCTCCCCTCGTCGCAAAACATAAGATGCGCTTGGACGCCCTGCTGCTGCAGCACCGCGTGCGTCATTTGCAGGAAATTCTCTTTGAATGCGAGCAAATAACGGCTATCGATGTCCAAACGATGCCTCAGACTGCCAATAAACGCTGCCGCTTCCTCCAGCAGCCTCTCTTTGACGCCCTGCCGAAGCAGCGCCGCCCACCCGCTCATATCGGGCAAGGCAGCCGCAGCGTCGACGGAACGGTTCTCCGCTTGAAGGCTGACATAACCGACTCCGTTCACGTTGTTCCGATCCAATCGCTGCAATCTGTGCAGCATCGATGAAACCTCGAATCCGGGTATCGCTTGCCCCCCGTAACAAGTTAACTCGCAATAGAGGTTTGTTCTGCAAAATTCAACCCATCGACGGCACATCATAGCGAGCCCGCTCTCTCCTATACGCCGATCCGGAGCGACAGGTATAATAAGAAGCCAAGCCTCGCTGCCAACCGGCACGAATACGTTGCCCGGACTTAGCTTTCCGATCAGCTCTTTGCCCGCATTTTTCAGCGCGTACTCCAACAGCTTTCTGTCTCTGACCCGAAAATCCCGATGCCAATGCCGAACGACCAGCAGGATCGGGAGCACTTCGGCATCCCCGCACAATGAAATTTGCCGAGCGGCCGCTTCGCGAAGAAAATCTCCGCGATCACCCGGAATCGTCTCGCTCAACAGGTCCATCCAAAATCTCTCCTGGTTCATATCCTGCTGGTGCGACCACCACAGCTTATTTCGCTGCGCCTCCATCCGCTCTTGCTCCCGATTCGCGATTAGCGCCGCTTTGCGGATAGCCGTTTCCAGCTCCTCCTTGGACAGCGGCTTGAGCAAATAATCGGAGCAACCGAGACGTACGGCTTCCTGCGCGAACCGAAAATCGGCGTGACAGGTCATCAGAATCGGCACCGTCCGCAGCTCCTTTTGCCTCATCCACTCCAGCAGCTCCAATCCGGTCCTCTGCGGCATTTCAATATCGCAAAGAAGCACATGAATGTCATGCGCTTGAAAAATCTGCTCTGCGGAGGAAGAACTGTAGGCCGTATAGACGTTGGCAACGCCTAGCCCCGCCCAGTCCACCATACGCTTAACCGCTTCCACAAAATGAATCTCGTCATCGACGATTAACACGTTCAGCATCGTTGTCGTCCTCTCCCTTAGGGAACGGCTTCATCGGCAGACGAATCTCAACCCTTGCTCCTCCTGAATCCCGGTTCGCTAACTTCAAGTCGGCGCGTCCTTCATACAGCAGCTCCAGCCTGCGCCGCGCATTCCACAAGCCATGCCTGCTTCCGTCCTCGCGCTCCAAGCTCCTTCCTTCCGCCAAGCTTTCCAGCACCTCTTGAGGGAAGCCGTTCCCCGTGTCCTCTATAACAAGAAGCAAGCGGGGCTCGCTTCCGTCCGATTCCAACTTTCCTCTTAGGGTCAGACGGAACGGCTTTTCCAACGAAAAGGCGTGCTTAACGGCATTCTCCACGAACGTTTGAATAACGAGCGAGGGAACGGCCAGCTCCAACAAATAAGAAGGAACCTCGATCTCGCCGCTCAGTTGGCCCGGAAACCGCAGCTCTTGAATCCGAATGTAATTCCGCGTATGCATAAGCTCATCTCCGAGGGAGACGAACGAGGCGCCGCTGCGGAAGATATAGCGGAAATAGTCCGCCAGACAGCGGGACATTTCCTGAATCAATTGATAATCGCCAACGGCGGCAAGGCTGTGCATAATGTTTAAGGAGTTCAAATAAAAGTGAGGGTTAATCGTCGTTTGAAGCTGTCTCAGCTCCGCTTGCTGCTTGCTTAATTGTTCTTCGTACACATGGATTTTCAGCTCTCTAATCTGGGTGAGCATATAGTTAAAGTTGTCGTTAACCACGCGGAACTCTTCCGTCGAGAAGCCGGCTTTAGGAATTCCTTGCATATGGCCTTCCCCGATTCGCTTCATCGCGGCGAGAAGCCTCCGAATCGGCAGCAAAACCGTTCGGCGTAGCAGAAACAGGCTCAGCGGCAGCAGCACAACCGAGCCGACCGACACTGCCGTGTTCCATTCTCGGAGATTAAACAGGCTCTTTAAGATTTTTTGTTCCGGTATAATCGCTGCAAGGCGAAAGTCTCCCTGCTTCGATAACGCCCCCACGGTTAAATACCGCTCCGGTTTCCCGGATAGGCTGTAGCTTCCTCCGGCGAAGCTAAGATCGATTTCATTGTCGCGAACAAACTCGGATTGCATCATCGGCTTCCCATCTGTCGTAGCGAACAAGGAAAGTCCGTGTTCCCCCAAGTCGATCATCTTAAGCGGAACAAGCAGGCTGTCCGCCTTCACCCAAGCTCCGACGTAGGTGTTTCGTTCGGCTTGAAGCAGCCGCAAAATATAGTAGCTGCCCTCGATCTCGCGAACGATCCAATTTCTTGCCTCTTGCGAAGACTTCAAGGAATTTAAGCTTAACAAGCGGACGATTTCTTCTCCTACCGCAACCCGCTCCGAGTAGGTTGGGCGCGAGCTAAACGATTCAATGAGACTGTTGTCAAAATCCGAATAAATAAAAAATTCGTCCATCGTTCCGTAACGGGCAATTTCGTTCGTCAGCTGCTTGGAGAGCTGCACCTTTAACAGCGCCGCCTGCTCCTCGGACTGCCGCTTATCCAACAGCGGCAAATTCGGGTCGGAAACGATCATGCCGATCAGGAAGCTGTCGATCTCTTCCAAAATGCCGTCTATTTGATTCATGTAAAGCGAAATATAGCTTTGATTGCTCTCGGCTACCTGCGTTCGGACGACTTGCGCGGCATAATATTGGTTGAAATTCAGCAGGACGATAAGCGGCACGAGAATCGCGGCTACGCCTGCCACTAGTTTAAAACGAATCGTGTGCCTTAGCCCGCGACGGCGGCTCTCCATCATTGCCTATCCCATAGATTGAGCAGAAACTCCTTATAACGAATGTTCTGCTCGATTTCCTCCGCTTTCGTCGCATCTTGATTCTGCCGAGAAATTAATACGGACTTCTGCAAATAAATGAAGTAAAGATGCGTCACCATTCGCGTGCGCTCGATCCATACGAGCTTTTGCCCCGTCTCCTCCGTTTGCAAATCCAGCGAAAACGCGCTCATGGACAGATGGGTTTCCTCGTTGATCAATTCCTTAAACGCCGGCAGCTCCGCCGGATTTTTGCCCATGCTGGCAAAATACACGCTGAAGAGCGAATCGTAATACAGCAAATCCGGATGGTGCTCCCTCAGATACAAATATCTATTTAGAATGGCCTCTATCGAGGCGCGCGGCGATTGGAAGTCGAATTCGAGAAGCAGTCTTCCGAACATTCTCTTGAGATTGTCCACGTATACCTCGGTCGCGAGCTGCTCCTTGTCTTTGAAGTGATGGTACACCGTCCGTCTGGACGTGCCTGCACGGGCAGCGACGAGAACGAGGTCCGAGCCTTCGATCCCCTTCTCGCAAAACGTTTCCAACGCAGCCTCCTTGATCATTTCCCTCGTAAGCTGAAGCTGCTTCTCTCTAAGCTTCATTGTGCGATCCCCCTTGGTCTAGGCCTGCATTCTGGCTTTCTCGGCACTCGCCGTCTCGGCTTCCTCGGGATGGAGAAACCGCGCGCCTCGCGAGACCCTCTCGTTCTTGTGAATAATCCCATCGAGCCACGTTATTAATTTCGTGCCTTCTTCCTCCGCCTCGTAGAAGGCTTTCATTGGCAGCAAAGTGTGCGGTGTCGTATGAGTTTCCGAATCGTATTCATGGTTGGTGAGAAAATAATAAAAATTAGGCAGTTGCTCGTCAAGCTGACGGGTGGAAGAGCGGAATTGACGGCTCCATTCCTCTGTAATTTGCCTATTGATCTCGTCCCCTTTGCCGTTCAGCCTATTCTGAAACGAGGCCAGCACTTTATCGTGGACAGTACAGGCATGAAGCAGAACCGCATGGGCAGGCATGGCCGTGCCGTTGTGGCGGAATGCGGCTCCTATCATATCCGCTTCCATCGGATAATAGAACGTCCGCTTAAACTCTGCCTTCCAATTGTCTTCCACAAGGGTCGGCCACCGATCGGAAAGCAGAAAGGAGCTGTCCGAGAGATGATAGATTTCGGCATCGGCATAGTGATTGGCGATTTTGCTTCCCCAGAGGGCGGAACCGAAGCCCCCGGCACTTGAACCTGCGATGAGCAGCTTATCCGGCGTATCGAAATTCCGGTAAATCCACTGTAACGCTTCCTCCACGTTATTTCTACCGTTATGCCTGACCGTTCGGGATTTGGAGCTCTTTTGGCTCACGTAGCTTACCGTCGTATGGCCGACATGAAAATCGCCGGAAGCATAAGGGATAAACACGACGTTCCATTCGGAGAACGGATTGTCGGGACGTTGGTCGAATATCCCCCGATGCATGCTAAGAATATAAAAAGGGATTCGCGCGAAGTAATAGCCAAATTGACCATGCTTAAGATAAGAGCGCAGGGACAAGGGGATATGGGCCATCTCGCCTTCCCAACAGCCGCCCCCTCCGCAGAAGTAGATCATCAAATTGCGGCTTCCGCCTTTGCGCGTATATAAGAAGAACTTCGATCCGTCGGCTGCCATGGCGTTTGGGCCCAGCTTCACTTTATTCCATTTGCCGGGCTTCGTTAGTTCGAAGCGGGTTTGGCTGCTCGGTCTGTTAAGAACTTTGCGGTTAAAGTACACGATGGAAAGCACAACAACGACAATGGAATAAAATAGAACGCGCTTAATCTTTTTCATAGAGCGATTCCCTCTTCCCGTCTTTAATATACGTTCTAAAGATTTTGGGTGCGGACATGCTTCCAGCCTTTATTGCGATGCAGCTCGGGGCGTTGGCCTGCAAAGACGGCAGCGGCTTGCCCATCTGCCTCCAACCGATAACGCAGCCATGCGGTCAGATAGCCCCTATGCATACCTCCGTTTCCCATGCTTGCCACATGGTCTGCGCATTTCGTCATAGCCATGGCTGCCGCTTGCCTCGGACGAACCGAATGATAGGCTTTCGAATTGGAAGCTGTCGGTGAAATGATGAAATCGTGCGTACCTGCCATGAAAAACAAGTCGGAATACTGGTTCTCGATTTCATACACATCCTTGGCATCGCACCATTTCAGAGCCGGGAGAGCGATCGTCACAACAGTCTGAAATGGCTTCTCCAAATATCGACTCGCGTTCAACACCCCGGTCGCCCCTTGAGAATGACCAACCGCGCCCATTCGATTCGTCTTCAACTTCCCGTAGAACGGACTCGTTGGCTTGTCATTTTCGCGCCATACATAATTGACGGTGTCGGCAATTTCCTTGCCGGTTCCCGTATTGCGGCAATAATTGCCGACAACCGCGAACCCCCAAGTGGCCAGATGAGCCAGCAATTCCCCATAGTTCTCCGGCTGGGCATCCGAGCCGTTGCCCCATACAATGACCGGACATGCGTCTCTTCGATCTTCCGGGTAATGAATCCGATAGATTGGAAGTCCCTGTTCATCCCGAATGACAACGCTGGCGCTTCGATAGGGCCCTGCTTCGCCGTAAAGCCGTTCCAGCGGCTCCGGTCGGTACCGGTATAGCCGCTCGCGTAATTTAAGCACGTACATAAGAAGCACAAATACAGGCATGACCACCCACTTTATCCATGGGCGTGCTGTCGGCTGCTCCGAGGTCGTCATACGGCTTTGCACCTTTCGCATTTATTATATGTTACACTTAGATAATTAATTGCACACTGTGTGTAACAAATTATAAATTTGAAAGCCCTCTCTGTCAACGATAGAGTGAGCAACTGTCGGTGGAAGCCAAAAAAAAGAACTGGCAACAGCTTGGAGCCACGTATGGCTCGCATCTGTACCAGTTCCCTTGTCCAATTTTGACCCTGCCGCGCTCCGATTACTGCATCTCGTATTGAACGGTAACTTGCGTGCTGATCTCGATCTGACCCGATTGCACCGAGGACGGGGCGCTGCCGGCTGCCATATCGGCCATGACGGCCTTCGCTTGCTCGCGGGCGTACAGCACCGGATTGTTCGATACTTCGCCCTGCACGATGTTAATGACGCCTTTCAGCTGACGGTTAGCCGATGTCGACAATACGCCGGCTTTGGCCGCCGCGTTCTCCATCGCCTTCTTGAGCGCTTCCAGCTCGTACTGCTCCTTCTTCTCCGTGGAGAATTGCACGCCGTCGAGACGGTTCGCTCCGGACTCCGTCAGCGCGTCGAACAGCTTACCGATGTCCGGCAGCTTCCGGTAAGTGACCTGGATCGAATGTACCGCGATATAGCCCTTCAGCACGCGGCCGTCCTTCTCCGTATAGTTGTACTCCGGCTGCACGTCGAACCCGGTCGTCGTGACGTCTTTCTTGGCGATGCCAAATGTCTCGTACAGCACTTTCTCCACTCCCGCGAACTGCTTCGCGTTCGCTTGCTGCGCCTCCGTCGCTTTCGACCCGCGCGTCTCAACCGCCAGACGCAGGTAGGCGACGTCCGGCTCCACCATCACCGAGCCGCTCGCGCCCACCGTCACCGTGTAAGGCGCCGTTTGGGCAGCCGAAGTCGAAGTTTCTGCGGACACCGCGTTCCCCTCCCCTTTCACGAATCCGAACCATCCAATCACCGCCGCGGCCAGAACGACCGACAACACTTGCAAAGCGCTTTTTTTCATGACCAAGCCCCTTTCGATCGGTTTGTCTTTATTAACGCAACCGAATAGACAAATGTTTCACATTCAGGGACAAAAACGCTAAAAACGCAAAAAGCCCCTCCACGGGGGCTTCATGCAAAAAATCTTATTGATTTTCCAGTTCTTCTTTGCTCACGAGTTGGACTAAAGCGGTTACAGCCTGCTCTGCGTCCGAACCCTCCGCGCTGATTGCGACCTCCGTGCCGGAGCTGATCGCCAGGCTCATAATGCCCATGATGCTCTTCGCATTAACCTTCTTCTCATCCTTCTCAACGAAGACGTCCGAAGAGAATTTATTGGCCTCTTGCACGAATAGTGCCGCCGGTCTGGCGTGAAGACCTGTTTTAAGCCGAACGACTACCGGCTGTCTCGTCATGGACCGGATACCCCCTATCTTTAATTCGTCCCGCTCGTCGGGACTCCCGTGCTCCAGTTCTACATTATTATAACATTGATATGAACAAATGCGCCATACGCTTTATGCCCCGCCGTTTCGGATTTTTTCGGCCAACTCGTCGAGCTTGCGGAGCCGATGGTTGACGCCCGATTTGCTGACCTGGCCTTTCAGCAGATCTCCGACTTCCTTGAGGTTGATATCCGGGTGCTGAAGCCTCACTTCGGCCACCTCGCGCAGCTTGTCGGGAAGATTGTGAAGTCCCATTTCCTTCTCCAGGAGCTTGATGTTATCAATCTGCCGAACCGCGGCTCCGATCGTCTTGTTCAGATTGGCGGTCTCGCAGTTGACGATCCGGTTCACGGAATTGCGCATATCCCGCATGATGCGAACGTCCTCGAACTTGAACAGCGCCTGATGCGCGCCGATAATGTTCAGAAATTCGATGATCTTCTCGCCTTCCTTGATGTACAGGATAAAACCCTTCTTCCGTTCGATGAACCGGGCGTTCAGATGGAACTTGTTCGCCAGGTCGACGAGCGCCTTGCAGTGCTCCTCGTACATCGACGAAATCTCAAGGTGGTAGGAGGACCCTTCGGGATTGTTCACCGAGCCTCCCGCCAGGAAAGCGCCCCGCAGATAAGCCTTCTTGCAGCATGATTTGCGCACGAGCTCCTTGTCGATGCTCGGATGGAAGAGGAATCCTTCCGAGACGATGCTCAGATCGTTCAAGATCGCTTCGGCCCCGGCCGGAATTCGAACGACGTAGACGTTGTTTTTTTTCAGCCGCATCTTTTTGCGGACGAGAAGCTCGGTAACGACGGTAAAATGGCGCTTCAGCAACGTGTACATCCGGCGCGAAATCGCGGCGTTCTCCGTGGCGATGTCCAGCAGGACCCTGCGGTTCGACAGCGAGATCGTACCGTTCATCCGAATCAGCGCCGACAGTTCCGCCCTTTCGCAGCAGCTGTCGCTCTCGAGCATCGTGAGCTCCTTTTTCGTCTGCGCTGCAAAAGACATGCCTTTCTCACCCCTTTCTGAGCATCCAGTTATCGACCAACTGGTAAATGTGCTCGCTTAGTTTCTCCGCGTCATGCCGCAAGTAAGTGCGGAACAGGACGAGTTTGTCTGCGATGACCTTGTAGCCCCGGCGGGTAACCTCCTCCAAGTCCAGATGGACCGCCTTGGCCCCCTGCTCGGCGTAGAGGTTCTCCACCTGCGGGGGAATTTCCCCGTCGTTCACGATGACGTAGTCAAAAAGATGATGGCCGATATGAGCGTGAACGGCGGCCAGATGATCACTGACGGAGTAGTTGTCCGTCTCGCCGGGCTGGGTCATCACGTTGCAGACGAACAGCTTGACCGCGTCGGATTCCACGATCGCCTCCGCCAGCTCCGGTACGAGCAGATTCGGAATAATGCTCGTGTACAGGCTTCCCGGGCCGATCAGTATCGCGTCCGCTTCCCGCAGCGCCTCGACGGCCTCCGGAAGCGCCTTGACGTCGGGCGGCTCCAGATACACTCTCCGGATGGCGAGCCCCGACTTCGGAATCGCCGACTCTCCTACGACGGTCGAGCCGTCCTCCATCTCCGCCTTCAACACGATAGACTGATTGGCCGCCGGCAGCACCCGTCCCCTGACGGCGAGAATGCGGCTCAGCTCGGTTATGCCGGTGACGAAATCCCCGGTAATATCGGTCATCGCCGCCAGGATAAGATTGCCGAGGCTGTGTCCGGCCAATCCCGTCCCGTTCTGGAATCTGTATTTCAGCACTTCGGCCATGAGAGGCTCCTTATCCGCGAGCGCGGTCAGCACGTTGCGGATATCGCCGGGAGGCGGAATCTGCAATTCCTCCCGTAGAATGCCGGAACTGCCTCCGTCGTCCGCGACCGTGACGATGGCCGTAATGTCGAGCGGCTTCCGCTTCAAGCCGCGCAGCATGACGGACAGCCCGGTGCCTCCGCCGATCACGACGATCCGCGGCTTGCGGGCGGTGGGTTGTCTTTTGCTCATTCCCTCACCTCAATGCCGGTCGCGTTCGGAGTCGCGGTGGCTCACTCGCACCGATTCCGTATCGCTGGAGCCCAGCCTGCGTCCCAAATATTCGGCTAGCGCCACCGATCTGTGCTTGCCTCCCGTGCATCCGATACCGATGACGATCTGGCTCTTGCCTTCCTTATGGTACATCGGGATCAGAAACTGCAGCATATCGAGCAGTTTCGTCAGAAAAGTCTGCGTCTCCGGCCACTTCATGACATAATCGTACACGTCCGGGTCGACTCCCGTTTTCGGGCGAAGCGTGTCGATATAGTGCGGGTTCGGCAGAAAACGAACGTCGAAGATCAGATCGGCGTCGATCGGAACGCCGTACTTGAATCCGAACGACGTCACGTTGATCGAGATGTTGTTCTGATCCATGTTCGTGAACCGGGCGACGATCTTCTCTTTCAGCGCGGCGGGCTTCAGATTGCTCGTATCGATGACTTGATTGGCCCAGCCCTTCAAGTCTTCGAGCAGCTTACGCTCCAAGTGTATCCCGTCCAGCGGCAATCCATCCGGCGCCAGCGGGTGACGCCGCCTGCTCTCCTTGTAGCGCTGCACGAGCACGGCGTCGGTCGCGTCGAGGAACAGAATCTCGTAGTGGATCGTGTTATGCTCCCGAATATGGTTAAGCGATTCGGACAGCGCCGTGAAGAACTCCCGCCCGCGCAGATCGATCACCAAGGCGACCTTGGCGATTCGGCCTTGCGACTGGTCGATCAAATCCGCGAATTTCGGAATGAGCACCGGCGGCAAATTATCGACGCAGAAGAAGCCCAGATCCTCCAAGCTCTGCACGGCGATCGTTTTGCCGGCTCCCGACATCCCCGTTATAATGACGAGCCTAGGCTGCGTCGTTATCGTATCCATGCGTTACCCCTCTCCCTGCGGCCCTGATTGCGTCCGTCCCTCGGCAGGACGGTGAAATAACATGAAGCGCCCGGACCGCTTCACAAGCGTGCGGAGCCGAGCGCCTTGCTGCAATTATGCCCGAAGGAACAAACCCGCGGCTCCGACCACTCCGGCGTTGTTGCCGAGCTCTGCCGCCACGATCTCCACTCCGGCCGTCGCGTTGGCCGGCGTCAGCTTGCCGAAGGCTTCGCGAATTTGCGTAAACAGATACTCTCCGGCCTTGCTGACCCCGCCGCCGATAATGAAGCGCTCGGGATTGACGACAAGCGCCACGACCGCCATCGATTTGCCCAGATAGAAGGCCGCACGGCTGACGATCCTCGCGGCCGCCTCGTCGCCTTCCTTCGCCGCGTCGATGACGTGCTTGGCCGTCAGCTCTTCTTCCACGAGAGCGAGCGACGTCTTGTCTCCGCGCGCGACGGCATCCTTCGCCATGCGGATGATTCCGGTAGCCGACGACACCGTCTCCAGACAGCCCATTCTGCCGCAGCCGCATTGGATCGCTTCAAGGTCGGGCACGATCGTGATATGGCCCAGCTCTCCCGCCATTCCCCCGGCCCCTTCGATCAGCCGGTCGTTCAGAATGACTCCGCCGCCGACGCCCGTTCCGAGCGTGTAGCAGACGCAGTTCCGCACGCCCCTTCCCGCTCCTCCCCAAGCTTCGCCGAGAGCAGCGACGTTGGCGTCGTTGTTGATCTTCACCGGCTTGCCCAGCTTCTCCTCCATGATGCGCTTGACCGGCACATCCTTGAACGGCAGGTTGGGCGAGAAGTTGATGATCCCCTCGGGAATGTTGAGGAATCCGGCAATGCCGACGCCGACGCCGACGACCGCTTCCCATTCCGCCGTTCCCGGAGGAACGAGCTCCCGGACATAGGCCGCGATATTGGACAGAACGGCTTCCGCTCCATCGGAGGCTTGCGTAGGTCCTTCGTAAGTGCGAAGCAAATCTCCCGTCTCGTTGCACAAGCCAACCTTGATGGACGTTCCGCCCAAATCTACGCCTACGAACAATGAATCTGACATGTTTGTCGACACCTCATAAGGAATAATAAGATCTTAAAGAGGATGTTCAAAAAGTCAACTTTTTGAACACGGACTTAAATCGCCGCTTCCGCCGCCGAACCGTCGGCGGCGGAAGCGGCATACGAACGGCATGCCTACAGAGACTGGCTCCAGTCGTGCGTCGCGGAGCCTTCCAGAAACTTCTCGCAATCGAGCGCAGCCATGCAGCCGCTGCCCGCCGCCGTAATCGCTTGGCGATACTTGTGGTCCTGCACGTCCCCGCAAGCGAACACGCCCGGCACGTTCGTCTCCGTCGTTCCCGGCTTCACCTTGATATAGCCGAGTTCGTCCGTCTCGATCTGATCGCCGAGGAACTTCGTGTTCGGCGTATGACCGATCGCCACGAACAAGCCCTGCGTGCCGAGGATTTCTTCCTCTCCGGTCGCGTTGTCACGCACCTTGAGACCCGTAATGCCCTGATCGCCGGCAACGACCTCGAGCGGAGTTTTGTTTAACCCCCACGAAATCTTGGCGTTCTGGCGAGCGCGCTCCTGCATGATCTTGGAAGCGCGCAGCTCGTCGCGGCGATGAACGAGCGTCACTTCCGAGGCGAACCGCGTCAAGAAGTTCGCTTCCTCCATCGCGGAGTCTCCTCCTCCGACGACGATGATCTTCTTGCCTCGGAAGAAGAACCCGTCGCAGGTCGCGCACGTGCTGACGCCGTATCCGACGTTCTCCTTCTCCCCCGGAATGCCCAAATATTTGGCGGAAGCCCCGGTAGAGATAATCAGAGTCTCCGCTTGCAGCGTCTCCCCGCCTTCAAGCGACAGAGTGAACGGCCGCTTGGACAAGTCGACCTGATTGATCCAGCCCGTGCGGAATGCCGCTCCGAACCGTTCAGCTTGCTTGCGCATGTTCGCCATGAGATCCGGTCCCATAATCCCCTCGGGAAAACCCGGGAAATTCTCGACCTCCGTCGTCGTCGTCAATTGACCGCCCGGCTCGGGGCCTTCGATGACGAGCGGCGACAGGTTCGCGCGGGCCAGATAGATCGCTGCCGTCAGCCCCGCGGGTCCCGTTCCGATTACGATTGTTTTGTGCATGGATACTTCCTCCTTGTAGCGCAAAAACGATATCCCATTCGAGTTCGTTGTTAAACCGAGGATTAGATGTCAGTGAAACGACGGTCTCGTCAAATCCAGCTTTTCCCGAATGCCGCACGCTTCGTCGATTCGGTTCGCGTACCGGCTGATGCTCGCCTGCGACACGCCGTACCGGCTGACGAGGTCCGCATAGGTGACCGTTCTCCGATGCATCTTCGCCGTCCAATATTCGAGCGCCGCCGCCCACCCCGTCGACTTGTGCAGCTTCGGCACCTCCGGGTACACGCGCGACAGGAAATCGACCCACAGCGTCATCATGTCGTGCTGCTGTACGACGTCGTACCGTCCCGACATCCCTTCGAGCGCCTGCTCCAGCACCGTCTGCCACGCGCTGTCCCAGACCGGAAGCTGCGCGGATTTGCGGCGCGCGTCCAGCGTCAGCGTCCGACCGCTGAAGATGACCGTGAGCGAGTCCTGCACCCCGATGGAACGGAGCACCAGCACCGCCACCCGCTTCAGTTCGTCCTCCTCGTCCGGATCGATTAGGAAAGCCTTCAGCGCTTCGACGACCTCATCGTCTGCCACGAGACCCAACGCTTGAATGACCTGCACCTTCGTGCGCCGGTCGCCGTGTCTGAGCGCCCAGAAGAAAGATGAGCGGATCAGCGGATCGTTCTTGAGCGCCTCCGTCACTTGCCCGGGGTTGTTTTCCCACTGCTTGAACTGCTCTTCGAACGGAAGGTGATAGTGGTAATGCGTCGGAGCCGTCTCTTCTCCCGCGCGAATCCGTTCCAGCTTCTTCAGGTGAAACGGAGGCACTTGCGATTCGGGGTCAAGCCTCTCGGCCTGCTGCCAATGCTTCTTCGCATCCTCGTAACGCCCCAGATTCACCGCCGCGATCGCCGCGAAGTGGTGCAAGCTCGGCTCTCCCGCCAATTCGCCCGTTCGCAGCAGACGGCGGAAATGCTGGTAAGCCTCGCGATGCTCTCCTACGATGCCCAGCGTCGTCGCCATTTTGAACACGTGCTCGGGGTGAAAGGGAACCGTCTTGTTCAGCTTCGCGATCAGCGTCCGAAGCTGCTCCTGCTGGTTCGAATGCTGGTAGAAAATCGCCAGATTGCACAGCGCGTGCAGATTGCCGGGTTCCGAATCCAGTACCTCGGTAATAGTGGAGACCGACTTGTCGAACAGCCCCATATAGTAGTATGCCAGCCCCAGGTTATTCCTTGCCGCCAGGAAGTCCGGTTGCCGCTCTATAATTTCTTCCAGCATTTTGACCGCCTCGGCGAACCGGCCTGCTTCCAGCAGTTCCCGGGCCTTGTCGTGGGCGTAGATATTTTCTTTGGCCTTGATGGTCGACAGCTTCGCAGGCCGGTTCAGCTCATAGTGAAGCAAGTCGAGCAGCTCGTCCGACTCTTCCAGAAATTGGCCTTCCGTATCGTTCTCCAGATACCGGACAAGCGCCTCTTCCGCCGCTTCGAACAGTTCCATGTTGGCGTAGTTGTTGGCTAAGTAGTAGTAGCATTCCGTCATCGCGGGGTCGATCTGATCGAGCACCGAGCGAAGAATGACGTTCGATTCCTCGTAGCGCCCCATCTCGGACAGAATGCCGGCCATGTTGCAGTGGTTGACCGGGTTCTCCGGCTCGTACTCCACCGCGCGGCGAAAATATTTCAGTGCCTTGTCGTAATGGTACCGATCCAGCGACTGAACGGCACGCTCGAAGAAGAATGTCGCATCCAATCTCATCGGGATGACTTTGGGACGTCGGTTTTTCGCCGCGCGCTTTCGCTGGCTCATCGCAAGGCACCTCCTCGTGGTCTGAAACTCATCACCCAAGATTATAACACAGCCTGCGCGATCCATAAAATAAAACTCCGGGGGCTTCATCCCCCGGAGCCAAGTAAGGGCGCTGACGAACGGACGAGGTTCGTCCGCCGCAGCTGCCGCTTCGTGTATTTGTCTATACGCCTTTCGTCTTGAACAGCGTGCTGATCGAGCCGCCTTCCATGATGATGCGCGTCGCTTCCGCGAGCATCGGCGCCACCGAGATCACCTTGAACCGGGAAGAGCGTTCTTCCGGCAGCAGGATCGTGTCGGTAACGACCACTTCCTTGATGTTCGGGTGGTCGAGCCGCTTCAGAGCCGGATCGGAGAACAGCGGGTGGGTCGCGCATACGAACGGATCCTCCGCGCCGCGTTCCTTCAAGCCCTCGACGACGTTAACGATCGTCGTGCCGGTATCGATCATGTCTTCGATAACGATCGGAGTAAACCCTTCCACATCCCCGATTACGTGCGTAATGACGGATTCGTTGTGCGCGGGACGCTTCTTGATCATGATGGCGAAAGAGCAATCCAATTGGTTCGCCAGCTTCTCGGCCGTCGAGGCTCGTCCGGCATCCGGAGAGACGACGACAGGATTGCGGATGTTCTTCGACTTCAGATAGTCGCTGATCAAATCCAGCGCGGTCAAGTGGTCGACCGGAATGTCGAAGAAGCCTTGAATGGCCGGAGCGTGCAGATCGATCGTTACGATGCGGTGCGCGCCGACCGTCGTCAGCACGTCGGCTACCATCTTCGCGGAGATCGGCTCTCGGGGAGCTGCTTTCCTTTCCTGCCGGGCATAACCGTAATACGGAAGCACGACGTTGATCGTCCGTGCCGACGCCCGTTTGGCCGCATCGATCATGACCAGCAATTCTACGAAATAATCGTTGATCGGATGCGATAAAGACTGGACCAGGAAGACATCGCAATTGCGAATCGTCTCCTCGTAGTGAACGTACACTTCGCCGCTCTTGAATCGGGAAAGTTTAATCTTTCCCAGCGGCAGTCCGAGATTGTCGGCGATCTTGCCTGCCAACAGCGGATTGGATGATCCCGAAAAGATACGAAGCTTACTGCTGCTGTACATGTGCCCCTCCATATTTTGGCGATTCGACGCTCCATGTGTCGAAATCCGTCAAGTCATCAACCCCATTATACATGAGTACGGGCTGTTTTTAAAAAGGTTTCAATTCCCGTTTACGCCCCGTGAACAAAGCCAGGTGCTCATATCCGGCTTTTTTCAGCATTGTTTGCGCTTCTGCCCCTTTTTGTCCCACTTTGTCGGGGTGATGAGCGTCGGAACCGTACGTTACGGGAATGCCGCAAGCCCTTGCCCGTTCCAAAATGGAAAAGGAGGGATACATTTCCTTGCAAGGCGCGTAGAAGCCGGCCGCGTTCAGCTCGAAGGCCAGATCGTGCTTCTTGACGGCCTGCAGCGCCGCATCCTCCAGGGCGGTCACGTCCTCCTCCGGACGGTAGCCGAACCGTTTGATCGCGTCGATGTGTCCGATGTAGTCGTAGAACCCGGTTGCCGCGGCTTTCGCGATGGCGTCGAAGTACTGCTCGTATACGTCGACGACACGGCGGCCTTCCCATCGGCTAACCTGTCGGAAATCCGTCACATCCCACGTTCCGAGAAAATGAACCGAACCGATCACGTAATCCCACGGATAACCATTCACGATTCGCTCGATCTCTTCCTCGTAACCCTCGACGTAGTCTCCCTCCAGGCCGACGCGCACCTCGATGCGACCCTTGTATTTCTCCTTCAGGGCGAGCGCCTCCTCCACATAGCGGGGAAGCTCGTCCATCGGCATCGCGGAATCGGGATTGTCCTTGTCGGTCACATGCAGCAAAGGCATGTGGTCGGACAAGCCGATCTGCTCCATGCCTTGGTCGATCGCGCTGAGGATGTAGTCCTCCAGGTTGCCGACCGCATGGCCGCAGCGCGCGTGGTGCGTATGATAATCGATGAGCATGCCTTGCGCTTGCGCTTGGGTCATGGCCGCTTCACCTAATCCTTCTTGACCGGTTTCCGGTGACGGAATTCCAGCTCTTTCAGCACGTCGTCGAACGGAATGCCCTGCTCGCGGAGCAGCACCATCAGGTGGAAAATGAGATCGGCGGACTCGCAGCGCAGCTCGTCTCCGTCGCGGTTTTTCGCGGCGATGATCACTTCGGCGGTTTCTTCCCCGACCTTCTTCAGAATTTTGTCGAGCCCCTTCTCGAACAGGTACGTTGTGTACGCGCCTTCCGGGCGTTCCGCGTCGCGCTGCGCGATCGTCGTCTCGAGCCGGCTAAGCGGACCGAAGCGATCCTCCTGCTGCGCCGCTGCCTCGGCCGTCTTCGACGTACCTTCGCGATAGAAACAGCTGTACGCTCCGGTATGGCACGCCGGTCCGTTCTGGCGCACCTTCACGAGCAGCGTATCCCCGTCGCAGTCGTAATGCAGCGACTCGATCTGCTGCGTATGCCCGCTGGTCGCTCCTTTATTCCACAGCTCGCCGCGCGACCGGCTCCAAAACCACGTTTGTCCGGATTCCAGCGACTTCTGCAGCGACTCCTTGTTCATGTAGGCCAGCATGAGCACTTCCTTGCTCAGCGCGTCCTGCACGACCGCCGGTACGAGCCCGTCGTCGCTCCACTTGATCTGATCCTGCCACTGTCCTTGCTCTTGCTGCGTCATCTGACGTTCACTCCTTTGCCGCGTAACGTTTGCTTAACCTCTTGCACCGTAACTTCCTTGTAGTGGAAAATGCTCGCCGCCAGCGCCGCGTCCGCCAGTCCTTCCGCGAACACGTCCGCGAAATGCTGGGCGTTGCCCGCTCCGCCGGAAGCGATGACCGGGATGCCCACGCTCGACGACACCGCCTTGGTCAGCGCGACGTCGAAGCCGTCCTTCGTGCCGTCCGCGTCCATGCTGGTGAGCAGAATCTCTCCCGCTCCCCGACGCTCTGCCTCTTTCGCCCATTCGAGCGCGCGAATGCCCGTCGAATTGCGGCCGCCGTGGGTGAACACTTCCCACTCGCCCCACTCCGCGTTGAACTTCGCGTCGATCGCCACCACGATGCACTGTGCGCCGAACGTCCGCGAGCCGTCCGTAATCAAGTCCGGATTGCGGATCGCCGCCGTGTTGATGCCGATTTTGTCCGCGCCTGCGCGCAGCAGCCGCTTCATGTCCTCCACCGCCGAGATGCCGCCTCCGACCGTGAACGGAATCGTAATCTCCCCGGCCGTCCGCCGCACCACGTCGACCATTGTCGCCCGGCCTTCCACCGACGCGGAGATGTCCAGAAACACCAGCTCGTCCGCGCCTTCCCGGTCATAGATCGCCGCCAGTTCCACCGGATCTCCGGCATCCCGCAAATTCACGAAATTAACGCCCTTAACGACCCGCCCGTCCTTCACGTCCAGGCAAGGTATGATTCTTTTAGCCAACATGCGGCGTTCCTCCTTTTCTCGCGTTATCCGTTACGACGACCGCGACGGATCGCAATAGGCCACGACTTCGCTGTAGGGAAGAGTCCCTCCGAAAATATCGAGAGCGCTGCCGATCGTAATATCCAGCTTGCCGCGCGTCAACTCGCGGAATCGCGCCAAATCCGCGAGCGATCGAGCGCCGCCTGCGTAAGTGGTCGGAATCGTCGCCCATTCGGAGAGCTTGGCTGCCAGCTCCTCTTGCACGCCCTCCCGCTTCCCCTCCACATCGACCGCGTGGATCAGAAACTCGTCGCAGCAGCTTTCGAGCTCCCGGACAGTGGCTTCATTGACTTCCAGATCGCTAAACTTCGTCCACTGGTTGGTCACCACGTACCATTTGCCGTCCCGTTCCTTGCAGCTGAGGTCAAGTACGAGCCGTTCCTTGCCGACCTCTGCAACGATGCGCCGCAGATTGTCCATCTGCAGGCGGCCGTCCCGGAAGACGTAAGAAGTAACGATGACGTGCGAAGCCCCTTCATTCAAGTAGTCTGCCGCATTATCCGCCGTGATGCCTCCGCCGATCTGCAAGCCGCCGGGATAGGCTCTTAGCGCGGACAGCGCAGCCTCCCGGTTGCCGGCGCCGAGCATAATAATATGCCCGCCGGTTAACCCGTCCTGCTTATACAGCGAAGCATAATAATCCGCCCCCCGTTCGGAGACGAAGTTCTCCACGACCTTCGAGGCGTCCGCTTGAAGCGTTTCCCCGACAATCTGCTTCACCTTGCCTTGATGAATGTCTATACAGGGTCTAAACTTCAAGGCGCTCAACCCTTCCCGACGCCATATCCGTGAACTTGCGGAGCAGCGCCATGCCGAGCTCGCCGCTCTTCTCCGGATGGAACTGCATGCCGTACACTGACCCCCGGCCGACGATCGCGGTCACCGGCTGATAGTAGTCCGTCACCGCCAGCAAATCCGACTCCCGCTCCGGCAGCGCGTGATACGAGTGCACGAAATACACATGCCCCGGCTTCACGCCCTCGAACAACGGGCTCTCTTGCTTGAAGATCAGTTCGTTCCAGCCCATGTGGGGAACCTTGTAGTCCCCTTGGAACCGGACGACCCGCCCCGGAAGCAAGTCCAGCCCCCCGTGGGTTCCATGCTCCTCGCTCTCGGTGAACAGCAGCTGCATGCCGAGGCAGATGCCGAGAAATGGCTTGCCCGAAGCCGCGTACTCCTTGACCGTATCGACCAGCCCGGTCTCGCGCAGATTCGCCATCGCGTCGCCGAAAGCGCCGACGCCCGGCAGAATCGCGCCGTCCGCCGCCAGAATCTCCCGCGGGTCGGACGTCACGCGAGCTTCGCAGCCGAGCCGCTCTACGGCTTTGCTGACGCTGTGCAGATTGCCCATGCCGTAGTCGATGATCGCGATCACTTACAACACCCCTTTGGTGGAAGGCACGCCCTTCACGCGCGGATCGATCGAAGTCGCTTCGTCGAGGGCGCGGCCGAGCGCCTTGAACACGGCCTCGATCATGTGGTGCGTATTGCGTCCGTAATGGACGATGACGTGCAGCGTAATGCGCGCTTCCAGCGCCAGCTTCCACAGAAACTCGTGCACGAGTTCCACCGTAAAGCTGCCCACGGTAGCCGCCGGGAACTCCCCGCGCAGTTCGAAATGCGGCCGGTTGCTGATGTCAACGACGACCTGCGCAAGCGCCTCGTCCATCGGCACGAACACGCTGGCGTAGCGTTTGATGCCCTTCTTGTCGCCCAGCGCCTCTCGCAGTACTTGCCCGAGGCAAATGCCGATGTCTTCGACCGTATGATGATCGTCGATGTCCACGTCGCCGCGCGCTTCGACCTTCAGGTCGAACTGGCCGTGCTTGGCGAACAGGTCCAGCATATGGTTCAGGAACGGAACGTCCGTCTCGAGCGACACCTCGCCGTTTCCGTCCACTCCCAGGGACAATTGAATGTCCGTCTCGTTCGTCTTGCGGGATACGGCCGAGGAACGGCCTCCCAACACCTTCTCTTCGCTCACTTCGTCTCCCTGCCTTCCAATCGGATTTCCACCGCGCGGGCGTGACCTTCCAACCCTTCGTGCCGGGCCAGCGTCGCGATCCCCGCGGCGTCTCTAAGCAACGCCTGCTTGCTGTATCGGATCAAACTGGATTTCTTCAGAAAATCGTCCACGTTCAGCGGAGACGAGAACCGCGCCGTGCCATTCGTCGGCAGGATGTGGTTCGGTCCCGCAAAATAATCCCCTACCGGCTCCGAGCTGTACGGTCCGATGAAGATCGCCCCGGCCGTCTCGATGCGGCCCAGCAGCTCCATCGGCTCCTCGGTCATCACTTCCAGATGCTCCGGCGCCAGCTTGTTGACGACGTCCAGCCCTTCGTCCAGACTGTCGACGATCAAGATCGCCCCATGGCGCTCCAGAGAGGTGCGCGCGATGTCGACCCGCGGCAATGCCGCGACCTGGCGCTCCAGCTCCGCCTCCACCGCCGCGGCCAAAGCCTGCGACGTCGTCACCAGCACCGCCGACGCCATCTCGTCGTGCTCCGCCTGAGACAGCATATCCGCGGCCACATACCGCGGATCGGCGCTGTCGTCCGCCAGCACGACGATCTCGCTCGGGCCCGCGATGCTGTCAATGTCGACCGTGCCATACACGGCCCGTTTCGCCAGCGCCACGAAGATGTTGCCGGGCCCGCAAATCTTGTCGACGGCGGGAATGCTCGCCGTCCCGTAGGCGAGCGCGGCGACCGCCTGCGCTCCCCCGACCCGGTACATCTCCGTCACGCCCGCTTCCGCAGCCGCCACCAGAATGTACGGGTCGATGCCTTCACGGCCGCCGGTCGCCGGCGGAGTGACCATCGCGATCTCCGGCACGCCGGCCACCTTGGCCGGGAGCACGTTCATGAGCACCGACGACGGATACGCCGCCTTGCCTCCGGGAACGTACAGCCCGACGCGGCGCAGCGGGCGTATCGCCATGCCCAGCATCGTGCCGTCTGGCGCCACGTCCATCCACGAGCCGCGCTTCTGCTTCTCGTGGAACGCCGTAATGTTCGCCGCCGCCTGCCGCAGCGCCGCCAGAAACTCCGGCTCCACCTTGGCGTACGCGCCTTGAATCTCCTCTTCCGTTACCCGAAGCTGCCCCGGCGTCAACGACACCTTATCGAAAGCCGCCGTATATCTCAGCAGCGCTTCGTCGCCTTCCCGGCGCACCGCCTCGACGACTTCCCGCACCGTGGCGTTCTGCTCCGGCGAGCCGTACTCGCTCTCCCGTTCCAGCCGGAATCCGCCCGCTTTGCCTACATACATTTCCGCGCCCTCCTCGCTTAGCCGTATCCGGCCCGTCTCCGCTCCGGCCCGGGGATCAATACTCTTCCCCAGAGCCGCGCCCAAGTCTCTGCCGCCTCAGACCGGAGCGCCGATAATCGCGCTCAGCCGGTCGCACAGCTCCTGAATCGCCGTATTTTTCAATCTGTAGCTCACACGGTTGGCGATCAGGCGACTCGTCACCTGAAACAGCGTCTCCATCTCGACGAGTCCGTTCTCTTTCAGAGTCTGTCCCGTTTCCACCATATCCACGATCCGATCGGCCAGGCCGATCAGCGGAGCCAGCTCGATCGAGCCGTTCAGCTTGATCACTTCCACCTGCTGTCCCTGCTCCCGGAAATATTGCGAAGCCACGTTCGCGTACTTCGTCGCCACGCGAGGATTGATAACCGGCTTCCAGTCGGGCAGCCCGATGACCGACATCCGGCACTTTGCGATGCCGAGATCGAGCAGCTCGTAGACGTCCTTATTTTCCTCCATCAGAACGTCCTTGCCCACGATGCCGATGTCCGCCACGCCGTACTCCACATAAGTCGGAACGTCGACCGGCTTCGCCATGATGAACTCCATGTTCGCCTCGGGGACCGGGATGATCAGCTTGCGGGAATCGTCGAAATCTTCCGGAATCGGCAGACCGGCTTGCCGGAACAGCTTGCTGGCCTGCTTGTAGATGCGCCCCTTGGGCATCGCCACTTTTAACGTGCCGCCGTCCGTCATGCCAAATCCTCCTTTCCGTCTTCGAGAGAAACCAGCTTCTCATACGTTCTTCCGCGGTACGCTACCCCGCTCCGGCTCGCATGCCCTTCCAGATCCGCAGCCCGCAGCTCCTTCAGCTCCGAAGCCGATACGAGCGCGGTCACGACGATCTCGCCTTGCTCGCGCAGCCGGTTCGCCTTCGCGAGAGCTGCCTGACGCTGCGAGCTCTCATACGCCACGAGCGTCCGTTCGCGCGCTTCCGCGGCGTCTTCCACGACCTCCAGAATACGCGTCGTCTTCAGCGCGAATCCCGTAGCGTGAGCGGGGCGTCCGAACTGCGAGAGCAGGTTGTCGTACCGTCCTCCGCTGCACACCGGGAAGCCCAGATGCGAGGCATAGCCTTCGAAAGTCATACCCGTGTAATAGGAGAAATCCCCGATCATCGTCAGATCGATCAGTACGTGCTCCTGGATGCCGTACGCCTCCAGCACGTCCCATACGTCGCACAGATGTCGGATCGCCGCCCGCGCGCCTTCGTTCGAGCTGAGCTCCAACGCTTGAGCGCACACCTCCTGACCGCCGCGGAGCCGCAAAATATCCTCCAGCTCCCGCTTCCATGCGGCGTCCAGAGACAGCTTGCGGATCGCGTCCCGATAGCCGACGTGATCCCGCTGCAGCAGACAGGCTTTCAGCGTCTCCTGTTCGCCAACCAGTCCTGGCAGCGTCTCCTCGAACAACCCGTTCAGAAACCCGACGTGACCCATCGCGATCTTGAACGCCGGCACGCCTGCCGCCTTCAGCGAGGCGACCGCCAGTGCGATCATCTCCGCATCCGCCTCCGGAGACGCGTCGCCGACCAGCTCTACGCCGGTCTGGTAGAACTCCGAGTCCCGGCCGCCCTCTTCCTCGAAAGCCCTGAACACGTTGCCGTGGTAGCTGAGCCGGATCGGGAACGCCTCGTCCTTCAGCAGCGAACCGACGACGCGCGCGATCGGCGCCGTCATGTCCGAGCGCAGCACGATCGACGTGCCGCGGCGATCGAGCAGCTTGAACAGCTTCTGGTCCGACGTCGAGCTGGCCATCCCGACCGTATCGTAATATTCGAGCGCGGGAGTAATGATCTGCTCGTAGCCCCACAAGCGCATGCACTCCAGCACACTGCGCTCGATCTTCCTCAGCTTGGCTACCGCGTGCGGCAAATAATCCTTCACTCCGGTAGGCTTCTCGAACACTTTCGGTTTCGTCATCCTTGCGCACCTTCTTCGCATTTTCCTCTATTGCACATAAGTTGTTTCAGCTTTGAACGGATCGTGTCGCACGCACTTGCGACTCTCCGTCGCTTCTCACAATCACTTCATTACATTAAAGTGCTACCATGTTACCATACTGCCAAAATAAAGAGATTAGTCGTATATTACCATGACCCCATCGCTCAGTCAATCCCGCTTTCACGACAGCTTTTCCCGATACGTTCCGCTCTCCGATACAACGAAAGTCGCCCGACGCCGTCTAGGCCATCGGGCGACTTTCGTTTACGCGAATACGACTCCTGCTCCGTACTGTACCAAGTCGCGCACAAGCATGAACGCGTCTCCGTTCGTCAATCGTTCGCGGTCGGCCAGATTGGCGATCGTCTCGTCGCGAATCCATCCCCGATCCGCCAATGCCTGCAAGGCCGTCTGACGGTCGGCGGCCAGTCCTGCCGCTTGGGCGATCATGTACGCGGCCAGATCGAGGTCGAGCGCATCCTTCGCGGATGCTCCGCCTATCGAGGAACCCGTCAACGTTTGTCGTATCAGCTCCGGATATCGCTTCTGCAGCGTACGCATTTGATTTAAGAATCTCTGGGGATTCGTCGTCTCGTCCAGCTTCCAGTCGTTCCCGTACCCGCCGCTCGACAGGGCCATGCTGGCCGCCGTCAGAAGCCCGGGATACGCTGGATGCTTCGTATACGCCGGAGGCGCGAAGCTGCGCATCGTCAAGTCCATCCCTTGCGCCGTCAGCCTCTGCCGAAGCTCCGTCATCGCTTCCGGCGACGAGGAAAGCTCCCGCAGGGAGACTTCCCGCTCCAGCGCAAGCTTGACGGCGGCGCCTGCGGCTTCGCCAGTCGCCATGCCAAGCGGGATGACCCGAGCGCTGCCGTGAGGCAGCGTGTCGTAACTGGCCGAGCGCCCCACGACGAGCAGACCGTCCACCTTCAGAGGAACCAGGCTGCGGAAGGGCACCCCGTACTGCTTCGGCACCATCAGAATCGTGCCTTTGTTATTGGCGTCGAGACTTTGAATATCCACCTCGTACGCCCCGTAGGCGATCGCGTCCCAATGATCGCGATTTTCCAGCAGATCCGCCATCTTCAGCCGGTACTCTCCCACAATGTGACGGGTTTCCCTGACATACAGCTCGGGCGCGGTGCCGGCGAATTCCACGTCGCGGAATTGCTCGAACCTCGCCTTCAGAAATTCGACGATCAGCGGCGCTTCCTTCTCGCCGATCCGCAGTCCCTCGCTCACCGATTCGGGATCGAGCGGATCGATTCCGTAAATCTGCATCGAGTTGATCAGTACCGTGTCGCCGTCCTGCCGGCCGATGTTCAGGTTGCGCATTTGCACCCTCGACGAATCCGAAGACACATACTCCCTGGCCTCCTGATATCCCCAGATGCTGCGGCTGTCGAAGCCGGTATTGTCGAACCGCTTCATCTTGCGCCACACTTCATCCGTCACGCCGCTGAGCTTGAACACCAGCGTAACCGCCATCCGGGCTTCCGGTTCCCCGAGATCCTCGCGTCCTAACGTGTATGCCGCCCCCGCGGCGGCGGCCACGTCCGCATCCTGGGTCGCGTCGATAATCGCCTTGGCGCGGACGACGCTCTCCCTTCCGTCCTCCCTCGCCAACCGCATGCCGACAACCTGGTTTCCGTCCAGCACGGGCTCCATTTCTCGCACATGCAGCAGCAGGTCGATGTTATCCTCCGCGGATACCATTCGGTTGAACAGATTGGCGGCACGGTTTACATCGAAGGAGGTGCCGCGAATTCCGTTGTACCACTCCTGGAACAATCCTTTGTTCAAATAAACGGGATCTTTCCAGAGCCGATAGTTAACGGGAGCTTTGTTGAGATCAAGCGTATTCAGCCACCCCAGCGTCATCAAGCCGCCCAGAACGGGACGGTCGCGGTTCTCGACGAGCAGCACCTTCAAGCCGTTGCGCGAAGCCGAGATCGCCGCCATAATCCCTTCCGGATCGGTTCCGGCTACGATGACGTCGTACTCGTCGGCAAGACGTTCCGCGGACACGACGGGATCGAGCGGCTCCTGAACAACCTTGTAGTTCGATTCATGAAGCCGATTCTGGTAGGTCAGGCAGAGCAGAAGGGGAACGAGCAGCAGATAACCGATGATTGTTCCCTGACGCTTCATGATTTCGCCACCTCGCTATCGAAGCTCCGAGCCGTCGCCGGCATCGCCAAGCGAACGCAGAGGATTGCCCCCGACCCGCGCTCCCGGAGCGACATCCTTATGAACGACAGAGCCGGCCGCGACGACCGCGCCGTCGCCGATCGTCACTCCCGGCAGCACCGTCACGTTCGCTCCGATCATGACGTTCGAGCCGATTCGGATATTTCCCAGACGGTATTCTTTGATCAAATATTCATGAGTCAGCAGCGTTGAGTTGTAGCCGATGATCGAGTTGTCTCCGATCGAGATTCGCTCGGGGAAGAAGACGTCCACCATTACCATGAGCGCGAACGACGTATGCCGCCCCACCTTCATCCCGAGTACGCGCCTGTAGATCCAGTTTTTAACCGGCAGGCTCGGACAGTAGCGCGCGATCTGGATAAAGACGAAATTGCGCACCGCCTTGAACCGGGACACCGTGCGATAGACTTGCCACAGCGCGTTCGGCCCTTCCACCGGATACCGCTCCACGTTCCTCAACCTTAAGCACCCTCATTCCCGATTCCGCATAGGGCCAACAGCTCGCCCATCTCCGTTACGATGTACGAAGCGCCGGATTGGCGCAGCAGCTCTTCCCCTTTCAGGGACCATGCCACTCCTACGGGAACGGCTCCCGCCCGGAGCGCGGATACGATGTCGACGGAGCTGTCTCCGACCATCAGCGTCTCCGCCGCTTTCGCGCCGAGCGCCGCGACCGCCTTCTCCACCGGCTCCGGATGCGGCTTCGCGTTCTCCACGTCGTCCAGCGTCACGATCGTATCCATATAGGAATAGATCTCCAGAAGCTTAAGCGCGCGAATCGTCGTCTCCCTCATCTTCGTCGTTACGACGCCAAGCCGAACGCCCTCCCGATGAAGCCGTTCGATCGTTTCCTTCACGCCCGGGAACAGCGACACCATCTCGTCGTGCTTGAGCAGATTGTACTCCCGATAAGCGCCTACCAGCGTCGCGACATCGTCCCTCCCGGTAAAATGCTTCATCTGGACGGCCAGAGGCTCGCCCATCGACGGAATGATCTGCTCCCGCCCGAAGCTCTCGTGAACATGGCCGCGAAGCGCGTGCATGAAAGATTGAATGATCAGTTCGTTCGTATCGATGATCGTGCCGTCGAGATCGAACAGGACGGTCGTGACGTTGGCCGCGGACCTAATCTCCGCTGCCTCCGTCGCTCCCGGAGTCGCTTCCTTCGTCTTTGGTCGTTCCTCCGTCTGCGCCGTTACGTTTGTTCTTGTTTGCGTCATTCTTGCTGCTCTCCGTTTCTTCGTGCCCCTCGGACGCGGTTTTCCCGGTTTTGACATTCACCAGCGGATCGTTGTACCTCTCCGATGCGTATCCCAGCTTGCGCCGCGTCACGATCAGAATGATGCCGCCCACGACAAGCAGCAGCGCCAGCAGCTGCGAGATACGGATATTGCCTTCCGCCGGGTTCAAGTAGCCTTGCTCGAACACGGCCGTCATCGGAGACCACAGCGCGTCCAGCATCGACTTGAGCCACTCCGGCCCTTTGAAGGCCAAGCTGTCCGTGCGAAGCGCCTCGATGAAGAACCGGCCGATCGAATACCAGATGAAATAGGTGAACAGCAGTTCGCCAGCTTTCAGGAAGTTGCGGCGCCGGATAACGAACAGAATGATCAGACCGACCAGACTCCACAGAGATTCGTAGAGGAAGGTCGGATGATGAAACACGCCCTCGACGTTCATCTGATTCACGATAAAATTCGGAAGGTGGAGCGTCTCCCGCAGAAACGACTCTTCGACTTCTCCGCCGTATGCCTCTTGATTGACGAAGTTGCCCCAGCGCCCGATCATTTGTCCGATGAGCAACGAAGGAGCGCAAATGTCGGCGATTCTCCAGAAGCTGTAGCCTTTGGCCCGTATGTAGAAAAATCCGCTGAGCAGCGCACCGATCAGCGCTCCGTAGATCGCGATCCCGCCGTTCCAGATCTGAATGATCTCGCCGAGATGATCCTGGTAATAATCCCATTTGAACGCTACGTAATACAACCGCGCCGCAATAATGGAGGACGGAACCCCGATCAGCAGCAGATCCAGGAAAAAGTCGGCGTTCAACCCGAAGCGCTTGCCTTCCTGAACCGCAATGAGCAAGCCGGCCAAAGCCGCAGCGCCCAGAATGATGCCATACCAATGTACATCAAGAAGAGTTCCGATTGAGAACGCGATCGGATCGAGCAGCATCGTAAACATCTTTTTCCTCCAATCGATTATTCGTAGTCGTCCTCGGATATCGCTTCGGTCAGCTTGTTCGTGAATTGCAGCGCGGCATTGTAGCCCATTCGCTTAAGCCGATAATTCATCGCCGCCACTTCCAGAATGACCGCCAAGTTCCGGCCCGGTCTGACCGGTACGGTGAGCAGCGGCACCTCGGTCTCGATAATCTTGGTCGTCTCTTCGTCCAGTCCGAGGCGATCGTACTGCTTGTCCTGCTGCCAATTCTCCAGACGGACGACGAGGCTGATGCTTGTCTGGTTTTTCACCGCACCGGCTCCGAACAGGGTCATCACGTTCAGAATGCCCAATCCGCGAATCTCCAGCAGATGCCGAATCAGCTCCGGGGACGTTCCGAACAGATGGTTGTCGGCCGTCTGGCGGATTTCGACCGCATCGTCCGCGATCAGACGATGGCCGCGCTTGACCAGCTCCAGCGCCGTCTCGCTCTTGCCGATGCCGCTGCCGCCGGTAATGAGCATGCCTACCCCGTACACGTCCACGAGAACGCCGTGAATCGTCGCCGACGGGGCCAATCTTTTCTCCAGAAAATTCGTAATCCGGCTGAGCAGAATCGTCGTCGCGACGGAGCTCCTGAGCACCGGAAAATTGCGCTCGTTGGCGATCTCCACCAGCTCGGCGGGAGTGTCCAGTCCGCGCGTAATAATAAGGCAAGGCGTTTCCTCGTGGCATAGCCTCTCCATCCGGTCGCGCCGTTCTTCCGAAGTCAACGTCTCCAGGAACGCGAGCTCCGTACGGCCCAGCATCTGCGCCCGATCCGCCGGATAATAATTGAAATAGCCGGCCATCTCCAGGCCTGGCCGATTTAAGTCGTCCGTGACAATAGTGCGTCGCAATCCGTCTTCGCCGGCGACAATTTCGAGGTGAAATTGCTGCACGAGCTCGGATACTCTCACTTTCTTGGCCATCGTACAGCTCCTTTCCTGATTTCCACTATTTATCGTATCGAAAATAATCGGACAAAGCAATCGAATTCGCAGTGATGAAACGGCGATTAAGCGCCAAGCGCCAGAAAACCGTCCGGCCATTGGCCGAACGGTTTCCGCTCTTATCGATCTATTAGCTCTCGAATACGTTCAGTTCCGAGTCCTTGTCGAAGATGTGGACTTTGTTCATGTCGATCGCAAGCTTGATGTTTTGGTTCTCGCGCAAGCCGGAACGTCCGTCAACGCGGGCAATGACGTTCTCTTTGCCCAGACCGTTCAGGTACAGGTATTGCTCGTGACCCAAGTTCTCCGCAACCTCGATCGTCGCGTTGACGACCGTATTCGGGGAAGCTTCGATGAATACAGGCTCTTCGTGCAGATCTTCCGGACGGATGCCCAGGATGATCTCGCGGCCGATGTAGCCTTTGGCGCGCAGCACTTTCGCTTTGCCTTCCGTAACTTCAACGTTAAAGCCGGTTGCGCGGAAGCGAACGGAGCCGCCTTCTTCAACCAGTTGGCCCGTGATGAAGTTCATCGCCGGAGCGCCGATAAAGCCTGCAACGAACAGGTTGACCGGATGGTTGTACAGAACGTCCGGAGTAGCGGCTTGCTGAATGAAGCCGTCTTTCATAACGACGATACGGTCGCCCATCGTCATAGCTTCCGTCTGGTCATGCGTTACGTAGATACAAGTCGTCTCAAGACGCTTCATCAATTTGGAGATGTTCGCGCGCATTTGCGTACGCAGCTTGGCATCCAAGTTGGAGAGCGGTTCGTCCATCAAGAATACTTGAGGTTCACGAACGATTGCGCGTCCCAGGGCGACACGTTGACGCTGACCGCCGGAGAGAGCTTTCGGCTTACGGTCGAGCAAGTGCTCGATTTCCAGCGTGCGAGCCGCTTCGCGTACGCGACGGTCGATCTCGTCTTTGCGGAATTTGCGCAGCTTCAGACCGAATGCCATGTTCTGATACACGTTCATATGAGGATAAAGGGCGTAAGATTGGAATACCATCGCGATGTCGCGATCTTTCGGAGCGACGTCGTTCACGACGCGGTCGCCGATGTACAGCTTGCCTTCGGAAATTTCTTCGAGTCCTGCGATCATACGCAGCGTAGTCGATTTACCGCAGCCGGAAGGGCCTACGAGTACGAGAAATTCCTTGTCTTGGATGTCCAAGTTAAAGTCGGTAACCGATGCTTTGTCGGAACCCGGATATTTTTTATACACGCTTTCTAAACGAACGCCTGCCATGTACATTTCCCCCTAAACTTCGTTTGAAGGTACACGAATATCTTACCTTACGGCCGGGCCGGATGACTATGCACAAAGCGTACAAAAAATTCATTTCCTTTTCGTGACTTTGTACAATAGCAATAAGATTCGTACGAGCACGGCGTCGTTGAACGAACGCACGTCCAGCCCCGCCTCGTTTTTGATCTTGTCCAGTCGGTACAGAAGGGTGTTCCGGTGAATGAACAGTTTTTTGGCGGTTTCGCTCACGTTGCAATCCATCGAGAAGAACGCGTCCAGCGTGGCGACCGTCTCCGAATCGGTAAACAGGTCGGGCCTTCCCATCATTTCTTCGACGAACCGGGAGCGAACCGTCTCGGGAATGCCGCTGAGCAGCCTCTCGAGATGAACGAGCCACGGCAGATGAATCTGCATGCCCACGTGGAACTTGCGACCGAGGAAAATCGTCTCCCTCAGCGTGGCGACAATGCGCACGACGTTCTCCGAAGGAACGATCGGCTCTCCCACCGCGATGTGGCACTCTCCGCCCCATTCGCTCGTAATCAGCTCGTGCAGCCCTTGCGCCAACGAAGCCAGCAGTTCCTTCGTCTCCTCGTGCCCGATCTCTTCGTCTCCGTCCGCATCCGCCTCGGACAGCACGCTGTCGCTGGTGAGCACGAGCCATTCGTGCTCGCGCAGAGGAATCAGCAGCGTGTCTTCCGGAATATACGTCCGTATCGTCTTCTCCAATTCGCCGTACGCCGGCTCCTTGTCTTCCACCTGCTCGCACGAGAGGAGAAAAGGCACCATCCCCTCGAACAGCCGGTTGCGCAGCTCCATCCGGTCCGGAACTTCCGCCCTCCACTCGCCCGCCGCCACCGACTGCTGAATCCATTCCCCGAATCGCCTGGACTGGCGCTCCAGATCAGAAGCCGCCGAGACCGGCCGCATGCTGCCTTGGCGAATCGCCCAGCTTAGAAGCCGTCTCTCGAGCGGAGACATCGCGGCCCCGACCTCCACGCAATGCAGCTCGGACCCGCCGACTCGCGCGAGCATCAAGCACCCCGAATCCGTCTGAATGGAGTCTCCCGCTTCCGGGTGCTTCTCCCCGCCCGCCTTCTCCCATTCGGCGCCGGTCAGCACTTTGGCGACGACCGTCGCGTTCAGCAGCTTGCTGAGCTCCTGCAGCTTGGTTTTGTTCATCGTCGAAAAGCCCCTTGTCAGCGAAGTTGCGATATGCGTCATTGTACCATATTTGACGCGGACGGAGCGATTCAGCGCAGAATGAGCAGCACGACGATGGACAGCAAGGAGAACACCGCCGCGATCAGATAGAGGAAGCTGACAGTCTGAACTTGCGTCAGCCCCCACTTCATCAGGCTGTGGTGGGTATGCAGATTGTCCGCCCGGTGCAGGCCTTTGCCTTCGAGCAGCCTTCGCGAGAATACGATCAGCGTGTCCAGAATCGGCACGCCAAGGGCCAGCATGGGGACGGACAGGGAGAGCAGCGTCGCCCCTTTGAGCGTGCCGTCCACGGCCGTTACCGCAAGCGTGTATCCCAGGAAGGTCGCTCCGGCATCGCCCATGAATATGCGAGCGGGATGGAAATTGTAAGCGAGGAAAGCCAGACAGGCTCCCGAGAGCGCGACGGCGACGAGCGCCGTATCCTTATGCGCGAAGATGAGCGAGGCGGCGAACAGCGTCATCGAAGAGATCGCGGTCACGCCGGAAGCCAGCCCGTCGATGCCGTCGATGAAGTTGAGCATGTTGATCAGGGCGAATACCCATACGGCCGTGAAAGCGGCGGAAGCCGCCGGAGAGAAAATAATCATCGCGGCTGAGGAAGGGGAGGAGATGCCCTGGATGGCGATCCCCTGCCAGAACGGGACGAACGCCACCGCGATATAGGCGATGAGCCGGGGCCATACCGGGAATTCCAATCCCTTGGCCTTGAATCCGTCGTCTATCAGCCCGACGACGATCAGGGCGGCGCCGCCCAGCGCCAACGCGCGGAACAAAGGCGAGTCGCCCATGAAGAGAACGACCGGCGCCATGACGCCGGCAAACAGCGCGATTCCGCCCGACAACGGAACCGGCGCCGCATGGATTTTACGCTTGGAGGGACGATCGACGAAGCGGAAGCGGAGCGCAAGCTTGCGCACCTGAGGGACGAGCAGCAGCACGATCGCGAAAGAGAGAGCCAAGGCGTACAGGTAGATCATCTGGTGTCCTCCGCCATTGTTCGATATGCACTTAACTTTCCCCCGTCCCGACGCCTTCTATCCCTTAAGGGAGCCCGCCAGCGCTTTCTCCTGAATCTCGATCGCCCGGCCGATGCCGAGCGCCCGCAGCTCCGCGACGCAATCGTCGAAGCTGCTTAGCGGCTCGACGCCGAGGATGATTTTCAGCGACATCTCGTCCACCAGCGTCTCGACGTCCTGCATAATGGCCGACAGCTCCGCGTTGTCCTTCTCCGATAAGGAGACGCGCGGCATCCCATGCTTGGCGGCGTCGGTATCGGACCATACGTCCATCGCCTGGCGCTGCTCCGGCAGGAGATAATACTGTTCGATGTAGCGGCCGTCTTGCACGAATGCGCCGAAGTAGCTTGCCCTCGTATACATGGCCAGAGCCTGGGAAGGAGCGAGCTTGTCGGGATTGTCCAGAATCAGCTTCGTATACGTCGGATAACCGTCGATCATCTCGTAGCTCTGCCCTTCGATGCCGAAGTTGAACAGCAGATGCCCCTCCTCTCCGTAGCCGTAATCGAGCATGCGGACCGCCTCCTCAACGTTCGGACTGTTCGCCGAGATCGCGACGCCTCCCGTTCCGACGTAGTCGAAGCTTCGCTGCCCGAATTTCGGCCGCTCCCCCTTGTTCAGCACCGGATAAGGAGCGGCCGCCAAGCGCGCCTTCGGATCCTTGGCCTGCATGAACGGCTGCCAGGTGCCGATGCCCGCTCCCGCGTTCCAGATGCTGGCCCCGCTTCTGCCGGAGATCACGTTCGCGTCCATCGTCTTCGTGTCGACGGTAGCGATATTTCTATCGATCAAGCCTTCGTCATACCACTGACGGAACAGCGACAGGAAATCCTTGTATCCCGGTTCCAGCGGGCCGAACTTCACCCGGCCTTCCTCGAGGTAGAAACCGTTTTTGACGCCGAACGCGCCAATGAAGGCTCCGCCCTCCAGCCCGAACAGCGGATGCGGGACGCCCAGGAACGTTAGCGGCGCAGCCGCTCCCTTCCGTTCCTTGAACGCCTTCAGCGTCTCGTGCCACTGCTCGATCGTCTCCGGGATCGGAAGGCCGAGCTCATCCAGCCAATCCTTGCGTACGATCGGCCCCTGGAACGTCAGCAGCCTGTCGTCTCCGCGGATAAAAGGAAATACATAATAGCTTCCCGAACCGGTCTTGACCTGCTTGTCTATCTCCGGGTGCTCGCTCAAGTATTTGCGCAAGTTCGGGGCATGCTTCTCGATCACTTCGTTCAACCGCAGAATATATCCGTCGGCGATCGCCTTGTCCGGTCCGCCCGGGAACGTATCCCATTCGAACTCGATCATATCGGGCAGATCTCCGGAAGCCAGCAGCACGTTGAGGGATTCCCTCGCCTGGTTGGCCGGAGGCTGAATGAACGACAGCTCCACCCCGGTCTGACGCTGCCACTCCTGGAAGAAAGGAACCTGCTGGAACGTCGGAACGATGCTTCCCGCGTTGCCGTTCAGTTCCGCCCAATAGGTCAGTCGCCGGGCATCCCCTTCTTTCGCTCCCTCGGCTTGCCGCGCTCCGCCGCCGGTGAACGAGCTCTCCGGCCCGAACAGCGCGCTTGTCCCCGTGCAGGCTGCCGACAACAGAAGCATGGCCGCGGCAAGCAGCAACCGGGCAGATGCGCCGCCTCCCGTTCTTGTTCTCATCTCCCGCTCCCCCTTGTTGACCTGTCGGTACGCCGCTTCAGCCCATTTCCTTGAATTTGCCCGGCGTTATGCCTTCGTATTTCTTGAACACGCGGATGAACGTCGCCGCTTCGTTGTAGCCGACCCGCTTCGCGACGTCGGAGATCGACGTCCCCCTGTCGCGGATCATCCGCTTGGCCCTGTCGATTCGCAGCTTGTTGATGTAGTCCGGGAGCCCTTCGCCGATCTCGTTGCGGAACAGCTTCGACAGATAGCTCCCCTTCAGCTCGAAGCGTTCTCCGAGCGAGTTCACGCTCAGGTTGGCGTCGTCGTAATGCTCTTCGATATGGCGAATCACCTTCGCCGCCAGATGGCGCAGCGATTCCGCCCGCTCCTGGGAGACGCCCTTCTCCCGTTTGGCGGCCGCGAAGGCGCACACCTCTTCCAGCAATTCCAGCAGTTCCTTCCGCATCTCGTGGATCGTATCGCAAGCGATAATTTTATCCATCCATAGCGGATTGTCGCCGAGAATGCTGCTCTCGCCGTCTCCGATTTCGTTAATCGCCTTCACCATCGTGCCGACCAGATTGAAAATCAGACATTTGGCCAGCGTCAGCGTCACGACCGGCTTGTTGAAATTCCGCTCCATGATTTCGTCCATCGCGCGGGAAGCTTCCTCCACGTCGCCCGCCTTGATCCAGTTAATGATCTGCTGCTCCAACTGCAAGGGATAGTAATACCCGAACTGGAGATTGTCCGCCGGATCGATGCGAATATCGTCGTACGTAATGATCTCCCGTTTGCCCCTTACCATCTTGTACTCCATCGCGTCGACGGCTTCCCGATAAGCCTCGGCAATGCCTGCGAACCCTTCGTGAATGCCTCCGACCGAGATCGTCAGATCCAGCCGGAACTGCAGCAGAAACAGTTGGGCTTCCGTCGCGATCTCGCGCAGCTCGTCCCTGAAGTCCGCCGGGTCTCCCTCCGAGAAATTGACCAGGCAAACGATCATATCGTCGATTTCCGCCACGTAGCCCGCATGGCCGTGACGTCCGACCATCTCCTCGACGACGTTGGTAATAATGAACTGGGCGAGCTTGCGCCGCTCGTCGGCGTCGATACCCGGCAGCACCGAAGATAGGTTGCCCGCGTTCTCCACGACGAACAGAATCGTCGCGAAACGCTCCGAAGACAGCTTCATCCCGAACGATCTGAACGCCTCGTCGTAAGGCACGAGCGAATCCATCCGGCCCTTCAGCAGCCGGTTCAGCATGTTGGAGCGCAGCGTATGCTGGTGCAGCTGCAATTGAAGCGCGATACGTTCTTTCTCGTTCCTCGTCTGAGAGATCGCCCTCTGGATGAAATTCAGCTCGTTGCCGTCCGTTCGCTCGCCATGAACGCTCTTGTCCGACAGCGATCGCACCAGCTCCTGAATCGGGGAATAATTCCTCCGCACGAAAAACCAGGTCAGCACTCCCGCACCGAGCAGACTGATCGCGATGCTGGCGTAAGTGAACTTACGCACGTACTCCGCCTTCTGCCAGAAAATCCCGCTGGGAATGACCAACGCGTATTTCAGATCGGACACGGAGGACGGAATCGAGAGCAGCTCGAAATCCGCGTTCTCTGCCGCATAGCCTCCCGCGAGCTGTCGGACCGCCTGCTCCTGGACGTGCTCATCGGTCAAATTGGACAGCAGCACCTCGTTGTCCTGATTCAGAATGAGCACCTGGCCTCCGCTGAAGCCCGAGATGCTCTCGATCGCTTCCTGGAACCGGGACAGATCGGTCATGACGACGACCGTGCCCGTCACCCTGCCGTTCAAATCCTTGGGCAGGTGGGTTAAATACGCGATCGACGTTTTCGGATGCAGCGCATCCATATGGGGCAGCAGCAGGAAGCGGCTGCTGGCCGAACTCCGAATCGTCTCCAGCCATTGCCCGTAGCTGATTTCCCCCGTCGCATGGATCGTATTGAAAGCGGTTTCGAGTTCGCGTACGTTGCCGGAACGCAAAATCGCCCCCTCCTGCTCCCAAGTCACGTAAAATTCGTCGATCGAAGCGTACGAGGTCTGGTAGGTCTGCAAATCCTTTACGAGCTGATAAGCGGTGTACTGCGCGTCTCCCTGGGTTTTCGTGGAGTACATCAGACTCTGCAGCTTGGCATTCCACGTCATCTCCATATTAAGCCGCTTCATCAGATCGATCTGGGTGTCAATCGTGTAGCGCGCCTGCTTCAGCAAGGAGTCGTTCGCGCGATGAATCTCGCTTCTGAGCGCGTCGCTGGACTGGGTATAGATAATCAGGCTGATGATCCAAGGCACGAATAAAACTACGCTGTAGGAGACGATCCATGTAAATACGACGCTTTTGCGCTTTTGCCACAAATATCGAATCTTCAAGAGCCTCTCCTCGCAATCGTCGTCTCTGGGGCGATAGGTGTCGGCCTCCTTCTTTTGGTTCTTTAATTATAGCGACATGAACGCTCTCTGGACATATGCAAAAAGTTCAACGCGATTGACGAAAACTCCAAGAAAGCCTTGCGCAATGAGGGTTCAGGGCGACGCGCCCACGAAAATAAAGGCCGTCCCTCTCCCGTCGAACGCGAAGAAGGGGCAGCCTATGAGGGGAATTATCCTTTTAACGATCCGATCATGACGCCTTTCACGAAGTAACGCTGAACGAACGGATACACGAACAGAATTGGCGCCGTCGCGACGACAATCGTCGCGTATTTGATCGTCTCCCCGATCTGGTGGCGATCCCCCGCGTCGGCTCCCGCCGTCATGCTGTCCGTCGAATTGGCGATCAGAATCTCCCGGAGTACGAGCTGCAGCGGATACAGATCCCGGCTCTTGATGAAAATCGAAGCGTAGAACCAGCCGTTCCACTTGTCGACCGCGTAATACAAAATCATGACCGCGATGACCGGCATGGAGAGCGGCAAAATAATGCGCAGCAAAATGGTCGCGTGATTCGCTCCGTCGATCTTCGCGGACTCCTCCAGACTGTCCGGAATGCCCATGAACGACGTCCGCATGATGATCAGATTAAACGTGCTGACCGCGAACGGAACGATGGTCGACCAGAGCGAGTCGAGCAATCCGACCCCTTTGACGATCAGATACAATGGAATAAGACCGCCGGAGAAAAACATCGTGAACACGATGAAAAACATAATGGCGTTGTTCCAAAGCACGTTTTTGCGGGACAGCACGTACGCTGCGAGCGCGGTCATGACCAGGTTGACGGTCACGCCGGCCACGACGATGAAGAACGTATTGCGGTAGCCGATCAGAATGCCCGGATTGCGTATGACGCTCTCGTAAGCGTCGAAGCTGAGGCCGAGCGGCCTCCACAGGAAGCCCTTATGCGTGATGAACTCACCCGGCTCACTGAACGAGGCGAACAGCACGTAGATCAGCGGATACAGCGTCACGATAACAAGCGCGGAGAGCGCCGTATAGACGAAGACGTCGAAGAGCCTGTCGAATACACCTTTTTCTCGTTTCACGGGCTCACCTCACCATAGACTGCTATTGTTAACCCGGCGGCTGATCCAGTTGGCCGTGATCAACAGCGCGAGATTAATGACGGAATTGAACAATCCGACAGCGGAGCCGTAGCTCCAGCCGAACTCCAGCAGCCCCTTCCGATAGACGAAAGACGAGATGACGTCTGCGGTTTCGTAGGTTACCGGATTGTAGAGCAGAATGATTTTCTCGAAACCGACGTTCATCAGATTGCCCATCCGCAGAATGAGCATGATTGCGATCGTAGGCATAATGCCCGGCAGCGTAATGTAGAACATCTGCTTCAGCCGGCTTGCCCCGTCCATCCGGGCCGCTTCGTACTGCTCCATATCGACGCTCATCAGCGCCGCGATATAGATAATCGATTCCCAGCCGATTCTCTGCCAGATTTCCGACAGCACGTAGATCGGACGAAACAGCTCCGGTCTCTGCAGCATCGCCTGGCCGTCGTAGCCGAACAGCATGAAGAACCGGTTAATGACGCCGTCCGAGTTCGTAAAATCGGTGATAATCCCGCAGATGACCACGAGTGAAATAAAGTAAGGCATGTACGTAATCGTCTGCGCCGTGCGCTTGAACGCCTTGTTCCGCACCTCGTTAATGAGCAGCGCAAGGATGATCGGCGCAGGGAATTCGAACACCAACGTATACAGACTGATCAAGATCGTATTTTTCAAAATCCGCAAAAAGTAATAACTGTTGAAAAAATCCTCGAAATGCTTGAATCCCGCCCAGTCGCTGCCCAAGATCCCCTTCATCGGAGAATACTCCTTGAACGCGATCAAGGCGCCGTACATCGGGGCATAGTGGAACACGGCGTAATACACGAGAACAGGCACGATCATCAGGTACAGGTACTTATTCGTTGCAAAATCCTTCACTACGCGCCTTCTCCTTGCCAAGCTTCCGGACGGCTTTGCTGTCCCCAGCGCTGCCCGCGCATCTGCCATATCGGGCGACTCTCCTCTCGATCCGAATGAAGGGAGGACGGCAGAGCCGTCCTCTCCTTGCATGCAGCCGTCTTATCTGTTCTTGTACCTCTCCCAGGCGGCGGTCTGGATCTCGATCGCCCGATCGAGCTTCAGCGACTTCATCTTCTCGACGTAGCCTTCGAACTTGTCGACGGATTCCGTTCCCAGCACGATCTTAAGCGTCATCTCGTCGATGAGCGTGTTGATGTCGTTCATAATCGTGGCATATTCCGAGCTTTCCTCAGGCGTCGGCGTCAGAGGAGGCAGACCGTAATTGGACGCATCCGTGTTCTTCCAGACATCGATCGCGTCGCGCTGCGTCTGCAGGGCGAAGAACTGCTCCGCGTAGCGCTTGTCTTGGATGAACGGACCGTTATAGCTGCCGCGAATGTACATGGACATCGCTTGCGCCGGGGCCAGCTTATCCGGATTCTTCATCAGCAGATCGGTATATTTCGGATATCCGTCTACCAGGTTGTAACTGACGCCCTCCGTGCCGAAGTTGAAGAACATGCGGCCTTCCTCGCTGTAGCCGTAGTCGAGCAATTTGACGGCCAGCTCGGCGTCCTTCGCGGCCGTCGTTACGGCGACGATGCCTCCGCTGGAATACGCATTGTCCTTCTGTCCGAACTTCGGCTTATCCCCTTTGTTCAGCACCGGATACGGCGCGGCGGCAAGCACGGCGTTCGCGCTGTTCTGCTCGACGAGCGGCTGCCATCTGCCGATGCCGCCGCCGGCATTGCCGACCGAAGCGCCCGTCTGTCCGGAAGCCCAGTTGCTGTCGATCGATTTGGCGTCCGCGGTCGCGATGTTCTTGTCCAGAAGCCCTTCCTTGTACCATTGCTGGAACAAGCCCAAGTAATCTTTGAACCCGCTTTCCGCAGGGCCGTATTTAATGACTCCGTCCTCTTGGTAGAATCCGCGGTTAACGCCGAACGCTCCGAGGAAAGCGCCGTTGTAGGAATCGTTGAAGAAACGCGGTTTGCTGTTCACGGTGAACGGTGCGGATGCGCCCTTCTTCTCCTTGAACTCGCGCAGCGTCGACGTCCATTCGTCGATCGTCTCCGGCACGGGCAGGCCGAGCTCGTCGAGCCAGTCCTTGCGAATGATCGGTCCTTGGAATACGCGCAAGTACTCGTCTCCGCGAATGAACGGGAACGCGTAGTAGCTGCCGTTATCCGTTTTGACCATTTTGTCGATATCCGGATTTTCCTGAAGGAATTTCTTCAAGTTCGGAGCGTGCTGATCAATCAGATCGTTCAGCCTTAGAATGTAACCGTCCGCGATCGCCTTCTCCGGGCCGCCCGGGAAGTCGCTGAGGAAGTTATATTCAATGATGTCCGGCAGATCGCCGGAGGCGAGCAGGATGTTGAGCGCTTCCTTCGCTTGTCCCGACGGAGGAGCGATGAAATTCAGCTTAACTCCCGTTACCTTCTGCCACTCTTGGAAAAACGGAACTTCGTCATGCGTCGCTTTGACGCCTACCAGGTTGCCCGTCAGCTCTCCCCAGTAGGTCAGCGTCTTGTCTGTGTTAAGCGGATACGTCGCCGCCCCGCCTTCTTCTCCCTGCTGGTTCGCCGAAGCTTCCGTCGTCGCGGACGGACTGTTCGAAGCAGCGGGGCTTTCCCCTTTGTTTGCGTTGTTGTCTTTGGATGAACAAGCGACTAGCAGCGTGCCGACCATGATAATGGCAAGGGCAGCCATGAGCAGTCTTTTCATTTCCCAACCTCCGCCTGTCGAATAGTGAGATGCATCTCGCTATCAGACTAACGGAGGAAGCGATGGAGCCGATATGGGCAAAACGTAAAATCGAATGGCGAATTTCGCGCCGCCTGAGCGACGATTTCTCCAATTGAATTGATCATACGGACAAAAAAAAGAGCCGGGGAATCATCCCAGCTCTTGCAGCGCTTCGTCCGGAGAGAGCTCGCCGCTTGCTACGCGCTCGATGCGATCTGCGAACATTTCCAACATGTAATGAAACAAAGAGACGACCTCCAGCAGCTCGTCCGCCGATACCGTTCGCGAGGACGGAACCGTGTAGACGTAACGGGCGTACACTTCCCCGTCCTCCTTAATACCGAAGTATCCGAGCGGCAGTAAGCCGTTGGCTGCGTGCAGCAAGCTCTCCAAGGCGTTTCTTCTATTCGCGGCTATCTCGCATGGCACTACGGTATAGAGCTGAAGCAGCCTGATCCACTCGATGTCGGATTCCGGGAGCGGCACGAAGTTCAGGTTAACGATCCGATCCCGGCCGCGTGCGTCCTTGCCGAGCGGCAGCAGCAGCACATGCAGCGGAATGTCGGGAGAGCGCTCCAGCAATTCCGTAGAGAAGCCTTCCTTGTCCAACCCGGCCTGCAATCCTCCGAGTTCCGCCAGTTGTTTTGCATGCTCCATTTCCGATACCATTGGACACCCTCCGTCTGTCGTAGATTTCTCACTTTTCTCCGCTGGCATGCCAGGGTCAATCCCGCTGCTTCATCGCTTCCATCAGCAGCTCGCGCTGCTTGTCGATGTCGCCGTTCGCCTCGAACAGCGCCTTCGTGCTGCATCCCGTCGCTTCAATGTAAACCAATACCCGCTGATACTGCTTCTTCGCTTCGTCCGTATCGTCCGCCTCGGGAAGCTTCCCGACCATATCGAGGATGAGGTCGGTGTCGTTGGCTCTCTTGGCATGTTTCTTGTCGGACGACTTATCGGCATTAAATACGGATGACCAAGCGCTGTCCGGACCTTTGGCCGACGCTTTGTCGCGGCCGTATTGTTTGAGACGGCGGAACAGCCCCATTCCGACCTTCGCGCCGCTTGCAGCCGCCTTCAGACTGATGCCTACCGCAGAGCCGGCGCCGCTGAGCGTGGCGATATCTCCGGCCATACTGACCATTTCGAGTCCGGCTTCTATGCCCCCTCGGGTCAGCCGCTTCTGGTTGATCGACTTCATTTCTTTGGCCAGTTCGTAATTTTGAATATCGTCGAGTTCGCTTTGCGCCGCCTTCTTCTCGTCCTCGGTCGCGCTTTGGTTGGAGGTATCTATAATGTCCATTAATTGTGTACGACGTTCATCGATTTTCTCCTTGTTCGTGCCCAGAGATTGGTGGATCGTTTTGCCGAACAAAGTGTAATTGTTGCTCTTGACCATGTCGCTGTTGGCGTACTTGGCTTTGAAATCTCTCTTGATCGTGGTCATCTTCTCCTTGGAAGCATGCCACTGCATCATATCGAACACTTTAATCGTAATTTTGATGCCGCTGATCGCGATGCCGATGCCCGGAACCGCTTCGGTCAGCTTGCCGACTCCGGATTCAAGGATTTCCAGGATCGACTTGACGGTTTTGACGGCCGATTGTGCCGACTCGAGCCCGTTATGAAGCGCGCTGAGCCCGCCTTTGATCGCATCTTCCTTGGTGATGCCATCCTCCGAGAAGCATTCCTTGAACACCTCATATATATCCTTAACCATGAAAAAGGCGCTCTTAATCGCTGCCAAAGCATCTCCGATGCTGCCGGCGTAACCGGCTACCGCTTCGGATGCGCCGGTGCCATTCTCGTTGCCTTCCAGCTTGGCGGCGTTGTCGATGACTTTGGCGACGCCGGTAAACGATTTCTGAGTGCTCTCCACCCCTTCGTACAGAGCTCCCGCCGTCTTCGCCTTACTTTTTGACTCCGAGATCGCCTTCTTCATATTGATTAATCCGACAAAACCGGAACCTACGTCCAACAACCCCGAGGCGACGCTCAGCTTCTGATTTTCCCGGTCTATTTTCGCCTTTTCGCCTTTTTGCTCCGAAACATCCTGCCCGCTCTTCTCGCCCTTCTTGATCCGATCCTTCAGATCGTCGGACATGTCCTGATAGTTATCGGATTGCCCTCCGACGCCCGAATTCGAGATCTCCATCGTAGCGTCGGCATTGTCTGGAGCGGAGCTCTCTTCTTTATAGGCTTCCGCCTGTCCGAAACCGCCGGAATTCTGCGCGTCTCTGATCTTGCTGCGCATCATCCCCAATCCTCTTGGCCGGGAAGCGGTTGCAGTCGAGCTTACAGCCGGGGATGCCGGCGTCTGCGTCGACGGCGCTGCTGGCGTTGTTGTCGATGCAGTCGGCGCCGCCTGCGTTGATGGTGCGGGTGTAGCTATCGACGCTGTCGGTGCTGCTATAGATACCGTCGGTGCTGCTGGTGTTGATGTCGTTGGCGTCGACGTCGTCGCAGACACTGGTGCGGGGGGCACTGGCGTCGAAGTTGCGGGGGCCGCCGTAGAAACCATCGGTGCCGCTGGCGCCGATGTTGTTGGCGTCGATGACGATGCAGCCACCTGTGGCGATGTCACTGGTGCCAAAGTTGCGGGTGCTGCTGTAGATACCGTCGGTGCTGCTGGCGCCGATGTTGTTGGCGTCGACGTCGTCGCAGACACTGGTGCGGGTGCCGGTGTCACTGGTACCGGTGCCGCGGGGGCAGGAACGGTCATAGTCGTTGTCCCACTCGCTGCCGGACTCGCATTCGAATTAGGGGAGGGCGTTCCCTGATTTCCTTGCGTGCCCTGGGCGCTCCCCCCCAACTGAAGCGTTCCCTGATTACCAATGTTCATCTGCAACCATTGAAGCGTGTTCAAGCTTTGACTATTATGACGATGAATGCCGGGAACAACCTTGCTGTTTGATGTTTTTACTTGCGCCGCTCCGGTTCTTCCTGCGACATGGCCTTGTGTCATGCAGTCTTCCCCTTTTAGCCAAGCGGGCACGGAAGTTACGAGCCGCTTGCGAATAATTAATCTATTATAAGACAATCCTCCCCCGGTTCACAGTGAGTTTGGTCGCAAAAGATGTCATATGACAAATTGGATTTTCATGGATATAAACAAAAAAAACTACAGTTACCCATTTGCGTAGTTGTTCTAAAGAATCGTGTAACGCCTCCCCAATTGAGCTCAAACGGAGGACGTTGTTCTAAAGAATCGAGTAACGTCGCCCCAATAGCGCTCAAACGGAGGCCATTGTTCTAAAGAATCGAGTAACATCGCCCCAATAGCGCTCAAACGGAGGCCATTGTTCTAAAGAATCGAGTAACGTCGCCCCAATAGCGCTCAAATCGAGGGCGTTGTTCTAAAGAATCGAGTAACGTCGCTCCAATATCGCTCAAACGGAGGGCGTTGTTCTAACAAATCGCACATCGGCACTCAGACGAGACGCTCCCTCTGATGAAAATCAAAAAAAGCAGACGATTTAACGTCTGCTGTCAGTTCAAAACTGGTGAGCCATGTAGGACTCGAACCTACGACACCCTGATTAAAAGTCAGGTGCTCTACCAACTGAGCTAATGGCTCGGGTACTGGTGGAGGGTGATGGATTCGAACCACCGAACCCGAAGGAAGAGATTTACAGTCTCCCGCGTTTGGCCACTTCGCTAACCCTCCATGTATAACCCGCCGGTAGATTGCACACCTGATTGGCTTGCTAATACCGGGTAAAACAGATGGTGGCTCGAGACGGAATCGAACCGCCGACACGAGGATTTTCAGTCCTCTGCTCTACCAGCTGAGCTATCGAGCCTTACTTGCCTTGGTACAGGCATCCGATCGGAAAATAAATGGCGGAGCCGACGGGATTCGAACCCGCGGTCTCCTGCGTGACAGGCAGGCATGTTAGGCCTCTACACCACGGCTCCGCGATACTAGGGGTCCCCGAAAAGTAATCGGAATATGCTGCGAAGGCATTCTTCACTTTTTGGGGTACTTTTATGGTGGAGGCTGAGGGGATCGAACCCCCGACCCTCTGCTTGTAAGGCAGATGCTCTCCCAGCTGAGCTAAGCCTCCATGGGAATAAAGATTGGTAGCGGCGAAGGGACTTGAACCCCCGACCCTCCGGGTATGAACCGAATGCTCTAGCCAGCTGAGCTACGCCGCCACATCGTAAACGTCGATTCGGCACGATAGCTGAACCGATATGCATTCATCATGCATGCAAGACTTACGCCTTGAAAACTGGATGCGAACCAGATGGAGCGAAGAAGAAGGTGAAGTGTCTTGCCTTACTGTGTCATTCGTTAGGATAAGCCCTCGACCGATTAGTACTCGTCAGCTCCACACATTGCTG